>Ga0209284_10000002_pt1 | contig 462616 bp, 659 predicted proteins | sample FRY03_FD_187211 | JGI IMG/M metagenome (GOLD analysis project Ga0209284, IMG submission 187211) | Freshwater microbial communities from Lake Fryxell liftoff mats and glacier meltwater in Antarctica - FRY-03 (SPAdes) (version 2) | ecosystem: Environmental > Aquatic > Freshwater > Ice > Glacier...
CACCTTTGAGGTCGTTGTCGATTCCAAAAAATTGATTTTTGGTGATAAATCCAGCTTGGACCAACTGAACGATTTCTGATCCTTCTGTATCGGGTTGTTTATTGCAGAAGGTCCAGTAAGATTTTTCCATTGGAATTGAATGGATGCCGGTAATTTTTCTATAAGCATTGATCAATTCTTGTCTTGCCTTTATCTTGGCAGAGTTCTTATAATATTCTGGCTGTTCGGCGAAATGATGTTTGTCGAATGGATTTTGCATGTGTGATTTATAGCACAAATCACACAATTGTTCAAGGACAAAATAACTGATGAAGATTGACACTGTCACAAGCCTTTAGATGGCAAAGCATCCGAGGATGTAATGAGCAATCAGATCAATGAAAATTTGTTTCCACCAAAGTTCTTAAACTGGCCTGTTCATTTGCATCACGATCATAAGACTGGCATGACAGTAGGTGCAGTTCATTCCCACTGCAACGCTGTATTATGGCAATATCATAATGAGTAAATATGAATTACATCATCGTTCAAGTAGATCAAGATTATGGTCAAGTAGTAGGCGTCAGGTACATTGAAAGTTTTGAAGACAAAGAATCTGCGAATGCGTTTATTTTAGGAAAGAATGAACAGCGGATCGCAGAATGGAAAAATAGATTAGAATACATTGAACAATGGGTCGATGCTATTGAACTTCCTGAGACAGATTATCATGGCTGGATTAAATATCTCGAACAATACCATCCATTTGGTGTCATGTATGTGACTCCCGATGACTTCAAAGAAAATTTGAAGAGTTATTTAACAACACACTCGGTGAAATTGAATGAATATGAGCCGCCTCCAGTAGATTTAGAATGCAACGGTTTTCATATAGTGAAGATGAGTCGGTAGGATTTCAAAGGCTTTTGCAGCCTTTGAAACTCGCTTGGCGTGCAACTTCTGAAACATTTCAATCCACAAAGGCTTTTGTCCCCGTATCCCGCAGCCTTTGAAACCGGCTGGCGTCGATAGACAAATGCCCGGATCTTGTATGAGTGATTCTCGTTATGTAATGATATTTGATAGTTAAATCGTAAATATCTAAAGGAAAGATATTCGATAAAACAAACATAGAGGCGAAGATGAAATTCAGAAAATGGTTTGAAGTTGTGGAGTTAATGAAGCCGAAAGGTGCAAGAAAGAGCAACATTGTAAGGGATGCTGGCACGAATACAGCCAGAGGTGCGATTCAGTACAAATGGAAAACACAACTGGGAAGCGAAGTAAAGTTATTGTTTACTCCTGAAGGCAATGACGAATACACGGTTGTTTTTTATGTAAACAATACATTGTATGACGATGCTGCATCTAACACAGAAAATGGTAGAGACCCAGAGATTTTGTCTGGTATTTTTTACTTATTAAAGTCCAAGTCGGAAGTAATTGGAGCAAAGACTTTATCGTTTAGGGCACATCAATCTCCTGGCGACACTAAAATTGTGCGAAGTCTAAACATAGATTTGTATAAGCAACAAGCATTGACAGACATTTTCAATTTCTCAAAAGAATCGTCTACAGTTGTTCCTAATGTTGTACCTCCGAGCGAGAGATCGCTGTCGCTTATGAAAAAAATCAACAGGCCGATTCTAACAGTATACGATTTTGAAAAGGATCGTTGGTTGAATTTTGCAAAACAAGTAAAATCAGCAATTGAACAAAACGAATCGATTTACAATTATGTGAATCAGTTAAAAACTGGAGTAGGGGTTGGCGACTTCCGTACTTTGAATTTTGATATCAACAAATTGATTTATTCTTTAAGCAATTATCAAAACGCATTTATATCAAATACAGAGCAGGGCTGGAGCAAAACCAAAAACAGACGTGCTGTGATATATGAAAAGCTGTTGAATCGTCATATGTCTAATGACTGGTCTATTAGTGTTGTTCGTGGCGACAATTTTTTGTTGACTAAAAAACATGATGTGGTTTAATGAATGCGTGAAACAGTGAAACAGTGAAACAGTGAAAGTTGAATAAGGAAACATGATGTCAGACGAGAATTGGGAATGGGCCGAGCGAGGAATAAGTCCTAATGACAATTTCAAGCCTACGGTGATAACGGATGGTGGTCCTTGGGCGACTCACAACATGCCTTGTGCTGTATTGAATCAAACGGAGAAGGCTGTATTGGACATGAATAGTAATGTATTTCAACCGTCTTGGAAGGCACAATCTGAGGGCTGGCGATTAGTTCATGCTCGGAGTTGGTTTCAAAGGTTTTTGTTAAAAGTTGCGGGTTTGGTTTAGCAATTGTCTATAATGTAGCTTAAAGCTATTTATGGACAATTGCGATCTATGATTGACGAAAGACTTCTTCAAGATAAGTACATATTAACAAATGTAAGACAAGGTGGAGTTTCTGATTTCATTGAAGATGAAATACGTCGCATTTGCGATTGTCCGAAGAAAGGCGAAAAGTCGATTGGCGATTTGTTTATTGATGGAAGTCCGTTAAACATAAAGACGATTGACATAGGAAAGAGTTTTCATATGCCCAATTTAGTTTCTGCAAAGAAGGCGTTTGATTTTCTTCAGAAACCAGAAAACAAGCTGCGATATATGTTTGTTGAATACGAAAAAAATGGAGACATAGTGGAAATCAAAAGAGAAACCATCAAAGAGATCGAAGAGTTGTCTGACGTTAAAATACAAGCTCAAGGAGAGGGAGTAATTCAACTTCAAAGTTTGACATTTAGGGATCACATTGATGAATTCAGAGTGCTTATGCGAGACTTCATCAATAGACAAAACAAAAAATGGGAAATGCGATGGGACTATTATGGTTTACAACAAAAAACTTTGTTGTAAACCATAAATACAATTATGACAGCATCATCAGTAACAGGCGTATCAGGACCAGGCGCAGCAACAAGCAAAGGTCCACACAACAATCGTGACACTTATGTACCATTGGCTGGTCCAAGAGTGATTGTGGCAGGATCGGCAACACTAGACGGAGGGGGCGGCTTTACACTAGAGTTTCCTACGCCACTACCCGGTGGATTCTACAACTATTCTTACGCTGTAACGCCTCTAGGTTCGGAACGATTCTCTGTAACTGTCGGTGGAGCCGAAAACGCTGAAGGCGAGCTAGCAAGCATCACCATCATTGGCAACAGCAACAAGACGATTACTTATATGGTAGTCAGCAATGGGCAAGCAGCCATTCCTTTAAGCTAAAGGAGCAGGCTCTTATTCCTTCAGCACAGCCTTCTTGACGTGCTTGTTTTTATTCATCCATTCTAAAAACGCAGGTCTGCTTTTGCGTGTTGACACTTTGACTTCATAGGTGAATTCTTCTGTTTGTTTCACGGCAAGAATTTTTCCCCCATCATCAGATACAATCTTGGCCAAGGATCGTGCGTCGGATTCTTTGGTGACATCTACGACAACCGTAAGTTGCTGTGTTGAGGTTAGCTCATAGGTTATCACGCCTATTCCAGCCAAAGCCATAACCGAAGCCATTGACAAAACAATTCGCTGAGTCCATTTCATGAATGAGTTGGACTTCTGTTTTGCTGGCATTACGATTCGCCCCATGTCAACAAGACAGTCTTCCATACTTCCTTGTTCTTTCATAAATTTCAAATGTCCCGGTAGGTTCTCAAGGGACATTGGAATTTGTTCATCTTTTGGTGTTGCCATTTTATCTCCTTTTTGGTGGCTAACGTATTTAGTATATGCTCAATACAATTACACCAGAATTCGTCCACTACATCCCTGAAGACATGCAAGAAGGCGTACTGTATGTTTCTTTGGAGTACAGCACAGCGATCCACAAGTGCTGCTGTGGCTGCGGACATCAAGTCTGTACGCCAATTGATCCCAATCCACCACACAACGGCTGGACGCTTATAAACGACGATGGCAAGGTATCTCTCAGCCCGTCAATAGGCAACTTCCAGTTGTCTTGTAAAACACACTACTTCATCAAAGAAAACCAAGTCATGTGGTGTTAATTACTTCACGACATATTAGCAAATTAGTGGAGGAAATGTACGCTGAAGATTACAAACTATTTGAGTATATATTTTAATGGAATCATTCAAAGAATATATCAACGAAGGAAAAGATCGAGGCAACAATAGGATTGAGGCCATATCGACTCTCGTATCTGCTTTGAAAACAGCACTCGGTCAGTACGATATATCAACCCGTCATTTCGTCTGGGAGCATCTCAACAGCCAAAAAGGGAAAGAATTGATGGAAAAGATTCTACGCAATCCGAAAACCTACCTTTCCGACAGCGAATTCACCAAGTTGGTTATAAAGAAATGACGTGTTGACTTCAGACGAGAAAAGAGTAAATTGTGTTGGATCAGTTGGATCGCCGACTGAAATTTCCGATTCTCTCGAAGGAGTCTTGCAGTGAAGAAGTTTCTCTCAGTTATGGCTGCAATCGCAGTCCTCGTGGCCTGGAGTGGCACAGCTCCGGCTCAATGTGGCAGCGGGCGTTTCTTTAGTGGCCAAAACCAATGCGAGAATGGCTACTTCGGTGGTTGGCGAGTGATTCACTCGAACTATTCCCCCGTCTACTCGCACAGCAGCTTTGGATCGTGTTCCAGTGGAGGATATGTGACGGCGAGTCAACCAGTGCCTCAGACGGTGCCATACATCGAAAACAAAGGCACCAACAAGGCCGTGATGCCTGATCCAAATTACCAACCCTATAAGGGTGGCAATTTGCCAGCTCCTACTCCAAAGAAGACTTCCCAACCGGGAGACCTTCCTCTGCCTCCGAAGAAGATTCAGCCGCCGAATCCTCGCCAAGATGGATTTCCCGAAGGGACCATTCAGATTGACAACCAATCGTATGGCAGATTGCTTGACGGTACTTACGCCAAGATTTCCGATGGGACGTACTCTCGCTTGAAGGGCAATACGGCATACGGAAGTTACTCGAAGTAATTTGAGTCAGTATCAAAAAGCAAAAGCCAGGGATCAAACCCTGGCTTTTGTCGTTATTTGGGGGCTGGATAACGGTCTATTCTGTTTTTTCGGTCATAAGACCCAAGCATATGACCCTGACGATAATCGTCACTTAATGTCCAACGGATTGGACCCAGCCACTTGCCATGCCCCCCATCCCAATATCCAGTCATAAATGTAGCTGACGGGGTTGCTGGTTGTGTAGTCGCTCCCACTGCGGGGGCAACTGGACTTGATTCTGACGGTACAGGAACAGGTTGAACCTGCCTGATTTCTGACATAGGCGATTCGTTGATTGGACGAGCCTCCGGCTTAACTCGCACAATGCTAATGATACCTAAGATCACAAGTGGAGTCGAAAGTATCGCCAACAATAATACGACAAAGAAACTCTTTTTCATAAGTCCTCCTTTATCGTATATACCTGCACACTGGAATAATTCAGAGGTTACAAGAAGTTAAATGCGAGTTGCATCTATCACTATGATCGGTCAGTTTCCCGATGGGATCAACATTCATGTAAGAAATTTGAAATGGGCATTGACGGAAGATGACCACATTTTCATCATTACTTTGCCATCTTTTATTGAATCTCTTGATCTAAAAAACGATAAGCAAGTCACCTACATTCCCTTCCATACACAACTTAATTCGGAAAAAGGATTCATCAACTTTTGGAAATATTTTCCGAAAATAATCAAAGAGTACAAAATATACCCTGAGTGGTTTTTGTTCATGGAGGAAGACATTTGGTTTTTTGCCAAGCCACTACTCCAAAGCGATCCTAAAATTATCCGTGGATATTTACCTCGTGGCTCGTACAGAAACATCTTACTCGACGACCAAATCATACACAATCGAGTGTGGGAAGGTGCGCAGGTAATCCACAGTGATATTGTGAAAAACGCCATCAATTTCGGCATCGACTTTTCTTTTGTGCGAAACACATTCTTGGTCAAGAACAGAAAAAAATACGAAGATGAATTTGGTGGCGAGATTACCATGTCCATGTATCAGAACCCTGATACATTTGACGAGTTTGGTCTATATTGCGCTTTGGTCGAAAAGACGAAAATGCAACATGAAGTTAAAGCTCTGCATGTTCGTGGGCCGGAAAGTCTGCACCGCATGTATCCCGATGCTTATTTGCACGCAACCAAACAACGCATAGATGAAATACAAAAGAAATTGCCATATATTGATGTTCTACTTGCTGTTGCTGTATATTACACAGTTGGATTGTGGAAGCACATTCATCATTTGGACTGGACCAAGGCTCAGATAGAAAGTAAGAGAGAAATACAGCGGCTGTTGTTGACTGGTAACGAATGGATTACATTCGAGGAATACACCAAATTAGATTCATTGCATGTCTTAATGAATGGCTTATCTCCGAGCAGGAAGAAGGTATAATGCGATATACTCATTCTCCGGGCGATCTCGATCAGCAATCGTCGGTTTCTATGTGAGAAAGCCGGACTTCTATCGGTACGAGCAAGACTGATAAGCCAAGCTGGTTTCACCCGGAGAGTGAGTTGTCTTTGGTCAAATTTATTGGATTCGATATGATACGCAAAATTACTGATCCGTGGGAAGTAAGCAAAGATGCACCGCCCAAGACTCTGGAAGGAGCCATCGTATTTTTGAATAATTGGTTATCTCAAACATCAGGTAAAGAAAAAGACGAAGACCCTGAGCAACCTATGATTGAGGTAGTTACAAAGATGATAAACGAAAACCCAACCGAATGGTGGCTTGGACATCATTTCGGTTGGGGCATGGGTATGAGAAACATACTTCGCAAGAATGGATACGACGAGCAAACGCTCGGCGTCAGCAATCTTGACGATTACTACATTGGGCTGATCGAGCAAGCATGTTTAGGCAAGGGAAACCATCACCATGAAATGCCTAGTCTCGACGCCGATAGTACAAAAGAATGACTCGTCTAATGTGATCTGCTTCGATTTTTCCCCACGATCCATCGTCGTGAAAAATCTCTTTAATGAATTTCCATATTCGGTTCATATAGCCTCCTTTGCCAAAAGGAACCGAATGTATTTATCCTACCTGTCGATACTTCACTTTTTCTTGGAATTCATTTGGATGAATTAAACCCAACAAACTGGGTTTATCAGTTGCAAATTGATCCCAACTGATGCTTCTGTTGAAATTATTGATTTGAGTTGCTTGGATGTCACATTCGATGACGCCGCAGCCCCAATCAATATCGAAGAACATCAAACTTATTTTCCAACTACGGTCGCATGGACAGGCGACGTGTGGAAGTCATTCGTAAAGTTCCGAAACTCCTGGAATCTTCCAGCGTATGTTGTTGAGATAAGGATTGCAATCATGGACAACAATAGTGCCACCAATATTGATGCTCCGAATGGAATTCAAGATGTCTTTGTCTACTTGATCTGATTGATGCAATCCATCAATGAAAATCAAATCAAACTTTTGTGTATTGAAAGCAAAGAATTCATCTGAAGTGATTTGATATGTGGCCGCAGTATTATTCGGGTCTACACAAAATTTGTGTTCACATTGGATGTGCTGGTATGTGTCAAATGTACCAATACCTATTTCCAAGTAGCTTTTGTAAGATAGCTCTTTAATCAAGAACGAAATCAATTCGAGTCGAGTTGAAAACATCCTTAAAATTTCACTTGAGCCAAACACGGCGGCATAATTTGTTTGAGCATTGACACTGGAATATACGCCATGAGTTTATCTTGCTGGCTTCTAGGATCAGGGCGAACTCGCAATGTTGCAGCACCCATCCGATAGTTACCTCGTTGATCGAATCCCTCATCTTCGGCCCCGGCTCGCATCTCTTCTATGAGCTTTTTGGCTTCAGCAACGCTTACCAACACGATTTTGCCGCCAACTCGACTTAGAACAGCATAGAACTCAGCTTTGCCAACCATGTCTCTACCAGGGACGCCACGGCGATAATCCTTCATGACTTCAAAGAGAATATCATCTCCAGTATCACGATATTTGATTTGAATGGGTTTTTCACCGCTGGGAGTGTCCCACCATCCGTCAACCTTGTCATATTTATCTTCTTGAGTGGATGGCTCTCTAAGTTTCATTCCACATTGAACCAAGCTATCAAATATCTGCTTTTCAATACTTTTGCCATATTGAACTCTCTGGTCAATGTCCTGAAATCTATTGCCCATACGCATTTGAGGCGGTGAAGTACGATCAGCAGGGTTTGGAGCATGACCAAGAGATGGCTTAGGAATTTCTTCTTCAGGATTTGTCACAGGTATCACCGGCTTTTGTTGTTGCATACGACGAGGATCACGGCCAAAGGCTCCACCTACGGGGCCTCGCCAGCGAGCTTCATTAGTTGATAACCATTTTGAAAAGTTCATAGCTTATTTATCTCCCAAGCTACATATTATTCAAAGTTAAATATAATGAAATATGATTGAGCATGAACCAGAAGAAATCCGAATCAAAACATACAAAGACCCTTTAATGGATGGGAAGCTCCTCATGGGACACACACACACAATATAAAGGCAACAGCCATATGGGTGCTGGATATTTCTTTGCGCCTTACGTCCCTTTGACTCGAACTCCGACCGTTTTTGGTCAGACGCACCAAGCTGTTGATTACGCTCGTGGTGATGATGTTGTAAAGCCAACAAAAGCTCACAGAAGCATCACCGATCCGTGGGAAGTTTCTCGATTCGACTGAAATAAACTGCTTGTATTCGGCTGTCCAGCAAGTAAAATGAAAGTTGACAGTACAAGACCAGCGTGCCGTCCAATTTCAATTCTGCTGGCCAATCCCTCACGGAGTCAAAACATGACCACAACACAAGAGGGCATGGACGCCACAACAGAAGAACCCGAAAAAATTGTTGTCCCTGTCTTAACAGACACGGATGAACAAGAAATTCTTGGTCTTCACAATGCCATCGGAAAGGTCTTGGAAAAGATCAAATGGCATGAAGAACAGATCAAAGAACGACGACAAGACATCACCGGCCACGAAAATCAAATCAATGATTTGCGAAATTCATTAAGGCAACACGTCGGTCCATTGATGAGTCAAGCTCTGAGTCAGCCTCAAAAAACTGAGAGCCGAACTCGTGAATCGACTGATGCGACAGGAACTTTGATTACAGACTGTCTTCGCAAAAGCAGCAAGCCGCTGGATACAAACCACATCAAAAAGTTCCTGGTGAAGCATGGAAATACCACCAACCCTAGTGTCGAACTCAGTCGAATGGTCAAGCGTGGATTCATCGAACGGTCAGGACGTGGGCTTTACCAACTGAAGAAGTAGAATTTCGAGGAAGGAAAAAAGGACGGCTTTCAGGCCGTCCTTTTTTATTGCGCCAAGTCGTACATACCTTCATGAATTTCAAACATTGGTTATCTCTGAACGAGGGCGGTTGGATTAGCAAAGGCAAAGCACAAAACTCTTTGTTCAAGCCCGGCCCCAAAGATACAACACCAAAACCACACGATCTAAAACTTTGTGGTATCGGCGGCGGTCCAGGTCCTGGTGGTGCATGCGCAAGTGCCGGAGGCGGGGCAACGGCTGTTCCTGTTAAGTAAGTGGCTTCAACCAACTGGTAGGATTAGGCGTAGAATAACTAACATCAGAATATCTGACTGTTACATTTATCTCATAGTCTAACGAGCTTGTGATGTCCATGCTACCAAAGTCCAGAGCGGAGATAAGTGAATTTTCTAAATACAACAATTCTAAAACTTCACCATTTTCACCATGTAGCCTCAATACCACAGTCGCTTTTTCTGATTGCCACTTGCGATCTTCTAACGCACGAAATTGCTCAGACACCCAACACATGAACAATGCGCCACCTTCGTCGTTTTCAACATCGTTGTAGGTGATTTTCATTTCGTCCCATGACGATTTGCCCGGCAACCAAGTGGTGTTCCCATTATGTTGAACAGTCGTTGATTGAACGGTCATTGATGGAAGCGAACCAATTTTAACTGGAGACGGTGGGGCTATGAGTTGCCATGTCTTATCGTCTCGCCATTCCGCAGACCAATTGAATTTGTGAGGCATATATTTTCTCCTGCATCCATTATAAGAAAATGAACTTCTCAAAAAGCCTATGCGGAGCATAAATACTTATTGATAGAGGTTAAATCAACCATCAAGGAGGAAGATATGAGCAACAACAACTCTGTCGCTGTTATTGTTGTGGGCCTGTTAGGGTTCATGGCAATTGCCATCACAGGAAAATGGATTCTCGATCAAAATAATGAGTGTAATCATCATCGCCAAGATCATCGAGATCGAATTGAAATAAACACACCGGCACCACAAGTTGTGACACCACCGGCTCAACAAATAATTGTGACACCACCGGCTCAACAAATAATTGTGACACCACCGGCTCAACAAATCATCATTGGTCGTCCTTACCCACAAGCCTACCCACAATATCACAGCAGAAACGAATTCTGGATGGGATATTCCGATGGATGGAATGGTATGGGAATGCGTCAGAATTGCCCTGAATATATTCAGGGCTATCAGATCGGCACGCATGATCGCAGTTGTCATCGACCATATTATCACGAACGACATTGCCCACCAGGGTTCTCTTTGAGAGTCCCTGGCTTTAGCTTGAATATCCGTTAAGCAAAAAAACACCCCATGATTTTTCATGGGGTGTTTTTGTTTTTTACTCGTATTTTTCAATCAAGAAATTTGGCAACTTAGGAGCGATGATTGAAAGCAATTCAAACGCTCCTTTATTGGTAAACACGATTTCGTATCTGCCTCTACACTGATGCAGATCACAGGTGCAATCTAGCGAATTGAAATATTCAGCTATGATCTTTGTGCCTTCTTCGCCAAACTTGTGAGTCCGCAAATAGGCTTTTCTTTTACTTTTCCGACCGGCATCAACAAACCAAACCATCCAGGCTTCGTCTGTCAATATTTCCAGCATCTCACGAGTCACTGTCTTAGCGCCATCTTTGTAATACATTTCGTATGCTTCATTGAAGATTGGAAAAGCAACACTGTAACACCTGTAAGTGTTTTTGTCTTTCTTGATGGTATTTTGGTCGATCTTGAAGAAATCCTTTAAGACCTCGATCTTATAAGACAACCACATATTGTCGTGGTCACGCATGGCGAGGTAACAATTCTTACCACGCTCAGGGTGAATGATAGAGGAGCCTCCAAGGATGGTCCCGTATAGCACTTGTCTCTGGCTGTCTTTTAAGTTTGGTCCGCACTGATAAGTCATCATTGTCTCCTTGTTGCCATATATACGTTTCGCAACATTGTTCCCGAAGATATGTAGTAGAAATCGGAATAAAAATATGAGCAGCATAGCTATTGTGAACAAAAAGTTCACTCGCATTAAAAAAAGGAGATAAATACTATGGGAGCAACAAGCGTAACAGGCGTTAGTGGTCCAGGAAGCGTAGCCGGTCTTCAGAAGGGTTCGGAGCATATGTCTCTTGGCGTAGCCAAGTTGATTGGTCCGAAGGTTTCTGCTGCTGGTAAGATTACTTTGACTGGCACAACTGGCGTTGTAGAATTTCCAGAATTGGTTGGTGTAGTTGGCGATTACGTCGTCATGTTGACTGCTAATAGCGTCACACATGTTTTCGTTTCGACACCATTGGCCGCTATTGCAAGCACAGATCAGTGGGGATTCGTCGCAACTGGTGGTACTAATGCAGTAGTTAATTGGGCAGTCGTTAAAGTCGGCAACTAATTGATGACAAAATGAAAGAATTGAATGAAGCAAAAAAGTGATGCCCGGCAGCATTGCTCTTTTGGAAAAAGGCAAAACTCATCCTTATTAGCCTTTCTAATTAAGCTAACAAAACCTTGACATTGTGTGATGTCAAGGTTTTGTTTTTATATCAGGTCGCCATTCTCATCGAGACAACACAGAGGCATTTGCGAACCTGCGATTTACTCTGTTCAGCCCGGTCTTTTGAGTAGACTGCTACCTTGTCTTTATTTTCTATTCAGTCTCATCTTTTGGACGATAGAACTTGAAGTTTTTGTCGGCCCATTCGATTGCCATGTGCGATCCCCTTGCCAAAAGACCTACAAGTTGCGTTGGATTGCCACTTCCTTCAATGGCGATGTTGTCTCGCTCATTGTTTTCAATCCAAACCAGAGCAAACGTCAAATTAGGTCGCTGCTTCAACTCCATTGCCATCTGACGAATAGTCACAAGAGAAAGATCAGGTAGTCCCAATTCTTTGAGAGTGGCCCGCAGAGCATCACCGCCAGCTTCCAAAATGTTGTTTAACTTCTTTGTCAGAACTTTCATAGCCATCAGTCGATCATCGGCTTCGATGATGAGTTGATACGAGAAATCATCTACATTGTCCTGATTAGACAGGACTAAAAGACTGCAAGGGTGTTGTTCTTTAACATCTGAAACTTGGTTTGATATGCTCACCAAACTTTTTTCATCTGTTAGCTTAAAATGTATCCAACTTCCTTCAGCACTGGTGTCGATTAGCGTAAGCCCATCAAATTTTTTCAGTGCCTCAATCAATAATTCAAATTCCTTTTCCATATGGTTAATCCTCCAAGATTCCAGCGTGATCGAGAGATTGCACGAGTTTGATTAGATGTTTGCACATTCCTGGCATTTCGAGCGGATTCGCCGAGCCAGGATTTACATTCGCTTCGTACTTCTTTCTGACTCTTCCATACAACGATGTATCTATGTGATCTGTGTAGTTGAAACGCCATTTGAAATCGTTACAATCACACCGAACCAACACATTGTTCTCTTTATCGAGTCTTTCAAAAACGTAGTGACGACCATCGTTCGCTACAATCTCGATCCAGTTCTGGTTGTCTTTGGAGTCGTGATAATTCACGCCTTTGAACAATACCATAGGGGAATATTCTTTTCCGCTTTCTTCACTATGCGCAATACCCTTTATGAACAGGGTTTTAACTCCCAAGAAAGGCGTCCAATTCAACTCGATGATCCGAACTAAATCGGTGGCATGTTGTCTTTTGGTCGTCTGGGGGAAGGCTTGAACCGTACTTGTGTAAAGGTCTTGAAGATTAGATTCTTGAAAAACCAGCCAATTTTGGAAACGCATACAATATTTAAGCAGCCAAACTATATTATTGACATGAGCGAAGAAATACTCCAATTCCCGACGCCTCCAGAGGGAAAAAAACGATTCGAGGTTAAAATGCGACCAGCCAACGGCGGCGGCATTGAGAAAGCAATTTTCATTGATAATGAAATTATGGATTGGCAAATTGACCTAAATTCATATATGGAAGCCGTGAAAATGGGACCGATGTATCGCCGTGAAATTCAGCGAAGCATCGAAGAACATTTCATCGAATCGGTATCCGATACCTTGGGCCGAAAGGTTACAATGGAAGAGATCAAAGTGGCAATCAAAACCGGATGGATTTAACAGGGAAGTCATTAGTATCACAGAACAAGGAGGTGCGGCTTGTTGTAGAACATGTTGATGGAAGCAAACATTGGCATATTGATGGTATCTTTCATCGACCTTTGGAAAAAGCCTGTTGTAGAATATGCAGATGCTAGGATGTTACTCAATGTTTAGACCAGATCAAGTCCATGATGTCATGAAGCTGTACACCATCGGTGACGGCGAGCCTAATACTTGATGAAGTTCAAACCGGCGTAGGCTTGACCGGGACAACATGGGCATACGAACATCATGCCGGGCTGCGGCCCGATATGATAGCGTTCGGGAAGAAAACGCAGGTCTGTGGCTTCGCTTCTACCACCCGTATTGATGAAGTGCCTGATAATGTATTCAAACAATCCAGTCGTATCAATTCGACCTGGGGTGGAAACATTATTGACATGATTAGATTCACGCACATTGCAGAGATCATGAAAGAAGATGGAATCTTAAATCAAGTTGCCATAGTTGGCGACTACTTCTTAAAGCAGCTTCACACGATTCCACGCATCACTAATGTTCGTGGCAAAGGATTGATGCTGGCTTTTGATTTAGAGACGCCTGACGCACGCAACAAGGTCTTAGATAACCTACTAAAAAGAATGACCGTCCTGCCTTGTGGAGAACGGTCAATTCGATTAAGACCACATTTGATATTCTCAATGGCCGACGTAGACGAGGCCATCGACATCATTAAACACGCCGTTTAAGATACTCAAAGAATAATGGCATCTTGTTTTTGTTCCTCAGATTGTGATCTGCAAATTTACTTGTGTGAGGAGTATCCAAATTTGGTTCTGGCAATCCAAGTTTAGCAAGATCGACTCCCTGTTTTTTCAGCATGGACAATAAGGTGTCCTTGTCTACGCCTGCCTTTTCAGCAGACGCCATGATTTCTGGAATTTCTGCCTGGAAAACCACAGGTGGCTCTTTTGAAACATCAATCAAATTTTTGAGATGAGACTGTAAAGGATCAGATTTTGCTTCTGGTGCTGTTTCTGGTGCTGTTTCTGGTGCTGTTTCTGGAGTTGTTTCTGGTGCTGTTTCTGGAGTTGCTTCTGGTGCTGTTTCTGGAGTTGCCGCCTGATTCAATCCAGCCTTAACTTGTTTGAGTGCAGCAGCAAAGTCTTCTGTTGGTTGACTTCCAGTCATACCCTTCTCAAGCTCTCCCAATGCGTGCATAGCTTGTTGGATAGCATCCGTGTCACGTCCTTGATCTTTCTGTGCTTGATACTCATCGCCAGCTTTACCCCATTGGTTCCAAGCCCCTTTGGCATTAGCCCATTGACGACCAAACCAATCTTTAGCACCATCGAACATGCCTTCATTGAGGTATTGCCCTTCTTCGATATACCAATCAACAAATTTAACTGGATCAATACCATGTTCTTGAAGAGTTCGCAGCCCAGTCTTAATTTCATTATGAAGCCTGATCTTACGAGTGAATTCGCCAAATCCATTTGATTCAAAAGATGGCGTATCAGCACTAGCCGCTTGAGCAATATTAGCTGGGTTGTTGAGTAGATGCAGCAAATTAACAACTGCTGCTTGGAAAGAAGGTCCGCCAAGTTTTTCCATCAATGACTTGGACTTAGACATACGCTTAGAAAGTGCATCTACAGCGGTTGCTGCATTCTTGGCATGTTGTGTGTATGCTGGCTGTGGCGTTGATCCTGGTGGCGTTGATCCTGGTGGCGTTGATCCTGGTGGCGTTGATCCTGGTGGCGTTGATCCTGGTGGCGTTGATCCTGGTGGCGTTGATCCTGGTGGCGTTGATCCTGGATGAATTGAAGAGTAGGGATTTCCCTCAACGCCTGAGTTAAAACTTTTTGCAATATCTCCTCCCTGCCCTTGTAGCCAGCCACCAACTTTGCCTCCTAATTCACTAGCTCCTCCTAATGCTCTACCTAATCCATAAGTAACGGCGGAACTTTTTGGTCGATTGGCAGTTTGTTGATAGCCCTGTTTGAATCTATCGAAAAAACCTTCATTTAGATAAATCTCATTTTTAAGCCATTCTTCAGATGCTTCTGTAAGCAATCCTTGGTCCTGCATACCGATTCCATCGGTTGTGTACCACTCGACAAAATCGTTAGGATCAATTCCACGTTCGGACATCAAAATGAACGATTCTCTTACCATTCTGAGATTCGTGGTGGTTTTTAGGCTTTCAGTAAATGTTCTCATTTAATTCCTCATACTATTCTGACAACTGGTATTCGTAATCTTTCAGTTTTAACTTCACGAAGGGAAGTAAAGGCAACGCTGCCGACTCCGTATATACAGATTCGAGAACATTATTTAGCTCTGTGTCCCAGGTTTTGAGGTCTGAGATAGGACGATAATACGAGACATTAGGAAGCAGCATCTGCTTGTGAGAACGAAGTCCAACGCAAATTGCAATGACCTTGTAATTATCAGTCAAAAACAACGGCCCGCCTGAATCACCCAGGAAAGCAAAACAATTGGCTCGAATCAAACCTTGAAATCCCTTCGGGAAAAGAGTTTTAGGCTGCGTAATTTGTCCATAATCTATTCTCACATCGTCTAACAAGGCATATCCACAGTGAAAAACCTCTGTGTTTATGTAAAGTTTTGAATCAAAGCAAATCTTCGCTACAGGCATTTTCTGTTCACTTACAAAGTAACCAATCGCCAAATCTCTATTGGAATCGAGAGCATAAGGAACCATGCGGTGTTTTTTGTAGTCTTTGATCTCAGACCAGTTTTGATATTCAGCCACATGAACTTCGAGAGCGTCTTCGTCTTCAACGACATGAGCCGCAGTAACAATGGTATTGTGCCACTTATCGCCTACTTGAGTTGATCGAACGACAACTCCACTGCCACCGGCTTCATCTCCATCTGTGATTTTCACAGTCGGGTAAATACACTGTTTGTGTAATTTTCTATCAACTGCATTGGTTCTCTGCCTCTTGTTTGAAGTTTTGTCTGTTTCTTCACTAAATACAAGAGTGGAAAAAGTACAAAGGGTTAGCACGATGCTGAACAATATTTTGTGCATACATACCTTGTTATAGGAGGACAATCAAATGGATAGGAATTTCCTTTATGGAATAGCTACATTCTTAGCTATAGCGCTATTTGGCGTTTATATTCAAAACAATCATCCCAATTTCTTCTCTGAAATTACGGGGGAAAAAGAAACCGAAGATTCTTGGAAAGAAGAAGCGCCAATTTTGGAACAGGATGAAACCCTTCCAAAAGAAGTGACGCCCCCAGAAATCAAAGTAAACCCAGATGCAACATCGCCAGAAACAGAGCCAAGCGATCCTGAATCTGACGAGCCAGAAATCAATTCTCCAGAACAACATCAAAATCGACGATTACGCAGACACAATCGTGATAGGCATGTCAATCTGAGCCGGTCGCCCAATCTTTTTGGGGATGTGATCTAACAAACGTCAATGAATTAAACTCCCTCGCACACTAGAATAATGTAGGTCATTATTCTATAGAATGCGAGGGAGTTTTTCATGTCGATGTTAGAGGAAGCCAAAAAACAACTACATGCTGCGTACAAGTTTGCTCAAATTGATGATGAAAGTTGGCAGCGTCTTCAATATCCACAAAAGACCCTCAATGTCACAATTCCAATGCGACATGATGATGGCACTCTCAAAATGTATCAGGCATTTCGCTGCCAATACGATACAACTCTCGGCCCAGCAAAGGGTGGTATTCGCTACCATCCATCCGTAGACGCAGACCATTGCGAAGCTCTCGCATTATGGATGACTTTCAAGTGTGCCTGCCTCAAATTACCATATGGTGGTGCCAAAGGCGGTATTTGCGTAGATGCGACAAAATTATCGCACCGTGAATTAGAACGTCTCAGTAAGGCTTATATCGCATCTATGATCGACTTTATCGGTCCAGATGTTGATGTGCCTGCACCGGACCTTTATACCGACGAACGAATCATGGGCTGGATGTATTCTGAATACAAAAGAATCAAAGGTGGACATCCAAAAGATATTGTCACTGGAAAACCAGTTGCTCTGGGAGGCATAGAAGGTAGAAGCTCTGCTACTGGCTATGGTGGATTTTACGTTCTGGAAAATATCCTCAACAATAGCGTGAGCAAAATAAACATTCCATCCAATCCAGAAGACATCCGAATTGCAATTCAAGGTTTCGGAAAAGTTGGGTATTGGTTAGCTGAAAAATGCTTCCGTTCTGGATTGAAGGTTGTGGCCTTGACGAATGAGTTTGGTGGCTCGTATAACGAACATGGACTAAATGTCTCAGCTTGTCGCAAGTCATTAGATGAAAGCGGCGGCAAAGAATGGGGAGATGGTGACAAAATAACCAATGAAGAATTATGGTCATTGGATATTGATGTTCTGGCACCCTCGGCTGTTGAAAATGTCATCACCATCAATAATGCCGACAAAATCAAAGCCAAGGTAATTTTGGAAATGGCTAACGGACCCACCACAAATGAAGCTGATGCGATTCTAAATGACCGTGGCATATTGGTGATTCCCGATATTTTGGCGAATGCTGGTGGTGTGGTTGTCAGCTATTTTGAATGGCTCCAAAACCGAACGGCGATCAGCCGAACACTGCAAGAAGTCGATCATGATCTCCGAGAAATGATGGTATACGCAACCGAAAGAGTTATTGCGTTGCACATGAAGCACGATATTTCTGCTCGGACGGCAGCATACGTTTTGGCATTAAAAAGAATCAATGATGCAAACATCTGTTTAGGAAGTCGAGGGTATTTTCAGAAATGAAAATTGAAAACATCGAACGTGGTCCCGGTTGTGCAGTTTGGGGTTTGACCAATATCTCTATCCGAGACGGAATGGCTGGTTAAAATTTTGGTGCCAACTGAGGCAATGTGAAATTAAGCACTCGCATACCAGATGTAGCAAAAATTTGCACACAAACTAATCTTGATGCCGGATTGAAGCTCGTTATTCGCCAATTCTGATTGGTCAGTAAAATCCTCCTCGGATAACGGTCTTCAAAGTAAATCCACGTCCCATCATTCAAATGAGGGTTGATCTCCGTTTGAGCCATTTGGCTCACGTCTATAATCTCACCAGAAGACACAACAATCACTTTTGACGTGTCGATGTGACTATCCAACATGGCCAAAAGCGAAGGTTTCGACAATCTTTGGTCAGGAAGACAGGCTTGCAAATATGGATTCATGAATTTTACCCTCTATTAAGAACAACTTATTTATGCGGGAGCACATATAGTATGGACGTGCGGCAAGAAGATTGTTATCTTTGGATGGACGAGTCGATCCCCGAAGACGAAAGAACGATGAACGTGTTGTGTGAACAGTGTCATCTAAAATATCCCACTCTAGGATGGTTTTGGGAAGGATCAAAGCTCGGTTACGGACCTTTTGAGTTTGTCTGCAACATATGCGGGCATTTGGTATACGCCGCCCCTAAGTCCAGCACAAACAACGAGATAGGGCAAGGGACTACATGAAAACCATCAGACCAGTGTTTAAGTGCCACGGTGGAAAATTCTATTTGGCACAGTGGATTATTTCGCATTTTCCTGAGAAGTACACAGAGATGACGTACTTGGAACCCTTTTGCGGGGGTGCGAATGTTCTTTTGAATAAAGAAAAATCTATCATCGAGATCATAAACGATCTCGATCCAAATGTCACTCAAATCTATCAGGCGTTGCGAGACGAACCGAAAGAACTGATTCGACGTTTGAACCTCTGCAAATATTGCGAAGAAACTTTTGATCGAGCCGTCAAGAAAACCCAATACGATGACTATTTGGATTATGCTGTAAATGAATTTATCGTTCGCCGCATGAGCCGTGGAGGGTTGAAAAAAGCATTCGCCTGGAGCAATCGTTTACGAGGCGGTCAACCTGGAGATGTCAACGCTTGGATGACAGCCGTAAAAGGTTTGCCTGATCTTGGAGAGCGAATCAAAGAAGTTTACATCTTCAATAAACCTGCCCTTGAAGTAATGAAGGCATTCAACTCGCCAAATACTTTTTTATATTGCGATCCACCATATTTGCACGAAACACGAGTATCAAAAACCGTATATTCTTCAGAAATGACTACCTACGATCATATCGAATTAGGACATGCCTTGAACGCATTTCAGGGCAAGGCCATGATTAGCGGATATGCTTCACCGCTGTACAACCGACTCTACAAAGAGTGGAATGTTGAGAAGAAAAAGATCGCCAATCATTCGTCGCAACAAAAGACCAAAGAGAAAAAGATCGAAGTGATCTGGAAAAATTACTGAGTTGCAGGCTAATTAAGATCAGAATCGAGAAAGACAGACTTGACTTCAAGTTCCTTTTAGTTTAAGATTAAGATTAAGATGTCGCAGTTGTGGAGCGACGGGATTGTTTCCCAAATCCACTGAAGTTAGAAGAAGTTAGAAGAAGAAAAGGTGAACAATGTCGTACAACGACCGTATCGAGGCTGCGCTCGCAGCCATCAATCAACACAACGAAGCCGTAGGTGGTGAAGGCAAGTCAGGGTATCTAAACCCTGACGAATTCATCCAATGCGTAAAGGCTTCAGGCGGGACAAGTGAGGAACGCCTCTCTGCTCTGTCCCACGAAGACTTGCTGGCATGTATGCCAGCAACCTCTCCCAACGGGATCAAACCTCGTGTCTTGGCGAAAGAAGTCGCCGACATCTTCCGCAGCAAATCTGCTGCCAAAACCGATGATAAGCGTCCTGTTTCCGGCAAAAAGGCCGAAAAAATGACGCCTCGTGAATTGGTGGAAGCATTCGATCCCGAAGACCACAGCAATCCGGTTGGGGTTCGTCTTACCACAATTTCCAAGGGCGAAAAGTTCATCGTTTATTCTGATGGACGGATCGTGGACGTGGATTCCACTTTCAAACTGCTCACAGAAATCAAAGGCGGCTACTCTGGACGTGATGATGTGGACGTGAATGGGGCCATTAAGAAGGTGTACCAAATCGGCGAACTGCCGGAAAACTACGCTGACGAGAATCCTCTGTATAGAGGTCGTCCGTTGCGTCCTGATGGAACGTGCGACCAGACTGGTCGAAGCTGGGAAGGTGTTGATCTTTCCGTTCGTCAACTCATCCGTGTTGCAATGGATGAAGGCGAACTGCGGGTCACACTGGAAATTGCCCATGATACTCTTGACGCCGTGATGGAAACTGGCGATCAGAAGAAACTACGATCTCGCTATCGCAAGTCAGCAATCAAATTTGATGAGCTTGCAAAGACCGGCGATCTTCCGACGTTGAAGATTCCTCTCGACGGAGGCAGCGAAGGCACCAGCCCTTTTTCCGGGGGTAAGCAAGTAGTTTGGGGTCAAAGCCCCGTTCTGCCCAATGCTTACATCACCAATCGCCATCTGCGTGGCCGATAACTTCCGGGCTGGTGGCACTTTCAGTAACAACATCGCTCCCAAGAAGTAAGCAATGTAACGTATATCCCGCCCATCTGTATGGTGGGCGGGATATTTTTCTCTCAGCACATCTCAAACAAGGTACACTATAATGGCGAAGAAGAAAGCAGTAGCAACCGTCGCAAAGCCTAAGACGTATGTTGCGATCATTTTGGACAAGTCCGGCTCAATGGCTGCGACTAAGGCAGGAGCAATCAGCGGGTTCAACGAACAAATTCAACAATTGAAAGAAGACTCCAAGACGCAGGAAATTTACTGCTCGTTGGTAACTTTCAACGGCGAAGTGTTCGAGCATCTGTGGAATGTTCCAGCAGAAAAACTGTCAGAGGCAAACGCCAACGACTTTCAGCCCAATGGCAACACAGCCATGCGGGACGCAGTAGGTTACACTGTTCAGAAATTGTTGAACACAACCGATCATGAAGACCCCAATACGGCCTACTTGATTGTGACGATCTCTGATGGTCAAACTAACCAAGACCGTCATTACAATTGGGATGCTCTAAAGGAATTGACCCAGGGTTGTGAAGCCACCAAGAAGTGGACTTTCACCTACATGGGTTGCACGAAAGAGTACATGCAACAACTTGCAGAAAATGTTGGAACACAAGTTTCCAATATGGCAGCGTGGTCCAACCATTCCGTCGCTGCTGCTGGTCTTGGTTTTTCCAATATGCGAGGTCGTCAAAAGAAATACTTTGCTGAACGAGCTATGGGACAAAGCGCTGCGTCCAATTACGCTTCGGATAGTCTGAGCGTTGCTGACTTCACTGAAGATGTCGTAGAATCGGCACCGGCTCCTGTGTTGGTGGATGTGGCGGCTTTACCAAAGGTGGACTTTGCCACCATCTTGAGTCTCCAACCTAAGTATGAGGTTCAAGATTCTCCAGCCTGGAATGGTGGGACATTGTTCGCCAATTCCATGAAAGTAGCCTGGAGCGGTGATGAGGGATCAGATTTAACCGCCAATGGCGGCGTAGCTTCGATGGCTGTCGCCAACAATGTTCGGCGTGGCGTCAAGAAGAACTAATTCCCACTTCTCCCCATTTCCTCCCATTAAGCGGACCCGATTTATTTCGGGTCCGCTTTTTTGTTGCGCCAACCCTAAATAACAACATGAGTTTAATAGGCTTCAAAGAATGGCTATCTAAGACTGCACCAGAAGGTGGAGGCGAAATATGGGACAACCGTTCCAATGCCGATCTCGATTTCGGGAGAACAGGAGCTAAATCCAGAAATGTCTCTCAAAACAAGTCAGGTCAAGTGGAGATAGACCCTGAAAAGCTATTCTTTGGAATATCCAAAAAGCGAAACCCTAAACTAGATACAGATAAGAATTCCAATACCGGAGGAAGTAATGAAAACAATTACATTTAGAGTAAATCTTGAAACAGTGAACCGTCAAGGTTTTTTGCAACCAAACCGTACAACACTGGCTGGAAACGAAACTGTTTCCGAAGCTGACAACATGCGTATTACTCGCACTATTTATATCCCTGGTCTGTTACAGACCAATGTTCAAGGTCTTGGCCCAAAGGGATATTTGCACCACGGCGACACATTTGTTGCTACTGATTCGCAAGCTATGTATTTGAAGAAAACTTATGTGTTGGGTCAAGCCGACGACGTTCTTCAAATCGTTTCCGAAGACTAATTTCAAATAGCTTTGTCATTCAATAGGGTGGGAAATGAGTTCGTTTCAACGATTGTGGGAAAATATCCAAGCTGATAAAGAGAAGACGCCCCAGGATGACAGGGCAATGTCTGCTATACGCACCGGCATGGGTGTTCGTGATGAATTTTGGGATGACTTTCTATTGGTCATCAACAATTCAGAAGGTCTTTCGCAACTGCTGGATATTCCGACCACAAAGATTTCTGGTTGGCATGACAAAGTAAAGCATGTTTTGGATAAGGTCAGGCAAGCCGATGCTTCTCCTGACCCTAGAGACAACGGCAAGTTGCTCAAGACAGGGCAATCAGACGAACCAGACCCACATACTCTTGTCATGAATCCGGTACAATGATGAAATCACTTAAAGATTGGCGAATTAAAGAGAACACTCAAAATGCTGAGTGGGATCACATCAAGTCAATGAAGTTCCCCACAAGCCCTGATATGAAAGCGTTTATTGCGCCCAGGGTAGGGAAACTTCAAGAGGCTATTGTACTTCGATTAAGTGAAGGAAATCCAAAGATCAAATCTTTCAGAGACGTACCACCTGAAGTAAGAGATCAGTTTGCCCAAGCAATCGTGTCCTCAACGCTGGAAGCATTCTTTGGTGGCATGGACCCACAAGCGGCTCAATCAAGCCACGGTCAACAACCCATGACTCCACAACCCATGACTCCACAACAGCCGCAGCCTCCACAGATGTTGCCACAAGATGAACCACAAACTCCAGCCGCATCGAGGGGATAATGAAAAGTTTCAATGATTTTGTTTGCCTAAAAGAAGACGGGATGCCACCTACTCAAAACCAGATGAATCCTGCGGCCAATCAAATGCCACCAACAGGTCTAAGTCCAGAAGAACAAAATCCCGGACAGGGAGCCGAACGTGATCCACCACCCGAAGCGGCAGCAGAGATGGAAGGCATAACCAACGATATTCAACGTCAAGTTAATCGTCTTTTCCAAGTGTTAGATCGACACAATCTGAATAAGACAAAGACAACTACTCTATTAACTGCGCTCATTCAGCAAGTGGCTAGTGGTGGAAAACTAACTGCTACAGGTGCGACTCAAACAACTCGCAATGCGATGACCACAAATGGAAGCGGAATGTCCCCACCAATGCAGCCAATGGCGAATGGTTAAACAAGGAGCCATGAATGAACGAGAGAAAAAATATCGTAAGGCAAAATACCACAAGAAAAACGCAAAACGATAAATTGAAAGAAGCGTTGGCAAAAAAGCCGACCGCATCTCATTTGAATACAGTGGGCATTTCTCCAATTCAAATGGACCAACTCAGTAGAATGCCGCCAGAAAAAGAAAAATTACTTAAAGATCGTCTGGTCAGAAATTCCAAGAATCGAAAAAGGTTTAACAATCGTCCCCTGACAGTTGTTCTTTCCGATCAGATAGCTGGCACTAGCTACATGGAGTCATTGGGTTCAAATGATGGTCGGTCCAATGAATGGCCTGCTCCTGCTTGGTTTCGCACAACACAACCAGTAGATGTTTCTGTAATTATTCCGCTATACAAAAGTGATAGTGTCATACAGGATTTAATTCGTACATGGCCAATTGAAACAGGAAAATACACTGTCGAAATAATCTTTGTTGACGATCAATGTCCAAAAAAATCAAAAGAAGTAGCATTGAACACCTGGACACTTCGCAAAAGTGAACTTAAAGGTCCAGTTGGTAAGATCATCTACAATTCAAGCAACAAAGGTTACGGACAAGCCTGTAATGCAGGTGCCGCTGTTGCTTCTGGCAAATACTTGATATTTTTGAATGCCGACACAAAGGTTACTTCGGGTTGGGTTGATCCTATGATCGAGTTGTTCAATGATCCCAAAGTTGGATTGGTTGGCAACATGCACCTAAAAGAAGGTGGCGATCATAATGGAACAATCGACAGTGCCGGGTCCGAGTGGAAATGGAACGATATGTCTTTTATTCACATCGGAAGACACTGTTATCGAAAACAGGGCATTGCCGGACCCTACAAACCAGAAAATGCTCCTAGAGACTTGTTAGAAGTCAACGAACGAGAAATGGTAACTGGTTGCTGTTTTGCAATGACAAAATCATTGTTTGAATATATTGGCGGATTCAATCCAAATTATAGAATTGGTTATTGGGAAGATTCTGAAATCTGCCTAAACGTCAAAGAACTTGGCTACAAGGTCATGTTCCAGCCTAAATCTGTAATCTATCATAAATTAGGACACACAGCATCAGGTGGGCATAGATATTTTGGTCACAACAAACTTTACTTCATGAACAAATGGGTCAAATCTCATCGACTCGATGATCTTTTGTTAACAGAAGCACGCTCAAAGAATGACAATCCTGTGAATCGCATTTTAGTTCGTCGTAGCAATGCTCATGGAGACGCATTGGTTGCAGCAGGCGTATGTGCTGGTCTTCGGAAGAAGTATCCAAAGGCCCACATTATGTTTTGCACTCTCTTTCCTGAAGTCATATGCCAAAATCCAAACATTGATGAATTCATTGATGTTCGTCAAATACACAAAACTCCATTTGATGTATTTTACAATTTAGATTTTTGCTACGAATGGCGTCCAAGGATCAACATCCTTACGGCTTATGCTGAAGCTGTGGGCATCAAGAAAGAAGACTGCAAAGTCTGCATGGTGCCAGAGCCTTTCGAGTCACTTCCAAAAAATTACATTGTAGTTCACGCTGGTCGTACTGATTGGGTTGGCCGGGATTGGCCACACGAAAACTTCGTTGAATTAACGAAGAGGCTTATATCGGCTGGCGAAACTGTAGTGGCTGTTGGCAAATACTCTGAAGGTGAAATCCCTTGCAATCTGGACCTGAGATCAAAGACCAACATCGCACAAATGGCATTTGTCATGAGCAAAGCAAAGGCGTTTGTCGGCATTGATTCTTTGCCCATGCACGTCGCTCAGGCGTTCGACGTACCAGGAGTTTCTTTCTTTGGCTGCGTGTGGCCCGAATCAAGAATCTACAGCGATAAGATGCGTGGCATCAACGCAAAAGATTTATCCTGTTTAGGTTGCCACCATCGTAAACCAGCGCCATCTACTGTGACTAAGAGTTGCGAAACAGGCACTCTGGATTGCATCAGTGGTGTATCTGTTGATGATATGTGGTTCAAAGTGCAAGACTTACTTGAGGAAGTGAACAATGGACGTATTAGCCTCTTGGGATGATGGATCAACGGCTGATTTGAAGATGGCTGAACTTATGGCACGCTACAACGTACCAACCATTTTCTATTGGCCATCCATGCTAGGCAAAGCCAAGAATATGGCAATGACGAGTTCTTGGCTCACAGAAAAGGACTGCAAAGAGATAGCCAGTCGATTTGAAATCGGATCACATTCTGCGAGTCATCAAGCAATGAGCAAAATGACCATTCCCCAATTGGGGATGGAAATTACAGATTCTCGTAAACACTGGCAAGACTTGACCGGGCAAGAAATTAAATCCTTTGCGTATCCTAAAAGCAGCATGAATAGTTTAACAAAAGCTCTTATTCGAGGAGCGGGCTACGAATCTGCTCGCACCAGCATACCGGGACACTTACAACCCGGTGACGATCCTTTTGCAATTCAATGCACAGTTCAAATCGGGATCGACCGCATTGAATACGTTGATAGATGCTGGGAATACTTTGCTGACGATATGTTATCCAAAGCAGAACCCAATAGTGTTTTCTACATCTTCGGAAACTCTTGGGATGTAGAAGCATACAACGATTGGGATGCTTTAGAGTCGCTTCTTATGAAGATAAAGTCCGCTTAAACCAAGAAAACCAAGGTTCTTTTTCTGGAAGTGGGTCCATTTCATCTAAGAAGTCATTGATATAATCTTCCAAAACGAATTGCGGAATCCAACCTAACTTTTCAGTTGTAAACTGAATGTCTGCTAGTGTTGTGTCGGCTTCACCAGGACGCTGAGGTATGTATGCAGTCTTCATAAAATAGAATAAATTGTACTATATATCTTAGCTGCTTCTGACAACAAGGAGGAATCATGAAACGACAGCTTACCGCATTTGAAGTACAAGATGTTCTTCACAAACTAGAATTATATCTTGGCGATCTAAAGGTTCGCTGGGACCAGGAAAACTCTGGAACTCGCTCTTGGTTCACGGTGCCAAGAAGCTACATCTTAAAAGCCACGACATTTATTGTCGGCATTCTTGACGAATTGATTACATTTGTCGAACCGATTATTCCAGAAGGCAGCGATAAGAAAGCTGCTGTTATGGCAGTAATAGGAAAACTATTTGACTACATTGTAGTTCAAGCGTTCCCTTTCTGGCTGAGGCCATTTGCAGGGACAATCAAGACAATTATTGTGGGCATTGTCATCGGTCACTTGATTGATTTCATCGTCACAAAATACAACTCTGGTTATTGGTCAATGAAGCAGGAGGCTACAAATGGCACAACGGATCAAGTTGCGTAATCCCGTATGCAATCTTTTGCCATACGAACGGGAAGATTTCTTGACTATTCAAGAGGTCGCACAAAAAATAGGGTGGGAAATTACAGCATTCAATCTTCCAGAAGCCTGGGAATTCTCCAAGGGCGAAGGAGTGATCGTTGCTGTACTCGATACGGGAGCAGATTTAGACCATGATGACCTCGTGGAAAATCTTCTTCCTGGCAGGAACTTTGTTGATTCAAATTCACCGCCAGAAGATGATAACGGTCATGGATCACACGTCGCTGGCATCATCTGTGCTGCTAATAATGATTTTGGAGTTGTAGGTGTTGCTCCAAAGGCCAAGATCATTCCGGTTAAGGTGTTAGACAATAAAGGTGCGGGGAACCTACCAAACGTCGCCAATGGAATTCGTTGGGCCGCAGATCAAGGTGTTGACTTTATTACGTTGTCGCTTGGCGCACCGGCTCAAATGCCAATGATTCAAGATGCCATTCGTTATGCGGCATCCAAAGGAGCAGTAACTTGGTGTGCTGCTGGTAATGCTGGCAAAACACGACAGATATTCTATCCGGCTGCTTATCCCGAAGTAATCGGCATTGGTGCCATTGATGAAAACTTCGACCGTGCTTCTTTTAGCTGCACAGGTCCAGACTTGGATTTTGTGGCCCCAGGAGTAAAAATTTTGAGTACGGTTCCAGACAACTGGTATGCCGTTCTATCAGGCACGAGTATGGCAAATCCATTTGCCGTAGGCGTGGCGTCATTGCTGTTGTCTTACAAGCGGACCAAGAATCTGAATATTCAGTTGAGAAATAATACTGACTATATCAATTTAATGAAATCTTACACAATATCAACGAAAAATCCCGAATACGCCGGTCAAAGATTCTTTGAGGGATTCGGGATTATCGACCCACGCAAGATGGAATATTGGGTTAAGTCACATTAGATTCATTTTGAAGTTGTTCCCGTAGTTCTTGAATCTTTAATTTCAAAACTCCCGCAACTTCATAGTTCTCAACCTTGACGGCCTTGGCCATCTTGTCCTCAAGGTTTTTAATTTGATCTCGAATATTAAGCGCCGCTTCTTCTACGAGGCGGCGTTTTTCTTGTTCTTCAGGAAATCGTTTAGGCACTTTTCCGATGTGCTTGGTAGCTCCGTTTTGGCATTTCTGTAAAATGTGTTCAATAGAAGCGTGATAATGCTCATAGCATTTTACACAACCAAATTTACCAGTCTTGGCTATGTCCTCTGGAGTTGTACCACAACCAGGACATTTAGTCGATGATCTTGCAGCTTCACGCTTTTTTGAAGCGACAGTTCCGAGCATTAGCAGGGACAACAAACCGAGCAAACCACCCAAACCAGAGAGCTTCTCTGGTTCTAGCTTTATCTCTGATTCAATTGGACCGCCTGTATATTTGGCTGCACATTTTTCACACATATGCAAGTCTGTGTAGCTTCCATCTTTTAATTCTGTGATATGAAGAACCTTCTTCTCATCACAGGGCTGTTTGGAATATGGACAATCCATAAGTCATTCCTTTTTTCTTTCGATTAACTTTTCGACATTGTGAACAGATCGGATTTGATTAAGTGTGAACTCACTTTCTTTCTTATCCAATTTGCTGAATTCCTTCAATGTCTTATCGGCGAAATCTTCGTAAGCGATGGCGTATTTCTTTCTTAGGTCCAATAGTTGATTATTGTATTTCTCGACATCGGTTTTAAGAGCAGGCTTATTTTCTTTTTCGCCTTCACCTTTTGGTTCATAAGCAGGGTCATCGAACTTTTTAAGTTCACGTTCCCATGCCTTTTGCAAATTGGTCATCAACTTAGTCTGTTTTTCGGCCAACTCAAGTATAAAAACATTCTGCTCTTGAGTCGAAAAATCACTGAGCTTTTTTTCTTTTTTTGAATCTTTGGCTACCAATTTGAGGTCTTTATATCCACCACTAAAAGTGGCTGATTCTACTTTTTTGAAATAGTCAAAAGTATTTTTATAGTCTTCCAGAAAAGGAGCAGACTCTTGAACCAAGATGACTATTTGTGCTTTAGCAGGTTGGCAAACGCCAACGGACACAATCAAGGCGAACAAAAGAAGCAATAGGTTTTTCATTTCATCTCCAATATGTGGAACGTCACATATTCATAGGAGCAACAAGTATGAAATTATGCTGGAATGCCATCACCTTTTATTCTCAAAACAAAACCGTCATTTTCAATTGCTGGCGTATTGACAGGAACTATTCTCTTGATCCACACAGGAATACTATCAAGGGGACGAATATCGCCTACAGAAGCCGTTGAATCAAAAACGATATTGTTGGGGTTTGTGGTATCGACATCAATAACGTCGGCCACACGATTGATGGGACCACCATTAACGGACTTGGCAACACTAATGGTTGTCAGTTGACTAGACACTAGATTATTCCCGCCAGCTTTGAGAACCAAAACTTCGTGATGCCTTTTGGATGCCGCTCCTACAAAATCAATTTCAAACGTCGCACTTGAACCCGACAACAACCCAGAAACCGTAACATCTTCGAGATTGGCAATAGATCGAATCGCAGTTTGAAGGTTTCCTGACCAAATGCTTAAATTTGCATCGTAATTTACGATTATATCGTGGTTGCTGGTGTCTGTATACGTCAATGTAAAAGAACCACTTGTAATGGACGTGGCGTTCGCAACAGTTAAATTCTGTCGTTCATTGGATAAATCGAATCCCAATTGCACCGTTACTTCGCCAGGAACAGTGTAGGCAACATAAATCAATGCGTTGTATAAAGAATCAACATTGCTTTCATTGTTGACATAAAAACACCGATAGTCAATGACGCCCGATTTAGTTTCGGCATTCGACACATCATCAAACAATCTCTTGTTGAGGATTGGCTGCACAGAGGGTTCGCCGCCCAGAGAGTTGTTGGGATCGGAATTTATGCTGCCACCTGAAAAAGTAAAAGTAATGTCGGAAATTGACAAGCTCATTATTTGTTCCCTTCAGTAATATTTTTCGCAAGGATATATCGGACATTCCGAGGGGTATATCCTGTAAATTCGGCTATTTCTCGCACACCCCAGCCCAATTGAGAAAGATTCATCACTTTCTGATGATTTACCTTTTGTCTATTTGGCGACACATCATTTGAGTGTAGAATACGATATATTTCCGCCTCCGACTTCCCAAATTGCTGGGCGATTTCCGAGATGCGTATTTTTGGGCTGTTAAGGTAAACATTTATGATGTCCCCGTCCCCGCCCTGATCGGTTATGAATTGTTTGAATCCGTACATGCTTTATTAACGCTTGTGGGATATTTTTTCCCAAAGGGCATTGACCCACTTGATGAGCAACTGTAACATTTAGGACTGGAGACTGATATGAGTTACAACCGCTATATCGACTGGAAGCCGGTCCCGGCAAACTCGAAGATTCTACAGATATATTCCAAAGGATTGGAATATGCCTTGGTTTCTGCCGATTACGAGCAGTGTCATCCATTCGTGTGGTGTAAAGACTTTCTCCATGATGTCATGTATGGAACTTTGCACAATAAATGGTTTGAAATATACAAGTTCAAATACAACCCGACACTTGATTCGGCTCCTTGTCTTGACCGGATTCGGTTGTTGCTCACAAATTCAAAAGACAAGAAATTTGCAGAAAAAATTCCGGCTGTTATTGATTTCATAAATCAAATTGAAGAACGCCTCAAAATCAAAAAGTCATTTGCTCGAAAATGCGGTTGTCCACCCGAAGCATACCAAAAAGCTGGTGTGTTTATGTTTGAAGGCAGCAAGAGATGGATTCAATCACCGCCAATGCTTTCGCTCTACACTTTGTTGTTGCGTGTAGGGTTCTGTCACACAGTAGGTGACTCCTTTTTGAAAACAATCGAAGGAGTCAAGTCTGGCGAGATCAAACCTTACCAGAAGAAGGACGGATACTGGCTTAAAAGCTCAGATATTGCCCTTCAAAAGATTTTGCGGGTCGGCGACCGACGAATCTTCTACAGAGATATTCAGTTGAACTACCCTAGCAATATGCAGATCGACTCGATCCACAACAAGCTGGGTATTATCGGGTTTGCCACGGACATAATGTACAATGCCATTGGCCAACCCGTTCTCGTTCCGTACTGGCACTATCAAAAGTGAGGATTAGTTATGGGCTTTACATTTGGAAGCGACCCTGAGTTCATGTTGACGCATCATGATGAACTCAAGAGCGCAATCGACATTCTTCCCAAAAAAGAAAATGCCGTAATCAAACACGGGCATGGATATTACTTCGATAATGTCTTAGCTGAGATTGCAGTAAAACCAGCCAAGAATAAAGACGAAGCTCTATACAACATGCGATCTGCGCTGCATGGACTTGCTCAGGTCATTCAACCTGCCAAGTTCGTCACAAGGGCATCTGGCAATTACCCTAAAAAAGAATTGAATTGCCCTGATGCCAAGATTGCTGGATGTAATCCAGAATGGAACGTGTACAGTCTTCAACAGGTATTCCCACCCGACGAGGATGTGGACCTTCTGGATGGCTACTACCAGTTCAAGACGCCATTCCGTTCAGCGGGCGGTCACATCCATATTGGAAGTGATAGCCTTCAAGACCCTATGGAAGCATTCAGCGTCATTCGCATGATGGACTTGTTCCTGGGCATTCCTTCTATCTTTATGGATACAGATGAGACATCCAAAGACAGAAGAACAATCTATGGTCATGCAGGGTCGCATCGTATTCCAGATTATGGTTTGGAATATCGTGCATTGGGTAATTTCTGGCTGTCATCGCCAGAGCATGTTGCTTTGATGTACGATCTCACTGAATTCGTTTTAGGCTTTGTAAACAAAAAAACCCACGAACGATTCTGGACTGTGAACGAGGATTTGTTGGACGAAGACGATCCCAGCGTTGCGTATTCTTGTTTTGGCTACGATGTCAATATGCTCCGCAAAGCAATTGACACATGCAGCAGAAAAGAAGCTGATAAGTTCATGATATTCGTGAGCAACTATCTGCCGACTCGTTTGTCACAAGCGATTGAACGGCTTTCTGGTAAAGCCCTTCCTGATCCTTATGTCGCATGGAATATTGAATAATGTATGAAGTATTCGTTCGTGAATCACACGGAGAGTGTCTAGGTTTAATCGTGTTGCTACCGGGTCGTGGACAGCCTGCAAAGGACATCCTGACCCGGTATCATCGCTATTCGACATTAGATCAATTCACATTGGTGGCTGTAGAGCCAGTCGATGAATGGTATCCTGCGCCAAATGGCGCAGAAGATCAAATGGAAGCGGTATGGGGGCTGAGGCTATCTGTGCCTCAGATGGATGGGTTCATTGCTGAACTTGAAGAAGAATTTGAAGTGGATAGGTCCAATGTGACCTTGAGTGGTTTTTCAGCCGGGGCTGTAATGGCAATTCAAATTGCGGCCCACACAGATAGACCATTCAACTCTGTGATTGCTCACAATGGAGCAATTCTGGCACCTGAAGAATTGCCAGAGTCAATTCATCCAACTAAATATCTTGTTCTTCACAACGAAAATGACGATTGCTTTTCATGGGAAGAACGATATTTGCCTATGAAGAATGCACTAATGGAACGAGGTTACGACTTAGAAGTGTTCGAGAACGAAGTCGGTGGTCACTATATCGCTCCAGAAGACGTTGAAGAAGTTGGCCTCTGGTTGAGAGAGCAATATGATTTACCTATGCCGGAAAAATCAACGGACTCTTTTTCTGAAGAGTCTCCCGAATAACTCGGCATGATTGCCTCAAGTCGAACTCTCGACACTTGTGACACATCCACGACAACTTGTATTCTTGGAAGGCCCTCATTTCCAATAATAAACGCTTTTTGTGAATGAAGAATTCTTCTTTGCAACATTTGCATATCGTTTGAGTGTATCCGTCTTTGGCTTGTTTGCCAATTTTATGTTTGGAATTATGCGATTCATAATATCGCAGTAATTCATCAGGCATATTTGGCACTATGAAATTAGAGCCAACCAGCCAGCCATATTTAGAACCATCTTTGTGCATTGACGGCGGCACAACAGATTGATGTTTGTGCGCACGGAATTCCATTCCGTTAAAGACCTTGCGAGTCAAAGAGGGATCGGGATTCAAAAAAATATGATGTGTTGACTTGGAGCTACGAAACTTAGGATGAGGCGTATATTCTGTCATCTGATGCAAAAGATCATTCGCCTCTTCTGTATCTCCTTCAACGTCTACTACACTCCCAAGCAATATACCCATTTCGTAGGCGTTTTCAATTTCAAAGTATGGACGCCATTTTTCAGCGGTCCAGTTGCCATTCCAATTTAGTCCAACAGGGGCTTTCTTTGCTTTGAAAATCGCAATGGGCTGGAACCCGGCTTGAACGTAGAGTTCAAACCATTCTGCTTTTGTTGGCATGTGCGTCCTGCTTACGAGTGAGATGGATCACGAAGATACGCTTTTGTAGCTTCAATAATATTGTCAGTGGTGAGACTTTCAATAACAATGCCCTGACGATGCGCCCACTCTACCACCTTGAGAATATTCTTCTCATTTGATTTGTTGAGCCAGAAGTTTCGCAGTTTCATTTTGCACACTCTACTATTGTTAAGAGGTAAAATCAATGTCAAAAACAGCCCTAGTTACTGGTGCCAGCGGGTTCGTTGGCCATCATCTTTGCAATATACTTTACAACCAAGGTTGGAAAGTTGTCGCCATAGGAACCAAAGGTGAACATAAACCTTTGTGTCATAAATTCCTCCAGTTTAACTTAGATGGTATCGCATGGGATTTAGTCCCAAAGATAGACGTTTGTTTTCATCAGGCGGCAAATAATGATACGACGGATATGGACATGGAAAATATGCTCCGGTCGAACCTGACTGCTCCGTCGAATCTATTCTATAGTTTGGCACGAGAAAAAGGTTGCAAACAATTTGTGTATGCGTCCAGTTGTTCTGTATATGGCAACGAGGCTGTGCCATACAAAGAGAAAGAAACACGATTAGACCCTTTGAACCCATACGCTCATTCCAAAATGTTGTTTGAGCAATTCGCTGAGAGCTTTGCCCTTGAATACAGCGTCAATCTTATTGGTCTTAGATATTCCAATGTTTATGGACCGGGAGAAAGTCACAAGGGGAAGCGATCAAGTATGATAAGCCAATTATTGCAAAAAATGCAACTAGGGGAAAGGCCAAAAATATTCAAATTAGGAGAACATTTAAGAGATTGGGTGTACATCGAAGATGTTATAAGTGCCAACATATTGGCAAGCGAATACAAATACTCAAACGTATTCAATGTTGGTTCAGGAGAAGCCATGAGTTTCAACAACGTAGTTGCTACGTTGAATGCCGAATTGGGATCAAATCTGGAACCAGAGTATATCGACTGTCCATTCTTAGATACCTATCAATCACACACATTGCTTGATCTAACGCACTCTAAGGCAAATTTAGGATATAACCCCGAATACGGACCAAAGGCGGGAATCAAACGATTTGTGGAAGAAATTAGAATCGCTCCTTGACTTCTCTTGGTCTGCCAATTGTAGAGTCTTTGTCTATCTTTTCAGAATAGCATCACATACAAAATCAATCAAATTACAAACTTTGTATTTGCGACAGAATTCCACGACGACTAATCATAATTCAACCTAACTACAAAAAATTGTTAAATAGCGTTTTGATCCATTGAATTAAAAAAAAAAGTGTCATTTCTGACACTTTTTGACCCGTTTATATTGATGTTACAAATCGCCTATTCTGCTTTGGACAGGGAATCCTGCTTGTCCCGGCTCAGGACGAACAGCCTGAGTTAAGTTTTCAGTGTCAACTGGAGTGAACAAGTTTTCGCCATTGCCAGTGCTTTGATATTCAGTCCAACCATCGTTGTACTTCGTATCAGGTGAACTGCCAGTCATGCTCTTAACACTGTTCCACCATTTTTCGTCATCAGTAGCTTCTTTTTGCATTTTCTTCTTGGATGACTTCTTGGAGTTCTTCTTTGAGAACATTGGGCCAGCATCGCCCATGCCACCACCGACATCGCCGCCCTTGCCACCGAGCTTGATCTTAGACTTCAGGTCTTCACCTTCATCGTCCCCTTCATCATCGCCCATATCTTCGTCGCTGTCGCCTTCTTCGTCCTCGACGCCCATATCCATATCTTGGTCATCTTCTTCAGCGTCTTCTTCATCGTCGCTGTCGTCGTTATCAGACCACATTTTCTTCTTGGACTTCATCATCTTTTTCTTGGACTTCTTTTTAGAGAAGAGAACTGAGTTCAAGTCTTTCTTGCCCTCGTCGTCTCCTTCGTCGTCGCCCTCAGCGTCAATGTCATCGCCTTCTTCATCATCCATGTCTTCGTCGCCCATATCGGCACCACACTTGGACTTAGACTTCTTCTTGGACTTAGCACCACACATATTGCTGAACTTAGGCTTTTCGTCACCGTCATCAGCATCTACATCAACGTCCACATCTGGATCGTCTTTGTCGGACGAAGGCTCGACCATTTCGCCGTCGCCTGTTTCGTCATCATCATCGCCAAACATTTTCTTTTTGGCTTTCTTCTTTGCCATTTTCTTGGATTCTTCAAGGTCCATGCCGAAACCGGATGGAGCTTGAATTCCGAGGTTTGATGGGTTGGAAATACCAAGATTGAAACTCGGCAATACAGACTCATTCAGCGTCTTCCACTGTTTGTACGTTAGCATAATTATTCCTCTTTCGATCTAAACGGGTTAAATCTATATATGTCAGGCTCCAAATCTTTTCCAAAGGAACGGGAAATGAAAAAAATACTTCTCGCCTTGGCTTTCTTCGGTGCATTAGCGTATTTGTATTGGGTTTTGACAACACCGAGAATAACGCCGGTTTATCTATCCCCCACAGATCAAATATCTAAGCAAGAAAAGCCACAGCCAATTCATGAGATTTACGATATTATCAAAGTAATCAACGATAGAAGCTCAAAGATCAAGAGCCTTTATATTGACGAAATGCCTATTCGTCTTCAACAAGGCAACATGACCGCCAAGGTATATGGTGAGTTAGCAATGGAAAAAGAAAAGAACTTCCGATTAAAGGTGACACACCGATTGACCGGAAAAGAGATGGATATTGGGTCAAATAAGAGTCATTTTTGGTTCTGGTCCAAACGCATGACCCCACCCTCTCTGCACTTTGCAAAGCATGAAGACCTTGACAAAACGATGCTGCGAACCGCCCTAAATCCATCCTGGATGATGGAATCCCTCAATATAAGTCCGGTCAACACAGAAAACATTGAAATCGCCAAATTCAAAGACTTTTGGGCAACCATTCAACCCAGAACAAGTAGTACCGGCGAAAAAGTCACAGTTGTTACGTTGATCCATCCTACTCAAAAAGTAATTGTTGGAAGATATTTGTATAATCAAGACGGAAAATTGATCGCCAGCACTGAGTATCAGGACTTTTCCAGTGCCATTCCTCGAAAGATATTTATCATCTGGTATGAGGAAGGAATAACTTTGGATTGGGATTTATCTGGAGTACAAACAAATGTGGGCATCAATCCACAATTCTGGGTGATGCCCGACATGAAAAACAAAATAGACATGGGAAAATAGTTACTTGTTGAGTGCCTTTCTGATGGCATCTCGTCTAATCGCCTGTGTCTTGCGACGTTCGGCACTCAATCCAGCAGCATTAGTCTGCTGTGGAGGCGCTGCGGCTTGCGCACGAAGCTGAGTTGGTGTAGGACCAGCAGCTATGCCGCCTGATGTTGAACGAACAGATGTGCTAGGACGAAGAACTGGTCCGTTTCTACTTCCGCCTCTATTTTTAGTGCATCCACATGCCATAGTTGACCTCACATGAAATAACGTGTATTGGTTTTATAGATCGAGTTTTTTCTTTGATTTGTCTTTTGAATACGACTAATCAACCTTTGTTGCTGCTCGGTCAATGGTGGATTTGTTGCAAGATTAGTGCTTCCGCAACCACAACCTTTCGGTTTCTCTTCTGGTTTGTCGCTTGGTACTTGCAATTCATCCATACTCTATTTATGAATGAGCAACCAAAAAGGATTTCCAATATGTTTACAGAAGACGATGTTTTGAAGTTGATTGAAAAAGCAATCGAAGCTGCATTCAAAAAGTTTAAGGCGGGATGCTATCAGGACGCCGAAATAATACTCAATCAAACCATTAAAGTCTTTCCTACAGAAATTCACGCATTGCAATTGATGGGTCTTGTAAAACACAATCTTGGCAAATTCACAGAAGCCATCGACATCTTCAACAAAACAATAGAAATTGCTCCCAACGATCCAGAAAACTATAACAACATAGGTTTGTGTTATTCAAACAATGGAAAATACGATGCTGCAATTGAAATGCTAAAAAAGGCCATCGAACTAAATCCAACTTGCGCCTACATGCACAGCAACCTGGGGCTTCAACACAGAAACATCAATAATCTCGATTCCGCTATCGAATGTTTCCAAAAATCACTTTCTATCGAAGAGAGTGATTTAACCTGGGGCATGTTAGGTGGATGCTACGGGGAAAAACGTCATTTAGACGACGCTGAAAGGTGTTTCAAAAAGTCGATTGAAATCAACCCAAACTTTGCTGGTGGCCATGTAGACTTGGCAAACGTATATCACTTAAAAGGCGAGTGGGATAAGGCTTGGGAAGAATACGAATGGCGATATGAAGTATTTGAACAACTTAAAGTATGGAAAAATCTCTATGACCCAAGCAAGACATGGAATGGCGAACCACTTGATGGCAAGACTATAATCGTTCATGGAGAACAAGGTCACGGTGATACCATTCAGTTCTTCAGATACATCCATCATTTGAAAGCTCGTGTCATATTACACTGTTCAAATGATTTGGCTTCTATTTTTGCTGGTCATGTAGATGAGATTTACACAAATGAACCTAGTGAAACTAAAACAGAACAATTGCCAGTTCACGACTACCACTGTTCTATTTTGAGTTTGCCTTATCTTCTAAAACTGAAAGCGATACCGCCTTTCTCATTGAAGATTGACAAAAGTATAAATCTTGATGGTTACTCTAATCTAATGAAGATCGGCATTGTTTGGGCGGGAAATCCACAACATCCAAACGACGCCAATCGCTCCTGCCATCTGAAACATTTTCGTGAGATTCATGATATTCCTGGCGTTAAATTGTTTAGCTTAGTCAAGGACATACGACCTCGCATCTACCGCTTTAACGCCAATCCAATTGATCTCACCGAAGAAACTGAGGACATGAAAATTGTGGATATGGCACCAATGATGGAAACATTCAGAGACACAGCAGAAGTCATCAATTCTCTCGATTTAGTGATTACTGTAGACACATCTGTTCTGCATCTCGCCGGATCAATGGGAAAACCGACCTGGGCCTTATTGCCGTGGACTTGTGACTGGAGATGGGGTTCAGGAGAAGAAACAATATGGTATCCGAGCGTTCGGATATTTCGCCAACCGTCCAAAGGCGATTGGCAGTCAGTATTTTCAAACATCAAAAAAGAGATTTACAATGAACAACGATTATGTTGAGAAGAATTTAGTTTACCAAGATCAGGTGCAACAAATTGCAAAGCTGGTATTTCACGCCTTCTATTATGATGAAGAAGAAAAATTCAATGCTTCATCACCTGAAGTTTACGAAAAAGAAGTCATCAGTGATTTGTTACCGATGTCAGATAAGATTTTTCAATTCTTTGGAACTGCGGACGAAGCGAAGAAAGCAATTCGCTTCCTACATACAGTAAATCCAATTAAGGCCAAGGAAATATTTGATGAACTGTAAAATCTTCTACAGGATTAGCAGCAATAGCCTGTCTAAGCCAAAACTGCCTGGGGCCAACAAGCTCCGTTGCTTGGACAACTTCATTAGCGTATTTGGTCCTGAAATAAACGTCCTGGCAGACAATTGCGATCCAGATATATTGGGCGAACTTGAACGCCGTCATTTACGCACTTTGGACACGGATTATGGAAACGCCCAATCGTTTTTGCATACATTGTCTGAGGTTAAATATTGTTCAGACGATACAGTGGTCTATTTTGTAGAAGATGATTACCTTCATTTGCCGACATCTCGCACACTTCTTGAAGAAGGCATTGATTCTGGAGCCGATTACGTCAGTCTGTATGACCACCCGGACAAATATGGTCCGTTATATGATGGAGGCGAAACATCCAAGGTATTTCGCACAGCGTCATCTCATTGGAGAACTTCCATATCCACTTGCATGACATTTGCAGCAACAGCGAGCGTGCTAAAGACGGACATGGAAACATGGCAGAAATGGTGCCAAGGTGCAAACCCCGACGATCATGGTGCCTTTTGTGATTTGAATGCCCAAGGTCGAAAATTGGCAGTATCCATTCCGGGGGCTGAGTGTCACACAGATTTGAACTATTCGACAATCATTGGAGAGAATTGGATCGAGCCGTGGGCAATCCAGATGATGCTAAAAAATATAGAGCAAAGCATATACAAGTCATATGATGCCGATGCTATTGATGCAATGGAAGAAATACTTCATCACCAAAGAGAGCAACATAACGACTTGTCTAAATTGGTATTGATTTCAGAAATTGAAAGTCACAGCAAAAAGAAAAAAGCGAGTAAACTGTGATGTTTACTCGCTTTCAGAAGTGATTTCAACAAGCTCAGTAATTACGACTGAGTGGTTGTCGATGCAGAAGACTTGCTCTTGGCCGGAGCCTTGACAGAAGTGACCTTCTTAGAAGCGGCAGACTTCTTTGCAGCTTTCTTCAGCGTTGCGGTTGCAGGAGTCGCAGTCTTGCTGCTGTCGCTGACATCAACATCAGTGAAGCCCAGAGATTTGGCTAGATTGCGTGCAGCGCCGCTGACTGCGGACTTTGTAGGGAACTGTGTGCTACCATCACTACGACGAGCCAACTTGGTTGGCTTGAGTCCAGCGATGCTGACGGTTCCTTCATAATAATCACCAGCATCGCTCTTGCGGCTGGCTACTCGGACAGAGAGAGTGTTGCTCATTCGGGTTCGTACCTTTCTTTCATGAAATAAGTCTGTATAGATTCCCAGACGTTAGGGAATTCTATATTCAACATAGTAGTCAGTCAATATCTTTCGCTTATTTTTTTGCTTTCAAATCATCAAAGACAAAGTTTCTCATCTTGTCCAAGCTGCACATCTTTGGCTCGACGACCCCTGTGTTGGCAAGAGTCGGGATCAACATGCGACGATCAGCCGGTCGAAATCGCTTGCGATAAAATCCATCGACCGCATCTTTATATTTCAAAAACAAAGAGGACATGCTCACGCCTGGAGTTGTTTCTGACAAGTTGAAAGTCGTCAAAATACTCACGATGGTTTTCATGACTTCATCTATGTGTATTTTCTTTTTGCTTTTGCCGATCCTGGAGAAGTTCAAGAACCAGAGCATGGTATCAGGATCGTATAAAAACAACGGGTTCACCAAACCGGCGTGGCAATGAGCGTCGATATAATCCTCAATTTGAGAAATCCAGAGTTTTTGACCATTGTTGGCTTGGATATAGTTCTGAAAATAGAAGTACCCAATTATGCTCCGAAAGCTCAAAATCAAGACATCTCGGTTTCCCTTGTTGTTTAAGCCATGCCGAAGACAAAAGGAACAGTAAAAATTTCCTGGACCGGAGAGCCTATCTATAAGCGATGATTGGACACTAGCGGTTTCGCAGTTCTTTTCGCAAAAGAAGCATTTACGAAAAACTTTGTCCGATAGCTCTCCTGAAAGGGTGGCTGGGATCGGTTTGAGCCGAACTTGGCTTATAGAAAGTTTTTCAGACATCGTTTATTCACCGAAATTTGTAAAAGCTCGCATACATAATAAGAAGCGAGTGAACTCTACTCAATCACCAGAACGAGGAAAAAAATATGAAGACATTTATTCAATGGGCAGGCGAAGTCAAGAAAGAACTGCCTCTGTACATGCAAGACGAAAATACAAAGCGTGCTGGTATTGCACATTGGGCTTACCCGGACGCATACGTCCGTCAGCAGTATCCAGATGCTTATTTCATGCCTCACGCCGCTGATGCTCTACAGAAAATGGGAAAACATCAGCCAAGTCGCAAGGCTCCTGCTGATAGCTCTTGGTAAGTAACAAACCCGCTGCTACTCTGGTCTGAAAAGACAATTGAGCATTAAGGGCGGGTAGACATTTACCTTTAGTTAAAAAACCCCTGCCTTTATTGGCGGGGGTTTTTGTTTTAGCCCTTAACTTTGTTGATGCGGTCGTTGTGATCCTTGGCAGTAATCGACTCTTCTTCAACTGGAAGCATTTCGGGACATCTTTCCCAATAACCCCATTGATCTTCATTTTGTGGGTTTTGGAAGACCATGCCCTTCTTCCAATACTTATTCAATATTTCATCGACCCGCTCCTTGGACAACTTTGATTCCTTGGAAAGTTGAGCGGTTGATCGCCATTGCCATTTGATGCTGCGAGCCAAAGCGATAAAAAATCCTTGTTCCTCGTCGCCCTCTTTGGTGCCTTGGGGATACACTGAAGTCCATTTGGGCGGTGTCTTTGTTTTATTCTTCATGATTGACTCCGAAAAAAATGGCGAGATTGCCATACTATAATAATGAGGTATTTGGAGAAAATCCAACCCTTTGAATTATATACTCTGCTTAAAAGGAAATGCCAAATGAGAAATTCACCAAGATTGAATCGTTTTGAGAAGCGAACAATGCACGCCGAGAAGCTGAAGAACGACATGAGCGGCACAGGCGTCTACGTGTATGAGAACAATACTGAGGGTGATTTGAAGCTGCCGAAGCCGACAGATTCAGGGGTCCGTCAGATTTCTCCAAAAAACAAACCTGGATGTCGATTCCAGGGAGACAGTTACTATCTACAATGGGTTGGTTCGCCAATGAATCTACTCAAGCTGGTTGAAGAAGTGGTTCCAAAGATGACTCATGTGGAACTAATGGAACACCGAGCCAAACAAGAACAATTACTGGAGGAAGAAGCTATGGCAAATGAGCGACAACTATTGCTAGACCAACCTGATTGCATCACTCATCACGGCAAGATCGAGAGAGTGGTCACAGAACCGGGCCAGCAACCGATCAACGACAATACGGACCTTTCTCAGAAGAAACCTGCCGAGGTTCTTTTGACGGAAGACCCATTGGATGGCATTGAGATTATCCTGGGCTAAACCCACACGTCAATACAAACAACGACTACAGCACCCGAATATCGGGTGCTGTTTTTATTTACAGCCGATTTTACAAGTCCCTGTCTCCGTGGTATGATCCGAATCACAGCGTGTTTTGCCAAAATATTCACGCATGAAAAATTTGACGACAGGTCGAACCAAACGATCTCGAATCTCTCTAGGCATTTGATCGGTCGTCACTCAAATCTGTGGAGCAACCATGTACACTCTGTTTTTGCAGCGGGTTTTGTCGAAAAGAAGCGGCGACGATAAAATTCAGGCGCAAATCGAATACATCCTTCAGCGTGGAATGGCCGGAACCCGTGGAAAAACCTGGAAGGCCGAGCCGCATCGCCTCCCGCCCATCCAACAAGAAAGCGGCAATTGGCTATTCAAATATTGCATTACCTTTGAGAAGGTGCGTGGCGACCGGGGACAACAAGCTGAATACAGTCAGTGGGAAGAAATCAAAGCAATGCTCCAACAGACCGGAGCAATCACTCGCTTTCAGCCTTTTCCTTGGACTGTTCAAGTTGCTCCCAATGTCGCTCTTGTTGCGACTGCTGCTCCTACGGTTCAGACAGCGGAACCCGTTGAATTAGACCCAAACGCTATTGCCACGACTCCCTTGCCGCAACCTGAAGGGTTTGAGGGTGTATTGGACGGTATGCTCACACAGATTTTGGGCGGCGTCCGCACGGTTGGACAATTTGGTCCCGCCAAAAAATGGGACCAACTGATTGTTCCACCCGAACTATTGGGCAGAGACAGCGATGCCCATCTTGCAGAACATCCAGCGTGGAAGAACCTCTATGGAGTCAACCCTCAGACTCGCATCATCCTGAGCAACATCAAGCGAGCGCACGAAACGAACGGCGAAAGTCGTAATCATGGCGTATTGTTCGGTCATGCCGGTTGTGGGAAAACAACTACGATGTTTGCATTGGAAAGTATGTTTGGTGCTGACGCCGTATTGAAGCTAGATGCAACCAGCACAACCAAAGCTGGTCTGGAGAAGATGTTCTTCAACGACCTGAACGAAATCCCGCCGTTGGTGTTCATGGAAGAGGCTGAAAAGGCCGATCCTGAAGCCCTGAAAATTTGGCTTGGCGCTCTCGACGACCGTGGAGAAATTCGTAAGGTCAACTTTCGAGTCAACCAACTTCGGTCGGTCAAGGTATTGTTCCTCTGCTCTGTCAACAACAAAGCCGCATTCGACAAGATGATGGGAAGTGACGGAACGGAAGCTGGCGCTCTATCCAGCCGGTGTGTGACTCAGGTGTATTACCCCCGTCCAAGCAAAACTGTATTGCTCCAAATTCTTGATAAAGAAGTTCGAGAAAAGGGTGGTCGCCAAGAATGGATTACTCCCGCAATTCAACTTGCCACTGAAATGGGCATCACTGATCCTCGTATTGTTCGCAGCTACCTTGCTGGTGGGGACCGATTGCTCGATGGAACCTACCAGCGTGACTGGCAGGCGATTCATCAGGCTCAAAATACCTTCAACAAAGCGTAAGCAACTTAGTTATGGGTCGTGAAATCAAACGTGTAGACACTGGTTTTGAGTGGCCATTGGAAAAAGTGTGGAAAGGCTACCAAAACCCATATTGCAAACATGCACATAACTGTGCTGCTTGTGATGGATCGGGCTACAGTACAATGGCAAATCTATACAAAGATCAATGGTATGGGTATCACGAATTCAATCCTGTTGCCTATGGCAGCGAATTGCTCACACCTGAAACTCCGGCATTAAAATCATTCGTGGAATTTCAAGTGGATCGCTCCATTCGAGATGCTGCCAATGGCACAGCTTTGGAATTCCATGCTGATTTTCGCTCGACACGAACTGGTACAATGTGCCATAAGACTAAAAATGGTCTATACACTCGTGAAGAGGCCATTGAACGTGACTGCAATCGACTATTGGAAATGTGGAACGAGCAATGGAGCCATCATCTGATTGCAGTTGATATTGCTGCATTGGTTGAGGGAAATCGGCTTTATGATTTGACTCGACAACGATTGAAAAATATTCCATTGGAGGAATATATCCGCACCCGTGCATATTACTTGTGGGTAGATGCTGGTCGTCCTGAAGGCGATGCGTCACAATTTTGGGAAATAGCCGCCAAAGAACACAGTGGTCCTTGGCTCCCGTTCTGGAACGGGCATACCCCCACGCCAGAAGAAGTCAATGGCTGGAGCATCGCTGGCTTTGGTCACGATTCCATCAATTGTCACATTTGCATTGAAGCTCGATGTAAACGTGAAGGATATTCCACGGAATGTGAAGTGTGCAAGGGAAAGGGTTCTATCTGGCAACCGGCAGAAGCCGAACAATGGGCTGAAGATTGGGTAGAAGAAAAACCGCCAGCAGGCGAAGGATACCAAATTTGGGAGACAGTATCTGAAGGTTCTCCAATCTCGCCCGTATTTTCCGACCCACGCATCCTGGCTGAATGGATGGCAAATTCCCCAACATGGGGTGCCGCCGAACCAATGTCTGCTGATCGGTGGTTGGAATGGATTGTCGGCCCAGGCTGGTCCCCGTCCGGCATGATGATAAATGGCGTCTACAAAGATGGCGTTGCCGCAATGACTGAGTAATTTTCTCTTCCCCATGACGTAAATAACGTCATGGGGAAGTTTTCATTTCATCACTGGCTTAATCTTCAAGAAAACCAACACGTCGTTGAGATTCAGGTAGCACGCTTCCTTGAAGATATTCTTGAAAAAGCAACCGCTCACAAAAAGCAGGACATGCAGGCTGGTCAGCCAAATCAGACGTATACGAACTACGTCAGACAAGTTTGGCCACAGGACGCCATTCAAAATGGCGAATTTGTGTTGCCAAGCATCTTCCCTGCCGACATTGCAGGTCAGCGAGTACAATTCAAACTCAAGCTGGGACATAATGCCGCCGACACCGTTCACAATAACGGCAAGTTCGAGGGCTTTGTCATCAATATGTATCCATTCAACTATGCCAAAAGCATAGAAGATGTTGATCGTCATTTGATGACTCTCAAATCAGCAATGCACCATGAAGCGGAACATATCTATAACGTGGGTGCTGAATATGAATCCAATGATTGGGATGGCGACGACAAGCATCGCATGGCGATGCAATACATGAGCAATCCCGGAGAAATTCGAGCGCACGCTCGACAGATGGCCTATATGTACGCCAAGCACTTCCCTGGTGAGCCATTTGATCTAAAGAAGGCACAGTCAATTCTGAACGGTCCTGGGTTCACCACTACCCATAAGAACTACTTCAATGGCTTTGCCAAGCCTGACGTTTGGCAAAAAAACGTCAATAGGTTTGGATATAATCATGCAAATCCGCACGATCAAATCATGCCATTGGTGCCACAATTTTTGGCCCAATATCAGTCTCAGCCATGAATGCGGCATTGCTCCTTACGCCTGGGTCGTAAGAAAAACGACATGAGGGTTGCAACTTGGCGAGTCTTTCCTAAAATAGCTCGATCAATTCGTTCCCTTTGAGGATTTTCTAATGAACCCCAAGGCTGTTGAGCTTGTCGATGAGTACGGCGACCAAGCGTATCACGTCGCCGTTGAGTTTACCGTGCTGGCTACCCACATCGGGGACACGGTTGGTGCTGAATTGTTTGGAGAGTGTGCCAGAGATTTAATAGAGGCGGGCTTCCACAAGCACCGGAAAGAAAATGAAAGAAGATTTAGCTGGTGGAATTCGCTTCAGCGAAAGGATGAAACTCTACGAGGCGGGCTTCCACAAGCACCGGAAAGAAAATGAAAGAAGATTTAGCCGAAAGGATCTTCTATGGTGAAGAACCACGATTACATGAAGAACCAAGATTACAAACCGAAGAGGCGGCTTCGTAGTAAAGAAAAGACCCCGGTTTTAGCCGGGGTCTTTTTGTTTAGCGAATGTTTTCTTCCAACAACTTCTTCACCCTGTTGAGATGGACGTTCGTGTCGATACGAAGCTGGCCCGATCTAACTCGTGGGTTGTTTATTCCAGTGGATGTTTTGATATTGATAATTGCACCGCCTCTAATATCCTTGATTACAACTTCGGATTTAGAGTATTCCATCCCACCTTCAATGGATTCAATCATAGTTGATTTGAAAACAAAAATACCATTTGGTTTCTTTTCAATTGTTTCTTTTGCAATCCAAACGAAGACTCCTTTGCTGGAATCTCTGCGAACTTTGAACTTGCCGTTGCCAAGGTCTTCAACAAGAGTTACGCCGGACGCTTCTCGAACGGCATCTCTGTGAGAATCGACCCAATCAATTGTCTTTTGTGCAGTCGATCTAACTTCGATTTCTTTTTCGACCGTTGCTGCTGCATCTGCTGCATTGGCGATGTGTGGCATAAAGATGCTCGTACCAAGCAATGCCAATAGAACTAACAAGTGTTTCATATCCCCTCCGTGTGAAATGTGACTTGAAGTGACTTCTGATGTTATATAGCCTCAATATTTTGATATTGCACACTCCTTTATGTCGTCCAACCTTTTATCGGAGGAAACAAAATGAAAGGCATTATTTTAGCAGGCGGGATGGGGACAAGACTTCATCCTTTGACAAAAGTAACCAACAAATGCTTATTGCCAGTGCATGATAGACCCATGATTTATTGGCCAATTCAAACACTTGTGGGCAGTGGCATCAAAGATATTCTTTTAGTATGTGGCGGGAACGCCGCAGGTGAATTTTTGAGAATCCTTGGCAACGGTGAAGAATTTGGCCTGAAACATCTTCACTACACATACCAGAAAGAAGCAAATGGAATTGCCGACGCTTTATCTTTGGCAGAAGAATGGGCAGACAATGAACCAGTAGCCGTAATTCTGGCTGACAACATTTATGAAAATCCGGTTCCTGAAGTTGTTACCGCCTTTGAAAAGAATCCTGATGGCGCACACATCTTCTTGACGCCAGTAGACCATCCAGAGTGTTACGGCGTAGTTGAAACAGACGCAGCAGGAAAAGTAATAGGGATCGAAGAAAAACCTAAAGAACCGAAATCCAACTTGATCGCAACAGGGTTGTATATGTACGACGGAGGAGTTTGGGACTACATCCGAACGCTCAAGCCATCCAAGAGAAACGAACTTGAGATCACCGATCTCAATAATCGTTATTTGGGCATTGGGAAGCTCCACGCTCACACAATCAATGGTTGGTGGGCAGACTGCGGAGAAAGTCTCGAAGGATATACGCAGACGTGCTATGCAGCCAGCAGACTTGGAAAGAAGGCTGAGTAAAATGAAAGTTGTAGTTTGTCCTTTGGTTAGTCGAGATGTCCCGAAAGCAATTAGGGCAGTCAACTCGATTCGCAACATGATGGCAACAACCGAAGTTCAGTTTTCGGTTGTTGCCATCATCAATTCGTTAAACGCTGAATTCATTCAGGAATTCAAAACTTGGTGCGACCAAGAATCTGTTGAATACAAAATAACGCCGTCCAAAGGAACTCCCGCAGCAGGTAAAAATCAATGCCTGAAGTTTTTCCGGGAATCTCAATATGATGGAATGTGCATGGTTGATGGTGACGATCTGTATTATCCAAGTGCCGGACTCCAAATCGAGAGACACTTAAAGCATCACCCTGGCACTGATTTATTGATCGTCAAGCCATCCGATCAAATCAATAACTACAGCAACAATTCAGTCCAAATAAAAGAAAAAGTACACGCCTGTTGTTGGGGCGACAATATATTCCCATTGCCATACACTTATGGACCCGCAAAACATGAAATGTTCTCCAACAGAGCGGCTGCTCACAACTTAGGCGGGCATGTTTTTTACAGTCGCAAATTTGTCGAACTCCTTGAATACGATGAAGACCAACTATTGGGAGAAGACCTCTTGTTGGAGTTCAAAGCATTGAAGCTGCATCAGGAAGGGAAGTTGTGCTTCTGGCTGAGTTTTGCCAGCGACGTTCAGTTTCTTGATCGAACAGGCGAATCAAATATTCAAGCGATAAAAAACGAAACAGACGGAGAGATGTATTACAACCGGCTGGTTGAAAAAGTAACGTCGATCCTTGATACAAATCGAAGTTCGTTCAATGAGCTTCCTGTGGAATTTCCCAAAATCATATTCGGTCATGCCGAAAAAATTGCGTGGATTGCCCAACAAGTCGTAGTCTAAATTTACAAACGGCAAATTTCGTGGTAGAATACTTCCGTCACAACGCCCCTAAATGAAGCAAGCCCCGATGCAAGGTGCATCGAGGCCAAGGTATTCTCCAGAAAGGACCGAAAATGAATTGGCTCAACAACATTTGCTGGCTTTCCGATTCGTACAAAATCAGTCACTACAAGCAGTATCCGCCTGGGACAAAACGAATTTACTCGTATTTCGAGTCACGATCCGGGTCGGTTCATCCTGCCACGACCTTTTTTGGCCTCCAATATTGGCTGAAGCAATATCTGGTTGGGCAAGTCGTAACCGCCGAAAAAATCGACAAAGCAGAACGGCTGTTTAACAAACACTTCGGCGGCAAGGTTTTTAATCGTGAGGGTTGGGAATACATCCTCAACGTCCACAATGGTCGCCTACCTGTCGAGATTAAAGCGGCCCCCGAAGGTACAGTGGTTGGAGAATCCAACGTGTTGATGACGGTCGAAAATACCGACGACAACGCATTTTGGTTGACCAACTATCTGGAAACTTTACTGGTCCAGGTTTGGTATCCATCGACAGTCGCCACGCAAAGCCGAGCGATGAAGAAAGTCATCCTCGAATATCTTGCAAAGACAGGCGATACGGACCTGATCCACTTCAAGTTACACGACTTCGGTTTCCGTGGGGTCACTTGCCCAGAACAAGCCGCAATCGGTGGTGCATCGCACCTTGTAAACTTCATGGGAACCGATACGATTCTAGGGCTTGTCTTATTGGACGAATTCTATCATGAACCATGTGCTGGCTTCTCGATTCCGGCTGCTGAACACAGCACAATCACGTCATGGGGACGTGAACACGAAGTCGATGCTTGTCGCAACATGCTAGTTCAGTATCCAACCGGCCTCGTAGCAACAGTGAGCGATAGCTACGACATTTTCAACTGCTGTGCCAATATTTGGGGCGGCGTCCTCAAAGACGAAGTGTTGGCTCGTGACGGTGTTTTGGTTGTTCGCCCGGACTCTGGCGACCCTCCGACCGTTGTGGTGAAAGTGCTGGATATTCTTGGCGAGAAATTCGGCATCACGATGAACAACAAGGGATATAAAGTCCTGCATCCCAAGGTTCGAGTTATTCAAGGAGACGGCATCGACTTCAAGATGCTCGACCTGATCCTCTCAGCAATGGAAAAAGCTGGTTGGTCGGCTGACAACATTGCCTTCGGTTCAGGTGGTGGACTGCTTCAAAAACTCAATCGAGACACCCAACGATTTGCCTTCAAGTGTTCTTCGGCAGTTGTTGGCGATGAAGTCAGAGACGTTTACAAGCAGCCCATCACGGACGGCTGCAAGAAGTCCAAAGCTGGACGATTGAAGTTGGTCTGGTCAGACCGTCTCGGCCTCCTGGCGGGCGCACACGGCAAGGTTTTACAAACTGTGCCTGAGTCTGATCCACGTCCCGATCAGTTGCAGTTTGTCTTCAGGAACGGCGAACTTCTGGTTGACCAGACATTCGAGCAAGTTCGAGAAGCGACTAAACATACGATTCTGTAAAATCAGAATAGATCAAGTACCACAATTTTATTCAGGAATGATATGACGAACTTCCAAGAATTCGTTGATCGTAAAAAAACGGTAAAAGTTGGCGTCGTTGGTTTTTCAGCCCAGAAGTTTGACATCTCTAAGGCAAAAGCCTATATCGTGGCGGCTTTTGACAAGATTGAAAAGGACTTCTCGCCGAAGAACATTCATTGCATTTCCGGATTGACCGACCTTGGCATTCCAGCACTGGCGTACCGGGAAGCGCTCTGGAATACGACTTATTCAATGTCGATGAGACGATCTTGGTAGGGGAAGAGTGGGGCGATGAGAGCGATACATTCCTCTCCATGCTCGATGTCATGGTGAAGGTGGGCGGCGGTAAACAATCGGTAGCAGAGGCTGAAAAGGCCGAAGCGAACGGGTTGTCGGTGATGAAATTTGATTTGAAGGCCGAATAGCAAGGTTCGTTGAAGGTACACCTTCGACGCTTCAGACGCTTCAGATTGTAGTCAAATTGCGATATTAGTCAATTAGTTGGTTGTAAACCCTAATTGTGACCTTTTCGGGCTTCGCACCAATCAGCAAAAGAGGTCTTATTTGGGAATCTCTTCTTAATTGCCCGCAAATGACCGGGCCAAGCCTCTGCGAATTTGGGATGCAATTTCATACCCTCCACCTTGTCCAAATCAGCCCATTCCGACGCATCGTGTTCTTTTGAAAGCTGTACGTCGAAAGGCTTTGCGACAGCCATCAGGTAGGTGTGAAAGTGATGTGCGCCATCTCTGGCGTGGAAGTGTCCGAACCGTTGTCCCTCTACGGTGCCGCATTCTTCTTTGGATTCTCGCCGAGCCACATCAAGTGGAGCTTCCCCTTCTTTGGCTTTTCCACCGGGAATGCCCCAATGACCGGCGTAATCACTTGATCCATCTCTTTTCAACAAGAGAATCTTTTCACCATCGGTGAAAACGATGCCGCCGCCCAATCTACCCCAATATTTTTTGCCGTCTTTTCCGATCCGATGAAATTGTTCTGCCATGTCGGCCACAGTGGGATATATCTCCTGATGAGTTATTCCCCATTGTTTGCAAATATCGCAAAATGGAATATCCGTTGTTTGTTCGTTTGTGATCGCTCCACAATGTTGACAAATATCGTGATTCATTATCCCTTCGGCCCTCTCTTCAAAGGCACCGGCTTCATTTTAGAGACATGACGATCTGGTTGTCCCTTCAAATGGTGCATCATATTGTGCAACTCTTTTGTGACATCTGCCGCTGAGTCTCCGTTGCACTTCTGAGCGTGTTGGACGGATACGGTTCGACGATCTTTGTTGTAGAAGCCTTTGCTTATAACAAAGCAATTGTGGTCTGTATTCCAAGTCACAACCCCCGTCCATTCTCCGTCATCCCAATTACGATACGAGACGAGCAGACGGAGGGGCTTTTCCGTGAAGACGTGTTTGGTGTGATAGCCGTGATTCTTCAGTGCAGCACTAACATAACCCAAGCATATTTTGGCGAAGCCCTCCAAGGATTCCTTGGATGTAGTTCGATAATTTACTTCAATTGCGTATCTGGATGTCTCCACGGCTTCGACTAGATTCTCTTCCAGATATTCATGATGGGTTTTCATGCCGCCCCGTAGGGTTGTGGCAAAATACTCTTGACAAATACGCAAGAAGTCCTCTCGCTCTACCTTGAGTTCGGTATGCGTATCATTTTTTTGCTCATTTCGCCAATTGTGAAAGTCTTTCATTGTTCCCATCCTTTTTCGCCAATTTCGCAATCAAAGTTTGTCCAAATGACTTCCTGTCGCAATTTCTTTTCTCCGTTTTGGAGAGTCGAATTGGCAAACTCAGAGGTTCTTCTGAACTCTCTCCAGTCGTGGAGTAAACTCGGATACAGGTCATTTATATATCCAGACAAGATCACCTTGCCTTGTAAAGTCAGAAGCAATTTCAACAATAAAATGTGTTGATCGTCTGAGAATTCATGAGAGTAATTTTCACCGCCAGTTCTCGAACTCATCAAATAAGGCGGGTCAATATAATGCAAGGCATTAGGGGTGTCATATCTTTGTATTGCATCTAAGGCATCAATGTGTTCAATCTGAACATTCTTGATTCGGTTGCAAACATCTTCAAGTCCATCAATGGCTCCCAACCATTGACTGACTGGTAATGCCCTTTTTTGTCTAGCATCTTTTTTTGTATAACTCCATCGTCCTGGAGTAGCCTTGGTTGCCAAGCCGCTTCTAACCTGTCTGGCTTTTACAAAGAATCTACGAGCTTTTTCCAATGGATCAATGGCTTCTTCCATACAAGCGATTCTGAATTCTTCTCGACTATACGGAGTAAGGTCCAATAGACCGACCAATTCTTTTTGATTCAATCTAAGAACTTCAAAGAAGTTCACCACATCATTGTGAATGTCATTGTAAACTTCTACATCACTTGGAGCTTTATTCAAAAGCACTGCTGCCGATCCGCCGAACGATTCCACATACACTTTATGTGGAGTTGAATCCACTAATGGAACAAGCCAATTGAGATGACAGGTTTTTCCGCCATACCAAGAAAAAGCACTGATTTCATTTTTGCGTCTTCTCATGTATATAATAAACAACTTTTTTTAGAATGGTTGAAAAATAAAGGCGTATATAGGATCAAAGAGCGAATAAATCACCAAATGAAATAAAGAGTCACCCCATCATGGGTCCAAGCAAATCGCCCCATTTAGAAATTAGCTTTTCTTCCCAATCCTTCTTTTCTTGAAGACCTTCGGCAAGAATAGCCTGACCATCTAATTGAACGCCGCCACCAGGACCGGGAGGGTTAGCAATACGACTGCGAATGCGACCCAAAACGATCTTAGCGAATGCTAAAGACCCTTCCTGCATTGCCTGTGTCACCATTCGGAAATCTGGGCGGCGTTGTAAATACCGCACAGCGACAGGATAACTGCGATAAGGGATTGGATATAGCTTAATGTGGTTGTACCCACCTAGAAACTCCCATCCACCTTGCTGACTTGAGATTCTGTTGTACATATCTTCATATTGTTTGTATAAAACCCAATCGGACATATTGCCCCAAACTGGCTGTTGAGGGTTAATGCCACCGGCAATTGAGCCATAGGCTCCACCACCCATATAATCCAGAGGAATTACGCCACCCAAATCGGAAGCTGAAAAAGCATAATTGGCTGTTTCTTTATAGGAAATTTGTCTAATAAAGCCCACATCAGGTGGCATTTGATAAACGCTCTGTCCTGGTACTGTATAAAAAGTATGGTATTGAAAATATTCCATTGGGGCATAATCTTCAAAGATTTGCAGGGCGAAATCAATGCAGTTTTCGATCTGTTGATCGTCCAATTCGAGCGGCAAAACTGGTGCGCCGAGCATAGTCAGGACATATTCTTTAATTTGTCCACGCACTTTTTCTCTATTTCTGCGTGGGCCGATCTTATCTAAAGGATCGGTAGGGCCTAAATCTCCGCAGCCCTGTCCACAAGAAAGCTGTGAGAATTGGTCCTTAGTCGGTCGTGGGACAAAAAGCATATTGTTCATCATGGTGATATATAGGAAGAGTACAAATGAAACTCGTAAAGGCAGGATTATGGCTGTAATCACAAAATCGTTCCGTGACTTCTTCACTAAGAGTTTTACTGAAGAAAAGGCATACAGAGACTTTGGCACACGACATTTCAAACTTTTATATGAAATGGCCCAGCGATTTCACAAACTAAACGCAATGCCAGCAAACATTGATGACGACGACCTAGAATTTCTGGGACAGTTCCCTCACGACTATTGGATCAAAGCCAAACAAGCTCGCTATCAAATGTTTTTTGATGCTGTGAAGGGTCTTCACAAGAAAAGACATGAAGAACACGGACAGCCAAAACTCAAACAAGCCATTATCACTGCCATCGAAACTGGCGAGTATGGACATCTTCAGGGAGTCATTCCTGATCGGAACATCAACCAATTGAAGAGGGTAGGAACTACCCTAAGTGCCAAAGAACGTGCCGATGAAGCCGAAAAGCTCTCGCACGATCATGTGAAAGACAAAACGCCTCACATTGATGAACCACAAGGAGAAATTCCATTCACACTCAAGGGATCAAGCGACAAGACAGCCACAAGAAAACCTGTGACGTTTATGGCAAAGCCATTTCTTAATCGACTCTATCACAAATTGGAAACAACTCCTGGCAATCCTTTTCACCCGGAGTCTGGGCTAAATGGGACGGGCAAGTATGGCCTTGATATGGCTGAACCTATGGATTCAAGAACCATTAAATCGCACGACGAAGATGGTGACGAAACTGAAGTCACTTACCCGAATTCTACAGCAGGCATGAAGTTTCCTACGGACTCTCAAATCCGTGACAGAATGATTGATTATTTTAATCTTAATGCCCACCGGATGTTCGGTAACTTGCCAGAAGACGCTGAATGGAAGCCCGTTCCTGGAATGCAGGACACTTGGTCTGTAGGGTATGTCAGACAAGAGCTTCAAAAAAGAATTGAAGCTCAACTGCGAGTCAGCGGCAAAAAATACGAAAAAGAAAGTGAAATGAGAAAAGAAGCCGCCGACTTAGTAAAACAGCACATCGTGAAAATGGCTGAATCTGGTCAATTAAAAGGACCGCCGATTCCTGGTCAATTTCCAGATGGCATTCCAATTAAAATTGAGGGCGGCAAACTTGTGAATCCTCCATTGTATCTTCCGTATCAAATTAAAGATATTAAGATGCGAGATGAAAATGGTGGCGTCAAAGTAGTACAAAAAGCCGTTCCTGTGGTAAAGCCTGCTCACTTCTTCCGTGAACTCGGAAGTGATGAATCAGATTATGAACACGAATTAGGTGATGATGGTCAGCCAACCGACAAAAGAAAGTATGATCCAACTACCGGAGAGCCGGTTTATCGGGTTCCTCAAGAAAAATTGAGGGGACACGAAAGACAATTCGTTCATGTTGGAGATGAAGAGTTTCAAAAGAAAAAACATCGAGCCGCTGGCGCTATTGATTTCAATAGCGAAACAGAACAGGTTATGCACATAACAAAAGGCGATCCTGGTTGGCAAGAAGCCTGGGAAAAGGCTTTTGGAGATCAACAAAAAGTTGAGATTGATCGTCGTGGTAATGCTACACCTTCAAATAGCGAATCTGGATTCTACGAAGACATCATCGCTGGCATAAATCAATGTTTTAAGAGTAGTCATTGTGGTGGAGCTACGCATCATGAACTTGAAATGTTGAAAAACAACATTGAAGACTTCCATCAAATAGTTGTAATTAAAATGCTCAATAGCATGGGCGACCCAAATTTGTACACAAGCTCAGGACGCAAAGCCTTTGCTTACAACAAGGTTTCTTCAATTATGCAGAAAGACCTTGGAAGTGGTGGTGGAACTCGTCGAAAAAGAAACTTGACACAAACTAGCAGAAACACAAGTTTCAGTGCTGGTGGCGAAAAAAATATTGAAGACGATTTAATGGGCCAACTCGCTGGTGGTACGGGTAAAATCCGTGGCAGCAAAAAGCGTGGGAAGGGAGATCGCCAATTCGACACATCGGGAATGAACACTCCTTACAATTTGACAAACATGAGAGAAGCCTTGATGCAAATGCAAAAGGATGCTCAAGAGGCCGATTCCACAAGCGATGAAGCAAAGAAATTAAGTCAAAGACAAAGGGGAACAGAAATCATCAATATGCTTCGGGATGGCATAAAAAAACAAATTGATTTCAAAATGTATTTAACAGATACATTGATTGGATTGTACCAACAAGGAGGAATGGGTAAAGGCGAAGCAGAACAAGCAGCCCAAGCTCAAATGAAAAGTTGGCAGGACGAAGATGGACATAACTCATCTGAGACGTTGATGGCAGCATTTCAAAACCACCCACTTGTTCAAAGTGCAATTGGCGCAGCCGGTGAGGATAAAAAACAAGACGGTCAAGTACAACCAACCGACAAAGAGGACAACGCCAACGAACAAGAGGCCATGCGATTCTTGCAATCGACATTTGATAAAATGCAGAGTGCAGGTTTTGATGAAGACGACATCAAAGATAAACTATTGGCAAAACCTGGAGAAAAATACAGTATATTTGTCAAGCAATTGGTCGCACAACAATTTGGCGGCATAAACGATAAAACTACTAAGTTGTTGGATCGTGTACAAGGTGAAATCAACAGACGCTTTAAGCTACCATCACCAGCGGCAGCACAAGCGGCCAGAGTTGTCACGACTCCACAAAGCAATGAACTAGCTAAGAAAAAACTAGGACAAACGCCAGAAGCAGAAGCGAAGCCAGTTCCAACTGTTGCTCCGACTACAAGAATTCCAACACAACAAGTTCCTATTCCTACTGAAAGTGTAAGTGAATTGTTCGCTAAGAAAAATTGGCTTGGGCTTGCTCACCATCCAGATTATTTGGGAACACACTCTCCAGTATTAGATGCACAAAAATTGAAGTTGCTAAATCACTTCAAAACAAACAAGGATAAGTACCAGCAGAATGAGATTGAATCTGCTATTGCGAACCTTGAAAGATCAATAAGGAGAGGTTAATGGCAAGTTGGATGGACTACATGAGTAATCCCCGTGGGCATTACTTGAAAAAGACAATGTTTGAAGTGTTACAAGAAAGATATGCACAGAATGAGCAGATTATCGAAAGAATGGGAGTGACCCTCCTTACAGAAAGTGATCTCACTGCGTTCATGAAAATGGTCGCTGACATTTATGAAATGGCTTACCTGAAAGCCGTCAGTGACCACAAAGAACAACTTCAAAAGGCGGGGTTGGTTGCAAGGGTTGTCTCGCCAGGAAGATCATAGATCAAAAGAAGGCTGGTGATCTGAAGGTGTTGCCGATAAGACCCAGCCTCCTCCTTTTTGTTGTTTTCCCTGAACTCTCCACCATCTTTTGTATCCTTGTTTTGGAAACAAAATAGAGCCAGCATTGATTGCGTCGGTGTCTGTCCAGATTTCAATAAACAAATCTTGTTGGTTGAGAATCACTCCTTCAAAAGAAATGGGCTTTCCGTATTGAACGGTAGTATAAGAATCGCCATAAAGTGAATCTTTTCTGTTTCTCAATACGGCTGGCAAGCAATGAATGAAAGTTTTTTCGATTCCACTATCTGTGGATGCTCGAAGTTCTTCTCGCTGAAGATCAGGTTGAACAACTGGTTTTCTTTCAACCACTTGTGGCTGAGATTCTGATTTGACTTCAGAAACCTTAATGTCGGCCTTGGCTTTATCTAAAGCAGACAAAAAAGTCTCTCGGACATCAAAATCGGATGCCAAAGGGGTAACTTGATTAGTATCTTTGGCTGTTTCGCCATCCCACTGCATATTGTGGACCTTGAAGCCTTCCCATATTTCTTGGGTCTTCATTACTGGATTTGGTCCAGCGAGACGATAGACGCTTCCATCTTTATTTTTCAATGTCATTGAATATTCAGCCCCTTTATGTTTATATAGATTGAAGACAAAAACAAAATAAAAGGATGAATTATGTCGCTAGTGGTTCCAAATATTTCCAATGTTCTCATGCTTCAATACATTGTGAACATGATTGGGCAAGACGGTGCCGCCGCTCCTGCGGGTGGTCAACGTCTGCTTCGTCTTTTTACAAACAATCTAACACCCGGTAAGTCAACCGTAATTGCAGATGTTACTGAAGCAACGGCACCTGGTTATGTGCCATACACAATGGTAGGAAGCAGTTGGACAACAACATCAAATTTGGGAGTGAATTCCGCAGTTTACAGTGAACAAACTTTCGCATTTACGACAGGTGTGACCATTTACGGCTACTACGTTACTACAATTGAAGGTACACCTAGATTATTGTGGGTGGAAAGATTTTCCACGGCTCCGTACACTTTGCCAGCAGGCGGTGGCGAGATCGCAATATCCCCACGTTTTACATTAAATTGATTTATATTGACACTTTGACTACTGAATGGCGAGAGAGCAATCTCTCGCCATTTTTAATTGTGGATAATTATTTTTCATCCACATCTTCCCTGTTTGAATTTGCTAAAGATAACTTTAGCTTCGTTTCCGCATTGGCAACGAAAAACAACAGGAATTCTATCATTGCTATATGGGCAAAGTAATTCGCATCCATTTTCAATCATGAAAAGAGCAACTTCTTCATTGGTTCTTTTTTTCATTGTTCCTCCACCATACATACAGCATGACTCTTAAAAATTTGAACGGGACACCGTATCAACTTCGTGGAAGCGTGCAAATGTACGATCCAAATGATCGCACGCATGATTTATTTAACCTGTGGGATCAAGAGGCGATCCAACGGGGCGGATCGCCTCTTTACTATTACGAAGTGGTTATTACCCCAAACATGATTGATCCGGTGTATTTGGAAGCTCGTGGAAAACTGTTTTCAAACAATCCTGTTCAATTATGGTGCAATTACGAGCCGATTCCGTCACAAAACCTAATCAATCAGTTTGGCATTGATGCTCCAGATGAAATGAAATTCGAGCTTAACTACCGATCTGTATTACAGAGCATTGGACATCCACCTAAAATTGGATCAAGGTTGTTTACGCCACACCTTAGAGAGAATTGGGTTATTGTTCAAAGAAACCTGGGCGAATTCAAATTATGGGGCGCACTCCGTATTGAATTGATTTGCCAACGATTCCAGGAAGACGTGGTTACAGGCGAAGGCAAAGTAACACAAAAACAACCAGATTTGAAAATCAAAATCGTTTAATCGAGGATACCACAATGAAATCGTTTTATCAGTTCTATCAGAAAATGTTAAAAGAAGCTGCTCCGGGTCAACCTGCTCCGGGTCAACCTGCTCCGGGTCAACCTGCTCCGGGTCAACCTGCTCCGGGTCAACCTGCTCCGGGTCAACCTGCTCCGGGTCAACCGAATGCTCCTGCTGCTCCGATTCAAGGAGGACAGACAGCCCCTCCAGTACCACCAAATCCAATGTCGGACCCTAAAGTAGCTCAGGCATTTCAGACTATTTCTGGAATTAAAGATCAGAAAATTCAGCAGGCATTTCAACAATTCCAGAAAGCCGCTGGAATCCAGCCTGGAGGTTCCCCGCAACAAAGTCCAGCATCGCCGCAAGCTCCGGCTTCTCCAAGTCCAGGACAGCCGCAGGCTCAGCCGCAGGCTCAGCCGCAGGCTCAACCACCGGCTGGTCAGCCCGGTCAACCACAACAACCTCAAAGGTAGGTTGAGGCTTGAACAAAGCTGGCCGATGAATGGTGCTGAATAATATTTGTGGTAATTTAGGTTTAGGGAAAGAAGTTATAGGCGGGCCAATGATAAACACTGGCTGTCTATAACTTTTCCTTTTTATCTTGAATGCCTTCATCTTTCCTCTTCATGACCAATTTGCCACGGAATTTCTTTTTGTTTTCAATCTTGAGTGCCACAGCTTCAATGAACTCTTGAACGCCTTTCGATCCTTTTTTGGTAAAAACGGCACTTAGCACTTTGTATTTGTCATCAAAATTGTGACCTAAGTGGTCATGCCAATCATTGTTGACAAATCTCTTGCAGTATTTACTAAGTTTGTCGTCCGTAGATACTCGTTGAGACATTTCAGCTACGGTCATTTCTTTGATGTCATAGCTAACTTTCTTTGGAATCACAAGAGCCTGACCATATGGCTCACCCTTCCTGAAGATTAGAGTTTGCCCAGGCATTGGATTCTTAAATACCACGAAGAAGATTTTTGGCCACCATTCAGTCTGAAGATGACCCGGCAAACAACAAGGAACTGTGTATGTGGTATCAGTGTAGTACCTTGGGTGACATTCTGTTCTAAGAACGTACCCAGACGGCACTTTAATATCAAGAGCCGATGTCATGCCAAAATGTCCTGGAGCGAAACACATGAAGGGAGGCAAAGAAACATCAGGACATTCTTTCTGTTCTTCGCTGAAATCACCATTGAACACAACTTGCCCGTCAACCATGTTGACTCGACACTCTGTTTCAAATGGGTAACAGAGTTCCAGCCCATAGGTAGCCCCATCGACAAATGGAGGACAATGCCAAGGCTGTGGTTTGTCACCATTTGAATGATCGTTGGGATCACCAGCCCAACCGGGAATTTGAAGTTTTATTGGTCGAGGAGGAACACCTTTGTACCATGTCCGATATTTGATTTCTAGCTTATCCATTTTGGTCCTTACTTGAATACCTAATTGTAGGAGAAAGAAATGAGCAGCACAAATAATCCAAATCACCAGCAGAGGAATTTGAACAATTGCGCAGTTCCAGGAATTCCCGCAGACGTAAATCTCGATCCTTCTCCTCCGTACTGTGGTAAAGACCCAGAACGGGATGCAGATAATCGAAGAGGAATCAATGACGACAGTTTGAATTTCCTCAAAGACGAAACAATGAAGAAGACCGGCTTCGGGGCCAGAGTTGATTGCGACCCGATGCAGCGTGGCTTCATTATTAACGACTTGGAGAATCCAGAGCGAAATGTCCTCTACAGATATTCTAAATCAATTCGTGGCACAGATGAAGCCATGCTGGATATGTTTAACAACATTGTTGTGATTGATGAAGATGGCAAGGCATGGCCAATTCCCGTGATGCTCGGTCCACCAGAAAAAGCTGTAGCCGCAATCGTACAAGATAATGTTCACAAAGACGAGACGTTGGTTGTTGATCGACTGAAGTTGCCATTGCTGGCTTTGACTCAAACACAAATTGATTACGACCTTGATAGATACACCTATCACAAAGCAATCAATCTGTTTCGCAACAGCAACAATGACCGTCCAGGTTTGGCGATTAGTGAAAAGTACAACAAAGATACAGTATTTGGTTTAGCAAGAGGCGTTCCAATAAATATTGGATATTCGGTCACGGCATGGACTATGTATCGTGAAGATATGAACCAGATAGTAGAACAAATTCTCACAAAATTTAGTCATGCGGCATACATACGAGTAACAGGTGTCCCTTGGGAGGTCATGATCAAGCTGGACTCTATTGCTAATAACCTGGAAGTTGAACCGGGCGATCAAGCAATTCGAGTAATTAAATACGAATTTAATATGACGGCTCAGACCTATATACCTCAACCGATTGAACGCAAGAAGGCAGTCCTAAAAATGAAGATTGACTTTGTTGACGGTATGACCGAGGAAGAAATCACTGAGGTGATGGCGAGAATAGAAGAATCTGTCAAGGAATTAGAATGTTAGAGATAAAAAACAAACAGAAATTTCCAGTTCAATTAGTCATAAGGTCGAGGACGGCCCCACGCTCTTTCACGGTATTGAATGTACCAGGAATAGGTTGCGGAAAAAATATTTATCTTCTCGAAGATGAAAGAGCAACTGAATACATAGATAGAGCAGAAAAGGATGGATTGATTTCCACAAGGTACATACCAAACAAGTTAAGAAAGGGAGAATAAGACTATGGCGATTCTACAGGGGTTCCCGCCTTCTAACACTATTAGCCCAAGTGTTAGAATCACTGAGAAAGACTTGAGCTACATTGCTCCTGACCAGTCCTTCCACCGTGCGGGCTTGGTCGGTTTTGCATCTAAGGGTCCGATAAATTTACCGACTCTAATTGCAACAAACCGTCAATTGCACGTTACATTTGGCAATCCGCACCCGGACGTTGGCGATCCATTCCTCATTTACGCAGCCGAGCAATATTTGCTTGTTGCCAATGAGCTATTCGTCGTTCGAGTTGCTGATACTGATCCAGTTAGCGACGAGCAGGCATCATCAGCTACGGTTGATGTCCCTGCTGCCGGTACATTGGTGAAGATTGAATCAGCTTACACCGGGGCTGGCGGGTCATATACGTTTGACGTAGACTCATTCTTCCGTTGGAGACTGAATGGTAATCTATCTGCCAAGACACTGGTTGTGTTGGCAGGAACTTACCTAGTTCAAGAAGTTGTTGACGACTTGAATGCACAACTCGACTTTGAGAACGATGGAATTCAGTTGTACAAGACTGGAACCGGCACAATTGGTGTAAAAACTACTTGGGCATACGGTCCTGACGCTTCATTAGAATTGGTTTCTGTTCAGAATTCCATCTATGGCAATACCGTTTTGAATGGAAATCCAACTGGACTTGGAACTGGTATGACTCAGGCGACGGTCACTGGCACAACCGCCATGTACCCGAACGTAGGCTATCAGACTCCTGGCACCTATGACTTCACAGGTTTGACTGGTCTAAATATTCAAATCGTCTTAGACGGCACAGACAATGTGTTGATCGACGGTATTGTTCAAGTAATTGACCTATCTGCTCTCGAAGGCTCCTCAAATGTTATTGCAGACGTTATCACTGCAATCAATGCAGAAAAAATAGAGAATGGTGGAACACTCCCAGGTGGATGGACGGCTGTAGCTGTTGGAAACAACGTACAGTTCAACACCAATCACGCTGGAAACGACGCTCGTCTTCGTATTAAGCCAGACAGCACAGCAGAAGCATTATTCGGACTCAACACATCCACACACGCTGGCGATAGCCCAGAAGGTGTCACTGGTGCGGTCGGTATCGCAACATACGGTATCGTAACTGGTGCTGTGAACAACAGCGGCAGCATCTCGTTCACCATCAATGCTGACAGTCCTGGCATCGAAGGCAATCAGACACAAGTAAGAATCACAAACGACGTTCGTGAAGACCACTTCATTATCGAAGTCTTCAATAACGGCGTATCGGTAGAAGCATGGGGCAACTTGACAAAGAACCAGACAAGTCGGTTCTATGTTGAAACCTACATGGCTTTGGTTTCGGACTTTATCCGAATCAATGACAACACTAGCGAAGGTGCTGGTCCTTTGGACGGTACTTATGGCCTATTAGGTGGATCAGACGGTATTCCTTCTGATCCAGATGCTCAAGACGCTTTGATTATTGGCAATCAGATTGGCTACACCGGCATGTATACCATGTCCGAGCCAGAACAGATTGACATTGACCTCATCGCTGCTCCTGGTCACTCCAGCACTAGCGTTGTAACAGCCCTGTTGGACTTCTGCCAGAACACCCGCATGGACTGCTTGGCGATCATCGATCCTCCATTCGGTCTGACGGTTGGCGAAATTGTAGCATGGCAAAACGGAACTCACCCATTGAACCTCACACGTTTTGACTCGGACTTCGGTGCTTTGTACTGGCCTTGGGTTAAGATTCGTGACAACTTCAACCGGGTTGACGTATGGGTGCCACCTAGCGGTTCAATTATGGCAGTTATCGCTCGAAGCGATTTCTTGTCTGCTCCTTGGTTTGCTCCGGCTGGGGCGAACCGTGGTGTCGTTCCGGCGATCACCGACGTTTACAACCGTCCGACGCTTGCCGAGCGTGACTTGATGTATGGAAACCGTAACTGCATCAATCCAATCGTTCACTTCAATGATGTTGATGGCTTCTTGGTTTGGGGTCAAAAGACTCTGCAACGCCGACCAACAGCTTTGGATCGTGTTAACGTGCGTCGATTGATGTTTTACCTAGAGAAGCGAATTCGCTCTGCGAGCCGTCAGCTTCTATTCGATCCAAACGACGAGACGTTCCAGCGCAAGTTTGTAAGCATCGCTTCGCAGATTTTGCGTGAGGTTCAGGTAGGTCGGGGCGTTACCGACTTCATCATCAAGGCCGACGCTGAATTGAACACTCCTGATGTAATCGACCGTAATGAGTTCCGGGCGCAGATTGGCGTACAGCCAACGAGAGCCGCTGAATTCATCTTCATCGAGTTCTCGATTCACAGAACGGGTAGCTTCACAGAGAACGCAGATACCTTCTAACAAACTGGCTCATATAGAGAGTAGACCACAAGGAGATAATTATGGCAAGATCAGGTTCGGGACGTGATATGGGATTGGGCCAATTGGCCGGTCCCGATTTAGTCTTCAAAAGAAAATATAGATGGACATTTGAAGTCCAGCCGTATTGCGGATATGTGATTCCTGCTCACTTCGTAAAGTTGGCTTCACGGCCTAACCTAACGATTGAAGAGACGGAAATCAACTTCTTGCACGGCAAGATGTGGATTCCAGGAAAGGGTTCTTGGGAAACCATTACTGTTACCTACTATGACATTGGTAACGGCGGTAATGGAATCACAGGTTTGTTCAGTTGGCTCGCAACGAACTACAACTTCACCGATCCAATCGGTTTGCACCAGTCCTCGAAGAGAGGAGCCGGTCCAGGCTCAAAGGGTTATTCCGCAGACGGTACACTGATGCTGTTTGATGGTTGCGGTGTTGCTATGGAACAATGGAACCTAAGTCATATGTGGCCACAGGCGATTAACTTTGGCGAACTGGACTATTCTTCCTCAGAAGAAGTAACAGTTGAATTGACGCTTCGCTACAGCGAAGTGGAGTACATCCCACTTTGCGGTGGCCGCATCAATCCTTGCTGTGCAGGTTGCTAATTACCCTACAAAAAATAAGATAAACCCATGCCAAGATCAGGTAATGGTCAGGATGTGGGGTTTGGACATCTTGCGGACGCAGACCTTGTATTCAAACGCAAATTTCGATGGGCGTTTGAGGTACAAGGTCTTGTCCGTAGGGATGTGCCATCTCATTGGGTGTCTTTCTGAGGTAAATTATGCCAAGCACTGGTAATGGAAGAAACATGGGGTTCGACTTTGGGTTAGAAGACCCAAATGCTTGCTTCAAAAGAAAAAATCGTTGGTTGTTCAAAATTGAAGACGTGAGTGCAGATGGAGTAAGTTCTTTGCCTCCATCTAAAGCTGCACGTCCTTCATTGTCCTTTAAGGAAATAGAAGTTCAACACTTGAACGAAACAGTGTATTATCCAGGCAAACCTGAATGGAAACCCATCACACTGACTTTGTACGATCTGAAGAAAAACTCTCTGAATCCTGTGTTCGAGTGGCTTTCCGAGCTTTATGATCCTCGATCCAAAAGCAAATACCGTCCATCCTGTAATGGATTCAAAAAGCGAAAGGCCACGTTAGAACTTTACGATGGATGCGGAACAAAGATTGAGACTTGGATTTTTGAGACGGTTTGGCCACAGGCAGTAGAGTTTGGCGACCTAGATATGTCCACCAGCGAACTAATTACTTGTGAATTAACCCTTAGATACGACAGAGCGTATATCGAAAATTAGTCTTCGCTATTTTCTTCTTCTTCCTCTTCAAGTTCTTCGCTCATTTCTTTTTTCAAGAGTTCTTGACAGGCTTTTATTGAGTCTTCAAGCTCTTTAGGTTTACATTTAAGAACCCGGCAGGCTCCACTTTTGTTGAGTCTGCCTTTTTTTGTGTATACTTTTCCGTCATTTAGTAGAAACGCATCAACAAGATTGCCATAACCACTGTCGATCAGCTTTTGAATCAATTCTTGATTTTCAAGCTGGTCGAATGAATTACTGTTATAATTTGCCATATTCCTCACAACCAAGAAAAAAAGACCAGGGCAGTATTTACCCTGGTCTGCCTAAATAATTCTAGGTCTTTACAACCACGAATCAATAGTCGTTGGCAAGATTATGCCTTTTGTATATACTTTTTGCCTTCGATGCTGGTAGTTGTTGGTCCATTTGTATCTGCAAGAAATCAAGATACTTACGCTTTAGCTCATTGTAGTTTCTGGCAGTTCTGTACAGTTGTCGGAAGTGGTTTAATATGCAGGTAGTCATATAGTTGAATGCCTTACCCTTATTAGGGTCAAAGCGATCAATCTTCTCGAAACAAATCATGACGCCTTCTTGCACTGCGTCGTCTTGGTCAATAAGATTGAACTTTGCGTAACGTACAATATTCTGTGATAGCTTATAAAACGCTATTGCCAATTCATCCTGTACCTGAGAAAACTCAAAAGCTACAACGTGATAGGTTTTTTCAATAGTAACCCATGCGGCAGGCTTCTGGTACTTACCACGCTTCGCCGTTCTTTGTTCGGTTGCGGCAATGTCATCCATGAACATCTGGTATTTGGTACGTTCTTTCTTGGCTTGTTGGAATTTCACAATCAGACTCTCGAACGTCTTATTGTTTAGATATTCTGTTGTTGCCATCAAGCTCCTTGAGGCCCCGCAAGGGGTCCGTGATAAAGAAATTGGGGTATCTATATACTGCGCCTAGTATCATTTCTCGCTCGCTTGCTCCCAACTTCTCAGTCTTTCAAGAGCTTCAATCTTGGCATCCTCATACCATTTATTGACAATCTCGTAGTAATCTGGGCTGTATAATTTGCCTGATGTAAAACTACGAAGATGGTCTATGTTTTCGTCTTTCTTTCTTTCAAAGTTCTTTTCGCTACCAATCAAATGTGGTTTGATCTTAAACGATCTCAAGATGTAATTGCCCAATATCTCCGTGTCCGGCCATTGAGGACGAGTGACATTGGGCCTGTAGTCGTGAATGTTATAATAGTTACATAATCTTCTCATGCTCCAACCAAATCCAATTCGGTCCATAGTAGGCATGTGATACATGCTGGCCGTGTGTGAAACCATTCCGTGCCAATCAGCATGACATCGAGGGCTTATCTCGTATCCGACAACAGAAGATTTGCTTGGACATAAAGTTGTGAGATGTTCTACAAAATCACGCCGACGTAAAAATACATCGGCGTGAGTGGCAAATAAAAGTTCGGTGCGGCACAAGCTAAAAGCCATATCCATTGCCATAGCTGGGAAGTCAGAGGGGTGCAACACACCATTTAACCGGATGGCGTGTACTTCCACATCTTCGTCACGAAGAGTCTCTATTTGAGCATATTGCTCTGGCGAGCTTCCGGTGTCGATAATCAATACATATGGTCGTTCAGATTGCATTTGCAATAAGCGTACACATATTTCTAGTTGTTCATAGGTATCAAGAACCGGCACTACTGCGGTTACACGATACTGCCAGGGTTTCTTAGTACAGTTGCCCTCCCAAGGTTGTTGCCATTGGGGAACATTTCTAAGAGGGGCCAAATCCTTTTTCACTTGTGTCGCTCTATTTCATTTATGGAAATCTATCAGATACTACTTGCCATATTGGACAAACCCAATGTGCCGAAGTTCTATCGTGAACTTCGGAATCACTACCAAACCGCTGGTATGCTACATGAGGTATCTGCCATCAGTCACTTAATAGAGAATAAGTTCGAGAAAAAAGATGTCAGTACCCTTGACGATTCACTTGATAATCAAGAACAACGAGGAAACAGTTGAGCATACTCTGGAGTCTTTGCTGCCGCTGAACGCTCACATCTTGGTTGGCGATCTAGGGTGTAAAGATGAAACTGTAAGTAAATGCAAACAGTACGGGGCAACCGTAGAACGTATTTCTTTGAATAATGATCTATCGCAGGCAAGAAATCATTTGTTGAAGTTTTCAGACTCCAAATGGAACTTACACATCGAACCGTGGGAAACCATCTTGGGTGGACACGAAATAATCCAACAAGCGATAGTAGGGACTCAAACAGCCTACAAAATGAGCATTATTCAAGGAGATGTGATAACCAAGCAAATCAGACTTTGGCACAAAAGCACAGAACTAAAGTTTAAGAATCCGGTATTTGAAACACTGAATTACAACGACGCAAAAGACCTTTCGGCCTACATTGCTGTGGGTCCAAACAATAATTCAATTCTGTATTTAGAGCTTGTCGAGAAGTGGCGAGATCGTTGCCCTTTGGCTAATGAACCCATTTATTATACTGCCTGCTCTCATTTAAGTGGGAAGAATTGGGATGCGTTTTTGAATTGGGCAGGCTTGTATTTACATCAAGAAAAATCTGATTCAATGTCAGTTTATATGACGCACTATTATTGCTCGATGGTCAATTGTTACATTAAAAAAGATTACCAACACGCAATACAATCGCTTTTGCCTTGTCTGGCAAAAAAGCCGACGATGGCAGAGTTTTGGTGCTTGTTGGGCGATGCCTACTATGCCATTAAGGACTATGATAAAGCAAAGGCTTTTTATGAAAACGCCATTATTTTAGGGAGCAAGCGACTTAAAGATGATGGATGGCCATTAGAAATATCCAAATACAAAGAATACCCTCAGAAGATGATTGAGGGCTGCGATAAAATCAAGCAGTCTTTGCGATTCTATGGCTCAAGGGCTGCGAATCACAACAATCCCCATTGATCTTTTCAAGAATGTGACGCTTCAACTCAGACATTTTTTCCAAATGAGGGATAATCATTGATGCCTCAATGCTTATGATTCCCGTTATGTCACGAATGGTTCCTTCGATAAACCCTTTGTCTTCATTGAATTTTGCAGTCAAGCTAACCGTTATCTCTTTGCCATCTTTGCGTTTCATATTGACTTGAAAGTCAGACACTTCACCATGTCGGCGAAGTTCTTCAACAAATTCTTCTCTTTCTTTTGCATCGTAGAGATCAATCGCAACGTGTTGTGATAAATCATTGAAATCAGAAAAGCCCAAAATGCCTATGGCAGCTTCATTGGCATCAATGAAATGCCCATCTTCTATATTGGTTCGCCACAAACCAACGGGTGCTGTTTCGTATAGGTCTTTATATTCGTTACTCATAATGATCTCCCAAATATATAGTCATCAATATATGACATCTAATTCATTTACAACTACCGTAACAGTATCTTCAAACCGGGCAACAGCAAGTTGTTTGCGTCCAGGAGGCAACTTTCTAAGTCGTGCCTCTAGTTCATCAATGTGACAGTTTATAACGCTGAAGTTATTGTCGGCCAGCTTTTTGGCCTCTTCTTCTAAATTAGCTACCGATCTATTTGGGTAGTAAGCCTGAAGCTGAGGCTTGGCGTGCATCATGATTTTTTTATAAATTGGTACATTGCACGCACATCCTGGGTTTTGCAGGTATTTCTGCATATCTTCCAGGAAATCACTAGATAAGCTCTCCCGGAAGCGCTTGTCCCGTAGGGCCTGTTTCACGTCCATTAGTCCGATTGGTCTGCTCATCTGGTGTTGTCTCCACTAAGGTCAATTTGGTTGCTTTAATCACATATCCACAACCCGGACACTTAAACGATTTAGCCCGGTTCATAGAAGGCGGAATAACTACTTTTTTGGTAAAAGGATCAACGAAAGGCGATCCACGAGGAATAGCAGCCTGCTTGACTTTAACTAAATCCTGGATGTCGTCGCCTTTGGTGATTCTTTTGTAGCCACAGTTGTCACAAAAGAATTGGTATGTTTTAAGACTCATGGTTCTCGTCATTTGGCAAATTGACAATAGTTGCCGCTTCGAGCCAGTTTAGGATTACAGCAGCAAAATTTGCCAAAAATCCTCCTGCACACCCGCAAGCGAAAATCTGAAGTGGATTTTGTGAAATCCATATTGCGCCCATCAAGAAACCGCACCATGTACCACAGCACAAGTAGCAGTCTACGACACCGCCCATGCTAGGCAGTCCAATCTTGGCTGTAATCGACTTCACAAGTTTTCGGAACCATTCCATAATGGACCCATCAACTATTATGTGACTTAACCCAATACTGGACAAAGCGAACAAAATCAAAGTTTCAATATTCATAGATTCCCTTTATTTATGTTTTGAAGAAAAAATCACCGCCAAAATGTGACGTGGATTCTATCTTTATCTGTGTGGATACAAAAATCTCTGTAGCCAGTGAACTTACAAAGCTCATCAACTTCACCGATTTGCCAATCACAACAGGCGGTTAGCCGGTGGTCAATTTTATCCACTAGAATTGTATCTGAGAAATACTCTTCTAGTTTGCGAATACGAATTTCGTCAAGCGAGTTGAGTAGTTCCAATACACTGCGTTGACCAAGAGTTTTCATTCCTGGAATGCGTTGACCCAACTGCCATTGGTCAAAAAAATGGCGAAATTCGGGGAACAAGGCGTGTGCCTTTTTGTCGAAGAAAATTAGTTCCTCGATATTTTGCAGATTTATTTCCATGACACTATGTTAACCCCAAGATGATGAACTTGCTATAAGCTAGTAATCCAAGGAGACAAATATGGCTGATGATACTTTTCGTCCAAGACGACCAAACCCGCCAGATGATGAAGATCAGGTAACGGGCGAAGATGAAGGCGGCATGTCCGCTTTGAATATGGCAGAGAAGATGCGACAACAGGCGGCTGGAGAGGATAGTCAATCAGATGACAATCCTAAGCTAACTGGCAACTTCAATATTAAGGGGATGGAAAACGCCCCGCCTGAATTCATGCAAGCACTAAAAGCCGCTCAGGGTGGCCCGCAGCAGAAAGTTCAGCAAGAAACATCCGGTCATGAGCCGAAGCGTGGCTTTGGCCAGATGTCTGGTGGTGGAGAAGGTCCAGGTTCAGCACCCGCAGCACCAGTCGCCAAGAAGCGTGACGCTGCATCGACAAGCTCAGGCCACTTGAAAGAATTGCTGGAAGGACTGAAAGGTTCGACCACAATTTATGAAGAGATTGAGTTGCCTTCGAGGGGTCGTTTTTACGACGGCACTGATGGTCCCGCAAACGGAGTTGTTTCTATTCGTCCGATGACGGGCGAAGAAGAACAAATTCTGGCAACCCCACGATTCGTTCGTAAGGGACAAGCCATCAACATGATCTTCCAGCGATGCCTCAAGGAACAGTTCCGTCCCGAACAACTCTTGACCATCGACCGGACCTACATGCTGATTTACCTGCGTGGTATTTCGTATTCACCGAATTACGATGTTGAGGTAAAGTGTCCTGAATGTGAAAAGAAGTTCGGAACCACAATTGACCTCAATACGCTATATGTCGAACCGTGTCCTGAAACATATGGGCCACAATTGCAAGATGTATTGCCAACAACCAAGCTGCCTTTCTCATATCGGCTTTCAACTGGTCGAGATGAGCAAGAGATCACGGATTACCGTGATCGCCGCATCAAGGCTTTCGGTGACGCCTCTGCTGACGATACTTTGATCTACAGAACGTCTATGCTGCTTGATGATATCGACGGCTTGACCAATAAGGGCGAACTTCAGATTCTTCTAAAGAATCTACCGATCAGCGACGTATCGTATGCACGCAACTGTATCAACGAGCCACCATTTGGCGTTGATACAAATGTAGAAATTGTTTGCCCTAGCTGTCTACAGGACTTTGAAGTTGATCTTCCACTGGAGGCCAATTTTTTCTTCCCTCGACGGAAGAAAAACAAGACCCAAGCATAGAAATGTGGAAGGGACTAGCGGAAGAAATATTCTTCTTCCAATATCACTTACACTTAGCTATGTCAGGGTCAATGAGTCTGCCGATCAATCTGCGAAAATGGATGATCGAACGCTTTATCGAGCAAAAAGAAAAAGAAAACGAGGCAATGGAAGCCTCACGCAGAAAGGCGCAGTCTCAATCAAAGTCAAGGCGATAAAAAATGGCAACAAAAGAACGATACCAAAATCCTACTTGCGGTGACTCAGTAAATCTTCGGTTGTTTACTTACAACAGCAACAACCGAAGAGACGTGCAATCTATCGAGAAAGTGGAAATTTACACTTATGACGATACCTTCAGGTCTGCTGATAATCCTCAAGGAATGAGATTGGTTCAAACCGTTCTCGGCACAGATGTCGTACAAGAAGCAACAGGTCAATATTTGTTACAGCTAACGGTTTCAAACCCGTTGTATACAATCGGCTCATATAGAGACGTTTGGTCTGTTGTCTTTGAGGACGGCGAATGTGCAACTGCTCAGGTTGCGAACGACTTTCAGATTTATTCTGATTTGTGGTTCACAACACCAATCCCGCCAATATATGATTTTAATTTTAACTTCCGTCCCAATAAAGTCCGTAAAGGATCAAAGCGATATTTGCTGATCCAGGTCGTACCGAATGTTCCACGAGGGTCCGAGATTCTTCCCTACTATGAAAATCTCGCCATAGTCTCAGATTTACGGGTATCTATAGAACTTGCCTGCGGGGAGTGTGTCCCGGCAGAGCAAGACCTACGCCTGATAGAAGATCGGACCCTTGTGAACTATCGTGAAAAAGGTTACGCATATTTCTTCCTTGATACGGAAGAATATGATGAAGGCATTTACAATATTTGGTTTGAACTTGCCTTTGGCGAAAACGTGTTCGTGTCTGACAAAAACTCTTTCCAGGTATACAGCTAATGGCCGTTTTTAATCTTCCCGATGAACCAGATTCGCCAGCAGGAAAGGCAATCCAAACTGCATTGGCACCATCAGCAGAAAAGCTGGCATCTCTAGTGATGCCAAATAAATTTCAGTTGGTATTCAAATCAGACCCATATTTGGGCGATAGTGTTCATGGCTTGATACTTGACCTGGGCCGCAAAGAATTGATTTTCAACACAATAGAAAACGGTCAATACAATTGGATTGACTGGCTTTTAGAAGTGCCTGAAGATGAAGTTGTTACGTTATTCTTTTTAGACGAAGACAATAAACACAGGTGTATATTGGTCATGGAAGGACTCTATGTGTTTGAACATACTTGTGCAATGAATAATACACAGAACGCTTATGGCATCGACTCGACTGAAAATCTCGAACACAAAGTAACAGTGCAATTCACCAATATTGAAAGACTACATCCAGAAGGGCAGGGGAAAAGTTTGAAAAAAGTGGTCAGAAGACCCAAGGAGAATGTTGATCGCCAAAGACAAGAGTAAAGGTAAGATCAAAGACTCCTCCCAAAATGCAACAAAAAGGCTCGCCAATTGGCGAGCCTTTTTTCGTGTAAAATCACTCGACTCTCAATCTCTGCAAGGCTTGTTTTGCAGAGGACTTACGGCAAAAAACATGGTGGGAGAGAAAGGCAGGCTTTCGAGAATATTTCTGTTCAATCTTTACAACCAGACTTTTTTGACGTACTATCTGAGGGAACGAAACGTCTTCTTCACGAAAGGAAGGTGCAAATGGCATCAAAACGTGGTATTCGTAAACGGAACGAGCGTATCGTCCGTCAAAAACTCGAACAGGAGTCAAACATGGCTGAAAACAAGTTGACCGGAAATGTAGGTCGCACTTCGGTAGCCGATCTGATACTAGCCCGTACTAGATTTCTTCACCCGGACAAACCTTCGATTCAGGTGGTACAACCTCAACCTGCGGCCCCTCTGGAGAAGCCCGGCGACAAACCTGTGGCTGCATCTCCGGCACTTCAGGACACCGCTCCAGTTGCAGTTGATCCAATCATCAGCAGCGTTCGTCACAAAGAGATGATCTTTCGTGAAGCCGACGAGAATCGGGATCACTACCTCTTAAAGCAACTGGAAGACGGCGAAAAATTGCCGTGGTTTCGATACGTCCGCAAAGAGAGTCAATACTCCGAATTCGTCATGCTCACAACAGAGATGGCGAAAGCAATGCTTCAGAGCGTCTGGACCGAGACGGAAGGCAACCGAAAGCTGAAAGTTTGGCTGAAAGATGCCTACAAGCGAGACATTGATAATGATCGCTGGATTCCCTCTGACGAATCGATTGGTATCGACTTCAATGGTGTTGTATACAATGGACGGCATCGACTCACGGCACTCGTGGAATCGGGCAAAGAATGGCCGTTCTACGTCACTTTCAATTGCTTGGAAGAGGCCAAGTTCACGGTTGATTCCGGGGCGAAACGCAACTCAGCAGAGAAGTTACGTCTCGTGATCGACACCAAGCTGGGAAATCGAACCACTGGCTTCTGCAAGGCTATCATGAAAGGTCTTCAGAGCAAGGTTCGTTACACAGAGACGGAAATCGCTGAATTTGCACACAAGTGGCAGGATTTAATTGCCTGGATCAGTAGCAACTTGCCAGTCGCACGAGCCGAAGTTCAAGCGGCAATTGCAAAAGCATATCTGTGGTATGGCCCGGAAAAAATCGAACTGTTTGCCGAACGTCTTCGGGAAGTGAAATTCACGGAAGATGGTGATCCAGCACGAGCGTTGTATTTGGCTCTCACCAAGGCGAAAATCAATCGCATCAACGTCGCATTGGTTGCTTACAAAAAGACGCTGGCAAGCGTTGAGGCTACGGTGACAAACAAGCCGCTTTCCCGTCTGTATGAGCGAGACGAGGACATTTTCCAGTGGCAAGAAGGCTGGGAACTCCCGCAAGGATCGTGGTGGGAAGCCCAACCAAAAGAGTAAAATATAAAGGCTGGCCCGGAAATATCCGGGCCAGCTTCGTTTTGGGTTTACACTTCCTTATTTCCGTGGTAGAATATTCCCAACACCGTGGAACTCGAATATCCCCAGGAATTAAGGGAAGAAAAAAATGGCTAGTGCCAATAATGTCCTAACAGCGAAATTAGACTTTTGGGTAAAGCACAACAAGAATGTGCTTTTCATCGGAAAACATGGCGTCGGCAAGACTGCTATGATTAAGGACGCCTTTGATCGGCACGGCTTGAATTGGCGGTATTTTTCTGCATCTACGATGGACCCGTGGGTTGACTTCATTGGAGTACCACGAGAAAAAACCGACAACAAGGTTCCCGAACAATTCGAGATCATTAAGGAACTAGCATCCATTGATTTGCCGCTTGCCTACGAGTGGGTCCAGAACAATTGGAAACTCAGCGACGAAGCGTCCAAGCGTGTCGTCGATCACGCTGTAAATCGCCAGCAAGGATTGACATATCTCGATCTGGTTCGTCCGCAAACTTTTGCCGCTGGTGAAGTCGAAGCGTTATTCTTCGACGAATATAATCGGTCGCCAAAGAAAGTCCGCAACGCCGTGATGGAACTGATTCAGTTCAAGTCCATCAATGGTATGAAGTTTCCAAACCTTCGTATCGTTTGGGCGGCAATCAACCCGGACGATGATGAAAACGAAACCTACGACGTTGAACGTCTCGACCCTGCTCAGGCCGACCGATACCATATCGCAGTTGAAGTACCTTATCGGCCAAATGCCGATTGGTTCCGAGGCGAATATGGTCAGCGTGTTGGTGATGCTGCCATTCAGTGGTGGGACGACTTGTCGGAAGAAGAAAAAAACCGCATCAGCCCTCGTCGTCTTCAATATGCTCTCGACGTATATCGTGAGCGAGGGGATATGAGGGATGTGTTGCCTCTGACGGTAAATGTCAGCAAGCTGACCACGGCATTGAATACAGGACCGATCACCGAGAAGTTGGAACAGTTGATGAAGTCGAAGGACGTGGCCGAAGCACGAACCTTCCTGAACAACGAAAACAACTACACGGCGGCAATGAAGTTTATTCCGAAGTCGGAAACTTTGACGACATATTTCATCCCGTTGCTGCCGAAAGAAAAGATGGCAGCACTGATGAACGATGACGACAAGACTTGCAATTACATCATTACCAATACCGACAAAGTGCCGGTATTCAAAGATGTATGTAAGGAACTTATCAACGCCAACACCAATGTTAGACTCGCCAAGAAGATTCGCCGGGCGATGACGGAGAATCAAGATTTGGCTACAGCATTCGCATCTGAGACAGATGCTTCAGTGCCACCGGCTGAATCGCATTTTAACAAAGTCAAGGCAGGAACAAAGTCCTGGAGTGATACCTTGACCGAATTGAAGACCGCTCCACAGGATACGTCACAACAGCGTATCCAAAATTACGACAAAATTGCATCCAGCATCCCGGAGAAGCAAACGGCAGACGAGGCATTGGCAACATTGGAAATTCTCAATGCAGTGTTTAGCGGCAATCAATTTGCCTCTAGTATCACTGCCAAACCTTTTGAAAAGCTAATGGGGATTGTGAACCACTGCATTGCAGAAATCCACCGGAACACCGGATCGGATTGGACTACAATTCTCAGTAAGCATGGCGTTCGCTTCAAGACTTTGTTGGAGAAGATTAAAGTCGGCGGATTGTCTTCTCGGTTGTACACTCCATAAACGATATACAACCAGCATAAAACGTGGTACAATCAGAGGGCTGGCAGAACCAGCCCTCTGTTTCTTTAGGATGGATGTAATATGATTGAAGCAAACGAAGGCGAATTGGATAGTGTTCCTGGGGTTGCCGAGGACGGCACCTTAGATGTTGCGTCATCCAACAAATACAAAGTCCGCATCTCAAATGAGGAATGGTTTGAGATCAGCCGAGCGCTCGAACCACACCATGCTGTATTTTACAAAGTATGGCAAATGGGTAAGCCAATTTTTAACGATGAAATCGAGACTGCTGCTGTGCAGTTCGATGAAAATGGAAACTTCATTTGGTTCCATTTCAATCCTCACTTCTGGAAGAGGATGCAATTCAAAGACAAGTTATTCGTGATCTGTCACGAAGCGTTGCATATTGTCTTGAATCACGGACTCCGCACTAGAGATTGTGGTTCCAATCGTCGAGCCACAAACGTAGCCCTTGACGTTGTGGTGAACCACACGCTCGCCAACAACTTCGGATTTGAGCGAACCAACATCGAAGGTTGGGAAGACTATTGTTGGGTCGATACGGTATTCAAAGATAAAAAGCCGCAACCGCCCGACAATGAAATGTACGAGCATTACTACAACCTCTTCGAGAAAGTCTATGGCGACGGCGGCATGGGCGATGGAGAAGGCGGCGGTCCAGGTCTTGTCGATGACCACGAAATGATGGGAGAGGGTTCTGATAAATGGGATAAGGTCATCGACCAACTGAATGAAGGCATGTCCGAGGAAGAGAAAGAATCTCTCAAGGCGACAGTCAATAAGCACTTTCAGAAAAATGAAACGAAGCCCGAGAAAAACCAACCGGCTGGAACTGGTACGGGTGGTCAATGGGTATTCACCAATGTCGGAAAAGTAAAGAAGAAATCGAAGTGGGAAACGGTCATCAAGAAGTGGAGTAGGAAATATCTGATCGACAAAGAAAAAGAAGTTGAGCAGTGGGCCAGACTTCAACGTCGAATGACTATGCTGCCAAGGAATATGTTCCTGCCAACTGACATGGAAGTCGAAGACAACGAAAAGGAAAAAACAAGGATCGACGTGTGGTTTTATCTCGACACGTCAGGATCGTGTTGGGGATTGAAGGATCGTTTCTTTGAAGCGGCATTAAGCCTGCCTACAGAGCGATTCAACGTCCGTCTTTTCTGCTTCGATACCAAGGTTGAAGAAACCACCCTCGAAAGTCGTAAGGTATATGGGGGTGGCGGCACGACGTTCGATATTCTTGAATCTGAAATTCAGAATGAACTCCGCAAGGGTGGTGGCACAAAGAAAACCCTTGAAGGAAAAGAAGTGCCGATGATTACCAAATACCCGGAAGCTGTATTCGTCATCACTGATGGATACGGCACTAACGTAAAGCCTGAAAAGCCTGACAACTGGTATTGGTTCATCACGGAAGGTGGCGTTAAATCTCACATCGACCGGGGATGTAACTTCTATAAACTGGGTGATTTTGAATAAGAGGGCAAAATGGACTTCACAGTATTCGACCATCGTGAGCATATGACGGCGCTCACATGGTTGGGTCGTAAAGACTGGATGCTCTATCGAGACATTCCAGCCCAACGAGCCATCAGCGCTAAACCCCGCAAATTGGTACTCAAGCCCAAACAGCTTCTCGCTCCTGGGCCTGAGTCACCTATTACTGTGGGCGAAAAAGAATTCAACCGCTACCCCGCAGAAATGTGGAAGGTATTACGGGAGATCATGAACGTCCTTGAATTCGACGTAGTGGGAACCCTATGGTACAACACCTTGGCTAAAGCATTGGCTGGTGGACCAAAGATTTTTCGACCGTCGCCGCTCCAATGTGAAGCATTGGAACACGCTGAAGCACGATATGCCTTCAAGGACTACAAGCAACCATTTCCGGTCATCACACTGGAGATACCGGAAGAATATCGTCAGCAACTTCAGCAAAAATATGGCATTGATGAATCGCCTCGATATGTTCTTGTCAACCATGATGACAAAAACCGATTCATTACTGTGAGTGCTTTTTACAACAAAGGAAATATCATTACGCATATTACGCCTGATCGGGCTGAATATGCAACAATTGAAGAAAGTCTCGTTCGCAATCGAGATCGTCGTCAAGATGACGTACAAGAAGTATCGGCGGGCAAATTTTTAATGCCCGGCAATCCAGCTATTCAAGGTAGCACCGAGGGTGAATTCGATGCTGCTGAGAATGTACAACGACTCGGCATTAACTTCGCCATGATGATGTCGCTATACACAGTAAAAGTAGCCGGACCCTTGGATGCTAACAACTACAAGATTTGGCAACAAGAAGCAAGGGCAAAGCGAGGCGGTAGCGTTCCAACTCGGAGAGCAATGGAATCGCAGCAAAAGCTGGCGGCTACTATGCAACTCATTCAGTTCGACCAGAAAGTCGAATTCTATGACGAAGTTGAAGAACAAATCGAAGTGGCACAGGGAGTAGATATTGAAAGTTTGCACAAGTCTCCTAGATCTCACTGGAGACGTGGGCATTTTGCAATGCAACCTTTTGGCCTTGGTCGTCGTGAACGAAGAATGATTTTTCGTAAGCCGCTATTGGTTAGAGCCAAATACTTCCTGGGAGATATTAAGGACGCAAGCGTCACTTACACAATTCATCCAGGACGACCGGCTGCGCCATTGCCAGCACCGCCACCAGAAATGATGGTCAACACTCCAACTCAACTCCCTCCACCGGAGCCTGGGTTGAAGACTGGACAACGAATTGAAATCATTCAGGCAGAAGAATGTTCTGTCGGTCCTGGAACTCAGGGCAAGATCGTCAAGGTAGTTGATCTTGGATCGAACATGGTACAAATTGACGCATTGACCGACGATGGGCAAAAATTCTCGCTAATTACCCCGCCAGATGAGTTCAAAATATCAGGATGATCGATCATGTGGAAATGGCCATTAAAAGAATTTTGTGATGTTCCTATTGAGAAACATCCTGGTGCGTTCGGTGCCATAAGAACACATGATATTCATACTGGTGTTGATTTATATTGCAAAAACAAAGACCTTGTATTTGCTGTAGAAGATGGCACTGTCGTACTTGTGGATGACTTTACAGGAAAAATAACGAATACTCCTTGGTGGAACGACACAAAAGCTGTAATGATAGAAGGTGCGACAGGAGTTGTAAACTACGGCGAAATTGAGCCTTATTGTAAATTGAATCAAATTATAAAAAAAGGTGATTTAATTGGTTATGTCGTTCCTGTCTTGAAGTCAAAAAAAGAAAACATCCCAGGACATTCAGTTGCAATGCTTCATGTAGAACTATACAAACATGGCGTTCGCAATTTCGTTGACAAATGGGAACATGGACAAAATTGTCCTGTTGATTTGTTAAATCCGACTCAATACTTGACAAATTGCTCCATGAATCTTTAATTTTGCTGTACAACTCTAAATCTCCGTGGTATACTCTACCACGGAGATTTTTTCAATTGCAGGCAAAGGTGATATGTGTCAAACGAAAAACAACAAATCGGGATTTTGCCCCCTGAATTCGTAGACATGATGACTCGGCAAGAAGAGTTACATCCTGATCTAGCTTCTTGCATCTTTGAAGAAGGCACATTAGGTAAATGCCTTAAACATCCACTCATTATTGGCTTGTTCTACCATCCCGGTATGAATGCCATGTACAACTCACAATACCAAGCCAAACTCAAATACATCGCAGAAGCCGAAGAGAAGAAAAACTGGTCCAGCTATATCTGGATGCACGAGCGTCCTTATCGGTTAGAAAAATTCTCTGAAATTGAGAGTGAACTATCGGACCAAGAATATTGGGAATTACTGGGTAGCATTTGGTCTGATAGTGAAAACCTTTGGCAATACGGCAGCATATTGGGCTGGCTTATCAACAAGAATCGTTCTGGTCGTGAATCCATGATGGATGAACACGAGAAGAAGCTCTTGGCAAAACTTCCTGATGAATTCACAATTTATCGTGGGCATCAAACCAAGAATCGTCTGGGTTATTCTTGGACCTTGAGCTATTGGCGAGCTAAATGGTTCGCCAATCGTTTTCAACAAAAAGGACAAGGCGTAGTAAAGGCCACTGTCAAGAAAGAACACGTTATTGCTGTATTGTTGGGACGAAATGAATTTGAAATCGTTGCATTGCCAAAACATCTAAAAATCGACACAGTTCGGAAAACAATGAAGCGACTACGTTGGCTCGAAGCCGCAAAAGAAGAATTTGATGCAACCTTCATGGCAGGGCTAGGAAAACGCAATGCAAGTTTGTCTGTGCATGGCCCGTGGCATTGGGAAAAGGTCGAAAAGAACGCATTGATCTTGGCAAAAAATACGCCTGGCGCTGATAAGGTCGTGGCTCAATTATTTGCTCTGATTCATGATACAAAACGTCAAAATGAAGATGAAGACCCGGAACACGGTCATCGCTCGGCAGCATACGCCGAAGAACTATTCAAACAGGGAAAGTTGGATATTACTGAAGACCAACTTGCTGTATTGATGGAAGCGTGTAAGCATCACAACGATGGGCAAATCACAAACAACCCTACTATTGGCGTTTGTTGGGATGCAGATCGTTTAGACCTTACCAGAGTTGGCATTATCCCAAACCCGGAATTGCTGTCCACAAAGGCCGGTAAAGAACTTCTTTGGAGCATTTGAGATGCAAACAGTAGGTGATGCAACAAAATCCATCATGAGTTCCCCGCATTGCAAGGCAGTTATTCCTTGTCCAGTAGTATGTCTACAGGTCTTCAAAACAACGGAGTGCGATTCTCGGTCGCTTGAAGAACTCGTCCTGAAGCGAAACGAAGTTCAAAAACTGTTGCAAGATAACAACAAACTTAAAAGAAAAGTTCACGCTGCCCAAGAATTCTTGGACAGACTTCAAAATAGTCTGCCCAAGTATTCTTGGACAGACTTCAAAATAGTCTGCCCAAGTATTCTTGGACAGACTTCAAAATAGTCTGCCCAAGTATTCTTGGACAGACTTCAAAATAGGTTTACTATGTCGTCGAAACCAGCACTAATCGGACAAGTGGCGAGCCAAATGATGAAAAGCGGTCGTCCAGGACGGCTTATTGCTACAGATAAACAGAAAGAAAACTTTCAGTTGCGACACAAAAAGCATATTGCTTGGGCGATTGACAGCCTTCCTCGAAGTAGTACTGCTGTCCCTGCCGTTGTTGTCAAGTGCCTTATTAAGTACGACAACAATAGGGTGGTGGAATTTTGCAAGGCTTTACGAAGTGGGCTATTTCAAGGGCAAGACGATCCTGCGCTTCAACTGTGGAAGTTTTTGCAAAAACACCGTGGACATGATACCGTTTCTGTGTACCAACGGGCGGTCGGTGCTGCAAAGGCTTATATGGAAGGTAGAACACTCAGTTCTCTCAGGCCGTTGAAAGAAGATGTATTTGCCTGGGACGAAGGATGGACGGTCCCGGACGATCTTCTTGGCAACTGGACCCCGGATAATCTTCCGAAAGCAGATTCGGATCGACCAATCTCTTGAGTAAAGGCGTTCACCCTAAAAGGTGGGAACATATCAAGAGTGTACTGAAAGAAAAAAGCACCGGGTTGTCCGGTGCTTTTTTGTTTGTTCTTTGACTTCTGGAGATATTACTTAGGCTTAACCAGCGTATATCGCACAACTCGTACTTGTCCAAGTTTGATAATCGGCTGAATCATAGTTTCGCCGACCTGAAGTGAACCTTTGGTGCGAATAAAATCAGCCATCCGGTCTTTGACCAACCGCATATCTTCACCAGGACAGATCATTTTGAACATATCCCTCAGCGTAAATACATAACCATCATCATTTAGATCAGCCCATTTTGTGATAGAATCCAAAATTTCTGTTCCAATCGTTCGACCTGCAATAGATTGGGCCGAATTCCTCGCCGCCTTAATGAAATTAAGGGCTGAAATTGGAAATTGTTCTTCATTGACCGAATGGCATCGCTCAAGTTCTTCTTCTTTAAGATATGCCGAGAGCATTCTCTCCACTCGCTTATAAAGCAGAGCCACAGCATCAGCACTTGTTGGAGCGCTTGTCATCGTTTCCTTGAGGTATCTTCGCAAAGAACGCAGGGACGTGGTTCCTGGCTGTCTCGAAATGGTCTGCCTCTCGACCTTTTCACCATCGGTCAGAAGATAATCATAGGCATATTCCAACTTTTCTTTGCTGATGCCATAAACGTATGCCCTAAGAAACACGGCCTTGACAATGCCCATTCCAACTCTGCGTTTTTGTCCATCCGTGTAACGAGACAACAGGTCATTGAGCCAAGTCAACGGTTCTTGGAAATGGTCAATCATCTTCCTAAGAGTCTTGAAGCTGAATTGAGTATTCTCTTGCTTTCCTCTGCTATAAGCGACCCTTATTACAGTTGCATTTTTGTTGTTGTACAATGATTCATTAGGATTGTTGCCAGCCATTGTTTCTGCGTCGTCCATAGTTCGACCGGCTCCGGTATCAATTACCGGCACTTCTTCGTCGGAAATACGACGACGAGTCATAACTCGAATCGACTTGCCAGATAATAGGCAAGCCAAAGAGCGATGACAACCATTTCTGATGCCGTCATGATTGAACAGGAACATTGAATCACCGATGTAGTAATTTTTTTGTTCAATGTCTTGAATAAGGCCAAACACTTTGCCTTCTCGCACTTTGCGATTCGTGGCATTCATCACGATCAACCAAGCGATTTCCGGCGTAATTGTCTCTTCAGAGTAATCACGAGGATCGCTTTCGCTAATCCTTTTGTATTCAGCCCAATCCTTTTCTGTGGGGGTCAGCTTTGGAAAGGACATCCTAATTGATTTGGGAATCCAATTAGGAATATTGAAGTTAAATCCTGCGGACGACGACAGTAAATCAAGCTGAACCTTTGGTTCGCTCATTTTTAGTTCCTTGAAAATAACACTCGAACAAAAACCTGAGTCGGTAAGACATTCAGGTAACTCCACATCAATTAGGCGATGGTACTCAATTCCAAATTTTCGATCAATCCAATTTTGGCGCATTTCGACAATCAGAGAAATTAGCTCTTGGTCCAAGTAAAACCATTCTTTATGGCTGTTGATGTAATGAAAATATGTATGAAGGTAATCTTCATCGGACAATGTTCCCGGATAAATAGCCAACAAAACCTGCTTTTCATCGGGCGACATGCCGCTTAACGTAAAAATACGATCAGGCAAACTATTGCTATGACCGATTTTAACCTTTTTAAGCTGTGGCGAATAAAGAAAATAAACATATCCCATGAAAGATTATATGGGCCAAGCGACAAATAAGTGGCTCGTTGTGTTTATTTGCGAATTTTTTTCAAGATATTTCAGGTGCATTTGATGATTCGATAAAGAAGTCATCCTCAAGTTTCAATAAATGTTCCAAAGCAACAACTGACCATTTCCCATATTGTAACTTGTATTTGAAAGTATGTCCGACCAAATCTTTGGTGTGAACAAAAGCCAACCACGGCTTTCGGGTTTTCTTCCAGCAAAGAAGCGGCTTTCTTCCGCAACGCTTGCTGTCTTGGGTGACTTGATCTAAGAACGCATCAAGCTCGCTGTTCCCCCGCACAAAGACAGAACTCATGTCGATGCCGTCATAGCCGCCTTTGCTCTCTATGACGAAGCGGAAGCCTTGGGGAACGATTAGATCGCCGGAGAAGACCTCTCGTGCGTGCTTGGGAAGATGATTGACTTGTCCCCAACGATTGCCGGAGCCAACAGAGCGACTAAAGCCGTCACCAAATCTAGTGTTCAGGACTTTGGTAAGGTCAAGTTCAGTGCGATTGCCCTTCTTCTTGCCATCAACTTTTTTGGTAGTCTTTTTTTTGCTAAGAATATCGTCAGTGACGAAATCCTCCATATCCTCAAAATCATGTTTCATGTTGTAACCTCTAACAATTATATAGAGATTACCGAGATATAATGCCGCTCAATCCTTCCAGGTCTTGACGTTGCTGTTCCAGGTCTTGCAATAATTGATCGAAATCATGTCGCTGTATTGACTGCTCTTGGACCAATTGCTCTGTATAAGTGCGGATATTGTTAATCAAATCAATCATCTCGTCGCACTTCTTCTCCACTTCAGATAAAGGGAACTCTTCCCACTCAACAATCTTAGGCAACGGTCGCTCTTTTGGAGGTTTCTGCACTTGCAGGATGCGATCTTTTTCATCGAGACTGGTAATGACTTCAAAAGAAGCATTACGTTGAATTGGGTCGTGCTTCTTGCCGTCAAATTGCCACGGCGTCGAGCCTTCTTTACAAACCTCAAATCGCTGGACGTTTTTGGGAGTTGTCTCTTCAAGAGTGATTTTGAATTCCCAAATTTCTTCAGTGGGTAATTCAATTAGTTTTTGTGTACGAGCTAGACTTTTAATGCCAGAACATTCATGAACAGCGTCTTCCCATATCGTCGGTTCAGACACAAAGAAAACTTGACCAAGAGGCTCTCGCATATCGACAATCCACAATGGACGGTGACGATTACGAAACAACCATAACATGCGACTGCCATTTTCTCTTCGTTCACCTACGGCGACCGCCATGTGTCCTTCGTTGATGAGACTAAAAATATCTCGAATGCCTGCTAATCTTTGCGGCAATTCGGCATCGCCAAAATCTTTCTTTAACTCTTTGGCTGAATAACTCTCACCAGATTCAAATATCCTAAGAAGGATTTCTGAATCGCATTGAGTTTGCAAACCGTATTTTTGTTTCAGAGAATGATATTCACAATCATCAACACGACCATTGTGAATCAAACCTATTGATTTGTCCTGGCTGGTAAATGGGTGATTGTTTTGATTTGCACTTGGCTCACCAACACCTTTTGAAGCACCACGAGCATGAATCAACAAGAGATTGGGATTGTGTTTGGATACTAATTTCCAAACATCCTTCTTGATGAAATGGCTAGATTTGCCCGGTTCTTTGTGATAGAGAACATTGCCGTTAACGCCGCTCTCCGTACCCCAATAACCAGCAGCATCGACGCCCCGACATTCGCTCTTCTCAAATAATTTGGTTATCAGTTGATAGGTAAGAACTGGCTTCTTTGATTCGCCTATGTAACCGGCAATTCCACACATTAGCATCCTCGTTCTTAGAAACCATCCATAGGGCCAGGATTGCCCGCCAATGGCGGCGTAGCCAAACTTCCTGTACCTCCTGGTGGAGCTACAGGGCCAGCCTTATCAATTGTAGCTGATTGTGGCGGCGGGGCAGATTGATCTGGTTTGTCTGTGCCTTTATCATCTTCTTCTGGTGCCGTGTCTGTTGTGGCCAACTTATGAATTGGCACTCCCAGATTAGCGACAAGTTTTTCAAGAGATGTAGCACATCCAGCAATAGTTCCAGGTAGATCATCTTTTTCCTCGATTGATTTCATCAAGGCAACGCCAACTTTTTGTAGCGTTAAAAGATGTTTTTTTTCTTCCCTGGGCCAATTACTGTGTAAAATCCGGCGAATTTGATTGACGATACGCTCTGAGAACCGAGTTAAATCTCTAGTTCCCATATTATTGGCGTCATCACGCAGTTCTTGCGCAGCGGTCAATATATCGCCGACTTTTTGGCCGAGATAGGCTTGGGACTCGTTAAGTAAAAATTGTTTGAACCTCATGCTCTATTTAGAGAACGTATTCACATAATTTCTCCAATTCACTGAGACTCTACAGGATTCTCTGGTTGAAGTTTCAATCCTCTGTGCTGAATTGCCGCTGTAATCAGCCCTTTGAACAAAGGAGCGGCGTTCATCAACCTGCTTTTGAATTCAGGGTGAGCCTGAGTTCCAATGAAATAAGGGTGAATATTACGATCCAACTCCATAACTTCAATAAGTCCAGTTTCCGGGTTTCGCCCACTAATTCTAAATCCCCGTTTAGCATATTGTTCAGAAAATTCCGGGTTTACCTCATATCGGTGGCGATGTCGTTCGCTAATCAATGGCTTGCCATAGACTTCGGACGCAATGCTATCCTTGGTCAATTCACACTCATACGAACCCAATCGCATATTGGCTGATTTCTTATTCAGCTTTTCTTGCCCCTCAACAAAGTGAATGACCGGATATGGAGTTTCCTTATTGAATTCAAGGCTATTAGCTCCATCTAAATCACATTCATTCCGAGCAAATTCAATTACAGCACACTGTAGTCCCAGGCAAATGCCCAAAAATGGAATCTTCTTCTCACGAACGTACTGAATGGCTTTGATTTTACCTTCAGTACCTCGATTATCGAATCCACCAGGAACAATAATGCCATCCAAGCCCTCAAAATGCTTGTGGATGCCTCGCAAGTCTTTGTATTTCTCCAATTCATCAGCTTTGATCCACTTGATGTTAACACGAACATCATTGGCAATACCAGCATGAAGAAGGGATTCCTTCAAAGACATATACGCTTCATCACAATTGTCGTATTTGCCAAATACGCCGATCTCAATGGCGGGCATGTGGTTGGAGACGTATTTTTCTACAACTTCACGATATTTGTGAATTCTACAAGCACTCCGATTCAATCGGAAAAGGTCAACGAAAAGATCGTCAACGTGCCGGTCGTAGAATTCAAGTGGAACCTGATAAATGCTCTGTACGTCTGGAGCATCAAATATACACTCCCGTTTGACGTTGGTGAGCATCGAGACTTTGGCCAACAGCTTCTCAGGGATCGCACGATCTACACGACAGAAAATCACGTCGGGTTGCAGGCCATGCCGCTGAAGCTCTTTAACGCTGTTCTGGAGGGGCTTTGTTTTGAATTCTTTTATCGTATTCACCCACAGAATAGGTGCGACCATAGCGATCAACACATCGTCTTTGAACTTCTGCTTGAATTGTCGCATAGCTTCAAAGAAGGCAAAGCTCTCACTATCGCCAACGGTGCCGCCAATCTCAACAATAACAACGTCTTTATCTTTGCCCAAATCCACGAGGCGTTGCTGGATTTTATCTGTCAAATGCGGAATAAGCTGGATGGTTTGACCAAGATATTTGCCAGCTTCTTGTTCCTCGATCAATTCCTTGTGCAAAGTCCCTGACGTGCAAATGTTCATCTTGTTGACATTGATGCCAGCAATTCGCTCATAGTGTCCGAGATCAAGGTCGGTTTCCGTGCCATCATCGCAAAGGAAACACTCCCCGTGTTCACGGGGAGCCAAAATTCCCGCATTTGTGTTCAAATACGGGTCGAATTTGACGAGGGTGATGTTGTGACCACGGAACTTCAGCAAAAGCCCGACGCTCGCTGCCGAGACGCCCTTGCCAGTACCAGAAATCACACCACCGACCACTATAAGGTACTTAGCTGACATTGACTCTCCTTTGGTAATTCCAAACAATATTTTCAAGCAAGCCCTGCTTTCACCTAAGAGCGAGCACCCGACCTCTTTAGGATCGGGGTAGTTGACAGGGCTTATTCTTTATGCACTCTGGAGTGTTCGTCGTAGTGGGTCGATCAGGACCGGAACTTTATCCGATCTCACAAAATCATATTGAGCAAGCTCCACCGGCACAAGCAATTGTGTCCATCGGCTTGGTTTCGTCGGTTTCTTCGATCATCAAAGAATAATCTACGTCTTTGTATTCTCTCTGCAAATCTTGCCAGAGCTTCCAATTGTGGACTTCTTTGAGGCAATATGTCATATGACGTGAATCACCCTCGAAATATCGGTTGGCAAACTGCACTGCACGACGAACAAAATCCTTCTTTGCCTCCCAAGAAGCATGAGCAATTTTGTGGGCATGATGTTCTTGCATATGTTCATAATTGATGACATCACCCACCAATTCGGCTTCTGGAGACTTGGGTTCAACCAAGGGATCGCCATAACCTAATACGGTTTCGCAAGCTACCCAGAGGTTATCATCAAATGCACGCAATCCATGAACAATTAAACCACTGGCAAACAAACTGCCTTCGCCATACATCTGAACGATTTCACGGGCAGTATGAACGGTAGTGAAGGGGGCTTGGGGATAATCCAAATCGCCTGATTGCGGAAGCAATGCGATGCCTGCAAAGAATCTACGATTGTCGAAAATATAATCAGTGACAGCATCCCATTCATCGGGACGTACATTGATCGTATTGGATACGTTATGAGTGAGCCACGGTTGAGTACAAAGTTCAGGACGTGTGCCAGCCATAACCCAATTTGCCTGTGTACTCTTGACGTGTTCCAGGAGCTTCAAAGCAGACAATTGGTTCTTGGTCTTTGCACCATCAGGAACTTCTACACAGAACGTAATGACCTCATCGGTCTTATTGGCGCTCCATACAGATTTCTCAACAGCAATCCCATTTCGCTCTTTGAAGAACTGCAAAGGAGCTTCCATATAGTTGCCCTGAATACGACGAAAATAACGCTTGGCATGATGCGGGTGAATACCGCTGGCACTGCCAAGAATACAGCTAGTCGTTCCGGCTGGCTTTACGCATGTTGCACGGGCGGCTGGGTTGATTCCAATCTGCTTGGCCATCCACTCATTCGTATCAAGAATGAGCTTTGCCATTTCCTGTTGATTTTCCTCATCGAAAATAATATCAGGATTATCCATCATACCCGTAATGCTGACGCCCAATAGAGCTTCTCGTTCCACAATCTCCTTGGATGTTTGTCCAAGATATTCAAAGTTTGTATACGATGCTTGAAGAGTGCCAATAATGGCTGCGGCTTTGGCCGCAATAGCAAAATCTTCTTTGCTCTTGATCTTGCGACCATTGATTTCGCAAAGATTGCACATCTGCCAACCTGAAATGCCAGTCTTCCAATGAACCGGCCACATGCCAATTTCAACACATGGGTTCACAACAAGGTCGGGATGATCGGCAAATACGAATCCAGGTTCTCCGAATTCTTTTACATCCTTCATTGCCTCTTCAAATTGCTCTTTAGTGGTTTCGCCACGAATGAGCAACATAGAGTTGTTGGACCTTGCTCTCTGAGGATTTTCCGTAAACCAATTACCAGTCTTGGCTTTACGCATATCCATATCGTCTACCGAGAACAAACAAATGGTAGCCGACCGTCGAACGCCACCACTCAAAACGGCATCGCTGATGTGCATAACAATATCGTATGCGTCAATAGACCGCAGGCGTTTGAACCTCTTGCAGCGATCATCCATGAGCTTACAAATAATCTCTAGTGAACGACGTAATGGTTCTGGTCCTGGGGCCTTGCCAACTCCCGATGCCAATACAGCACCGGCTGGGCGAATGTGTGAAAAATCAAAGGTCACATCACAGCCATACCATTCCGAAAATTCTTCATGGGGCATGTATGTTGCCAACAAGATACCCAAAGCATCAGACCATCCCTCAATTGAGTCAGGAATGATATACTTTCGCTTTTTGTGAACCTGTCCGCTTGTACGACTTTCATGGAAATCAGGTAGCTTTCCAATATGGTGATGTTGCACAGAAAAACCTGTGCCGCAACCGCATAATAAAAGCCAGAATGTTTCTTGGAAAAAACGCACTCGGTCGCAATATGAGACACAGCAGTTGTACATGCGGGCATTTTTTTGTTCAATTGACTTGCCGCCAAATTGGAGCGCCCGTTGTGAGCCTAGCACTAATTTTTGCTTAACTTTATCGAATGCCCATTCAATGTCCGAAATCATGTGCGGGAACTTACGAATGTGCATTTGCATCACTCGATCAACCGCCTCATTCCAAATCTCTCTTCTTTTTTCTTTCTGATTAAATCGAGCATATCTGCTGACGTAAGTGTATTCCTGTAAAGCCTTTATAGACATTTTTCCTCTTTTCCTTCTGCCAAATATTGTTTGGTCTTGTTTGCTGGGAAGGTAGCTAGTTGTTATGAGCTGAATTTTTTGACTATTATTGTCGGGGGTTACAATAATAGCTTTTAAGGCATTTTATGGCAAGCCATAAGTCGCTCTGAAAGTAACTTATATCGTGCAAAAACGTGCAAAAACCTTTCGCACGAACACATAAATGGTCTTCTTCATTCTTGAGACAATTTAGTATATCCACCTTCATGAACCATTCTGATAACGTCTGATCCTTCGAGCATTCGCATAAGGTCTGGATCATGAGTCGTGACAAACACTTGCTTGTCTTCGGCCAACTCACAGATCATATTGTAAATGCCTTGGACACCCAAAGGATCGACATTGGTGCTGACTTCATCTAAGAAGACAATAGACGGGATGGAACCGGAGCTAACGGTCATGACGTGTGCGAAAGATTGGCTCACAGCAAGATTGAGACGCCGACGTTGCCCTGTAGACATAGCATGATATACATAAGGATCGCCATCCACTGGATTACGTTCAATTTTTTCGTTCAACTCATTATCGAACTTGAGCGTGATCTTATTGTCGATAAGGAACTGAAGCCAATAATTGATACGGCTGTTAAGCTCTGGAATAATCCCATCCACAACCCATTTGCGAATACCATGTTCGCCGAGGCCAGCAATCCAATAATCAAAATATGGCAATTCAGCTTCGAGAGCTTTTACCTCGACTTCTTTATTGGCCACATTGAGAGTGACGTTATCAAGTTCCACTTTATCGTTGTCGATAAAGTCTTGATATGGCGAGCGACCTGCCAACTCTGTTTTTTTGCTTTCAACCGAATTCTTGATTTGAGAAATCTCTTGTTCCAAAAGAGCTTCAGCACTATCCGCTTTTGGTTCACGCACCTTAGAGGCGGCAACCAGATCATTTCTCAATGTTCTGAGTTGGGAATCAATTGAACCAATCTTTGTCACAACCTGACCGATCATGGTTGTGACTTTTCCCTGTCGCAGCTTCAGATCATCAGTTTTAACGGCAATCTCTTTGCCTCCCGTCATGGCCGTCTGAATATCAAGATTGATCTCATTGATTTCTAATTTAAGACCATTCACATATTCAAGGATATTTTCCTCTTCAACAACACTGCGGCATTTTCCGCAGCGGGTGCCGGGCTTATTGGATTCCAAATCAGCAATCTCAAATTCTTTTTTCTTCCGATCAGCCAACTTAACTCTCGCAGTCGCAGAAAACTCTTCATACTGCTTGGTAAGTCCCTGAGCCTCTAATTTCAATTCCGCTTCTTTGTCTTTCACCAACTGAAGTTTCTTCTCCAGATCAGCCTTAGAAACCTCCAAAGGAGGAATCGAATCATTGATAGAGGTAATCTTGACCTGAGCCTCTTGGTATGCCAGGAGTGCAGCGCCAGTATCAGTAGAGGCTAATTCTTGTCTCTTGGTTAGAATGGATTTCTCAAGAACAACGATCTCATTTTTCTTCGTGAGTTGCCAATCAACATGCTTCTTTTCAGTCAACAAAAGACGACGATTGGCATCATCCTTAATGGACAATAGAAGGTTGTATTCTTTTGCTTTCGAGTCGATATTCTGTTTAATCACCTTCCGCAACTCTTTGGCGTTTTCATGCCACTCTCGATAGTCGCCCAATGAAAGCAGATTTTCTACGATCTCTTTCTTTTGAGGATTATCACACTCCAAGAAGCACAATCGCTGATCGTCTGTGAATATGCACATATTCACAAAAGCGTCATAAGACAAACCGATGACACTTTCAATCTTCTTTTGAGTAGTCTGCATTGTGCCTTGAGTAATCTCTGTGGTCTTGTCCCAGATGGCATCTGGGCTTTCCCACAATCTCAAGCTGTTTCCGTCTTTGCGATCCAACCGTGTACGAACAACACGGTAATCGCCAAAGATAAGTTCAACTTTGCAGTCTTTACCTACAAGGTTGTGAACGACATCATTGACTTTCAATTTTTGTTTTACGGTTTTGCCAAAAAGACCATAAACAATAATCTCTTGCAATGAGCTTTTGCCTGTTCCATTACTGGAAATCTTGGTTTCATCAGATTGTTCACTTGATGAATCAATTGCCTTAGCATCTCGATTCTCGCCACGAATCAAAATGATATTGCCGTATTTCTCCAATGGAAGTTGGATACCTACGGGACCGAAGGGCAAAAAGTTCCACGCCGCAATGTGTTTGAAGGTTAGATTTATCATGCGGGCAGTATAGAACTTCTCGCAATGTGCTGCAATACGATTGTTATTTATTGTTATTTATATTGCTGTCAAGCACAGTCTTTGGCATCAACTTACGAAGAACGGCACTCTTTTTTCGATCAAGAGTTTGATATAGCTCTTTGTGCCGTTCCCAGAAGAAAATGTTTCTATTGTTAAGCATTCTCTTGATCTGTCCGGTAGGGTGAACCGTCTTTTGAATTTGACCCTTATAGGTCAACTTGCCATCCACGTCTTTCAAATGCGGAATGTCAGTAAAGTTCCAAGTGTTGTCGGTCTTCACAAGAAACTTACCAAAGTGGTTAATCAAGCACTCATGAAAACTGCCTTTGTCATTCATGAAAGACATGATATTCAAAATATCCTGCACGCACATCCATTGATAAGACGGACCAACCAAAAAACCGTGACTACGATTAGAAGATACAACCAGATCATCTTTAGCTATCTTGAATATTTCGCTAATGTCATCCTGAAAGGAAACATCGGCATCCCAATAAGCAAATACAGCAGATTCTTTTTTGGCGAAGTTGGCAATTGCTCGCAATGTATCGGAACGTATATCTCCAAAAGAAATGCCAGTAAACAGCATCGCTCCGGTTTCAAGAATTTTACTTTTGGTGTTGGTCGAAAGACCAAACCCAACAATGACTATGCGTTCTGGATCGTGTTTGGCAATTTCTCGCAAGGAAACTAACCAAGATACACCCCACAAGTGCCAATACGCTTCGTCAAAACCAGTTACAACATAGTTTTTCATATCACTCCACTTTTTGACAAATTTTGCGACCGATACGCAGAAGCTCATCTCGATCAAGATTTTTGGGGCCAATCTCATCAACATACTTACCAAGCATTTCATCGCCCCTGTATAAGATAGCTTTGGCATCTTGGATTACATGCTGATCCATAATCTTTTTTTGCTGCTTGATCTCCAAGCTGCCCATATTATTGGATTCCAGCATCTCTTTTCGCAGGGCAACCAAATCGGTTGCTCCAATATCGTCAACTTTAATACGAATGAAATTTTTGTTCAAATCGTATTTGTCTTTATCCTTGATGCTGATGACCAAGTGAACGGGACTGAAATCATTTGGGATATATGTCTTCTTGCCAGTTTTACCATTGAAAGCAATGATGTGCTTCTTCTGGAATGCTTCACCGAAAGAAAGCTCCAAAGGAGAACCAACATATTCGACCTTCTCATTAACCCGTTGTTCGGCATGGTAGTGACCAAGGAACGTGTGTTTATAATGATCGAATAAACTAACGCCCACACTCACCATATCGCCGTCATGTTCGATGGAAATATCAGACTGATGGGTGCCATGCAGGATAGCTCCGTCAATAGCAATATGTCCTAACGCATATTCTGGGCTTCCTGGTTTTTCCTTGAGTTCTTCCAACGTGGTAATCGGATTGTGTGTGAACGGAATAAAGTCCCAATTCGATCCAGCGATATTGATACGCTCAGGACGAGCGATAATCTGAACGCCGGGCAGTGCCGATAAAGGAATGACGCTGCTGACCGAGGTTTTATCGTTGTACCAAAGATCGTGATTTCCCAGCAGCAAATATAGTTTGAATTTGCCGCCCCTCAGTCGCTTCTCCAAAGTCTCGAAAGCTCTTTGGTAGGTGTAGACCTCGATTTTTTGACGGTCGTGATATAGATCGCCACCAAATAGAATATTGGTTATTCCTCGTTGTTCAGCAACGTCAAATACCCAATCAAGTGCCTTTAGGCAATCTTCCAATCGACCATTGGATCGCTTGTGCGGGTGAACGTGAATATCGCTAAAGATCAAAACTTCATCATTCATACCGATTCTCCGAGCAGTTCGAGAAGGACATCGCCATGACAGAGTTTGGGACGACACCAGCAACCCAGACGTTTTCCACGAAGGTCTTCAAGCGATGCCATTAAATCAGGTTGGGTCTTTATCCATTCCCGATATTTGTCAATGGCTTCATAACGGGTCGCAACTTTTGTCTCGGCCAAGCAACTTGGTTTATGACTGAAAGGGTTGCCCCAGATTGAAGGTCGTCCGATATAAACGTCGTACTCATCACGACCGCAGTGTACGATACTGGTTTTCATGTTCATGGGCGTATTGTGCCTAAACCAGTGCGTTCAATCAAGACAAGATAAAAAAATAGACGACTCGTAAATAGTCGTCTATAAAGCAGATTTATTGATTTTGCATATCGGGCTTATCGGGCTTTTCCTGTCCGTCTCCACTGAGAACTCTTTCCAAAACGTCCCAGACGTTGTATGCTTTGAGCTTCTGAGGAGCGGTGCCACCAGCCGGTGCGCCAGGCATCCCTCCCATCGGTGGAGCGCCCATGCCCATTCCACCACCCATCGGTGGCATTCCACCCATTGGGGGAGCGCCGCCAGCAGGCAGTAATGCCCCAGGACCACTGATTCCACCAGCCCCGCCCGGTGGAGGCGGTGGTGGTGCAGCTTCGTTCAGTTTGAATTCGAGAAATTTCTTGAAGGTATTCATCACCTTATGTAGTGACGAAAATCGGAAATTTCCCAAAAGGATCGAACCTGAATCGTTTTTGACTCTCTAAGGTATCTGAAGCCAAGTCGCTGGAAGTCTCGGAACCGACAAGTGCGTTTTCAACTTTGTCGAGAAGTAACTTTACAAGTGACAAAAGCCGTGGTATGATACCAACGTCCTGATCGGACAACGCTTCTTGTGAGTCTGGGCGTGTGGGGCTTGCCTCATTATCAGACGAGGGTGGGAGTCAACCTAATGACCGGGTTTTAATGTTTGCACCAAAGCATAAGCAAGCGTCGGCTTCTATGGGTTGTCTGTGCCGTAATCAGACCACCCGGCTTCTATGGGTTGTCTGTGCCGTAATCAGACCACCCGGCTTCTATGGGTTGTCTGTGCCGTAATCAGACCACCCGGCTTCTATGGGTTGTCTGTGCCTCAATCAGACCACCCGCCTGCGAGTTGAATAAAATTTCAGATTCCGTCTTGAAATTTTGTTTCGAGACGACTACTATAACAGACACAAGCGAACAAAACGTCCGCACAATCAATTGGAGTTCATCGTGAACACTTTATCCCTCAGTCTATCGCTCTCTTATTCCTTGCTATCATTTAGCAACGGAGAAGGCTGCGTCCTGACTTAAAGGGACAATTGTGGGGAAGAATAAACCCCCGGCAGCTTTCTCCAGAAATGGAAAAGCTGCCGGGGGTTTTTTTAGTTTGGGAGTAAGGCGACTGCTGGTTGTGTCGCACCTGCCTGTAAAGCAGGGCCTACAAGGTAAACATCGCAGGTTCAATTCCTGCTGCTCCCACTGTGTACGTCAGATTTATTGTTGCGTCCTCACTCTTGTAGTGCGGAGGCAACTAATGAAAGAATAACAAACGGATCGGTAGCTGAGATGGAGTATCGCTGGCCTGAAAAGCCGGAGACGAGGATTCGAGCGACTCCCGATCCACTGAAAGGAACAATGATGGAACCGATTTATTTGCCATCTGCTGGCAACGATATGAGCAGAGTGGTTAACTCTATTTTCGATGAAACGAAGGGTCTTGAATGGCTGACCGAGAGGTCTGCCCGGAAAGAATACTTCATGTCCACGAAAGACAGAGAGTATAGCTACGGGAACAGACATCAAGGCGACGTAATGTACAGAAGCAAGCCATTCAGTTTTTTAGTGGGACAGTTTATGGAGTACATAAACGAAACACAGAAATCTGAATTCAATGTTTGTTTTCTGAACCGCTACGAAAACGAACAACAGCACCTTGGATGGCACGCTGATGATTTTCCGGGAATGAGAGCCGATCAGTCAATCGCCGTGTTGTCGTTGGGAGCAGAACGGGAAATATGGTGGAAGGAAAAATCCTTCAAAGGAATTATTCCACCAGAAAATAAACAACTGTTGGAACACGGCAGCATATGGATTATGCCTGTTGGATTTCAAGATGTTTATCTTCACAAAATTCCAAAACATGGAAAGCCTTGTGGAGAAAGGATCAGTTTGACATTCAGAAGTTTTGTTGATTGACGGTAGAAGTCTGTATGTTGTCCACCGGCTTGCCGAGTTCAACGGGACTCTGAGCTAATGACTCAGACGAAAGATTGATGCTCCGATCAACAAAAATGGCACGGTGATGCAATTTGGCAGACATCTCACGCTTAGAACGTGGGTTCTGTGGGTTCGAGTCCCACCCGTGTCACTTTCCTGGAAAACAAGGGTTCTGTTCCTCATGCCTGACTGTAAATCAGGTGACAAAAAATTTTGAGGCGGCTGTCGAGGGGTTCAACTCCCTCAGAACCCACTTCGGCTTTACAGCCGAATTTGATGGTGATAGAATCATGCCCAGGTGATGCAACCTTCGGTAGACATCCGATACTCAAAATATCGGTTTTACGGGTTCGAGTCCCGTCCTGGGTACTTTGCGGAGAATGTGATGGAAGAGAAATGCACGGAGTTGACTCTCGAACAATGTGAATTTGCTTGCAAGATGGTTTGCCAGTGGATGAATATTTGCGAGGACAATAAGCGTGGATCAAGTTCGGCTGATGTCGATCATTCTGCCCTTTTGCGAAGGATGTTGATGGGTGGGACGGTTCATAAAAATCCTCCACCAAAAAGATTCAGTTATCCTTGTTGGGGATTGGTTGAACAAGAAGAGATCGAAATCCAAGACATGCACGAATATGACATAGACATTGAAGGCATGAAAGGAACTGTGGTTGTCGATCAACATCGTGAATACGAATGGGTGGATAAAGAAAATAAAATCATCAAACACACACGATTGGGCATTGAGTATCAATATTCCGAACGTGAAGTAACACCAGATGCCAGACGTTTACGAAAGGGTTTGAACCCCGAAGACCATAAATACACTGGTAAATTTTTGAAGAGATTGAATGATCCACCAACAGGAAAAGAAGAAGTGTGGAAAATGCAAGTGAGTGGCTTTTGTTCAGGATGAACATCAGGCTGACCCCGGTAGCGTAACTCGCCAATGATCGGTAAGTAACATCATCAAGGAAGATGAAACCACTAAGGAATAAAATGATGAAAAATAATCACGAAAGTTTGGGTAGCGTCTTTTAAGTGCATTCCGCACTTAGGAGAATCGCTACATGGCAAAAAAAAGATGGTTCTCGGCATTCCTTCGGTATCCGAGAACAACACAAGAACTAAGAGCAAACCAAGACCGCAATGATCCCTATGTCCGTGGAAAGAGACGAAACCTTCCCACGGCATGGGACGATCGGTTTGTTCGCAAGCAAAAATCATGGAAATATCTCGGTCGAGATCATCAATACCGAGAACAAGGTCATGGTTACGAGTGGCATGAATTCCAATACTCGTGGCGTGATACTGAACGGAGAATGATCGCCAGAACCATCATGGACTGGCTGGAACGACTTGGATGCTTCTACGAAACGATTCGTGGCGGCTTCCGTTGGTTTGGACCAGCATGGTGGATCAAAGGTCATTGTCGCTGTTGTTATACACAATTGATTTCTGACACCCAATCCGAAGAGTTCGGAGATTGGTGTCCAAACCCGGACTGTTGCTTCCTTAACTAAGAGAAAAACCATGAACAAATTCACTCAAATCCTTGGACTCATCAAACCTATTACCCAAACCCATTATGGAGGGAACGATGAGAAGGTGGAACGAGGATTACAAGATCACTCTGCGTGAGTGGAAAAAGCACCGTCGCTCTCATGTTGAGAGTAACAAAAGCTGGATAAATCGCATCGGAGTCAGCGCCTATGTCGTTGATTGTGAGCGTGATGAACAAAAAGGTCGATTCCGTAAGAAAGACGCTTTCGATTGTGGCAATACGCAGTGCAGAATTTGTCACAGCGACAAGTATCCCAAGCGGGAAAAACACGAACACGAATTGAAGTCCGATGTGGACTTCAAAGAACAACTCAAAGAGTTGCGTGGTGAAGAGTAAAAGAAGACGAAGGTTTGAAAAAGCCTTCGTTTGAGTCCAAGTAGGCAAACCTCCGGCAAAGCCGCCAGATCGAGAGTCTGGTGTTTGTGGGTTCGACTCCCACCTTGGACATTTTCTAAATCCTGTTCAACAATCAACGAGAATTGGGAGTGTCAGACAATGCAGTTAGAAAACGGCAGTTAGAAAACGGCTCAGTAGGCAATCGGCAGACCACCCAGGCTTAAACCCAGGGATGCTGTGAGTTCAAATCTCACCTGAGCCACTTGATTTTTAATACGGCTTTGTGGTGAAATTGGCAAACGCACAGCACTCAAAATGCTGCGTCGAAAGACTTGTGGGTTCGAGTCCCACCAAAGCCACTGTTTCGATTTCTGGATCTGGCTCTTACTCGTTGTGAGTAGAAACACCTTTTTTTGGTGGGGTTATAGAAGTCAAACCTCCAACGGTGATCTCGTAAAGATCACAGGAGAAAGTAAAGTGAAGAAAGTCCACATCAATGTCGGAACGATTGGTCACATTGACCACGGGAAGACGACTCTGACAGCAGCAATTCTCGCTGTTCAGTCCGAGAAGGGTTACGCAAAAAAGAAAGCATACGGCGACATCGCCAAGGGCGGCACCGTTCGTGACGTTACCAAAACGGTAACGATCACCACGTCGCACGTTGAGTATGAGACGGATACCCGTCACTATGCTCACATTGACTGCCCCGGTCACGCCGACTATGTAAAAAATATGATTACCGGGGCTGCTCAAATGGACGGCGCTGTATTGCTCGTCAATGCAGCAGACGGTCCTATGCCTCAGACGAAAGAGCATATTCTGCTCGCTCGTCAGGTGGGCGTGCCGGATATTGTAGTATTCCTCAATAAGTGCGATCTTGTCAAAGACGAAGAATTGCTGGAACTGGTCGAGATGGAAACAAGAGACTTGCTGACGAAGTATGGCTTCGACGGCGAGAAGACTCCGTTTATCCGTGGAGCAGCAAAACCTGCCTTGGATAATCCTGCTGATCCCGCAGCAAGCAAGTGTATTGTAGAATTGTTGGCGGCTCTGGATTCTTATATTCCTGACCCCAGCCGTTCTATCGACCGTCCCTTCTTGATGCCCGTCGAAGGTGTTCACAATATCGAAGGTCGTGGCTGCGTAGTCACGGGCAAGATCGAGCAAGGAACCATCACGGTCGGAACCAAAGTTGAAATCCTTGGGTTGACTGATATTCTGGAGTCAGTTGTCACCAGCGTCGAGGCTTTCAATAAGCAACTGGAATATGGAGAAGCTGGACAGAATGTCGGTTTGCTGCTGAGAGGCATCAAGGCCGATCAAGTTCAGCGTGGACAGGTTGTGGCACAACCACGAAGCATCAAGCCTCACACCAAGTTCAAGAGCGAAATTTACGTCTTGGGCAAGGATGAGGGCGGGCGTCACACCCCGATCTTCAATGGTTACAAGCCACAGTTCTTCTTCAGAACTACCAACGTCACCGGCCTTGTCCAAATGCCGGAAGGAATTGAGTTGGTCATGCCGGGCGAGAACACTTGCCTGTTTATCACCCTGGATAAGCCGATTGCTATCGAAAAAGGTAGTCACTTCGCCATTCGTGAGGGTGGTATGACAGTCGGTTCTGGCGTCGTGACGGAATTGCTGTAAAACGGCTGTAAAACGGCTGTAAAGCAAAGCGAAAGCGTGGTATAATCAAATACCACGCTTTCGCTGCAACGGTTAAGAAATTTCCATTGGCACGCACCAGGCATAAACATGCGTCGAGAAACAACCATCATCGGCATGATAACAATCATTTTCATGATTGTCGTTTTCTTCATTTCAAGTGCCACTAATTCCAGCGATCAAGCCAAAATACAAAAATGGGCTAGTGACAACAAATATGTCATAGTCACATCTGAACGGTGTTTTTTCTACTCCGGCCCTTATTGGACGACTAAAAACACTCGGATTTACAAAGTCGATTTGGAAAATAACAAAACCCATTGGTTCCGATTCGGACTTTGGGGAACCGACACCGACATCGAGGAATATTGATGCGAAGACAAAGACCCACCGCTTGTGAAATCCGAAAACAAATGAACACTGCCGATAGCACCCACCAAAGGTGTGTGTCGGATTATTCATTTGGTAAATTCAAAATGAAACCGGGAGAAGTAATTCTTACTTGGCACGACAAAGAAAACGACAAGCACAATAGAATGGTATTGACCCACCGTTCAACTGGCGTCCAAATATTTGGATATATCAAGCCAGGATACAACCCATCCAAAAAAGAGATCAGCGAAATGCGAAAGCATTTTATCAAAAAGAATTTGTCTTTACTTGAAAGCATGACGAGGCGACACCTTAGAGCGTGCATGGCAAGTCAGTATGGACCCATTCCAAAAGGACAGTTCGATGAGTAGAAATCAAATCAAACGATGTGCCTGTGGGCTACCGCTTCATTATCGAGACAAAACCAAAGAAGCGGAAGTTCAAGGAGAGATCGACAAGCTCGGAGAATGGATACCATTCAGCATTGGTCAAAGTCGATATTTGGTGCAAAGACACTACAAAGAACTGCACGGCCTTAATCCAAATGAAGTTCCTGCTTTAATGAAGCAAGGAATTATCAGAATAAACAAGGATTAAAGTCGATATGAACACCTACTCCAACGAACTCATGCAAAAACTGACAAATCAGTTTTAGGCGACATTTTACAATTGGTGCCAAACATTTGGAAGTTGCTAGTTTTTCGACCTTTTCATGAATTGGCAATAGCATCAATCACAGACAATGTTGCATCATCAGATATTGTCGCTAGAGCTTTGGGCAATTTTTTTAGCTCCCAAGATTTTCTTTGTTGGTTGGCAATAATTCAGACGCCCAATTATACATTTCAGATAATAAATCTCCAAATTGTTTGGCTCGACTTTGATTACAAAAATGTAAAGGATAATTGCTATGAGGAAAATGCCAATTAGAACAACCATCCCACTTAATGTGTCCAATTAACAATGGATCTTCATCAGAAACTTCTTGATTTCCTTGGTAAATAAAAAAATTAACAATATGTCCATTTTTATGCAAGTCAGCCAACACCACATAAGGATCTTCTGATCCTTGAAAGAACTCTCTTAATGTATTCGACATTTCATTGTCTTTCTAAATTTATTTTATTGTCTAATGGCTCATACAACAATTCTTACGTTTCCGGGTGGCTTTCTAGGAGCCATCTCTCCCTGTCCCAAAATCATTACAGAGTGTCCAACTTGTGTTAGGTGAAACTCTAAAGTCACATCCTCAACCATCCAAAGTCCCATGCCAGTTCCATTACAGTGTGGACAAGGTCCATCAACCAAACCACTGCAATTACAATTTCCACAAGATTTCTTTACGAAAAAATCCATATCCATCTCCGCCACAAGTGTAACAAAAATCACATGGCACAAAATCGCTCAGTGGAAGAAAGAATGAACATTTTGGCTCTTATCCCAATTGGTGGGATTGCCGGTATGCCGCCATATACGCCACATGCAGGATCAGGAAAAATCGCCTGTGCTGGCTGTGGTATAGCTTGTTGGATCGGTCCTCGTCAAACCGTGATGAAGCTCGAAAAGCCTGAACTCCCGGCATTGTGCATGTTGTGTGCGTGCAAAGAAATACAAAAACAAAAAGAATCAGACGAAGAAGTAACTGCATCCGTGATTCCATTAGGTGATTGAATATGCAAAGAGATTATAGTTGGAAGCCATCCTGGAGTCCTATTCACAAAGAATGTGACGTTCACCCTCATGTCCCTGCGGAACGTGCTGATTTATTTGAGGTCGCCGATGGCGGCTCTACTGAATATGAAGTCTTAAATTGGCTTCATTCCACAATCCGAGTATTGAAGCCACAACTGGTTCTTGAAACTGGTGCGTGGGAGGGTTTCGGAACAACCGCCCTAGCTCATGCTTGCAAACTCAATGGATTCGGCAAGGTGCATTCTCTTGAAGTTCTGCCGCCACAATGCGTGCGACTTCAGACGGTTCTTGAAGAAGAACACTTGCTTAAATGGGTTGAAGTGCATTGCGTAGATTCGCTTGAATTCTTGCAACAATCTAATATTATCTTCGATATTGGATTCTTTGATAGCCTGACCGAGATCAGGCCCATCGAATGCGAGATAATGCTCAACAAAGGCACGTTGAGAAACCTTGCTGTCTTCCACGACACATCGCCTCATCGGTCTGAATCCGCTCCTGATTGGACCAGCACAGAAACTCAAAACACATACAGAGAAAAGGTCTTGGCCTTAGCCAAACATCCCCGATGTACTGGCTACTATGATTCCCCACTATCCAGAGGATTCATGGCCTTGTTCTTAAAAGGCTAACATGAAAAACGTAGTTGTAATGTTCCCATATCCATCGGGTGCCGGTTTACACTTGGGGCATTACTATAATTATGCCATTATCGACAGCTATTGTCGATTTCTGCGATATGAGGGCGAAGAAGTCTTTCAGCCTTTTGGATATGACGCATTCGGACTGCCTGCCGAGATCAAGGCTTGAAGAATTCAGTACGAAATTATTTGTTCTTTTGGAAAGTGAACAAGGTGGTCAGCACATTCATGACCTTCTATAACGACAACAAAGACAAAAAAGTCTCGCCCGCCAACGCCAAAGAGATTGTCCAGTTGCTTCAAAATTTTGCACCTGGATTTAATCTTTGAAAATATCGTTCTGCACAACTTGTATGGGCAGGGTTCATCATCTAATGAGAACCCTGCCCATAAATATTCATGTCGCTCCAGATTGCGAATTTGTGTTGCTTAACTATGGCAGCAAAGATGGAATGCACGAGTGGGTCCGAGACAATATGCGTCCTTGGATAAATCGAGGAACCATCAAGTATTATAGAACTCAGCTTCCTGAATACTTCGTGGCGACACATGCCAAAAACATTGCACATCGCCAAGCGACCGGCGATATTCTTTGCAATTTAGACGCAGACAATTTCTTGATTGACGGCTTTGTTGAATTGGTTAAAAAGACCATGAGCGACAAACAAAGCATTATGACTGCTCCTATATTTGATATGTTCAATATGTCGGGCAGTTGCGGAAAGATAGCAGTTCATCGAGAGCATTTCTATAGCGTAAATGGATACAACGAAGACATCAATTTGGGATGGGGGTGGGATGATATTGATTTTGAATTACGTGCAGCCATGCACAACAAATTGAAATACGCTCAAACTCCCGTGAAGTTTTGCCGAGTAATAGACCACGACGAATCAGATCGAGTCAAGAACTTTCGCACCAAAAACTTGAAGGATTCCCAACGGACAAATGGGGAACTGTTGGAAACGGTGAAAAATACTAGAAATTACGTTGTCAACAAAAACAGAGAGTGGGGAGTTGCATTAGATTTATCCAGTGATATATAAGACATGATTAAATTCAAAGACTGGATGCAGACAAGAGAAGCCAAACTCCGAGAAATGGGGAGTGGTCCATATATTGGAAACTGCACTGACACCAGTGATTATCAAGTAATTGGTGCTTGTAGCGATCAAAATTCCGAAGAAAAGAACAAGGCGTATCGAAAAGGTGGCGTAGACCACAAAAAAGTCCACAAGCATTCCGACAAGATCAGATCAAAAGTCGGTATATAAGGTATGATGACGTTCAAGGAATTCGTGGGATCGCAAGAAGTACAGCCGCAGGTGCAACAGCCTCAAGCGGCTGGTTCTCAGCAATCATCCAAATGGAAGGCCACAAAAGATGAAATTGTGGGCTACTGGAAGAACTTACGTCCCGACACACCCGTCCAAATGCGAGCCATTGATTACACCCATAAGGGATCAACATATGGCGAAGACGGAATGCGACTAACAGGCAGTCCGCAGTTTATTGCATCAATTTTAGCCAGAATGAAAGAGTTGTTGACTTACGAAACTCCAACAACCAAACTCGCCGTTACATATCGACAAACAGAGTCCCCCAGCAAGATGGCAATGGGACAAAGTAAAACTTCCTACGTCTTTTACGTTGCTGCTCGTCAACGTGGCGGCAAAACTCAAATCGCACCCAACTAGACTTGATTTTATCTTTCGTGATTGTATACTCATAACTTGTGTTGAGAACCAACCAAGGCCCCAAAGGAGAGTTTACAGTGAGTATGAAAATTGCGTGGACGATTGCCGGAATTGTCGGAATTTCCGCTCTGTGTGTGGGATCAATGACGTGGCACGCCTGGAGTGTCCAGAAGGAAAACCAACGACTCTCGCTGGTGAATTACATCTATGTTGCGGAGCATCGTATTCTCAAGGATGAAATCTCTGAACTTGCATCTAAGCCAACATACGATCAGGGATATAAAGACGCTCTGATCCGCATCGGCGGACCACAAGTCCCTGGTGCATACCAAGATGGCTGGGACGACGCTCAGAAGCTCTGTGGTGCGGAAAACAATTACGCAGACGGGTATCACGCTGCAATCCAACAGTTTGGATATACTAAGACTACAACAATGGCTCGTTGGTTGGTTCCCGAACCAAAAGACAAGGCTATTGCTGCGGATAAGTCCAACAAGGAAGGCATCACGCCTGCTAAATTGGAAAAGTAATCCAAACCGCTATAGAAAGCATTGGCTACAGTAAATCGGGTGATTTAGGGAAAGGTACGTCCTTTCCTTTGGGGAAACAAAGACAGCCAGGATGTTGGCCTAGAAGTAGCCAACATTCAAAGAGTAGGGTTACACAGGGACTTCCTGTTAACGGACCCTTTTGGTGTAATAACACACTGGCCGAGCCACCCAACACTCGACACTGGCAATGCTGGTGCCTGGAGAGCATGTCGCCGACGAAGGCTTAGGCGACATGCTCATTTTTTGAAAAGAAAGATGAAATGATAGCTTGTATTTGCGGTGGATTTTTGGAACTAGGTTACATCCTAGTGATGGCAATTATTTCTATTTCGGGAGCAATATTTGGCACCAACTGGTACAATACAGCACGATATAAAAAGTACATAAAATACAAAGACAAACACAAAGGCTGTGGTTGCGACTGTCACAAAGAAGACGAGTAGTGCGGCCCTGTGGTGGAATTGGAATACACATGGGACTTAAAATCCCACGCCGAAAGGATTGCGGGTTCGAGTCCCGCCAGGGCTACGTTTTACAAGATGCCTAAAACGTGGTAAAACTGGCCGAGTGGTGGAATGGCATACACGATGGTTTTAGGAACCATTGCCGCAAGGCTTGCAGGTTCAAGTCCTGTCTCGGTCACTAATGAGGAATGAGGAATGAGGATACGATGGAAGTTTCGGTTGGCGATTACGGTCGCATGATGTTCGAGATGATGGTTGCTGAAAAAGGCAATCTCCCGGAACACTGGCAAAGCATTCAAGTCCTTGCTGAACCTCTAGTTCGTCAGCTTATTGCCCTCAACGGTCAAATGACTAACGGTGGATATGAAATCCACGGTTATGTTGAACCGGGCAACAAGAAAATATTATCCAAACACGAACTGATCCAAGCCGCTCAAGAAAAAGCCCTAAAGTTCCCTGCCAATAAATTGAAGATAGGCGACCGTCTTTGGTTGATTGAAGATGGTGAGCTTGACATGAGTTTCGACCAAGACCCTGTGGCAGTAAGTGATATTGGCAATACAGGCAGCATCTATGTTGAAATGCAAGGCGGATACGTTGCCCAAATCCACCCTTCTAACCTTGTGTTGAAGGCACCAGACGATTGGGATGAAAACGAAGATCAATATCGTTCTGATGATTACTGGTTAAATGCAAAATGAAAATTAAGCCTATTGATTCAACAAAAAAGAAGAAAAGCCTTTGGGCGTCGAAGTCATCTACTTGAAAAGAGAATCAGACGGCAACTGGAAAACCTTATGAAAGTTTTTTACAACGAAAATCAGTCAGTGGAAAATAATCCAAGCATTTCGCCAAGTGCCAAGAAGCCCACGGCAGTATTGAAGTCGTGGCAGGAAATTGTGCCTGTCGAGATCATGCCAGTTGTTCCTGTAACCGTTGCAGACTTGGAGTTGGTGCATGACAGAGAATACGTTAATGATGTTATCTCTTGTCGCATAGAAAATGGGTTCGGCAACAAACTGAAAACCATTGCTGATTCTTTGCTGTGGACAAATGGTAGTTTTCTTAGTGCTGCTAAATACGCAGTTGAAAACAAAACAAATACAGTTAGCCCAACAAGTGGTTTTCACCATGCAGGATATTATGCTGGTAGTGGATTTTGTACATTTAATGGACTTATGTTGGCGGCAATAACGCTCAAAAATGCCATGCTGGTCAATCGAGTTGCCATTGCTGATTTAGATATGCACTATGGCAATGGCACGGATTGCATCCTTGAGCAGTTATCCATTCGAGGAATGAAAGATTTCATCTCTCATTATACTTTTGGCGGGCATTTAGACACTGTTGATCGTGGAGCTAAAAGTCGGCTTGCTTTTGGCCAAGCATACACAAAACTTTTGCCCGACATTATCACTAGGTTGCTTGATGATGCAGATGTTCTGTTCTATCAGGCTGGGGCTGACCCTCATGTGAATGATCCATATGGCGGCGTTCTCACGACTGAAGAGTTAAAAGAAAGAGATCGCATTGTTTTTACAATTGCGAAAGAAAGAGGAGTGCCGGTTGTTTGGAATTTAGCAGGCGGGTATCAAACCGACTTTTCTAAAGTCTTGGAAATCCACAACAACACAGCTTTGTTGCACGTTGAGATATTCGAGAATGCACCGGAAACCTTGTGAGGCATTTAATTATGTGGGCTGTTCTTTGCACGGATGGACAATTGAACCTCAACGAAGTTCGCAACGAATGTGTGCCCGGCAAATGGGTGCCATTATTCGTTTACAGAACGAACCCTGAAGACAATCCTGTTGTCCCTGTATTCCACGATGGGTTAACTACCAAGAAATTCGCCAAACGAAACATGCCTAAGAATTGGATGTGTGGCGGGGTAGAGCTTACCGACAGGGATGTTGAGTGGATGAAAGAAAAAGGATGGATCATCAAAGAAATGACTTATCCTCAAAAAGTTGACAACTTCATCTGTGGCTTTGAGGTTCTTGAGTTTGCCGAAGCCCCTGATTTCAGGACAAGTAGATGAAACGTGAAGTTGACGACATTCATGTTGCCGCCAAAAAGTTCGTGTCTCGATATATTCGAGGCCGCAAACCTCGTCGTTTACACACATCCAGCAGCAAGCTGGCTCTGAAGGATATTCATCTCACACCACAAATCACCGATCACAAACCTAAAGGCATTTGGTACGGAATTGCCGATTCATGGATTGATTGGTGTATTAGCGAACATTTTGGAGGCATCCACCAATACATCTACGAAGTCGTATTGGACGAAGGCAATATATTGACCATTGACAATATCCAAGACTTTGAAAAGTTCGAGGACGAACACAAGGATATTCCTGAGTGGCGTAAAGAACTTCAGTCCGTCGATGGCTTCCCATTTGATCTGCCATTCGGAAGATCGAGATATTTTGACAGCATGAACTACAGGAAGGTTTCTGAAACTTTCGGAGGGATTGAAATTACTCCCTATCAATGGGAAAAAAGACTTGAATCTATGTGGTATCATGGTTGGGACTGTGCCAGCGGGTGCATTTGGAATCCCAGCGTCATCAAGGATTTAAGGCTTTTTGCCTACTTTGATGCCCGAAAAGGTGAGTTCGTCAAAACGAGTTTACAACCCGACAAAACCAAGGTATAATCCTTTCGTTGCTTCTAAACCTTCAGTTCACAGTTCACAGTACACAAACAGGGGAGTTGAGATGAATTTGCCAGAGAACTTTTGGATCGGTGTGTTTGGTTCTTTGATTTTCGGTTTCATGGGCATCGTGTTGTTGCTCGTTGGCTTCAAGATGTTCGACTGGCTTCTGCCCAAGGTCGATTTCCAGGCTGAAATGAGAGGAAACCCGCTCGCAACGTCCATCATCGTTGCCTCGTTTTTTCTGGCGTTAGCACACATCATCGCCTCGTGCGTACACTAACGGTATTCACGTTGCTCGATCATAAGTCCGGCTAACGGCGAGCAGCAATTGCGGCTTGTCTAGTCGGACTTTTTCTTATGTGAGCGAGTCATGCCAATAAGTCGATTCATGAACAACAAGATGACTAAAAAGGTCGGACTTGTTCTGATCTCGTCATCTTTGATCCTCAATGGATGTTCACATCATGTGCCAGAGCAAGACCCTTCACAAGAGGGTCAACCGCAAATAATTCATGGTGGCGTTCATCCGTTTTGGTATTTCCATCACAGTGGCGGCTACGTTGGCGGAAGTGGATATAGTGGCGGGGGTTTCCATCCCGGCACTTATACGCATGGTGGCGGCATAGTCTCAAGCGGTGGAATTCGCAGTGGTGGAGGATTCAAAGCATCGCCATCAGTTAGCGCCCGTGGCGGCTTTGGTGCTTCCAGTCATGCCTTTGGTGGAGGATCATAACATGGCAGTTGAAACAGATATTACAAAGCGTTGGGAACAAGGGATAGATCACCATCCCAAAAGCATCGCTTTGTTCAAAAAACTAGCAGAAATCGACTTCAAATTCGGTGGAGATTTCTTCGACTGGTCATCAGGTGGCGATGGAGACAATGGCGAACATTTAATGTACGAAATGGACATTATGTTCGAGAAAGAAGATGCTGAAATAGGAGCTTCATCATGAAGCGACACACAACCGATCTTAGGCATGATTGGAAAAAGACCATTGAAGGTCAGGGAATGTTATTTCATACATTTGATGGCGATATTTATTGGGACGAGTCAGCATACTACGAGTTAAACAGTCCTGAAGTAGACACCATAGAGGCGGCTACTTACGAACTGAATGATCGTTGTCTTGAAGCTGTTCAACACGTCATCGACAATGATCTGTTAGATGCTTTCTTGATCCCGCCCGAATTCCATCAGTTTATCCAAGACAGTTGGGAGAGAGACGAACACACCATTTATGGTCGGTTTGACTTTTCCTATGACGGAAAAACCCAACCAAAGATGTTGGAGTTCAATGCCGACACGCCTACCGGCCTGATAGAAGCTGCTGTTACCCAATGGTATTGGGCAAAAGACAAGTTTCCAAATCGGAACCAATTCAACTCAATACACGAGCGGCTAATTAAGGTTTGGAAAGAACTGAAGTCCGTGACGCCAGGAGTATTGTATTTTACGGCACTCGCTGGCAATCTCGAAGATTACATGAACGTCAATTATCTTCGAGACACTGCCATCCAAGCCGGGTGGGATACTGAATATATTGACATTGAAAACATCGGATGGAACGAAGGTCGCCGTACATTCACCGACCTGAACGAAAATCCAATACAGACATGCTTCAAGCTGTATCCTTGGGAATGGATGCAGACCGACGAGTTTGGCAGAAAACTATTCCTCAAGACCACCAAATGGCTTGAGGCTCCGTGGAAGGCAATCCTTAGCAACAAGGCCATTCTGCCTATATTGTGGGAGTTGTTTCCCGATCATCCAAACTTATTAGAAGCATCGTTTCAACCAATTCGCACAAAACCTTACGTTCAGAAGCCAATTCTGAGTCGTGAGGGAGCTAATGTGCAAATATTTGAGCATGGCGAATTGCTGCTTAAAACTGATGGTCCTTACGATGGACCATGTGTATATCAACAACTATGGGAACTTCCCAACTTTGATGGCAATCACGCCTGCATTGGTAGTTGGTTGGTCAACGGCTGGGCTTGTGGAATAGGCATTCGAGAAGACAAAACCATTGTAACGGGGAACCTGAGTCGGTTCGTACCGCACATTTTCGGTGTTCGACCAAAATACGGGAGTTAAGATCATGGCTGCAAACAAAAAGATTCACATCATCGGTGGTGGAACGGTCGCACAAATTGGCCCGCACTTGGCTTTGTGCGCCCCAGCTTATGGTGGCACTGCAAAGAGACTACATCACTTGTGCTGGCAGCAGTGCCACACTCTGGACTCTGAACTCCATCTCACCAAGATGGCTGGCGGAAATGAACTGGAAACCAATGCTGATATTGCAAAATTGGTGAACGAAATCGTTGCCGATCCAGCATCAAAGATCGTGTTTTTGAATGCTGCTCTGGTTGATTTTCAATACGATGGTGTTGCCGACAAATACGGCGAGCGAATTAAATCTCGTGAAACTCCACACCTTCAGTTGAACTTTGTTCCAGCGGATAAAGTCGTTGGCAATATCCGCAAGAATCGTAAGGATATTTTTGCCGTCGCATTCAAAACGACTTCAGGAGCAACGCCAGAAGAACAATACATCGCTGGCTTAAATCTCCTGAAAGAGTCCAGCCTGAATTTGGTTTTTGCCAACGATGTGAAAACTCGATTGAACATGGTCATTACGCCTGAAGAGGCTCGTTATCACGAAACCACAGATCGTGATGAAGCCCTGGAAGGCTTGGTCGAAATGACTTTGCTTCGATCTCATTTGACCTTCACTAGATCAACCGTCGTAGACGGTCAACCTGTGCCTTGGGACTCGGAATTGGTGCCTGAAGCACTCCGCACGGTTGTCGATCACTGCATCAGTGCTGGTGCCTACAAGCCATTCCGAGGGGCGACTGTGGGGCATTTTGCTTGTAAGGTAAACGACACAACTTTCCTTACAAGTATTCGCAAGTCGAACTTCAACGATCTACCCAATACTGGTCTGGTTCGTATTGTGACTGATGGGCCAGACAGCGTGATCGCTTATGGTGCCAAACCGAGTGTCGGTGGGCAAAGTCAACGTATTGTGTTCCACGATCATCAGGAATACGACTGCATTGTTCACTTCCATTGCCCGATTAAACCGGGATCAGAAGTACCAGAAGTCTCACAGCGGGAATACGAGTGTGGGTCGCATCAATGTGGAGAGAACACCAGCAAAGGACTGAAGCAGTTCGGAAACTTGAGCGCCGTTTATCTTCAAGAGCATGGACCCAATATTGTTTTCAATCGCTCGATCAATCCGCAAGAAGTGATCGACTTCATTGATGCCAACTTCGATCTGAGCGATAAGACTGGCGGTTATGTGAGCTTGGGGCAAATCCTCACGACTCCTCACGACTCCTGACACTGTGGATTTTCTACGCTTTTCCTATGAGGGGCAATGATGAAGAAGGTTGTGCTTTTTGCTTGTTTGTTAATGATTGGATGTAGCAAATCCACCGAAACAGTTGCCGAGGCACAAGTGTCGGTACAGACAGAGCCGACAATGCTTCAAAGGTTTTTTGGAGGCCCCACCAAAGAAGAGATTGCCACACAGCAAGAACTATTGGCTCAACAGCAAGAGTTGCACGCTCAACAACTCAAGGCCAAACAAGAGTTGCAGGCTCAACAGCTTAAAGACGGAGACGCATTGGTTGCTAAGTGGGCTGATAAGATTCAAGAAACAGCAACTAAAGACAGCTTCGGATATGAGCGAATGGAAGGTTTGACGGAAGCTGATCCCTGGGGTCAGCAAATTAAGGTGAACTATCGCCAAGAATGGTTCAAAGAAATTGCAACTATTCAATCTGCTGGACCTGATGGTGTTTTTGGAAATACCGATGACTTGATTAGAACAAGATCAGCCAAGAATCCCGCTGGAATCATTGAGGGAATTTCTTCATTAGGTTGGGTTGTATTGGCTTGGTTGTTTTGTGGTGGATTGGCATTGGCATTCTCGTCGGGAATTGGTCATCGCCGAGTCACTAAAGGCAAATCAAAAAATCATCGTCGTCCACTTGTGTTCGGCGTGACAACTGTATTATTTGCTCCTGTGGCGGTGTTGATTTACGGATTGCAATTCATTGGCGGGGCTTTGGGTGCAAACGGTGAATTCTTCGATGGATTTGACTTCGACTTCGACATTGACCTATGAGGATGAATATGAGCAACTGTCCACAAGAAGAACGTTACCAGGATATTTTACAAAAGAATACCTCCACGATGAACTTGCTCAATAACATTGAGCGGTCACAAAGGCGACGAAGATTCAACGCCTGGGTCAAACGATGGTGGTATAAACTAACCTTCCGAGGTTAAAAATGAGCGAAAAAAAGTCAACAAGGGATGATTTTCGTAATGCCGTATTCAAACGGGATGGCTATGCCTGCGCTATGTGCGGGCATAAACCAGAAAACGTCAATGAATTAGACGCCCACCACATTACAGATAGAACCTACATGCCATTCGGTGGATATTGTGCCGCCAATGGCATTTCGCTTTGTACAGATCGCTGCAAGAAGGAATCTTGGCTGGGTTCTTCGCTCGATTGTCACCAGAAGGCAGAACACCTTCACGCTACCGGAATTGAATTTCCGGGATATGCTCCAGTGAACCTTTATGCTAGAATCAAGTCTTCCTATAAACAGGCTTATTCGCACAGTCTCAAGCTAGAGATCACAGCCAATAGAGCCGACGCAATGATGGCCGTCATTGACGTAATCTCCAAAAAAGAATTGGAGGTATGTCTTCGCTTGTGTGAAAACACCAGCCCGGAGACATGGGAGTTAACTTGTGACGAACTAAGTGAGTGGGAACCCCTCAATAGAACTTACGGAAAAGGTCGCTATGTCCCTGACAAATGAACAGAAAGATGTCCTGAAGCTCTTAGTGGGCAATATGGACAACCACCAGCAGCAAACTCTTGGTGGATATGCGGGGACAGGAAAATCAACAATTATTCGAGTGATGCTCGACGCCCTTCAACGAAAAGGGCGATATTTTTGCGCAGCCGCATTTACCGGCAAAGCCACGAACGTATTGCGCAAAAAGGGAATGAATGCCAATACGATTCACAGCACGATATACCAGCCGTACAAAGACGAGCATGGCGAAACCGTGTGGTTCTTAGCTGACAAAACTGACTTAGTGTCCAAGGGCATTGACGGCTTCATTATTGATGAAGCGTCTATGGTGAGCAAGGAAATACACGACGATCTTATGTCGTTTGGCCTGCCAATTATCTATGTTGGCGATCACGGTCAACTTGAGCCTATTGGCACCAAATTCAACCTTATGCAAAAGCCAATGTATAAGCTGGAGACGGTTCATCGAAATGCTGGTGAGATTGCATATTTTGCCGAGCATCTTCGCAAGGGCAATTCTGCCAATTCCTTCATGGGAGCAACGAAGGTTCAGATTGTTCAAGAAAAAGCAATTGAGGATCGACACCTTGCTGCCGTCGATCAAATCATCTGCGCCTTCAATAAGACTCGTGTGCAACTCAACGAGCGTGTGCGTATCGAGAAAAAGATTCAATATACATTCATTGCCAAAGGCGAGAAGGTCATTTGTTTAAGGAACAATAAGAAGCAGGGTTTGTTTAATGGGATGCAAGGCGTTGTCCAGAAAATCCACAAGAACGACCGCTTTGACTTTATATCGGATGGCAACTTCTTCGAGAAGGTCCATTACGATCCTGACCAGTTTGGAAAAGACTCAAATAAGTTTGAGTTTTCCCAGGCAGCAAATCCATTCGATTACGCATACGCCATCACTTGCCATAAGGCTCAAGGCGACGAATGGGGCAATGTGATCGTATACGAACAGCGATGCGATAAATGGGATAACGTGCGATGGTCTTATACAGCAGCCAGTCGTGCAAAAAACGGACTGATCTGGATCGCTGTAGAAGAGTTCCGACCCAACTATCTAGGGTAATGTTAAAAGAACCAATCAGTAAATGTGCATCGCATTGGGCTGTGGGCGTACTCGACACCAATCGTGCCGAATATTTCAAAGCCAAGAATTTGGAGATTAGTTTACAGATCGCCGAAATCGTGGTATCATCTATCGCAAAAATCAAGCTCCACGAGTATGATATAAGGGGATGCAACTTGTCGAGTCGTCGCTGTAATCCCCTCAAGGGGTTGTAGAGGAAGTTCTGGACACTACTGCTTTTAAGGTAGGAGCGAAAACCTCGAAAGGGGCTAATAGTGTTTGAACTACCGAGGGTGCAAGCCATACAGACCAAAATCTCGTAAGAGGTACGCCGGTGAGCAGGGCGTCATCATGGTCGGGTCGGTGCAGTCCGCAAGGACCGGGGGCAACTCCGAGATAAATGACGACATAGAACAGAATCCAGGCTATGGATAAGTTGCATCTCCTTTTCAAGTCAAAAAGGAGATGTCATGCGTGCCGAAATTGTCCACGTTACGGACCACGCTTTGTTGCGATGGAAAGAACGTGCGTCGAAAACAGGTGAAGTCAACGTAGAAGAAATCGTTCAGGCTGTAAAAGAATCCAAGGTCATCAAAAAAAACGAACCTTTGCCTTACCCGATGCCTCGTTTAGATGGATCAGTTTACAGCTTCAATGCCGGAGTGTTGTTCATTCTCGAATCAGTAACCATTGATGAATATCGACTCGTCACAGTTATCGCCGACGAGCCGACCTATCAACGGATTGCTCGACCGCCGAAGAAACAACTTAATCCTCGAAAGAGACAGAAATACGAGGAAGTTCAAAAGGTGCAAATCGACATTCCTTGCTTTGAAAGTTTCATCGAAGAACGTCAATGGTTGACCGACGAGAAACGAAAACTCGAAAGTGAACTGGCAACAACAGCGAAGAAATCTTCCACTCGCAAAGAAATATTGAAGGTGTGGGGCGAGATTGAAGCCCGACTCACCGAGAACAAACCTCAATATCTCGAAGAGCGGAAAAAATCAGGAGACGGATATGTTGACTATGGTTCTCTTCTTTTGCAAATTATCAGAGAGTTAAAAGAAATACGCTCTGAACAACAGGAATTACGTAACCTAATCGAAGGCTCCAATGGACAACAACCGAGATCACCGAGCAATCGGAAAAAAGCTAGACCTCTTCATGTTCAGCCCTCTATCGCCGGGTTGTCCGATCTGGCTCCCGAAGGGAGTTGTGCTTTATCAGTCTTTGCTGAACCGCATTCGTCAACTCAATGAAGCCAATGGTTGCCAAGAAGTTCGGACCCCACTTATATGGAAGTCCGAACTTTATGCAACCAGCGGACACCTGGATCACTATGCAAAAAATATGTTCTTCGTCAGTGATAAGCCTGCTGGCGAGTCCCACGAAGAAGGACATGAAGATCAGTGCTTAAAACCAATGAATTGTCCTGGGCATATGGAGATATTCCGCTCGAAACAGTGGAGCTATCGAGACTTGCCTGTTCGATTCGCTGAATATGGTCCTTTACACCGCAATGAAGTTTCTGGTGCCTTGGGTGGGCTAACTCGCTGTCGTGCATTCTGCCAGGATGACGCCCACATTTTCGTTTCGCCGGACAACCTACAAAGCGAAATCAAACGAATCCTTGTCATGATCGAAAGAGTTTACGGATGGTTTGGAATGAAGTTCCGATCCGTACTCAGCACTCGTCCTTATAACTTCATGGGCGAGAAGTTGGTTTGGGATAATGCTGAGGCGAACCTCGAAGATGCTTTATGCGAAAATGGATTGAAGTTCGAGATTGCCCATAAAGACGGTGCGTTTTATGGTCCAAAAATAGACTTCATTGTGACTGATTCCCTTGGACGTGATTGGCAAACAGCAACAATCCAATTGGACTTCCAGTTGCCTCAAAGATTCGGTTGTACCTATACCGACAAGGACGACAAAGAGCAAACTCCAATTGTCATTCACAGAGCAATATACGGCAGCTTTGAAAGATTCATTGGTGTATTGTTGGAACATACTGACGGGCATCTACCATTATGGTTGGCTCCTGTTGGTGTAACCATTGCACCAATCAGCGACAAAGTTGCTGAATACGCTGATGAGATCAAAGAGGTTTTGCTTGCTCATGGAATTCGGTGTGAATGCGATCACTCGAATCGAACTCTGCAACAGAAGATTGCCATCGGGTACGATAAAAAAGTACCCTACATGGTCATCTTGGGAGAGAAAGAAAAATCCGCAAGAACCGTTACCCTCAAACAAATGAGATCAACTGCTGTCGCACAGGAAACCTTATCTTTGGAAGTATTCCTTCCTCAGATGGTCGCACTGGCGAAAGAGTAAGCCAAGGATGAGTGATACATAATGTTGTATGAGGTACGACATTATTCAAAATTTACCCTTCCGAATATATTTGTTGGAAGTAGATGGAACTACACAATATTGGATACATCGATGACGATTTCCGAACGGACCTGCGTACATTCAGTGCCACGTCCAAAAATTCAAGCCCTGATTCAATCATCAAGGGCTTGAACGCTTTCCTGGAAAGTGAAGGATACATCAACGTCGCCGAGTTGGTTTCCGAAGAATACAAAGCTGGCGTCGTCAGCATTCGATCACGACTCATAGAAAGAGACTAATCATGTCAGAGCATATTGAGTTCACGCCCAATGGACTCGTGCTTCATAAGTGGAACGGCAACAAGCGTAAGTTTGTTCGCAAGCGTCCCAAGAAACTGAGCATCATTACTCATCTTAGATCTCGCTGCGAGATTGCCGAAGGCACTACCCTGAAGCAAATCTTCGAGACGGTTGACAAATACAAGTTTCTGAAATTGGTGATTTCCCAATATTCATGGTGCCGTCAATTGGACGCATTCCACGCACAGGCTCAAGAACCTATGCGTGACGATCCAGATGATACTGATCCGCTTGAATATCTGGAACTCTATCATCATCCCGAAGTTTACAAGTTAACGGAAAAGAAGAAACACCCTGGTGGTATGCGTGAACGCACCATTACCGTTGACTTCGACACGTCAGTTGGGTTCCACGGCATTGGTCCCACCAAAGAAGAAGACGGTTTAGCCAACCGTACAGACGGGAAGACCAATTATTCCGTGTCTTATAGTCCCATGTGGAAGTTGGCTGATTTGCCGGTCAAACTCAACAAGACATTTGACGTATATGAACCTTTCGATACCAACAACCCTCGCAAAAAACCCGAAAAGCTGCTGACTGCTACTCGTGAATATACTCTCCTGGAAGTCCTCGATGCCATCTATTGGGACATTTCCTTTATGGGCGGTCCCGAAGATAACGCTAATTTTCTGGATAACATGAAAGAAACGGTGGATCAAATCAAAAACGGCGAAGTGCCGATGATCCCCATTGAACAAGTTTTCACCGACATGAAAGAAGACATGTCGGAAGAAGGCGAACCCAAACCGATGAAAATTTTGATGCACCCGGATGTTGCCAGATTCTTCGGCTGCGACCCCGATAGCATCCCGTTGGATGACAAAGAAATCATTCGCAACGAAATCATTCGCAACGAAATCATTCGCAACGAAATCATTCGCAACGACGATGAGTCTTGACACTTCTTTTTGTTTGCTGTACAGTGACTTCAAGAAAGGAAGCGTGTCATCGTAGTCAAAGAAATTCTAAATGCTGGCGGCGTTTGTCCTTTCTAGGTCGAAGGAAAAACAGATAAAGGTGAAGAGATATACGCCCGTTATCGCTGGGGTCGATTAAGAGTCGAGGTTACTCATGGTGACGGTGAACGTGAAGTCATTTTCACCAAGCAGGTTGGCGAAGACCAAGACGACGAAGAAATAAACAAAATGCGAGCAGCCGGAATGAGCGAGGAGCGTCTCACTCAAATGGCTGAAACTTTCAAAAACGTACGTGCCTATTCCGAAGGTGAGCCTCTTTGTTTCGACGGATATATGGACATGGACAAACTCCGTGTTGCTACCGAAGGCGAAATAGAGTGGCCAGATTTTGAGGAATAACTAATGTGGCCTTTCACCAGGAGAAAAAAATGGGTGGTATTAACGAGTCTGTTCTTGAGTCCGACGATAAGGGTGGAAAGAAGAAAAAAGATGCTGGTGCTGCTAGTCCCAGCATGGACGGAACAATCCTTGCACCTGACCACGTTCAACCGCCTACGAACGTGGTCCCGCCGTTGTTGAGGCGGAAACCGCCGTCCTGGCCAAGGCGGAAACCGCCGTTAAACTTGCATGACGAGCAAGAAACTGGCGTTCCAATGCAGACTCAGGCTATTCGACAACATATGAATAATGGACAAGTCCATTTGCATGTAGATTTGCCACAGCCTCTCAAAGCTGCTGTGCCAGTTGCCGAATGGTTCGTCATCATGCGACATCTGCGTTCCTTGAACCCATTCACCTTTGTCGATGCAGAAAACAAGTGCGTGGCGTATTTACGCCCTTACGTTCATGGCGGTCTATTCGAGGTCGTCATTGAATTGGCTCCAATTGAAATTGGGCCTCGTTTCAACGATATGAATGCCGTCACTGGCAAGAGATAAGGTGACTAATGGACAACAAAATATGGCAGGAATTTTACTGCGGCGAGTGTTCGGGCTATTTCCGTGTCAGATTGAACATGGCCCTGACTATCGGCGTAGAAATCGTTTGCCCCAAGTGCAAACATAAACACCATCGCTTCATTAAGGATGGAACGATATACGAAAATGGTCGCAGAGAAAATGGGGCCAAGGAAGAAATCTGCCCGCCTTTGTCGGCTTACAGCAAAGAACCACTGACGGCCAAGATGAGATCGGCCACGGGGTATAGTGGTCGCAGGGACGGAGTGAAGATTGAGAAAGAAGAAGACCTCAACGAACGCAGTCCCATTGCCGATGCAATGATTAAAGAACGATGGTTCGAGTTATATGGAGGTAACATCAATTGAAAAAGTTCTACGACCCTCATCCTGGTGCGAGCATAGCATTGCCAGAAATTATTTCCCTTGTAGCCAAGGGAATCAGCGGCAAAGAAATGGAAATTGCCGATGTTGTCAGAATCATTCAAGATGCTGCCGATACTTTGGTGGCAGACGGTTCTTTTGGTGACGCCAAAGTCGAAGACCAAAAAGACTACATCAGTCTTACCCTGGTTGAAGGAGAAGGTGGTGCCGAGGACTTTCCGAGGCACTCATTCAGAGTCATTCGATATAAGGAAAAGTAAATGACCGCCACAGTAGATCGTGAAATCGACGCTGCAATGCTTCGAGTAGGCAATAAACCCGGCAATCTGTCGGCCAAGATCAGGATTCCCGACATTTTGGGAATCATGGATGATCCATCACAAAAGGCACCCGAAGGGTTCGGTTGTTTCCGCATCATGACGCCAAAAGACGGCGACAAGCGTGTGGTGTGGGATAGCCGAGACTTCGCTCAAATCAGTGAAGCAAAAACAATGTTCGACGAACTGGTCGTCCAAGGACTTGTTCCATATTGTGTGGGAGTAAACGGTCGAGCTTCATCAGAAGTCATGGCTGAGTTCGATCCTTACGCCGAAGAGATCATCTTTCTCCCCGTAGCAATGGTTGCAGGAGGTTAATATGGCCACAAGTGGATACTTGATACTCGGTAACAACAAATACACTGTAGGTAGTTGTGAAATCACCTACGATTGTAATCCTGCTGCAACCTCCAGTTGTAATTCTTGGGTCAATTACGATTATGGCACCGGAACAGCCAGCCCTCGCATCAAAGTGAAGGCATACCGTGCTGACCCTTGGTCTACTGGAAATGTCTATCGTGTTGCTTCGACAGCTACTACGGCGTGTACCATTCAATTGAATAATTGGGGCTGGAGCGATAACGATTGCTCTGTTGAATACGAATACGAATGGTATGGAGTTGCCGCCAAGCCGATGTCGGCTGAAGAAAAGAAAGCCTATGAGGAAAAACGGCTCAAAGAACGGTTTTCTCAAATCATCCAAGGTCGGTGTGCGCCGAATATCGCTATTCGGCAAAATACAAAACGGCAACCCTTGCCGTTGCCTGCGGATATTCGAGAACAACGAGCGAGAGAAACGCTGCGAAGGGTTATTGGAGATCAGAAGTACGTCAACTTCATCAAGCACGGGTTTATCTCAGTGAAGGGTAGAAGTGGATTGGTCTACCAAATCTTCACTGGACAAGGTATAACCCATGTGTTCGACCAGGGCAACTTGGTTGAACGATTGTGCGTCGTACTTCAGGGCAGCTTCCCACCCACTGACTCGCTTATTATGAGATATCTACTCATCCTAAATAATGAGCAGCAGTTCCGATCCCTCGCCATCAAGCACTCGATCTCTGGATACGAGCGCTCCCGCCAAGTTAATGGCCCTGCGGAAATTAAGCCGCTTGCGGAACTCTTCAAGGAATTGAAGTCCAAAGTTGCATAACTCTGAAGATGAAACACGAAATAGCCAGGGATAAAACCCTGGCTATTTTTATATATAAGGCATGAATTTTAAGAAATGGCTCCTCATAGAGCATGAACAAAATGTCAATCTACAGCAAGCAATCCAAATTGCTACGGCTCATAATGGACCTATTTCTGCAAAAGAAATGCGTATAGACACATTGCAGAATGCCGCTCGTTTAGAGAAGTCGATATCATTTGATTCAGAATTCGCCGTAGCTAATATCGGCAGAAGAATTCAAGGATATGACATGCAACGAGTAATGCAGATGATTGGGGTCATGTTTCAAGCATTGAACCTACCTGCTCCCCAAGACCCACGACAGATCGACAAGCAAGTGGTTCAACAGCATGTTCCTAAAATCAAAGAGATGTTGCCACCGATCATTGTTAGCGTAATGCCAGATGAATCCTATGATCTGGATGACGGCAACCACAGATTAGGCTGTGCGAGAGTTTTGGGGCTTCTAACCATGAAAGCCTTTGTAATCCGTGATTAGAAACATTAAAGCACGAAAAAGTCAGGGATGTATCCCTGACTTTTTTTATTGGTCGTCCAAACTAATTTAGTCAGCATATAAATTAGAAGCCCAATTACGGATCAAAATCGAGGAAAATATGGCAACCGGCTATTGTTATTGTTATTGTTATTGTTATTGATCTTGATCTTGATCTTGATCTTGATTTTATATTTTTGATCCGATAAGATGGGATTTTTCGCCACCATCGCAATTTTCAATGAGACCGACATGCCAACCAAATACTCAGAACGACTGATTCTCCCCTCTGATGGCTCCGAAGAAATTGTATTCAAAACAAAAAATGGCTTGACAATCGCCACTGGCTACAGAAAAGTGAATTTTAGCGAAAAAAAGCCACTTATCGAGTTTGTAGACTCAATGATTGAAAAAGAAAATATCTTCATGCCGCTGAACCAGCAGTGGAAAGAGAAAAACCCATCTATCCAATATGCTGAATATCGCAGCCGGGATTATTGCAATATCAGGATTTTGAGAGATAAAACAAATGGCAGGTTTTACATCTCGCCCTTTGATCTCATTTCTGATGAAATCCCCGTATTGATCTCACCACTGCGGCGTAAAAAAACCATTCTCGCCATAGCCTAACCAGCATGATTTACGATGCCAGAAAGAAAACTGATGTTGGAATCATAAATACAGCATGGCAGACTTTGAATATATCGGAAGTGGTGGCGCTGAAACACTTGGCTGTGCCGAATACAGTATGCAGGTGTACTACACCTACGCATTTGAAGTAGGTTCTATCGTATATCTTAAACATAAAGCAAAAAAAGGAATTTTGGAACGTGTTGCCATCAAACGAATATTCATTCGTCAAAACAAGGCAACTTGGGGACAACCAATATTCATTTATCAAGACACCTTAAACTCGTTGTATAACGAAGCAGACCTAGTGACTCATCAGCAGGCCGTCGATTTGACATTGATCTACCATGAAAATATTCAACTCAACACCCTGGCCGCTCTAAGATTGTGCTAGACCGACATCCATCTTCAAGTTACAATACAATATCCATTTTGACAACTTCAGGAGATGAACATGCTTTATTGCTCAATCGACATTGAAACAACAGGACTCAATCCAAAAACTTGCGATATTGTGCAGTTTGCGGCAATAATTGATGATCTGTCTAATCCGCAGCCACTCGAAAAGCTGCCGAAGTTTCAAACTCATTTCGCACAGCCAACATATACTGGCGAGCCATACGCCTTGGGGATGCACCCTCAAATATTCAAGAAAATCGCCGATGCTCAAAAGAAGCGAATTGAAGAGAATGAATTCGGCGACCGATTCATGAATATTCTCGACCTGCCTTCTGCATTCAAGAACTTCTTAACACAGAATGGCGTCCCAGAAGACCCAAAGAGCGGTCGGGTCAGAATTACTATGGCAGGCAAGAATGTAGCTATGTTCGATCTTCCATTTTTGAACAAGAAGCTCAAAAAGCATTGGGGCGACATCACGATTTTACATCGTGTGATTGACCCGGCAATCCTTTATTATCAACCTGGAGATAAAAACCTGCCTGACTCGGCAACATGCCTGGAGCGAGCAGGATACGCTGGAGAAGTGGCTCACACGGCTCTGGAAGACGCCTTAATGGTCGTCAAGCTGGTACGACACAAGTTGCTGCCAAAGACTTAATCGAACCGTGAAACCTCCCATTCTGCGTCGATGGGTCTTGGAACAATCCTCTTTTTTCGGTTTTTGAATCGCACCTCGGCTTCGGCAGAAATTCTGAACGAATCAGTTGAACCATTACGAGCTAGGTCTTCAAGGATTTCCTTGTCGATCTCGCTCGCAATTTCTTGCGCTATAATATCAGCCAATGATTTTGCTGCATCTATGTTGTACAAATCTTGTGCGGCTTCCATGCTCCATACGGCTTTTAGCTTGCGTTGGACTGGAACAATTTCCTGGGACTCTATGCCCAACACGATTTCAGGGGCATACATACTTGTTGACATATTTTTTAATTGAGGAAATGCCATGTGTTGTGGTTCAAAACGGAGTGGTACAAGAGGCAGTAAATCTGGTAGAATAACCCGTGCCAGGAAGATCATACAAACTCAGGCAATAGATACAAACAATGAGCAACCTACTGAGAATAGAGAACGATTACTCGTACTTCCTGTCGGAAGACCTACAGACGAAACACGAGATTTGGGATCGTCTGAGATTCAGGGACAAGAACTACTTCCATAACCGTGCATACAAAATGCGGAAGTGGGATGGTTATATCCAATTCTTCGCTATGGAAACAGGCAAATTTCTCACAGGGTTGCTTCCTGAAGTCACGGCTGTTCTACGACATTTCAAAATTGATTTTGTTGTAGAAGACAACCGGAAGAAAACCTCTTTTATTTATGAAGAAGTAGATCAAAATTTCTTAAATCAATGGCTTCCAGCTAAAACATTGGGCGGCGATCCAATGAAGCCGGTTACACTACATGATTATCAAGTTGAACTCATCAATCAAGTCCTGAAGCATCGAAGGGGCGTTATTTATGCTCCCACCAGTGCCGGTAAAACTTTCATCATGTTGGGAATCCTGAAGTCGATCCCACCAGGAACTCCCACTCTTGTTCTTCAAAACAGAGTAACGCTCGCCCAACAGAATTATGATGAAATCAACAATTGGGGTTTCAATAATGTAGGCACTCTTTGGGGTGGTGCGGTAAAACCAAATGTTATCACTGTTGCCAGCGTCCAAAGTGTTGCAAAAATTGAAAAACTTTTGCCTAAAATAAAAGTCCTCATCGTCGATGAAATCCACGATATGATGAGTGCTTTACCAAAAGCTGTATATCGTCGCTTGAAGGCTTGTGATATACGAGTTGCAGTCAGTGCTACACCATTCAAATTTGGCGGCACAGACAACGTACAGAAGTTCCACGTTCGAGGATTCTTTGGTCCTATCCTCAAAGTGAAGAGTGCAGCAACCGGCGTATTGACGACTGCCGAGCTTCAAGGGCGAGGCATTCTATCATCCAGCAAGTGTACATTCTATCCTATTTATGAACCGATGATCCCGCACGACATCTATATCGATGCCGTGACCAGAGGAATTGCGGAGTCCTATCATTTCCATAGAATTGTAACCAGACTGGCAAAGTTACAAACCGGACGAACTTTAATTTTGGTAGATCGAGTAGCACATGGAGATGCTTTACATAATTTACTACCAGGAAGTTTATGGGTGCAAGGAAAAGACACCCAAGCCACTCGCAAGGGAGTAATTAAACAACTACAAAAAGATGAACATTGTATTGCTATTGCGACACAACAGATATTCAACACAGGAGTGAATTGTCACATCCACAATCTTATCAACTGCGCAGGAGGTTCTGCCGAACATATGATAATTCAAAGAATGGGTAGAGGACTACGAACCGCTGCTGATAAAGCAGTTTTGAACTATTACGATTTTCTTTTCAAGATCAACGATTATCTTGAAAAACACAGCAATGATCGTATAGCCATATTAAAAAGAGAAGGTCATGAAATTATCGTAAAAGAAATTGATTTCTAGTCAACTCAAGCATACGGGCTACAACAAAATATTGCTCAAGGAAATGCAAAGGCATAGACAAACGAAAAATCAAAAATGAAGGAATTAGACAGTGCAACAAATGCAAAGAAATATTGCCTATGTCAAACTTTGGAAACAAAAAATGTCATTATTGCTTTGATGATCTCAATCCAACTGGAACAGGACTTGATAGAAAAGATAATGACAAAGGATACTTAATCGATAATGTGGTTTCTTGTTGTTGTACTTGCAACAGAATGAGATCGGATAAATTCAGCTACGAAGAAATGCTTGTGCTGTCTGTGACAATTAGAGCAATCAAGGAAAAAAGAGTTTCTAATGGACACTCCTGATTACGAACCAGAATTCTATGAGAAACAGATCAAGATGATGGAGGACAGATACTCCAAATTGTTCAAGAAATGGAATCTCAGTTGGGATGCGTATCACAACCATGTTATCGAAAAACTCAGAAACAAACGATATTGGGTGTGGTGCTACCTGTGCGGCTTCGAGAAGTTTGTACAGGAACAAGGTGATACAAAACGGGGTCGCTGTGATCGCCTTTACAAAGATGCCGACGAACGTATCAGACGTATCGTTGGCGATTACTTCAAAATACAATATTATGTGAAATCATTATGATTGCATTCATTAAAAAAATACCTTCGGTGCTGTTGTTCCTTCTCCTTGCCCTTGTGTACATCACTTGTGGTTACGTGATTGGCTATCACCAAGGATATAAAGCCGGACAAGAAGATTACATCGTTTACATCAACAAGGTATTAGAAAATGCCGATGTGGGTAAAATTGATAACGCACCAGTTGATGTCAAAAAACAACCTTAAACAATAGTAAAAATGTCCCCTTGGAATCCTTGCAAGCCCCGACTGTTTTGAGCGCCTTGAGGGCCTTGGAATCCCTGGAATCCAATCGTCGCCACTCCCAAACTAACAACCTGACCATTGGAAAATAAAGTTCCGATGTCAGATAAGTAGCCAACGGAAAAGTTATAGTCGCCTGCGTTTTTTACAACACTATTTGCCTCGAAAAACACATATTGAACTGCCGATCCCTCAGATGTTATGTACAACAGCGTTCCTATGCCTAAGCGATCAAGAACTCCTTGTTGTCCAACTCCATTTCTATCTGTTCTTGAAATATCCACATTAGTCACCGAAGACTTAGTGGCATGGTTGAATCTAATTTCACCTGAAGCCGCTGCCATTGTTGTGCTAGTGTTAAATGTATATGGAACGACAAATCCAACCATGACGGTGCCTTGGAAGCCTTGTGTTCCCTGACTGCCTTTCGTTGCTTGATTACCCTGAAATCCTTGGTTACCCTGCGGTCCTTGATGTCCTTGACGACCTTGGCTCCCAATAAACCCTTGTAATCCTTGTGATCCCGCTAGACCCTGATTGCCTTGGCTTCCTTGGCTTCCTTGATTACCTTGCCGACCTTGGTTGCCTTGAGAGCCTTGCGACCCTTGAGGACTACTGCCCTGGTTCCCCTGGTTCCCCTGGTTTCCTTGACGACCTTGGTTGCCTTGAGAGCCTGTGGCTCCGATAACGCCTTGGTTGCCTTGAGAGCCTTGCGACCCTTGAGGACTGCTGCCCTGGTTTCCTTGTGAACCTTGATTTCCCTGAGTTCCCTGGTTGCCTTGAAAGCCACGGTTGCCTTGATTTCCCTGAAAACCTTGGTTTCCCTGAGAATCTACTCCTTGGTTTCCTACAAAACCTTGATTGCCTTGGTTGCCCTGATTGCCAATGTTACCCGCACTACCAACTGCTCCCTGCAATCCTGTCGGGCCATTGATCCATTCGAGTTGGGTAGTATCGGAATTCGTCTGCATATAGATATCGCCGCTATCGACACAAGCATAAACATTACCGTTTGCAGTGGCAGTCATACCAATCCAATTTCTCGAAGTTTGGCTTAGTGCAACGAAGTTCCCTGCTCCATTTGTCTGCATATAGATATCGCCAACCCAAACAGCAGCGTAAACATTGCCGTTTGGAGCGGTAGTCATGCCGTCCCAACCTCTAGTAGTCTGGCTTAGCGTAACGAAGCTACCTACTCCACCAGTCTGCATATAAATATCGCCGTTAAAGACACAAGCATAAACATTACCGTTTGAAGCGGTAGTCATGGCATACCAATTTCTAGTAGTCTGGCTTAGTGCAACGAAGTTCCCTGCTCCACCAGTCTGCATAAAAATATCGCCGCCCCAGACACAAGCATAAACATTACCGTTTGGAGCCGTAGTCATGCCGAACCAAGCTCTCGCAGTCTGGCTTAGAGCAACGAAGTTCCCTACTCCGCCAGTCTGCATATAGATATCGCCGTTGTTGACACCAGCATAAACATTGCCGTTTGGAGCGGCAGTCAGAACAGTCCACTGCCTAGTAGTCTGGCTTAGCGTAACGAAGTTGCCTGCTCCACCAGTCTGCATAAAGATATCGTCATTATAGACGCAAGCATAAACATTACCGTTTGGAGCGGTAGTCATGCCATACCACCGCCTAGTAGTCTGGCTTAGTCCATCGAAAACAATGCTTCCGGGATAGCCCATAACTTGGCCAGGACTACCAACTGTGTTTGCAAATTGATATTGACTCTGAACCCCTAAAGTCACTGCTTGGAAATTGCCCATAGAGACAATATTGCCAAATCTAACAGCCACATTAGACGGACTTGGAGAATCAACACTTAGGTCCGGGTCATACCAATACTGCACCTTATATTGATTGATTAAACTGGCTTCGGAATCAAATATAGATACAGATAATGTCATGCGTTGTTGTTATCCAGCAACAATAAAGGAAAGCCGCCCACCCATGCTGCTTGCGCCGCAATTGTTGCTGCTGGGTTGGTCAAAGCACCGGCAGACACGGCGAATTGGGCATATCCACCATCCATGAAGCCATTATCAATGTTAATCGAACCGGGCCATGCTTTGGGCAATACTACTATTTGTCCCGTGGTTGCAGCAAGGCTCGGTCCACAACACAACATGCCTGCTGTTGTGCTTGTTGTGCTGGCCGACACGGCCATAAAATACAATTGGTCCTTGGACAGCGTTAGAGCAAGATCATCGCCAACTTTGCCCCATGTGCTCGCCGTTGTGGTAATCGACATTTGCCCCGTCAATCTTTCCAACGTATCGCCGTTGTAGATCGCAGTTTGGTAAATTCCTGTGACATTACCAACGCCATAGAATCGAATCGTGTTTACTATAATATTTTTTGGCGGTCTAAAATAGCTAATTCGGGCAATGGTGTTTGTTATATTGGTGGGTGTTGCTGCGATAGTGCCAGACATCTGAGCCATGCGCATGCCTTGCTGTGGATCGCTCCTGCCATAAGTCCAATGCAATTGTCCTTGCCAAGAATCGACAACGGATAAACCAGTATCAGATAAGTTGAAACCACTCTCAGCAAAATAGGTTATTGTGCCACTGGGTCCAATAGATATTTCTTTATACAGATTTTTTGAATTTGTCCCGTCATGGTGTAGGATTGTGACCACCACCGATGTCGTGTCGTCATTTGATATAATCAAACTTTTGACATTTCTTGTGCCTGATGATGGGCTGCTAACAACTGTTGTTGTTGTAGCACTTGAAATCGTTGTTGTTTGTCGTCCTGGAACAACCGTAGTATCATAATCCATGTAGCTTGAGTAAACACTCAAGCTAGTGGTGGTTGCCGTAGTGATCCGAATAGTATCAGTAGTTGCTAGGATAATCATGCTGTATCTATATGCCCTTCAAAATTTTGTGAAATACAATCTTATTATGGTCCGCACCATTCGCCTTGGTGTCCTTGGTAGCCCTTATCGCCCTGGAAGCCTTGGTAACCTTGGTAGCCCTGATGACCTTGGTATCCAATAATTGCGACACCTAATCCAATATTGGCCGAGTTTGAAAACAACGAGCCTCCATTTGATAGGTATCCAACAGAAAAGTTATATTCTGTTGCGTTTTTCGTAACACTATTCGCCTGGAAAAAAGCGTGCTGCGTTGCAGTGATTTCAGAAGAAAATCTCATTAAAGTCCCAGACGCCATTCTATCGAGAATAGATTGATGACCAATTCCATTGCGGTCAGTTCTGGATACGTCGATATTAGTGACAGCGGCTACTGTGGAATTATTGAATCGAATTTCACCTGTTGCCGATGACATCGCTGTGTTAGTGTTAAAGGTGTATGGCAAGCCAAAACCCAATCCAGATATACCTTGGTTGCCCTGATTTCCGGTTAACCCTTGATTGCCTTGGAATCCTTGATTGCCTTGTAATCCTTGACTGCCTTGATTCCCCTGGTTGCCTTGTAACCCTTGATTTCCGGTCAACCCTTGGTTTCCTTGATTTCCTTGATTGCCTTGGTTTCCTTGATTTCCTTGATTGCCTTGATTGCCTTGAAAACCCTGTGAACCAGTTACACCAGCCGTGCCTTGATTGCCTTGTGAACCTTGATTTCCTTGGTTTCCTTGATTTCCTTGATTGCCTTGGTTTCCTTGATTTCCTTGATTGCCTTGATTACCCTGAAAGCCAACTGTTCCTGACGCTCCTTGATTTCCCTGAAAGCCTTGATTGCCCTGATTTCCTTGCGTTCCTTGATTTCCCTGATTTCCTTGTAAACCTTGTAAACCTTGATTACCCTGAAAGCCAACTGTTCCTGACGCTCCCTGAAAGCCTTGATTGCCCTGATCTCCTTGCGTTCCTTGATTTTTTCCTTGTAAACCTTGTGCGCCAATGCTGGTATCGACCCAAGCTAATTGACTGACGCCTTGATAACCAATGGCTTGTCCTGCGGTGCCTACAGTTGTAGGAAATTGATACTGGCTCTGTACGCCAATTGATGCTGCTTGAACATTGCCCAAAGAAATCATCGCACCAGTGCGCATCAACATATGCACTTCGGTAGTGGTTAGTTCAAGGCTGTCTTTAGCCATCACTAAGTCACTGAGAGCTTGTATAAAGCCATCAGCGTCTACTGAATCAATCTCTATGTTCTGGGGGTGAGTCGAAACGACGGTGCCATTCTCGTCAACCACCAAGTAGGTTGCTGTTAGCACTGGTTTAGTTATTACAATTGGCATTCTATGATTTCTCCACTCTCTTAAAGCAGCGTCAAGCAGTCGTTTTATATAGTGGAGTTCGGAAAAAATGATGCCAAATTACGATCCTGAACATTTATGGTGGGAACCATACAAGCAGCACCCGAAAAAAAGCAGGATAATCCCGAAAATTATTCATCAGATGTGGATTGGAGAAAATCCACCAATGAATCTTATAAACACCTGGAAAGAGCAAAATCCTGAGTGGCGGCACATATTGTGGACGGACAAAACACTCAAAGAGTGGAAATTTCGTAATCAAGACAAACTTGACCATATGTCCGAACCTAACGGCAAATGTGATATTATGCGATATGAAATACTTTATCGCATGGGTGGTTTTTTCGTGGACGCCGACACAATTTGTATTAGGCCGTTAGAGGAAAAGCTGTTCGAGTACGATTGTGTGTCGGTATATGAAGGCGAAAAACAACGTGGTGGCTTGATCGCTTGCGGTTTCATGGCTTGTCAGCCTCGATGCGAACTAATGAAACTCTGCATTGAAGGAATCGAAAAAGTCGCAAGTCCGGCGTGGTGGCATGTGGGTCCAGCTTATTTCACCCACATTGTAAAAATCCACAAATATCCAATCAGAATCTATCCATCTCATTATTTCATACCAAAACACTACGCTGGTCCAATGTACAAAGGCCCTGGACCTGTTTTTTGCGATCACCTTTGGGGAGTAACCTATGAAGGAGGATATGAGCGATTTGTTGGTCTTATGCCAAAGAATCGGACAATCCAAGTTCAGCAGCCAAAAGTTCAGCAGCGTCAGCCAAGGCTTCAAATGGCTGGTATTTGCCGTCGTATGGGTATTTTATGTCAATCCCGATACATGATACAGGATCATACATCAAATCAATCTCTTGAGCATGATGGTCAACCGTGTAGCCGAGTGCCAAACTCTGCAACTCAGGTAATGAAGGTGCGATCCCCTTCTTAGCACGATCAAAGAACATTTTCCAATGCGACCAATCTGGTCGTAGCCCTCTATTTGCTGGATTGGCTAATTTTGCTGTCCATCCAACGAGGGCTTTTTTCATGAATTGGTCTGCTGACCGAATGGGAAAATGAGCCAGATGCAGATGTGGTGAAATCACCATTCGCAATACGCCGTCTCCCAAATAAACCTCGTGACACCCCTCTCGCATATGTGTATTCATGTCCAATATTGGACCTGGAATCATTGTTTTGTGCTGATTAGGATTGATGTGTTTATTGCGATAGCAGATGTCCCTCAAAATATGAAAATTATCCTCTTTGGTCGGAGCATAGTTCCACCACAATGCCGAAAGAGTGCATGGATAGTTTTTTGGCAAATCATGAGCAGCCTGTCGAATGTCTCCCACAACGAACTCATCAGCGTCTATTGCCATCAACACAGAAGGCTTGTGTTTCTCTCGAACCTCTTTAAGAAGACTTGTCATGGCCTCGCCCTGAGCGTGGTAAAAAGAAGTTGACTGAGTCACCGTCAGTGGCAGTCCCTCTTTAACCAAGGCGGCAAGGATGTCTGAAGTGCCGTCTTTGCTTAGATGGTCGATGATAAACACATGATCGAAAATTATAGCATGATACCTGACAAACAATTCAATGATGTCAGCTTCGTTGCGAACAATACTTATAACAGCACTTTTCATGGTAGCTTAATGCCCTTCTTTTTCAACAATGATTGTTGAATGAAATGACCCCAATGCTGGGACATAAACTTATCATGCCACGGCAATATTTCTTTGCTAATTCCCCGTGACATATTAAAAAGAATCTCTGGATTATCTTTTAAGAAAAGAATCTTCTCTGCACAGGCTTCGGCATTGCGATCAATGATGAATAAATTTTTGAAGTAATCGCAATAACCAACCTTAGTCATAATAGGAACACACCCACATGCGGCAGCTTCGTGTAGAGTGCATGGACCACCTTCAGAAATAGACAAGCAAACGAACACCTGACATTCATTGTACAATGAATTCATTTCTTCTGGAGTCCGCTTGTTGTTGAATGAATCGGTAAGAATCTCAACAAATTCAATGTCGGTTCGATGGGCGAGTAATTCTTTAACCCGTTGCCAGATCGGATAACCCTTGTGATCCAATCGAACAATGCTCGACGAAAAGAAAACCTTGAACTTTCTTTTCTGAATTGGCATGTCAGGACCAAATACATGCAAATCTACACCATCAAATGTTGTGTAGATATTGCTGAATCCTGCTTTGGAAAAATTTTCGTATGCCCAAGGATTGTTGACAGACAAGGCATTGAATACAGCATATCTTCTCAGATCGTTTTGAATCAACTCCAAAGGAGTAACCTCGTTCTGAGTCAGAATAAACTGCGTGCCTTTTTTGTTTTGGTCGGCAACAAAAGCAAACCAACGATCATAACCAGGGACGTTATAGCCGTGAAGATGCCAAATCACATCGTACTTTTTTTGTCTCATCATATCTTCCCAATAACCAAATTCAGGGGCGAGATCACAACGAGCGTAGCCGATGTCTATTTCAAATTGTGGCAGATACTTTCTGTATTGATGTCCTTTAATGTCGAAGCTCCAGTTGGGAACATCAGCAACATAAAGCACTTTTGGCTTAATGGAATATTCAAATAAATGAGGCGGATTTAGATTGAATAAAGTGGTTTCTTGACTCATTAGGTTCAAAGCCCTTTTTCTTTGGCGCAGAAGCCAGTGCTGGCGGTAATTCAAACGGATATTCTACATCCGGCATGTGATTGTACCCCTTCATGTCTTTCAAGAAGGAATCAACTTGCTGGTCTGTGTAACCGAGTAGTTCTCCAATTCTTTTGTGAATTGGTTTACAATTCATACCGCCATAGCCTCGTTTACAAAACACATCGCACCTACCATGCAGCATTTGATTGACACGGCCTATGATTTCTGGAGCGACATTGCCGTGATCGGCAGAAGTGAGGAAATCCAAATAATATTGACATTGATAGACCTTCCACAATTCTTCGGCGGCTGCACGTCCTCCAACTATGATATTTGTTCTTGAATATCCTGGCAAATTCATGTGAATAATATGAAAATCAGGCCGCACTTTAATGCCATGCGTCAATAATTCTGCCTGAATGCGACCAAGGTTGCCAAAATCCTTCTTGATCGCATCAGCGACAACGGATGAGGCGGGACTTTCGGGATGATAGTCATAACGCACAATAGCGGCTGGTTTAAGCCCCAATATGGCAGCGATTAGATGATCGCCAGAATGCGGCCCAGGCTTGTAGGTTGCCTGAGTATGGTAAATGCGTGCCTGAGCCTCTGGAGAAAGTTCCAGGGCTTCTGCAAAGGTTACGACATGACCCTGATCGAGTCTGAAGACCTCGCTGACAACCAACCATTTAGAAAAATCTTAATCCCATGCGGTATTTAAGCCGCATGGGATTAAGATTTATATAACTTCAAGCACGGTTTCGATTTGAGCAAATTCTTCAATTTTGAACGCTGGAATGGAGATGAGAGCCGTCAATCCACCATCATACTTGAGTTCGCCACCCAATTCATTCAATTTTTGAATATCTTCAGGCGAAAGAGAAGTCGTCAAAAACAGCTTGAAATGAGTCGGCTCCAAGCTATTAGGGTCAAAAGTCGCCTTTATTTTGCTCATGACTCATCCTTTGGCATCCCGGCATTACGGGCATAAATAGTTGCCAATTGCTCAACGGTGACGTTGTAGTGATACCGAAACAACATCTTCTTGATGCTTTCCAAAGGAACCTTGTGGGACAATTGATTCTTCTCCCACAGGGACTTGCACATCTTTTCCAAATGTTTCCGGTTCTTTTCCTTATCGTCCAAATATGGAGCAATATCGTTGACCCACCAAGGCGAAGTTGCCTCTTCGATCTGAACTCGATATTGATACTGAAATGCCATCTCAAAGTATGGCATCAACTCCCGGACCATCGTGTTGGTGTTGTCCACAATCGCCAAAGGAAGCTGCCGCTGCATTCGCATACGAATATTCTTATGGCACTGCTTGTGAGCCATGCCCAGCTTTTCGATGGACCAGTTGGCGACATACTCTTCAGGGGTATTGCCAAAGAAGTGGTCGGCAGAGTGAATCACAGAAGGATCATCACCAGCCAATTCCATCGCACGATAGCTCTTGCCTGATGAGGGAACCCCTCGCATCAAGATCAATACCTTATCGTTGTTCGGATCGAACATCCACTGGAATGCGCTGTTCATTTTCTGCTTTCTTTATCGCCTCGTTAAAAGCCCCGCCTGCGATACCAGCACAAGCTATTGCCGCAATTATCAGGAATGTAACAAAATCCTCTTCACGATACTTTATCGCAAGAATTACAAAAAGCAATACGCCCAGGGTGCAAACTAGCGACCCACGGATTCATCCTTGACGGAAGACAAAACAATATCCGCTGCTTGCCCTGTAGCGAACGATCCATCTTCGTGTCGAATTTCAAACGGAGAATTACATTCAATGGTCCAGCCGTTTGATTCCAATATTTTTTCATCTTGCGTTTTCATCGGAAAAACTCCGTGTGATCCACGAATTTGAAGCCGCAACGGGCGGCAAAGGTCTTGTCGGTCGTCATGTCACCGACGTAAGTGCATTTACGAGGATCGAGCTTGTATTTGTAGATCAACTCCACGCCCATTCCAGGACCGGGCTTCCGACAATAACAAGTAATCGGAGGAACCTTGTGAGGACAATACAAGATTTCCTTGAATTCCACGCCCAACTGCTTTGTGGTTTCTGCAAAACAGGCTTCGGCATCTGCCGCTGTGAGTTTTCCTTTGGCGATGCCTGACTGATTGCTGGCCCCCAGGATTAAGACTCCCTGAAGACCTACGATTCGTTTGAGTCGAACAGACCGCTGTTTAATGGCTCGAACTTGATCCGGCGAAACCGGATATTTCTCTTCACCAACATGGGTTCGGAGTGTGCCATCAAAATCAAAAATGGCAGCTTCATTGACCCAATCAGCGGGATAAATCCGCACGAACTTTTCAGATTTTACCGAAGCGAATCCCTCTGCAACCGTGGGCTTTTCAAAGTCTTTGCGATATTTGTAGAGAACGGCGACAGGGAAAAGATTCGGGTCGTCTTTGTACGGAGCCAACTTGTGGTCGTCGGGATGAAGAATCTTTCCGCAGCGTTCCATCATGCGACAACAAGCGTTGAATTGAGCGTCTTCAAGCGACGTATCCATCAGCACAAAATGGACATCAACTCCAACGTCTTTTGCGGCTTTGAGAACTTCGGCCCGGCTCGTTTTGGTCGCATATAGATTGTCCATGACGACATTCTTGCCTGCCCGAAGTGCGGCCAGCATGGGCGAAATGAGGTCATTCACCTTGCCGCCCAAAGTATCCCGATTCAATCGGGTGTATCCCTGGTCAACAAAACGCTTTGTGACCGTTGTTTTCCCACCCGCAGGCATTCCGCCAACCAAAACGACTTCTGCCATGAGTTGCTCCTTTTGAAGTTGTAAAGACCAGAAACTATACCACAGAAGACTTCTTGTGTAAAGCAACAACAAAAAGGCTTCAAAGTATCTCTTTTACAGCGACAGAATATGAGGAAAAGACCAAAAAGGCTTCAAAGTATCTCTTTTACAGCGACAGAATATGAGGAAAAGACCAATATGACCCCAAAAGTAAGCATCGTAGTTCCCGTATGGAACGAAGAAAAATACCTAGAAAAATCCTTAGACACAATACGCTGCCAGACCTTTGAAGATTTCGAGGTCATTATCGTTGATGACTGTTCCACTGATCGAACCCCTAAAATCATCAAATATTTTGAAACACTCGATCCTCGCTTCAGAAGCATAAGGCTGTCAAAGAACTCCGGAACTGGCACGGCTTTGAATGCGGGATTCAAAGAAGCAGTTGGAAAATATCAAACATGGTTAAGTGGTGACAGTTGGGTCATGGATGATGCTATTGAAAAACTTACGACGGCTTTGGATAAAACGGGACCAGAAATTGTTCTGGTGTACGCTGATTGGCTGCAAGTTGACGATGTGTTTGGCGTTGTAGAAGAACGTAAAAACCCAGAATACAACAAAAAAGCACTGCAAGACTTTTGCTACCTGGGACCAAGTTGGCTTTGGCGGAAAGAAGCCAAGGACAAGGCAGGCGAATATTGTGCAGAAATCTGTGAGGACTATTACATGCACTTGCTTTTGTCTGAGCAGGGCGATTTTCAACACGTCCCGAAGACATTAGGGATTTGGCGAAATCACGCAGAAAACTTAACCAATAAAGTTAACAATCCAGAGGGATGGACTCAATCGGTCGTGGCACGAGCGATGGCTCGCTGGACATTCTGCAAATACAGAGCGGCGTACATCTCCCAAACTTATACTTCAGAAGGATGGAAGTTCGTCGATATGATGAACAAAATTACTGACGACTTTTCTTATAGGCACATTACCTATGAACAAAGGCATGACTTCACCATCGGTGAACATGATGAAAAGATAGAAGAAATCCTCAAGGAATGTGATGTGGTGATTCTCTGGGGTGTAATGCCAGATTGCCTAAAAGATAAAATACATTGTCCAATTGTCGGTGACAAATGGACCAATGACCAAAACTTAGTTCCAGAATACGAACAACGATATAAGGATGCAATCAATGGAACCATACGCAAGCAACAAAGCAAGCCTACACTTAAACCAACTGGTTCAACTGCGTGACAGCAAGCAACCCTATCCTATTCACGTTCAATTGATTGTTTCTGATTACTGTAATCAGGATTGCAGCTTTTGCGCATACCGAACAAGTGGGTATAGCAGTAATGAACTATTCAAAATCATCGACGACAATGGTGGCGTAAACAATAATCCCCGTCGTATGATTCCTTGGGAGAAATTACAAGAGGTAGTGGAAGACTGCCACAAGATGGGTGTGAGAGCCATTCAAATTACAGGTGGCGGTGAACCGACGCTGCACCCAAACTTCAATGAACTGTGCGAGATGATTCTCTCAAAAAACATTGACTTGGCTCTTGTCAGCAATGGATTGCTGTTAAACAAAAAACGTGCTGAAATCATTGCCAGAGCAACATGGGCCAGGATTTCAATTGATGCGGGAACTCCAGAAACTTATTCAGGAATCAGAAATGTTCCCAAGCAAGAGTTGGGAATTGTAGAAAAAAACATTCGTTATCTCACTTCAATCCCTGATCGTAAAGCCACGGTCGGCATCGGCTTTGTTGTGACAAAAGAAAACTACAAAGAGATAGCAATTGGTTGCAGACAATTCAAAGAATGGGGTGCAGATAACGTAAGATTATCGGCTGTATTCCAGAATGATGAAGAAAGGTTCTATGATGGAATCCATGATGAAATCATGGAACAAATTGAAACCATTTCTTATTTGAACGATAAGAAGTTCAGAATATTCAACAACTACAACTCTCGATACGCAGACCTAGAACAAGGCAAACCGGATTACGAGAAATGCGGTTACATGAACTTCACAACTTACATTGGTGGCGACCAACACGTCTACACCTGCTGTGTGAATGCTTATAACCAAAAAGGTCAAATCGGCAGCATCAAAGAAATGAGTTTCAAAGACCTCTGGGACAGCAAACACAAACAAGAATTCTTTGGCGAATTTGATGCTCGCAACTGCACTCGTTGCATGTTCAACGACAAAAACAGAGCAATCAATCAGTTGCTTGTTGAGCCTCAATCACACGATAATTTCGTTTAGCATTAGACTGCCCGTGGTACAAGTGGATGACATCTACATCTATTTGTACCATGTGAGCGGCTGATTGGTCTAAACCTCTTCGATAAGCCAAAACATAAGGCTTATCGAAACAATCAAAATTATCACGAAAGACAAAAATTTGCTTGTCTTTTTTTACATAATTCAATGAACCAAAGTTATCGTTCAATTCTTTTAACAAAACTCCGTCAATGTCGTCAACAACATGAGTCGTTGCAACCGCAGTGGGATCGTATTGAACTGACTTTATCAAGCGGTCCAAAATATCACGTTGAGGCATGAATATATCTGCTCCGATAACCACAATGGTTTGTCCTACTGCTTGATTAAGCCCTTTTTCCAACGCCTGATTTGCTCCCTGGTGTATGAGCTTGCGAGCTAAAATGCCGTTGTTTCTCTGACCAGAGAATAGATGCCTAATATTCAGTCGCTTGTTATACAAACTACAAATGTTTTGTGTTTCGTCATATTCAAATCCATCGTTGATTACAATAACTTCAAAATCAAAATCAGTTTGTTGATTAGCCAAAGAAAACAAATTCCATCTTAGTTGTTCAGTACGCTTAAAAGATGGAATTAAAACTGATACTGGTTTAGATTCTCTTTTAACATCAATATACTTCATGATGGTGTTGGACAACGTGCTGTTGCCGTAAGCCACGTTGTTTGGCGTGATTCTTTGATTGAATTGTTGAGCAATCAGATCGCCTGCGTACCAGTGGATACCAATCGTGTCTTGCTCCAGAGGAACATTATTGATGAAAATATCTTTGGTGCGACTCCAATCCAAAGCATACACAGTGTCTTTCGAGATCAACCCCACGTTGATTGGGAACTTCATGAGATTCATCTCAGGAAGAAAAAACAGATCAGCCCCAATGGATTGATATTTCTTGAGATTCAATCGTTGTTTCGCTAATACTTCTAGTTTGGCATAAACAGGGTTGCCAGCACAGCTAAACAAGAATCCAATAGGGACCAGACCATCTTCAAAGATGCAGATACCTGTGTCTACATTGCCATTCTCTCTCTTGTTGATAGAAACAGAATTCATGGGACGAAAATACAAAATATCAAAATCAGACCATACGCCGCCTTCTGTGGAAAGCAACAAATAGCGAAGATAGTCAGATTTGTATGTTTCAGGAATGTTGTTCTTGAAACCGTATTTTTCAAAGTCGTGACCTACAAACTCCACATAATATTCTTCTAGTTTTTCTATGTAAGCGTATTCGCCAGCAGTAGCTAAACCCTTTTCAGAATGCGGCAAATCTCCCCAGGTAATATCGCCATCATAAGGAAAAAGCGGACGGTGAATTTTTATTTTCCAATCAGGGTTGTGCTGCCTGAATGAAACAACAGTAAGGTATCTCAGGTAAGAAAGATTCTGACCGCCCCAATAAAGATGCAACACCTTGGGTATCTTGGTTAGATGCCATTGAGGCAAATGAGTCACTGAATAATCAATTCCTAAATTCAAAGCCTTAACAATAATCTTGCACAACGTATTGTCGAATATGAATACATTTTCAACAGTGATGCGTGAGTCAAAATCTTGAGAAATAGGAGTTCCAGCAAACCAATGAATGCCTACGGCATCATCTGGATATGACACTTCACTAATGAATACATCTGAAAGACGCTTCCACTCAAAATAGTAAATTGAATTCTTATCAATCTTACACAACTTAATGGGCAATTGATCGATTTGCATGTCTGGCAATGCGAATAAATCAGCACCAATAGACTGATAACTTGTAAGGTCAAGTTTCTCTTTAGCTAGAGCCTCTAGCTTGATGTACATAGGATTGTTTGCACTGCTGAACAGAAACGATATGTGAGGCAACCCATCTTCGATGTACAATCCTGTATCTGCTTCGCTGTTTTCTGCGTTGTTAAATGCAGTCATAGTCATTGGGCGAAAATACAAAATATCAAAATCAGACCACACACCACCTTCTGTGGAAAGTAGTCTGTATCGCAGGTAGTCAGCTTTGAATGTTTCAGGGATATCGCTGCGAAACCCGTACGATTCAAAGTCATGTTCTACAAATTCTACATCGTAGTTTTTCAATTCATCCTGGTATCGCCCAGCCATTTTGAAGCTGCGAGAATATTCCGGGGAGTCCCAAGTCGGCTTGCCTTTGTAGGCATTCTTAGGGATATGCACTTTAATTTGCCAATCAGGGTTGTATTGGCGAAAAGAGACGGCGGTGAGATGTCTTAAAAAAGACATATTCTCACCGCCCCAATAAAGGTGCAATACCTTTGGGACTTTATGAAGATGCCACAAGCCGATGGGTCGTTGAGAAAACAACATTACTCTTCGTACACTACCTTCCCGAACCAAATGCCTTCTCCATTACGGACATAGCTGAGAGAGCAGTTTTTTACAAAGTTAATTGTATCTGCGCCGCCGTTTAATCCAACAGCAAATTCGTACATCGTATTAACTGGCGTGCCATGTGAGATAACCACGAGCTTTTCGTGTTTCAAACTGTCATGGAATGCCTTCATTCGAGCAACAAATTGCTTGTCAGATTCTTGAGTGAAGAACAAGTCGTCGCTGTGATTCCAAATAAATTCTGGAAATTTCTCTTGGTGATTTTTGACTTCCGCCGCCTGATATTTCATCATGATTTCCCGTGGTCCGGGATTCACAGTGAACTCTAAACCAGTTTCTTCTCGTATTATCCGAGAAGTTTGCAAACATCGCATGTATGGCGACGTAATGCCAACAAAGTTGTTGATGTGACCAAATTGTTCCTTGAGGAATTTACCTGTCGTGCGAGCTTGTTCAATGCCTTTAGGAGTAAGCTCGCTATCCAGATGATCCGTCAAATAAGCGTTGTATTGGCTTTCCCCGTGACGAACTAAAATCAATTCTTTCATTCCAACCTCAAAGTTAAGCATTTACAGGCACCACCCGCTTTGATGAATTCGCTCATATCAGTATCGAATACCTCAAAACCCGCACTCACCAAAAGAGCTTTTGTCGCCTCGCATCCGGCTGGAATGACAACTAGATTGCCAATAGCAACAGCATTGCAGGCGAACTTGCGAGCATCCTCTTCTGGTACTCTGAGTAATTCTAGTCCGGCTTCCAGTGAAGAAACCGTATCTTTGTCAAAAGCTCCAGTCCAAATCAAAGCATAATCATCTTTGAGAGGACAAAAACAGGTATCCAAGTGGTAAAAATATGGATCAATCAATTTTAGATATTGAGCGTTTTCTGTCCTGAAAATTCCCCAATGTGAATTGGTGTCATAATCGCTACGAAATCCATAGCCTAAATAAAGTTTTTTTTCAAAATCACTAGATTCTTCTTTGAATAAAGCATCGCCAGCACCCTCGAAATTAAACTCAGACGAAAATTGCATAGTCTCAAAGCCGTTGGCCTCGAACCACATTTGATAATGTTTCTTTTCTGCCTGTCGTTCGGGATGTTTGAAATTAGAGAGCATGACTAGATTTTGATCTCGAAACACAAGTCCCGCATTTGCGGTAAATACCATGTCTGGAAGTCCAGGTTGTCCTGGCATGGTCATGATAGTAGCACCTAATTGATTTAATATATCAATTAGGTCGTGCCATTGGCGAATAGCCAATTCTCGATCCGCTTGATTTTGGATACTCATCCAAGGATTGATTTCATATTCAATTCCATAATACGTTGGGTCGCAAACAAGTATTTTGTTCATCCATTGGTGCCTAAAGTTGGTGATGAAGACATGATACGGATGAGATCGCCAAGCGTACCCATCCGGCTTCTAATTTGTCCAACAACTTGATCTTGGACTTGTTGCCGCAATCCTTTGAACTCGCCGAGTCCATTAAGAATATTGATTAACTGCTCTGGTTCCCATGTGTCAATTCCTTGGGATAGACCGTGGGTTCGATCAAGGTTCAGTTTGCCAAGAAGGATATTCTTGTAAAAGTCATAACCTTTATCTTCCATTTCGGCAAGCCAAACCTTGAACATTATTTACCACCTATATTTATTCTAAAGGAGTTGAGTCTATTCCATATATAAAGTCATGAACCGATTACTTTTCAAACAATGGATGTTATCCGAAATGGCCGATTTCGGATTTGACCAGGACCAACAAGGCCAGCCAAAAGGCGGCACGGAGGAAATGGAAGGAGACAGTCCGTTCAAAAATTTAGACGGTAGCAAAATCATTACAGAACTGGCTAGTTTTCCAGCTTTAGGCCCAAATCAACCGCTTCGACGCTGGAACGATGTGGTCGAGTGGGGGAGTGGCCCAGGGGCAATTCAAGTTGGCGTGACTCCATTGGGATCAATGAGAGTCGTAATTCGCAGAATGACCAAAGACCTTTGCGGAGAGAATACCTGGATATGCACCAAGGTCATTCCTCTGAGTGACAATGCCGCCGAGAGCAAAGAAACATCTATAGCTCATGATGTGTACGACATGATAACGGAATCATCCAATGAAATGATTCCTGGTCCCGCTAAAGAGTTCGACGAACTAGAACGATTGTCTTGGAAGCTGTGGGCGGCAACAAAGCGAGATCATCCTTCATATTGCATGTTCCCTATCGGGATGCGTCAGCAAAATGAGAACTACTACAAGCTCGTGTTCGAGTTTCGTGGACACGGAGTTCAAAAAATCGGTAGTGGTGCCCGTGCCGAACAATTCAATATCGACATGGTATGGGAACCAAAACGTGGTTTGATTCGTTGCTTGGGATATGATATTGATTCAAGTCTAGGACAACACTCCTGGAAAGTTCAGCCATCTGAATTCAACGAATATTTTTCGCCCCAACAAAAACATGAAACTATCATTGCCAGCATAGTTCAGACTTTCTTGCAGTATTGACCAACCTATAATAAAACGATAGTTGATCTAATCATTTACTTTACAGAGGATATTATGGACGCAAAAAAAGTCTTGGTTGCTGTGTTACTTCTCGTTGGAGCCGGTGCCTTGTATGTCAAATTCGGCAAACACATTGTTGCGCCAGTCAAACCACCAGTAGAGATGAATGATCCCATCATTACTCCACCAGTTGCGCCGCCTGTAGTGCCAGACGTGGCGAAGCCACCTATTATACCTGAAATACCTGAAATATCTGAAATACTGGCCAGCTTCAGCAATTATCAAGAAGCCATAGCAGCAGCAAAAAAGCACAACCGACCATTGTTCTTGTATTTTGGTGCCGAGTGGTGTGGCTGGTGCAAGAAGATGAAAGAAACACTTTCCAGTCCAGAAGTCAAAGACAAGCTAGGCAAGGAATATGTCACTTGCCTCATTGACACCGACAAAGATCGTGCAACCGCCAGAAAATACAAAGTCTCAGGCATCCCGGCCTATATGGTCGTAGATGGCTCTGAGACTGTTGTGATTCGAGATTCTGGGTTTAAGAGCAAAGACGACATGCTGGTTTGGTTGCGACCAAAGAATGTATCTTTGCTTGAGCTTAAAGACTAAGCTGCTTTATTTTCTTGTAGTTTTTCGTACAACACTTCCTCGGTGGCCTCTAAAAGATCATCGAGACGATTTCGTGTATAGAACTTGCCTTTAATGCCACGAGTGTTGTAGACCTTATATCCAAGTTCAGTCAATGTGCCGAACACCTTCTCATGGGAGGGGTCCGGCATTTTTTCATTCAACCCCAAGGCGATTGCCAAGGGACAAAACTTGCCGTCTTCGTAGTTGTAAGTATCCAGGACCATTGGATCGGGATGCAGAAACACTCGCAGCAATTCCTCTACGTTCAATTGACGCAGGCCATTCTTGAGTCCAGTCTTGCGAGCATCTTCACACATTTCATTTCCTTACTGGAGATAACTAAGGTCAATTTCAGGAGTGGGCTTTGGCTTGATTAAAATCCATTTATCATGCAATTCAAAAAAATAACCTTGACCAACACATGGATCAAAAAAAGGTTCTTTTTCCCCATTTCTGTTTCTAGGTCGGCATATTATTATCCTAGATTTCAAAACAATCGCACGCTTGATGATAAAGGCTCTTTTGAAATCACCACCAATCATCATATGATGAGTAACCATTTCCCTAGTGGCAGAGCCTCTTTTGCGATATGGGAAGTGGGCCGTTGAATAAGGAAAAGGGAACGCTTTTTCAAGCCATCCCATTTTTTGGTTTGGATGATCTTCAAACCAAACGGTTCCCCAATCTTCCTTGACTTCTACTTCAACGATTATCCTTTTTCCATCTTTCCACGCTTCTAAATCAAATATGTTAACAAACCCATTTAGCCATTCTTTGTTTTCTTTAATGTTAGTATAACCCATTCGCTCCAACAATTGAATGGCAGCTAGTTTACCGGGTCTATCATATTTATCGTTTACTATTTGTTCAAACGGCTTGTCGTTAGCTTGTGTCATTCGATCACCCCATCAAAATGGATTTTGCAGAAAGCAGTCTTGGAGTAGTGCAATATGTTCTTGGAGTATTTGTAACTCCAAAAGCCGCCAATGTTTCTTGATGTTCATCCCAAGGTGTTTTGCCGTTTGAAAAAACACTAGAAATAGAAACACACGGTCTGGTGTGTTCAACGCTCAGTGAGTTGATGACGCCCACATTGGACTTCTTGCTATTACTAACGATCATTGGCCAAACGAAATCTAAGCCCCATGCAGAATAAGACAAAGAAAATGTCCATAGACATGACATCATTGCTTTACGAGAAAATATTGGACACATTGGCTCAATCAAATTCATGTGTCTAATCAATATGTTTCTATTTTCAATCGGAGCTAAAGACGGATGGTTGAGATGGCCGGTAATGGAAGGTTGACATAAATCCAAATCATATAACTTGGCCATAGCAAACAACTTGTTGATGTCTTCCACTCTGATCTTCAAGTCGGGATCAGGACACATCACATAGTTATATTTGCCAATAACTTTGAATTGTTCGCTGTAGAGCTTCACCAATGTGCGAAACTTATGTTCTTTGATTTGAAAGTAAAACTCTGGATTCCTATCTTGGAAGAATCCAGAGTCGCCCCAATTGTTCACCAGGATGTCGTAATTTCTGCCCTCGCCGAACCAAAGATCGGCGAGGTCACAATTGGTTCTGCTAAGAGGCAAGTAGACCAAACAATTATTCAAAGTCAGCCTCTTGAATTTGAATAATGATTTCCATGACATCATTCATCTCATCAGGGGTCATCTCAATTCCACTCTCGGCGGCATGAAGTCTTAAATCAAACTTTTCCTTATTTGACATAAGACCAACGGGCTTGCGATTGAGATTTCTCTTCAAACTGCGTAGTCTTTTAAGAATGCCGAGAGCCTGCTTGGGCGTATATTCTTTGCCCAATTCAGCCAACCTATTGCGAAGTTCATTCTCGTTCATTGGACTTCCTCGAACTCGTGTGGGAACATATCTCTAAATGTACGGACAACTAAGTCCGTAATGCACGGTTTATAGAGATCAGGATCGAAATTCATTCTTTTATAATCTTCCGGCTTCAGAATTGCCGCAATATGCGGCGACATCGCAATATAGTACGGACTGATTTTGCCGAAATTAACCCAGCGAAAGATGTTGTTGTTGATGTAGGACTCCCGGTACTTTTCAAGACTTGGACTGGCACCAAAAGTTTTGGCAAAGAACTCTTTGGTTCGCTCAAGTCCTTCGATGGCTTTGATAACGCCGGGACCAATAGGCTGGGATATTTCGGACGGTTTCGCAGAGATGGCATCATATTTTCTTTTCCATAGTTTCCACCGCTTCCAGGCTTTTTCTCCCACCAAACAATTGGTATCGATGAGAGGATGACCTTTGCCGGTATTGATGTGTCGGAGAACATCAAGCTGCGCCCGGACATAAAAGGGATATTCTTTTTCTTCGAGTACGCCCTGTGTTTCACGAGCCAGCTTGTAGCAGACTTTGAATATCAGGGACTTCCGAGGATCGCCCTGCTTCATGGTCGTATGCTGATATTCAGGGAATACTTTACGACTTCTATCGAGCCAGAGCAAGCACAATTTATATGCTTTCGCCTCAAGTTCATCCATTTCGTAGTCAACAATTGCATCGAGACGCATATCTTTGATCTCCGGGAGTTCTTCTTTTTTGTTTTCAGTCATTTTACCTCACATCTAAATGGTAGCCAAGCCCAATATATAAATCCATGAACTTCAGAGAATGGCTCTCACAATAGCAGAATAATCAGTTTGATCCTGACCTTCTGTGCCATTCCAAGTTTCATTGATTTTTCTATCACCCTTTGCATTCTGCGACACATTTTTGTCGATCCAATATTTGCTCTCAACTGCCGAGAGATGCTTAATATTCATGCCCATTTGCGGAGCAAAATCAGCAGGCAACTCTGGCGTGAAACAAATCGTAGACCACAATGAAGGAGGAATTGCCAATACGACAATATCAGCTTCGTGGATCGAACCATGAGCATCAACAACAACGACGGATGGCTCGGTGATGATGTGAACTACGGGGCAATTCAAGATCAATCGAGTGCCTAATTTTTGAGCAAACTTCAAAGCGAATTGCTGATTGCCGCCCTTTGTGCGATAGCTCTCTGTATCGGCCCAAAATTTATCGAAACCACCGCCTCTGACGAGTACGATATTGCCCAACAAACTTTGTTTATCGGTAGAGACGCCGTTGTCACTTGACACTTGAATATCAAACAAATATTTGGCAATAGACGAAGCATCTTGAGTGTGAATCCACTCTCGCATGGATATATTGTCCAAATATTCAGCTTGTGGCGACAGCCAAGGTTGATTTACGTCTATGTTTTCAGCCAATACCGATAATGCAATTTGCATTTTGAATATTTCTGATTTGATATTTTCGTATTCACCTTGCGTCAACTTTTGATTTTGCAAAATGATCGGCGTTTCCGCTTCACTATCTTCGGCAAGGAGAAACTCCAAACCAAATTCACGAGCGTATTCGATCAAGCAATGGTGATGAGAGCCAATAAGCTCTCCACCGAATTCGACGTTCATGCCAGAGATGAAATCGTCTCGACTGTATACTCGGCCACCAACTCGATTACGAGCTTCCAAGATTTCGACAGTGTGACCAGCGGTCATAAGCTCGTATGCACAAGCAAGACCGGAGAATCCTTCCATAGTAAAAAAATAACACTACCGTATTTATGCGCAACAACCAAACTATAACAAAAAACAACGATGCGAATGAATGGAAGCGGTAAAAATACACGAAATCAGGCTTGATCTGCATGAGCTTCAGGTCTAGGATATTCACGTTCGGTGAAATAAGCGTGTCCAAATAACCGAACATAAAACCTAAAAAGGCATACAGGTAATCGCTGTCGAGGGTAAAACTTCTTCAGATTTCGGAAAGCCTTAGACACTACAGCCCCAATACCCCAGATTGGTTCGAGGGCCTGATTTACTGGATAGGGTTTCTTCCTCAACAGAGGTCTTAGGTGGCAATGGGCCGACGTGTAGCGGCTAATCGGAGAGCAATCTCCGAGGATTGAAAAGAGCTAGGATTCAACACCCACCAACGGCGTGCCTCGTCGCTCAGATAAATCGAGGCTGGGATAAATCACAAAGAAACCGATATAATCCGCTGAACCTATATTACGCCTACCCGGAAGGGTGAGTGTAAATCAGAAAGAGCTTAGAGCTAACTTATTGTTGGGATTACAGCCGACTTTTCGGCTATTGTATAAGTGACTAATTTCAGTTACTTCTACAATAGATAATCCCAATAATAAGAAGGCTCTTTTTGTATTATAAACTAATTTACAAGAAGCGCTTGTTGTACAACAAACAAAGAGGCAACGTGACAGAACAGTCTTGCAATCAAAGGGTTTGCGTCTTATACTTAAAATGAAATGTGCCTCCCGTTGGCACGCACGCACGCACTAAACCGCATGATTGAGGCACATGGATCACTCTCAACTGGCAAAGGCTCTATCAGATTCGATGGGGCCAAATGTGTATATCTGTTGTAAGCCGGAAGTTCTTGACTTCACGGATCGGGTAGTTGTTCCTGAACTGCAAATATTCAGCCAGAGTGGGCTAGTCACGATTATGCTCACGGATGAAATATTGCCGATGCTTTTGCCTATGCTTCGATTGAGCGTATTTGGCAAGGGCAACAAGATTGTCACTTGGAATTGGAAGAACTTTGTAAGTTTCGTTCTGGCCAAGACTGGCAAGTCGTATTCCATTGATGGGGCTATTATCGACTTGAAGATAATCGAAACTTATTGTGGGCGCAAGTTCAAAGCTCCCAAAACACTGATCGAGGCCATGAACAGGTTGAAAGATTTAATCACCACAGGTATGTGGAAAGAGGTTGAGTCTGTATATCGCAAGGTTCATATTCCCCTCATCACCACGGTTATCCCGCATCTTGAAACCACAGGTATTCTCAACACTCAGTTGGGCAATAAGGTTTATGCCTATTACGAGATCAATGGCCAGGAGAATGGCCGTCTGAAGTGTTCTGGCGAGTATCAGCAGGGCTATGTGCCGCACGCCATGAAGCCAGAAACGAGGCAAATTCTAAAGCCTCGCACAGCCGATGAGTTGTTCATGGTCTTTGACTACAAGGGCATGGAAGTCTTCATGTTGGCTTGGATGAGCCAAGACCCGCTCTTGATGGAGCTTTGTCGTGAACCGGATGTTTATTTTGCCTTGTTCGAGAAGATTACCGGCAAAAAGTGCGAAGGAAAAAATGATCGTGAAATGGCGAAAAAATTCTTTCTGCCGGTTATATATGGACAGTCGGCTTATTCATTAAGTCAACGCTGCGGTGTCGCTTTAGATCTCGCAGAGATTATTACAGAACGCATTGACGCTTTGTTTCCGGCTGCTTTGGCCTTCATCGAGGGTTATCAGAAGCAGCTTCAAGAACTCGGATATGCCAAAGACATATTTGGCAAACGCCGCTCTAGCTTCGAGGAAGGCAAAGAATATTCTGTCAGAAATTTTGCAGTTCAGTCACCAGCATCCGTTGTGTGCCTGGAAAAGTTAGCCCACCTATATTTCGCCCTCAAAGATAAAACCGATCTCGCCTACACCGTCCATGACGGTTACGCTGTGTATGCAACGAAGGAGAACTGGAAGACCATATACAAAATTGGTCGTGATGTTCTTACTGGCGATTCCGATTTTTGTCCCGGTTTACGACTTAGAGTAACTTGTCGTGCCGGTCGCAATCTTGATGACCTGAAGTTACTCCGCACCTAGAGGACCAATGTTAGACATTTGCATAAATTACAGTATCAACGAAGAAGAGTACCTAGAGCTTGAACATCGTTTCGGTCGTCTCTGTTGGCACGCCGCTCACGAACTCAAGAAAAAGAACTCTCGCAACAACTACACCGATGATCCCGAAGATATTAAGCAAGAACTCCAGATGTCTATGCTTCGGGCCGGTAGCTATTACAAGCGACAGATATACATTGAAAAATGTCTTGCCGTTACAAAAAAATATGCTACTGACCCTCTCATGCAACATATCATAGAAGAGTTAGAGAGCTTATGGGCGAACCGAACTCGACATGGCGCAAATCGCCAAAAGTTTGGGACGTTTCAAGAGCAGCTACTCCAAAAAATCGTTCGGGAGATTGTCCCGAAGGATGAGCGGCCCAATAAGAAAGAAAACTTGAAGATCGACGCCAAGTTTGCTACTTATTGCAAAGCTATTGTTTGGAATGGCCAGAAAAGCATGGGCAAAAAGATAACCAGAGAGAAAGCAATCCGATCTGGCCAAGTAAGCCTTTCCGAATTCGATTACTTGGGTACGGTTTGATCGGTTTCTAATATGAAATAGGGAACGGTGTAGTCTGTCGCCGAAGGCATACAACTTGATAGTTATAGATAGATAGATTTTGTTTTTTGATAAAAAACATGCTTTAGTAATGCGACACGCTGTTTCCTATTTCTTTTTTATAAAGTGTTCCGATGGAGTTGAATTCAGTAAGAGCCAAAATAACAACTGGATACGGCGATGATGGATGGACTCATGCTGGAATCCATAAACAATGTTCAAAAGACGATCTTGTTATTGATACCGTGGGTGACCTGGATGAACTTAATTGTTGGTTGGGTCGCACTAGAGAGTTACATCCACAATTCGATGAGGAATTGAAGACGATCCAAGGCAAGATTTTTGAGCTTGGTGTATTTGTCATTCAATATCGACTTTCATTATCTCTTGAAGATGTCCGTTGGTTGGAAATCAAGTCTTTAGAACTCGAAAAACACCTGCCTGACCTCAAGAACTTCATTCTTCCTCATTATCCATCCGAAGTTCACATTGCACGAGCGGTATGTCGTCGTGTAGAACGTAAGCTCTGCTCTTTCATGCGTAAGGATGGTGCGCAGAACGATTTTATCGTGCAGAACGATTTCATCGTGCCTTACATCAATCGCTTGAGCGATTATTTGTTCATTATGGCTCGCCATATCTGTCATACGGCAGGTAAGTCAGAGACTATTTGGCAAGGCGAAAAACCGGAGGCAAGTAAGTGAAAAATTATGTCATCGTTCATGCTCGACATCCTGATGGGAAAATTTTGTTGGTCCTCAAGGACCGTCCCGAATGGCAAAAGGGTCGATTGAATCTTGTCGGTGGCAAAATTGAAAAAGGCGAGACGCCGGGTCATGCCGCCATGCGAGAGTTGCAAGAAGAAGCCGGACTAATTGGAATCTCACCAGAATACGGCACTCCAATTATTCCCAAGTTGTGCGGCGCAATCAAGGGAGTCGATTGTGTTGTTTATTGTTTTTCTGTGGATGTAAATGAAAAAATAATCAAGCCACGAGAAGGCGAGACTGAAAAAGTTGATTGGTATTCTCTGGATGTGCTTGACGATTCAAGGCTTATGCCTAATTTAAGGCTTGTAGTTCCACTGTTGCAAATGGGCGTCACGGATTGGGTTATTACCGATCACAAGTCGTCTTTGGGTGTACCAACTCATGAGGTTATGGTATCCTTGGGGATAGATAAACCTTTTGTAAATGGATGACATTACATGCGTGATCTGACCCCAGAGGAGCAAGCGAAACTTGAAGCGATTTCCGACCCACAGGCTAATGCCAAAGTAAAATTTGCCTGGGACGACACCTTTCAGCGAAAGCTGATGGGAATGTTGTTGACCGACCAATATATGCTCATCCAAGCAATGGATAAGCTAGAGTCGGGATACTTCAGCAACGAAGCACACGTTTTGATTTGTGATATATTGTTGAAGCATTTTGCCGTTCATAAGGCAATCCCTGAAAAATGGATCATTGAAAATGATCTCAAAGAAAAACTTAAAGACCGTGACGCCAGTGTTCAATTGCACTTCTTGGCAGAACTCCATTCTGTTTATGACTACTATGTTCCCGGTTTAGAAACACGGGAATATTTGATTGATAAAATCACGTTTTTTGCAAAAGTACAAGCTGTAAAAAAGGCATTTGGTACGTCTCTCGAACTGATGGCAGAAGCCCCTGAGTCTGAAAAAACCTGGGCTGCTGTTTATGAAGAAATGCGAAAAGCAATGCTTATCGACCGGAGTTATGAGCCGGGCGTTGAATACTTCATGAACTTGGATGAGATGTTTTTAAGAATGGATCAAGTCTTTGAAGGCAAAGATAGATTCACTTCTGGTTTCGCTCCCATTGATGAAGCACTCACTGGTGGCGGGCTATTCAACGGACAGATCGCTTCGTGGATTGGATTGCCCGGAACAGGTAAATCACTTGCGCTTGTGCGTGGGGCCGTTCAGAATGTCATTCTGGGGCATAAGGTTCTCTATCTCACGATGGAAATGGATGAGCTTGGCATCATGCAGCGATTCACATCGCAGTTCGCCAAGTTGGACATCAATAATCTGCGTGGCGTCAAAGACGAAGTATATCGCACAGTAGAGGAATTTAAGAAGGGTTGGGACGATCCCAACTTACTTCACGTCAAGCAGTTCCCTGGTGGCGAAATGGATGTGAACGGCATCCGTGCATATATCGCTCAACTCGAACTACGAAAATTCAAACCCAACTTGGTCATTATTGACTATGTTGGCGAAATGAAAGACGACCCGAATGTCAAAAAATATGAATCGGCATATAAAATCCTTCGTGATTTGCGTGGTTTTGGTGTCAGCCGTGGGCATTGCACTATGACTTGCGTACAACCGAACGCTTCAGCGGCAAAACTTGAAGTAGGCCAATATATCGACGAGTCTAACATCGGCACTTCGTTTGACCAGTTCAAGCCTTTGGATGCTTTCTGGAGCATCAACCAGCAGGTTATCGAGAAGGATGCTGAAGTCGGTCGAGTGTTCGTCATCAAACATCGTAATGGTCGCTCAAGATTTCCATTTAAGATCGGCTTTGACTATAAGCTGGGAACGCTGGATATGTTCTCTATCTCGAAGGAGAGTTATCGAGAACGCATGAATCTGGTTCAGGAAAAGAAGGCTGATGAAGTCACGATGGACAACATTGATACTGGTGCGCCGCAGCCTGGGAAAAAACAAAGAAGCAAAAGAGGATTCAAAGGTGACGATCCGATGGAAGATACTTACGAGGCTTAACTCCAACCGAACTCCAATTGTTTATTTCGTAAACAAAGGTAGACTTCAATCTTTGGCAATCTAAAACAACGCAATCGAAGGATGAAATGAAATGGACGACTCAAACGATTTGAAATTTGAAAATATGAATTTTGATGATAGAGGTAGCAATGCTTGGAGCCGCAAGGATCGTTGTGCTTTTCATTTGAAAGTTGAAAAATTTATATTTCAGAGGCTTAGTCAAGAGTTGCCCGGAAAACTTGAACGAGCATCTGAAATTGTTGATAAATATGAAAAAGTTGATTGGTTTTGGAATGATGCTTTGTGTGCCATCAAAACTCGTCAAATGAATAGTGGACCTGATTTATTGATAGATGTTTACGAGCCATTTAGTGGTTTTTTGTCTGATGAAAATGTCTTGGCAAGAGATATGCAAAAGGCATATGCGGCGATAGCTCATTTGGAAAACACAAAAACAACTCTGAGTGTTGTGTGCGGACTTGAAGTTCACAGTATCATTAAAAACATAATACAAGAAAACGAAGAGAAAATTTCAGATGGAGAAATCTCTAATTCTCATGAACCCAAAAGAGTATTTTCATCGGATATACATTCGGATTGTCATTTTAAGGTTGTTATTGATGCCTACTCGAATAAGAAAAAATTAGTTGCAATTCTTCCTATTTCTTATTTGACCATAATCAAACAAATACCACTAAATCCTAATACATAGGGCATGTTTCAATATTAAACGGCCATTAAAAGCCGACCGATATTGGGAGTTTTCCGGCAGGCTGCTCGCCAAGGTGCGAGTGGACGACCCACAAGTTGGAAAAATGGATAGTCATATTCCCTGATGGGGAGACGTTCAACTGAGCAGCAACATAACGCTCAAGCGATTCATCCTTGGTTTATGACAGGTCAAGTCCGCAACCGAGCAATTTGTGTCGAAAATGGAATCTACTTTGAGGAATCTAAAATGAAATATCGTATTTGCGAAATGACGCTCAATGAGTATGTCAATCATCCCACTGAAGTTAAAATTGATGAAGTCGAGGCCAACTCGATGGAAGAAGCTCGTAAGGTTGCCGCCATGCGGTGGCCAAATAGAGAAATTAAAGTGATCGCAGAGAATAACTCTGTTGATTGCAACTGAGAGAAATGTTAAAGTAATCTCCAAAGGTCAACTATCACTACCCTAAAGAAGTTTGGGTCGGAGTACCGACCCAAACTTTCTACGCCTGCTCGCTCTTAGGTGAAAAACTATGTCACAAGATGCACCCGTTGAAATTGTCAAGGTTATTGTTCAAGGTCGAGAGATCGAACTCAACCCTAAGAACATGAAGTACAACGAAAACACCTTGGGCGAATACATGGGCAAGGAGTATGGGTGGGTCGATTATCTCGGCAAGCAGCTTGAGTACGCTCAAAAAGAAGTTTTGTTTGCCGACATAGAAGTTGATCGCCTTTTTAGTCTCCGTTACATAGAGGCGAAAGAAAAAGGAGAATCAGAAGGCTATTCAAAGGCTTTCGCCCTTTCTCGTGACGACGTGGTTGCAGCTAAGAAATATTTAGCTGAACGTAAGGAAGCTGTTGGACATATCAAGGCACACCTGAAAGCCTTTGATAAGAACCACGAGAATGCTCAGAATCGAGGACATACGCTTCGTAAAGAATTGGACAAGCTCAATCGAGACATCTATGTATCGCCGGATGATGCCACTTGTACCTTTGAAGATGTGTTGAAGGAGTAGTATGTGGTCGATCCTACCAAGATTACCAATTATCATCTCACGCACGCACAGACAGAGGAAGTTCTTCTGTTTTGGGTTTGTGCAGCAGGCAAAAATGGCGTCACCGCCGCCAGATGCTTAGAGAGACTTCTCTCAACTTGGCGGGAGAGGGCGTCCAAACTCAAAGCAAATCCATCGCCGTTTGATATTGTTCAATACATTTCTGACATTGGCGATCTTGCTGATGAAATGAAAAATCATGGCATTGGTTGTTACAACGCCAAGGCAAAAACTTTTTTGGCACTTGCTCTAAGTGCTATGAATTTCAAAAAATGTTCAGTTGAAGATTTGGAATCTTTTCCTGGCATCGGTCCCAAGACTGCCCGGTGTTTTTTAATTCATAGCCGTCCTAATCAGCAATATGCTGGTCTTGATACGCACGTTCTCAAGTTTCTTCGTGACAAAGGACATGAAGTTCCTAAAACAACTCCCACTGGCAAAAAATATCGTGATTTGGAAGCGGTGTTTTTGAAATATGTGGCCGAGTCCGGCATGAACGTGGCGGACTTTGATTTGATGATTTGGAACGACTATAGGAACAGGAAAGCGGCATGAGTAATTTCAAATCTCTGGTTGGTTTGAAAATTGGAAAACTTTTAATTCTTGAAGAGTTCAAAGATACAAGATGGAAGGTTCATTGTGGATGAAAAATGGGATAAGAGGTTTATTGATCTTGCAAAACATTTTGCCAAATGGAGCAAAGACCCAAGCACTCAAGTCGGTGCAGTTATCTTTGATAAAGATAATCGAATTATTTCTGTAGGCTACAATGGGCTACCGGCAGGTGTTTCTGATGTTGGTTTAGAAGATAGAGATAGAAAGTATAAAACAATAATACACGCCGAGATGAATGCTATTATATTTGCAAATAGAAGTTTGGATGGTTGCCAAATTGCAACGTGGCCTTTCATGCCTTGCTCTAATTGTTCATCTGCAATTATTCAATCGGGGATTGTTAGGTGTGTTTACCCCAAAGCAACTGGTGAAAGAGCGATTAGATGGCAGGAATCTTTTAATTTGTCTAAGAGTCAATTTGATGAGGCTGGAGTTGTAACTAAAGAATATGACGAAATTGATTGAAGCTAAGTTGGTTCTTTTGCATGGCTGATTGGGCAAATGAAATTATCGTTCACTTTAGGTGGTGGTCTTGGGGATTATATCCTCAATTATTTAGGCGATCCGGGCAATCGGCTTGCCTACATAATGATGGCTGTCCAGGATATTGAGTTCAGAGTTTCTGCTCAGTGTCCGGCTGGTATTGATCTTGTGAAGAATTCGCCATATTTCAAATTCCAGCATGTCTATCAAGAAAAGAAGTTCGCTCAGAATAGACTTAAAGATGACATTTCTAACATCGGTAATCTTGCCGAATATCTAAAAGTTATTCCTCCTCTTTGGCTTTCTTCAGAAGAAGAGGATATTTTGGTCAATGTGGTGCGACCATATGCTGTCTTCCATCCATTTGCCTCTCACGGGCCTCGCAACCTTACTGCGGCGTTCAATACGACCAACATGGTGCAATGGATCGCAGATGCGTCTGGGATTAACGTAGTCGTTTTGGGGCAAGAGGATTTTGGATATGAATCTGCTAACGTGAGACACATCAAGGGTAGTCCTCGGTTGGCAACAAAATTGGTGGAGCATTCATCCTTTTTTGTCGGTAGTCATAGTTCAATGCAGTGTGCTGCGTGGGTTCATGACATACCATCATTCTGCATAGGTCCAAGCCATTTGTTGTTTCACAATTTGTATTCACCGAGCAACAACGACTTGTATTTGAAACCCTTATTTAAGGGCAAGAACATATTCATGATGTATGACCAAGCAGATCGGTTCTCTTATTTCTTAGACTATTTTTTAAGGACGGCCACTTCTCTACAGCCTCAGCGAACCCCCGAAGAATGTCGGAGGAGGATAGCTCTGTCAGGCATGGCTTCTGAGCTTCTTTTGACTTCGGACAAGCAATCATGTTGAAACAAGGTCCGCAGTCCCAATCCCCATTGTCTCGATGCTTTTGAACCAGAACAAAATCGTAGTATTTGCCATACAATTTGCCATTGGTGAAAGAGAATATCCCGATTAAGGGCTTTTTAAGTCCTGCTGCAATATGAAATGTTCCGGTGTCCACCGAGATGACAGCATCGGCCAATTCAACCATAGCGATCCAGGCTTGTTGGTGAATACTGAATATTTGGTCTACGCCCAAGTTGTCATAGACCACTTGTTTGTCGCTGTGGATGGTAAACACATAGCACCCTATATCTCGCAGTGCTTTGACGACATCGCTTATTTGATTGTATGTGAGGCTTTTAGCTATTCCACATTGATCGTCACTGGAAGCGGAAGCTACTAATATAGCTGGTTTGCCTTCTTTGTTGTATCGCTTAAATGCTTCTCGGCATTGGTCTAGTACATTGGCATCTGGTTTCAGCATCATGTTGTGATTGGTCAATGTCACTCCGCAGTGCGCCGCCCAAATATCGCTGCGATTATCTTTGTTGTCGATTCCTTGGCGGTTTTCATGGACCCGGCAGGCTGTTGAAAGATCGTAAACTACGCCATATTCATCTTCGTTTACAGACCCCAGATCAATTGCTGTGGCGAATGGGTGGTTTTTGGCCATTTCGACGTATTGTGCAGGACAGGCGAATGTGATCTCGGCTCCAGGAAAAGCCTGGGAGAAGTCTTCAAACAGCATTCTTTGCACAAGGATGTCACCGTAGCCGCCGCTGCGTCTTTTGATGAGAATCTTGTTGCGTCTTTCTTGGTGGTCTTTCAACGAAACAGGCTTCTTTACCTTCTTTTTCACCAACTTGAGCATATATTTTTCTCGTGTTCTTTCATAACAACCAGATATACAGTTTCTATCTTCTTCATTATTCCTCCAAGCTCGTGTCTCTTGGCCGGACATATCTGGTGTCATCGGAAAGCAATATTGGCTTAATGGTACGACCACCAGAAGTCGCTACGGCAAATTCGTAAATGCTTCGCTTTGGACCGCATACATGCTTTGTTCCAATTGCGTTAAGTTCGATGAGAGCCGTGATTTTTGTCGCAGCTTCACTGGCCGTTAGTCTGGTAGAGAACTGGTCTTGGTAGGCTTGTTCATGTGGAAATATGTCTGGGAAGAACGACAAGCGGATTATCAGGTGGTCTTTTACACTCTTTGCAACGTATTCCCCAGCCAATTTGGTTTCGGCATAGTAGTTCATTGGACCCACTTCGTCGCCAACTTTGTAGTTTCCTCGATCTCCTCGAAACACATAATCCGTGCTGATATAGACCATTTTTGCACCAATGTCATGGCAGAAAGTAGACACATTTGCGGTGCCTACGACATTTGTGAGCATTCCTTCGATTGGCCCGCTGGTACAGGGTTCCATTTTGAGAGCGGCACAGTGGATGACTGTCGATATGGGGTTTGGGTTTATTTGCTTTATGTATAGAGAGTCTTTTAGTGGTTGACGAATATCCATTTCGTGATGTCTTGGCCGGTGTGCATTCGGAAAAAGCCGATGCAGGGCTTCTCCCAATAATCCATGACCGCCAGTGATTAAAACAGCAGAGGTTGATAATGATTTCGTATTGTCCATTCGTCTACTCCTGGTACTCTTCTGATAGAGTGATGCTATTTTATTTATTGTCAATGCCATATCGACTCTCGTGGACCCGGCAGGCTGTTGAAAGATCGTAAACTACGCCATATTCATCGCTACGTCTTTTGATGAGAATCTTGTTGCGTCGTTCTTGGTGGTCTTTCAACGAAACAGGCTTCTTTACCTTCTTTTTCACCAACTTGAGCATATTTTTCCTCGTGTTCTAAAATTTCTTCCTCAGTATTATAGATACTGTGTCCTTGACTGACTCCCTAACTTCAGTCCGTGACGCTAACGTAGTTCCGACTGTCTGCATGGAAGTTTGATCTATGGTTGCGAGTGGGAATAGCCAATGCAGGATCAGGATGCTTTAAGGCACTGATTAGGCGAAAACCAATAGAGGCAAAACCTCGACCAAGGATAAGGGAACCATTACTCGTATAGTATTGGTTCCCTTTTTTTATGCGATTACAGAGGATAAATTATGGATCATCAAAAATTGATTTTGTTGCTAGAGCAAGCCATTGAAATTATAAAAGAGGCAGCAGTAGCAATTGAACCGGCAGTAGCAATTGAACCGGCAGTAGCAATTGAACCGGCAGTAGCAATTGAACCGGCAGTAGCAATTGAACCGGCAGTAGCAATTGAACCGGCAGTAGCAATTGAACCGGCAGTAGCAATTGAACCGGCAGTAGCAATTGAACCGGCAGTAGCAATTGAACCGGCAGTAGCAATTGAACCGGCAGTAGCAATTGAACCGGCAGTAGCAATTGAAACGGCAGTAGCAATTGAACCGGCAGTAGCAATTGAACCGGCAGTAGCAATTGAACTGGCAGTAGCAATTGAACTGGCAGTAGCAATTGAACCGGCAGTAGCAATTGAACTGGCACTAGCAATTGAACTATTAAAAAGTGAAGAGTGGCCTGAAGCTGTTCCAGATTTTTTGATTTGTGAAGACACAGAATTAGATAAAATGGAAAGAGGCGAAGGAATTCTGAGTTACATCAGTGAAAATTTGGAGAATAAAACATTTTTAGATTTCGGATGTGGCGAAGGGCATGTTTCGCACCTAGCATCCAGCATGACATCTAAAAGTGTAGGATACGATTTATCTCAGTTGGGTTCATTGGGTTGGGAAAAGGAAACGGAATCAAAATTTTTATTGACTACAGATTTCAATAAAGTTCTAAACTATGCGCCCTATGATTTAATTCTTTTATATGACGTTTTAGATCATTGTCAAGATGTTTTAATTTTGCTTAACCAACTCAAATCTATATGTGGACCAAAAACTAAGGTTTACGTGCGATGCCATAGCTGGATGAGTCGTCACGGCACTCACTTGTACAGAAAATTAAATAAGGCTTGGGTACATTTGTTCTTCACAGATGAAGAACTTAGTGCAATGGGATTGAAACCAGAATATACTAGGAAGTATTTTTTTCCAATAAATACTCAAAAAAAATGGTTTTCTGATTCTGGGTTTGAAATAATTCATTCAAGCATAGTTAAAACTGAAGTCGAGTCGTTTTTTTCCAAACCGGAGTTAATTTCAAGACTTCCAATTGAGTTCAAAGATTGTACATACTTACCACCAGAATTTCAAATGAGTCAAGTTTTTAATGATTATGTATTAAAGGTAATTTAATGAAATTGATATATGGTATGACGTGGGATCATCATTATAGTGGCTGGGCAGGTTGCTTGAATTCTCTTCAACAACATTTTGAATGCCTTCCAAATATAGATTTGGTTGGATGTTTAGACCATGCAATGGCTCACAATAATTATTTTATTAGTCCGTGGGTTGGTTTTTTACACAATGTTCCAAAGCACCCTCTGCACATGAAAGATATTTATGGAATTTTCGATTTAGATTTAGAAAGAATGGTTGAGTCTGATTCTTGGAAAGAAAGCATAATTCATTGTAAAAAAATATTCGTATTGTCTCAGTATTCTAAGAATTTTTTAATTGATAAAACAAATGTTCCAATTTGCGTTTTGAAACATCCTACTTTTTTCCCCGATGTGAAATTTGATATTGATGGATTTACAAATAGTGACGAAAAGTGTTTGATTTTAGTAGGGCAATGGCTGAGGGATTTTCAGGCAATTTTCGATATAGAAACTCCATACAAGAAAAAAATTCTTGTTGCAGAGTCATTTCTAAATGAAGCTATTCATAGAGTTTTCAGAGTTAATGACGATGTCGAGTTTGTAAATTGGTTGCCGAAGGAAGAGTACGATAGACTACTTTCTTCTAATTTGGTTTTTTGTCCTTTGTTTGACTGTAGTGCTTGCAATACACTCGTCGAGTGTATTGCAAGGAATACTCCAATTGTGTTGCCAAGATTGCCAGCAGCAGAAGAATATCTAGGTTCAGACTATCCCTTGTTTTATGATTCTCTTCAAGATGCTTCTGCGTTGATAGAAAATCATGAAAACGTAGTAAAGGCACATTTGTATTTGGTCGCTATGAATAAACAGGATTTAACATTTGATTATTTTTCTAATTCTTTTTTGAAAAAATTCGTACGCTTCATTTAGGTTTTTATGTTGCACAATTTCAATCCTTACAAACTAAATCCTAGTTGGATTCTATGCACTCCAAGAACGGGATCGACTTATCTTTGTAGTCTGCTCAATAACTTAAATGTTTTTCCTTCTTATGAAATTCTTCATCCTTCTATGCGAGAAATTCAAATTGAGCATATGGGCATCATGAGTAAAAATCATACATTTGGAGAATGGTTGCGGTTTTATACTTCTGAACAAATAGTGGAATCTCCACCACGTTTTACCAAAGCTCTTTTTTATCAATTTTCAAACATTGCTCCCAAGCACTTTAGCTTTCAGACTGTATTGCCTAATATTAGGCTTATCGTACTTAAACGATCGAATTTGTTAGATCATACTTCATCTTTGTATTTGGCAAAAAAACTTCAAAGATGGCATTTGCGAAATGAAGAAGATTTACGAAATTACGTGAATACAAAAGTTGAAGTTGATGAATCAGAACTTATAAAAACTTATGAAGAAACTATTTCACATTTTAATGTTTGGGATAGTCATCTAAAAAATGTTACTTATTTAGAAGTGTACTATGAAGACCTATTATCTGATCCGTTCGGTTTCATGAAAAAAATATTGATATTTTTAGAAGTATATGCTTCTACTAAATTGATTGAAGAAAGTATATTAAATACAAATTTGGAGTTGGTTCCAACCAATCATCCCGCCAAGTACAAAATTATTTCATTTCTTGAAAATCTATGATTAGAAATAAAAAATTCAACACAAGTCCAATGATAGTACACGCCCCAGGCGATATTGACTTCAATTTTCATTGGCACAAAATCAAAGACGCACTCCCCAAAAAATCATCAGTTGAATGCAACTGCGTACCTCGACTTGAAATTATAACTTGGAATTCCAGTGAAAATTCAACCGTTAAAAAAAATGGATGCTTTGAAGCATCGCTTCAAATATTTGGGCATTCATGTAATTCTTTAGAATCTCAAACTTGGTCGTCGAATAGAGAAAAAATCAGATTAAGTGTTGATTTCTTAAATCACTCAACTGCTGATTTCATATTGGGAGTTGATTCTTCAGATGCGATTGTCGTTGCTCCATTGAATTCTATTGTTTCGCAGTTTTTAGAAATAGATTGTGATTTACTTTTCAATGCTGAAATTAGATTCTCTCCGCCTCGTGGGCTAAATGAAATAAAATCATACGAAAATTCTTTGCCTACTGCTCCGTACTTTTTGAATGCTGGAGCATGGATTGGTAAGAAAAATTTTTGTTTACATTTTTTTCAAAAGGCTTTAGATATATCTGAGTCGTATTTTGAATTTTTACATTCAGAGCAAGTTTGCATCAAGAAAGCGTATAAAAATATGTATCCTAAAGTAAAAATTGATGATAAGTGTCTAATTTTTCAAAACTTAAATTTACAAGAGCCTACCGACATAATTATATGCGAAGCAGAGTGGTTTTAATCATGTAATCAACTCGATTTTTTGCCATATGATGCGACTTCATTATTTCCAAACATGCGGTTGCAATCAAATTTCTTTCTGCGTCATTATTTAAGAAGGTTATTGCTTTTTCTATAGCCAAACTAATTGATTTTGGCTTGCTTGAATCAAAGCAAAAAAAATGAACACCATCTTTAGGCTCATTTTTTGTTTTGATAAAAGTAACATCTCTGAAAACCAAAGCGCCAGATGCAAATGCCTCCCAAGTCCTTGAGTCTCCATCATGATTTTGAGGAAATGCTGTAAAAATGATTTTTGAATCACCTAATATTTGTAAGTAATTTTTGTAGTTTTCGTTATTGTATTTGTTTATTGAGTTTCTACCTTCAGACCCATATGATGTAGTTTTTCCAATAATTGAATTTTCAAAATTTGAATTTGTTAATTTTTGAACCAGAATTGACCTTCGTCCACCTGCATCTTTTTCAAACAAACAAGCTACATCTATACTTCTTTCAGAATTATTATCATTTAAGTATTCTTCGAGAACGCAATAATCTAAATGGAAAACTTTGCTAGAATACTTCATTATTGATCTGTTTTCTGTCACTAATGATCGTTTGAAATAAGCAATGGACTTAGTCAAGCATTCGTCATCAAGAGTGGCGAGATCGCCATAGTCATACCATATGATCTTTTTCCACAAATTCGATTGATTCAAAAAATCTTTGTAAATAGGATTGCCACAAAATATCAAATCATACTGATGTATGTTTCTTAGTAAATCTAAACATCTTGGTTTAACTATTATTCCGTTTATTCTGTAGCTTTTATCTACATCAAAGTTATGTTCAAGTTGAACTAATCCTTGATTTATTATCAGAGATGATCTTGGACCTAAGTGGGACAGGTGCGCAAATTTAATGTTCATATTTTATTTTACTTTCAATCAACAGTGACTTCAAATTATAGACGGTTAAAGTTGGATACATGCTTTGATAAAAAGTTTTCAAATCTTTTGCAAAACAGTCATTCAAATTGTTTATAAAAACACAACCTTCAACTTTGGTAGTTCCAGCCAAATGCGATAATCCGCTGTCTATTCCAATAAACTTACGACACTCTGAGAGCAACTCTGCTATCTCTGCTATTGAGCGAAGTTTGAAGTCGTAATCCAAATATGAAATAGTATCCTTACCGCCCAATCCAAAAACGATACATCCGGGCGTGTTGCGACTAGAAAACTTATCCAAAAGAAATTCCATTATCGCCACGTTGATAATTATTTTGTTTCCTTTGGTTCTGTTGTCGAATTGAAAGTATTCTACATTGCCTATTGTTGGCGTACATCCTATATCACGACGATATGATTTCAATTTAGGGAGCTTAACTGTCCCAAAAAAAGATATTTTTCGATTGATTTTAAAATGTTTACCATTCAAAAAAGGAACAGTAGTTAGGGATGGATATAAATCACAAATGCTACAATTGTTTTGAACTGGTGGTGTCACCGTGCCATCATACAATAATCCTGTGTATTCAAAACAATCAAAGAGTTCTTTGATGTATTTCGGGCCACGAACAGTAAATGCACATTTGTTCAAAATTGCTACATTGTACAGACAGTTAAGAATTGCAATTGAGTCGCCCAAATGTCTGTTTGTGTTGATGGATACTTCAAATGTTACTTTAAGCATAGTTTTCTTAAAAGAACCAATGATGGTGGAATTGAATTTTCATTTCCGTAAAAATACTTTGGTTCAAGAACGCTGGGTGAAAATTCTTTTTCCCGATCTTCGCTGTTAAATGAAACATATGAAAAGTCTACTTTCATATGTTTTATAAAATAAGCGTCGAATTTTTCTTTTCCTTTACCTGAAACGTCATGTTGAAAAATTCCTTTTAGTTCATCGATGTTAATTAACTCGTCCATCAATTGAATCCATCCGGTGTTGCCGTATAAATATCCTCCTGGCTTTGGACCATCAATAACTGCTAAAATTGAATCGGACTTAAAATCAATCTGTTTAATTACATTTTCGCCCCTGCCATCAACAATGGTTGAATTCGTAAAATGAAACGGGAACAATTGACATTCTTCATAATCGAACCGAGCAGAAATTATTCTTCCATAAGGCTTCATGCAAGATGCTAAAATTGCTGTTGACCTGCCAGTTGCGACTCCTGATTCGAAAAGAATTTTCGGCTTAATTTTCTTGATTTCACAATAGATAAAAAAAAGCTCTACATTTGTGATGGAGCTTTTGGTACTCTTTAGTTTAAACCAATCATAAGTACCATACAAATCAGACAAAATTTCATCGAATTCTAAATAAGATTCTAATGTATTTAATTTCATTTAATCCTAAGTATTCACAAGGTCCATTAGTATTTTTGTATTGCAACCAATCGAATCTACATAAGCTGCAAAAGTTTCTATCGTTTCTTGATCCTGTGCATCAATGTCATTGAGGTCTATATTCATTTCCGTCAACCATAATTCACGCATTTGATAGAAATCTATGTTGCTCGCATTGCAGATGTTTTTCATTTGTTTTGTGAGCGTCTGCATAACAGTGTTGAATGTGTTTTTTGTATGCCTGAATAATTCGCACGTCTTGGAGTCGGTCTGTAAATACCGATGATTTGAGCCACCAACACTTGCAAAAAGTTCTACGGCTTCTTTTGTGTCGCTTGGGATGCCTCCAAAAACAAACATTTTATTTTCACAGCATAAATGCACAATTCTTTGCCCTGTTTGCTGTTTGATCCGATCAACTGTTCCAGGTTCTACATTAGATGCAACGATGAACAATCCTGCGTTGTTGCGTTGAATCGCATCTTCGATTAAAGTTGTATCGCAACGCAAATCTTTTATGTTTCGCTTTCGGGTAAGACTTAGGCTTTTCGTTAGCGGTGATTCACAGATGATGGCGTAATTAAACCATGTGGATTCTTTGTCGTCCACTTCCCAAACACTAAACGTCGATACGTCATGATTCTTGAAGAAGTGCCACATGCCCTCTCCGCTTAGATTGTCTCCAGCAATTAGAATTTTAGCCATTGATGATTTTCTCCGCTTTGCTCATTGCTGAGGCAACTGTTTGGTCGATGTCAAGATATTTGTATTCTCCTAATCTGCCGCCAAAAGTTATGTCTATCATATCTTTCTTCAAGTCAAAATATTTAGCATACAGTCGAGAATTAGTCTCATCCCTTATGGGATAATATGGCTCCGGGTGATCTTTGAAAGAAACTGGTAAATCATATGAAACTACAGTTTGTTCGTTTGGGTCAATCAAAGGCTCATGCTTTGGCCCACGTTTGTAAAAGTGCTTGTGTTCTATCGTTCGTATGTGCGGCACGGACGAGTCAACGTGATTGAAGACTGCGTTACCCTGAAAGTCGCCCTGATGTAACTTGTGTTCAAATCGCAGAGTGTTGTATTCAAGTTCTCCAAATTCGTAATTGAAGAACTTGTCTATAGGGCCGGTGTAAACAAGATGGTCGGCGTAATCCCGCCAACGATCCTTCATGCTGAAAAAGTCAACTCCTAAGCGAACGTCAATCCCGGACAGCATGTTCTCGATCAGCTTGGCGTATCCTTCTTTGGGTATTCCCTGGTATTTCGTGGAGAAGTAATTTTCCTCGTATGTGAAGCGAATAGGAAGTCTTTGAATTATTGAACTAGGAAGTTCCCGTGGTTCTTTCATCCATTGCTTTTTTGTATATCCATAGATAAAAAGCTCGTAGAGTTCAGTTCCAATTTTGTCCAAAGCCCACTCTTCAAAGTTTCTGGGTCTGTCGCAGACGACTCTAACTGAATTCAGTTTGCGACGGGCTTGTTCGGGCGTAACCACTCCCCAGAGTTGGTGCATGGTCATCATGTTGATCGGAAAAGAATAAACCTTATCGCCAGATAGCACCTTCGGTTTGTTCACGAAGTTTTCTATTTCAGAGAACTGACTGAGGAATGACCAAACTGCATCGCTTTGGGTGTGAAGAATGTGCGCACCATATTCGGAAACGATGATTCCATTGTCCCATTTTTTGTCGAATGCGGCTCCTGCGATATGCGGCAGTCGGTCAATGACAAGGCATGTCTTCCCCAGGTCAGTAGCTCTACGAGCAAATGTAGACCCAAAGAATCCAGCCCCGACAATTAAGAAGTCGTGTTTCATAGTGATCCTAAATAACTAGCAAGTAGTGCATCACAATATTCTTTTTGGGATGACCAGCCATACTTGTAGCAATCACGATTCCCCAAAAAGTTTGTAACCCAAAAGTCGATGTCGTTTTCCATGCGATAGCCCCATGCTATTGCAGTTTTCTTTCTTGCGGCAATGCCCCATAATCCTGCCCAACTATCACAGGAGACAACCACATTTGCTCTGTATATTGTAAAAGCTATTGATTCAAGTATGGACCACTTGCCACAATGGTTTTCAATGTAAGGTATGTATTTATCTTTGACGCAGAGATGAATAGGATCATCTTCGGCACCAACCATTATGATTTTGTAGCCTTTGTTAATCAGCGTTTTGAGGCATCTATCCCATACTGGAATATAGTCGTCTAGGTGATCCTTCGGCTTCATTCTCAAACTGATTGGTTGGAACAGTGCTATCTTGTCTCCAGGGACGTTTGGAATCAGATCGCTTAGGTCTACCCATTCACGAATATCGTTGTAGTCTCGGCCCGTCATTGGATGTTCTATCGGCACATTGTATTTATTGCTGAATTTGAAAGTATTTTCATTTCCATGTTCCACATCCATTGCCACTTCTTTGATGAAGTTGGTTCTGCGCCATATCTCATGGACAATTGGACTGCTGGGGATGTTAATCCCATTTGCAATCAAAAAGGGCGTAGTGTGAATGATTGCTTTATCATGTCCTCCAATGGACAAAGCAATGTGTTGACGACACAAATTCAAGGCTGTGTCACCAATCGCTCCAGATTCAGCGTAAATATGCAGGTTAGACATCACTCTACTAGAGTATGAAAAAGACCGATCTTCAGTGGCTTGCTGCCATTATGAACTCCGAATTAGATGCTGGCATGATTAGCGGTCGAACTATATTGGATCGTTTGCGACTGATTGATGAAGATTCACGCAAGACGGCTCCGTATCTCGATCACCGATATGCACCGTTCTATTATCACCTTGGCAAGCATATCGAGCCTCTATCTGTAATGGAAATAGGCTTCAGTCTCGGCTTGTTGAGTGCCAGTTTCCTTACATCTTGTAAATCAGCCAAGACATTTTTTGGCTACAAAGAAAATAGTCCAGATTTCACGCCTACACGAATTGGCAAAGCAAATATCAACCTCAGATTCAAAGGTGAAGCAAAATTTTACATCGGAAGACTTTACGATCAGGAATTTATCGACATATTTTCACCAAATCCGTGGGATTTAGTCATACTTAATGATGAGACAGTCTACGACAAACATTTGGAATATTTGGATGCCGTCTGGCCACAAGTCAGCGAAAACGGTTTTATAGTTGCCGAATATATTGACCGACACATCCCAGCCAAGGACGCCTTTTTTGCTTTCTGCGAAAGTAAGAATCGAAAGCCAGTGGTTTTTGAAACAAGGTATGGGACTGGCTTACTTCAAAAATGAAAGGTGATTAAATGAAAATGAATAAGGATGAGTTAAGAGAATATTTGAATAAGGACATCGAAAGTCTTCGTTCCCTGAATTTCAGTGAGCCGTATATCAAGTCGGTTTCTGAAAATACAAGCAAATGGGCCAATACGGGCCTGTTGGGAGGCATTGGCGATCCACATATTGGTCGCAATGTGGCGACCTTGCTGGAAAACCAGAGGCTGTTTAATGAACAGTGGCCGGGAAATGGGGCAACCCTGATTCCAGAGGGAGCAGAAACCGATATTCCAATGGAACATTGGGCTTCTCAATGGAAAAGGGTTAGTATCCCTGTAATGAGGCGTGTATTTGGTGAGAATTTCATTGGACACCACATAGTGTCTGTGCAGGCCATGAAAAGTGGTCAAGAGAATACTTACTTGATTGGCTTTGATGGTCGCACAATGTCTGGAATGACAGATGCCAACACTCGCCGGTTATCAGTTCAGTGGGATCATCCGATTTGGAAGCAGACTGAAGACGGTGCTAAATACGCTGAATTTAGAGGACAACAATATCACACGGGACTGGACGCAGAAGCCGAAGCGACCTCAGTATTTTCTGAGGCTATTTGTGCTGATTTCAGTCGAGAGATTATTCGAGATTTATCCATAAACGCTGGCAAGTCGGCTGTTGTTGAATACAAGGACGAATCTCATCTTTTATCCATGGTTGAAGGAATGAGTGCATATATTGCTGCCAAATGTTACAACAAAGAGGCAACCTGGGTTGTTACGAGTCCAACGATTGTGAAGCTGTTGGGAGAATATATCGAACCAGCTACAAATCAGTGGGGCAACATCGTAAATATCATTGCCCAAAGAGAAGGCGTCAACAAGATCGGGGTGTTGAATAAAAAGTGGCAATTGTTCGAGGACTCTACAGCACCAGCGGGGAATATACTGTTGGGGCTTAAAGATCATCGAAATCATTATTTTTCGGGATATGTGTTTGCCCCGTTCTTGCCAGTGAAGCCGATTCCTTCGTGGAAGACCGACGAACAAGAACAAGCTGGACACGTTTTGGCCCGCTACGGGAAGCGGCTCACCAATCCTGGCTTTTATGGCACGATAAAGATTGAGAACTTGCCAGAAGCCACTCCCTTAGAGAAATCGGAAGAGGCCGAAAGCGAGGAACAACATGGGATATGAAGTAAATTACAAATATCACGAACGAATCGAAGGCGATTACAACAAGGAGGAAACCAAGTCCTTCAAGAAGAAAGTCGGCGATCCATTCGAGGATGTTTCATTAGAGAAGTTGGCTGGTGCTGTTATGGCCCAGCTTGCTCGACGTGACGTTTGGATTGTCGATGTGGAAGTCTTTGAGTTGTCTAAGAAGCCAGTGAGCTTCAAAGAGGCCAAAGGCGGGATCATCTTGAAAAACAAGAAGTTCAATTTTGATGGTGGCGGTGAAGACGCATCTACCATCATTGTTCAGGACATGATCCAAGCACCACCGCCAGTTCAATTGCCTCATCAATATGTACAGCTTGCCAATAATGGTCAGCATATGAATATTCAGGGGCAGGCAGCAAACCCCTCTAGGGGAGTGATGCCGCACGAACAGGGGCAACCTCGTCGCCCCATAGACTGGATGGTATTCTCGCCGGAGCTTCCTCAGATGGCGGAAGTGAAGCAGAAGAACCTCCGATTCACTCCCGAAAAAAAATATCCAGTGTTCGAGAAGCGAGAAGGCGTTGGTGGGGAAGTGTTTGTGATGATCGACGATACCGGACGGGAACAACTGGTTTCCGACAAATATTTTGTCCCCGGAAACGTCCAGTTGTTGGCCGATAGAGAGCTTGGTTTCTCTCAAAACCAACAAGAGCGAGAAGGCGGCAAATTATATTGGGGTGGTGCAAACCAAGAACCCAATATGCCAGAAATCAGACGCCGATAAACAAAAATAAAAGCCCGGAGCAATCCGGGCTTTTTCTATTTATCGAACTCCATTATCCTCGTATACTTCAAATACCTCGGAGGAAAATATGGCTAATCAAAAGCAAAAAGAAAAGAAGAAGAAGAATCGTGAACGAATTGCCAAGGTACGGGTCATGTATCGACGTGAAGTCTTGCGCAAAGAACGTAAGGTCGAAAAAGAAGAACAGCGTAAGTTTGAAGAAGCTCAAACAATTATGCACGGCAAACTGATGCCTGTTATCAGCGATCCAGCATTGCTTGCCCAGCGAGAAGCCGCTCATGCTAAAGCCGTTTCAGACAAGCTGAAACAAAATCTTCAGATATTGGAGGCGCTTGAGCAGGAATACGAGGCTGAACAAGCTACTCGTGCTGCGATGAATGACAAGCTCGAATCCGAAGGGCATAAGACAATGCGTGAAAAAATGGACGCATTGCACCAGAAGGCTTTGCACATGACTGGCAAGGCCGAAGCATTGGCTCAAGCGGAGGAAGACTATGCTGCACAGCATACTACATTAGAAGAATCTGCTGCACATCAAAATATTGAAGAAGAAATTGTTGTAGAGCCGATTATTTAGAAATCTTTTCAGCAAACATAAAAAAAAAACTAAAGCTATTGAGTCTTCCGCCGATATAGCTTACAACATCACTCAACGAACGACGAAGACTGTTAACTGTAACTTTCCAAGACGTTCACAACTATCAAAACGACTAAGGAGCTAACTGTGGCAACTGAATTTGAAGGACTTGATTTATCGGAGATGCAACACGAGTACGAGCGGGTCAATGCCGAGCCGGGCGCTTTCGGCGGCGATGACTTCCTCGAAAAGTTCGTGCGTCTTCCAGAGCGTGACGGATATACGATCATGCGTATTCTGCCCCGTAAAAAGGGTGGCGGTAAGCATTATTGTGCAACCCGTGTTCACACGCTTTCTAACCCTACCACCAAGAAGAAGAGAACCTATCACTGCCCGAAGGTTCTTGTGAAAACGGACAAGGGTGATCGTTGGCAGGGCGAGTGCATCATCTGTAAGTATTACAGTGATCTCTGGCAGAAGTCCGAGAACCTGAGCGGCAAGGCTCAAGAAGACTTGCAGAATCAGGCACGGGCCATCAAGCCGGTCGAACGATACTACTACAACGTGATCGTTCGTTCTGATAAAGACTTCAAGACTGGTGAAGTCAAGAAGAATGTCGGACCCAAGATTTACTCTTGCGGTAAGACAGTTCACGCCAAGATCATGCGGGCTATTGTTGGCGATAAGACCGCTGGCGAAGCAGGTCTTGGTGACATCACTCATCCGATGACTGGTCGTGACTTCCGAGTTGTGAAAAAGGTCGTCAAGGGTGGTGGCGGTGCTGAATATCCAAACTACGATAACTCGAAGTTTGAAGACGTGGCTCCCGCTGGTTCGCTGGATGAATTGTCAACTTGGATTGAAAACCTTCATGACGTTCACGCACTTCGGGCGTTGAAGAGTGAAGACGAATTGAAGCACGCTCTCCGTGTCCACTTGGGCATGGTTAAAGAGGGCGAGTCTCAAGACGACGACTTGAACGAGTTCCGTAACGCTGGTCACACGGCATCTGCCCCTTCGACCGCATCGGAGTCTGTTCGTGAAGAATTGACCGTTAGCAGCAGCCCCGCCGCTTCTGAAAGCAAGGGTGGAGAAGAAATTCTCGCTGACGACGATTTCATGAAAGAACTCGAAGGTATGTAACCTTCCGTTCCACTGGACCATCCAGGGCGTAAAAACCCTGGATGGTTTTTTCTTGAGTTTTCAATTTTAAGAATAGTGCCTTCCACTGGCACAGAGGTTCAAATGGCAAAGAAGAAAGCTGCTGCGAGCGGTGGTGGTGTTGACGATGATTTTTTCGAGACACTAGCCGAAGAAACAGGCGGTGATGTTCTCGATACAATCGACAGTGTGAAATATTTTGTCGATACCGGCTCACTCGCTATCAATTATATTTGTTCTGGTCAGTTCATTACAGGAGGCATCCCTGGTGGCAAACTGACAGAAATTTACGGTCCCAATTCATCTTCCAAGTCATTGCTTGGTGCGAACATATTGTTTGGCACACAACGAGCGAAGGGCATTGCGGTTTTGATGGACTGTGAGAACTCTGCAAATAAAGAGTTCATTCAACAAGCCTCTCACTGTAACCTCAAGCGTATTGTGCGTCATACTCCACAATCGTTAGAACAGGTTTTCACCAAAATGTACAAGGTGATTGAGAAGGCTCGTGAAAAGATTCCGATGGAAGTTCCCATCGTGATTGTTTACGATTCAATTGGTGTGTCGCCCTCTGAGCGTGAGTTGAGGGAAGTGGCATTGCCAGAAGAGTATACTGCTGCTGACTTCAAGCGAATTGTTGGTGGGCATGAACAGCCGGGCGAACGTGCTAAGATTTGTTCTCGTGAGTTCCGCAAACTGAACACCGTGATGGAGAAGAACAACGCTACGGTTGTCATCCTGAACCAGACTCGTGCCAAGATCGGCGGCTATGCCCCTATGGGACAGCAGGCGTTAACCACGGCTGGTGGCGGCAACGCACTTCCTTTCTATGCTTCCTGTCGTCTTGAAACGAAGACGCAGATGAAGATCGAAAAGAAGATCACAGCCAAGAAGAAAAAGATTCTCGGCATCAATGTGAAGCTGAAGAATGTCAAGAACAAGACTCACCGGCCCTTTGTCGAGTCGGAGAACATTCAGTTGTTGTTCGACAAAGGCATCAACCCCCTCAGCGGTCTGCTAAGTTGTTTGCTGGATGCAGAACGAATTGAGATCAAAGGCGCTGGAAACTTTGTAGTCAAAGAGCCTTGGGCCGGTGGGTCTGAAATCAAGTTTAAGGCCAGCCTGGAACGCAATGACCTTCCTGCTGAAATCTTGATGCAATGTCCAGGTTTGATCGACGCCATTTCAGCGGAACAGATCAAGGATTACCTGGAGCCATTTCAAGAGTCTATCAATTTCCGACCTGAAGACAACGCCGACATTGAATTGAACGATGTATTGAGCGATGATGACGACGAGGATATTGATGGGGAACTGGAAGGTTAAGATTCGATAAGAGCCGCCGTAAACGGGCCGGTTTTAAGCTGGTGATGTCGGTGATTGTAGATTGTGACATCATTTGATCCACTGGTAGCTTCAAAAACTATCAGTGGATAATTTTGCGCCATGTCTTCCAAATAAAAAGTCAATTTGCCATCACTGGTCGCAGACCATAGGCCGATTGACTTTTTATGATTGTTGTGAATGAATATTTCTTCAATGATATTATTTGGACTAAGAGTTATCCACTTTTTATGGTCTGGACAAGACCAAATTAGAGACATATCTTTGTAAGTTGATTCTTGTTCTGGAGTCATAGACTCCAGCCAGTTCATTACGCAAGGGTTTTTATCTCTAGCGACCCAATGGATGTGATTGAAGTGTCCGTGAAGTTCTGAAAATTTAGTAAGCTCTGGACGCACAGTAAGAAACTTGACAGTTGTTGGATGGATTTTTTCCATGCGAGCGCAGAAGCACAATCCGTGATCCCCATATCCTTCAGGTATTTGTTTTCTTAATTTGAAATACTGTTTAGCTTTTTCATTGTTTAGAATTCGTTTCATTGCCGCATTGCTTGTCACGGACATCTCGTATTCGTGTGGCGGTGTGTCTTCAGGAAAACGATACCAATGATTAAACCCTAATTTTTCCAGCATATGTCTTTCGACAGGTTGGACATCCCAATTTAATTCGCCAGTAAGATGATATTCTCTTTCGTGGTCAAAGAACAACTCAAGGTTTTTCATTAGTCCACTAATGTCATTCATGCTGTCTTCATCGACCCGATAGTACCATTTAGCTGTATCAGGCTTTGCTATTGCGTCGTAGTAATGGTGGATTCTTTGGGCGACGTGTTTGTAAGGTGTGAGGACAATTTCTACATCGACTCCATCTGGCCAACCACCTTCAAACACTTTTACGTCATTATTATGGGCAGCAGCCAAAACGAGTTTGACTTTGTAATTGCCAATATTTCTGATTCCCCATTTCTTGAAATCCACAAATCGTTGAACCAATTCGCTTTCAGCAGGAACGAGCATTTCGATATCGTACATTTAATTTACCTTATATTGTCCTGCGCCTAATTTCAAGAATTTGAACCCTTCTTTTTCGAGTTCAGATTTCACACGACGCACATGATTACAGAGTGCAGCGTCGGTCAATTTATATCGTTTGAATTTCTTTTTCAATTCTTTGAGCGACACGGTGTTCCGATTTTGGAATTGCTCATTAACGTACTTCTTTACCTTGTCGGCAACACGCAGTATTTCAGCACGAGATCGTCCTTCTGTGGACATTTTCGTTTCGATTATTTCGTATTGTACGTTTGATTTTTTGTAGCCCGGATCGCAGATCGCCGGGGCAAGTTCTTCAAGCTCTAAAACAGAGCCTTCTTCCAATTTGACTATTGAGATTTCGGCACTGAATGCTTTGGAAAACTCAATGAGTTGAATGAAATTCTTTTCGTGGGTGAAGAACTTTCGTTTGTCCTTCGTTTCGATGAGTAGGCACTTCATAAAAAACTCCTTGTAGTTAAATTATATCTCCGACTCAGCAATCCTGGTGTTTGGATAATATAATTATCGTATAATTGAGGATAAAGCGCATGAACTCACCCAAAGAAACATTGAATTTGAACTACTTTCGCAGGTTCGGCGTCGAGATTGAGATTAACTCTTTCGATGGCCGCAACCGACCCATTGGTCACGAGGACGGTATTCTGCCAGAAGGCATTCAATACATAGGAAACCTTGTTCAGAAGCTCTCTGAAGAGAAGGTTTTAATCCGCAAGTGGGGTAACGACCACCATAATGATGTGTGGATAGTTAAGCCAGATGGAAGTTGTGGTATAGAGGTCTGTACGCCCGTAATGAAGGGATGGAATGGGGTGGTGCGTACTTGCAAGGTCATTGATGGCTTTAGCAAAGACCTAAAAATAGTATCAGATACCCGTTGTTCATTTCATATCCACGTTGATGTTTCGGACCTAACAGAACCTCAGTTGGCCAGTGTCATTTCCTGGTGGATCAAATGCGAACCCGTTTTTTTAGACTCGGTTCCTGCCCGCAGAAAGAAAAATCAATATTGCCAGTTCCTTGGTGAAATGGATATATTTGATGATATTGAAGATGGTCTGATGCCTGCCGAACTTTTGCTGAAAAAGGTGGGGCATTGCAAGTATTACACCATCAACACTTTCCACTATCAGAACAAAAAGAGAAAGACCATTGAATTCCGCATCATGGACAATGCGTGTTGTTTGGACCCGTGGATGGCAAAGAATTGGATCAGGATGGTTTTGCACTTTGTTGAGCGGGCTGCGTCACGAGGGTTGCCAGCCCCATTTGAGATGGGCAATAAATGGTCAGGCTATTGTTGGCTCGATCCTTTTGATGTGTTTGATTTTCTGGGATTCACACCCGGTCAATATGAAATATCTCCAGGTTTGCGACAAGTTCGATCCTGGTTTGTTTCCAGATTACATTCTCAATCAAAAAACACGGGGTTGAGGGGAGTGATGAGCGATAAAGGTCGCAGAGTATCTCATGGTCAAATTGACCAATTGTATGCTCTTTTTGCTCCACAAGAATCGGCTGTTTCGGAAGATGAGATATACAGTGAGAACTTTCGTATTTAGCGAATATATAAGGCAGGGAATTCCCTGAACGAAGGTTTGCTATATGTTCTACAAGGAATCAAAACTCGAAGATATTATCGAAGGCATGAGGGCCTTGGGCGATATGTTAATTCCATATAACTTCCCGAAAGCACCGCCGCCCACAATGGAGGATGATTTGGCCATTTTCAAACAACGAGAAGCCATTATTGACGGTTATCCCATCATGCTTCACTATCAAAAAGCTGATTACGATAAACATCTAATGGAAACTCTCCAGATTTACGGCAAGAGCAGTCCCTTTTTACCCTTCAACTTGATCTGCAATTTGGCGAAGAGGTTTTTGGGTCCGCATCATTTATCGTTGGTGGAGATATTCAAGGACAATCGAAAAATATATATTTGGTCTGCATGTGTTGATCGTCGAGGTCGTCCGATTCCTACTCCATTTGAAATGGAAACTGAGGAGTGTGAATTTGAAGGCTTGGATTATTTGTATATGCAACCTAGTCAGGTGAACTTTTACTAAATGTATAAACTATTGCTGATCGGTTGTTTCACCCCTTGGCGAACATACACGAGTTGCGAATTTTTTAGTAAAGAATTGTCCGATAGATTTTCTAAATTGCCCCATGTGCAGTTTTTCACTCAGCATTTTACTGAGACGACTTGTCCAGAAGTAGATGTTGTTTTAGTTCATTCTTACACTGGTTTTCCGCCAGTGGCAAACATCCCTCACTTCAAGAAAAATGCCAAGAAGGTTGTTTACTTCATGGAGCAAGGGATCGAAGCTCCAGGCTTCGATCATTACTACTATTACGACCGATATTTTAAGACTAAGAATAAGGCTCCAGGAACCTTCATTAAGATTCCATTGGTCAAGAAATACTATGGTGATAGTTTTTTACCAAAAGAGCCAGGGTCAATTCTTTTAGATCATGACTACCAGCAATTTAGAGACTACAAACATCCGGGTTGGGATTGGAATGAAAGGTTGTGGGATTTTTTCTTGAAGCATCAAGATCGCTACGGTCAAATATATCAACTGGAGCGTGGCGACGTGGTTCGACCTAGCTTCATTAAAACAATTCCCATGAAGGATGCTCAAGAATATTTGGATTCAACAGCTAAGTTTGAAACTTTCATCTCAACTCATGCGGGAAGTTACAATCACACATTGGTTGATATGGCAGTCAGAGGTTCCCGCATCATTGTCCCTTGGAGTCCACTCACACATCAAAAATATTTCGTTCCAGAATGTTTAATTTCTGATTTAGATATGACTGTCATTCGTGACGTGGATGAATTAACTACAGCGTTAAACGTCAAGTCGGTCTGCGAGTCTAAATTGGATAGAGCCACTGACTTAGATGAAGTGGTCACTCTCATGGATAGGGACTTCAAATCGTGGACCAAGAGAATCATCTTGTCTTAAATGGTTTTGGTGTTTCCCAAAGTAATGTGGAATACTTTTTGGTAGGAATTCGGGGGCCTCGTATATTCGCTTGACACTGGCAGACCTAGTTCAACTCTGATTTCTTCCAGGCGAGTGCTGAAGGCGTTGATCCACCAATACACCCGACCATTATGGATGTAATTGTTGTATTCAAACTCGACCTGTTCACCCTCGTATTTGCCCCAATGTTCCATCTTGATTGAATGCTCGTAACGCACAACAGAGATGTGCGGAGCATATCGTTGGGGATTGAGAATGATGTACTTTGGGATCATCTCACGACAAAAAGAGGCGATGCCAGGATCAACCTCAAGGATGAGCTTGAATCCAACATCGCCTGCATGACTGTATCGAAGTGTTCCGTTACTCTTGTGTAGCAGCATCCCAAAACTCTTCGGCTTTTGACAACGATCTCATCATGTTTTTTGCGCCCACAGGATTCTTAGAATGCACTGCCCAAGTCAGTCGTGGCAGCGTTCCATGAAACGCTTGTTCTTCAATCCAATTGGCAACATCCATGCCTGTGCCAGCGCTTGGCGGTCCAAGATCATGATCCAGAGAGATAAACGTAACTCGACCCTGCTTCAGATGGTAAATTGCCACATCAGCGGTTTTTACCCACGTTTCGTCACCCTCGGACCCAAAAAGGCTTTGAATTTTTGGGTCACGAGGATCACGTTCATCGTCCAGCCACAACTTCATCACTAGACCTCCGATAAGCATCAGCTTCAGCCCCACTCATGGCGTCACTGATGGCTTTTCCTTTCAGGTGCATGAAGTCTTGCGACTTCACAGTTGGTTGGTAGTTCAAGAATCGTTGAAGCTCTGCTTCCTTGCCAGAAATTCTAGCGAAATCCAACACGTCTGTCGTTAGAACTTTTTGTCCTGCCGCCTGAAGTTCTGGATTCTCCAATTGCTTGTACAAGTCTCGATGTTTCAATAGCTGTGCTACCTGAGCCACGTCAAATCGGTACAACCTGACAAGGAAAGAAGTAGCGTCAGAAACATCATTGGCGTACTTGAGGCGATTGAGTTGAATTCGGACGGCTTTAGGGTCGTCTTGCTTCAATAGCCAAGCAAGCACAGCTTTGATGTTCTTGACGTTTCCAATGCGATCTACATCGTGCATATCGACTTGAAGTCCTGGAAATACTGCGGGCAGCAATCCGGTGGCTTCGTAATTCTTCAGGTAGTTGACTGGACTAGCCGCCTTCTGAAGACCGCCAGTGAATTCGGCGGCGATACGTTCTGGTGAAACTCCAGCTAAGTCTTTGAATTCTTCAATGGCCGATAGGGTTTCTTTATCCAGATGTTGCATGATGTATCCAGGATTGAAGCGTGAGAAGAACCGAACAAGTCGGGGGATTCTCAGCTTGTCTTCTCGGAAGCGATCACGAGCGTTTCCAACAGGACGGGCAACAAGATTCTTAATGTCGTGCAGCCCTTGTCCTTCTCCTTCATCGTTTAGGTTGTAGTCTCTGACTTCCTTCTTGTGAATGTCATAGAACAAAGCGTTGTAAGTTAGGTCACGACGTTGAGCATCTTTGGCTGGAGTGCTGAAGCTCACAGAGTCAGGACGCCTCCCATCGGTGTATTGTCCATCTTCCCGGAATGTTGCGATCTCGTATTCCTCTCCATCGACAACAGCGGAAATGACACCGAATGCTTCGCCTTTTGGAAAGGTTTTGATGCCTTGTGATTGAGCAGCCGGACTGCTCAAGATCGCCATCACCTTGTCGGGCGGCGCTTCGGTTGCAAGGTCTACGTCTTTTGGAGAAAATTTCCCGCCGTGGTGTTGGGAATATAGAAAATCCCGAATTACCCCACCTACGGCAAACAACGAGGCTCCCTGGCGGGCAAAAAGCTCGCTGAGGGTATACACCGCTGCGGGAAGCGGAATATCTGCCTTGATGCTGTGAAATTTTTCTTCCACGGTTTCTAAAAACCCCCGGAATTTAAGTTGTGCGACCATGTTTTCTCCCAGAGTATACCATATTTTGATGTTCTTGTAAAGCGTTGGATATTCCTTTCGTCATGGGAATATATACCTTCGTAGCGTTGGTCTATTCGACGCAATCACCTTTCAAACGAGGGTCCACATATGACAAAGAACAAAATTCAGTCGCTTATTGTCGAGCATCTTCTCAAGCACGGTCAGATCGAGCTTGTTCTCCCGGACGGCGTAACACTCGAAATCGGACTTACCCAGGAAAACCAGGACGGTAAATTGACAATTCAGGATGATTATTGCTGGGTTATTGCATCCCAAGGTGGACGAGCCACCAGTATCGACTCATACAATATGGGCCTTCGTTTCACAGACAAAGAAAATATCTTGGTATTTGAAGATAAATTCGTTGACCAAGACGGAGAGCAAGTTCGTCGGCTAGATGTTGTTTAAGATAATCAAAAAATATTTCGCCTTAAACACAATGGAGATTGCCCAGCGTATTGATGTGCGTTATACTTCCATTGTTGGATAGGTGAAGCTCCATAGTTCCTTCGGCCATTTTATTCGTGGCCATAGGAACATTGAACTCAACCCACAGGGTAAAACCTGTGGGAGTCCAGTAACATCGGGAGAGCGTAATTGATACGCCTTTGGGTTTTATTTCGCTCGATGATATAATTGCAAGGCGGTTGATATTTGCCTTTACGGTCTGTAATACGAAGGCCAACAGCCTTGAACTATCCAAGAAGTGTGTCCAGTTTGCGACCAGGAGTTCTTCCAGTTTGTCTTCTCTGAAGATGTTCTTCAGCACACTTACCAATTCCATGTTTGGAGTTTCCCGTGAAAAAGCCAGATTTTTATTTAAAAGAGTATTGCCAGCGTCTTTCGGACGACAACCTCAAGTTCCTTACCGGACGGTTGAACCAAAGATTGGGTGGCGATGTGGCAGAAGTTCTTGATTTCTTGAGCAATGTGCGAGAGATTGACCGATGGCTTGCATCGGCAGAAACCAGTAACGATCTTTACGATATGATCGACCTTGTGAAAGCATCAACGGTGAAAGAATATGATCGACGTTGCAACGGCCACGCAGCCTGAGCCTCGGCTCAAATACTGCGAACAAATTCCCCCAAAAAAATCTCGATTCTGGTTAGGGTTCCTATTTGGAGTCCCGTTGTATCCATTGGTTATTCCGTGGGTGCTATTCGGTCTACCGGATAAGTACGCTGAAGCGTATCTTCGGTTGTATGCGGAATACATCAGATTCGTGATGCACACTTTAGGTGTTTCATGAAAAAATTGTTTATGGCAATTACGATATTGTTGATTTCGGCAATAGCGGTCATTGCCGCTGATATTCCCAAAGATTGTCGAGTTGCAAATATTCCACCAGGATATTGTTGCTGGGCAAGTCTTGAAACTTTGGGAAAAGTCCACAAAATTTCCAGCTTAGATGGACTGCTGGACGCCAGGACCAGAGAGGACGATACGATCATTATCGTTCAAGGTTCCGGCGTTTCATTTCGACAAGTTGAGCCGAAAAATTACGGCTACGATCACGCTATTCGCAAAAAGCTCACTGATCTCAAGGTGAAGTTTTGGATGAATACCACTGGTAATGCCGACCGCTCTCTGTTAAAGTATGCGAACTCGCATGGATGCTTGGTGGGACTCAAGGCAGGCGCTAGAGGTCAACTTGGCCACGGCATTGTTTTGACTCATTACGATGATAAGATCATTCGGTTTTATGACTCCAACCAACCGGATGATACTTGGGAAGGATCGAGAGAGTGGTTCGATTTTTGGTGGAGTGGCCTAATCGTTGTAGTTGAGAAATGAAATTTCACATCAAGAAGAATGCCCACTTTGAGGCTCGTATATACATTGGCAATCGTGTCAAGTATAACGGGCCTCAATTTTCTTTTGCCGAGCTTAGAGAAGCCATTGGATATTTCCAATCAAACAATGGAATTGAGGCGTCCAATCCCGTTCGTATAACCCCCACAACATTTGTTTGGGAAAAGTACGATGAAGAGGGATGGGAAATCGCTGTAATTGATTACCCAAGGGTCAGCAAGCCGCATAGTGTTTTGCGTGAGTTTGCATACAACTTGGCAGTTCATTTGTTTGAGAGGTTTGAACAGAACCGAATGTCTATTGTTTTTCCCGACGAGATAGTTATGCTGGAGGCCGATGACGCAGAAGAAAACAAGTACAACCAAAAGTAATCGCAAGGAGAAAAAAGTGCCTGTAGTAATCAAAGCTGAGGATCAGCCTGTTGTTGTAGCTACATCTGATTATCCTTACGCCAAATGGAAGTTTGAGACGTTCAATCCGGTTCAAAGTCGGATTATGGATTTTTATGACAAGGATGTAAACGGTCTTATCGCCGCTATGACTTCAGCAGGCAAGACAGTCGTAGCTGAAATGTTTCTTGCGCAAGAAATTCGTAAACGTGGTGGCAAGGGCATGTTCCTTGCTCCTTTGCGTGCATTGGCTCGTGAGAAAATCACCGATTGGAAAAACGAGAATTATCACTTCGCCGACCAGAAAATTTCTATCTGCACAGGTGATTATAGGCTCACAAAAGAGCGTGCCAAAGAATTGAATGATGCCAATCTCATCATCATGACTTCGGAAATGTTAAATCACCGCAGTCGCAATCATAAGGCCGAACAAAATAATTGGCTTCTTGATGTTGGCACGTTAATTATTGATGAATGTTTGTCTCCAAATGCAATAATTGAAACAGATCAAGGTCCAATTTCTATTGGAGACATCATTGACAAAAATCTGGATGTTAAAGTTGCATCCATGAATCACTCAACCAAACAAATTGTATTCAAAAAAATAGTTGCTCGTCAGAAAAAGTTGTTAAAAAGAAGATGGCACACCATATATTATGACGGTGGGCATATTTCTGCGACATCAAATCATTTGGTGTGGTGTGAAAATCGTGGTTATATTCCCTCTAAAGACATTCAAGAGGGAGATGTTATTTATGTACGAGGAATTAACGAAGAGAGAAAAACAAGTAATATTGGGAACTTTACTGGGAGACGGTTCGATAGCTCGACTTCCGCACGGAAAGTCAGCAAGATTGAGGGTTCAACAGTGTTCGGCTCAAAAGGCTTTAGTCGAATGGAAGTACAACGAGTTGAAGCGATTGGTTGGCACCCCTCCACAAATCAAACCGAACCAAGGGTACGGAAAGGAAGTGTGCAGATTCAACACATTGTCAAGCAAAATGTTGTTGGCAATACATTCGATGTGTTATCCACGAGGGAAGAAAATAGTAAATTCTCAGTGGTTGGACGAGATCACCGATCCGGTGGCATTGGCGGTGTGGTACATGGACGACGGAAGCCAGGGTCCAAGTATGATGGCAATTCACACCGAGGGCTTTCCCAAATCAGAAGTGGAATTGTTAGCGCATTGGTTGGAAACGAAATGGTCGGTGGCTTGCGAAGCCTATCCGACAAAACAATATTGGCAACTCAGATTTCCAGCGAAGGGTCGGGATCGTTTTCAAGAACTGGTTCGTCACGAAATAATTTCAGACATGAATTACAAGGTGCTGCCAAAAATGGAGCAGATATTTTGTTCGATGTGTGGTCAGAAATTCATCGCAGATCGCCGCAGTCTTCATCAAGTCAGGAAGGTCATGCTTTGTGGGGCCAAGGAGTGTCGGTTGAATTGGGACAGGATGTACAGCCGGACGGAGACATGGATTCAGAGGAATCTTGGTGTTGCGACTTAGAAGTTGAATCTGATTGTTTTGAAGATTGCAATTTTTTTGCAGATGGAGTTCTTGTCCATAATAGTCACTTGTTGACTGTTCCAGGTCGTGGAGATCACCTGGAAGTTGGACTCATGAAGTTCACAGAGATCAATCCCAAGGCTCGTCTCGTGTTGCTTTCAGCAACGATGCCTAATGTAGAAGAGATTGCCGACTGGATTAGTTATTCTTTGACCAAGCGTGAAACTTTCATGTTGCGGTCCAAGTATCGACCAGTGCCTTTGACTCTTCACTATGAGTCTTATTACGACGTAGGCAGATACGATCAAGTCGAAGAAGAGAAGGTCAATAAAGCCCTTGAAATTATTGAATGGTATCCAGACGACAAGTTCCTTGTCTTCGCCCATACAAAGCGTACTGGCGAATTGATGAAGCAAAATTTGCGATCATTGGGCATTGAAGCTCAATTTCACAATGCTGATTTGCAAGCTGATGAGCGTGCTAAGGTGGAAGATCGTTTCAAAACTGATCCTAAGCTACGGGTCATTGTGGCTACATCGACTTTGGCATGGGGCTTAAACCTTCCTGCTCGACGTGTGATTATTTTGGGCGTCAATCGAGGAATTGGCGAGGTTGAAACTCACGATATTCTTCAGATGGTCGGTCGATCTGGTCGGCTGGGAATTGATCCGATGGGTGATGCGTACATCCTCGTTCCTGAAAGTGAAGAGGCAAAATATCGTCAGAAATTCAGCAAGCCGAATCGTATTGAATCCCAGCTTTTAGAAAAAGTTGGTGACAAATACAAGGTGTTAGCTTTCCATCTTGTTAGTGAAATTCATCACGGCACTGTGTCAACAACCGATGATGTTCATGCTTGGTATAAGCGGTCGTTGGCTTATTTCCAAAACAAGGCTCTGGATGAAACTGTTGTAGACCAGACTTTAGACTTACTGCGGAAATGCAGTGCGGTTTGGAAAGAAGATGCTGTTGAAGGTGAGACGGATGAAAAATGGATTTGCCGACCTATTGGGAAAGTTTCCAGCATGTTTTACTTCAGTCCATTTGATGTCTCGGACTTGTATTTTAACTTCAAGAATTTATTCCAAGACAATAAAGAGGACGACGATTACTTCGTGTCAACGGCTCTGGGAAATATTGATGGTCAGAGAATGAATATAGTTTCTCGTATTGAGAAAGAAGAGATGAGTCTTTATGCCGCAAAGGTGCGGACCTTGATGCCAGGGAAGTTCTTCAATGATGCCTCTTTGAAGGCTAGTTTTTGCTACTTCAATTTGTTAAATGGCGTGAACAGCCAAGCCTGTGCCACAACGCAAAGGAATCTTCAGTTCGATTTCAATCGGCTGTCACAGGTTCTTCAGTCGCTCGATACATTTGGCGGCAATTGGCAACGTGAAAGTTACTTCAAGATTCTTGAGGGGCGTATTACCAATGGGGTTCCAGTTCACTTAGTTGATCTTTGTCGTTTGGCAAACATTGGCAAAGCACGAGCTACGAAGCTCTATGAAGCTGGATTTAAGACTGTTGAATCGGTTGCTGATATGGACTTTGAGAACTTCAAGAAGATTGTCAACAGTACGGGTAAATCCATGAAGGTAGACGCAGCTAAGGAAGTGTTTGAATCTGCCAAGGTGTTCGCTTTGCTTTAACGGCGAATTTTGCGAGTCTTGGTGATTCTTTCTAATAGCTTCTGTTTGCTGATGTAGGTTTTCTGGACGCCAGTTCTCACTGAGCGTTGCTTGAACGCAGCAAATGAAGCCGAGCCACTGCACTCACCTAATAGACTTCCAGTGCTGCTCACCAAACAGCATGAGCAGCAATGCGCAGATGGCGGTGTAATAGACACTCCTACGCCACCACAATCTCCCACAGATACGCTGGTTCCTCCTCCGTTTATGGAGCAACCGAAGGGAGCGCCGCAAGCATCGCTGCATCCTGACAGTGACACTGTTCCAGCACCAATTGCCGTAAAAGAAAATCCTGATCCATACAGACAGCAGCCTGATGTTGACAGGGTGATAGTAATAGTTGAGCATGGAATAGAGCAAGTCGGGACTGAAGTGTCTGGCACTGATCCAGTGGTTGCTTGCGCATAAACATATCCATCACTGTCTTCTATATCAAACAGATATGCTTGATAATCAAAGTCTGGAAAATCAACATCTAATTCAGGCGCACGAAGGGGAGCAGGCACAGCAATAGGCGCACAATCACATCCGGGCGGATAAACACTTGAGCTTGTTCCACACAAATACACATAGGTCCAGCTTGTGTAGCATGGACATGGTGGGCAACACTTGCAGTTGCAGCCGCAATAGCTGCCAGTTCCCAAGCAATATGGAGGATTACATGCCATTTATTCTTTGCCAAAAAATCCCGTAGGATATTCCATTTTTACAGTGCCATTGCCTTTTGTTGGTTTGCCATCGTCATCCTCGACCCACCAACGCACCTGTTCGACAGGTATGTTGAGTTCATCCATGTGGCACTTATCTTTTGGAAACACTGGCATGTGATATTCCGTGCCTTCTACTAGAATCGCTACTTTACATTCGCCTTTTTGGTTATTGTATAGCATACAATTTCTGCATATCGGTTCCACTTGTTTTTTCTTTGCCATTTTCATATTCCTTGATGAAGGGCCTTGAGATATAATTCGGCTTACCTTATTACAGTAACAACTGCTCTAAATGGAGGCCGACTATGCAGGTATTAGGTGTCGCTGCTCAACTTGCCAACGGCAAAGACGTTCTTTGTGACTATTTGGTGAAGGTTCTCAATAGATCATATGCCGAGAATGATCCCAATCGTTGGCATCGTAGTGCATTTGCAAATGCCGTTAAGGATGTCTTTGAAAGTAGTTTCGGCGTTGATCGGGATTTCACTGAAAAATGGAAGAGAAACCCTGAATCTCCTCCAGACATGCTACAGAGCGTGAGAAAAAGTCTCCAATTTATTGGAGATGGATTTCGCAAGATTAGAGACGGCATCTGGATTGAAATTGCCCTACGAGACGAGAGTAAGAAACTGGTTATTTCCGACAGCCGGTACATAAATGAAGCTAAGGCTGTAAAAACCAAAGACGGATTTATGGTTGTTTTGTATCGTCCTGGCTTCTTGAATGATGATCCTAATCCTTCTGAGGCTCAGATTAAACCTATCGTAGAGTTCTGTGCCAATCACTTGGAAGAAGGCCCCATTCCATCCTATCAAACTCTGGTTCTTGCTTTCGGAGAAAAGGCAGTTCCCGAAGGAATGAAGTATTACGATTACTATCTTATCAATGACGGGGCTTTGGAAGATTTGTATTCCAAAGTGGACCGATTACTGGTTCCAATCATTGAGAGAAAATATGAACAGAGTCACAAGTCCGGGCGACCGGGTGAATGTTAAAAAAGGTTGGGGTTCCGAAGATTGGATTTGGAACGATGACAATTATTGTGGGAAAATTCTAGCCTTTGAAAAAGGCAAGAAATGTTCTTACCACTATCACAAAATTAAGGATGAAGTCCTTTTTTTATATAGTGGTAAGATCATTATGAAGTATGGCGATGACGATGATTTTGATGCTGCAACGGTCCTGGTTATGGAACCAGGAATGGCATTCCACGTCACACCTGGGCTTCGCCATCAGATGATTGCTGAAGAGGATTCTCTAATGTATGAGTTCTCGACTCATCATGAGGATTCGGATTCATACAGGATCGTGGTCGGCGACTAGGACTTCTATTCGCTCAAGGGTTTTTGGTTTTGGTTCTTGATCTTTTGTTTGAGTTTGCCCATTCCCACTTCTGTTAACACCATAAACGTGTATCCCCTCGATTGGCAGTGTTGGTTGCAGGCTGTCCATTTTGCAGTATTCCTCGGCAAATGAGTTTGATTTGCAGGCTTGATTTCCCATATTTCGATATGTCCATCATCGAAAAGAATACTCAAGTCCGGGTTGTAATCGTGAACGTCGCCTTCAAAGCTATATTGAACTTTGAATGGTTCTACGGCGTATGAAATAACTTCGGGCATGGCTTCAAGGTATTCGTACACATCGCATTCCATGCCGCTGCGATAGTGCATTTCTTTTCCACCATTCTTAGTGGAAATCAGATAGCCTTCTCTGAATTTAGGCTTTCTTTGCTTTAGCTTGCCGTCTTTCTTATTGCTTTGATCTTTCCAGATCATTGCTTTCATTTGGCCAACCTTGGGTATTTGTGCTTCAGATGGGTGTTTGGCCTTAAAGTGGCTTCTCAAATCCCTAACAGGCGCACCGCAACGACCAAGAGGGCAAATTACAAACTCACGACCTTCTTCGTGCGACTCTATAATGTGCTTCTTGTATTCTTCAAAGTCGGTATAGCCTTTGCCACACACGAAACATTGAAATTTTCTCTTATGATCGTCTTTTGGAAACGGCAGTGGCATTTTTTTCCTTTTTCTTCGGCTGCTTAGGATTATGGTGCATGATTATTTTTACTACGTCGTCTCTGTCGCACACATGAATATTGGGAATATCCGCATTGCCAAACATATTTTCAACTGAGTCTTCGGGGGAACCGAACATGGATTTCAATAGATTGATGCCGATAAATTTGGCCTCATCCCGAAATCCAGGCATCATTGGATCATCATCTTCGGGTTCGTCGTTTTTGAGCTTGGCGAAAACCAAGCGACTTTCTTCTGGTGCGCCGAATAAATCGTCGCCTTTTTTGAAGAATAGAATCATTCCGTGGCGATCCATTAGATCATGAATTGATTTCTCAGCTTCTTGTAAAACTAAGTTTTTGTCCCATAAATCCATAAGCTCCCGGAATTGTGAAAAGCCCGGTGATGGAGTATTGAAATAGTTATTGCTCATTTAGTTCCCCCGGTTGATATATACGAATATGACACGCACTTTACACGGCTTCCGAAAGTTTGTACTTGAAGACATGGACCCAACTCCAGATAAGTCTCGTAGTGTTGCTATGGGTTCAGGGGATGAAGATAAAGGAACTGAAGATTATTTCGGTGCCTTGGGCGACGAACAGGGAATTGAATGGAAAGACCTGACAAGGATATTCGAGGACGAACCTTGGGTTTCATCCCACTTTGGATTGGGAACTCCCAATAAAGAAGTTCTGTACAAGCTGTCGGCATGGGAAATAGTCAAGGGATCGCTCACGCCAAGAGGAGCAGACATACGATTGAAACCCCAGAAGGGAAATCGTAGTTATCTCTCAGGGAATAAGTTGAATAAATCTAAATACGAAGACACCAACCGTTATCACCTGGGTCGTCAAGAACTCATTAAGTTTCTGACCACAGGTTGGACGCCAGCAGCCCAAGGAGCGGGCGGTGGCATGGGAGCCGACCCAATGGGCGGCATGGGTGGTGGAATGCCAGGAGCAGCACCAGCCCCAATGTAAAAAGGAGAAATATGAAATTCAGAGATTGGTTGCAATTACAAGAAGTCGGGACTGGCAGTAACGCCGTCGCCGTATTTTCCCGCCCTGTTGGTATTGGCATGGTTCAAAGAGAACCAGTAGATATGATCGGCTTCCGTGACGAAGATCACAAGAAAAAACACAAGAAACACAAAAAACAGGACGATCTTGACCACAAATAATGGTCTAGGTATGATGCTGTCTCGATTCGATATTATGCAGAGCAGAAATCGGCGATTCAGTGATCTAACTTGGTGACACACCACCAGCGGCCCCTGGAACGCCGAATGAAGTCTACACAGTAAGTCGATGGCTTCGAGGAGATTACCAGAAAAACACCACAGCTTCCTTTCTAGGGGCTGTTTTCATTTGGAGATGAGTATGAAGTTCGCAGTGGTCACAGCTTGCGACGAAGGCTATGCCGACCTCCAGGAGCTTACCAGTCCTACCATCACTGCTTATTGTGACTTACACGGCTATGATTGTTATGTCCATCGAATTGTTGAAAAAGAACGACCAGCAGCTTGGTATAAGATCAAAGAAGTTTTGAAGGCATTTGAAACCGGCGTGGAATTCGTACTTTGGATTGACACCGACGCCATAGTTGTCAATAATAAATTCAGGCTAGAAGACATTGCGGAAGATGGGAAGGACTTCTATTTCGCCTGCAATTGGGCCGCAATGAACAGTGGCGTATTCATGATGCGAAACACGCAATTGAATAAGGATTTCCTCAACCTCGTTTGGCAGCACGATCAATTCATCAATGATGGTTGGTGGGAGCAACGAGCCATCATTCACTTGCTGGAACTGCAAGTTTATCCCGAAGAAAAGATCAAAGAAATTCCTGCTGTCGATTTTAATTCGGAAGAATATTTCAGCTTTTCTTTCATTCATCACCTGCCGCAAGTCTCTAAAGTTGAACGCATGAAGATATTTCGCAAAATACTATCAAAGGGCATAAATGGCAAAATCAAACAAGACAAAACATGAAGACATAGTTTTGGCAAATTTAGATTTGTTGAAGACGCTGCCTAATTTAGATTTTTATGGATTTTCACTGGTCAATACTACTTGAAAGATAATACAGATGTATGATGTGATGAACAATATTCCTGACCGAATGATTAAGTGTCTGGATAAAGGTTTTGTTGAACTTGTGGATGTAATGCCCCGTCTAGTTCCAGAAGAAACTAAAACGGCAGATTTTGCCATTGTTCAGGCGGCAAGAGTCTCCTATGGAAACGGCACAAAAACCGTCAATGAAGATCGTGGGCTTATTAGATATTTACTTCGCCACTCTCACACGACGCCAATAGAAATGGTGGAATTCAAGTTCCATGCAAAGATGCCAATTTTTGTTGCCAGACAGTGGATTCGACATCGGATGAGTTCAACCAACGAATATAGTGGTAGATATTCGGTCATGAAGGATGAATTTTACATTCCTGATATAGACAATATCCGGCAGCAGTCCAAGACGAATAAGCAGGGCGGCGATCAGCAAATGTCTACGATGGATGCCCAGGGTTTCCTGGATGTTCTTAATGAAACGTGTGACAATGCCTATGCTACTTATCAGGAGTACATCGAAAAAGGCGTGGCTCGTGAGGAAGCAAGAATGATTTTGCCAGTTAACAACTATACCGAGTGGTATTGGAAAATTGACCTTCACAATCTGTTTCATTTCCTTGCTTTGCGATGCGATAAGCACGCTCAGATGGAAATTCGAGTATTCGCTGATGCAATGCTCGAATTGATCGAGCCAATAGTTCCTGTTACGGTAGAAGCCTGGAATGACTATCACGATCATCGTGGTGCGATTAAGCTCACCAGATTAGAAATCGAAGCATTGAAAAAATCACTTTCTGTTCAACCTGCGGAAGTTGCTGCTGAAGGATGTGTTCAATTTTTTCAAATTGACTCAGATAACAAACGTGAACAAGCAGAATGGATGGATAAGGCAATTAAATTGGGATTTATTGAAGTCTTGAAACCTTGATTTTTTGAAGCCTTGAAAGCCCACAACAAAGTTGTGGGCTTTTTTTGTTGACATACTTACTTATGTTATGAGCATATTAGAAAAATTCTTGAAGTTAGAAGCGATTAGTCCAGCAGTGAAAGTTGGCGTTATTGGGGACGCCATGATCGATGAGTATTTCAATGTACGAGTCAAAAAGATTTCCCCGGAATTTCCCATTCCCGTCATGCACTCCAACACGGATAAATCCCAGGACTTTCCAGGTGGTGCAGCAAACGTCGTTTATCAATTCAAAAACTTTAATGCCAATGTCAATTTGATTTCCTTTACTGATGAGTCGGCAGATACAGCTTTGAGGATAAAAGGAATCAATACTGCCATGTGCGTGAATATACTCACTCGTATTCCTCGAAAACGTAGATTTTATAGTGATGATTTTCCCACCTATAGGTGGGACGTAGAGGAGCCACACTATGGGTTGGGGTCTGATTTAGATAAGAAATGCTTTGAGCTTTACGAGAAGGCGCAACAGACAGCGGATCATTTTGATGTTCTAATATTTTCAGATTATGACAAAGGTGTATTTTCTAAATATACAGATTTATTGATTCCTGAGTGTCCAATCACCATTGTTGATCCTAAATCTGGAGATTTGGATCGTTGGCGAGGTTGTACTATTTTCAAGCCAAATAAAGAAGAAGCACTTTCATTGTCCGGTTGCAGCAACGTCAATGAGGCTGGAGCCTATTTATTGAATAGGCTTAATTGTAAGGCTGTAATAATCACTCAAGCAGGACAGGGCGTTACTGTATTTGATGATCTTGGCACCTACGAGATTCGTCCAACTCAAGCACTCCTACCAGCCGAATCGGTAATTGGTGCTGGCGATTGCTTTACTGCATTTTTGGCCATGTCATTAGGCTACAAGATAAAAATTCGAGAAGCTGCGGAGATTGCTTGGCGTGCAGGATCGTTGTACGTTAAGAATAGACACAACAAGCCATTATATCGAAGCGATATTTTGCATATATTTGACCCGACCGCAGGTAAAATTATTGACACACATCCAGAATTGGTATTTCAAAATAGAAAATACAAACTGGTATTCACGAATGGCTGTTTCGATATTCTTCATGCGGGTCATTTGGAAACGCTTCGATATGCACGAAGTCTGGGCGATAAGTTGGTTGTTGCTGTGAACACAGATGAAAGTGTCGCCAAGTTCAAGCCAGGACGCCCATTTGTTTCTCTCGATGATCGTATGCGACTTTTAGCTGGATTGGAATTTGTAGATTTTGTCATCCCATTTGGTGAACCAACGCCTTTGGAAATTATCAAGCGAATTAAGCCAGATGTATTGGTAAAAGGCGGTGAATATAAAAAAGAAGATATTGTTGGTTACGGAATAGTGAACGAAGTAGTGACTGTTCCAATGATTGCTGGCCTATCCACAACCAATCTATTTAAAAAAATAAAGACCCAGATTGAATCTGAGTCTTTAACAAAAGATGATTAGCCGAGTAAGTGCAAAGTTACTTATCACATTTTGCACAGGTGCGGGCATCGCAGCACTTTTTATCGGGACCACAGTTGCATTCAAGACAATTGCAACCTTCGGCTCCGCAGGCACATCTGACGCCGCACTTGCATTTATCACAGCACTTGCCATCACATTTGCAGCAGCAGTCCTTGCAACAAAGACACCCGCAATCACAAGATGTGCAGGCACGCCCGCAATCACAAGACTTGCATTCGTGCTTTTTACAAGGGAAACCAAGACCAAGACAGATCAAGCCAGCGGCTAATATACCAGCCAGCGATCCAAGAAACGCTCCAATAAAACACTTCATGGGTAATACTCCTAAGTTGATGTTTATCCTTCAGTAGATATGATTCTATGGAGGAAATATGGCACGGCGAAAACTGACGATAAACAAGATTGCAAAGAAACATTGCGACGGCAAGTGTTACTTTTGTCCGTGTGATACTTACGACCTCTTAGACGTTCACCGTATCATCGAAGGATCGCAGGGCGGAAAGTATACGGACTTTAATACGATCACCGTATGTAGCTTGTGTCATCGTAAAATCCATGCTGGTTTGATTCGCATTGATCGTAAGTATTTTTCTACCGCTGGCAGGTGGATGCTTCATCATTGGATTGGCGATGAAGAAAAATGGTCTTAACGTGCGCCAAGTTGTTTTGCGGCATCTGGACCACCGAGGTAAGCACCTACAGCGCCAGCAGCAGTTGGGTCTTTCTGGACCAGTTTTTCTACATTGGCATCTTGTGTTAGGGCTTGCTTAATCACTGGCACTGGAGTCAATCCAGGAAGAACTTTAGGGTTCTTTTTTGCAACCATATTCCCAACATCGGCTATTTTGTTGCTGATTGAGGGCGATGATTCATCAAACGCTCTATCTCGTTCTGCTGCGAATTCTTTGAATGTCTTCATATTTCTATTTACTCCTCAGCAATCAATTTTGGCTGAACATCATACATAGTGTAGTATGATGACATTCCTTCAATATTTGAACGAGCAAGAGAAGCGTGTAAAGCTCTACGGCATGGGTACGGGACATTCTCCCGGCAAGATGTTTAGTGTTGTGAATCCAGCTAAACCAGCCAAGCCGATTTTTACGGGCCTAAATGTCAATACCATCCATCCAGTCCCAAGAAATGGAAAACCAGTTAAGGGATTGTGATGAAGCGTGCGAGTCGTTAACTCTATTATGGCATGACAATATCATCGACCGGAGACGGTCTGAATATTTTGATCGCTTGCGATTATCTGCCGCACCATAATTGGATGTCTTTTTTGTGTTGGTATTCACTAACCAAAAATCTACCCGATGCGAAGGTTTTCGTTGCATCTCACCGCAGGTTGATGAAGCACGATCTATTTATTTGGACCCGCAAATGTAAAATTCCCTTTATCCTTCACAAAGAATCTGACGAAGCGGGCCAAATTCAAGCCGCACTCGATTACGGTGTATCCAAACCACTGTTGGTCGTATCACCAGATTCTCTTTGTGTGAGAGATTTTGATGAGGCGGGATTTTCACCAGAATCACTCTCTGAAATAGGGAAGCTAGATGCGGAGCTATCTTGTGATTGCAAAGAGGCTCGTTCGTGTCCTTTCGTGACATATTCAAATGGCTGGGGTAAGTTTGTTACATCCTCATGGATAAATAAGATGAGTAGCCCCTTTTTGTTTGGTGTTAAGTATAGCCAAGGCGATTTAACGGCTAACGAACTGAGGATTGGGCGGCTTTGGAGCGCAGCAACTCCCTTATTTTTAACCGTATCAAGAGGATAATATGAGAAGGTTCAATTACGACGACAACGAAGAATATCGTGAGGACGTAGACAAATTCTTTAGTGAAGAAGGCGAAGGCGACCTCAGCGATGAGCAATACAAAGCCATCATGGAAGAAGAAAGGGCAATTCAACAATTGCAAATTCGGTTTGTCCATCGTGACTTGAATCACCGTATTCTTAGAACTGCCATTCGTGCCTGTGAAAAATCAATTTGGTGGCGGTTTTGCCGACATACTACTAAATTAAAAATGATAGATGCGACTTACAAGCAACTTAGAAAGCTAGAGGAAGAATAATGCCACGTTACGATTTTGAATGCAAGAAGTGCAAGAAGGTGTACGAAGAGTTGGTCCCCTACGATGAAACCAATAAATACAAAGGGGTTCAGTGTCCTGATTGTGGATGTAAGCGTAAAGAAAAGCTGGTTTCAGCTTGTAGTTTTATGTTTTCAAATCCTGAAGGTACTGACCGTTGGAATAGTTCATCGTCGGGACATGACTATCGGTTCCACCATAATTTGCCCAAGGTTATTGCTGAAAGACAAGCAGCAGAGGAACATGGTGGCAATGCCGAACCATACAACTCAATAAACGACCTTGAAAGCAATGACTCGTGGGGCGAAGCGAAATAAAAAGAAAAGAAAAAGTCCAGGATTATCGTCCTGGACTTTTTCTTTGTCATATCCTCTCTTATAATCCAAGAAGACACCTGTTGAATATCTTGAACATTTTTCAAGATTAGTATTTTGGGTCTTGAACGAGAAATATTCAGCGGCTATATTCCATCTTGCTCGTACCGGATATATGCTCCTTGGAGGAAAAATGACAACAACCCTGAAGAAAGCAATTGGCAACTTTAACCGAAATCAATTCCGTGCGTTGCACGCCGAAATGACTTTCGGGGAGTATCTGGAGCTTTGTTACAAGCAGCCGTTTCTGCTTCGCAACGCTTGGCAGACACTTTATGACATGATTATGGAGAAGGGTTCCGGTACGACTGAAGAGTACCGAAAAACCTATACCAACTATTACTTCTTCGATGATCCAGATTATCCAATCATTGGTTTAACGCCAATGAAGGACGCCCTGGTCAAGTTCATCAAGGGAGCCGCTGGTGGCTACGGAACAGAACGCCGTATTCTTTTGCTGCACGGTCCTGTTGGTAGCTCGAAGTCAACGCTGTGTCGCTTGCTCAAGCGAAGCATGGAGAAGTTCTCCCGCACAGACCAAGGAGCATGGTACTCCTACAAGTGGGTCAATCTACCAACTGGTGTAGATGGTGTGTACACAGAAGCAGAATGTCCTTGCCCGATGCACGAGCAGCCTCTCAAGTTGCTTCCAGTCGAAGTTCGTCAACCTATTATTGATGAATTGAATCGTATTTTTGAGGAGATTTCTCCTGAAGAACGGCAGCAAGACCTTTATACGCTGCGTTGTGCAGATGAGTTGAATCCGCTGTGTAATAAGTTCATGACTTATTTCTTGAAGAAGTATGATGGCGACCTGGAGCAAGTGCTTGAGAAGCACATCAGGGTTGTTCGTAAGGTCTACAGCGAAGCGGATCGTTGCGGTATTGCAACCTTCCAGCCGAAGGACGAGAAGAATCAGGACAGCACCGAACTTACTGGTGACATCAACTTCCGTCAGATCGGCAACTTTGGTTCCGACTCCGATCCACGAGCCTTCTCCTTTGATGGTGAATTCTGTGTCGGAAATCGTGGCATCATCGAGTTTATCGAAGCCCTGAAGCTCGATACTGCGTTCTTGTACGACCTCTTGGGTGCCTCGCAAGAGCAAAGCATCAAGCCGAAGAAGTTCTCTCAGGTCAGTATTGATGAAGCGATCATAGCTCACACAAACGACCCAGAATTCCAGAAACTCAAGAGTAATCAGTACATGGAAGCATTCCGTGACCGTACCACCAAGATCGACGTTCCTTACACCCTCAAGTGGTCTGAAGAACTCCGCATTTTGGAGAAGGATTATGGTCCTGGCAAGGTGAAGCAGCATATTGCTCCTCACACATTGGAAATTGCTGCTCTGTGGAGTGTATTGACCCGTTTGGCCGACGACAAGGATGGCAAAATTTCTTTGATCGAGAAGGCCGAACTGTATGACAACAAGCTATTGGCTGGTTGGACAGAAGATGCCGTCAAGGAAATGAAGGATAAGTATCCTGATGAGGGTATGCAGGGCGGTGTGTCCGTGCGATACCTTCAGGATAAGATTTCCAATTGCTTGGCCAATAACCATGACTATGTGAATATGTTCATGGTGTTGAATGAACTCCGGGATGGGCTGGAACATTCTTCTCTATTGTCCAACAAGGAACAGGTCGGTCGTTACATCTCCTGCATCGACTTGGCTCTCAAGAAGCTGACCGAAATCTTGAAGGCTGAGGTACAGAAGGCTCTTGTGGGCGACGAAGACGCAATCATTCGGCTTTGCACGAACTATATCGACAACGTGATGGCATTCATCAATAAGTCGAAGATGAAAGACCCAATCACGGGTCAAGACCGCAAGCCGGATGAGCGACTGATGCGACAGATTGAAGAGAAGATTCAAATCCCGGATACGGGCTGTGAAGACTTCCGCCGTCAGATCGCAGCGTTCATCGGTGATTTGGCTCACAAGGGCAAGCAGTTCCGCTGGGACAGCAATCCTAAGCTCCGCAAGGCTCTCGAAGCCAAGCTGTTCGAGGACGTTAAGGACACCATCAAGCTGAGTGCCTTGAACGTCAGTGGTGCAACAGTTGTGGATAAGGACATTCAGGAAAAGATCGACGCTATCAAGACCCGGCTCATCAAGCAATACGGGTATAACGAGCGGTCGGCAACTGATGTTCTGGACTTCGTGGGCGGCATCTTCGCCCGTGGCGATTTGGCCGAAGATGACTAATCTCGTCTGAGGGTTTAATGGGATGGATTCACAAGAGTCCATCCCCTTCTCTCATTTCATTTTTAACTCATTTAATTTTTAGGCAATCTCATGAATAATCATTGGCTAGAATCAAAGAGAAACAAAGATAGCGACAATTTTGGTATCGCTGGCAACATAAAGTTTATCATCGATGGCAAAGAAATGATAGCAATGAATAAGGATGGTTTTTATATTGAAGGACGTTTGGTCAAGAACGATTTGAAAATATACGAAGCGTTTAAGAGTTTTATTGGACGATCTCATGAATAACCATTGGCTTGATTGCGCCAAGAAAAAACAATTGTTCAAAGAGATAGACGAAATCGGTCTTGAAGTATGGGGCGAAGATGGCACCTTGGGTGACTTGTTTGCTTCTCTCAATGATGAACAAATAGACTTCTTGATGAATATGCTTGTTCGAGATTTCATGACTGACCCAGACGATATGTCATTCGGCGTAGAACTGATCGCACCCTAAAGGATTCAGTATGCAACAGCTTGAGATTAAAGAAATCACAGCCGAAGAGGAACGACGCTTCTTGGTTAATCGGCGGGCCAGTCGGGAAACTATCATTCGGCAGTTTTCTAATGCTGACCCGGACACGTTGTCCGAAGAACAAAAAGATGAAGTCCTGATCCAGATCAGAGACTTCAATTACGGTAACAAATAATTACCCGAACAAGTCTATCCGAATCTTGGAGGGATAAATGCCACGCAGAATTGAAGAAGACCACAAAGATTTCAGAGATGTAGTATCTGGCCGTATTCGGAGAGCTTTGAAGAAGTTCATCAAGAGCGGCCAGATCGTCCGAAATCGTGGTAAAAATGGCAAGATAGCAATCACCATTCCTAAGATCGACATCCCGCATATTGTTTATGGCAGTAGCGATGATGGTGTTGGTCGTGGACCTGGAAAAGATGGTGACGTTATTGGTCGTGATCCAAAGCCAGGAAAAGGCAATGGGGCTGGAGAAGGCGAAACCGAAGGCATCACCATTAACCTGGACCTTGAAGAAGTTCTCAAGTTCATGAAGGAAGAACTTCAACTTCCGAACCTGAAGAAGAAGCCAAACGAAATCTATGACGAAATCAAGATTAAATACAACAACATTTCGTTGATTGGACCTGAATCTTTACGTCACAATAGACGCACGCTGATGCAGACTCTCAAGCGTCAGGCTGCTGAAGGCACTCTCAATAATCTCAAGTATGTTCCTGGTCTTCCTGACCCGGTGAGAGTATTGCAGCCCATCAAAGAAGACAAGCGATACCGTCAGTTCAATGAGATTAAGATTCCATCCAGCAATGCGTTGGTGATCTTTGCTCGTGACGGCTCTGGCAGCATGGACGACGCCAAGTGCGATATTATCAGTGATATGTCTTGGTGGATTGATACTTGGATTCGTCGCTTTTATGACCGAGTTGATCGTCTGTATGTGTGGCACGACTCGATGGCTATGGAAGTCGATGAAGAAAAATTCTATAAGTATCGGTTTGGTGGCGGCACCACATGCTCCTCAGCATTGAAATTCATCACCAAACAGTTTGAGAATCGTTACCCGCCGAACAAGTGGAACATTTATGTGTTTTACTTTACTGACGGTGAAAATTGGGGTGATGATAATGAGACTTTCATCAAGACTCTTCAGGACGAGTTCACTCCTGAAGTGGTGAACTTCACCGGCATCACCCAGATATTGTCATATACTTATGATGGGTCGGTAAAACATCAGGTTGACGAGGCAATCAAAGCTGGTCGTCTCGACAAGGAATATGTAAGAACTGTTTCTATCGGGCCGACGACTGAAGGTAAATCGACAGCAGGATATTACAGTCCACCAACTTTGAGCGAAGACGAACGGAACGAGCAAATCATGGATGCGATCAAAAAGTTGCTCGGCAATCCAGCCACAATTAGAGAGGAAGCATAATGGGATTCATGCACGGTGCGCCAATGCTACTTGGCAACAATACGGTTCCTGGCGTGCAATTGTCGCCAGAACTGAAGATGTATATTCCAAAGATTCTTCAGGCTTGCCGAGATTGGGGTCTGGACTTCTATCCAACTGTAGTTCAGTTGTTGACTTACGACGAGATCAGTGAAATTGCCGCCTATGGTGGTTTTCCTGTGCGTTTCCCGCACTGGTCTTTCGGTATGGAATATGAAGAACTTCAGCGAGGATATGAGTTTGGGATGCACAAGATTTACGAGATGGTAATCAATACCAACCCGTGCTACATCTACAATCTCAGTTCCAATACTCTGCTCGATCACTTGACCGTTGTTGCCCACGCTACAGGACACAATGACTTTTTCAAGAACAATATTCACTTCAGCGCTACCGATACGAACATGCTGAATAAGATGGCCAATCACGGCACTCGCATTCGTAAGTACATGGCTCGTTGGGGCAAGGAACGTGTTATTGAGTTTTTGGATTGGGTTATGAGGCTTGAAACTTTGATCGACGGAGCAGAAGCCTGGACTGATCGAGTCGTTTCTGAAAAGAACATTCGGGACGAGAGAACATACCGTCATCCAAGACGATTGACGGTAAACAAAGACCGTATGTACATGGAGCCTTTCTTAAACACAAAGGATTTCCGTGATCGAGAAAACGAGCGTATCTCTAAGCAAGATGTCGCTGATGAAATTGGCGTCTTTAAGGAGCCTACCAAAAACATCCTTGCTTATTTAAGAGATAACGCACCACTGAAACCGTGGCAGGCCGATATTGTGTCGATGTTATATGAAGAAGCAATTTACTTCTTCCCGCAACGTCAGACCAAGACCATAAATGAAGGATGGGCGTCGATGACTGACTCGGTGATTATGGCCGAGCAGGGTTTCGTAGCACTTGGACAGAAGAGTCACGATTGCGGCATTATCGAATACGCCGATCACAAGATGGGTGTATTGGGCGGCAAGTATTCTATGAACCCATATAAGCTGGGATATTACCTGCTTAGGGATATTCGTAGCCGCTGGGACAAGGGACAGTTCGGACCTGAATGGGATGAATGTACCGACATCCGAATCAAAGAAAAGTGGGATACGAAAGCCGGATTGGGTAAAGAGAAGATTTTCGAGGTTCGCAAATATTACGACGACTTCACTTTGCTCCATGAGTTCTTTACTGAAGACTTTTGCCGTGAACAAGAATACTTCCACTGGAAACACTTCCCGAATGGTGAATTCAAAATTGACAATCGTGAGTTCAAAGACATCAAGCGTCTTCTGCTCCGAAGGCATTTGAATGGCGGCTTGCCGGATATTCGCCTGACAGAGCCGAACTATCGTGGCAAGGGAGCTATGTTCCTTCAGCACAACTTTGATGGTCGTGATATTTACGAGCCATATGTCTTTGATGTATTGACCGCACTGCGGGCAGTGTGGGGAGAAGATGTCTATCTGGCATCTGAAGATGAAGATGGCAATGAGAAAGTTTATTGCTGTTACGGGACCGACAGCACAAAGGACGTGGAGCTTGTGTCTCGTAAGGAGCACATCAAGCGTGGATGAGTCAAAAGTATTGACTGTATATGAGGAAGAAAGTTCTTATGAATTTATGTCTAGGCTCCAATTCGTCTTGATCGAGCTTGGAATAAAGGTCAGAGTAGTCGAAGAACATCCAGATTGTGCGATATATGCACTGTCACACGCTGAGAGAATAGATGGCAAAGAAAAAGAGTTCAATTGATTTCCTGGAGTTGGTGAATCAGGTTCATAATTATGACTTGAATCCATTCAATCGTGAAATCTATTTACACAGCCATTATTCTGGACACGATGAAGAGAGTGGCATCGAATATCGGATGGCCACTCAGTTCATCAAGAATTTGAATTTGCTGGATCAGGATGCCGAAGAAAATATCCTGATTCATCTGCATAGTCCAGGTGGTGATTGGATTCACGGCATGGCTATTTTTGACGCAATTTTAGTGGCTCGGTCTTCGGTGAATATCTTGGCTTATGGGGAAGTATCTTCGATGAGCAGTGTGCTGTTACAAGCGGCATGTAAGCGAGTCATGATGCCATCTTGTGAGTTCATGATTCATCGTGGGTTTTTGAGTTTGGAAGGCGTGGCGACCACAGTTCAATCGAATGCGGCGTGGAACAAAAAGACCGACATGAGAATGCTTCGACTATATGCGGGCAGAGCCGTGGACGGTCCTTTTTTTCGTCAAAATGACATGAACGAAAATCAGGTGGTTAAATTTATCGACCAAAAAATACGCAAACTTGGCGATTGGAATCTCAGTGCAGAAGAAGCTGTCTATTACGGATTAGCAGACGGCGTATTCGGACAGCCTGGATATGAATCGCTAGACAAAATAAGGAAATGTTCATGACGACAATTGACTCCCAGGCACCCGGCGCTCGTGTAAGTTACGGTAAAGAAAAAGAAGAACAGGTCATTAGATGCCTAAATGACAATTATGCCGATCACGGTTATAATCTCGTTCCAGGCAGCTTCTTTGAAGATTGCCAAGAGAAAACAGATTGTTGGCAAGTGACCAAGAGCGGCAAAAGATACCGTAGTGCCATTAAAGCCAGGGTGTCGAAGAATGATATTCTTGTTGCCATGCGTGATCCTTTCTATGGCATCAATCATCCAGAAACAGTTATTGGGAGAGATGTACTGGTAGAGTATTTTCAGTATATCACATTATCCAAAGATGGTTCTGTTATTCGAGTTGCTAACGGCAAGATCATCCATCAGATGTGCAACGTCTTGTGGGAAGAGTTTTTGGAAAAAGTGGGCGATGTCGATATGACTAAACACCCATATAATAAAGCAAGGCCAGCCAAGCTCATGTCTTCGGAAACATATCCAGGTTGCGAGCTATGGCTACACTACGACCGCTGGAAAGGCCAGCCGAAAATGCTGGGGTTTATTCCTCCAGACATTTTGAAAGTCGGCAAAGAGATCAAGTACCACAATTTTATTCAGGAATGATATTATGGCTGACGAAATGAATTGGCTGTTAACCGACGAGTTCGTTGCGTTCTCAGCAAAGATCAAAGATATTCATGAACGCAAGAAGACAAAGAAGTCTGAACTTAAAGCGTTCTATGACAAAATTCAGGTGGACATCAAGGCTCTTGAAGAGGAAGCCAAGGATGCTGAAGATGAATTCCAGAATTGGAAAAAAGGACAAGAAGTCGAAGACAAAACTGATGAATAATAGGCTGGAAATAGGACTCCGGTTTGGTTATACTGTTGCTTAACACAAAGAACCCAACCCGGAGTTAATATGACGCTAGAAATTTGCGGATTTGAACATTTACACCTTCATACGGATTTCAGCACCCTCGATGGCTACGGCATGGTTGAGGAATATGCGACTCGTGCGCCACTCATCAATCAAAAGTTTTTGACCATCTCAGATCACGGCATGTTGGGGGCCATCCCTCGTCAAATCAAAGCCTGTGACAAGATGAATGACAAAAAGGGAAAAGATACCCTATCTCCCATCTTCGCCTGTGAATTGTACGTCAACAGGCTTCAGCCCGAATCCAACGGTCTGGGTGACATGCAGAAGTTCATGGCTGATCTAAATGAAGATGAACAAAAGGAATGCCGTGCAGGATCGCATCTTTTGGCTATTGCCTACAACGAAATAGGCTATAAGAATCTGGTCCGTCTATCATCCTGGGCGTGGACCAAGGGATTCTATCGTCATCCTCGTGTCAACTACGAACAGCTTCAGAAGTACAAGGAAGGACTGTTCTTCACGTCTTGTTGCTACAACAGTGAAGTTGGACGGGCTTTTGACCAACACGGTGAAGACGCCGCTTTCGCTATGATCGAGCGATATATTGAGATGTTCGGCAAGGAACACTACTTGCTGGAAATCATGTTGCTCGATTTTGAAAAACAAAAACCATATGACGCCTTCATTATCAAGGCTAAAGAAAAGTATGGTTTGAAATTGATCCTCACCAATGACTGTTTAGTCGATGGAACTTTAATTTGGACACATTTAGGTTTTCAACTTATTGAAAACTTAAATGTTGGAGACATGGTTCTTACACATAATAATAGATATCGTCCTATTGAAGTTAAAGTCAGTCGTAAACTAAATCATGATGAAAGAGTTTTTGAAGTCAAAGCAACTGCTGGCACTTTTTCTTTTCAATCAACTGGAAATCACAAAATTTATGTAAAACAAGGGGTCGATTTTAATTGGATTAAAACATCGAATTTAAAAAAAGGCGATTGTTTGGTTTATCCTGATTTTTCAAAATGTTCATTTTTTTCCAATCAAGATTTAGATTACATTGATCTTAGTGAATTCATCGAAGATGAAGATTTGTATTCTGAAGTAACATATTCTAATAGACATAATTTGCGATGTGGCTTGCGTGAGAAGGACGGATATTATTTATCCCAAAGAGGATTTAGCGGCAATTCCACAGTTAAAATCCCGAAGTTATTTCCTGTAGATAAAGAATTTTGTCGAGTATTAGGATGGTACATTGCTGAAGGTTGGAGTGACACAAATTCGTACCAAGTTGGTTTTGCTCTTTCTATTCATGAACAAGATGTTGCTGATTTTTTAATTGCTTATTTTTCCAAATTTGGCATCAAAGTGAAGCAATATTCTGTTTCTGAAAATGGGATTGCCATTAGATTTTCTAGCAAGGTATTCAATAGGGTTTTATCTAAAATATGTGGCAAAAAGGCTCTTAACAAACATTTGCCTTATATTAGTGGAACTTGGATTGGTAAATTCAGTGAAAGTCAATTCAAGCAAATTATAGCTTGTCACCAGTTTGGTGATGGAAGTTATTTGAATGGAGTTTTTGCTTTTCACAGCACAAGCAAGAAATTGATTTTTGAGATAGCTTCTGTGTTAAACGCAATGGGATTTCCGTCAATTCCATCGGTTGATAAGAAAAAAAATGTTAATTGGAATCAATGTTGGCATTTGAATTATTCTGGCGACGCCGGGAAAAAGCTAAGCAATTTTCTTTGTGGTGTATCACAGGATACAGGCAATTCTTCTTTGTGGACTTACGAGAATGAACATTGGTTGATTAAAATTCAAGAGGTCAATGAAATTGTTTACCAAGGAAATGTTCATGATTTTCAAGTTAAAGAAGATCATTCATTCACGGCAAACATGGCTGTAGTTTCTAATTGTCACTACTGCCAAGCAGAAGACAGTCATTTTCAGCGGCTTATGTTGATGGTTCAAACGGGACGTACTCTGGAAGAGATCAAGAGTGCTATTGCCCAGGATCAGATGCAAGACTTCTTTGAGCTTCAGGACGCCAACCTTTGGATGAAGTCTGAAGAAGACCTGAATGCCAAGTGGGAGAAAGACTATAAGGATATTGTGCCTTATGAGCTTTTCTGTGAAGCCAAGCGAACGACTGTCGAAATCTGCAATAAAGCCAAGGGTGTTCAGCTTGATCGCTCGCTTAAATTGCCAGTCATTCCAGATGCCGATGAAACTCTCAAAGAACTCGTCATGCGTGGCTTCAAGTGGCGTGGTTTGCCACAAACCAGAGAATATACAGATCGCATCAAAGAAGAATACAGTCTCATTACCCGCAAGGGCTTCTCCAGTTACTTCTTGATTCAAAAGATGATGACAGATGAAGCACGACGGGTGTGTGTAGAGCTTCTGGGGTTTGGTGATGGTTCACAAGCTGTCGGTCCAGGTCGAGGCTCGGCGGTGGGCGCATTGACGTGTTATTGTTTGGGCATCACGAATGTAGACCCTATCTATGAAGGGCTGTTGTTCAGTCGATTCATGAGCGAAGCTCGTGGTGGTCGAAGTATTGTTCTTGAGTTCAGAAACATGGACCCGCTCCCTCCAGAGGATGCGTTTGCAGCTTAAATTTTGTCTATCGCATCCAGAACTTTCCTGAGCGGCACTTGGTTATTTTCGATGTAAAAGAATTGGTATTGCTTTGGATCGCAACACGGTAGCGATGAGTATTCCATTTTCAATATCTCTGGCTCATCGCATTGTTCTGCAATTACTTCTCTGTGCCAATTGTGTTTTGCTAATGGTTTTTCATCAGGCATCGCAAGTATCATTCTTGGATGCTTGATGCCTCCGGCGTAGTGAGTCGTTCCTGTGTCTGTGCCAAGAAATATCTTGCTTCTGCGGACGTAGTTGAACGTATCGTAGATATTTTTGCTGTAGATGACACCAGGATGCTCGATGTTGATAATGTGCTTTTTGCGGGCGTCGATAACCATGCAGACCTTTTCATGGCGACCGCATAGTTCTTGGAATGTTTCAAGAGCGGACTCTGGGGATATTTCTCGTTCTATGTTATATCCAACTGCCAATACTGGAATGAACACTACATCTAAATCGGTTTCTTCTTCTCTGTAGTGATTCTTGAGATCGGTCCAGATGCCCTTTTCTCGCAGCAACGGGTTCCAGAACCACATATTGTAAGGCTCGAAAATTGGGTATTCAAAATGATTTGCTGAGGCAAAAACCACTAGGTTGTCTGGGAATAGTTCAATTGCTGAAACAAAGGGATTTGAGTCTTTGTAATGGACATCGTGTCCTTTGAGATTCAAATATTTGATTAAAGCGGTAGTTTGAATTTCATCGCCAATACGATATTCTGGATGGTCGTGGTAGTAAATCATCTATTGTCCAATAAAAAAGGCAGGTGAGAAATCTCACCTGCCTTTAATTATAGTCTGTTATTTACAGCTTACATCCCGCCGCCCATTAGTGCAGGATGACCCTTCATTGCAGCCATCAGATTGTGATGTGCGCTCTTCTTTTTTGGAGGAGCAATCTTGCCAATCTTATCGTGAGGAGGAGCCGGAGGTCCACCCATGTCATCGCCACCCATGTCGTCATCATCGTCGAGTCCTAGATCATCGTCGCCTAGATCATCGTCTTCATCACCCATGTCGTCGCCCATGTCTTCATCATCCATGTCGTCATCGTCGTGCATGTCATCTGGATGTGGCATTTCTTCGTCATCGCCCATTCCCATATCATCGTCGTCCATGCCCATCATTCCAGGATGAGGAATTGGCTTCTTTTTCTTCATTTTGTGCATTGGCGGTCCACCAATATCGCCGCCACCATTTTCATCTCCCATTGGAGGAGCAACCATTTCATTCATAGCCTTGGCGAGTCTTCGAGCGTACATTTCATCACGCTCCATCAGAATGGCTAGAGCCTTGAAGGTTTCAGGATGATCGACCATTTCCTTGACCAATTTGCCAAACAAGCCATTTCTCTTCATTTCACGAACCAAAGCGGAGACGTACTTCTGGTTGCATTTGCAGACAGCGATAGTTTCTTTGATTGAGTTATGAGGAGATTCTTGGCAGGCACATTCATCAAGACCCTTGAGCGCTTCTGTCCGAACTGTTTTTGTGAATTCAGCTAGAGACATACCTTTAGTGCGATCAACCCATTCCTGAGTTTTGGTCTTAGGCCAAGTGGCTTGTTTTTTGCCACCAGGGACACCGTTTTCGTCTTTGCTGACGCCGTTTTTTCCACCATACCAACCATAGCCCGGTTCGTATTTGAGTTTAGAATCGCCCTTATGAGCAAAGCCATCGCCCAATTTGCCTTTATTGGGGTCTTTAGCGTCAGTCCCACCCTTGTAAGGTTTGACTTCGCCATCTTGACCCTTACCGCCAGCGTCTTTGTGTTTCTTCTCTTTAGCAGGTTTGGTTTCGATACTTCCCTCGAAGTCGGCAATCTGCTTGACAGTGCTGGAAGTTTTCAACTTCTTGTTGCGATCTAAATATTCTTGAAATTTCATGTGTGCCATAAGATTGTCTCCGTTTTCTTATCTAGTGTGCTGTTGGTGTATTTAACACCAAACTTCTTTCGTTGGGTAAAGGTATTTTGCTTTCAGAGGATCATAAAAACTCAACTCGAAGGTATATATTAAGAGCAAGAGTAAAACAGGATGGTGAATATGCGTTTCCGAAAGTTCGATGATTTTTTGAAAGAGCGAGAGGTCAGTGAGTCCTACAGTGGCTCGTTGAATCGCACCGCTTTGGACTACGACAAGAAACTTGCGCAGTTCAATGCTCGTTTTGATGACCCAAAGCAGGGTGATGAGATCGTCAGGGCTGCGGGATACAAAAGCGTGGGAGCCTTCGTTACTGACCCAGATCAGAAGAAATGGTCGAGACTGAAGATTCCTGGTCAGCAAAATTACGTCCGATGAGCTTTACAAAGGTGAATCGGAGTGGTAGAATGATTGTACCTGACCGAAGGATGCTTGGTCCGAAAGGCCCTTTTCTTAGCGTACAGGCCCGCTTCCGAAGGTGAAATGATCGAAACGCTGGTTAACCAATCTCCAGATTTCGGCTTTCACTGAATTGGTTGTGAAAAATTGGTACAAGGGGCCGTCCCGGTTTCGACGGCGGTGGATGAGGTTAGAGTGGCACGCAGACGTTGATCGAAAGGCGTCTCAAAAATTCGATCAAGCCTTAACTGGCGAAACTGTTAAGTTCCCAAGTGCTGCTCCGGCAGCACTTGCTGCCTAAGCAATTAGGCACTGACTGAGAAAGCGCCGCAAGTAGCGTTCAAAAGTCAGCCGCAAAATCTTGCTGGTCTGAAGGTGGGCGACTTACCTGAAGACGAGAAAATAGGTCGATAAGGCTGATGGACCTTTGCTCGGAGTGGTCCCGAAAGCCCGACAAATGAACAAAGAGACAAGCGTGTAGAGGCTTTAATTTTGTTATCGCCACACAGGGGTTCGACTCCCCTCGGCTCCATTAAAATTCGCATGACCTCCACTACTATAATGGTAGTGGAGGTTTTTTATGCTTGTGTATTGTTGTGTGTGCAGAAAAGAGTTTGAAAGACTCAATCTTGAAGACCTAAAGCAACAATGGGATTCCCAGAAGGGAAGAAGTTCTTCGAGAATTTGCAAAAGCCGTTATGAAACGCTGAGATGATCTTTTTTTTTGCTAATAGCCCGCTCTTTGAGCGGGCTATTTTCATTTCATGGGCTTGTTTTTCATACATACCACTACATCAAGGAGGCATGTATGTCATTTAACAATATTGATCGTGGAGGATATGTTCCACCATCTGTAAAAAAGCAACAAGACCATCAGCGGGCTAAGTTGGCGAAAGACTTCAAAAATAGAACTGTATTTTTGGAAACAAAAATAGAGTCAGGAGCCGTTAATAAAACAGTTGCCAAAAAGAATTCTTTGTTGACTCCCAAGAAGCCTGATATGGTTTGGAAAGAAGGTGCTTATTTGGCATCTTCTGCTGTGGAACAGCAAGAGCATGATAGAAAGAAAATAGGCGACGTGCCGGTGGTCATTAAGAAACCGGCAAATATACAACCAATGATCTTTGAAGAAAAACCCGTGGTTTATTCTGATAAGGTGCAAAACTTGATCTTGCCGACCAAGGTGGCTCGCAAGATTGTCAAGTCTGTAGTTTTGTTGACTGGCAGTAAGCCAGAGTATGAAATTGGACAACAGTATCTAGCAGATTGTGGAATGGATACAAGTTGGGTTTTCAAATGCCCTCCAGAGAAGGAACTCCCAATTTGTGTTGATAATGAATCAGATGGTGCATGGGTTCCGTTTATAGTCCTGTACCGTGTTGATTATTTTGAATGTAAGTATGTGAAAGAACACGGTCTGGGCAGAGAGTTCAGTCAAGGCCACGGAGTAGCATACAACTAATGGGAAATAAATGCCAAATACGATAAGAACCGAAGCTGAACTGTTAGCCCTGTTTATTGACAATAATCAGGGTCTAATTAACGCACAAGACATGCGTGACTTCGTGGTTTCTTCTCGTGTTGGACAAAACTATCCAGGACCACGAGGCCATCAAGGATCGCCTGGAACAGTTGGTGGTCAAGGACCGCAAGGTCGAATTGGACCACAAGGCGCTCAAGGCGAAGGATCGACAGTTCAAGGGCCGACAGGAGTTCAAGGGCCGACAGGAGTTCAGGGACATCAAGGAGTTCAAGGCGCAGGTTTTCAGGGAGTTGTTGGCGAACAAGGTCCACAAGGACTAGCAGGAGTTCAAGGAGTTCAAGGAAATCAAGGAGTTCAAGGCGCAGGTTTTCAGGGAGTTGTTGGCGAACAAGGTCCACAAGGACTAGCAGGAGTTCAAGGAGTTCAAGGCGCAGGTTTTCAGGGAGTTGTTGGCGAACAAGGTCCACAAGGACTAGCAGGAGTTCAAGGAGTTCAAGGAAATCAAGGGTTCATTGGTTTTCAAGGACTGGCGGGCGTTGATGGGAATCAAGGAAGCCAAGGACTTACTGGCTCTCAAGGTGATGTTGGTTTTCAAGGACTGGCGGGCATTGATGGAAACCAAGGAAACCAAGGACTTACTGGCTCTCAAGGTGATGTTGGTTTTCAAGGACTGGCGGGCATTGATGGAAACCAAGGAAACCAAGGACTTACTGGCTCTCAAGGCGATGTTGGTTCTCAAGGACTGGCGGGCATTGATGGAAACCAAGGAAACCAAGGAAACCAAGGACTTACTGGCTCTCAAGGCGATGTTGGTTTTCAAGGACTGGCGGGCATTGATGGAAACCAAGGAAACCAAGGAAACCAAGGACTTACTGGCTCTCAAGGTGATGTTGGTTTTCAAGGACTGGCGGGCATTGATGGAAACCAAGGACTTACCGGCTTTCAAGGCGATGTTGGTTTTCAAGGACTGGCGGGCATTGATGGAAACCAAGGACTTACCGGCTTTCAAGGCGATGTTGGTTTTCAAGGACTGGCGGGCGTTGATGGGAATCAAGGAAACCAAGGACTTACCGGCTTTCAAGGACTGGCGGGCATTGATGGAAACCAAGGAAACCAAGGACTTACCGGCTTTCAAGGCGATGTTGGTTTTCAGGGCAATCAAGGCGATGTTGGTTTTCAGGGCAATCAAGGCGATGTTGGTCTTCAGGGCAATCAAGGCGATGTTGGTCTTCAGGGCAATCAAGGCGATGTTGGTCTTCAGGGCAATCAAGGTTTTCAAGGCAGTGATGCTTCCGTTTCTTATACAAACGCTGCGACCACCCCTTCTACGATTGGTGGCATCCCTTCAGGATCAACATTTAACTCTCGAACTATGCAACAAATGTGGGATTCTCTCTTGTATCCATATCAATCTCCTGCTTTTTCTTCATTTACGATGTCTGGTCAAACCACCAGTGTAGAAGTCGGCGTCACTATATCAGGGACTAAAACATTTACATGGGCAACAACTAATTCCAGCAATATAAACGTCAATACAATATTGATTTCAGATGTTACAAATAGTGTGACTTTGGTGTCTGGTTCAGCAAATGATGGAACGGAAGCAATTGCTTTGCCTACGGCCATTCAAAAGACGAGTCAGGCATCTCATCAATGGAGTATTAGAGGCACCAACAGCAATTCAGTGAATTTCTTGGCGACATTCACTGTGTCATGGTTCTGGCAAAGATATTATGGACCAAGTACAAACACTACTCTCACCGAGGCTGATATAGAAGCCTTGACGAATAGTGGATTGGCAAGCGGATACAGTGGAACTTTTGCATATGCCGGAGGCGGTTATAAGTTCTTTTGTTTTCCCACTTCATTCGGCTCTCCAGCATCCTTTAAAGATGCGGCTACTAACTTAAATGTGGCTATGGCAAGTAGTTCAGATGATGCTTTTTTTTCAAATACAGCCAATAGTTTGTCTTACGGTCTGGTATCTGTCACGAATGCTTTTAGTCAAACGACTAATTATCGTGTTTACCGTTCTAAGAACATTCTTGGCGGGGCCATCTCGATAATAGTGGCGTAAGGATAAAATGTAATGCCAGCGATTCCAGGCTCAGTAAGCGTAACGGGCATTTTAGCCCCAACAGATACGACTGACACATATGCTGTAACCGATCCGGGCTACGGTATTGATGGCTTACGTTCTGTTGCGGACCTAACTGCCCGAAATGCCATTCCTGATGATCGTCGCCGATTTGGCATGTTGGTGTTCACTCAATCCGATCAGATGTATTGGACGCTGAAAGTTGGACCCTGGGCAGGAACCAATGCCGACTGGACCGCACTTACGCTTTCTGCCAGTACAACAGTCGCCTATAGACGAACATTTACAGATGTAGACTTATCGGCGGGCATTTTGTCAGTCACTCATAGTCTTAATCAAAAGTACGTCAGCGTAACAATTTACGACGATAATGATAAACAAATAATACCAAGCGAGGTATTTCTCCAAAATACAACACAGCTTCAGATTGATTTCACTGGATTTGGCACGATTTCAGGAACCTGGAATATTGTTGTGATTGGTTGATGAATACAATTTTGAATTTGTGCTTTTTGAACAGTCAAGTAGTACATACGACTACACAACTACACAACTACACACAACTACACACAACCTATGTAGATGTGAAAAGGGCGAGGCAGTCCGACAATGTTAAAGAGGTAATAGAATGCCAAATATGATCCACGGTCTGATAGACGCAAAATACATTGAGTACATTCTCCACGGTTCGGACTCGACAGTTTACGACGTTGGCACTGGTGCATCCGTTGCGCTTAGTATTGCCAGCTATTCAGTCGGCGGCAATACTCTCAAAGATGGTGTCTTCATTTATGTTGGCGGCTCTGGCGGTTCTTGCAATATCACCAGCATCACAGGTGCCGAAGCCGGTCAGTATTTGATTCTGAAAAGAGGAACAAGCTCGACCAGAACAATTACGCTCAATGAATCCGGTGGCAGCATTAAGCTAAATGGCACAGCAACCACTTATGATCTGGCAGATGGACCAGCTTGTTTATTATACAACGGTACAAATTGGACAGAAGTTTACAGAAAGTCCGGTTCTCAGGGACCACAGGGCAACCAGGGCAATCAAGGATCGCAAGGAAATCAGGGCAATCAAGGAAATCAGGGAAATCAAGGAAATCAGGGAAATCAAGGCGTTCAAGGTCCACAAGGTCCGAATCCGGGTGAAGTTGGAGGAGGACAACAAGGATACCAAGGGAATCAGGGTAATCAAGGAACACAGGGATTCCAAGGTAATCAGGGAAATCAAGGCAATCAAGGTCATCAAGGTTTTGCAGGAAATCAGGGCGTACAAGGAACTCAAGGCGTACAAGGAAACCAGGGCGCACAAGGTCGTCAAGGCAACCAGGGGAACCAAGGTTTTGTAGGAAACCAGGGAAACCAAGGCGCACAAGGAAACCAGGGCAATCAAGGAAATCAAGGTTTCGTTGGTAATCAGGGAGTACAGGGCGCACAAGGTCGTCAAGGCAACCAGGGGAACCAAGGTTTTGTAGGAAACCAAGGTTTTGTAGGAAACCAGGGAAATCAGGGCAACCAAGGTACTCAGGGTTTCCAAGGCTCACAAGGCAACCAGGGCAACCAAGGTACTCAAGGCTTACAAGGCAACCAAGGAAACCAAGGCAACCAAGGTACTCAAGGCTTCCAAGGCAACCAAGGAAACCAAGGCAACCAAGGAACGCAAGGTTTCCAAGGCAACCAAGGAAACCAGGGCAACCAAGGCAATATAGGTTTCCAAGGAAGTTCGCCACAGGGGCAACAAGGCAATCAGGGCAACCAAGGATCGCAGGGCAACCAAGGGTTCGTCGGAGCGTTTTTATCGAAGGCGACTGGCACTTTTACGAGTGCAAACTTGACAGCAAACGTATTGACGATCACCCACAATTTATCCATATCTGTTCCTTTGATTATTCAGATTTATGACAACGGCACAAATATGGTAATTCCTACTGAATACACATATGTCAACAGCAACTCGTGTACAGTTGATTTTACCGGCTTTACGGTAACTGGCACTTGGTCTTGGATTTTGGTGTACTAAGGAGCAAGATAAACAATGAAAACAGGTAAAATAACATCGGCTACGTTTGTCAACCCTTCTTGGGGTACAACAACGATTGCCAGCAATATCATTAGCTCCTTGGTTGGATCGCACTATACCGTTACGCCTAGTGGTGGTGTCGGGACATCAGATACACTTACAACGATCAACTATACTTCTCTCCAAGATGGGCAGTTATTGGTTCTTCGAGCTAACGGCACATCATCTTCGATTACTTTGACATCGGCAGGCAATATTGCCACATTGTCTCCGATAGTCATGACTGAATTTGTTAGTGTTTATTTGATTTACAATAGCACAGCAACCAAATGGTATGTTGCAGGTCGTCAAGGTTATCAAGGAAATCAAGGCAATCAGGGCAATCAAGGATCACAAGGAAATCAGGGCAATCAAGGATCACAAGGAAATCAGGGCAATCAAGGAAATCAAGGTTTTCAAGGTTTTCAGGGCGATAGAGGTTTCCAAGGAAACCAGGGTTTAGTGGGAAATCAGGGCGTACAAGGAACTCAAGGAGCACAAGGAAATCAGGGCAACCAAGGTGTACAAGGAAATCAAGGCAACCAAGGTTTTGTAGGAAACCAAGGAAATCAAGGTCGCCAGGGAAATCAGGGCAACCAAGGAACACAAGGTTTCCAAGGCAACCAAGGTTTCGTTGGAAATCAAGGCAACCAGGGATCACAAGGTAATCAGGGCGTTCAAGGATCACAAGGCAACCAAGGTTTCCAGGGAAATCAGGGCAACCAAGGTACGCAAGGCTTCCAAGGCTCACAAGGTTTCCAGGGAAACCAAGGCAATCAAGGCTTTGCAGGTAATCAAGGTGTACAAGGAACTCAGGGCAATCAAGGATTTGTCGGAAATCAGGGCGTACAAGGCACTCAAGGCGCACAAGGCTTTGCAGGCAATCAAGGTGTACAAGGAACTCAGGGCAATCAAGGATTTGTCGGAAATCAGGGCGTACAAGGCACACAGGGCGCACAAGGAAACCAGGGCGCACAAGGAACTCAAGGATTCCAAGGCAACCTGGGAAATCAGGGAAATCAAGGCTTTGTTGGAAATCAGGGTAATCAAGGCGCACAGGGTACTGCGATGACTTCAACTTCCTTTACGTTTACCAATGCAAGTCTGTCGGTAGGAGTTTACACCGCTAATCACAACTCTGGTCGTCAGTATTGGAGCGTAGAAGTGTTCGACAACACCAGCAAGAGAATTTTGCCGGACTTTATTACTTGCACAAATACAAACAATTTGGCAATTGATTTGACGACCTACGGAGTAATCACAGGTACATGGACAGCGAGGTTATCATAATATGAAAATAGGATCATTTCAATTCGCAGGAACACGTCTAAGAGACGCCTCTACGATTAACCTTACAAATATAAGTACCAGCTTAACTATTGCTGGTTCTTATCATTTGATTACGGTGTCCACTGGTGCGTGTACTTTAACGAGTATCAATGGTCCTGCTATCGCCGGTACTACTGTTCAATTTATTTTGACTACGGGTTCACAGAACTGTACGTTCAATACTGGCGGCAACATCACAGATACCGTCACCCTTGCTGCTGGTGGTATGGTTTCTTATATGTACGACGGAACTGCATGGATCATTCTCCATACAGATGGACCACAAGGCTCTCAAGGCAATCAAGGAGTTCAAGGCTCGCAGGGCAACCAAGGTTTCATTGGAAGGCAAGGCAACCAAGGCCATCAAGGAAATCAAGGAAATCAGGGATTTCAGGGCGCACAAGGATTCCAAGGCAATCAGGGACGACAAGGCAATCAAGGCAACCAAGGTTTTACAGGAAATCAGGGCAATCAGGGACTACAAGGCAATCAGGGAAATCAAGGAACTCAAGGTTTTCAAGGTAATCAAGGAAATCAGGGCAACCAAGGCAACCAAGGTTTTGCAGGAAATCAAGGCGTCCAAGGAACTCAGGGCGCACAAGGAAACCAAGGATTTGTTGGCAACCAAGGAAATCAGGGCAACCAAGGAAACCAAGGCACTCAAGGATTCCAAGGCAATCAAGGCTTTGCAGGAAACCAAGGCGTACAAGGAACTCAGGGCGCACAAGGAACTCAGGGCGCACAAGGCGTACAAGGAAACCAGGGCAATCAAGGGTTTGTTGGAAACCAGGGCAACCAAGGAAACCAGGGAAATCAAGGATTTGTCGGAAACCAGGGTGTACAAGGAAATCAGGGCAATCAAGGATTTGTTGGAAACCAGGGCAACCAAGGAAACCAGGGCAATCAAGGATTTGTTGGAAACCAGGGCAACCAAGGCGTTCAAGGTTCACAAGGCTTCCAAGGAAACCAAGGCGCACAAGGAAACCAGGGCAATCAAGGAAATCAAGGTTTTGTTGGCAACCAAGGCACGTTTGGTTGGAATTTAGCTGGGTCGATTACTACGTTTACCAATGCCAGTTTATCTTCTGGTATGTTTTGGGATATACACGAAACGTTCGCTTATACACATAGCCGGTCAGCCGACTGTGCCTTCGTTGTATATGATAACAATAGCATAGAAATCATCCCAGCAGCGATTACCCGAACTTCTACGACTCAGGTGACGATAGATTTACAGGGTTACACACCGCTAACGGGGACATGGACATTGGTAGTATTGTAAAATGAAAATCTCGATCTTTACACCAACGCATAAGCCGGTCTATCTCGACCGGCTTTTTCGTTCTCTTCAAGAACAGACATATTCAAATTGGGAATGGATAATTGTTCCCAACAATGGGGCAGAGGTAGAGCCAATTGATGATGAACGTGTCAAAATATTTCCTTGCAATGATTCTGACAATATCGGATTTCTGAAGCGATATGCCGCTGGTAAAGCCACAGGCGAAGTCGTCGTGGAAGTCGATCACGACGACGAGCTTTTCCCAACTGCTATCGAAGAGTGTGCCAAAGCCTTCGAGGACACAACTGTTGATTTTGCTTATTCAAATTGTTGCGACGTTCGAGAGAATTATGTTCCTCGGTGTTTCGGCCCAGATTGGGGTTGGATTAACCGAGTTTGCAAGTTCAAAGAACACGATTTGATCGAAACAGTATCATTTCCTCCCAATCCGGCTTCGATCAGCAAAATATGGTATTCTCCCAATCATTTTCGAGCATGGCGTAAAGAATTTTACGACCGCATTGGTGGACATGACGCCTCGCTGGACGTGCTTGACGATCAGGATATTTTATGCCGCACATATATTCAGGGAAACATGAAGCACATCGACAAGCCTCTTTATGTTTATCATCTACACCAGGAAAACACTTGTTACGGAGAAAAGAACGCCAAGATTCAAGAAGGCACTTTGATTCTTCACGACAAGTACATCTACCAACTCGTTGAGCGATGGAGCGATTTGAATGGTTTGCGCAAAATCGACTTATGTGGTGGTCATAGCAAGCCCGAAGGTTATGAAAGCACTGATCTTGAACGTGGCGATATTCTGGCTGACCTGGATGGTCGCTGGCCATTTGAAGATGGTTCTGTTGGCGTGTTTCGTGCGCATGACGCCATTGAGCATCTGAAGAACCCCATCAACACAATGAAGGAAGCATATCGCTGTCTGGCACCAGATGGTTGGTTCTTAACTCAAACGCCATCTACCGATGGTCGTGGAGCTTTTCAAGACCCGACGCATGTTAGTTTCTGGAATAGCAACAGTTTTTGGTATTACACTCGTGCAGAGCAGGCGAAGTACATCAATACGCCGGTTCGTTTTCAAATGAATCGCATCAAAAACTTTTTTCCAAGTGATTGGCATCAACTTCACAACATCATTTATGTTAAAGCTGATTTGATGAAACTCACCGACACACGGGTTCCAGGTGCGGTAGAAATCTGATTGTAAAGCAAAACAAATGCTTATTGCACGTCTTGGCCTTTATCTAATCTTTGACTTGGCCTATAATCCTTGAACCTCAGACAAGGAGTTATGAATGTCACAAACCGACAGCCAAGAGTTGAACGAAATTTTGAAGAATGCTCCCGAACCTACGTCTTACGATTCAGACGACGACGGGAGCTTTGTCATTTGCGGAGAGTCAGCCACGCCAGCCCCGCCATCATTTGATCGTGGCATGGGTGGATATTGCCAATGGTCCACATCGGACGGCAAGCGATATATCCCTTCCAGCAAGACAGCCAAGAAGCTCACACCGGGCGTTTACGATATTCTCCACAGCAACACAATCGGTCTTTATTTTGAGCAGATTCCTGTGCTTACGACCGGATTGATTCGGTTTCCAGAAACCAATTCTGACAAGGTTGTATCTGAAATTCAGAAGTTCTGGAAAAAAGAAAATATCTTCCGCAGTTACAATCTGACCTATAAGCGTGGAATCATTCTTTGGGGTCCACCAGGATCGGGCAAATCTTGTACGATTCAGTTGATTATGCGTGACGTTGTGGAGCGTGGCGGCGTCGTCATCAAGTTTACTCATCCAACTTTATTTCTCGAAGGCATTCGCAAGTTTCGAGAAATCCAACCAGACACACCAGTTGTCGTGTTGATGGAGGATATTGATAGCATCTTGGAGATGTACTCTGAGAGCGAAGTCCTCAATATTCTTGATGGTGTCAATCAAATCGAGAAGGTTGTCTTTTTGGCGACCACCAACTATCCAGAGAAGTTGGGCGCTCGCATTGTCAATCGACCTTCGAGATTCGACAAGCGATTCAAGATCGGCCATCCCAATGCCGAGAGTCGTCGTATTTATTTCGAGTACATTATTGGTAAAGACAAGGTGAAGTCCCTCAAGATCAACTTGAATAAATGGGTTGAAGATACTGCTGAGTTCAGCATCGCTCACTTGAAGGAATTGTTTACTGCCGTCGTTATTCTCGGCGATGAATATGATGACGCAATTGAATCTCTATCTTTGATGAAAGAGGGCAAGCCAGATTCATCTAAGGACGAAGCCCGAAAAGCAATGGGCTTTGGCACCAACAAGAAGTCTCGACGACATCTACCATCAGATTATAAATTCATGAAAGAATTAGAGGAGATGGAATGAGTGAGCCAATTCTGATCTCGACTGAATATATTCTGGTCATTGATACAGATGGATTCTCCGATGCCTTTGCCAAGAAGCTCTGTGCGTATTGCACGGGTTTTGTGGACGAAACCGAGAGCGACTTGGAATTCTCTGATCTATATTTTCTGGAAGAAGGCATTGAAGACGACGAGTCCCCAAGAGGGAAGGTTGCTGATGAAAAGAATCCATTTTATGGCTTTGTTGGTCAGCGGCTTGATGAAGATCAAATTTATTCGCCATGTTGCGTATGGTTGAATAAAGCGTATGGCTATAACGCCAATGGCGAATACGCTCTCCTGACAGAAAAGAACTTCGATGAGTACAATTTTCCTGCTCCTTTGAGTGTTGGTATTTTTTTTGATGCCGCTCCTGAATCGGAACATATATTGAAGATCAAGGAACGGTCTGTGAAATTCTTCGAGACTGTCTGGCCAAAGATCAAAGACGGCATTAAGGTCGGTGTCAAAGATTTCCGTTTGGTGATTCACACCAAATATGGAGAAGAAAAGGAAATTTAGCTTCCACTAATACGGTTAAGAAATGTGCCTTCCATTGGCACGCACATACCTCACAGCGGGTAGGAAGTTGTTATGTCACAAGAATTATTGTTCGATGCTTGTCAGAAAAGTCTTCAATTGCGGGGACTAGATTCTGATCCAAAATACAAGAAGCGGTTGAAGTGGGAAATAGAAGAAATTGCTGCTCGTAGCAAATCCAGTTATTTCTGGAGCCTATACAACAACCGAACTCGTTATCCTCAAAATCAAAATAACCTGTTGATCTGTTGGCTTTTGGGGATCGCTCCCGATCACAACATTGACCAAGAGCCAAAATGCGAATACGGTGAATATCCCGACATTGACGTGGATTATTTGCCTATTGTGCGTGACTATCTGAAAACAGTGTGGGCCAAAGATACTTTTGGTTCTGAGTATGTCTGCAATATCGGCAATTACACTACGTTCGGCATCAAGTCCGCTTTGATTGACATGGCTCGTGTCCACGGGGAAAGCCGAGAAGAGGTTCAGGCTCTTACCAAGAATCTCGACGCCAAGGACGATGAAGGCAAAGTTATGACATGGGACGCAGCGATGAAGCTGTATCCTGAGTTAAAGAAGTATTGTGAATTGGACGACAATCACAAGCGTATTGCCGACGCAGCCAAACGATTGCTTCACCGCAATAGAGGCATGGGCGTTCACGCTGGCGGTTTGATTATTGCCAATGCTCCTTTGTCCGATCTGGTGCCTTTGGTCAAGAGAAAAGACAGTCCTCAAGCGTCTGCTTGGGTAGAAGGTCTTCACGGTCAGGACTTAGGCCCTATGGGTCTGGTCAAGTTTGACTTGTTGGTTATTGCTAATCTGCTTCAGATTGCTCGTTGTTGCGAGATGGTCAAGAAGCGTCATGGTCTGAATGGCATTTGCAATAAGCCGGGCGAACCAGACTGGACTGATGTTGCTGCTTGGCGTGACGACCCTACGTCGTTGGCTATGGCGAATATCGGTGACTTGAAGTGTATTTTCCAGTTCGATTCAGAAGGTATGCGTGGACTCGTTCGTGCGGGTGGCGTGGATCGCTTTGAAGACTTGGTGGCATATACGGCATTGTTCCGTCCAGGTCCGCTCGGCATGAAGATGCAGGAGCGATACGTTGAGCGTAAGCGTGGTCGTGAAAAATACACGTTACATCCGTTGGTACATCCTATTCTTGATAAGACTTATGGAGTTTTGACTTATCAAGAACAAATCATGCGTATTCTCAACGTGGTTGGCGAGATTCCGTTAAAGGATTGCGAGTTGGTTCGCAAGGCTATCAGCAAGAAAAAGGTTGAAGGCTTCATCAAATACAAAGAGATGTTCGTTCTCAACGGTCAGAAGAACCTGGGCTGTAATGAGACGGAAATCAATCACTTGTGGAATCAGATTGAAGCGTTTGCCGAATATGGTTTCAATCTAAGTATGACCATTGGAACATTAGTACCTGTAAGGGTTTGCGGCGAAACTAAGACCAAGCGGATCGAGGAATTCGTTCCTGGCGACGTAGTATTGTGCGTCAATCAGGCTGGCGACACGGTGGAGACGCAAGTGGTTGCCTTGCACGATCATGGCGTGTTGCCCGGATACGAGGTCGCATTCGACGACGGATACAAAGTGACGTGTACTCTCGACCATAAATTTTTGACTCAAAAAGGTCAGAAATCTCTTCGGGAAATTATCAGAACTAACTCTTCTATTTTGTGTGACCCAAAACACAAAATGGAGAGTGAAAATGCCGAAGAAAAATACGGATGGTTGGAAGGCTCGATGCGGGATGAGCTTGCCGTCACGGGCTGCGATGTGGACACACACGAAGGAGTGTGCGACTTGTCAAGAGAAGTCGTTTACGACGGGGGAATGGGAGGAATGGCTGCTGGACACGCTGAAATCCGTGACACCGGGCGTCTGGTGTGTCGGCGGATTGTACGGGTCATGCCCGTGGGTGAGCGACAGATGTACGATCTTGAAGTCGCCAATTCCACTCACAACTTCCTCTTGCCCAATGGCGTTGTGACGAGTAACAGCCACGCTGTTGCTTACACCTATATTTCGGCGTGGCTGTTGTATCTGAAGGCTCATTTTCCACATGAGTTTTATGTTTCGATGCTGAGTTGCGAAACTCTCAGTGAGAAGATCAAAGAATACAAGATGGAAGCCAAGATTCACGGTGTCGATATGAACCGCCTGGACATCAACAAGTCGGATGTAAACTTTGACCTTCAAGGCGATATTGTTTATTTCGGACTCAGCAACATCAAAGGTTTAGGTGAGGCTCCAGCCAAGCGGATTGTTGCTTCTCAACCATACAAGTCTTTTGAGGATTTTGTGACTCGGTTCGGCACAGACGCCAGTGTGTTGAAGCCCATCTTGGGGCTGAGATGTTTCCGTGATCGTGACCCTGTGTCTTTGTGGAAGTTCGCTGAACATTTCAAGGACTGCGCCAGTAAGATCGAAGAGAAGAAGAAACGTTATCATGTGGCAATGATTAAGTACGATGCAGAGTTCAAGAAACTCTTGCCGTTGGAGATTCGCACGCTGTCTCAATTGGAAAATGGATTGGAAAATGGATTGGAAAACGTATTCGACAGTGAAGGATGGAAACTTCAGTGCTACAAGGACGAACAGATTGAAGTCGATAAGGAAATTCAATGCAAAAAGGACTCTCCAGGTGCTACTGAGCGAATAGTGGTCGAGGATATTGAGGTCGAAGGAACCGGATTGTATCTCCAACGTGAAATCATTCAGTATTATCATATCGGCAAAGTCAAAAAGACGTGGAATTTATGGAAAGAATTGAGGAAGTTGTGGCAGCGTAGAAAAAAGAGCATCGAGCGATATAAGAATATCGAGCGAAGTAGTTTGCCTACGTTGCTCGATTTTGACGCCAATGCTTGGGATATTAACGAAGAATTGATGAAAGAATTCCGTGATTCTGTTGCTTGTGAAGAAAAGTATTACGGATTTGCTTGGATTCACGATCTGGAACGTAGCCCGGATTACAAGGGAAATCTTACTTTTACTGATCTAAAGAACAGCATGGACGCAGTTTGTGGGCCGGTGGAGCTTCGTGTCAAGAAGGTGATTAAAACAGCAAGTAAAAAACGGAAAGAATTCATTTACTACCAAGTTTTAGCAGAAGATGTGACTGGACAGGAAAACAGGATCAACGTCTGGCCCGATGATTGGGAGTGGTGGCACAGGGAGTTCGGCTGGGAAGAAGTCGGTGAGAAATCGAAATTCACTGCCGGTAACTTACTTAGAGTACGGCTCCAGCCTCCAACTGGCGGCTTCAATACTTTTACTCTGGAAAGCAATCAGGTTGGAAAGTGGCGAAGTCAAAAGCGTTATCACGATAAAGCTGACGATCCACGAGTGATGGTTATGCAGAAGGGTCAGAAAGAAGAGGAAAAATTTCTGAGTGATGACGAGGCGATGGAGCAGTTCACCAACTGCATTATGGGACAACAATGAACGATACAAACGCAGAGTTAATTATTGATGAGTCTAATTTCTCGCAATACTTTAGGGATTGTCGAATCTCCAAGCCTGAGCGTGGAGATATTATGGCTCGGTATTCTGCACGAGCGGAATTCCTTGATGGCCAAATGAAGCGAGATATTATTGACTTGGTACATAACCGGGACAAGGCTTTTGCTGCGACCCAGGTTATGAAGAAATTGGGTTGCGCCACCCAATTAGATTCAGTCAGAATTTGCAAAGAGATTTGCAGAGACTTGGCTGCTGGAATGACCCTGAAAGAAGTGGAACAGAAAGTCTATACATATGACATTGAACTGTTCTACTATACCAAGAAAGAATACATCCCTATTGACGATCCGCATTGGATGCCTATCGGCATAGCTAATCTGGATCAATTCTTGGATAAATCAGGCGCTCGGCTTACTATCAAATCGAAAATCATCGATAAAGAAAAGGAGCCGGAAACAGAGGAAATTGATGACGAGCAAATTCGGTGATGTTGTATATATCGACACGCCATATAGACCCGAAGCTGGCAGCTTTTGCAAGCCCAAGGATATTGTTGGTGATAGATATAAAGTTGGACAGTGGTATTATTGTCGAGACTTATTTCACCGCCAACTATACAATCTGAGTTTGTTTTTCTTTTCTCATGATTCAGCCAAGGGGCATTGCGTTGCCGACTTTATGCGTAAAGTCGAAGAGAAGTTGAATGTCGAGCCACGTTCGACATTTGGACCAACTCAGAGAAAGACAATTATGTGGATAGAACCGTCTCGATGGTGGACGGTTCGAGCAATGAGGCGATCATTGTTCACTATATTGTTGCGGGCTGGATGTCAATATTCACCCAATAAGGACAATTTTGAAGAGGCACTTTTCAGTGATCCTTATACTATGAGTACCAAATATGCTGTGAAAAGATTTTTTGCAGGCAATACAGCATACACTGGAAGAAAGCGTGGTTGGCACAAGCAATTTTGTGAAGGCAAGCCTACCGATCAAGAAGTGGACTCTTTGTTAGTTGCACCTTATTGATGGCTTGCGTGCGAACCATACGCCATTTTGATCTTCTTTGAATTCTTTTGCGCCTAATTTTTCGATGATTGTTCTTGTTGCTTGTGTGGCCGGGCTATATCCAGCAATGATTCCTCCTGGTTTGATTTTTGGATACCAATTATTTATGTCTTTGATTTCTCCGTTGTCTATGAACACAGCAAAAAATGCTTGATTTCCTACGTTGTAGGAAGCGATTTCTGATGTCATGGTCATTATGCTGATATATTCGACGACCCCAGCCCTGGTCGCATTCTCGATGAACTGCTGGATTCCCTTACTAAAAGTATCCACGCAAATGATTTTAACGCATTTGCCGGACATTTTTGCTCTGGACGCCAAATAACATGACGATTTTCCCAGCCAAGTTCCGATCTCGATAATCGTATCGTTTTTGCTGGCTTCTCTTATTATTTGGTCGTAGATGCGGGAATGACCAAACCATCCCTCGATGTCCTGCCAGCCGAATTTGTTGTTTAAGTCCATGTGTTTCTTTCATATTTTGTTGAGTAGCTCTATATAAGAGAGGGGAGATTGCCCTAAATTGGAGAGGAAACAAAATATGAGCGACATGATGGACGACATCAACAAATACGCTGCGATATGGGATGCTGCCCAAGAAAAGGGAATTTTCAAGGATGCCCCCAAGCCACCGCAGCCTCGTAGCCAGGACGAAGAAGATTCGTTCTTTGGTGCGGATTTCTTTGGACAGAACCGATCTGCCGAATACGATATTGACGAGCCAATCAACGAAGTAGATTCAAAGTATTGGGCCAAAGTATCTCGCATGGCTGATCCTATTGGTAAATACGTTGATCCTTTGAATGAGGAATCTGTTCCTTCCAAAGAAAACACAAAGAAAGCTGCCGAGAAAATGGCGGGTTCGCACAATCCTCTATATCCAACCAGTGTTGGAAAAGACCAGGATATGAATGTGACCCAAAATTGGGGAACGGGCGGCAAAGAACATTTTCAGCTTGAAGATTTGAAGGTTCGTCTGGAAAAATTGGAAAGCAAGCTGAATGGCTTTGAAGCCAAAGGCGAATCTGGAAAAGGCACACAGGACAAAATCGACAGCCTCAAGAAGCAAATTGATGAATTAAGCGATTCTCTCAATGGCGACCGATTTAGTTCAGATGGCTAATTTGATGATCGCATATCAATTTACACCATTTGATGAATTGGTCTTCTTTAAGACAATTCTTCATCATATTTACATCTTTATGAACCCATTGGATATTTCCTGTTTTGTAAGGTATGTTCGAGTCAATTCTGTCTAATGATGCGGTGTTTTTTTCACTTGCTTTATTTTGGATGGCTTTTGGAGCAAATGTAATTTCAACGCCACTGATTGCACACTTGCCTTTTTGCTTTTGGAATAAACGCCATGCTTCTTCTATGGTGATTTCAAAAGCAATTTTTCTTTTGCTTGCTGATCTTTTGGCCGTTGACCAAAATTGACCTGATATGCAACCATGTCCAGTCCACAATGGATGGCTTTTGTTTGTCATTTTATTTTTTAGACAACCACATGATTTTTTGTGACCATTTTTAAGATACATCGCCAATGTGACAATTTCTTCCCCGCAATCACATGCACATTTACACACCGTTTCTTTGGATTTTCTGTTTATTTTTTCTGTCCAAGTTTGTGTTACGGTCAAAAGCCCGAACTTATCCCCAGCTTTGCATTTTTCCATTTTATTGCCCTTGTCTATAAAAGCGATTCGTGATACATATCTTGTATCATTTAATGAATCATTTTATTTAGGAGAATGCGATGGCTGTGAATCCTTGGAAGGCTCCTTCCGAAATTGTCGAACTGCTCAATCAAATTAAAGACAAGCATCACGCAAGGCTTACTAATGCGTCCATTGGAATTGCTATGGATGATAGTAAGCCTTTTTTGCGTAATAAGCTCAATCTTGGAAAGGTGTCGAAATTCAGTCCGTTGGCAAGGCTCTGGCAAGGCCAACAGCATGATTTTTGTTTATCAATCCCGATGGACTTGTGGCACTCTGTCCTCAAGGGAAATCAACGTGAAGCGTATCTTGATTTACAACTGTCTCGGTGTGGGGTAGAATATCTCCCGGAAGAAATCGAGGAGAACGGCAAGAAGAAGCCTATCAAGGATGAATGGGGTCGTGTACAGTACACACAAGAGCCAAAACTTGATGATGAAGGGAACCCGAAGTGGAAAGTTGTTCCCCTTGATCTTGAGGTTTTCGCCGATAATGTGCGTAGATATGGATTATGGTATGACGATTTAATGGAGTTGAAAGACGCCATTATCGCAGCGCCAGATGCCGGAGGGGTGAATGGATCGTAGGCGAATAATAGAACTGGTTATCGTGGGCCTGTGGCTGACTATAGCTGTAGTGCTGTTTATTCACTACCAAAAGGACACCAATAAGGCTGTTCCTATTCCTGACAAGTTGGTTGCCCCAACTGTGCCAGAATCAGAAAAGGGCAAGCGATTTGATGTTAGCAGGGTAATTGTTTTGCGTGGAGATTCTTTCGACATGACTATGAAGGATGAGGGGAGTACCCGAATCTTGGGCAAGTTGCCCGTTATGGCCACTGAGAATGCGAAAGAAAAAGTGCTGGACCTGTTGAACCACAGTACGAATCCGAAAGTTGTTTTGCGTGAGAAGCAGCCGGATGGCCGCTGGACTATTGATTTCTTTTTCACGAATAATGAAAAAGAGCAAAACTTGGTCGAGTGGTTGAGTTCCAATAATCTGGTATACAAATGAACGAACAAGAGGTTGTAGTGACCGAACAAAGGCGTCGTCGGCCCTCAGATGATCTGGCAATAGAAGCAGCAGAAGAGGATAGTAGTAGACAGGAGCCTCCCAAGCGTGGGCGAGAAAGTGTTCTCGCCAAAACCCAAAGGCTCTTGGCAGACAGGATCAAAACTGCTCTGACCGAAAAGGGTGTGGCTAAGGTTGCCATTTTTACGCATCCATGTCCCGATCCTGACGCTATCGGATCGCAGATGGGCTTTGCTTGGTTGCTTCATAAAGCATACGAAGGCATAGAAGTTGATTGCTTTTATGACGGGCATATTTCTCACCCTCAAAATCAGAGAATGTGCAATTTGCTGGACCCGGAGTTAAAGCTCTATACAGATTGCCAACCAGAAGAATACGACCTGCGGGTTTCTGTTGACACAATTCCAGCCCATGCTTGCTGTCCCGATAACACAAATTTTGATTTGGTTATCGACCACCATAGAGAAATACCAAACGGTGGCTTCAAAGGGTTATTTTTGAATCTCAAAGGCGGCAGTTGTTGTGCCACCATCTATCAACTCATCAAGGCTCACGGCCTGAGCTTCGAGGAAGACAATGATGCTGATTCCAAGGTGGCCACGGCTTTGCTGGTAGGTATTATCACCGATACAGAATATCAAACCTCGGACGACACCACGGATATAGAACATGAAGCCTATCGTGAGTTGTTTGAGTTTCGCAATTCAGCACATTTGAAAGAAATCACTCGATATAAACAGCCCCGTGAATGGGTTCAGGCTCGTGCGTGTGTGGCCCAGAAGGCGCATGATCGAATCAAAGACGGTGTATTGATTCATGGGATTGGATTCATCACTGGTGGTAATCGTGACTTGATCGCCGCAGTAGCAGACGAAATGTTATCTTGGGAGAATGTCGAAACTGCTGTGGCTTTTGCAGTGGTCGATGGTGAGCGAATTGAAGGTTCGGTTCGCAGCATGAATTCCGCCCTTGCTGTTCCTGGACTTTGTAAAGAATTGGGACATGCTCTTGGAGGTTCGGGTGGCGGTAAATTAGGCAAAGGTGCATACGCCTACGCTTTGGGTAGTTGTGCCAACGACGGTGAAATGGACGAGAGCATTAAAGAGAAGTTGTGGGAGTTCATCAACGAAAGAGAACTCAAAAGATTGCACAAGATCATCAAGAAGTAAGCAATGAGAACTTATAGTGAAGTTCAAATTTTATTGAATACATTTATGGTTGGATTTTTGTTCAATGCCTTAGTGCGGCGATTGAGTGACACTCCAAGACCGCTAGATACGATCTATCCAGCCATAGCAATGGGATTGTGCTTATTCATGTACGTTCCTTTGTTTCTTATTCGTTATCAAACATTCAAAAAGTAAAAATATGAATTTCGAGGAATATTACCAGCACTATCTCAGCTTGCATCAAAACAAGATATGTCGTCGGTTGCACGTTCTAGGGCAACTGGCAACTATTTCGTTTTTGGCCTTCATTATTTACATGGGAAGCTGGTTCTGGTTTTTGTTGCCGCTGTTGCCGTTTGTAGTTTATCCGTTTGCCTGGGGCGGTCATTTCTTTTTTGAACACAATAAGCCAGCCGCATTCAAAAACCCTATTTGGGCAAAGCTATGTGACTGGCGCATGTTGTTTGATATTCTGAGAGGTAAGATTTCCCTATAAAACGGGAATCTTCTCTAACTGACGTTCCTCGGCCCAAGCCTTAGAAAACTTTGGATGAGGATGCGGGATTACATCAAGCATTTCTCTGGTTTTCATGACTTCCCATTCAAAGCGTGGATTTTCTTTCTTTGACATTTCCACGACTCTGTGATCGGGCTGGCTTCCTGGTCCCCAAAACCAACTTTGCATACTGATTGTTTTGTCGATCATGTTTGCATCACGTCGAACGAATCCGTAGTGATAGATGATGATTTCATCTACTTGACGACTTGTGTATCTTGGGTCGCATTGTAACACTTCGGCGTCACCATACGCAGGGCAGTCCAGAGTGGCTAGTCTTATGACTTCATCGCTGACAGGTTTGTGTTCCTGGGCTATATCATATCGCAAATAATGATTGCAGTCGCCCCAAAGGTTACAACGACGAATCATATACGAACGATTTGTTGGATGTTGGATGGCCTTTCTGATTGCCGCAAAACTTCGTTCGTGAATTACCTCATCAGCTTGAAGCATGAAGTGCCAGTCTGTATTGAGGTATGACTTGGCAATATCAGCCAAGATTCTGAGTCGCTCGAATTTTTCGTGACACTCCCAATTGGCTCCAGAAATCACTCGTAGCTTCGGCTGGCGAGCTTGAACTTGGGCGAGAAGGTCGAGTGTGCCATCTGTGCTGCTTGCGTCTACGACAACTACGTCGTCACATACAGCACAAAGGCTATCGAGGGCTTCGGCAACGCAATAGTCAAATTGAATAGCGTTGCGGATAAACATTGAACCGCCGAGCGTGGGCATTTGTTTTCTCTCTCTGCTTATTTTTTGAGTAGGCTTATGAATAATCCGTTCCACCATCCTTGGTCTAGCTCCTTTTCAAACAGTGTCTTCAGGTTTAATTCCTGTATTGCTTGGCGAGTTCCCCTTTGAGGATCAGGCCAATTCCAATCATCAACTAAAAACAGAAAAGTATCATCCAACATTGGATAAAAATAGGTTAGTGCTTTGAGTTGAGATTCATAGCTGTGGCACCCATCATAAAGAAAGAAGTTGACAGGTTTAGGCAGTTGTTCTTTTGTTAAAGAAAAACAATCTTGTTCGTAAAATTTGTAGCTATTTGGTGTCAGGAGATTGTCGGTGTATTTAATGAATTCTTTTTTTGTCTCGCCGTCCTGGGCAAATTCCGACCAATTGTCTACAGCAATAGAAGAAAGCAGCTTATTTTTGAAATTAGTTGCAACGAAGGTCGCTCCTTTATGGACGCCAACTTCCAGATAATGTGATCCTGGAAGCTCGCCAAGATTATTCAATAAATGTCTTATTTTAGGACTGGTGAAACCAGGAGCTTCAAAAGCCTCTTTGGTGAGTTTGGATTGTTCCGTTTCTGCCTTCTGGATGGCTTCTTCGATAAACTTTACGACGGAATCTTCTAGTCTTTGCATGGGATTATATACCTCGCTTTTAGCTTTTTCTCTCGGCTACTCTAATACAGTATGGACAAAAACTTTATCATTAGATGCCCTAAGTGTCGCTGGGCTAGAATGTCTACAGGTATTTCGGAAGACCTCAAAGACCTCAAGGAAATTGTGACCTGTTCAAATTGCGGTAAGCCTCGGACATTCCGTTGCCCCCAATGTGGACAAATTGCCAAGCAAACCAGAATAAAGAGCAATAGTTAATGAAACTCGTTAAGGCTCATTGTCGTAATCCCGGTGATGGAAAACCTGTTGCTAAAGAAGAGTTGATCCCAGAGATCAAGTTTCATAAGCACAAGTTCAACAACCGTCCTCAGCCTAAAGACAATCGCCGAATTCTATTCATTACTTGTTTTAGTGAATTTGGTTGTGAGTCCTTGGGGTTGATGTATTGCATACCCAAGATTATTCAACAGAACCCAGGCACTTACGTCATTTGTGTAGGTTGGTTTGGCAGAGAGTATCTCTATCGGCATTTGGCCGATGAATATTGGGAGATGCACGAAGAGTTTCAGTGGCTTCGAGAGCATACCCAGGCTTTTCAGCATACATCCAAGAATTTGTCCAAGCTCGAAGAATCGCTAAAGGACATGGGACAGGTTTATAAAGGTGCCAGCATGGGGCAGATTTGTCTCGGCAATACCTGTCTCGATTGTCGTCATTTTTGGGGTGACGAAAGTGAATCTGCCAAATGTAAAAAGTGTGGCTCAGACAATATTGATCGTGCGTTGTTGGCAAATATTCCATATTACAAGAAGTTCGCCGTCCACATACCACAACCTAGTTCCAAGATACAAGTTCAAGCAAGATCGTATTTGAAGCCAAATTCAGTAGGGGTATTTGCTCGTGGGCGAGTTTGTTATGGCCGCAATTTGCGACCTGAGTTCTATGAGCAATTGATCGCTAATTTAGAAGAACATGGATACAACCCTATTTGGCTTGGAGAAAAACAAAGTGTGTTGCCATGTCCTGTTCCTCATATCACTGACTTCAGCCGCCTGCCAGAGTCACGCAATTTGGAATTGACCTTGGCAATCATTAGTCAGCTAAAGTTTACAGTCCAGTTTTGGACGGCAAGCACGAGGTTGTCATCTATGATGAATGTGCCGTGGATATTGTTTGAGTCGCCCGATCAGATTGTTGGTATGGGACAGGAAGGCAAGCGAATTGCCTTGAGCACAAATAATGACAAGAAGAAGCTGGTGCTTTCGCAATATCACAACGTAGTGGAAAAGGAAGATGAAGCTCTGGCACTGGTTAACTTGGCTATATCAGAGATGAATCAAAACAATTGGGATGACATTATTGGTTTGGTCGATCAACCGGAAATCATCAAAATGATGCTACTCAGACAGAGTATGTGGAGATAAATATGAGTTCCGTTGTAGAATTTCTAAAGCGGTCTGCCGAACGTAACGGATTTATTCGTGAGCGGTTCGAGGAACGTAAAATACCCACAGATCATAGCAACCTGATCGTCATGCCATTCTTTGGCGATCTGAGAAGCACTATGGTCATGTCCAGCTTATTGCTTCAGCGATATAGACAAGAGGTTAAAAACTCTAAGTATTTCATTCTTGCATCATGGCCTGGGTTCCAGGGATTGTTCCCCTATGTTGATGAATATTGGGCTGTCAACGATGATTCGATCATCAAGAAATTTTATGAACAGTCTGATGGATTCAGGAACAAGTCTGACTTAACAACGATCTACACTCGCAATCTCAATGAGTTCTTTCGTGACGTTGTTGATTACAAAGAACTCGTGCCATATTACCAGAATGGTTTTACGAACGGCTTCTTTGAAAAGTTCAGTACGACGAAGCGGTTTTTGCCATTTGTACCTTCATCTACAGCATTAGGCAAAGACTTCAATCGAGACTTGTCAACGAAGGCAGGCTACAAAGTATTCATTCATCCTTCGATTTTTGCCAAGCAATGGCATGTAGGTAAAAGTCAAAATATTCGCACTAAGCGAGAGTTTTGGACTGAATTGGTCGAGAAGCTGCTGGCAAACAATTATGTCCCTGTAATTTGGCAAAATTATCTTTCCTATGATATTTCGCAAGAATTCGTAGGTCGATGCCTATTTATAGGAGAGACAGATGTGGTGCGTGTTTTGGCGGCAATGCGAACCACGGGTTGTGTGTTGGACGTATTCAATGGTTTGTCACGTCTGGCGATATTAGCCCGATGTCCATTTGTAGCCGTCGATGAGCGTTCTAGGTATACGAACCTCAAGGAATACGAGATTGACGATTTGTGTGCCTCGGATATTCCGAAGGAATATATTTTCACTTTTTCCACTATAATATCAGACGGCAACCCATACAACTGGAGCCTGGATATTTTCCAGTCTATATTGAAAAAGTTGGATAACTTCCTTCCCGAATTGAATAGGGACGAGTGGCCTTCGACTGGCGAAACCACTGAGATCGTACCGTATAAAGAGTATGTGCGAACCAACGAGCGTATCAAGCTCGGCACACGACTTTTGAAAATAACTAGAGATTGATTAAGGAGCCTAAAAATGGCGTGCAAAGTTGAACTGCGTGACCTGCCAAATAACGCAAGCTGGCAGGAAAGAGATATTGCCTTCAAGAAGATGTTTTCAATTTTCAAGAAACAAGTAGCTGAGGCAGGCATATTGCAACAGTGTAAGAAGCACGAATTTTACGAGAGTCCTGGCGAAAAGAAACGTCGCAAGAAGAAGGAATCTCACAATGCTCGTCTCAAGGCAACGCTCAGGGAGAATTTCCCAGAGCGTAAGCCTAAGAAAGAATTCAAAAACAAAGGTGATAAATGACAGCCAAAAAATCTAATATCATGAGCTTGTCGGTCGATCTTGAAATTCAAGATCGGCTGAAGCAGGTTGCAAAGAAAAGAAACGTCAGCGTATCTAAGCTGGTGCGTGATATGGTTGAAAAGAACCTATCTGCAACAGAAGAAGATGTAGATACGGTTATTTTCAAGATTCCCAATAGCGCTAAGGTCACAGAGATCGAACTACGCAAGTGGTTGGCACCAAGGATTGAAAATATCGTTAGAGCCTTGGCAATGGACATTGCCAAGCCAGAAACCGTCTGATATAATTTTTCAATGAAGCCAAAATCCGAACCTCTTGCGATAGTTCCTATAGCAGACATTCCACAGGCTGTGGATGTTCCTGTCGATAATCTACTAGCCATATTTCGTTCCATCACGCAGATGGAACAACTTTGCACGGCCCAACAAGGAATTGGATTATCGGCAGTTCAAGTAGGCATTCCTTGGAAGCTCTTTATCGTTCAAAGAGGCATCGGCTACGAATATTACATCAATTGTGAGTATAATGGCATTGGTGAAAAGCAGATGTCCATTGAAGGCTGTTTGTCCTTGAGGGATTCTCAGGGTGAATTGCGACGGTTCGAGGTTGAACGATATTCCTCGATTCTTGTGAAGGGAAAACAATTGAAAATATCCGAGTCTTCCTCTTTGGTTTTGGAAGACGTGAATCGGGTAGAGCATGATCTATATGCAGTTGTTTTCCAACATGAGATAGATCATTTTTTTAGACGGGAAAAAATGATCGACGTAATTGGAGCGGAAATTGAGTTTTCAACATGAAATATGATGAAGATGGATTTAGACCAAAACCTTTTTATATCATTTTGCGAACACATTCCTAAAAAAGGAAGAATATGCTCAGTCAGAAACAATTGAAAGATGTTTGTTTGGTGTATGACACCACATTCCAGAAGTGTAGATATTTGTCGCAAGACGAAAACGATTACACCAAGTTCTACTGTCTCAAAAAGACAGCCAGAGCAAATGATATTGATGTTGAGTTAGACGACTTTGTTCGTGATGCTCGCAAAAAAGGAAAAGACCCACGCAAAGAAAATGTCCCATTGGGAGATAATTGCGGAGGGTATCCGCTTTTGCGGCACTTAGAGCAAGGTTACGACAAGCCATAAAAAAAGGCCCGCATTTCTGCGGGCCTTTTCGTTTACTTACTTGCTTGTTGATTTCCGATGTCTGGTCAGCATGTGATATACATGGCCTTCCGACTCTGTATTCATTGCTGCTCTCAACACATTGTCGTTCAACACTGGATCATTGAAGCGGGCAATTTCTTTTGCCATAATTTCAGCGGTCTTTTCACTTTTGACCGCACGATCACGATACCAGTAAAGCAACATCCCGATAACAGCCAGAGAGAACACGAGAATCAAAGCTCCGTCTCCCTGGAGAATCTGAACGCCACTATTCTCGTTTCGAGATAACGATGCGTTCAAGTTAAGAAGTCCATTCTGAACTTCCTTCAGTTGACTGTTTTGTATTTCGGCTGATTGCTTCAACTTTCCAATTTCGGCCATCACGCCGTTTTGGTTATTGCGAATTTCATCAATCCTACCGTTGTTGTTGTCTATAGGTGAGTTGTTCCGTGGGTTCAGGTTTGCGCATCCGCTCATTCCGACCGACAGAGTAATCACCAGAATTGTAAGAATCCTTCTCATGGTGTAAATCCTCCTACAGTATGTATTGACAACCCAAACTTTTTCTCTTATATTCTCACCAACCACCCCCTCTCGCCAGACCAAAAAGGAGGTTGCACATGGCGCAACAACAACAACAACAACAATGGCACGAAGCAGACCTAGATGACGAAGACCTCGAAGTTCAGGGTGGCGATGAATCGCCGGAAGAATATTCATCAGAGCAAGAACGTGTCATCAAGGTCTTTGCTCAGGACTTCTATAGTGATGTGAAGGCGTTGGCTCGACAATATGTCGAACAGTTTTTCGCAGACAAGATGCTCCATTGCGGCGGCAAAATTCCCAAGTCGCTTCTATTTTCCGAACGTCGCATGTCGATGGTTTTGAATTACGATATAATCAAGGGCGTCGAGAGAGCATACAAATATCTTGAACCGATGCTGAATAGTCGTGACGTAGAGTCTGCAAAGCACTCAGGTGAGGCCACCGACGATATTAAGCTAGTCAACGAAACACTCAGTTTGCTCGCTCGATCAGGCGTTCCCCAGCAATTTGCAGGTGGTATGATGTGCCTGTATCTGGAGTTCATTGAGGGCGTCAATATTGGCACAGAACCATGATCTTAATTTCTTAGCTAGACGCTGGGAAACTGTCGAGTTGCCTAAAGATAAAAAGTACCTTCTCAGGTACTTCGACACGCCTATCCAAACGGCGTTCTTGAAATACGTATATATTTTTGATGACTACGCCAATTTTGTAGATCATACTGGACTGGCGTGCAGCCCTCGATGGCTCGCAATTCTATACAATAGATTGCGGAAGTTGCAAACACTACATCGTGAAGCTAGAGCCAATATGGACATGACGGCCCTGGCTCACATTGAATCAGGGAATTACAAATTATGAGCATGTGGGATATTGCGGATCGTGGTTTTTTAGGTGTCGCTGATCCACTCACCTGCATTACCGCAAAAAATGAAAAATATATTCCTGCCGCCGTTAGGTTGGAGAACATTGCTTCGGTTTTGCCGTATTGGATTGAAGAAAGATGTGTTCGAGAAGAACTCGTGCATGGACTGAGGGAAATAGCCCCTCTCATTGATGGAGAGTTTTTACTCAACCAAGATGAAGTAAAAACTGAACGGTTGATGCACCTGTATTCGTACATGGCTAGTGCTTATGTCTTTGCAAGACACGAGAGTCCAGCCACTCGAATGCCGTCTGAGATCGCCGTTCCTTTAACTATGGTCGCCGAAAAGCTAGATCGTAAACCAATTTTGTCGTATGCCTCATATTGTTTAACCAATTGGGAGCGCATTGACCATAATGAAGAGATTAAGTTGGGCAATATAAAATTGCTTACAAATTTCTCTTCACCAGAGTCAGGCAAATCAGATGAAGATTGGTTCATTTTGGTTCATGTCGATATTGAAAACTGTGCCGCTGATGGCGTGAGTGCCTGTAAACAGCTTTTGGAAAATCCCTGGAAACAAGGCGATGTTGTCACAGCCAACGATATTCTTACCAAGATTTTAGTCAGCTTGGCGAAAATGAATAAGACGATGGCAAAGATGCCGGAAGGATGCAGTCCAGACAATTATTTTAGATGGGTGAGGCCGTATATTTTCTCATTCAACAACATGCTGTATCAGGGTTGTTTTCAGGATCAACCCATTACTTGTCGAGGCGAAACCGGGGCGCAAAGCAGCATCATTCCAGCATTTTTGGCAGCACTCGAAATAAACCATCAAGATTCCATGCTCACGCATCACCTTATGGAGATGCGTGACTACATGCCAGCCCCGCATCGACGATTTCTTTCAAATCTCGTGATCCGAACAGCGAACAATTCCGTTGAAGGGGTAGGTCTACGAGATTTTGCTCGCCGTGACCCGGTGTTGAAGGGCATCTACAATGAGTGCGTCAACGAGATCATCGCCTTCCGAAACAAGCATTTTGATTACGCAGTCAACTATATCTCCAAGAAGGTCGAAAACCCTTCTGGAACGGGCGGTACGCCCTATGTCCCTTGGCTTAAACAACTTAGGGAAGAAACCGAGGCTCACCTGATCTCTTGAATCTGCTTTACAGCACAGCACGGCAAAATCAGGGTAGAATAATCACGTTGACTTGCGACACGGAAAACAAAGACGGAAAACAAAGACGGAAAACAAATATGTTAAAACGAGTAATGGTCTTTTTGATGGCGAGCTTGGTCGTAATGGCCAGTACGCCAGAAGTTTTTGCCGGGAAGTCATATTCTTCCGGTAGAAGTTCTTCGGCAGGACGAAGTTCTAGTGGTAGCAGCAGACCTTCTACCAGCAAAGGTTCTTCATTCGCAACAAAACCACCAAGTTCGACACCAAGCCGCCCATACTCGCCTCCTGCACAAGCTAAGACTGACAAGCAGTATTCGTCCGGCAGTAGTTCCCCGCCTGTTGCCCCGCCTGTTGCCAAGTCTAGTCCACCAGCAGGTAAGAAATATTCGTCAGGCAGCAGTTCGCCAGCGAGTTCAAGTCCCCCAATTGCATCTGGTGGAAGTGGAAGTGGAAGTGGAAGTGGAAGTGGAAGTAAATATTCATCAGGTTCCCCTCCGGCATCACCGGGTAAGAAATACACAGCCGGTAGCCCACCGCCATCAACTGGTCCACCAGTTGCCACTAATTCGGCTGACGGTAATAGTCGGAAGCCTAGCGGTAGTGGTTTCAATAGTGCAATGAGCAATGACGCCAAACGGGTTGAAAGTCAGAAGCGATACGAGGCGGCAACGACTCCGAAGCCGAGGTATACATCGAAGGGTGCGGACGGAAAGACTGTCCAACAAACCATCAAGCCGGATTCTCCACAGGCCCAGACGGTTCGGAGAACGGTCACGCATGAACGGTATGTGACCTACGACAATCGCTCCAGTGTGTTCTATGGTGGCTACTACAGCAGTCCAATGTACTATCATGATCCATTTTCCCCGTTTTTGATGGGATGGATTATGTCGGATGCTATCAATAGTCATCAGCGGGCAACTTGGATGTATCATCATCAATCCGACATGGATCAGGCACGATATGCCGAAATGCTTCGGAAGGATGCAAAACTCCAGGCAGAGGTTGACCAGTTGAAGGCACAGAATGTTGTTCGTGATCCAAGTTATGTGCCGCCGCAAATGGCTGACAATCCTGACTTGATGTTCAATAAAGAATTCGTTGATGCTTCCTACAATCCTGTAGAAGTTGAAACGAATACTCCATCGGGGAGTAGTGGGGCAGGAACATTTTTCTTCTGGATGTTCATTGTCTTCGTTGTAGTTGTTGTTGGTGGCTTGGCCGTCTACTTCCTGTTTATGAAGGAATACTAAATGAAACTGTACGAAGTTCTGCTGAGAAAGATTGGCTTGTGGGGATGTGTTTCTTCACAGCCAGCCGAGGATAAGGCCCAAGAAGATTTAGCATACAATCCCATTGGTTGTAAAATCGGCGGGGTCGTCAAGGTTGATTCTCTTGACTTTCGGGATCATCGGTTTACGGTGAGAGAGATTCGAGCAAATTCAATTACACTTGGCCCGGACACCTATTGCCATCGAATTGATGGGTGGATTTACAAACCGAGTCATCGTATGGTTGATTATGTCCTGTTGGCTCGACCTATTGGGAAGCCGGACTTCACCTGTAGGCTCCGCATCGTGCCGAACCCGGACAGCCAGAGCAAGACGACTCATCGAGCGTTGCTCATGACGTTGTACGACGATTTGGCGTACAATGAGGGCTTGCACGAAGCCGTGAAGGACGACACGAAGAAATTTGTGATTGACGACGACACCGATCCGAATAACATCATTCATGATGAATTTTGGCGGGTCAATGATGTGGGAATTTCCTATTTCAGCAATGTGAAAATCCTTGCCGATCTTGATCGGAGCGGCAAGGTGGACGAGAATGAAATCTCCAGAGGTTCAGTCGAGTTTTGGGATTATTCCCGCATGACATTATTGGATGGTGTTGAAGTCGAAGAGTTTGTCTTCGTGGAGATGGATAAAAAAGACGGTTGGTTCAAAATCTGGCGTGGGTCCGAAATCAACCCGGAACGCATCGACGTGTTCTAAAGTTGCCCCGGCGTCGGGTGTCAACGTGATTCAAGCTAGCTTCTCACTAAGGGGATTATGTCAATGAGTACGATTTCTATGATTGTGTTGGGCGTGGTGGTTCTTTTGGCGTTGGCCGCAGTCAGTTCACCGGCTCGTCGCTTCTTTAAGGCGGTAGGGCTTTGGGGTGGGGCGCAGGCTGACAAGGGGGCTGAAGCGATACTGAATGCCGATCCGCTCGGCGTTCTCAAGACGCAGATTTCCAATGCTGCCGAGAACGGCAAGCAGGCAAATTCTGTGGTTGAGGCCGCAGCGAAGCAGTTGATTTCTTTGGAAAATCAGATCGCTGATGGACTGAAGGAACAGCAACGACTTACTAATCGCATCGAGTCTGTTTTGGCGAAGGGTGATCCTAACAAGAATGCCCCGAAGTATGCCGCTGATCTGGCTCGTGTTGAAGAAAACTTGGGGATTAACCAGGAACAGAAAGAACTTGCTCAACAGCAATATGACGACAACCTCAAGTTGGTCGAACGCTTCGAGCGGGAGATTCAAGAGGCCCGTAAGGACGCCACTGATCTCGGTCTGCAACTTCAGCAGTCGGAAGCTGAGAAGAATCTGCATCAAATGTCGGCCTCTCTCAAGAACAAGTTGAATGTGGGCGATTTGGCTGCTGCTCGTCAGCGGGTCAAGGAGCAGATCAACTCCAACAAGGGTTCTGCCAAGGCCGCTCGTGATCTGAACCGAGTCGGTCTGGCTGAAGAGGAAGACGAAGAGTTGGAACGCACTGTCGCCGCTGATGCTGTCCTGGCTCGCTTTCAGAAGAAGGATGTTGGTGCTGAAGTCGGTGGGACTGGCTCCACCCTTTCTTATCGAGATGAGTAGCTAAGCTACCCGAACTTGGGAGTCAGTATTGATTATCCAAGTATTGTGAAACCTAAGTAACTTGACCCCGCTGTGGAAACGCAGCGGGGTTTTTCGTTTTTGCACTCTATCTTAGTTCCCGATAAATTGGTTTAGATAAAAGGACGGCAAGAGCCGTTCTTTTTTTGTTTGTATAGTCTAAATATCCGTATGGCTCTATTAAGTTTCAAAGATTGGCGTATGTCATTGGGTGAATCAAGTCCTTCAACTCGTCAGCGTGATGGCTGGGCGAGAGGGAATTATCCTCCTAGTGCTGGTGTTATGTCTCGATCTACGCCCTCTCCATTTATTGTGGATAAAGCAAAAAAGGAGTTTGGCACGCCCGAACATCCTAAGAAGAAGCGAAAGAAAAAGAAAAAGGAAGACTAATGAATTTTTCTGAGTGGCTTATAGATGAAGCAAGGCGGGGTCACAAACCCCATCCAGATCAACGCACGTTGTTTGATCGTGGGGATTTCGTGCCTCCTAAGAAGGCACTGGTCAAAAAGAAAATTTCATCTGTCGCTCACACAGACATTGATCGTTGGCTTAAATCTGTGGATGGTCTTGCAAAAGACCTGAGTGCGTTGAAAGACGCCAAAGACAAGGCTAAAGGAAAAATGGATAAAATCGGCAAGCCGAAGCCTGAAGAACAACTTGACAAACCCAAAGAGAAGGATGAGCGAAACGCCGTTAAACGGCCCCGGCCTGAAGCCGATAGAGTTTTGTCGCCCCGATCTAAGCCTGACACAAAAGAAAAACCACCAGAATCAAAATCAAAACCAGATCGCCAATTTAGAATGCGGCGACCCGATGCGGAGGATAGCACCGATGTCAAACGAGTCATTGAAGACCGACCAACCCCAAGAAAGTCTAAGTCCATTAAAAAGGTCGAGGACGAAGATACGTGATAGATTCTTCATTTCCCTATTTTCCATTTGTTGGATATTTGTGGGAATTGTCGGGGCGATAGACACTGGATTGACAGTTAGTTTACGAGATGGACTTAAAGATAACGAACGAAATCCCATTGCTCGTTATATCTTGTCCTACGACAATTGGGAAGTTTCACGTTTCATAGGATTGAAGATGTTTGGCACTATATTGGTGTTGGGCATCGTCATTTGTCTTTTCAAGCGAAATGCCAAGCGAGGCTTGATTATTGTTAGTTCTCTAGCCATATTTCAAGCTCTTTTGCTTTTTTACCTGTTGTTATAATTCACAGGAGGATAATATGCCTGGAGAGATGATTTTGAGTTCGATGTTGGAACCTGATATTTTGGTAACGCCCGATTTTAAGGCAAAAACAGCCAAAGAGTTACAGCACTTTTTAGAAGTTGTTCCTTCGTTTGAGCGAACGTATATTATCGTAACAGCGCACCATCGAGAACGTGGTCGTAATTTTGTGAATAGAATAAGTTGTAAAAAAGGTTTGCCTATTGGCGGCTACACTTATGATTCACAAACCGACAGCTATCATGTGGAATGTGCTGATTATCTTCATTTGGGTTATGTCCCTGTTTCTTTTTCCACTAGGGTCAAAGGTGTGATCGGTTGGGAAATACGAGTTCCAATGCCAGAGAACGTGTTAAAGAAATACCTGTCTTCTTTGCAAAAAAAAGAACTAAAGAATTTCAAGAACCACTTCAAGGCTGAGGATTATGAAGTTCAGTTCATTCAAATGATTGACCCGAATTGAAATGAGCTATGAATAAACTAAGACGTTTTCGAGAAACGGTTAATCGAGATGATTATTGGATGGCAATGGCATTTATGCTATCAGCCGGGTCTACATCTAATCGACCCCAGGCTTGCATCATTGTTAGTCCAAACAATGAGCCAATATCAATGGCTACTGACGGCTCTCCCAGAGCTATGCAGGACAGTGACCATGTGGTTCATGCTGAAATGAACGCAATATTCAACTGCAAAGGCCCCAATTCTGGTGGTACAGCATATTTGACTCACACTCCTTGTTATCATTGCACCCTGAGTTTAATCGGGGCGAATATCAAAAGAATAGTTTATTTCCCTACAAAATCTATAGACCCAGATACCTTAGATGCTGTACGATGTGCATATGCTCAATCAGACGAATTCAAAGGCAACCTAAATTGGATGCGGGACTATCTAAAGACCCTCGACATATTTTGATCGCCGAGACGTAAATACCTTCATGACATGCACAACAGGAATCGGTTGCTCTCCTCAGCCACAGGGTTGCCCAGATCAAAATGGCTGCGTTCCGGGTATTTGCCCGGACTTCACTCTTCGTAGACACGACACAAAGCCTGCATTTAAGGTGAAAATGGAGGATTGCGACGGTCCTATGGACCTAACCGATCTGATATTGGAAGCGACGATGTGGGCCAAAGCCAAGCTCAAGAAGACGATCACTCCCAGCGACACATATTTTTCATTGGCCGACAATATCGGCTTTAATCAAATAATGGTTGGGGATATAATATTGATGGATCAAGCACGACTTCCAGAAAAAATGTTAGTCATTGCATTTGATGAAATCAATAGACTTCTTGAGGTCCAACGTGGGTATCATGGAACAAGTATTCAGACTTGGAAAAAAGGTACTCCGTTAAGAATCATGAAGTTTATGGGATCGTCAGCACAAACGGAAATGCTGTATCAGGATATACTTGAAATGGATGGAACTACAACACCGAATGTCTTGATGGATAGTTTCTTTGTGTACGAATGGGGGCCGACAGACACCTGCCTTCCCGGTTGTTACTACTTAGAATTCAAACTTCTCAAATTACTCGATGTGGCACCAATCATGCCGTTGGCAGACCCAATAGTGCCAAGTTTTACCGACCCAAGTTTAACACCAGCGGATTTCGGCTGTGGTCTTGGGGTTGGAGTTGAATGGGTAAGAAGATTTCCAGTTTCTTCCGAAGGATTTTTGATAAAGATCACGGATTCACCAACAGCCGAAAACTAAGGAGAGCCAAATGCCATCAGTAGCCGAATTTTTAATTGAACGTCTGGAAAACGCCGGAGTTAACCATATCTTCGGCGTCCCAGGTGATTACATTCTCCAATTCATTCAGCAAGTTTCTCAATCTGACAAGATAAAGTTTATCAATACGACGGATGAAAATCATGCCGGATTTGCGGCAGACGCATATGCAAGGGTTCATGGTATTGGCTGTGTATGTGCCACATATAATGTGGGAGCTTTGAAGCTCTGTAATTCAGTGGCGGGAGCATACGCAGAAAGATCGCCAGTATTGGTTATCAGTGGCTCGCCAGGATTGAAGGAGAGAAATGATGATTTCCTTCTACACCACGTTGTCAAAGGTTTCGATAATCAGCTAAAGATTTTCAATCATATAACCTGCTACAGTGTTATATTGGACGATGCGACAACCGCAGGATGGAAAATAGATCAAGCTCTGGAAATGCTCAAGCACTACAAGCAGCCCGTGTATATCGAACTGCCTCGTGACGTGGCCGATCAACCATTGCGATATGATGTATATCGTCAGGGTACTCCAGTGGAGCAGCCCAGCGATGAAGAAAACCTCAAAGAAGCGCTGGCAGAAATTTATCAGTGGATCAAAGACGCCAAAAATCCTGTCATTATGGCCGGTGTACAGGTGGCTCGATTTGGATTGGGAGGTGCGTTGGTTCGGTTTGCCGAGCGGCACAATATCCCTATGGTCACAACCTTGTTGAGTAAATCAACAGTCAACGAACATCACGCTTTGTTTGCTGGAGTGTATTGCGGCAATCAAACATCAGAAGAATCTTTGCGTAAATTAGTGGATGACTCAGACTGTCTCTTGATATTCGGCGAAATGTTGACGGATATGATGTTGGGTTTCCAGTCCCCTAAATTCACCAAGCGACAAACTATATCTTGTTCTATTGAAGAGTTGAAGATTCGCAACCATTCTTATACGGATGTAAGATTTTTGGATGTCTGCAACCATTTGTTCAAGTCTGATTTGGGAAAGAAAGAAGCTCCAAATATCCCGGTTCGTAAAAAGACTGAAACATTCGTACCAGTTGTTGATGCAAAAATAACATCCACTCGTTTTTTTGAGAAGGTTGACAGTATGTTGACCGATCAAATGGCGGTGGTGGCTGATATTGGGGAATGTTTATTTGGTGCTGCCGAATTGACTGTTTCTCATCATCACTTTATCAGCCCGGCTTTTTATTGTAGTATGGGTCCAGCGATACCTGGGGCCTTGGGGCTTCAGATGGCAAAGCCTCATTTGAGGCCGATTGTGCTTGTTGGCGATGGGGCATTCCAAATGTCCGTCTCTGAACTGAGTACAATAGTAGAACACAAATTGAATCCCATCGTATTTGTCCTGAATAATCAGGGATATACAACAGAGCGATTTCTGTTGGATGGGGACTTCAATAATATAAGAAATTGGGACTACCACAAAGTAACAGAAATGTTGCGAGACGGTCAGGGAGTAAAAGTGGAGACAGAAGAACAGCTTGAAGCTGCCATCGCTACGGCCTTGAAATCTACTACGTTGTTCGTAGTGAATGTTTGTGTTGATCCCAAAGACATAACTCCAGGTTTAAGGAGAATGGTCGAAAACCTAGCAAAAAGAGTATGAAAGCCAGCATCTTGCGATTTTAACGCTCCTTTGTGCGAGTATCATTGGTTGAAGAAAGTGTCCCTCAAGCACAAGGTTAGTGTTGAATTACTAAAGGAATTGTGGCTGGAACAAGCAGGCCGGTCCAGCTATTCTGGAGCCATTTTTTTGATGGGTAGTAAAGATAGGGACATCCAACCGAGTTTGGATCATAAAACTTCCTTGAGTAAGGGAGGAACCAATGATAAGGATAACTTGCAGTGGATTACCTACAGAGAGAACACTATGAAAGGTGATTTAACCGAAGCAGAATATTTTGCTTCGATTAGGCATCAGCTTAACTATTTTGGTGCAAATGATGAATAACCCTAATTTCGGCAACAAGTTCTTCGGTCGTGATGGTGGCCCCCGCAGGGAGGACGAAAACCGGATCAATTTTCAAATTCGAGTCCCGCAAGTTAGGGTCATCAAAGATGAAGAACAACTCGGCATAATGCCGACAGATGAGGCTCGCAGATTAGCTCAGGATGAGGGTCTGGACCTTGTTGAGATTGCTCCTCAGTCCCGTCCTCCGGTGTGCCGGATTATGGATTATGGACGGTTCAAGTATGATGAGAAAGTAAAGAAAAAAGAAAGCGCCAAGAAGCAGCGTGAGTCGCAAGTGCAATTGAAAGAATTGCGTTTGCGTCCCGGTATTGCCGAAAACGACACCGATACCAAAATCAATCAGGCCAAAAAGTTCCTGGAAGAAGGTCATCGAGTGCAGTTTAACTTGCAGTTTAAGGGACAACGAGAAATGTCTCACAAAGATCAGGGCTTTGCTGTCATGAAAAGAGTGACAGAAGCTCTAGGTTCCGACTGCATTGTGGAAAAGGCACCCAAACTAGAGGGAAACCGGATTACATGCTGTTTAGCGCCCAAGGCTTAATGGAGCTTTATATGGCGAACGAAAAAGTCTTAGAGCTACAAAATGAATTCCTGCGGCGGTTGGCTCATCACGAGCCGCCTCCGCAGCATTGCGTTCCGTCTCTCCTTTGTCGTGTCATTGAATGCGATGATGCTTTGCTTGAGTTCACTCTTGGCAAGGTAGGTCAGAAGCTCCGTAGATTCGCTCAAAATGTAGATTTTCAACACCCTGAGATCGTGTCCATATTTGATGGCGTTATTGCCAACGATCAGGATTTCGCTCAGGAATGTATGGAACTATTGGTTCTTGGGCAATTTGCCAGGGAACATAATCTTCAACGAATCATTCCAGCAATAGGTCGGGCTTTAACCAAAGAATCGCTCACTCGGAATATCATCAAGAAGATTGATATTCCGGCCAACAACAGAATGCACGTTCGTCTCCTGAAAGACTGTAAGGAGCGACAAGAAATACGCATGACCAAGCGTATGCAAATAATTGATTTGCAATCTGTGTATAAAAAGGGCGAGGAAATTTGGAATGCTCAACCTGATAATTTTACTAAATTCTTACGCTTTGATACGGCGTATCAGGACGACCTCAAGATTGCCGAAAAGAAGGCTGTGAGGTACGAAGAACTCGGCTGCACATCGTTGGCTGCTGAAGTCCGCAAAAGCATTGAAGCGTTCCGTGAACACATGGAACAATCCTATTACGGCTTCAATCGCATCACTATGACGAATGCGGCTGTCATCCTGGCTAAATCATTAGGATATACCTACACCTACACTCCGGATCATTGGGCGCACCCGCACCAGGAGCGGCACCAACATCTCCGATCAGGTAAGATCGTCGTCAATCGAAAATTCTTTGGTAAATATAATTTCGATCCTGAGCAGACCTTGGAGTTTTCTCCAATTGTTAGTTCGGTAGCCGGGTCGCCTATATTCACACAAAAAATTCAAAATCCGTATAATTATGAACCTCGTGTATATCCTTTGCACGAATTCTCTGATATTATAACAGATAATGTTCGCAATACAGTATCGTTACTGGAGGAGTTCCCGGATGCGGGCGATAAGCCGATTTTCGATCACTTTGGAGTGATCGTCCCAGGCGTTTCCTTCCCTCTGAAGAAGCAGGCGATGTATACGTTTTCGGACGATCGGGGGATGGTGCAGTCTTATGCGGCTCGTGAAGACGCACTGAAAACTCTTGATTCAATACTCATTAAAGGTGAGTATTTTCACGGCGTTTTGGTTGGAGAGAAAGATGGAAAGTGTTACTTTATTTGCTATTTTATCTAAAATTGATGTAATTTCTTGAATGCTGTTAAGTTTATTTACGAACACACACAACACACAACACACAACACACATAGGGACTAAATCATGGCTCTCAAACTGACCGACAAAGCAATTGTTCAAATTAAAGAAATCATCGCTACTCAGAATATGTCCTTGGAAACGACCGCTGTGCGTGTCGGTATCCGTGGCAAAAGTTGCTCTGGTTCAGTCTATGCGTTTGGCTTAGATGAAGAAGAAATTGATCCTGAATATAATGAATTGCAAGTCCAGGATGGGCTGAAGATTGTTTACAATAAAGAATTTGAAGACGATCTAAAGAATGTCACCGTTGACTTCAAAGAAGCTGAAGACAAGCGTGGGTTTACTTTTACCAATCCCCTTCAGGTTCTTAGCGGCGGCTGTGGAAGTGGTGGCTGCGGGAGCGGAGGAGGGTGTAGTGCGTAATTTTGGAACAGGAATTAGCATGAGTCAATATGTTGGCATGAATTATATCGGCGGGTTTCTCCCATCTCGTGCCGACTTTGGCAGCTTTAATCCCGTCAACGAAGAACCCATCGGATATTTCCCTCAATCGACCGATGCTGAAATTGATGAAGCCCTGGTCGCCGCTCAGAAGGCTTTTCCATTGTGGAAAGCTCTAAGTCGGGTTCAGAGGGCAGAATACTTCTGGCGTTTAGCGAAGTTGTTGGAATCCAAGGTGGATTACGTTGCTAAGGCAATTTCTTTGGAAACCGGCAAATCATTGAACGAGAGTAAAGCTGAAGTCATTGAGGCTTTGCATATGACTCAGTTCTGCTTTGGCAAGGGTCGAGAGCCATCTGGCGACATCGTAGCTTCAGAGCTTCCAGAGCGTGATTCTTACGTCATTAGGAAGCCCAAGGGCGTTGTGGCTGTTATTGCTCCCTGGAACTTCCCATTCGCCATTGGTGGATTCTGGTGTTCTGGACCATCGCTTCTGGAGGGCAACACAGTTGTCTTTAAGCCCAGCGAATTGACGCCGATGGTTGGCCAGATTACAGCAGAACTATTTCAAGACGCCGGGTTCCCACCGGGCGTCTTTAGTTTATTACATGGCGATGGTAATGTGGGTGAAAAGATCGTTAGAGACGAACGAGTGGCACATATTGCGTTCACTGGCAGTGCAGAGGTTGGCAAGTCAATTCGCATTGAGTGTGCGCATAGCTGGCATAAAACGTGTAGTTGCGAAATGGGTAGTAAATCCGCAGTGATGGTATTCGATGATTGTGATTTCGATCTAGCAGTATCAGCTTGTGTCAACAGTGCTTTTAAGCTCAGTGGTCAACTCTGCGTCTCGGCTGGACGATTGCTGGTTCAACGATCAGTCTTAGAGAAATTCAAAGAGCGGTTCTTGTATGAAGTTGGAACTGCTGTAGCGATTGATCCATTTGATACTCCTCTTGGCGTATGTTCTGTCGCATTTGGGCCATTGATTAGTGCAAAACAGAAAAGGCGAGTTCAAAACTACAATGATTTGGTGCGATCCGACCCAGACGCTCAAGTTTTATTTGATGGTGATAAAGACGGTACAATGGCTGGCAATGGTCATTTTCTCAGACCTTTTGTGTATCAAGCGGAATGGTCTGATAAGCCGTATCTAAAACAAGAAGTATTTGGCCCGCATGTGGCAATTATTCCTTTCGACACTCTTGAAGATGCGATCAGAATATATAATGATACCGAGTACGGTTTGGCATTGGGTGTTATTACCAATGACTTTCGTACTGCCAGAGAAGTTAGAAACCGATGTGATTTCGGTTTAGGATATTGGAACGGTGGCAGCATTGCCGCTGAAAGCCACAATCCATTTGGTGGCGTGAAAAAGTCTGGGAATGGATGGCCTTCTGCTGCCGGTATGTTTGATGCAATCACGCACAAAGTAGCGTGGTCTGCGAATCACGGCGGGTTGAGCTTTCCACAAGGACTGAAGTAAATGAACATCAATTATGGAATTTTGGCTGTTGATTCTCGACAAGACGAAGAGGGCATGAATCCTATTCTTCATTTTTGTGGATATGAAGAATCGCCCAATGAAGATGATTTTGATGATTTAAGACATGAGCTTGCAACAGACGATGAATTTGGCTTAGTTGAAATGATGGACTATGTTGTTTTAATCGAAGCCAGTTCTGAAGTTGTCGCCATGTACAGGGAAATGTTAAATGACTAAAATTGGAGTGATCGGAGCCGGTATTGTAGGCAATGCTTTTTATGAAGGCATGAAGCACGCCTTTGATGTCCTGCGTTATGATACTCGTCCTGAGTTCTCTGATGTTGGGAGTTTGGTTGAGCTTTTACAAGTAGACGGTCCAATATTTGTGTGTGTTCCAACGCCCATGAATGTGGACGGCAGTGCAAGTACGGCGATTGTGGAGAGTGTAGTTGGCAACATTTACGGATGGGGCGAGCGACTTGTTGTAATCAAGTCAACAGTTCCTCCGGGAACTACCGATAGGCTGAACAAAATGTTCGGTCCAACTTTGTCGGTTGTATTTAATCCTGAGTTCTTGACTGAAGCCAAGCCAGTCGAAGATTTCAAAAATCAGGATCGCATTATTGTGGGTGGTAAGTCAGAGGCTACACAGATTGTGGCCGACATTTACTCAGTTGCTTATCCTGGCGTCATGCAGGTTCAGTGTGATGCAACGACCGCAGAGATGGTCAAGTATGTCGGAAATTGCTTCCTGGCTACCAAGATTAGTTTTGCGAACGAGATAAGTCAAATTTGTGGAAAGCTAGGTGTTGATTATGATGACGTAATCAACTTAGCCATGCTGGATAAACGCTTGGGGCGATCTCACTGGAAAGTTCCGGGACCAGATGGACATTGTGGGTTTGGACTTACATGCTTTCCAAAGGACATAAACGCTCTTATTGCCGTTGCCATCGAACTCGGAGTTGACCCTAAAATTCTTCGAGCAGTTTGGGAGAAGAATTTAGAAGTTAGACCCGAAAGGGATTGGGAAAAGATGAAAGGCAGGGCTGTTATATGACAGGCTACAAATTTAGCCAAGATGAGTTATTGGCATTCGCTAAGAAGATTTATGAGGAAGCCTGTTATGGATACATGGACCTCAAAGAATCTGTTTGTGATGCACTGGTTCGTGAATTTCTTGACGGAAGAGAAATAGTTTCGTCGATTGATACTAATGTAATGGCAGTCCCAGATCATGGCAACGCTTATAATGGAAGTATAGTGACATATGGCTCAGGCATGACATTTACTGCTTCCAGTGCCAATGAAGCAATGATTGCCGTTGGCATGGGAGATGTAAGCATTAACGTCAATGAAGTATTGCATGGGTTTCATCCCATGAATTCGACTGAACCACCACCAGCGGCAGCACCAGTTTCGACTGAACCACCAGTTTCGACATTTGAACGCTGGGGGCAAACTTGGGAATCTCCTCAAGTGCGACCTGAAGAGTATGTTCGCATAGAACAAAATTTCCTTGGCAATGAATCCGAAAGAATTTAACAAAGGTTTAACAATGGCAAAGAGCAAGATTTTGGCCCCATCAGGGCTGTCTATTTCCAGTAGCACCCCGATCATCGGGCAGCAGACATTCACCCCTGTTCCAGAGATTACAGGCGTTAAGCCATGTGGCTCGCAGGTATTGATTGAGATGTTGACGGCACAGGAATTGGCAAATACGACAATTACCATTTCCGAAAAGACGGACCTCAAGGTTCCTCTTCAGGGATATGTGCGATCAGCAGGCCCAGGCTTTAAGAGTGGAGATTGGGGCTTCAAAGTTGGCGACCGAGTGTTGATTTCAGGTGGTGGCGTGATTGCCCCTAACTATGATGAATCGCATCGTGATCGCTTTTTCATGGAAGCACACGCTGTTAAGTGCGTGCTGAATGAGGAATGAAAGACTTCTATGAAGTCCTTGGCATAACCAAGAATTCAACTGACGAAGAAATCAAGAAGGCTTACCGTCAAGGAGCCAGGCAGCACCATCCAGATGTTAATCCTGGCGATCTTGAAGCGACTGAGCGGTTCAAAGAAGTTCAAGAAGCATACGAAACCCTAAGCGATCCCGCAAAGAAAGCTAGGTATGACAATGCTACTCCGCACATGCGGTTTCGTCGTAGACCGCAAACCAAAAGTAATCCTGGCACGCCACCGCCAGGATTTTCTTTTGAAGAGGTCATGGAAGAATTCTTTGGGGGTAGTACATTCAAGGGCAGGAACATTACTGTCCGTTTAGAAGTGGACTTCAAGGAAGTCTTGACGGGTTGCACGAAGCACATCAAAATCAAAAAACGTAAGCGATGTACGGGCTGCGCAGGCAATGGGTTCACTGGTTTTCAACCGTGTCCTAATTGTGAAGGCAGTGGCGCTGTGCAGGTCGCTGATTCTCCGTTTGGTTTCCGCACAGCTTGTCAAGTTTGTGGCGGAACAGGTAAGGCAAGCGTAGTAAAGTGTGGTGACTGTATTGGCTTTGGGTATCTCCCAGGCTACCACGAAAAAGCTCTCGACATTAACATTCCTGCGGGTATCGAAAACGGTATGCAGGTGCGGTTGGCCGGAGAAGGGGAAGAATCCCTTCGAGGAGGCAGGGCCGGAGATGTTATGGTCTTTATTTTGGTGAAAGAACACCATTTATTCACCAGAGAAGGCTTTAATGTATCTGTTGAAGTACCTGTGTCATATACACAATTGGTACTTGGGGACGAAGTAGAAATACCTACTTTGGCAGAAGGCTCCATGAAGGTCAAAGTTCCTGCTGGCAGTCAATCTCATACGAAGTTCCGTCTGAAGGGGAAGGGTTTCCCTACTGGCACGGGTTCGTTAGGCGACCTAATAGCTACTTTGAAGATCGAAACGCCTAAATCTTTCGATGAAGATTACAAACAAGCTCTGGAAAGGCTTTCTGAGCTAGAAAAAAAGAACGTCACGCCCCGACGAGAACAATGGGCAAAAAAAGTCAGCAGTGAGGGTAAATAAGATAATGGAGTGTTACCTTATCGTCGTCAGGAGTTCTCATGAACAATAATAACAGCAATAAATTACTTTGGGTCGTCATCGCACTAACGGTGATTATGATTGGGGTCGGTGTTGGTAGCAAGGTTTTGGTGGACAAAGTTGCCGACCGGGTTATTCAAAAGTTACAGAAGGAATATTCTCCTTCTCCTTATGGTCCCGGAATTGATCCCGACAAATTAGACTCTGAGAAATTGAATAAAACATCAAATACGCCAGCGGCACCATTTAAGGCGATTCGACCTACTGCTGCTTGGAGTGAAGATTGGGAAAAACAGCGTAAGTAATTAGATTACTTTGCATTTAACTATTTGAGACGGCAATTCAGAAGTATCGTGGCCTAGACGTTGCATGGTGACAACCATAGTCTTGCCCCGCTCTGGTTTGCCGTCAATTCTTTGATATTCATCGTGCGTGAAAAACAATTTAGAATTGTCAGAAAGTTGCACATAGATTGGATTTTTCTTATCCATAATGATTTCAATCCGGCCTCGCTTCTCGACATTAGGCAGTTCTAACTGGTGCGAAGGCAGCGATTGTGAAATTGACTTAGCCCAGGCAAAATTCTCCGGGATGAGAATCGCTCCGTGCTGTTCAACACATTCGATCAAGTCAATGTAATTTTTGAAATTGCTATTCATGGTACTACCTTATTTAGCAGCCCTTAGATGTTTTTAGGATCAATATGGAACGTAAATATCAAGTCACATCGGCAACCAGTGTGATGAAAATGATAGTCACATTCAATAAAATTGAAGATGGAATTTCCGAGCCAATGATTATTCATGTTGGAGTGGACTATTTCAACGACCGGATATTTTTTGAGGGCGAACCAATTTCAGGTATAGATTACCAAGATTTGGAACAAGAAATACTTGTTCATTTGCGTCCACCCATGATTGAACAGCCTAAATTGAACCCAGAAATGATGCAGAAAATATCTGATGTCAAAGCAGGCAATTATGGTACAGACATAACAAAATACGGAGTTACTCGATGAGTACAAACAACACAGAGAATCTTGGTTTCAAAGTATTAACTATGGGCCGTGAGGAGTTCGATGCACGCAGACCATGCAATTTGCGTCCTATGACTTTGGCTCGCCTGCACGCCTGGATTGATTCCAAGACTATTGATGTTCGGCTGAAAGCCGAGTTAAAGAAATCTTCTGCCGCATATCCTCAACAGGCACTTGGAACTTGGTTGAGGATGTATCCTCGCCATTTAGCGACAGCGCAAAATTCACTACAAGAGAAGCCTGCGGACATCAAGGAATTTTTGGTGGAACTAGGTGACGAACCAGAAAGAGAAAATTATGAAGAAGAAAACACCATCCCCTTCAACGACGAATTTGACGCTGGGTGGGAGAGTTCAAGTCCAGATCAAAGCGGACAACCCCCAATTCCTCCCAATGTACAAGACGAAGGGTTCAGCGGCGGCAGATTTGATAGCGAACATTCCGCCGAATGATTTCGGCGAGCAAGTTCTTCGATTGGCTCCCGGTCATATTGAAACTATTGATTGCGGTTTCTGTATGGCTTTGCCACCGGGTTGGGAAGCTCAAATTCGTCCTCGTAGCGGTTTGGCCCAAAAGGGCATTCAGGTCACGAATAGCCCTGGAACCATTGATGATGACTATCGTGGTCGATTGATGGTGGTTCTCAATAATGCTGGTCGGGAAATCGTAAATATCAAGCATGGCGAACGCTTTGCTCAGATTGCTCTCAAGCCAGTTTGGTATTTTGCTTGGAATATCGTAGACGAACTAGACGCTACTGAACGTGGTGCTTCTGGGTTCGGAAGTACCGGCGTGTAATCTCCATTAACTTGACGAAAAAAATGTCTCTTGCTGAATATATAAAACATGATGTGTTTAGAGACAGCCCTATCAAGATATTCCAATGTCAAAGTCTTGAAAAAATGCGACCAATGCGGAAATATTCATAATATTTCTTACAGAAGAACTGTTGACAACTATGAAAAATATTCTAGTCATTTATGTACTTCTTGTTCTAAAAAAATAAATCCAAACAATAGAATTTATCACTACGATAGGAGTTTTTTCAAGAATATTGATTGTGAGGAAAAGGCTTACTTCTTGGGATGGGTGGCGAGCGATGGTTGGATGGAGAAAGATCGAGTTTGCATCGCAGTTCACAAACGAGATAAAGAGATACTTGATAAATTGCGAGACATAATTTGTCCTCATTTACCCATTGCGAACAAAGATGTTAAAACCGTTTGTTTGAGGATTAGCTCACATGAAATAGTTTCTGATATTTGTAAATGGTTGTCTGTATCTCCTGGTTCTAAATTTGCGACCGTGAGGTTTCCAAAATTGTTAGATAAAAGTCTTAATTGTCATTTCATGAGAGGTTTATTCGATGGTGATGGACACATTAGAAAATCAAATGTTAAAGGACAATCACTTTCTTGTTGTTTGCGAAGTTCTTCGCCACACATGAGAGACTCTGTAATGAAAATATTTGGCGGCACAGAATATAAAAATAGCGTGAACTGGTGTCTCAAATCCGGGGCGATTAGTTTTTTAGATGAAATTTATTTCAACTGTAAATGGCATTTGAATCGCAAGTTAGCAACTTACAATAATTGGAAGGATCACTATGAAAGTGTTTGTAGTAATGTCAATAGCAAGGCAAGTAGACGGTGAGTGGTGTGTGTTAAAGGCAGAGAAAGCCTTCACTCAGGCTTCTAAAGCTGATGAGTATGCCAAGGGTTTAGCTAAGCGATATACTGAATCAATTCCTACTCCAAGTGGCCCGATGGCCTGTATCTGTGAGCGAGGAGTTTTTGATTTAGATGTAGATGAAGAAGAATAATTGGCGATTCACTCTTTTAGCTTAGATGGTTATTTTTTCCCCGAAGGAGCAACATGGCAAATTCAATTACGCCGCATACGAACCAAGCGGTCCACAATCCCCTAGAGGGCGATAGACCAGAACTGAGCGTCAAACTTCATGAGAATACTGACGAGCATGTTTCGATTATCGTGGTTCATAAAGACAGACCTGAATATCTCAACATTTGTCTTCAGTCTATTGCAGTAGCTTCGTTTAACAACAATTACGAAATTATTGTCGTTGACAACGGCAGCGGCAAAGAGTCTCAGGAATTCCTGGACGAGATTGAAGGCGAAGTGAAGGTTGTTCGCAACGAGAAGAACTTATACTGGTCAGCCGCCGCCAATAAGGGTGTTCAGGCCGCTGACAAGAACAGCAAATACTTCATCTTTATGCACTGTGATGTGGTTGTTCTTAACCCAGCGTGGATTGACCTGTTGATTAACGTCTCCGAGGCACAACAGTCTGGTTTTGTTGGTATCGACACCCAGACTTACATGATGGGCAATCAGCGAGTTGACTTCTTGCAAGAACACGTTTTGTTGATTACTCGTGAAGCCTGGGATGATATTGGCCCTTGGCCAGAGCAATTGCCTCAGATCGGACCATCATTCATCATGACGCTTAAAGCACAGAATCGTGGTCATAAACCACAAATCATGAAGAATCAAATTGTTCATCATTATCGCATCTTCAGTTTGGACATTAGTGAGTTTGAGCGAATGACGGAACAGGCAATGGTGGTTTTGCCAAAATTGATGAGTGATGTACAGTCGAGGCCGCTATGAAAGCAACTGCTAAAGATGCTAATTTGGCTGTATTCGATGAAGTCTTTGAACAAGATAGATTCCATTATTTTTGGAATTATTTTAATGGACTGGATTATGCTTATAAATCAAGCACAGCTTGGCATAAAGTTTGGCGAATCAATGACGGTCAGGTTTTAGCTAGTCTTTCTTCACATCACTCAAAAGCTCCGTTCAACAGTCCAATGGATTGGATTGACCAAACTGTAACTGCGATAGCAGGGCAGCTTGAGGATGTTGTGGGCAAGAAAGGAGAAGATTGGAACGATATTATTTATACGCCTTACATATACCCGGCAGGAACCAAGATTTCCTGGCATGACGATACTGGATATACTGGAGCTTGTATTTTTTATCCACATCCAGAATGGAGTCCGCATTGGGGCGGCGAACTTTATGTTGCCAAGACGCCTTCGCCGGAAGAGAGCAAGCAACTTGTTTTGAATAATGCCAAGGGGTCAGTGGTGGACATGATGACTCGTGATTATGTTGCCCCGCTTCTGAATGCTTATGGCATGGGAACTTATATTTCTCCTTTGCCTAACCGAATGGCGTTTACATCAGGGGCCGTTTGGCACGCTGTTAATCGAGTGGATACAGCGGCAGGAGACAAGATGCGATGTTCTATTGTTGCTTTCTTTTTGCCCGAAAAGATTCAATAATTACTTTGGTAATTTCTTAATGAAGTTAAATCTTTCTTCATTGTGGTAAGTCGTTGGTGGGTGTTTTGCATAAACACTTGCATAGGTCATTGCAAAAATTTCCTCATCATTTTGATTCAATGCGGGACTCTTGCCCATCTCTTTTTTGGTTTTCTTAACAATGCTGCTCCACTCTTTTTTGAGTGTAGAGGTCATTTTGTATTCAAAAACCAAGTGAGCTATTTCGTGAAGTGTGGTGAATTCTCTGCCATAATTCCAGGGAGCCGCTACGACAATTTTGTCCTTGTGGATATAGCCAATATGTTCATCATCACCCTTCAGTGTATTTCCTGGGGTGTATTTGAATTTGTAGCCGTCCAATAGCTTTTGATGGCCAAGCGGCAGCTTAGAGATCATCGCTTTGACGTTCTCATGCTCCTCGCTTTCCAGAAATGTTCTAAATCCTTCCATCATAATATTTTCTCCCTGGTGTATTTAGAACTCTTTGATGTTTTTTATCGGCGTGCATACAATACATTATCACGGCCCCATTCGGGGAGGAGTCGATTGCCTTAAACATCGAGAGCCATTTGTGGTTGGCTACAAATATTCCATAATGCGGAGTCTGCAACAAGACCGGGAGAACCATCTCCTTAAAACTGATCGCTTGTCTTTTAGCGTTACATCAGACCGCTCGTTTATTGGCGAGACAATAGCAAGGTGACGAAAACGACCTTAACTGACGGACAGCCCTAAGAGAGCGGCAATCTCTTAACCGTGGTCTTGGAAGGTACGGGTATCCGTGGTAGGAGCAGAAATAAAGTACATCAACTATTGTCTGATTAAGGAGTTCCCCAATGTCGTATCGGGGAGTTTTAATCCAAGCTGGCCTTGGTTGGATCATGACGTACTTTCGACATTCTGTAATGACCAGCCTATGCTAAATGCGCCGGAAAAGAACAATTTCGTGGAAAACTGACCATCCTGGGGAGCTTGTGTAAACAAGCTCCCTTTTTTAATGTTTGATACTAAATAAGAACAACGAGGAGCTTAAATAAAGCATGGCACGACAAAAACCCCAAAGGGCTGAAAAGCCTACCAGCAGACGAGACACCGCAATTCCTCAAGCTCAAGGGAAACGTCATCCGTTTCATCTCGAATTTCTCAATCAGGCTCAGAAAATGGCCTGGGGAGCATTCGATCAACACGATGTATTGTTTCTTTTAGGTCCAGCCGGATGCGGAAAAACCCACTTAGCATGTGCGTTCGCCATCAGTGAGATTCTTGCGAAACGAAAGAAGAAGTGTATTTTGACTCGACCTATTGTCGAAGCAGGAGAAGCTCTTGGTTTCTTGCCAGGAACTTTTGATGAAAAGGTCATGCCTTATATGATGCCCATGTATGACTGTATTCAGAAGTGCGTTGGCATTGAAGGCCCTCAGAGAGAGATCATTGACCGCAGCATTGAAGTTGCACCTATCGCTTATATGCGTGGTAGAACTTTTGACAGTTCCGTGTGTATCTTTGACGAAGCTCAGAATGCCACGAAGTCCCAACTCAAGTTGTTCATGACTCGTTTTGGCGAAAACAGCAAGATTATTATCACTGGCGATCCTCAGCAGAGCGATCTTCGTCCTGGCGATCAGGGCTTGATGCACATTGTCAACAAGCTCGAAGATTTACCGGGTGTAGGGGTTATATACTTCAAAGCTAGTTCTATTGTTCGTCACCCATTGATTGCAGCAATTCTGGAACGACTTGAAGAAAAGGCCCCAGATCAACAGTAAAGGATATATATGCCACTCGTAATAGCAAACGTCGGAGAGTTAGAGCTTCTTGACAAGATGTTGAAGGATGCTCTAACTGTAGACGAAAATTATACACTGAAATTGTTTACGAATAACGTAACTCCAGATCAAGCGTCTATTGCTTCTACGTTTACCGAGGCCACCTTTACAGGTTACTCGGCAAAGGCACTTACTAGAACCGCTTGGAGTGCCGCCACTACGGTTTCCAATAAAGCTCAAAGCAGTTATTCGCAGCAAAGTTGGACTTGTGGTGCGACGGGCGACACAATTTATGGATACTATGTGATTGCAGCTACGTCTACTGTTCTTCTGTGGGCAGAAAAATTTGATTCACCTAGAATCGTCGCAAATACAGACGTTTTTAATGTCACGCCGGTCTTCACTTTCAATAGTGAAAACTAACACCTTTCCATGCCCTGTGATAAATCCCCGTTAGCTGCGGGGATTTTGTTTTTGTAGGGTAAATACTTCCAGGAAGGTGCTATGCCAATATTTGATGAAATAGGTTCTGGTGGTTCAATCGGCGGCGGCGATGCTGGCGTTCTGGCTACATATACGCCAGATGCAATCGTAGCTGGCGCTGTTGGAGCAGGCTCTGCTGCACTCACTGTTGCCTATTTCTATTTTCCAGATGGTGGAGAAGTTCTAACTGGCGGTGAGGCTCTTAGTGACTTCTCCCCCCAATTTGATCTGGTGCTTGAGTGGCAGACCAGAGCTACAATCGAAATTGACAAAGAATTTTCCTGGAACACAGGACTTCTCCCGCTTCGTTGGTATCGAGTTCAAGGTTGCTGTGTTTTTCCCACCGCAGCAGGAGATGGGATTGGACGACAGTCGGGTGGTTGTGACGTTACCGGCATTCAGACTGATGACATCAAGTGCGTGGGAGCAACTGGCAAACAACAGTTCATTCAGAATCTTGTCGGCAGCAGCGTGTCAGATATTTGCCAGCAATTATCCGATAGCAGATTGAATTGGGAAATTTGCAGCATCAAACAATGGAGTCGTCCTGCTGACGGCAGTTTGGTCCCACCAGACGATCAATGTAATGACTTAAAAGAAGTTCCTTATTGTGAAATTCCAGAGTGTCTAAATTTTTGCATACACACAAATTCAATTACAAACATTGGAGTTACCACATATGTCATTGAGGCATTTGCTTCATACGTTGGTTCCGGTGGCGCTTTAACTGGTGGCGAGGCGTTGACAAGTATTGTTGGTGGCGGCGGAACAGAACAGTCTTTCTTCGAGTACATCTCTGATGGTGGTGAAGTTTTGACTGGCGGTGAGGCTTTGACTTCATCTTCGTGGGACAATGATTTATTGACCACGATTGGTGTTACAACTTATGTTGAAAATCTCGAAGCAGTTTTTGGTGCCGGAACAGACGGGCCAGAATTGGAATTGCAGACGCAAGTAATTGGAACAAGTTGTGGTTCTTGCAACTCCATGCCGCTGGTTCTTTATTTCTTTCATAATTTAGTCAACGAAAGTGTATTGTTGAATTACATGCAACGCAATGGATTAGAGTTGCCTAATCCATTGCCTATGCACTATAGTTCTAGGTTGCAGTCTTGGGTTGCTAATTTTCACATGACCGGCACAAGTGACGACAATTTAGGCAGTAGAGAGACTTGGAGGTTCTCATTTGAATGGTCTTGTGTTAGTTCTTTTGGTGGCAATGAGTTGGGGTCTTCCTCTTGGAAGTTTTCTATGCTTGTTGTTCGCAAGAATGAATTTACTGGCACTGATTTCGATACCAGGGCGTTGGTTATTTTTTCGCCTGAGCAAATTTGCTTAACTACTCAAAATTTGGGCTTCGATTTCTCTTTTAAGTTCAACACACTTACCAAGTTCGTTTCCAACGACTCTGATATTGTGCCGAATGTGACTTTGCTGACGGATACAATTGGATTGTTCAAATCGAAATTTTGGACGAGAACGCCTAATTTTACGGTTCGTTTATCCAAGGCAAATATATCGAATGCCGTTCAACGACAAGACATATATCCAATATTCCCACAAGCGGTCAGCGAGGGAGCCACAACGTCCTTTATTACAAGGTGAGATATGGAATTTTCATTATTGGTTTTTTTGTCCGTTATATCGTTCATCAACTTCGTGTTTCTCTGTTTCATTGGAATATTTTTGGTCCGATTCAAAGATCGGGTTAACAATATTTTTGCTGATTTAATTGAAGCAATGGAAGTTATGTGGGGAATTATGCCAGTTGCCCCACCCGTGGTTTCTGATCCGGTCGAACGTCCTAAAACATGGGATGAAAAATACGAAGAAGAACTTGAGGCAATGACTAGACGACTGCGATCCGATTCGGGGCTTAAAGATTTGTCTAATCCTGTTCTCTCATGGGGAGAACCGCCCGCATTGAATCCTCAAAATACAGATGGATTGTCGATCAAAGATGTATCAAAAACTCCAATGAACATCAACAGGGTTGATCGGCCAGAATAGATGCCGTAATATACTGTTGGAGACAAGCATGATGTATTCGGCTGTAAAGTATAAAAAGTTCGTAAGCCAACGTAGATTTGGGGTCGAGCTTGAGACGAGCAATACACTTACAAAGGCGAAGGTTAAGTCTGTTCTCAAGACGCTTTCCGAATACGCTTCTTTAGTCACCAAATATCAATTGAGTGGCGACAATCCTGCATGGCATGTGAAGGATGATGCTACTTGTGGCCCAATGGGCAGATTAGGCCCTAAAGGGGTCGAAATAGCGTCGTTTGTTGGCAAGGGCATAAATGACCTTCAACATATAGCCGATGTCGCCGAGGGCCTCCACAGAGCCGGATGCAGGGTCAACAATAATTGCGGTCTTCATGTTCATGCTGAAGCCAAAGACCTGACCACGGCACAGGTGGGAGTTCTAATTGCTCATTGGATTAAAATTGAGCCGATTATTTCGATGTCGATGCCATTGAGTCGTTTTGACAATGTTTATTGTCGAACACTGAGAAAAAATGATATTTTTGACTCAGCCGCTTTTAATCGCACCTTGCGATGGAATGGTGAGGATATTTGGCAAATGTTCAAACCGGACAATTTGAACTTTTACGAAAACGAAGATCGTCGTGTCACATTGAATTTAGTTAATTTTGCACGAGCAATTCAGTTCGACAGCACGTATCGTAAAACTTTAGAACTTCGATGGCCAGAAGGCACTTTAGATGGACGAGATGTTCGTTGTTGGGTCCGGCTTTTTTTGATTTTTATTGATACCTGCAAAGATCGCTCGATGCCATCGAATTTGCTTGTGGCGAGTTTAGATGATGTTTTGACGTATTTTGGCTTGAATCACGATAAAGATTCCTTCCATGTTTTCAGTGAAGGACTACATGACACCAAGTCCTGGTTCTTGGAAAGGCTGATCCAGTATGGCAGCAGTGAGGCGAGCATGGCTTTGCATGGACACCCTGTACATAACACTCCAGGAGATACCATTAAGGATGCCAAGAAGATATTGAATTTGATGTGGTCGCCGCTCAAAAAATACGCTTAATTGCACAACTTGAAACACTACAACACTATATAATACTGTGACTTTCACTTACTTTCTAGGACTATCAAATGACAAATTTTACTACAGCGGAGCGACATGCGCTCGTATTGGATCACGTTTTTTTGGCTGATAAGATTGCCAAAAGCAGAAAAAAGAAACTTACTCAAGTTTCTTACGATGAGTTAAAATCGGCGGCATACTTGGGCTTGGTTGAAGCTGCTGCACATTATAATACGCAGGAAAACGATTGTTTCCCAGCGTATGCGGTGTGGCGAATCATAGGGGCAGTGAGGGACTATCTTCGGGAACTATCCTGGGGTCCACGTTCCAAACCAGTGAAGATGGTTGAAGTTTTTGTTTACGAAGAACACATCTTTGACCAACAAATCGTAGATCGTGCCGGATTTTTCGAGGACGTGATTAGGCAGTTACCAACCGTTAACAAAACAGTTCTGAAACTTTACTATCAGGAAGGCATGAAAATTAAGGACATCGCCAGCGATTTAGGTGTTCACCAATCAAGGGTGTCTCAAATTCTATCCGAATCCCGACTAAAATTGAAGAATATATGGAAAGAGCAGCAGGCTGAATTATGGGCCACAGCAGCGTAAATATGGTCATCAGGGAGGGATCATGAAAAAGTATATCGGACTGTTAGTATTAGCAATCGCCTTCGGCTTTGCAGCAATTGGGCCAAGTAACATTGGCTCAACTGCTCAAGCTCAGGATTTAATCTATCCGTATGGAGCGTCTGCTCCCACAGAACCAGACCTCAAAAGTCTGGAGTGGAACCGATACACAGCAGAGAACATTGTGATTTTGAGTATCGACAATGAACAAGGTAAGTGGCTTAGTGAAAATATAGACAAAGTGCGTTCGTGGTGTCTGACACGCTGGGGATTTCCAGAGTCCGGTTTCACAAAAGAATGTCGTATTTTCTGTGTGCCTAATAAAGAATTGTTCAAGAAGCTGTTCAATCTGGAACGCCCTAAAGTTGAACTGCGAAAAGACATGACGGTGATATGGGTCGCAATGGATGACAAGCCAGCCAAGTCGCTGCCGCCTCTGTTGACGCAAATCTGTCTTGCTGAGTTTGAGGCAAATTACAACGTAAAGATCGGCTGGTGGTTCAAGCGTGGAGCTTCACAACTAAACGGCACTGTTCCCGATATACGGCAAAGTATATTTGGTTTGAACGATATGTTGAAAAAAGATCAACCGATATTCGTGAGTGAAAAAATGTTCACGATGACCGAAGAAGAATATCTGAAAGAAAGTGTCGAAAACCAAAAGGTGTTCGATCAAGAAGCGGTCGCTCTTTGTATTATGCTTCGCAAAGAATTTGGAGAAGCAAAGTTGCAAGGATTTTTGCGGATCGCAAGTAGAAACAACTCACAGGATGTACTGAAAGTTGTTTACGACTTCAGTGGGTATGGGCATTTTGACAAGCAGTACATCAGGTTCATGAGAGACTTGACATCTGATGTCCTAAACAACAAGACGCCAGACACATATTTGGAAATTAAACCAGTTCGTTAAGGATACTTGTTGGAAAAAAGATGGCAGTTTTCCTTCTCTTGATCGAATTGATTCTTTTTATGGATATATAGAAGGTAATGTGCAATGGGTTCACAAGGATTTGAATCTGATGAAGTGGTCATTGGGTCAAAACAGATTTTTGGAACTATGCAAATTGGTTGTCAGTACAAATAAACAGGAGGTTATATGTTGAGTATATTGATTTGGGTAATTTTTGGATTTTTGGTTGGGCTTTGCGCAAAAGCGATACATCCTGGCGATGAGCCTATTGGATGTGTTTCTACCATCGGCATCGGTGTTGGCGGTTCGTTTATTGGTGGCGGGATCAATTGGATGCTTGGCATGGGCAACCATCCGTTCCACCCATCAGGATTTTTAATGTCTATTCTTGGAGGTATAGTTTGCTGCATGGCGTGGCGTTGGTATACACTCAAGGCATCTTCAACTGGACCTAAGAGTTTCTTTACAGGCAAGCGCTTGAAGTAACACTTGATTCAAGTTTGCTTGTGGGGTAATATTCAATTATGTTAGACCCTACAATTATCGAAAAACTTCGGGAGCGTTATCCCGATCTTCATCCGTTGCTTTTTCATCGTTCCGTGGAACGTGCAAAGAGCAACGGTGATTTATTTGATATACTGGATACAATAGCCAAAAAATATCCTTTGATTTGGTGTGAAGACACCTATCGGTGGGTCACAACTAATGAGTTGTATCTATCTGAAGAATTTTTTGGAGCAATGAAAGATGAATAGCGCCTTGTTTCTTTTGGTTGCGACATTGCCAATCACGCAATGTCCTCAAGACGGCTACGGACCTGTTTTTTATGGTCCTCCAATCGTGTGCGCCCCTGCCGACTATAATCACATTCACTTCACTGGTGATGTGTACAGCAAAAAATATGTCACCGCAGCAATGGACGATGGACAAAGGATGACAATCCCTGTCATCAATGGCATCCTTCCAACAGTCAACTACAAAAGACTTGCCAGTGGTGGTATGCAAAGGGACTTCTGGTACGACGAAGGATTCAAATATGGTGGAGAGGCTGTCGTTGAATACTATTCAGAAGATTTGCCGCTTTCTAAGAAGGCTGGCGTTCGTGAAGAAAGCAGTTTTGAAGAAGCTCCACCCAGGGCCAACATTCGTCCTCCGAAGGCTAGAGTTCGAGAGGACGAAGAATTGCCGCCAAAAAAGTCGCAAATGCCCGATCCTAAGATTCAACAATTGCAAGATTCGATTGGCGAGCTTCAGAAAACGGTTGTTGAATTGAGAGAAACGGTCAAGAGGCAACAGGCCCAGGTTGTTCCTGAGCCAAAGGTTGACGCTCTTTCTCCGATGAAAAAGCCGTCTGAATTCGACAAAGAACCAAAGTGAAAAATGCGGCTATACGAAGAGTATTTCAAGCGACATTCAATTGTAGATGTCCCGGTTGCACAACACTGCTCTGCCGGTTCGTTGATTTTAAGAACCACCGATCCTTCCATTTGGAAGAGTCGGTGGGTTCTCGTTTCAATGCGTTGGGAAAATCACGATTACCATCCTGGTCAATACCAAATTGGAATCAACTATCCTATCCACGATGGCTACCTCAACGATCAATTGTTCACTCAGTCCCTTCCTGTTGCAAAAAAGTGGCATGAGTATGAGGACTTCTTTTTAGATTGGAGCAGCAATCTGAAAGCCGCACGTCCCGTGATTGGTCCACACGAAGTTGTTTTGGCTGCATGGGAAATGTTCGTTTTTTCCTACGATAGCTGGTTCATCAAACAGCCTTTTGAGATCAAAAGATCGTTATTTGAAGCGGTAGATAAAGAAAATCCAATTCATCATCGGTATCAACATTATCAGGATGTTGCTATATTTCTTTCAACACACCATCCAGCAGTGTTGCGAGCCTGGAAATACGAAGTTTTAGCCCGTGTACAGAATTATGCTGATTGGTTGGCAGCAATCGTAGATAACCAATGCAAAACGGAAGAGAAAAATATTCGCCCGTTCAAATTAGAAACCCTATAAGTCGGGACCATCTTGTTCGTTTACTGCCTAAACAGAAGCTCCATCTTGTCTTTACCAAGCCTGAATTTAGATCATGTAGCGTAAGTATCGCTGGTGATTTTCTAAAGCTAGATGACATAGAGCAAGTCAAGAATGGATGGGTCGCTTCCATATCTCAATCGTGGGATATAAAGGAGATCATCAATACTAGCCTTTACCTCGGCGAAATCAATGTGATGAGTTCTGATGGTCTTGTGGCTTCTCTCTGTGTTGTTTCTGACGTTGCCAATGCCGATTGTTTGCGAGTTGTTCAACCAACCATAAACCAATTCAGAATTGAGCCGCATCAAGTTTTAGATGTGATGTTTTATTCATTGGAATTTGGAGATCAATGGGTTTGCACGGCTGGCGCAGGCAAATTGAATATGGAGCAAATAGATCAATGCTCTCGAACTTTTGGTGGATTTGACGCACCAATTTCGCCAAGTTCCAATCAATGGCCTGTGGAAGAACACTATTTTAGATTTAGACTGGACGCTCCAAGCATCGAACTGATTCAGAGTTTGCCTCACGGTCGATATGATGGAGGAAACCTTTCCTTTTTCAAAACCAACGGGACTCTAAATCGGTCAAATATACAAATTGTGTTAAACTGGCGTGATAAAAAAACAACTGTCTATAAGGCTTTGCTCCTCCCAAGGAATCCCCAACAGGGTGTATTAAAAGTTCATTACAGACAAAACAAAAAGACAAATTGTGCAATTCAGTCCACAATTGTTTTGAAAAAGATAGAATGTGATGAGATAGATGCAGGGTGCAATGTGATTTTTGCCAAATGCCGTTGATTTAGATAATTCCACCTTGGCAGAGAGCGAGGGCAACATGAAGGCTTCGTTTGGAGAAGTTAAAAAGTTCAAGTGTCATACTCAACCTCCGGTTAGCAATTATGCTTTGGAGGCCGAGCCACCAAAAGACGTGCATTGGGATCATTGTCGAGAGCAATTTGCCGCTAAGTTCAATGAACTAACGCCAGGGTTTTATTTTTCACACCCGTCTGGCAAATCTTATGACGTAGGAGAGTTTCTGGCGAAGTTTGAAACGATAATTGGATTGTCAGAAGCATCAAGTTATTCCAAAACTGAAAAAGAATCGGTTCTATGGATCGTGCCATCTAAATTTTGGGGCAACTGTCAAATGAAAAGGTCGTTGATGACGATCCTTCTTCGTTGTGGAATCAATTATGATTCAGCTAGAGATAATTTTGACGATGCCTTGTTCGGAGACTACAAAGAAACCATTTATGCAAAAGAAACACGTTCAGCAATGTTGCGATTTATGTTTGGTTTCACAAAGTATACAGGCACACTCAATCCAATAACTTCTTCTACTTCTGTCATTAAGCATGGCTGGCGTGAAGAGTTTCAAAAATTAGACGATTCTACTATTCGTCGTCGGCTGGTACTCCCTGAAGGAGCTTCCAGAGAATCAAGTATCATAGGCGTGGAGTCTCTTTGGACATGAAAGCATTAACAGAATCAACATTCGATACAGAAGTCACAGCCGATTCAAATTGGTTGGTCATGTTTTGGGCTGCGTGGTGTGGCCCTTGTATTGATGTAAAATACCTTGAAGACTTTGAGATCGTCACTCCGGGGACGTTGGTTGGACGAGTTAACGTCGAAGAAAATCCAGATTTAGCTGCCACCTACTCTATTATTGCCGTTCCTACTTATGTGCTTTTTAAGCACGGACAGCCAGTCAATCGGTTGATCGGCTTGCAAACAAAAGAGTCTCTTCAAGAAGCTATAAGATTACAATGAAAAGAGTTTTACTTATGCACAACAACGGCGATCTAAAGCCAGAAGTTGAATTCCGTAAAGGATTAGAAGACATAGTAAATTGGACCTGGGTAGTTTAATATGCTTAATGTTTTAAGTGCATTGCCAAAGAAGGTTGTCTTTCCGCCTCATGAAAATTGGCTTAAATCAGAAGATGAATACCTTCGTAGATTCTATCAGTATTTTGTGAACACGGCCTTGTATGCTGGAATTGAAGTCGCTTATGACAACACGCTGAAATCATTTAGCGATCAGGCTATTCCTTTTGTTGTGGACGGCATCAAATGCGCTTATGACATTTCTGATTACAGTGTGATCCAACTACAAGCATGGAGTGGCGAATTCAAATGTTACTTCATGCTTCATCATTTGCCAGTGTTTAATGTATATCCCAATTTAGGCTCTGTGCCACAACAGTCTTTTTTTGATTGGGATGAATACAATCGCTTATCTGAAGGACAATATGATTGTTCGTCCGATCTGATTTTACACTGTCAGAATTTAGGACAAATTAGAAGACGCAACTTGGCAAGAAAGTTGTTGACTGAAAAAGAATACAACTTAACTACGTCTTGTTGGCCTCTGTCTGAATTTTGGAAACTCGGTCAAAAATGTTGTGCGAGTGTTCATATTCCAGGGTCTACTGCTCACATGATGGATCGAGGGCAGCTTCAATTGATGGCAATGGGAGTTTGTACTGTTTCTCCAAACATCTATTGCTCATTGGGTGAATTGCGACCTGAGCCGGGCATTCATTATGTTTGTATCCGAGATGACTTTTCTAACTTGACTGAAAAAATTGACTGGTGTTTGAACAATCCAAATCAGTGTGTTGAGATTGGCAATAATGCCAAGAAATTGTTCAATGATTCTTGCATTCCTTATGCAATATGGAAGTACATCAAGAATCGCATCACACGCCCGATTTTGGATTAACCATCCTTGGGCGGTTTGTTTTTTATAGGACACCCAGGCGGCTTGTCCCATGATTTCTTGTATGTTGTGAACTAAGTCATTGGTTATCACTGCGTTTTCAATTTCTTCTTCGGTGATTTCGACCCAAGCCCAACCGGGAGTTGCGAAGTCATGCCCCAATATGCAGTCATCTTCTTTCAGATATGGAGCGAATTCATTGAATTCTCTGACTTTATCGCCGCCATCACAAAACAATATGGTCTTACCATGGCGTCTTATCAGTTTGATGATTTCAGACTTGTATTGAAACACATCTTTTTGATGTGGGAATGCTGTTTTTGGCAAGTTTTCAGGAATTGGTGAAATATCAAAAGTATGAATTGTTACATCTGGCTTTATGTCTGTCAATAGTGTTGTCAAACCACCATTATAAGTGCCAATTTCAATGATTGTTGCTGGGTCTTCTAGTTCAAGCAATGTCTTCATGCACTCAATCACCTTTGGTGGTTGACACATGACCATTCCTTTGTACGAAAAATTTCGTTCGTAGGGTTTCATGAACTAAATTAGTAACCCAGCAAAGATTTAACTCGCTCGAAATCTGCTTCTATATTGTCACATCTCCATACCCAGAAGGCTCCCACATTGAGAGTTGGGTGGTAGTTTGGTGCGACAATAGCAGCAAATCCCTCGAAATCTTCGGCCCACCATCCAGACTTGTGGCATTTAGGATCAGGATTTCCAACTTCAACCATGTATTCGCCGATCGGCGTAAACAGAATTTGTTTGTCTGAAATCGCTTTCATTCTCTCGACCAGACGAAATCCATCTTCTTTTGTCAAGTGTTCGATGCCATCAGAACAGTTCGCTACCGAGTAGTGCTTGTTAAAGCATTTGTGGTTCCCCAGAACGTCTGCTTGCACGAATCGGTGCATCTGTCCTGGAATATCCCAACAATCCAAAGCATCAACGTAAACCTTGTCTTTGAACTCAAGGTTTCTTGTTACTGTCGCTTCACAGGAACAAAGGTCTATAAGGGTTTGTTCATCAATGGTATTGCCAATGATTGCCTTGATTACTTTTTCATAAAGCGGGAAGCTGCCGTGATCTTGGATGGTTAGTTTCATGAGAGTATTTAGCTACTTTCTTCGTTTTTCTCCCGATGGCGATAGAGCTAACGAATTTTTACCTCATTTCAAAATACATACCTTGTAAAGTAACCCATTAAGCACACAAGGAGGGCATGGCATCATGGGCATGGGCATAGGCACGGAAGAAGAAAACAAGCCAAAGCGAACCAGAAGGGAATTTGAAGAAGATCACACGCCATTGTGGATCAAAATCTTTGGCGGTTCAATTGTCAGCATTACCTTTTTGTGCGTGATTACGCTCACCAGCTATATCATAAGCAACATCAATAGCATTCAAACACAAGTGAATTGTGTGAACGTTGATATGATGACGAAGAAAGATCAAAAAAACATCTGGGATATGATGAAGGTTGACAGTGACAATATAGCCAGCTTGAAGGAACGATTGAATGCTATTGAGACTTTGGCCAAAGAACGGCAATTATGGATGGAAAAATACGAAGCCAAGATTGCTGACCAAAACAAATCACTCGAAACGGCCTGTAAAGAAATTGCGGCTCATAAAGAGCGAGCAAATAGCGCAGAAACACAGTTGGTACAACTTCGAGAAGAAAATAGACAGCTTCAAAAAGACATTCAATCACTTCGAGAAAGAGTGGCTGGTATCGAAGGAAAAACTGGCGCACCAGCCCCAGAAAATAAAAAAGAATAACTCCTTCAATTGAGAGGCATATAATCTCTCTAGGAGTAAATTCATGAAATATCTAGCTTTCGTTTTGGCTTTGCTGGCAGGCAGCATGTTCGCTGCTCCAGCAAACGCCCAATATCACCATCACCATTATCACAGCGGATATTATCAATATCCAGTTTATCCGGTCTATCCAAGATCGTATTATCCACAGCCGCAAATCAGAGTGTATCCGGTTTATCCTCAGTATAATCTGTACTACAACAACCCGTATTACAATCCGCATGTGCCATACACGCCGTACCATCCATATACACCCCGATACCAGTATCAGTTCCAAATCTATCGTTGGTGAGCTTTACAGGATCGAAAAACTACGGTAGAATGAGTCTAATTCCAAAAAGAAAGAGAAATTTAATGTGGTTTTTCAGTGCAGATTGGCATCTTGGACATGCCAATATCATCAAGTATTGCAAGCGGCCCTTCTTGAACCGTGAGGAGGAAGGGCTACTTTCAATGGTGGACCATGGCGTCATTCCAACCAGGGAATTGCGTATTTCCCAAGAATCCACCAACCGAATGACGGACACTATTATTGACAGCACAAATGCTGTTGTAGGTCCAGACGACACGCTGGTTGTTGCTGGGGACTTTTGTTGGACTCCAAAGGATGATCGTTTTGCAGTTGCCAAAAAGTTCCGTGATCGTGTCATCTGTAAGAACCTGTTTTTAATTTGGGGAAATCACGACGACCGGCGAATTCTTTCTCCGCTTTTCAAAGCCTGTTATGACCAATACGTTTTCAACGTAGACGGTCAGAACATCTTCGTCAACCATTATCCTTGCCGATCTTGGGATATGGCCCATCATGGCTGCTGGGATTTATACGGTCACGTTCATGACTTGTATGGACCAGAAGACAATGGCGACCTGATGTCTTACGAGAAGCAAGTTTTTACCGAAGGCTTTCAGTCAGTGCTGGAGCGATTTGGCATTAAGAATGAAAGTGGCGAGCGAGATCAGGCGGTACAAGACCTTCTGGCTGTTTGTGCTTCACTTAACGGGATTGACCTTACCGTAGATGTCGGAGTAGACAATCGCATTCGAGGCGATGACGTGCCATTTGGTACGCCGTGGAGTATGAATGACCTTCGTACTTACATGGGCAAGAAAAAGACTCGTTGGGATGCCCGACACGAAGGATACAGGAGTTTGAGTTCCGCATCCAGTTTGAAGGCGGGAACCCTAACGCCGATCCAAAGTTCTGATAAAAGATGCAAATTATGAATATGCAAGAACACGAAGATCGCTTGCGTCAGCTTGACATTGCTGGTGTGATTGCTTTATTTGAAGCTGCTGGAGACTATCACCAAAAACATAGTACGGGTCCAGGTGGGTCTGCTATTTGCGTTTGTGGTGCTGGTTGTGGTGGCTCTAAAGCCTGTCGTGGCTTGTCCGTTATTCGTGATTTATTTCAATATGCTGATTTAGACGACCCAAAATGGCGGGAACGGTTTGAATTTGTTCGACAATGTTTTGGATAAATTAAATGAATGCGAATGCAAGCGATGGTTCTTTGTTGAATCGTTTTCACCAATCTTGAAACAATTATGAACATCAATCGAGTGACAATAACAGGAGCAGACAATAGCGTTCGTCCTGAAGACCTTTTGGTTTTGTCAGCCGAATTCCCATTCGTTGAGTGGGCAATCCTTTTAAGTAGCACCAAAGAAGACAACCCACGGTTTCCTAGTCGAGCCTGGATTGACGAACTTGCTGCTTTAGGAAAATCCCACAACCTTCAGTTGGCTGGGCATGTTTGTGGAGCCTGGGTACGAAATCTGGTTGTTAAAAAAGACCCCGCTGTATTTTTGGAACGACCGGAATTCCTTGAATACTTTCCTCGTATTCAATTGAATTTTAGCCCGTATCATGCTGCTCAATTGTTCTTGGATGTATTGAAGCCGTATAACAACGAATTCATATTTCAAGTGGGCAGCAATGGTAAGACAGACAAAATATCACTGCTTAACCTTGGTCGCAGCATGGGGTTAAACCTTTCGATTCTGTTTGATAGGTCTGGCGGCAAGGGTGTAGTTCCGTCCGATTGGCCGGAACCTATTGATCCGTTTTACCTTGGATATGCTGGTGGTTTAGGACCAGACACATTGTCTGACCAGTTGCCGAAAATTTCAGATGTTGTCGGCGAACGCACTATTTGGATCGACATGGAATCCAGAGTTCGTTCCGAAGACGACCAACAGTTCGATCTGGATAAAGTTCGTGCTTGCCTTGAAACATCAAGACCTTGGGTTGAACCAAAGGTCCGACTTTCCTGAATATAGTCGGTTTTACAACCAACAAAAAACGTGGTACAATGTCTACATCGGGCATTGCCCACGTTTTTTTGTTGCAAGGTCGAACCAAATCGACGGTTCGCTCTCTTGGTTCTACGAGATAACTACCAACTAACCCAACCAACTAGGATTGCAAAATGGCCGTCAAACAGCAGCAAGATCAAGAAGTCTCGGAACTTGAGTCAATCATCGAAACCCTCGACACTTTTTATGAATTGGGCGATGATTGTGTTCATCCGATCACCGGGAAGTTGGTTTTGGACCCGGAATACGATACGCTCCGTAAGCGTCTTTTTGATCTTCATCCTACGTCCTATATTTTCAAGGACGTGACGGCTTCAAACGCAGTGCAGCACAGCAGGAAGGTTCCTCACAATCCTCCGATGGTGTCGATCTCCAAGGCTATTGGGCCTTTGCAGGAACGCACCGATACGTTGAAGGATTTCGTCGGCAAGGTTGAATTGGAACTTGCCTATGCCGAAAGCGAAGAAAAGTATCTCGTTCAAGCCTATAAGCGTGACGGCGTTGCCGTGGCGTTGTATTACGAGAACGGCATCTTGACTCGTGCTGGGCTTCGTCCTCGCAATGGCACTGATGGCGAAGATGTGACAGAGAACATCAAGCATGTCGGCGGCGTACCGACAGAACTGTGGGAATACGACCGAGATGGAAACCGAGTCAAGTTTTTGAATGTGACTTGTTCCATCCGTGGCGAAATCGAATGCCCCAAGTCTGTCTTCCGTAAGGTTGTGGAAGATTGGAATGATCCCAAGTTCGGCCTCGATTCGGAACCCAAGAATCCCCGTAACTATTCAGCGGGCAGCATTCGTCAATTCTCTAATCCTGCCATCACCAAGGAACGTCGCTTGACGTTTACTGGATATTCCATCCTCGGTTGGCATTCTAAGGACAATAGCCCGGCCCCTTTCAAAACCGAAATTGAGCGGGCAAAGTACAGCAATGCCAAACTTCGCATTCCATTCGTCCAAGTTCGTCCGTTCCGATGGGCTGATCTTCAGATTCTCGAAGACTTGGCTTCGCAGTTATGCTACGAAGTTGATGGCGTGGTGATTTCTGTCAACAATCTCGAAGATGCCGAACAGATGGGTACTCATGGCGGCACTGCCACGGGAAATCCCAAGGCTAAGATTGCTTGGAAGTTCGCAGAAGAATCAATTTTGGTTGAAGTCGAGTCCATCGAATGGAACCCAGGTCGCAGCGGTACACTGACGCCTATTTTGCACTTTAAGCCTGTGCAACTCGATGGGACTACGGTTAAAAAGTGTACTGGACACAGTCTTGGCTTTCTCGATGGGACCAGCAAGGCTAGTCTTGGCGAAATTACCAGGTGGACGGAAGTTCGCATCATCAAGAGTGGCAAGATCATTCCGAAGGTGATTGAAATCACCAAGAAATGGACACATAGCAATTTAGATGTTCCGACAAAGTGTCCTTCATGCAACTCTACATTGGAAATTCGTCAGGGTGGCGACGGCAAAGAATTGGTGTGTGCTTCTGATTTCTGTGGTGTTCGGGCTGTGGCTCGTCTCGTTCACTTTCTCTCAACGATTGGCGTAAAGGGAATTGCAGAAAGCATTCTGACTCGACTTCTGGATGAGAAGTTGGTTCAATATCCTGATGAACTGTATAGCCTTTCGGTTGGCAAGTTGACGACTATTGGATATTCCAAGCGTCAAGCATTGTTGATCGTGGCTCGGCTTTACTTGCACGATGATCCTGCTCATGTTACAGATGATGAACTGGAACAATTCATCAAGCAGAAGAAGACCATCAAGATTCCGGCATGGCAGTTCTTCGCCGCCTTCGGCATTTCTGGTGCAGGCAAGTCCGCAGGACAGGCACTTATCGGCCACTTCGGTACATTTGATGCCATCAATTCGGCAACTATTGAACAACTTCAGGAAGTCGCTGGGCTGGGAGAAACTTCAGCCAATGCCATTGTTACTTTCTTCGGCGAGCATGATGTCATGGTGAAGCAACTGCTCAAGTTTATTGAGCCAGAAGGGAAGAAGCAAGGAAAGTTGTCAGGCCATACGTTCGTGTTCACGGGTGGCTTCGACGGTGGCAAGGCAGCTTGGGAAAAGAAGGTGATTGACCTGGGAGCCGCTGTGTCGGGATCGGTTAGCAAGACGACAGATTATGTGGTTGTCGGAACCGATGCAGGCTCCAAGGAAGCCAAGGCTAAACAACTCGGCATCAAAATGTTGACGCCAGATCAACTCGAAAATCTGTTGTAGACAGTCGTGGTGCTGATCGACAGAAATCAAGTGCAAAATACCACTTGCCTTTCGTTCCAGATTGAGAGATGACATGAACCGTCAAGAATTGCTCAATGGCATTATTGCCCAATTAGATTTGGTTGTCTCCGAAAGTGACATTCGGGTATTGGCAAATCAGTTATGGATTGATGCTGGTTCGCCTCTTGGTGATGGCGAGTCTTTCTGGTTGCTCGCAGAGAATCAACTACTTGTTTCCAAACGTGAACAAACTGCCAAGCGAATTCTCACTCAAGCGTTGCTTCCCGCCATTCAAGAATCTGCTGCCTCAATTCAAGATGAGGCGCAAAAATATACACAAAATGCCATTGGTGTTTTGCAAAAGGAACTTTTGGAAAACCAGCAATTGGTTTTGCCAGAAGGTGTTCGTTTTCATAAACGAGTTGGCAAGATCGACTATCTTGTCATCGAACAGCAGCCTATGGTTCGCACTGTATTGGTCGATACCAGTTACCATAATGGAAAGATTGGTGAATCTCGATATCCTGATGCCAGTTCACAAGGGGCGAAAGAGTTTCACATTGCTTTACCTTATGTGATTTATCAGATTACGTTATCTGATTATCAATTGGCGAAATTCTACATTGCTTTTCGCACAGAGCCGCTGAAGACCCTGAAGGACAAACTGAGTTTATGTGTTATGCCCAACTCTCATGAAGAAGGTTCTGTGTGTTGTTCTTTTTCAAAACATAATCACGCCAACATCGTTGATGCTGTTCGGCACATCATTGGATTTTATTGGCAGTCACAATATCGCTATTGTCTTCATCACCGATTCCCCGACGACCCAGCATTCAAAACCTGGGATGCCTGGGAAAAAGCAAGTAGGGAAAATCCTTTGTTCATTTTGAATTTGAAGTGGCCCGAATTGGAATATACATTGGCTAAATTTTTAGGGGATGCCGCCAAAGAACAGCCGCCAGCGCCACCAGCAGGCTTTCAGGATTTATCCTCTAAGTTTATTCAAGCAGCTTCGGATATTTTGACCTGCAAGGAAATTCTAAAGCCGGTGCCGCCATCGTTCGTCATCGACTATGACCGGCGTCATGACGAACGATGGCTGCGTGATGACGATGACGATGACGATGACGATGAAGATGAAGATGAAGATGAAGATGAAGATGAAGATGAAGATGAAGATATTTAGTCTGCTTTACAATCGGACATATGCAGGGTATAATCTGGCATTATGACCATGCTTATTGAACTAACAACAGCCGACGATTTGCCCAAGGTGGTTAGCAGGGACGCTATTGATCCGGCCAAATACATTTTTTTGGTCGAAGCAATCTCACATAAATTTCGCAAAAAGTTTCGTGGCGACTTCGAGCAAATTGAGGATACCGAGCAATATTCCATTGCCTCTATGGAACTTGTAAAGGCTGCTGCTGGGTATGATCCTGAAGTGGGTGAAGATTTCGCCCGATACGCATTTCGTGCCATGAGGAATGGCATTATTGAAGCCATTCGTCATCAGAATCGTCAAAAACGAACTGCTGAATTTTCTAAATTGACTGATCTTGAATGGCAAGAACTTCCAGAAAAAGAACCAGTTTTATCGAATGATATTCCCCCCGATGTATATCGGACCCTGATGGTGAATCACCCTGAAGACACTGACCTAGATCGTGCTGATAAGGCACTTTTGACAGAAATTTACATTCAGGGCAAAAAGATTCCATTCATTGCGGAAAAATACGGAATCACCAGAATGACGGTCTACAACCGTCTTCGTCGCATCATTGGAAAAATTCGTCAGCGTCATGGCGACCTGATTGAGTCACATGGGGGAATGCTCGATGAATGTCATGAAAGAGAGCCTTGTTGTCTTCACCGAAGGGGCGAGGGTTAATTTCAAGGTCTACGGCTATTTGGTTCCGATATTTGCAGGTTTGCTTGATGGTGAACCACAAATCTTTGGAGTCGCTTGGGAAGACGCCGCTCAAAAAGACGCCTTTGCTTTGAAAGTTCGTGACTGGATCGCTACTGATCGTCTCAAGGAATATATCATGGTGGTCGAAGCGTGGACCGCCAATACCTCTTGGAGAGATCAAGCCAAAGTTCTACAATGGCTTGAAACTCACGGGAGTTTGCAAAACTGGCCCGACCGTAGCGAAGTAGTTATGGTTATATATTGCTCACCTACTGAAGAAATTCAGTATACAGCAGACATTATTCGTGGTAGAATCCCTGTACCAATAATCGGGGAATGGAAAATCAGCCATCGGCAAGTGAAATTCAACCTCGAAGATTTTACCACACGATTCCAAGGCTTGTTCCTTAAAAGCAAAGCGGGGCAAAACTAATGCCAACTCAAGAAGAAATTGTCAATGCTGTCGTTCGCCAACTGAAGGGCAAAGACCTCAGCCAACAAGCAGTCATGGTTCTCCAGAAGGCGACGGCACGAGTGCTGGAACGCATCAAGCAGAACGTCGATGTTCAGGTGAAGGAAGACTCTTCGCCCATTGTGGAAAAGTTCGTCAAGAATGCCGCTACCAAAATGTCGGCAATGACCCAGCAATGGGCTGATGGTGTCAAGAATGATCTCGTTGTGTTCCCGGAAGGAACTCGGTATATTTGGCGTGACGGCCAAATGACGACTATCATCGTCGAACAACAGCCGCAGGTTCGGCACATCAACGTATATGGCAAGATTTATTTGCTATCGTTGCCATACGTCCAGTTCATCTTGCATTTCAAGAATCATGAGTTACAACATTCACTTCGGGTGACTTGCACCAAGAAACCAATCACCGATCTCGATCAGGCGGCGAATTTCATCCCATTGGGGAATATCGATAGTAATCACAATGTCTGTATGGGCAATTTCAGGTGGCCGACTACCGGCAATATGACTGATGTTGTGAATGCTGTTATCGGAGAGTTCTGGCAAGGTCAGTTCAACTACGATGGTGGTGGGCATATGTTAGAGTTTTTCTCTGACAATACGCTTGCAGCCAAGACTGCACGAGATTCACGAGAAGACGATCGAAACGGGATCGTTCAGCCTGGGTTTACAGCCTGGGCGAAGAAGACTCAAGAAAACGCCTTGTATGGAACAGAGCGTACTACAAAGTACAGACCTGGCGCTACGTTCCGTCGATTCTTGGCTACTGACAGTGGCGACAAGAATGGTTCGCAGTCGATTGTCAATAACCTCAAGCAAGAAATCATCACGGCGGTTGGCGCTATCGGTGGCGATATTCAAGCAATATTGACAGCTACGGATTTGGAAACCGAGAACCGGGAAAAGGTACACGTCGAAACCCTACAAGGCATTCTCAAGGAAATCATTGTTCAGGCTTATGCTGAACTGTGGGAATACTTGCAGAAGCAACTTCAGGATGAACGAGCCAAATTGCAAAAGGAAATGCAAGAGGCAGCGAACAAATTGAAGAACAAATTGAAGAACGATTTTGTGTACTACATGGACCAAAAGAAAAAGGTGTGGTAATGGCTAGTGCCAATATCCAGGATACGATTCGTCGTATTCAAGAAGAGGCGAAACGAAAGGTCGAGACGGCTCGCTTTAGTAAAAGCAAGCCGTCTATTCCCAAGATCGCTGTTGCTCAGACTCCCACACTCGATGAGGTCGTGGCGAGTCTTCGTGAGCAACTATCTACGGCTATTGCACAGGCTTTGTCCACTAAGGCTGCTCGTCGTTATGTAGGCGACATTACAGAATCGTTGCAAGATATTGCTACTGAGGCACTAGAAAATGCTCGAATCAAAGTTGATTTTGGCGGTGCTGCTCAAAAAGAGGGCAAAGTAATCATCTATCCCAACAATTGCAAACTGCTCGTGCAGAATGATTCTGGTCAGGGGTCTTTGATTATTGAAGAACCCCCGCAATATCGAACTATCTTAACCTATACCCGGCAGGGGAATAAGTCTTATCGCATTGCTTTGCCGTATATGGTTTATTTGATCGGTTTCCAAAACATTGTTAACTCATATAAGCATGTTGCTTGTGGCGTTGGATTTGGGAATGAACCAATTGATTCGGTTGACACTTATTTGCTTAATCCTAAATTGCCTCATACGCAAGGAAATATGCACGTTTGTCAGCCAATAAATCAGACCAATCACAAGACCGTCAAGGAATTGGCCGAATATATCGTTCAGACTTTTTGGAGTACAACTTTCATTTACACGTTTGAACATGCCAAATGTGTGTTTGATGTTGGCAACCAACGAATCAAGAGTTTCGCTGATTGGCAAAACAAAGTCAAAAATCCTCTCGATATTTTGAAGGGTAATTTTGGTCGAGGACAAACTGTTGGTGACGTTTTAGGTCACATGGGTCAAGTTTACGAAACTCGTAGCAACAACACAGTAGGCCATAAGATTCAATCAGTGGTTGCTCGTGTTGTAGGTCGTGTCAATCACAGCATTTCCGCAGAAGAATTGGCGACTGTCATTCGTCAAACGGCTGAGGAAATTGTCAATGTTGCACTACAAAACGCTATTGGCGATTCTGCTTTACAGCAATCAAAAGTAGTGGTATAATCTTTCACTTGAAATGTCGGTTCCAGTTTTCAACAAGTTTTCAGGAGTACCAGATGGCAGACCAACCCGCTCCCCTTGCACTGTTTCCGGTGTATTTGTTCGATCATGAATTCGAGCTTCCTACAACCGGAACGTACTATCTCGTCACCAAGACGGGAATCTATCTGCACAAAGAAACCAAGGCGGGCAATGCACTCGTCAAGGTCCAAGGTATTCCTTGGTTGCAAGAACCGACCATCGAATTCCATCTCAAGCTGCCGAAGATTCCGGGCAGCATCATTGGTCAGGCTCTCACTTTCTTTCGGAAGGTGTTTCAGCAGTACAAGTCCGAAGCGTATGTGACGCTTCTGTACAGTGCCAAGTCCAATCAGTATCGTCTCTGGTGTCCGGCACAGAAGGTGTCTGGCGGCAGTGTCAACTATGACCGAACCGATCAGCCTTCGTTCGAGGATCGAACCACCAACGATTGGCAAATGTGTGGCACTATCCACTCGCACTGTGACTTCAGCGCATATCACTCCGGCACGGATATTAGCGACGAAGAAACATTCGATGGAATACACATCACGCTGGGACACGTCAATCGGGCGCAGTTCAGCATGGAAGCCTCCGTTGCCATCAATGGAAAGCGGGAGAAGTTGGAGCCAGAAAATTGCTGCTCCGGCGTCATTCGCATCACCAATAAGGAAGTCGTCAATCGTTCGTATATGACCTGGGGCGAAAGTTGCTTCTTCGATCTCGAACTGTCGGAAGAAGATGCACAGCAACTTGTGGCTGATACGGCGATTATCAATACTGAATGGATGCCAAAGGTTGAACACAACGACTGGCAAGCCAAGAATAAACACAACAATTGGATGGGCGGCTCGAAAAAAAACGGCGAAAACGATGATCTTTTCGATCAGGGATTCACCGCTGATTGGTGGCGAAACCAGAGTTAGGTCGAACCAAATCGACTTTTCGCTCTCTAGTTCATTAGTTCATTAGTTCATTAGTGAAGTCTCAAAAATCTTTGTGAAGGGAATAGCCTCATGGCACAAAAGAAGGCGGCAAAGGACGAATCACCCGTTGCCAAGAAGCCGCTCAAGATCAAGGTGATTGGAACAGGCGGCATCGGTCTTTGCCTGCTCCCTTCGCTGTGTCGATACCTCAACTATAACGGTGAGAAATATCCATCCGTTGAAGTGAGTTTGATCGACGGCGACTCGTTCGAGGAAAAGAACCGGGAACGACAAGAGTTCGTCGAAACGGGACCGAAGGCTTCCATTACTGCCGCCGAATATCGGGGTAAATTCCCACGACTGATGTTTTGGGACCACCCGGTATATGTTGCCGACCACAACATCATTCAGTTGATTCGGGAGAACGATATTGTTCTTCTCTGTGTGGATAACCACAAGACTCGAAAGCTGATTAGCGACCGAGCCGAAGAACTGAAGAATGTCACCATCATCAGTGGCGGCAACGATTGGACTGATGGAAATGTGTTGGTTCATATTCGCCGGAATGAGTCAAACTTGACGCCGCCTTTGGCAAGCAAGTTTCACCCGGAGATTTTGAATCCAACCGACGAGAACCCCGCTGACGTGGAGCAAAAAGCAGAAGGTTGTGCAGAATTGGCCGTCTCTGCTCCGCAACTGTTGATTACAAACAATTACATTGCCGCCAATATGCTGGCTGCATTGTACAACCTGATCGACGAAGGACGGTACGAGAAGGTTCTCGCCGCTCCGCACAATTTCGCAGAGGTTTATTGTGATCTCTCTGTGATGAAGGCCATCCCACGGGAACGCAGGGTATAACTTCCTTTCGTTCTCACGTTCTCAAACAAACAAACAAACAAACAAACAAACAAACAAAACCGAAAACTTTTTTCAACCGTGACAGGAGTATTTAGCAATGGCTCAAGAACAGAAAAAGCCGGGTGGTGGTTTTTCCAACAAGAAGGCGTCTAGCGAGACGGTCCTGCCACAAGGCCAGACTAGCGCCCCAAGCGCTCAGGATGCTTTGGCGAAGTTGGACGCAGCCGTGAAGGTTATTCACGGTGCTAATGATGGTTCGTTCAACTTGGCTGGTTCCAAGGTTACGACCGTTCGGGCATCTTTGGTTGACGCCTTCAACATTCCCGGTGACGCTCTCGCCTTCGTCAACGGCGAACAAGTTGATGCCAACTACACACTCCAGAGCAATGATACTTTGGAATTTGTCAAACAAGCGGGAGTAAAAGGGATCAAATAATTTTGTAATTTAATTTGTAATTGATTGACACTATATAAGAGTGTAGAACAGCATTTAGCCGTTCACTTTTATGGAGTCGATCAATGAAAACTTTACCTGAAGTCAAGATAGACATAGCCTCTGGCTCAAAGCCATACTATGTCTATCTCCTTTTTAAGCCAGATGGAACACCTTTTTATGTTGGAAAAGGTAAGAGCAATCGAATCTCGGCACATGAGGCAGAGACACGTTACTTTTTGAATGGAAGAATTTGGAAGGGTTTGAATACATTCAAGGTTAATACAATTGCCAAGATTTGGTCGAATGATGGGGCGGTTCAATACCAGATTGATAGTTGGTATGACGAAAGTGTTGAAGCTGGAAAAAGAGAAATTGAATTGGTCGAACAACTCGGCAGGAGGATTTTGGATACTGGTCCATTGACTAATATCCGTGATGGTGGCGATCTTATGACAGAAGAAGATCGTCGAATATTTGGAGAAAAAATACGGCAGTATTACATTGACCATCCAGAAGCCAGAGAGGCAGCGTCAGAGAGATTCAAGCAGTATTACATTGACCATCCAGAAGCCAGAGAGGCAGCGTCAGAGAGATTCAAGCAGTATTACATTGACCATCCAGAAGCCAGAGAGGCAGCGTCAGAGAGATTCAAGCAGTATTACATAGACCATCCAGAAGCCAGAGAGGCAGCGTCAGAGAGATTCAAGCAGTATTACATAGACCATCCAGAAGCCAGAGAGGCAGCGTCAGAACGGATGCGACAGCATTACATTGACCATCCAGAAGCCAGGGAGCATCTTTCTGAGGTATTGACAAATTACTGTATAGAGCATCCTGAGTTTGTCCAGAACCTCATTGATTGCAAGAATGAGTGGATTGCGAGCAAGCCTGAAGAGTATGCCGAGGCGGAGCGGAAGCGATTAGAAATTTGTCAAACTCAGGATCATCGTGATAAAATTCGCAATATAATGCGAGGATATTTTGCAGATCATCCTGATGAGTTGAACCGCTTAAAGAAGCAGGGTGCGGCATATTTTGTGGACAATCCAGAGGCGATAGAGCAGGCACGTCAGAATTCGATTAGGAACAACACTGGTCAGAAATTGGTAGATTGGTATGCGAGCGGCGATCCGAAAGTTGTATCTGCCCGTCAAGAAAAATATGAGGCACATTCTGAATTTTTAACGCAGTGGCACGAGACAGAAGAGGGAAAGAAAAAGACAAAGCAAGCTGCGATAAAGAGAAACGAGAAAATAAGGACGGATGAACATCGCAGTTTAATATCGAAGAAGACTGCGGATTACATTAAGAACAATCCTGAAGCGGACAAGTTGAGGCGAGAGAAGGCATTGGCTACGAAGATGCCAAAAATATTGGAGAGACAGAAAAGGTTATTGGCGATTCAAGAAGAGTTGTATTCTTCTGGCAAGGTGAGTCGCAAGTACGAATACATTACTGGAAAAATTTTGTATTCGTGGAAGAAGAAGGGTCTAGTAGATGCTTTTCGCAACCAAACTGGTTAATGGAGAGATGAATGGACGAATATGATCAAATGCGAAAGGCTAAGGAAATCGGCAAGTTAATGAAAGAGTATCGACTTTTGCATGACTTGTCTTTAAGATCGGAGTCAGTGCGAAGAGGGATTAGTTCGTCATTATTAAGTCGCATGGAGCAAGGTAAAGTGATTCCTATCTTGCCGGTTGGTATGCGTGTTAGATTAAACGGTATTCATCCTGGCGTAGGTGTCGTCGTCGAAGAACAGTCATCTGGAGTGATGATAAAATTTGATGATTTTGATTATCCAAACGCATATTTTTGGTACGAGGTAGACCCAGACTTTGATCGTTGATTTTTAGTGTTTTCTGTAGGATTTACAATGTTGCGACGATTGATTGATATGTTTAGATTGCCGGGTTCTAAGCCAATCGTTAAAAAGCGATCTAGCAAAGATGGGGAATCAATCACTGAAGATGAAGGTTTGTTCATTGCTTATTGTTACAAGAATAAGTTGCCTTCTTGTCCTGATTGTCAAGAAGGCCATTTAATTGAAGGTCCACAAGGGGCGGGATCAAATAATTGTTTGTGCAATAATTGTTTAAGCGAGTTTAGTATTTATTGGATTTCTGAAGGCGAATTGATAGGCGAAAGAATCAGTGATCCTAGAGGTTGTAAAGAAGAAAGATTAAGAACAGTTTATGGAATTGCACAAAAGGTTGATTGATGTTTAATCCAAGTAAAAGGTTGATAGCAGTTGGCGACATTCATGGGTGTGCCAATCCTCTTCGAGTAATATTGAAGGATATTGACCCACAACCAGAAGACACGATTGTATTTCTTGGTGATTGCATAAATCGTGGTCCTGACAGCAAGGATGTAATCGAACAGATTATTGCCCTCAAAGATAAATGTCACGTCGAGACGATATTGGGCAATCACGAGGAAATGCTGTTGGGGGCATATCAGGGCGGTAAATCCGATCATGCGTTCTGGTGCAAGTTTGGTGGCGACACAACTTTGGCTTCCTATGGTGTGGCAACTGCTAAGGATATTCCTGGGGAGCATTTATTGTTCATTGCTCACTGCAAAGATTATCTCGAAACAGAAGATTTCATTTTTGTTCATGCTGGTTGCTCGTCGTTCAAGCCATTGAATGAAAACAGTGGCTCCGTGTTGCGATGGGACAGATTGGACAAAGACAAGCCGCCACACGAGAGCGGCAAAACTATTGTGTGTGGACACACAGTTCAAAAACAGATATTTGACTTGGGACATATCTGTTGTATTGACACAGGGTGCGGCGTTTGGCCCGGTGGTCGCTTGACTGCGATTGACTTTATCTCCGGCAAGATTTGGCAAGCCGGTGGTCGCAGCAAGAAGGCAACAATCAAACAGAGGGGACAATAATGTTCAGACCAGCAGGAAATTTTGCATATTTCACCAAGGAAGGTCACGAAACCATTGCAGCTACGGCGAGCATGGCTTTGACTCATTGGTATATGAGAAAGCTGCCCAAGCTGGACGACATTCCTGACCCATTGCCAGTTCTTGAAGTGATACCGATTGCAAGGCCCTTTCCTGGACCATACGATCAAAATTTTTTGCCGGTCGTAATCGGCTGCATCGAGAGAACTTACGGAACGGCACCAGAAATCGCTCCCGTATTTTTGAGTCGAGAATGGTACAATAACTTACCAGAACGCCTTAACGACCATAAGATTGTCGTTCAGGCTCGTCGTGATGCCGACCCTAAAGTGGTCGCTTACGAGGAAGTTTGTCTGAGTATCCTCAAGTGGTTGGCAAAGTATGGAGACGTTATTGACCTGGAGGAACCTTGAGCGTATACTTGGATTGCACACAAAAGAAAAATTTGCCGGAAACCTGAAGTTGACTTTACAAGGATGGAAAGTCGTGGTAGAATGAATGACACAACGCTGACGGAACCCGATAACGAATCAAAAGAAAAATTTGCCGGAAACCTGAAGTTGACTTTACAAGGATGGAAAGTCGTGGTAGAATGAATGACACATGGCGGGGTAGCTCAGTCCGTTAGAGCATTGTGAATAGGGACCGAAAGGTTTACTAACATAAGGTCGGAGGTTAAAATCCTTCCCCTGCCACTTATGTCCTGCGATGAGCAGGAACAGATGGTGATTGTGGCCCCAACTCTCGCAAGAGAAGGGGGCTGGTTCAACACAGTCTAAGAATATAGTGACCCGACTCCAATAGAGGCATGTGCATAGTCTGAACAACGAAGCATGTGCTGATCCGGGTAGGTTGCTTCGGCGACCAAACACTGTATTTGATATTGGAGCCATCGAACGCAAACGACGGTTTGAACCCGTCAAGAACTTGTGAGTCAAATGCCGTCAGGACTACATTTGCAAAACGAACGTCTTGGCAATTATTTGTTGACTTGCATTTATGGGTTGGTAGCTCAATGGCCTGTTTACAGGGAGGCAGATTATATTGATCGTAAGGTCAGTGTAATCACTTCAGAGCGCCGTAGTAATACGGAGGTAGCTGGTTCGATTCCAGCCCGGCCCACTATGGGGAAGTATTAGAATCCAACACAGAGCCGTTGGAGTGGAAAAGCAGTCTAGGTTCACGGAGCAATCCGCATGTGAATGTTAATGGGGCAACTTACCGCTCATTCTAGCGAGGCCAACTCATAAACATGAACCAAGAGGGGCGACTCTCGAATGACTGCCGAGAATACTTCGGTGATGCTGGTTCGAGTCCAGCCTTCCCCACTACGCAGTGGTAGCTCAAATAGAACCGTTTTACAGGTAGTGGCAACATTACCTGCATTTGGTAGAGCCTTCCGTAAGGAAGAGGTTGAAGGTGCGAGTCCTTCCCACTGCACCATGTCGGGGTAGTAGAACGGAATGTACAACTAGGATCACCACATTAAGCCGTAAGGCTTTCATTGGCTCCAATGACTGTACAGAGAATGCCACAGTAATGTGGAGATGCAGGTTCGATTCCTGCCCCCGGCACTTAAATTTAACATTTAACATTTAACATTAAAGCCGCAAGGCTTTCGTTGATTCCAATGACTGTACAGAGAATGTGTACCCGAGTTCTGGCTAAGACGTTATGGCTGCTTGTCAGCGGGATTATCATCTTCATCAGCAACCCCACAGTAATGTGGAGATGCAGGTTCGATCCCCCCGGCATTCAACATTCAACATTCAACATTCAACATTCAACATTCAACATTCAACATTCAACATTCAGTGTGTCCTTTGCCCGGTCACGTGACGGGCGAAGTTAAGGCCCTGTGAGATCGAGTACGTTAACCCGGTTGGCGAGTTGGTCAGGTCAACACTCACACTCACACTCACACTCACACTCACACTCACACTCACACTCAACAGGAGACTCAAACGATGGCGTCCGATTTGACAACGATTTCACTTGCGAAGGCTTTGAAGCTGAAGAACCGTCTGGCTGGTCGTCTGAACAAGGTTCAGAATGACATTGTAACATTCAACTCTGTGTTGACCGAACAGGCCAACCAGGTTGATGTTGCTGCTTTGTTTAAGCTGCGTGACGAGATTGCCGAAAACATGATCGTCTTGAAGACGAAGATCATCGTCTCGAATTCTGAAATTCAGGGCGACCTGATTCGTCAGGGTGAGTTGAAGTCCAAGTTGACGTGGCTGGCTACGCTCGACACCCGTGACGGCAAAGAGCGTCATGGATACCAAAACACCGAAGTCACCTGGACGGCCACTCTCAAGAAGAAAGACGTGGACGACGAAACCAGGAAGCTGGAAACCGAGATCGACGCCATCCAGGACAAGCTGGACAGCTTCAACCACACCAAAAAAGTGGACGTTGCTGATCGTTCGCTAGAACTCGCCAGCTAACACGAGCCACCACGATCCGGGAGAGTAAGAGGTCTGTGAGGAAACTATCGGGGGTTTCGGCCACCGATGGTCGTTTCTGCGAAAGCAGATACATTACATAATATTCTCGGTCAAGGTTACGCCTTATAGTTGAAACCTGATTGATTCAAACTGTAAACTTCAAAAGTCAAAACTTTTCCCCTCCTGGCTTTCCCTTTTCCGGGTCGTGGTTTTAATGTGAACATGCCTTGGATGGGGACCAGCATCCTCCCAAAGTTGACCATGTGTTGGTGAAAGGTAGCATCTTCGGATGCCAACCCTCTTTGAGAATGAGCCAAACGTCTAGTGCCGAGTAGCTTATTCTACAATACGCCTTCTACCAAATGGTGGAAGCGGCCCCATCCAGGCACCTTATTATGACAACAACTGCTGAACTGAAAGACGACTGGCAAAAATATGGCGTTGATATTCAAGGGGTTATTCGTCCCTTGAAAGAATGCTTTGTGATTTGCTGGGGACCGACGCCGGATATTCCTGATGCCCTCCTGTTCGATACAGGTGGTGAACAGGGCGCTCCGGCATACACACTGAGAATGAGTGAGAATGGGGAAGACTTAATTTCCGTTAACCCCGTGAATCCTGCCGAAACAAATGTCTTGGGAAAGTTGGTCCTTTTGGAAAATTCTGGAGATAAGGTCGAACCTTTTCCAGAATCGACTCTCTAGTATTGTGTGGCCTCCCGGCAGTCACATATGGTTAGCGAAGCCGGGACTTTGCGAAAAAAGATTTTTCTTGAAAAAGTGAACCTTTTTTTGATTTGAGTCGTCTATAATACAGAAGAGAAAATGTAGCGGGTTGGAGGCAAGGCTCATAACCTTGAGACACTGGTTCGAGTCCAGTACCCGCCACTAGGTCGAAAGACCTTGAAACAATGACGTAGGGTGGAGCAGTTTGGTAGCTCGCAAGGCTCATAACCTTGAGGCCGCAGGTTCAAATCCTGCCCCTACCACTTTACAAGTCGAAAGACTTGTGGTATAATACTGAAGTTCGATTAACAACACAACACAACACAACACAACACAACACAACACAACACAACACAACACAACACAACACAACACAACACGGCTCGTTGCCGTAATCAGGAGACATGACAATGTTCGTTCAAATCACCAATATCGGTCGCTGGCATAATGGGCAACAAGTCCAGCCGCAGACAAAGTGCGCCCCCGCAGTGCGCACTTTCGTCGCCAATAAAGGTAATGAAGATACATTGCCTTCCTGACCGAACCATACAAGTTCGGCTCAGGATACCTGAGTCGGACTGAAACAATAAAGTTTCAGCAAAAACCCACTCAGGTAAAAACCTGAGTGGGTTTTTTGTTGGATTTTTATTGCCGGGGGTTCTGTGCTGGTACGGAAACTTGACTCTGAATCAAGATGACGTAGGTTCGATTCCTACCCCGGCAGCTTGGTTGAAACGACTTTTTGGAGAATGATGATGCTGACACACCGATATAAACAGATTCGCTGAGAGGGACGTGTTGCCCTACGGGGCCACAGCAAGCGCTCGATGCTGAATTGGTTGCAGCTCCAGACTTTTAATCTGGTTCCGAAAGGACGTGTGGGTTCGAGTCCCACCGGGCGCATTATATTGGCTTTTATCAAAAGTTTTTGTTAAAAGCTGCATAGATAGTGTATGAAAAAATGCACTATTTGTAAGTTGGAAAAGAAGGAAGCTGAGTATAGTAAAAACAGATGTCGAAATGATGGTCTTCAAAACGTATGCAAAAATTGTAATGCACTGCGTTCAAGACAGTATTATCTTGAAAAAACCGACGAGCATAGAGAGACAACAAAACTCCGTCGTAATAAGAAACGCCTAGAGCTAAAAAAGAAAATTGATGAATTAAGGGCGTTGTGTGGGTGTGCGAAATGTGGAGAACAGGATTATGTGTGTATTGATTTTCATCATACTAATCCCGAAGAAAAAGATTTCAATGTATCAATGTCTACATCTTATGAGTGGCCTTGGTCCAAAGTTTTAGAGGAAGTATTGAAGTGCGTTTGTCTTTGTGCAAGTTGTCATCGAAAACTGCACGCCGGAAGGTTTGTGATTGAACCTAGTATGCTTTGTCAGATTGCATTAGAGACAAAAGGTTATGAAACTGCAAGATGTGACGGGAATGAGTGACGCTGATCCGATTCATCGTTACTTAGGGATGGTGGATAAATTCCTTGGGGATCACGATTGGTCTGACACCTATCGTAAACTCCTACAGGGCGAATTGATTGAGGCGATGTGGTTATGCCTCGGTCATCCAGTCCAATATCCAATAGTTGAAGATTATTGCCTCGATAACTTCGAGGAATATCTGAAACAAAAAGGCGAACCTGTAATCGCCGAAATTGTCTACAAGTTGAGGCGACGAAAAGGGGAAGAAGGAATTGATAACCACGGTGTTCGAGTTGTTGTCATGTGGCTTGTTGCCAATATGGATGACCTGAAGGCAAGATATTTGGAGGAAAGAAATCACCATCGGAAAATAACAGCCGATTGGGGTCCAAGTATGGTGATGTGAAATATTTTCCGGTACGCTAATTGGTAAGCGGCGAAGCTGTTAACTTCGTGCAATCCGTCTCGCACGGTATGAAGGTTCGAGTCCTTCCTGGGGAGCTTGTTCCCGATAGGGAATAAAAAATCCCGTTCGGGAATAAATGGTGTTCATCAGCAATGATTTACATGATTTATTCCCGAACGGGAATGACGGGGTGTGGGCTAAAGGTGAGCCGCCTGATTTGGGATCAGGACATCGAGTGAGTTCGATTCTCACCACCCCGACTGATTTTGTTCTTTGACAATTTGGTTGCCAATTATGGCCTGTTAGACTTCGGGTGAGGTCGTCTGCTTCTCAGGCAGAATAGGTGGGTTTGACTCCCACACAGGTCATTTATATGGGGCGCTGGTATAACGGGATTACGTCTGCTTTGCAAGCAGATTATCGGGGTTCGATTCCCCGGCGCTCCACTGAATTTCGGCATATGTTGTAGTGGTTTCTGCAAGCCGTCCTGATAAGACGGAAGTTCTGGTTCAATTCCAGGTATGCCGACTGAATTATGGAATTTATGGTGTAAAAAATAAAGACTTGCCGCACAGCAAAGAGTCTTGGATGGTACAAAATGATTATAGGGACGTGGTGCAAAGGCTAACATGGCAGTCTCCAAAACTGTTGATCTCGGTTCGAGTCCGAGCGTCCCTGCTGATTGGTTCTCGACAGTCATTCCCTTGTAGCTCAATTGGTAGAGCGGCACGCTGTTAACGTGAAGGTTCTAGGTTCGAGTCCTAGCGAGGGAGCTAGTTTGAAGTTTTTATATTGCCGGGTATTCGGTGTTGGTATCCGTTCTCTGTCTTTGAAGCAGAAGGTCGCTGGTTCGATTCCAGCCCCGGCAGCTTGAGTGGTGACTCTATAGTGTTGTTGATACTCTATAGTGTAATGGTAGCACACAACACTTTGACTGTTGTAGTCATGGTTCGAGTCCATGTAGAGTAATTTGAGGGTAGTAGTGTGAATAGCCGACTGAGGCATCTTCACAAAAGTTGAAGGAAGTGCAAAGCTAAAACTGCAAGCAACAATTGCAAAAGCTATAAAAACCGTGAGTTAGGGGCAGGGCCTAAACAGGCTTGTAGACAATAACTTTGCACAGAGATCAATGAGTAGTGTTTTGAAGTAGGTTGGTAGGCAGCACAGAGGCATAAGCATTTGCAATTGGAGCCTTTGGTTTAGGTTCGAGTCCTAACGCCCTCGCTTGTTTGTTTGATGATTGTTGATTTACGGTTCCGTGGTGTAGTGGCACTGCATACCTCCCTGTCACGGAGAAGGTGCGAGTTCGATTCTCGTCGGGACCGCTGTGATTGAAGCCAAACGGTGCGGCGTCTCTTTGTGAAAGAGATAATAGTGGGTTCGACTCCCATCAATCACCTGTTAGTTTTTGGGCGTGGAGTTCGGTCGGTAGAACATCCCCCTGTCACGGGGAAGGTTGCGGGTTCAACTCCCGTCACGCTCGCTGTTGAATGCCTTCGTGGTATAGTGGTATTGCGCTTGCTTGGTAAGCAAGAAATTCTGGGTTCGATTCCCAGCGATGGCTCTTGATCTTGAAGCTCAAATGGATGAGCGACCACTTGTCTAGTGGAAGGTTGTAGGTTCGACTCCTACTGAGATTGCTATGTTCATTAGGTCTGCTAACTTGATGAACAGAAATGTTGCAGCGAATGGCAGTTCGTATGAGGGTGTGATCGTCTAGGTTGGTCTAGGACACCCGCCGTTTGAGGCGGGAGACATGGGTTCAAATCCCATCACATCTTCGCAACTTTGTGTGTATGTGGCCGAGCGGCAAAGGCGCTAGTTTTCCAAACTGGTTTAGGTGGGTTCAACTCCCTCCATACACTCAATTTTTGACCGTGGAAACGAAAGCTCCGTGGTGGAGCATCAGACTGCAAATCTGATGTTAAGAGGTTCGACTCCTCCTGCGGCCTCTGGCCATGTTGATGTAACGGTAGCAGGAAACCTTAAATGGTAATTTGAGTGGTTCGACTCCACAGTGGTCATTTATTTTATAGCTCGTCCTGTGGATTCAGGCGTTGGGTCTACGAAACCCGATTGGATAGGTTCGATTCCTTCACGAGCTACTTGATTTGCCCGGTTGATGAAATGGTATCGTGTCTGCATTACAAGCAGAATTCGGGGGTTCGATTCCCTCACCGGGTACTGAGTATTTTTGGCCCATTCGTCTACTGGCTAGGACCGCTGTTTTTCAGGCAGCAGAAGACGGATCGAAACCGTCATGGGTCACTTAGTTATTGGATCAATTAGTGTAACGGCAGCACGCCTCCGTGGAGGGGGAAGAGTGGTTCGATTCCAATACCAACAACTAAATGAGACAAATTAGTGTAACGGTAGCACGCCTCTCACCAAGGGGAAGATTGGTTCGATTCCAATACTCATTTATGCCGGGTTCGCATAGCGGCGATTGCACAGGTTTTGTAAACCTGCGGAGTTATCCCTCGTGGGTTCGAGTCCCACACCCGGCTCTGAACATTTAACCTTTTGGGGAAATACTATGGTGCGTCTTTGGCTCGAAACTGTGCGGATTTAGACCAACGGGTCGGTTACACTTAGGTCATTATTTCTCGGTGATTCAACCGGGACAGGCTGGGTGTACTGTACTGGTGGCAAACTATCATGCACCGGAGGTAAATAATCTGGAAGTTTCCGTGAACGCCTTACGGCAATACGGTGTCCAGACCATAGTGATTCAGAAGGATGTGTTTAACGCTGAATTGTTTTTTCGATTATTGACGCTCGCAAAAATGGGTGATCTTGGTCGAATGACACAATTCAAGTCAACGGAAGAGGACGATAGAACTGGTCAATTGCTGACTTATCCTGTTCTTATGGCGCATGATGTTGCGGGTTACTCCGAGGTCATTGTGGGTCTGGATCAGAAGCAGCATTTGGAATATGCCAGAAAGCTGTTGAAAAAATACAACAGTGTATATGGCACGACATATCCAATCCCGATAGCCAATATCGTGGTGGGACGTGTCAAAGATTTGCGTGATCCGACGAAGAAAATGTCGAAGTCATCGCCGCAGGGATGTTTATTCCTTGATGATACGGTGGATGATATTCAACAAAAGATTCGGAAGGCGACCGCAGATGAAGAGGGCCTGAATAACTTGAAGTTTTTGTATGGGGAGTTTGTAAGAGAAACGCCTCCAACAAGCAATCAAGAACTGAAAGAGAAACTGGCTAATTCGATTGTTATGCGTCTAAGGTGTTAGTGGCAGCATACTTGGCTCTTAACCAAGATGGTTCCGGTTCAAGTCCGGGTGGACGCACTTGATGAATGGGATGTGAGTACCTACTAGGGGAACCGAATTGATCTCATAAGGGTCAAAGTCAGGACTTGGTAAAAGTCACAAGTTGCCCTGACCGGGGCTTGTGACATAGCGGGTTCGAGTCCCGTTCATTCCACTTATTTATGGCGTGTTCGACTTCTGGTGAGGTCATCTGCCTTTCAAGCAGATTAGATGAGATCGAAACTCATACACGTCACTTGTTGGTGAAAGAGTTCATATACAGTTGCCCAAAATAAGGGCTACCAGGGTCATTTGAAGGCCACTGGAGAACTGGAATATTGGCCACCTGAAACCAACAAAACGATTGAGAAAACCGAAAGAGATCGACAGCAGGCTTTCCGTCAAGCAACGCACGACGACGGCATTCAAAGTGTGAATAGAAATAAAGAGTATTATGCTGTCGGCCACCTTTTGGTGATTTCTTTCACAACGGTTAGAGGGTTTGTACTCGACGCCGTGGATTGCCAATCTTGGGTGGGCGGCATTCCGAAAGTGCGATCTTTGACAATTCGGTAGAAATAAAGCCAAGATGTGTCTGTGGTGTAAGCTGGTTTGGAGCAACGTGGAAACACGAAACACTACATTGCACGTGAAATCATAATTCCGGCAAGACCGGGCTATATGATTAGCGTCTAATGCAATAGAGGTCGATTCCTTTCAGGCACACTTCCTTTCAGGCACACTTCCTTTCAGGCACACTTCCCGATCCAGAAATGGATCGGATTTTTGACTTGTCGTTCGTCTAAATATACGCTTCGGTGTATCTCAGGACGCCCGCACCGCTAACGCCCGCACCGCTAATGCCGCTCAGCGGTTTGATGTGATAGGTTAGGTTGGAACTTCTCAAGCCGGGAGACGCAAGACGAACTTGCACGACAGTCTTTATATGGTGATCGTAGTGTAGTGGTCTGCACGACTGATTGTGGATCAGTAAGTGGGAGTTCGATCCTCCTCGATGACCCTTGATATTTTTTCAAAATGGTTCACTCTTTTAAGTCGGTATTGATCGACTTCGAGATTCGGATATACTGATCTCGTCTCAACCTTAGAAAGAGAGAAAAATATGGACCCAAAATATACTGTCGGGCAAAAGGTTCTTTTTGCCAATCAAGAAGCCATTATTCGCAAGTTTGAAGAAAATGACGGAGTAGTCAAGTATTACTGCGAAGTTGGTGGTGTTCCGCTGACCATGTGGATTCCTGAAGATTCTTTGGATGTCGGAAACCCTTCTGGACCGCCATCTGTATTCTTCAATCGCAGAATGCCACATTTGATGGTCGTAGATAATTTCTACAAAGACCCCGATGATGTGCGAGCTTTTGCCTTGGAGCAAGACTTCAAGCCGAACTTGAACAACTATAAGGGAAAGAGAACCGAGGAACGATTCCTGTGGCCTTTCCTCAAAGAAGAGTTTGAACGACTATTGGGTCGTCCGATTGTTGACTGGTTGAACCAGCCTTGCAATGGCTGCTTCCAGATTACTGGTTTCGATGATCCGTTAGTTTGGCACTCGGACTTGCAGAGTTACGCCGCTGCGATATATTTGACGCCAGATGCCCCGGTAACTGCTGGGACGAGCTTCTGGAAAGATAAGACACACGGAAGTCGCCGTCCGCCAAATCACCCGCTTGAGTTCGACCGATTCGATTCAGATGAAGCACGAGCTTTAGCGGCCAGTGAGATTTACAGCGGATACAATATCCTTCACCCGGATAATTGGGAATTGGTCGATAAATTTGGAGCCGTATACAATCGGCTTGCAATTTGGGATGCTCAAATGATCCACTCGGCAAGTTCCTATGAAGGCATGGTAAGTGGCGATCCTGATAAGGCTCGACTTGTCCAATTGTTTTTCTTTACCGTAAGGTAATCAATGTCTTTCCGGCTGAGTAAAAAAGTTTCTCTCGAAAAAGGCGACAGGATACGAGTATCCGGTGGTCCTTATTTTCTCACTCAAGCCGGAACAAAAATCAACATGGGCGAGCGAGGAGTCGGGACATTTGTGGGATCGGAAGAAAACGGCGAGGCGATATACGTCAAATTTGACCGCACGTCTGCCCCAAGATTTGTATACATTGGGCCTGAGCGTTTATCGGAATCAACCGGGACAACGCTCAGGCCACATAAAATCGTCAAACTACGAAAGAAGTAAGACCTTTGCTACACCGAACATTGTTGGCGACTTGCGGGTTTGATTTCCCTGGTCTCAGTGTTTTTTCGAGGACGCCGTGCTTCGTGAGAATACGAACGACCTGCATTAGATCAGCCGATAGACTGCCTGGATGCCGGTATCCGGTTTCGAGGATGAATCGCACAAGTTGAACGTGGTTCACACCTTCGGGATGAACGTACACGGCATTGATGACGAGTTGCCGAAGGGTTTCTCGGTTTTTCATGGCACTGATCCTTGAATTGTTTATAATTTACTTTGCCGATAATGGAACCGGCTACAAGTGTTTTTCTTAACACCCAAAGATTAGTCAAGCAAAGTTTGTGCCAACGGGAGAAAAGAGATGTGGTATGTTCTGGATGACCAAAATGAACCAATTCCTGCGGACACGTTGGTTGCTGATCGGTTCCTGGAAGACCAGGGTGTGCGACGAACTGTCGCATACGACGCCATGCTTGACGGCAGTTTGTTGTCCACGGTGTTCATGTGTTTAGATCACTGCATGGGTCGTTCGGACGGGCCGGTTTTGTTCGAGTCGATGTGGTTTGGTGGTCCTCATGACGGGCATCAGCGACGGTACAAAACTTGGACTGAAGCTGAAGAAGGTCATGCCGATATGTTGGCGGCATATGGGGAATATCTGACCTATATGGCAGATAAATTAGCGAAGATGTGATTATGCGGCCATGATGTAGTGGTAGCCTGTTTGCTTGCCGAGCAAGAAGTGCGAGTTCGATTCTCGCTGGCCGCTTTAATTTCCATATAACCTCCACTATATAACAGTGGAGGTTATATGGAAACAACAAATTCAAAAGGTGACTTAGCTGTGGCTAAGGTTCATTTGCTTTCTATTGAAAAAGGTTTTATTGTAAGTAAACCATTATCGGATTCTGCTCGATACGATTTAATTGTTGATGATGGGGCCTTGAAAAGAACGCAGATTAAATATGCCGATGGAAAAGGATCGCACGGATCACAGGGCGTTGTTCGAGTTGCTTTAGAAAAGAAGTACAAAGACAAAATTCTTTTTTATTCGGAAAAGGATATTGATTTGCTTTTGGTTTATATTCCTAAAATAGATCGAATTTGTGCATTCAAATCAGATATATTTGCAGGAAGAAAAAATTTGTATATTAGATACGAACCTGCTAAGAACGGGCAAAAAAAAGGTTGTCTTAGTGCGTCTGATTATTTTTGGTAGTATGCGACTATGGTGTAGAGGTTGTCACGCTTGCTTGCCAAGCAAGAGGATAGGGTTCGAGTCCCTGTAGTTGCTCTGAGGTTCTCTTGGTGTGAGGCCAGGGGCTAAGTAGAATGCGAGTTCAGCCTTTTCATGGCCCATTCGTCTAATGGCAGGACGTAACCCTCTCACGGTTAAAACAGGAGTTCGATTCTCCTATGGGTCACTGGTATTTGCCGGGTTAGCTCAATGGTAGAGCGCCAAAAATACTCTCAGCAATATTTGGGCTTCGGCCATGCTCGTTGGGATTACATTCCATTCTAAGGAGGAGGTTGTTGGTCCGAATCCAACACCCGGCACTATGATTTGCGTATACCTAGTAAACGAAGAACCGGCGTATATTGGGATGTTGTCCCTTAGCCTTAAAATGCTGCGGCAGCACAATCCAAGTGTGCCAGTTGTCGTTTACTATGTCCAAGATGGCAAACGAGACTCTCGAAGAATTCCACTGACAGAGATAACCAGAGCTTTGAATAAGTTGCCGAACGATTATTTATCGTTCAGTAACTTGTGCGAAGAACTCAATGTCGAAGTTCGAGTTCGTAAGTCAAAGCAAGAAGAGGCATATTACTCTTTGCATCGCCTATTGCTGCAAGAGATTGAAGAAGAGACAGTGCTTCTGTTAGATGGCGACACGTTCATATTTGGCAATATTGAGGGGTTCCCTCAGATGTATGCTGGATACGATTTTGTGGCAACGCCGAATTCTTGGGGTATGGTCCATCCGGTTCCTGGTTTAGACCCCAACTTCAGATCGTTTAATTCTGGCGTCGTGCTGTGCCAGAATGGTGTTTTCAAGCGATGGATGGATTCAATTGGCGATTATTGTCAAAGGTTATATGATGGTTGCCATCCACAGTCAGAGTGGTTGTGGAGCGTAAGTGCAGAATGTGCTGGAAGAGAAGAGTTGGCAGCGAGTTTGTTTGTTTTGGACAATGGCTTGAAGTATAGATACTTCGAGAATGAGCATGTGCAAATGGGGAGTTACGATAGTAACGCCCGCATATTGCACACACTAAGTCCAAATTGGCATTCATTATACAATGAATGCTTTAAGCCACAGCGTAAAAGGCTTTTCAAGCCACGCTTAAAAAATGATGCAGATGCCGGTGGTCAAACAGATAATGATCTTGATTAGCCACCAAAGGCCGATGGCAATACCGCCAATTCCTAATCCGAACAACCAAGTTTTGAATGATTTAAGTTTAGAAATGAACTTATCCTTGTCCATATGTACCTCCTTGAATACGATATACGATATAAGGTATATATGCAGGTGACTACTATGAAAAACAAGAAGACCGCAAAGCAGTTGAAAAAGCAAGAAAAGCGTGAACATCGTGTAACAATAGCTAGCTGTCCATGCTAAGTGCGATTGTGGCTGTTGCACGGCGACGATGCGATTCAAAAACAAAGTCAAAAGCAGGGCTTGCTAATTCGGCAACAATAGTTGATGATGAAGGCGTCGTTCAAGAAATTTGCCTACCATTGGCACACCTCAGAAAGTACACAGCATGGATTTTCCAGCCCTCGTCAAAGCCGAATTAGAAAAAGCTCGTCGCAAGCATCCTGGCGAACAACGCAACCTTCATGAAGGTTATGCGGTGATTCTTGAAGAAGTTGATGAGTTTTGGGATGTGGTGAAAAGCCAAAAACCCGATACGGCTCATGCGTTAGAGGAACTGGTACAGGTTGCTGCTATGTGTCAGCGAACTGCGGAAGACGTGTTGGGTCAATAATCAGGCTGTAGCTCAGTTTGGCTAGAGCGCTTGGCTGGGGGCCAAGAAGTCGCAGGTTCAAATCCTGTCAGCCTGACTGATACATAGAATGCCTCATTGGTCTAATGGTATGATACTTCTTTCGTAAAGAAGTTGCAGGGGTTCGATTCCCTTATGAGGCTCTTTATCGCTATGGTGCTGGGTACACAGTTGTCTCTCATAAGGACGACGTGGTGAGTTCGATTCTCACCTTAGCGACTCTATTTGTGTGAGGAAATGTGTCTTTCATTGACACCGACACTACATAGTTTCATGTTAAAACATGCGACATATGAAAAAGTCAAACATCTAATTGGCACTCGACCCGGCATCATTGTAACCAACGCCTGCAATTTATCATGCGGTGGTTGTTATGCCCAATGTGGAAAATTCTCAAAGGAACAAATGTGGTTTATTTCGATGGATCAATTCATCGAAAATCTTGAGTATATCATTGAATACATGTACCGTGGCAAAGTGATTTTGTTTAACGGTGAATCAGTCGATGTTAATTCTCAATCCAATGGCATTGATTTGATTGGAGGAGAGCCAACTATTCATCCTGAATGGGGTAAAATTTGGGAACTCATAACGACAAAATATCAAAAAATAAAATTCTTGGTTTCGACAAACGGCAGGATAAGTTTCCCACCAGCCAGCAATGTGGATTTTCATCTAGCATATAAAACCAAAACTGTGGGACTTGATTTCGTCTCAACCTTGGTGGCTCCAATAGATATTATTGGTAATCCAGATCGAAATTATTATTGGCAAACTGCTCAAACAGATTGTGGCATTTGGAAGTCGTTGGGGTGTGTTAATCCCATTTACAAAAATTCGATTTCTATTTGTTCAGTTGCTTCTTCCTGGAGCGATCTGTTGGATTTGGATTTATGCTGGCCGCTCACACCAGGAAAAAACCCATTTTCTGAATTAACAGACAAAGACATTAGAGCTATGGCCGAGCAGGTTTGCTATCGTTGTGGTTGGTCAAAAAAAATGGACTTACCTGAGAATCAGCAGTCACAGTTATATGATTTGGTGAGCGAAACCAATCTTGAAGTTTTGATTAAAAATCCTAGAAACAAACCGTACAAAGTGATTTCCCGAGAAGGAGATCAGTTGAAACTTAGTGAGTTGAAAAATTCAAAAAACGACTTAGTGTCTTTGACGTACAAGGGAAGTGCGTTGTTGTGAAATTTTGCTGGAGTCAATTTTCTACATAATTGCATGTTAAAGTGTCAACCCATAGATTTATTTTGGCAGGACTTGGTTGATTGGCTCGTTTTTTTTGGGCATGATCGCAATCAGGTTGTATGCGGCTCAATGCCAAAAGAGACGATTCTGCGTCTTTCTCAAATATTGACTGGTAATGGATTGCAGATTGGTGGTTTCGTTGGTGTGGCTCATTGTTGCTTGGCAAGGATGTTGTCCTACAAAGGCACAATTTGCACAGTGGACCCTAACTTAACTCATCGGGATATTAAAAATCCACTCCTTGTGCTTTTCCAACTTGTCCAACATTTTAATCTGTCAAGCAATTCAATGTTGGTCTGTGGACATGCTAATGAGCAGATGAGAATATTCGCTGCGATGGGTATGAAATTTGATTTCATCATATTGGATGGAAATCATGATTACTCTTTTGTCGCAAATGAAATCAAGCTGGCCGATCCGATTCTCAAATCGGGCGGCTATTTGGTTTTAGATGACATTGACTATTGGGATGGTCCTAAAAAGGCTATTGACGAAACCTTGCCGGGTTATGTCCGTATCGAACTGGACTCCAGAGCAGGACTTTTGCAGAAGAAATGATACGCTCGTAAAAACCACAAGTTATTTCTTGTGACTTTACAACAGAAATAACCTGTGGTAGAATGGTTGGTCGGTAAAAATCACGTCTTTCTTGAAAAGTTCAATTTCCTTAACTGAAATGTGATTGTGAATCCTAAATATCTTGGACTGCTTCGGTGGTCCAAGTGTTTAGGAATATCGGGGTGTAGCTCAGTTTGGCTAGAGCGCTTGCTTTGGGAGCAAGAAGTCGCAGGTTCGAGTCCTGTCACCCCGACTTCGCCTAAGACAACCAGTGCTGGTCTTGGATGACGTAAAATGCTTAAATTCTGCGGTGTGACTGACAAGGAAAACCAACGATTCTGGTCGAGGCGATCTCATTATGAAATTCAAACGTCGCAAGACTGACAAGGGATTTCTCTACATATTCTGGTGTCCAGGTTGTCGAGCAAACCATACATTTGATGTTCGGGACGGCGAATGGGAGTTTGATGGTGATTGGGAAAATCCAACTTTCTCGCCATCATTGAATCTCTTGCCACAAGGCGGTAGATGTCACCTATTTGTTAGGGAGGGCATTATTGAATTCTTGGGCGATTGCAATCATCATCTTAGAAGTCAGCAAGTCCCGATGGTTGAAATAGAATAACCCGTCGTTCCTCTCCCGGAAACGGTGACGAACATAAGGGGCGGGTATATAAAGGGAATAAAGTCATTTACTTTGAGTTTGGAAATTCCGTAGCTCATATTTTTCTCATTTTCTTGAGATAAGTGAGCTACATATGGTATGGAAAAACATGCTATTGAAGAACTTATTCAAATCAACCTTTCGCAAAGGGAGATCGCAGTCAAATTGGAATGTTCCCAATCAACTGTTAAATACTGGCTCAAACAGTTTGGGTTAAAAACAAGACAAGCCCAATACAACGAAAAATCGCAATTTGAGTGTGAGTGTGGCGAGAAAAATCCACATAAGTTTACAAACAGAGGCAAAGGGCGTGTTTGTAAAACTGTTTGTAAAAGTTGTCACTATAAACAAAGAATTGAAAGATACCGTAGCAAGAAGCTAAAGGCTATCGAATATAAGGGTGGAAAATGCAAAAAATGTGGATACGATAAGTGTCCTGGTTCTTTGCAGTTCCATCACAGAAATCCATCTGAAAAAGACCCTAATTGGAAGCATGTTCGTAGTTGGAGTTTTTCTAAGACCAAAAAAGAACTTGATAAATGCGATTTGTTATGCGCTAATTGTCATGGTGAAGTTCATTGGGACGTGGTGTAATTGGGAACACACAACAATGGCATTCAAGAGGTCAGGGGTTCAACTCCCCTCGGCTCCACTACCTCTGGTTGTTTACGACCGGAAGGCTGAATCAACAGTGTATCGGTCGTATTACGACTGATGGGGACTTCGGATCAGACCGGCTTTGGAATAAGCTAACTCGCAGGGCGTAGCTTCGTGCAACATTCGTCCCGGTAAAACCGTTCTTCGGATGCCCATATCGGAGGCTGTATTGGTTGTCAGTCACCCACTCTGGAGAATCAACAAATTGGTCCGACTTTATACCCGATTGGTGAAACGGTATCACACCACTATGACACGGTGATGTCAGAGGTTCGACTCCTCTATCGGGTACTATCTTGAACACGACATGGCTACTCACAATTCCAGCATTCCTAGTATTCTGTGCCGGTGCTTATTGCACTTACAATAAAGGCATCAGAGAGTCCTGGATATATTTTCCCGTCTACGTTGGCTTGTCGCTCATCTCTTCATTTATTTGGGTTTTCGTCGCTCGCCGACTTGATACCACAAATAATCTTCTCTTGTTCTCTTTGGTTTGGGACGTATTGATGGTGCTGGCGTATTACGCTGGTCCTCTCGTCTTCAAAGGTGAGAACCTAAGTTGGCAGGCATATGCAGCCGCCGCTCTCACTGTAACCGGCATATGTTGGTTCAAAATCGCCATTGGCGATTAGTTTGTGTTTTCACCGTTCCAGAAAACCTACGGAAATCTGGTTCAAGCAACTAACCACCTTCACCCTGGTAAGGAAGTCTATGTCCGGAATTTGCAGTAGACATATTGAAAAAGTAATTGGTTGCCCGTTGTGTGATAGCACACCTTCCGACGTACTGACTAATTTTGGTTGGCTCGTCCATCCACGATGACACCTATACCGGCTACAAGTGTTGGGAAGGTTATTTTGAAAACTTTGAACTTTGTGAAGTTCAAAAAATGACAGTGCAAGGATAGGTTAAAAATGGCAGTCAATTGTGGACCAGTGGGCAGCTTCATAATTCGCATTTGCCCTCCATTGAAGGGTAAAAAGTTTTGCTTGCAAATTCGCAATCATCGAGTGGGCAGCAATACTTTTCAATGCCACAAAGAGGTCGTTGACAATAAGTGGCAAGGCGAATGTGTCATCTGCGATCAATGCAACAAGTTCTACAAAGAACATTTTGACAATGACGGTTTAGGCTTTCTTGCTGCTCCGCATGATAAGCCTCGGTTCTTTTCAGGCAGTGTCGAAGATTTTAAGCGTGAACTCAATTCGATCAAGCCTAGCGAACGCTATTACTTCAACAGCATTGTGCGAGGCGAAGAAGAACGTGGTGTTCTAAATTGGTCCTGTGGTAAAACCATATACGCCAAAATCCTGGAAGGCATTGTCGGAAACGAAAGTAATCCAAATGTGGTTGCTCTAGGCGATATAACCGACCCTAAGAAGGGATTTGATCTGCATGTCAGAAGGACTATCAAAAATACCGATAATGGACCATGGCCAGATTATTCGAGTTCGCAGTTCCTTCCATCAACACCAATGGGTAAACCCAAGCAGGTTAAATTGTGGCTGGCTCAATTGCGTGACTTGACCGCTCTGCGTATTCTTTCTTCTAAAGAAGATATGATAGACGCTATGGAAGATGTTTTTGGGCATCTTGGTCCTGTGAACTCAAAGCAAAAATATCGTTCCATTTCTGATCCATTTGTTCCTTCTTGGTAATATATAAGATATGCTCCCTAGCAAGCTGAAACTGTATTTTGACGGATCATGCGAGCCAAAGAACCCCGGTGGAATAGCCGGGTATGGATGGCGTCTAGTTGACATGGATGGCAACGAGGTCGATACAGACCGTGGTGAGGTCTGCCGGGGTCCGGGAGCAACAAATAACATTGCTGAATGGGCGGCGGTAACGAATGGACTGCGTTACCTTAAAGAAAAAGAATGGCAAGGCACACTGGAAATATTCGGTGATTCCCAACTTGTCATTCGTCAATTGCTTGGGGAATATAAGGTCCGCAAGGACACCTTAATCCCATATCACAAAGAATGTGTGTCTCTTTTGGAAAACCTTCAGTGGAAGGCAATTTGGATTCCCAGAGAACAAAATGAGGAATGTGATCGACTTTCTAAGCACGGCTGATTGATCGAGGTTTAATTCTCCCATATAATTGGATATTCCAGTTTCAAATAGGGAGATCAACATGCAGGTCAATTATCGTGTTTCGGCTTCGGGCTATCCTGTTTACCACGTTCAAATGAAAGATGCCTCCGTTTGTGAGGCACATATCGTTTCTAATTGCGGGTCTTCCCATGAAGACCCTGATTCTTGGGGCGTGGCACACTTCCTGGAGCATATGTGCTTCCAAGGAACTCCTACCAAGAATAAACACCAAGTAAGTCGTGAACAGTCGTTAGTTGGTTCGTACAACGCATATACGAATCAATTCAATACTGTCTATCACTTTGACTCACTCAACGAAGACTTCGAGAAGGGCTTTGGACTTCTTAAAGAGGCCGTCTTTGATTCTTGTTATCCTGAAAAGGAATTTGAGAAAGAAAAGAGCGTAATCATCGAGGAGTGGAGGATGTATGACAATTATCCCTCGGAACACTTCTCTGACTACATTCTTGAAAAATGCTACGGTGCTGCTGAAGGACACCCGATCATTGGCACGGAAGAGTCCATCCAGTGCATGAACCCTGAAAAGTTGCATCGGTTCAGGAACAAGTGGTATGGCAAAAACAATATCTTTGTTGTTATTGTCGGGAATCTGGACTTCGAGAAGGTGATGGAAGTTGTCGATAAGACGCTCCCGCCAGCACCAGATGTTGAAACCAGTCCTATTTGTTTGAATGATTTCTTTGCAGACCAGCCGAAGTATAAATTCGAGACTGATCGCTTTGAACAAGCTGCGTTTGGTCTAGTCAGCAAGTGGCCATCGCCAAAAGAGGTTTATAAGAATCGCTATATTGCGAGCTTCTTTTCCTCTGCTTTGTCCAAGTATATGTATGAGTATATTCGAGATGACCTGGGTTTGTGTTATGGAGTATGGAACAGTCGTTTCCGTCACTTCGATAATTCTTACTTGATGATCTCGATGCTCACCAATAATGGATATTTGGAAAAGGCTGAAACCGAGTTGGAGAATTTGTTCTCCAAAATCAAATCGGAAGGCTTCCCAAATGAAGTCTTTGAGATCGCCAAGAAGAAACTGACCTACAATCAAGTCAAGACGCTGGACAACGTAAGTGGCATTGCCGGATCGGTTGTGAATAGCGTGCTTGGTTCCGCTGACAAAGACTGGTTTCTGTCAGAAGGACAAAAGGGCATGGACCCTGCTTGGTTGAAGTCGGTTGCTGCTCAACTGAGCCAGGACGACCTCAAGGAATTTGCCAACAATTGGCTTGGTGGTTTCACCAAGTTTGCGATGGTTTCCACCAAGAAGTAATTTACAGTCTTCGCATCCTGTGATATCATTGGAGGTAAGGAACCCAACCATGAAATACGTTGAAGCATTCTCAATGGAACACGCCGCCCAATATCGTGGCGGGCCTCTTGGCAATATCGAGCCTGGAGAGAACAGCTTATTCCTTGGTGGTGGCATCACAGGTTGCATTGATTGGCAAGCTGAGATGTGTCGCTTGTTGAAGGACACCGATCTCGTGCTTATCAATCCTCGGCGAAAGCATTGGCCGATGAATGATCCAAACGTATCTGACAAACAGATCAGGTGGGAACACGAGCATCTTCAGACGGCGAACATGATTATGTTCTGGTTCGCCCCTGAAACGCTTTGCCCGATCACCTTGTTTGAGTATGGCAAGTGGTTGGTTCGCAATAAGCCTTTGTTTGTAGGGTGCGACCCGGAATACGTGCGGCTGTTGGATGTTCAAGTGCAGACGGCGCTGGAGCGACCTTTTTTGAAGGTCATGACCAGTCTCGAAGAGGTTGCAGATAGCATTCTTCTGCACATTGACAGGTATACGCCAACCGAGTTTTGCTAATGCCAGTCACAACGATTGAAGAACTCTGGCACGAAATCCTTCATGGTTTCGTGCCAGAATCAAAGGCTTATTACAGAACTGAATATTAAATGGGGCAAGCAGTTGCTACATATGCTGATAATGAGACTTTCATGATGTCGCCAGAACTGAAGATGTATATTCCAAAGATTCTTCAGGCTTGCCGAGATTGGGGTCTGGACTTCTATCTAACTGTGCCAGTGTTTCCAAAAGATAAGTGCCACATGGATGAACTCAACACACCTGTCGAACACAATGAACGACTTGCAACTGTGCCAGTCTTCAATGAACCTTTTACGCTTCTTGAATAAATATGTCTCGGCCTGCGGATCAGGCGTTGGGCCTCCGAAGCCCGAATGAAAAAGTTCGACTCTTTTCCGAGATACTTATGCCCCAGCCGTCGAACGGAGCCAGCGGTTCTAACGCAGGCGTAGTAGGTTTAACTCCTACCTGGGGTACTTTGAGTCAAATGCCATGATGGGAGTACATTCTTTTCAAATGACCCCTCTCATCAAATAATTTGTTGACTCATTTTTCTTTATCAAGGGGATGGGCGTGTAATATGGCAGTCAAGAGGAGATTTGTGGAATGTGAATGCGGTGAGGTATTCACGGAAGGCAAAAATAATCAACTTGAAGGCACAAACTGGGTTTAGCGAAAAATGATTATGGCTCGTAAGTGTACCGGAAACACACTGGTCTTCGGAACCAGAAAAGCAGGTTCGATTCCTGCACGGGCTACTCATGAAATATGAAATATGAAAAGATGGAAAATTTGCGGTAGAATAAAGCATGAACACTCAGTATTTTTTCATCCACATTGTTCTTCTTGTGATTTTGACGGTTGCCGCCCTTGTTGGTTCGGTGATTTTCGGAATCTCTTATTTTGGCGACACTGATCGAGCAAAACAGAAGAAACCAAAATGGGCGATCATATCGCTAGTTTGTGGTCTTTTGTTTTTTGGTGGGTTGGCATGGTTTATTGCATCGAGTAATGAGCCGTGGCGTCACGAATACACATCCTTGCATGACGTGAAAGACGTAACATTCCCCGATGGATCAAAAGTTCAGATGTTTACTTGTGATAACACACACCACAATGTAACATCTATGTTCGGCAAAGTGGTTGACGAGAAGGAATGGCAAATGCGCCGAGTACGATGGAGTCCTTTGTATCTCGGAATAAGTTGGTCAACCTGTCAGCGTTGCACTCAAGGAGATTGCTTTTTTCTTGAACATAAAAAAGGCGAACAGCCCTCTATTGAGTTGACGCCAGAAAAAGAGGCTGAAAATCCTAAATAGTTTGTAAGCGGAATGCGCATAATGGCTGTTGCCCCTGATTTCCAATCAGGTCTGAATGGGTTCGATTCCCATATTCCGCATTGAACCCTTGCGGGTGTAACTCAGTGGTAGAGTTCCTGCCTTCCAAGCAGGTAGTCGTGGGTTCGAGTCCCATCGCCCGCTCTCTCGAAAGTATATCCATGAAAACTGAAGACCAAATCGTAGCAGAATTCCCCGACTATTTTCCTGATTTCCGTGGCGACCCAGGCAAGACGTGTCTTGCCTGGGGTATCGCCATTGGCGAAGGTTGGATGGAGTTATTCCATCAATTGTGTCGTGACATAAAAGCGGCGTTTCCAGAGAAATTTCAGTTCGAGCAAATCAAAGAAAAGTTTGGCGGCTTGCGGGTCTATTATGTGGGTGGCAATGAAGCCATTCATAATCTCGTATCGAAGGCTGAGAGGGATTCCTATGGTGTCTGTGAGGGCTGCGGCTCGAAAGAAGATGTCACATCAGATGGTGCTTGGATAACGACTCGTTGTGCAAAGTGCCGATCACCAAAGGTTTAAGGCTATCATGCTGACTATCGATTCAATTCGTCAAAGGCTGACGGCCTTTTCTCTTTATAGTCCAGAACAAGTCGTGTATTGCAAAGAGGGTGATGGTAACATCTATCTCAATTGGCAGACCGGCTCAATGTCGCCAAGAAATCGTGGGACATACTTTGATACGCAGGTGACGAACGGGATGTTCTACTTGCTCCATATTGAGATCAATCAAGAATATCGTGGTCAAGGATTGGGGTTTCAACTGTATAACATCATTGAGGAAATTGCCAAAGACTCAGGAAGTCATACAATTGAGATGACTCCTTCCGGCTGGACAACGACTAGGGAATCTAGGATGGCTTATGTTTGTCGTAAGCTGCACTATCGTCCCCAAGGTATTGTCGCCGTTAAGAAATTGCGAGACTAAACCCTCCATGCCTCGTAATGCCGACCATACATAAGCCGACCATACATAAGCCGACCATACATAAGCCGACCATACATAAGGAGCGATTCAACATGAGTGAAACCATTGCACCCCCGGAGCCGAAAGTCGATAAAGATAAAAAGACGAAGCGTCAGCCGCCATATAACGTCATTTTGATGAATGACGAATTTCACACAGTTGAATATGTCGTGGCACTATGCCAGAAGATATTTGGTTTTCCTGCGGAGAAAGGTCTACAGAAAGCCAAAGAAGTCCACAAACAGGGTCGTTCCATTTTGTGGACTGGTGCTTTTGAGTTGGCCGAGTTGAAGCAAGAACAAATACATTCTGTCGGAAAAGACCCGCAAGTAAAGAACTGCAAAGGCAGTATGACTGCGGTATTGGAACCGGCAGCGTAAGGAGAACAACAATGCGAGGAATTTTGGTTTCGTTGGTTGTCGTGGCTGGTTTTATAATCGTGATCGCTTTGGTGCATCAGAAGCCTAGCGAGCCACAGCAAATTGCCATTATTTCAACAGAGTCCCCTGTTCCCGTCACGGTTGAGCCAAAAGAGTTAGAAGCTCCTTCGGCAACCATGAAAGCGCCGGAGCCAATCTTGATTACATCTTATAAAGATGTTAATCGAATTCCAGATGCCGGTCTTCGCACTTTTGTCCGTAGTAAAGCAGATTTCCGACGTGATAATGTTCTCTTCTTTGAGTGGAAGGGAGTTCCTGGCGATAAGATGACAGGCGAGATAAAAGACAAAAAATATACAATCACATTGCATCCATCTCGAACTGCGTCGTTTGGACAAGAAGTTGTTCATCGTCAAATATTTGTCATTCCTGCTGCATATGCTTATGTTTGCGAAGTCGCCAAGTGATATACTGTAATCATGAATCTTTGGCTCAAACTTGCCGTTGCACGAAGGATTGCAGCGGAACTGCAAATCAAGTATTGTGGTGCGTCGTACGGTGACGACTCTGATCCTATCGAAGATGAAATGATTGAACATCTTTGGACACATCCAGACTTCGATGACGATATGTGGCTCAACGTCCATTGGGATGATTTTGAATGCGTCTGTTGGGTTCAAATTGGAGTCGGTCTTGAACTCGTTCCGAGGTAATGATGCCAAGAATCAGTAAGATCATCTGGATTGAAGATGATGACGGTACAATGTCATTGGATAGAATTCCTGGGGTTACACAACAGGATATATTTCAGGCTTCCAATTGTCATCACAGATAAGGGACGCATTTTGAAGAATCGCTCCGGCCCGGATTCAAAAGTCATTCCATCTTTCGATCTTGTGAAGCAAGACATGCCTGTGAAAAATAAACTAAAGTCCACGTCTAAATCCAAATATAGGTCGATATTTGACCCAATGGACGTGCAGGCCGAACTATGAGCGAATCAATTTGGTTAGAGGCGGCGGTCAAATTTCTAAAAATATCCTGGGAAGACGTGCAAGACGGAGACGTGGTGTATTACCGAATTATCCGTCGCCACCATGATAATAATGCCCACGGTCCATTTATCGTGGTCGATAAAACCCGTGGCAGATTACGAAATGGCAGTGGGTTTGAACTGAATTTCAATTCTGCTAATTTAGAGTTATTGAAGTTCGATCTCGTGTCCATATTGATGGGCGATTAGCTCAGTTGGTTAGAGCATCTGCTTTACACGCAGAGGGTCGGGGGTTCGAGTCCCTCATCGCCTACTCGAATTTACAAGCCGTCGCTTTTATGGTATAGTTCCACCACTATGGCACAGAAACTTTTTATTCCGAATCTCGGAACGCTGATGATTTTGGCTGAGGATTGGACGTTCAAGCTCTTTTTTGAGAGCAGAAACGACACTATGATTCAGGCTTTTGGCGGCAAAAAGGGCAAATGGTGGTGGGAAGACGATCTCAACCCCGATGATTTCGTGGACGGTATAGTTCCACCCATCGAATATGAGAAGGCCATGTCCGAGGAACAGTTGGATAATTCCTATAAATCCTTCCGGGCAACCAACGCCAAAGACAAGCCATATATTCGAGTCACTCTGCCCAAAGGCACCCAACTCAAGATCGACCGAATCTACGTTCGCCGAGGCAGTGAATCGTTCAGTTCTGTGACATTTCGTACAACCAAAATTTGCCCTGAAAAGAAATTCGCAAGTAAGCGTTTTTGGGCAAAACTTCGGGAAGCCAATGAAATTGTTGCCGACGTTATTGGGTAGTTCGCCCTGTAACATGCAACACACTCAAGTTTGGAGATCACCGCAAAAAATCGACTGTAAAAACTAACTTTTTCGTGGTAAGATAGGTGAAGATATGTCAAAAGATAGGTGAAGATATGTCAAAACAGCTCAAAGGTCCGAACCTCGAAGGTTTCTCTGTGGGATCGTGGTGTCCGACGCCGGACGGCACAGGAAAACCAACCGCAGTTGCCATCACTTTGCAGGTTCAAGGCTTAGGGGATTTGGTGATGAAACTAAAATCTCCAGAACGTGTTGATGAAATTGTGCGATTACTCCTACAATATAAGCAGGAGGTTTGGCCGAAACCGACTACAGATGGTCAGCATCGGCACGCAAACCTCAACTGATATTGCCCGATGGTGTAATGGTAGCACGACTGACTCTGACTCAGTTGGTCCAAGTTCGAGTCTTGGTTGGGCAACTAAATATGGCAAGATCATCATGCAAAGACCAAAGCATCACTCAAAAGAATGATGCAAGCAGCATTGGAAACAAGCATTGGAAACAAGCGTCGGAAGGCTCGTAAGGCCAAGACAAATTCCAATAAACGTGACCGACAATTTCTTCAGAAAGACTTAAAGGAACAGATCATGGAATTGTGTTAACTTAAATGAAGCCCGGTCCTCGATGGACAAGGCTGTTGACTTTTTCCGTGACCAGCTAAGAGGCATTATGTACGGAGAAATTTCTCTATGAGCAGCGTTTGCCCTCAAGCAGATCTTATTGACTTCAAGGTGTCTTGTTTATGACTCATCCGAATATGATCCCGGTCAGTTGCTCCAATGTAGCCGAAATGCGTATGTTGGCGAAACAGATGCGGGTTTTATGTCTTTCGGACCCTGATAAGGTTGAGGGATATGAGGCATCGTCTACCAAAGTAGAAGCTGATGGTGTTGCCGACGAGGCGAATGTCTTTGGTTTCACCTGACAAGCGATCTGCTGCGTTGCGGGAAGATATTGTAGCGAGTGGACATTTTGACAAGCGATCTGCTGCGTTGCGGGAAGATATTGTAGCGAGTGGACATTTGCGATTCATTCACTATTCACCAGACGGTCGTATCGTGAATGTTGTGTATACTTTGCTGGAGCCACCAGAGAGTGCAAAGGAATGGAACCTATCCATGAGCCATGCCACTCTCGCCGGGCCGAGGCGTGTTGAAGATGATCTTGCCAAAATGATTTGCGAAGCGTTTTTGGATGACCTCTATCAAGAGGTTGACCCTAAAGCGTATTGGAAAAACGTGAGACATTTTGTCAAAGCTGTGTGAACATGATGGTTGGTTTTGGTTTGCGTCAATATTATTACGTTGACTGCTAAACCAGGGGAGATAACCGGAGATTGACTCTATCGTACAAGTAGTACGCCTAGCGATGGCATCAAAGGGAGATCCTTGGTAAATCCGTCAGGCCACCAGTTCACTGAGTTCTGCGGGCTAGTCCGAGGTGAGAAGGTTGAAGGGGAAAATATCCTGTACGCAAATCAACAACGCCTACGAGTTAAGACCGGAACCGATAGTCTAGCAGTCCTTTGGTAGTGGGTTTAATTCCCACGGGGACCAACCATCGTGCTTTTAGAAAGTTGTGGCAAAACAGAAGGCTAAATGACCAATATCTACAAACCTATCCGAGACGGTCCAACAGGCAGTCAAATCCTTGATTGGAACTACTTAGAGAACCTAATGCCACTAAAGCGAATTATTCGCAGATGTTGGATGCCCTCTGGCCACCGGCTTGCCGAGATCAGAGACATGGTTTGAGTGGGTCTTGGCACTGGCAGGCTGTCATAAGTGGGGATTTTGTCATAGAATAGCCGAACTAAGGTTTGCTCAAAGGGAGTGGACACGAATAAGGCAAATAAAGACAGAATGGGACCACAGATTATCTGCTACATTTACCCCGTCCGTTGGATTGCGGCGTCGAGTTTCCTAAACTTGATAAATTGGTTCGATTCCAATACGGGGTACTAAGGAAGCCCATGAAATATTGCACCTACATTCGACTCCAAGGAATCTTGGGCTGGTTTATCGGCTGGTTTTTGGTTGGCATATCTGATGAAGAACGAACTTCTGGATATGTGACTGATTTCGCCCAATTTGGCATCAAAATATTGCTCCTTGAAATGGAGCCGCCACTAACTCAGAAATTTCACTTCATCCCCAAGGGGGCGAAGGTTGTAGGCTCAGGAACAATGGCGATATACAAAACATGAGGCTTTGGTCTATACATCCGTCGCTTTTAGATCAAAAAGGCTTAGTTGCTCTTTGGCGGGAGTCTTTGCTGGCTCAGAAAGTTTTGTCGGGGCAAACCAAAGGTTATAGGCAGCATCCACAACTGAACAGATTCAAGGCTTTTGAATTTCCTTTGGCGGCGATCTCAACATATTTGTGGGATGTTCAAGAAGAAGCGACTGAGCGAGGCTATTCGTTCGATTCAACTAAAATTGTTGAACAAAGAAGTCCAGTTTCTTTGTTCGTGACTCAAGGTCAGATTGACTTTGAAGTTGAACACTTAAAGAAAAAGTTGATTCATCGTGATCCAAAATGGAAAATAACTGAAATCAAACCACATCCTATTTTTTGCATTATTGATGGGTTTATGGAATCCTGGGAAAAAACATGAATAAATTGTCTTTTTTTGTCTTGTTGATTTTGGTTGGGTGTGTACACAAACCAACTAAGGTGACGAATCCGACGCCGGGCGGCACAATTGTTGTTGATGAAGAAGGAAACGAATCAGAGTTCCCTCCTCCTCTGACCGAAGCAGAGTTCAAAAAATTCCAAGACGACCTCAGAAAGAAACAACCGTGAAACAATATGTGATTTACGAAAAACCCAAGGACTATCCAACCAAGTTCTTGGTGCGGGAATGGATCATTGGTCCTGGAACGGTACAAGCAGGACCAATGATCTGTGCCGCTGATACAATTGAGGAAGCACGAGCCAGCCTACCCGAAGGCGTCGATCAGTTTCCTGTGTTTGAAAACGACGATCCGGTGATCGCCGAAGTTTGGATGTAGATGGGCTGTTAGTTTAACGGAAAAAACAGTGGCCTTCTAAGCCACCAATGGGGGTTCGATTCCCTCACGGCCTACTAAGTAGTTTTGGATGAAAATGCGATCTTCATCTGACATAAGATTATGGTCAAATTCCCAATGATGGTTTTTGCACATGGCAATCAAATTGTTGATGTGATTGATTTCACAAATCAAGGGATCTTTTGAAAACGAAGAGATGTCTTTAAGGGAAAAGAAAGAAAGTCAATCATGCCGCACGAAGGAAAGCCTACATGGAATGGAGAATACGTCAATTTTGGAGACATAGTGGGCAAGTTGTTTCCGGTATTGGGAGCCGAGCCATTTGTTATTGCCATAGAAGGCAGTGAAGATATGTTCTTCATGCTTTTCTCTGACGAGGAGAAGCTGCGAGACACCAGCACGAAATTTCTCAAGAAGTTGGGCGCACCAGAGAACCTTTTGAGCGTGGGACGTGTCACAAGTGAAGAGTTCGTTCAGTCCATGATTGGCATGGGCATTCGACTCATGTGTGATCCGGTCGTAATTGACAACCACCACACCAAATGGGCAGAAATTGTTCGACAAGGCGACATTTACAAATACGTCGATGCCCAAAACAACTGAAGTGGATGAACAATTGCAAATTTCCAAAGCGTATTTGGAAAGTATTGAATCTGGCAGAAGGATTCAAAGCCGAGGGGTGGACAATTATTTGCGGTTGTTCTTTGCTAAGGAAATTCAATTTTTTGATCGGATAACTCAGCGGCAGAGTCCACAGTGCGTTCGGGTGGTTTTATAGTTGCCATTGCGAATAGCTGTGAGGTCACAGGTTCGAGTCCTGTTCCGATCATTTGGTTCCATACATACCAATATGGACGAGTTCAAGGATTTAGTTTATGTCAATGAAGAAGAAATCGACGGACAAGCCGGATGGTTGTGGCCCAAGGCCGATCTTTATGGTTGGCGGGGTATCTTTGCTAATTGGCGGGCAGAGCATAGGTGGGCTTATCTTGAACACATCAGGAATTTTGGAGTAGTTGTTCAAGCTGGAGGTCATTGTGGCTTGTTTCCCAGGTTGTTTGCAGGACTCTTTCAAAGGGTCTATACCTTCGAGCCAGATGCTTTGAATTTCCATTGTCTAGTGCATAATTGCCAGCGAGACAATGTATTCAAAATGAATGCCGCTCTTGGAGCCGAGTGCAAGATGATTGCACTACAAAAGTTCAAAGAGCCGGGCAACACTGGTACTCATGTCATAAACGGTCAGGGATTCATTCCCATGCTCACCGTTGACTGCATGAACTTCGACGCTTGTGATTTTTTGCAAGTCGATGTTGAAGGCTACGAGATCAATGTCCTAAAAGGCGCAAAGAAAACAATCCAGAAGTTTAAGCCCGTGTTGTCCGTTGAAAGAACAAATAAGGAAATCGAAGATTTCCTGAATCAATTTGGATATAATAGAGGTAGAACTGTCGAACTCGACACGATCTACTATGTTTAGGAACGAACCCAAACGGTGCGTGATGGAAATAGGCGGCTATGATTTGATGTTCGATACGACAGACCCGAAAGGTTTATCGCAGCGAATAATGGACTTTGTGAATTGGCCAAAAGCCGTAATTGAAATGGTCGAACCTTTCGGATCAGATGAAGTCGATGATTTCTTTTGGTACAAGGATTTAGATTCTAAGCGTGGCTGGGACATGGAAGGAGCCGTGCCATCACTTGAAAACACAATGGTTTATTTTCTCATCCGAGAAGGACAATTGACTGTAGTTGTTGATAAAGAAATGGCTGATGCCATAAATAACTTCATAGGAACGAACCCAAACGGTGCGGGAACTGCCTTATAAGCAGCTTACGATCTGATAAATCGAATATAGAGGGTTCAACTCCCTCCGTTCCTACTATGACATTATGACATGAGCAACAATAACAAGAACAAATACTACAAGTTTCCACCCCGCAAGCAGGTTCCTGTCGGCGGGGTTTGTCTTTTGTGTCAATGCAATAGGCAAGTGCGAAAAGCAGCCCAGCCTTTTGTGCGAGGCATGGGTTTTCCTGCCTTGGCATGGGCTAGAATGCCGTTGATTTCTCCAGGTATGGTCTTCACTGGTGTCAATAACTTGACAGGTGAAGAAGAATCGTTCAAAGTACATCGTGCGTTTATCAGTATGCCGGATCGCAGTTCAGTAGAAAGAATAAAATGAACATCACTCGCATTGCACCATCGCCAACTGGTGATATGCACATTGGCACAGCCAGGACTGCATATTTCAACTGGCTCGCAGCACGGGCCAATGGCGGCAAGTTTATTCTTCGTGTTGATGACACCGATCAGAAGCGGAACGATCCAGCTTACACAGAAGTCATTCTGTCCACTATGAAGTGGTTAGGTTTGGACCACGATGAAATCGTTTATCAGAGTTCACGATTTGACGTGTACAAGGATGCTGCTGGACTTCTCGTGAAAGACGGTTGGGCAATTCCAAAGGATGGAGCCACGGTTTTCAAGCTGAAGCCCGATCATGTTTTTCCTTCTCATTGGAAGGATGAAATAAAGGGCGACATCAAAATCACCAAGGATGACATTTCTCATTTGGATGGAATGGTTCTGATAAAATCAGATGGAAGCCCTTCTTACAACTTCTGTTCGATTGTTGATGATTCGCACATGGGCGTTAACTTCATCATTCGAGGAGTGGATCATATTACGAATACAGCAAGGCAGGTAATGCTTTGGGATGTTCTAAACAGTGGGCGTCCCCTTCCGAGGTTTGCTCATTTGGGACTTATATGTGTTGATGGAAAGCCAATATCCAAGCGAGACGGAGCATCGAGCATGTTGAATTACATGAACGCTGGATATGATTCTGATGCTATGTTGAATTTTCTTGCTCGACTTGGTTGGGGTCCGACAAAGGACGACAAGTCCACGACGTTACTTCCGAGAGATAAGATGCTTGAATTGTTTCTGGTTTCTGGTAAGATGAGAAGCCAGCCAGCCAGCTTTGATGTTCGCAAACTGGAATCTTTTGATCGCAAGTACAAAGCACGCAAGGGCGCTTGGCGAACAGGAGAAAAGCTGATTCTTAACTCTTAATGGGATCACGATAATGAATGATGGAGCTACAGACATCGAAGTCGAACCAAAGTGGTTGATCGAATGTGCAAAAGATAAGGCGTGCGAGCAATTCGTGCGTCGTTGTCGATATGCCATTCGCATTGAGAAGATTGACAACGCTGGTTTACATGCTGGTGCGCCCATGTACTTTTACTGCAAAGAATGCGGCATTCCAACGGAAGTCTTGCCAGAAGACTATTTGTTCCCGCCGATGCGTCAATGCAGTCAGTGTCAGGGATTGCACCAACATGGTTGGTTGGAATACGCCAAGTCTATGGCAAAGGATGACGACCTATAGGATTGAATGAATATCCCAGGGATATATGTTATACCCCGGACATACTTTCGGTGCTTGACCGATGGTTAGTCCGGGGTATAATTATTTACTATGAACGATAATGAGCAAACTGTAGAGAAAAAGCCTGTATCCTTGAGGGATATTTCTCTTGGTATATTGGGCGTATCCATCATACTTGCAATATTCGCTTTCCCGATGTTGTACCTCTTGAATTTTTTGTTGCCGGTCGTTGGAATAGAACGTCAGGTCGAATATCAACATACATTGGCGTTTGCTGTTCTTTTGTTTTGCATGGGTCGATGTGTCGCTCCAGCCAAGTAATTTACAACCGGCGAAATTTGTGGTAGAATGGCAGTGTCATGAAAAAGACAGATGCAGTTAAATTTCTGAATTTGTTGATTGAGAAGTATCCGAACGATGCCGTTCCGATGTTGATTGACATCATCGTGGACTACCTGTTGTTTCCGAGAGGGGATGGAACGAATCCTTCTCCGACAACGTGCCTGATTGTGTTCCAAAGCGACAAATCAATGAAGTTGCAATCTCGGTATGTTGAATCGGTATAACTTAGGGTGACTTTGAATGGCGGGTTCTTTAGAAAGATTTGACTTTCAAGGTCAAAGTATTGTGCGAGACGTATTTATTGAAACTGGCACCTACCTGGGGCAGACTTCTGAAAATGCGGCCCGTGCAGGATTTAACCACGTTCACACCATTGAGGTTTCTGACAGGATATTTGAGTTGGCTCAACAGCGATTTGCTGGAAGGTCAGACATAACCCCACATCACGGTTCCAGTCCAACTGTGCTTCCGAGTTTATGTGATCCGAATTTGTCAACTGTTTTTTATCTGGATGGTCACTACCAAGGTGGTCCTTCAGACGAGAATGATCCATTAGTTGGTGAATGTCCTTTGATATTGGAGTTGAACATTATTCGAGAGGTAGCATGGAAAGTGTTACCAATTATCATTATTGATGACTCGAAGATATTCACAATTGCGGAAGAAAGTCGTGATGACTATTTGAGAAATTGTCAACTTGATCCGGTTTTTTGGCCGACCTATCAACAAGTGACAGATGCGTTGGGACCGGCCTATACAGTTTACGAAGAAGATGATAGGCTATACTGCATACCTGGAGAATGACGTGGACCAGAACTGGAAGAAATTTCTCAAGTGGCAGTGGGCAGAAACCAAAAAGTATTTCGATTTGTTGACTGATCCAACTCGGCGTAACCCGCCGATGCTGGTGTTGGCAGTCGGAGGTTTTGCATTGCTGGCTTTGTTTCTCTGGATTGTTTTATGAGTGAAATTCCAAAGGCAATTTGGATTCATCCTGTTGCTGATATTCGTCGCTACCATGCGGCAGCACGGATGATTGAGGATGATTTGGAAGGTGCATATTTGACCTGTCGGGAAAAATATGGGGCTGATGTAGCTGGAGTATTGATTGTCGCAATACTACGGCAGAAGTTAAACGACAAAAAAGACCAATGGCCTCCACCGGAAGACCTTATTCAAAAGGTAAACAACTTTCTCGTGGAACACGGCCTGATGATTGATAATTTTGTTGACCGGGCGTAGGGTGCCAAGTCTACCCCCGACACACTTTCGGTGCTTGACGACAACGAGCAAACTGTCAATTAGTCTTTTTTTAGGTAGAAGAAAATGAAACGTCGTAATTTTTTACGAACAATTGCTTTTGGACTGGCATCCAGTGCTTCAATCATTGGATTTTCTGATGGAGAGCGAGACGATGTTGTCAAACGCTCGGTATGGTGTCACCAATGTGTGGATCTGCAAAACGTACCGGCTTGGCAAATACAGGACGCAATTGCCGCTGTTGCCGCAATTGCAGATGATGTTTCAAATACAAATACAAGTACACTTAGCATAATTGCGATTGGACAGAGTTTTGTGATTTGTCGTAATCTTGAAAGTAATGAATATTTTTTAATCGAAACTTAAAAATCGACTGATGAAATGTTCAATACCTTCTCGTGGAACACGGCCTGATGATTGATAATTTTGTTGACCGGGCGGGTGCGTCTGGTCAAATACAACGAAAGGGATGGTGATGGCTAACAAGAATCTTTTCAAGTCCGAGCGTGGCTCGATTGTTCCGGCAACTGACGTTCTCAACGAAGCTGGTGGTACTGCATACAATTTGACTGCAAAGCAGGCTCTTGCGCAGTACGTTTGCACTAGCTGTTTGAACGGCACCTACTACACGTCTGCCAAGACGCAACTGGACACTGTTCGTCAGTTGTTTACTGAGGTCGAGCCTGAGTTCCTTGGGCAGTTGGCTGTGTACTCGCACGAAAAGTCCTTCATGAAGGACTTGCCTGCTCTATTGGTCGCATTCCTGGCATCTGACAAGGGTGCTGGTGGTGGTCCTACTACGGCAACACAGGAGCGGAAGCTGAAGACGCTTCGTAAGGTTTTCCATCGTGTCATCGACAACGGCAACATGCTGCGCAACTTTGTGCAGATGATTCGTTCGGCGTCATTTGGTCGGAAGTCCTTTGGTGAAGTGCCTCGCAAGTTGATTCGGGACTGGTTCGACAATAAGTCTCCGGCTGGTATTTTCTTCCAAAGCATCGGGAATAGCCCGTCACTGGCAGATATTATCAAGCTGACCAAGCCAAAGCCAAATACGCCTGAAAAGGCTGCTGTGTTGGCTTATTTGCTGGGTGCAGAAACCGTTGAAGGCGAAGATGGCAAGTTGCTGGTTCGTCGTTATCTCGACCGTGTTGATAAGCAGGTTAAGGTTGCATACTCGCAGCCTTATTCCAATCTGCCGGAAATCATTCGTGAATACGAAGCGTGGAAAAAGGACAAGAGCCTCCCGGTTCCTGCCATCAACTTCCGTTTCTTGGACAACGAGAAGCTGTCAACTGCTCAATGGGCAGATATTGCTTCTAAGGCAAATTGGCTTACGACCCTGAAGAACCTCAACGCATATGCCGACCACGGTGTATTCGGCGTTGAAGGCATGACTGACATGATCGCCGCACGTCTCAGCAATGCTGACGAAGTGCGTAAGGTACGGGTATTCCCATATCAGATCATGGTGGCTTACCTCGCAACCGACACGGTACTTTCGCTTCCGCCCAAGGTCCGTAATGCCATTCAAGATGCTATGGAAGTGGCATGTGAGAACGTGCCAGCATTGGGGAAGGTTAAGTTCTTCCCGGACGTTTCTGGCTCAATGAGAAGTGCAATTACGGGCGACCGTGGTTCGGCAACTTCTAAGGTTCGGTGTGTTGACGTGGCAGCACTGTTCGCAGTGGCAATGCTTCGTCGCAACCCGGAAGCGGAAGTAATTCCGTTTGAGCAGACGGTTCGTGAGCTTACTCTGAACCCTCGTGACAGCATCATGACCAACGCCACGAAGCTCGCTTCGATTGGTGGTGGTGGAACCAATTGTTCGGCACCGCTTGCTTTGCTCAATGCAAAGAAGGATTGGTCGGCTGACGTGTTGGTTTATATTTCGGACTATGAGTCTTGGGTGGATAGCACGGGCACGGGCTACCAAGCTGGCAATGGCACAGCACTGCTCAATGAGTGGGTGAAGTACAAGAGCCACAACAAGAATGCCAAGCTGATTTGTATCGACCTGACCCCTCGTACAAATCATCAGGTCAAGGTCAAGGAACACGATGATATTCTCCAGGTCGGTGGATTCTCTGACAACGTATTCAACGTGATCGCAAGATTCGTTGAAGGTGGTTGGTCAAAGGATTTTTGGGTCAAGGAGATTGAAAGCGTTCCACTGGATACTTAATCCAGCTAGGTTTTGTTGAGGACCGGGTTGCCGGTCCTCAACTTTTTGGCGGGTAGCTCAATGGTAGAGCAAAAGTAAAAACAAATCTAAGCGATATTTGGGCTTCGGCCATGCAGTTTGGATTACATTAACCAACTTTAGGTTGTGTGTTCGATTCACACCCCGCCAGCTTCCAGCAGACAAATAACAAATAAGGTGATATATGGCCAAAGGCAACAACGCACAGAAGAACGATAAGAAAGACAAAAAGCAATCCAAGAACTCCAAGAAGTCGGCTGTAACTCAGCCTACTGTCATTGGTAAGTCTAAGGGGAAGTAATGCCGAAAAGGACAAAACATCCTGACGGCTCATTGTGTCTTGACGGAATTCGCAGCACTCGTCGCAATAAACAAGTTTGTTGCGACGATTTTTACTTCCGAACTGCAACTTGTGTTTACGACATTAGGTATCAGTGGTATAATCGTCACAAGACGTGGGGCATTCCTGTATGTGATGGCGGGAGTAGCTTCATTACCATAACCTTCTGTCCACACTGCGGAGCTAAATGTGATCCCCGTCAAAGACGACAAACTCCGTCCAGTCCTGGCTGCAATGACCGGGACCAGAGCCGAAGGCTTGCTTAGGTTTCACGACGATCATATCGGCGAAATCTTATCGGCAAAAGGATCATCGGGCGGTAATCACCAATCATGGAGTGGTGGTTTGCACGATCATCTTGTGCATTGTTTTGTTTTAGCACAAGACCTCTACAAGCTATTTCATCAGCGAATCGGCCCTGGTCCTCATGCCGGGCAAATGCTCAATGGCGTATACGATAAACGCCCCATCCCGTTTTCGCTCGAAAGCGCCCTCGTGGTGCTATATTTTCACGATATAGAGAAAATATTCAAATACGGGAACAAACCAAATCGTTATCCTGAGCGACTCATTGAGTCTAAGGACGCTTGGTATCTTGGTATTTTGCCAACAAAATACAATATATCATTTGATGAGCAAGAATATAACGCCTTGAAGTACGCTCACGGAGAAGGTGACGATCATCGAAAAGATCAGCGAGTTGCCAGTCCATTAGCTGGTTTTATTCATGCCATTGATTATCTCTCTGCACGAGTGCTTTGGCAGATCAAAGATTTTGACTATGGCTTGGTCCCAAGAAAAGAACTGCCCACAACAGTTCAGAATCTCCGACGATTACTGGCAAGGCCGTGCATGGATTGGGCGGCGTATGCCACTTGCTGCAAGGCTGTTGGCAAACGAGTCAAGTACACCGGAACTAATGGTGATGAATTTGACAAGACCAATCATGGTCTATTCGTTGAAGGAGAAGGACTTTGCATAGAACAACATGACAGTCATGGCTTGTGCATTATTGTTCAACACGATGATCGCACCACCATTTGCGTAGACCCGATTTCTGTTGTAATTCTTGGTGAATAATAATGTTCAAGATGAAACATGATTCTTTCGTGTATGTTGATGGTGCGAAACGCATCGGCGAGTGTCGCTATGATACCATTGCTACTGTTGATTCACGTTGGATTGTTGCATTCACTGAATTGCTCAAGAATCCCGGACCTAGTGTCACAAATGCCATAGAGTATATTGTTCCTCAATTTTGTAGGTTTAGTAGCCTTACGCTTGATGAGGTAACTTTTATTGAAAGATACCAATCACATCCAGATGATTTGGATGTGATTCACTACAGACCCGATGGCTCGACGAGTTGGAGTAGGCTTCCTAAAGATCAGGCTCGGCCAATTTTGGAGCTTCTGTGAGAGGCAAAATTTGTGAATATAAGACATGATGCCAGATGATTTGTAAATTTACGGAGGGAGAGATTTGATTTACAGTCATCATAAATCGTGGTAGAATCCCTTTGAAGGGAACATAAAATGAAACACAGCGATCCAGAAGGTTGTATGTGCGCCAGGTGTGCGGCTATTGCCGCAGGCATGACGCCGGAAGAAGCGACTGCTGCTCAGACCGATTGGGAAATCAAGGCGTTGGGCGAACGTGGTTTTTACGTTCACTACGTTAATGGCGATGATTCGTCTCCGACGAACTTCAATGCCCATACGCACGGGATGCAGGAATTTGACAACCATCTGGATTTCCAGCTTGTCGTCCCTTTGCCCCCTGATTCGGTTCACAACATCATTTGCACACTTGCCGAACGAGTGAAGTCTGGCGAACGATTTGTGTCTGGCCAAAAGCTGGACGAAATTATTCGAGGCTTTGAAGTCAAGTTAATCGAGGCTCCAGAAGACAACCGTAAGGTTCTTCGGATCATTCTGCCTGACCCGGACGGTAAATTGGAACCTGAAGACATTAACGAACAATACGCCGTCCAATATAAAGATGTTGAGGGAGTCACGCTTCCAAAACGTCCTTGGGTGGCTTACAAGCCAAAGCGGTAGAACAATGCAAGAAGACCCTCGCAATGTTGGATGGGTGTGTCCTGACCATACTCCCAAGCCTGACTCACAGTATCTTGATAAACCACTGGATTGGTTTATTGGGAAAAACTGCAAGCTGGGTTTTCCAACGGGTCGCACCGAAGCTCCGTTTACTGAGTTCATGTGGGTTTATGTCACAGGTCAGAAAAAAGATTTGCTTGTCGGTAAGTTGAACAACGATCCTTTATTCGTCGAAGACTACAAAGATGGCGATGGCGTAGCTTTTGAGCGAAATGAGATTTGTGCCGTTGATGGGGAAGTTGCTCAATGAGTGCAATAGTTGACTTTTATCGAGACGAAGCCGCTTGGGATAAAACCAAGCCCGTCAACCCAAGTGGTTATACCCACTTTGATATTGTTCGCAATTGGACTGATAATGAGTGGGAGGGCGTACATGACTTCATTCAGTGGATTTTTCCATTGAATGAAGCGTCTTCATTCAATGCTGATGCCCCTTTGTTGACTGACGATGACATTGCTCTTTTTCGAGCCGACGATGAATTGAAACAGGCGTTATTTCTTTCATTTCATCGGTTTCTTCGTTTTTTGGGTTTGCGTTGTCGTTACGACCAGACGACAAACAAATGGTTGACAACCTCCGTGACTGCTAACGAGAATGGCATAGGAGATGAATTTTTCACCAAAAAAGAAGTCGAAGAAAAACAAAAAGTGTGGGCATATCCAAACCATAATTGGTTAAGGATTACACGTTGCCTCCACAGTTTGCGACTCTTGGGTTTAGAGTACGCTGCTGAATCTTTTTTTGACGAACTGTGTAATTTGTACAACTCGAATCGAGGCATCACGCCCAATACTTTTCAGTATTGGCAAGAGGCCGCACAAGGAGGGCTAGAATGAACATACTGCGTGATGTTGTGACTGAATGCGATGAAATTCCTATTCAGGAAATAGGGAATGAATTGAAGCCGGGTATGACCAAAGTGTTTTTCCCCGCTGAAACAAAGCGTTACGTTCATGTCAGTCGTAGTGCCATTATTCACAATACGAAGAATGGTCGTAATCATCCGACCATCCTAGTTGTGGACCAGAATGGCAACAAACTGGCATTTCATGCTGTTGTCCTGCGAGGACCAGCCGCTCTCAAGTTCTCATTGAATGAACCTGGGATTGATGCAAATGCTTTCCTTGTCACCAAGGCGGGCATTGAAGCCTACACTGATCCATCTGGTGATGCGCCGGTGAAAGAAGTTCCTTTGTTTGGCGAACTGCCTACTGATAAAGAACCTTTCTCTTTAGGTAGAAATCTTGTGCGAGCCGCTCGATCATCCAAGTTGGGTGTTTGGCGATTCTTTGCACGGTTTTCTTTGCCATCTTGTTAGTGGGAGTAACATGCGAAAGTTAAACGATAGTCTGAAGTTCAATGAGGGTGAAGAACCCGAAAATGATAGACCGAATATTCATTTTGCTACTGACGGCAAAGGTTGTTGGTGGAAGACTGAATACAAACGACAATGCCCTGAAGGGGTATTCTTGCGTGGTCGCTGTCAGGGAGTCGAAGGACACAAGGGGGTTCACTGGAGCTTCAATGCTCAAGGACATTTTTGTTACGACGACAATGATGCCGATCCCAGCGAAGGCGGTTGTTCTGGCAGCATCCCGCCAGATCACAAAAGTTATCACACGCCATTGGAAATGGCAGACCACTATTACATGAGTCACAATACTCATGGAGAGATCACCGACCCGGCAGAGATTGCTCGGCTAGAAGCCGATGATGTTCGGCATGGCGACTCCATTAGTCGTCCTTGTGATTTGTCGAAAATGTCTCCTGAGTACGCAGCAGAGTTGAAGAGGCGTTCGGACGAATACAAAGAAAACAAACCGAAGCGACAAAAGCCTTGGTGGGCTTTTTGGCGTGCAGAAAAACCAAAGATCGACTAACTTCCTTTTCAGAGAAAGATCACAATGTTTGATTTCCTCAAGAATACATTCTTGAACCGTGGTCGATACAAGACGCATTCTGAGGCAGTCATTGTGTCATGTTTCTACAATCCTCAGAATAGTCCTTATCGACTTCTGGCTTTCCAGAAGTGGTATCACAGCATCAAACATCTGAACTATCGGATTATTGAATGTCTGATTGGACCTGATGCTAAGTCGCAACTCCCGGATGAGTGGACAAAGATCGGCAAGGTCAGGGATATTGGACGGACTTTCTTGATAAGGCCCACGAGATGAATCCGTGGGAGGCAACTTACGTCGAGAATACGTTGAATCCCATCCTTGCCACATCCCTCATCCGACATGGATGGATGCCGGTTCCGGGTGCATATCCAGAATCCTTCTTCATGCCGAAAGATTCGGCGAAGTATTTCGATCAGCAGTTTTTACAACAGAAGTTTTCCAAAAGAAATGTCTATTGAAACACCAACTTGCATGGGTTGTTTTGTGAATAATCCATTTTCGCCATTTTCGCTTCCTTATGGTTCGGTTGAAAAGCCCGGTTTAACTACCGAAGAAAAGTTGTGCCTCCAACATTTGGCTGATGCTTGGCAGTTGTTTTTCAACCTTGTCAGAAAGCATCCAGATGACGACAAAGAATTTCAAACAGCAATACACGACGCACAAAAGTTGATTGCTTTGCGTGTGGCTCGCCGAGTGAACCTAGACGTTTGGATACAGCCTGAATGAGAGTAATATCTGGCGGTCAAAACGGTGCAGACCAAGCTGGATTGCGTGCTGCCAAGGAATGTGGACTTCAAACTGGAGGATGGTTGCCTAAAGGCTGCAAAACACTTGATGGTCCACAACCAGACCTATTGACAGAATATGGGATGAAAGAGCATACTAGCTCTCTCTACCCGCCCAGGACTGAGGCCAACGTCAAGGATAGTTGTGGAACCATACGATTCGCCAGGACGTTTTCATCTGCCGGAGAGAAGTGTACTCTTCGAGCGATAAAGTGGTTTAATCGTCCATATTTGAACGTGGATATAAATAAGCCAATAGATAAACAGGAAGTATTGTCTTGGCTTAAAGAACATGATATTAAGACACTTAACATTGCTGGGAATTCTGAGGAGACAGCCCCTGGTATTGGTGAGTTCGTCTACAAGTATCTCGTGGCTGTTTTTTCCGTCGTAAAAAATGGGCTTGACACCACGAGCGACAAGGAGTAAAAAGATGTTGGAAAAGTCTGTTTTCGACCCCACCCCAAAGGAAGACCCAATGAGTGTTGCTACTGCAAAGACCTCGACCCAAACTCAACAGCAAAAGACCTGTCCGGTTCAAGGCTCAGTTGAGCAACTGAGTGCCACATCTGAAACGTGCGAAAGCACCGAATGTTGTGAGAATACACTTTGCCAGGAATCCGTCCGAGAACGGGCGTATTTGCTTTGGGAAAAGTCTGGCTACCCAATCGGCGATGGCGTGGATTTCTGGATCACCGCCGAGCAAGAACTGTTGGCCGAAGCCACCGCCGAGTAATGGCCTGCCTTGATCGTTAAGGCAGGGTTTAGCAATGGCTAAACCCTGCCTTTTTTCGTTTTACAAATTAACAGGCTGCGTGGTATAATCGTTCTGGTATTCCTCTGGTTGGTTTCTCGAAACATCAAGTCGGAAACCTCAGATGATTGGCGGAAAAAAGGCGATCCTCCTCGTATTGAGATCAACATGGAACCTTGGCAATGGTTGTTTTTCTTTAATTTCCCCTGTCTTTTCTTGAATTTGATCGGCATCTATATATCGATATTTCAATAAACGACAAGAAAATAGCGAATAGATGCTACTGGTTCAACACGGCGTCTCTGGCCTTAACGATTGGGAACATACTGTCGAATTCTTTTTCTTTGGTTGCTACATAGGGGATGGGCAAGAATGATAAATTAGTTGAAGGGCTGCACTACTACATTGACGAAAGAGGCAAGTGGGTATTTACCTCGTATTTTCTTCTGAATCGTGGGTACTGCTGTCGAAACGGCTGTCTTCATTGTCCATATGGTGTTAATATGAAAATCGAACCGGGCCAATACATCTGGAGGTCAAAAGAGACAGATTTTCCAGTAACAGTTATTGAGTCCATCGGCAAAGGCCCGGACGGGCGTTCCTATGTGAAGATCGCTGATAGCACCACTGCTGTACCTGCTGATGAACTCATAAAGGTTCCTAATGTGGCGCAAGCATCACGACGACCCCAATCGAAGAGACTCTTTTGACGATCTTGTGATTGGCAGTCTGCTTATCATTGTTCTTATATTGCTTGGGCTTATGTGATGTTAACGATGATGGCAATCACTCGTATTCATCCCGTGTAGGCTATATAACATCATGAAAAGGATATGCACATTCAGTCAATTCATGATCTTGAAAGAAGATGATCGCCGCACTGGTAGCAAAACGGGACTGTACCCGATGGGCTATGGTGGCATTGGTCTATACCCTGACGCAGATGTGATTACTCATTCTGCTGATGCGGTTTTTTATCTTTCAGTGGACAAACGATTGTTCAAAAATGGAGATGCAGCACCTTTCTGCATCACTCATTTGCCAGGACATAAACAATATGGCGACGGGGTAAATTCTGGCGAAACTGGTTTATTTGATATTAGTCATCTCCCTAGTGATGATGTGGTTCCGAAGGACAACCCCTTGCCGGGCAAATCCATGCCTTTCAAAAGTTTTGTAAAGTTGGTAGAAAAGCCAAAAGAAATTTCTCCACCGGATTCCCCGAACCTTCCCAAGTAGTCAAGGGTCTAGTCATGCAACGGAAACCAATTGCCACTTATTGCAAACAACAAGTGGCGGGCTGGGTGCGTCTTCCAGATTTCATGACTGCTGCTTTCCCAGGACAAGAACAATACTCTTGCAGTTTTCTTCGTCAAGAAGATGGCGTACAACTTGTTGCCTCAGTAAAGGACTTGAATACACTCAACACAATCCATGTATCTTTAGCCCCAATTCGAGATTGTCGCAAAGATTGGACCGACGAAGAACACAGCGGCCACATATTCGATGTTGCTGCTGAAGTAGTCGAATCTTTCTTTCCTGATCGTCGGTTCGCTCGTCAGCCAGATGATCCCCGCAGACCACAAGTGAAGCATTACTTTGCTGTTTTGGAGGCCCATGAATGATCTACGAAAACACAAACAATACCACCTTCGTCACTACGGCGATTGATTATCCCAATGCCTTGCCGCATATCGGCACTGCTTTCGAGAAGATCGGAGCCGATGTCTACGCACGCTTCCGACGATTCCAAGGTCGTGACGTTATTTTCTCGATGGGCAATGACGAGAATACCGTCAAGGTTCTCAAAGCAGCTAAAGAGGCAGGGCAAGAGCCAAAGCCTTATGTTGATGACATGGCAAAGGCATTCAAAGAGGTTTGGGGACAACTCAACATCTCTTATGATGACTTCATTCAAACTAGCGAGGATCGCCATTGGTTGGGCGTACAGCGATTCTTACGAGCAGTCAACGCTGCTGGATATATCCAGAAGCGTCCATACAAGGCTTTGTATTGCGAGGGCTGTGAAGAGTTCAAGAGTCCAAACAGTCTGGACTACGCAAAGCGTTGCCCTAATCACACCGATTCGCCGCTTGTTGAACGAGAGGAAGAGAATTACTTCTTCCTTTTGTCGGCGTTCAAGCAACGTGTTGCCGATTTGATTTATCCGACTCCGTTTTCGACAATGTTTTTGAGTGTCGAGCCTGAATCTCGATATAACGAAGTCACAAACTTCATCAATACGGACCTGACTGATATTTCAATCAGTCGTCGCAATGAAGGTTGGGGCATTCCTATTCCTTGGGATGACACTCAAGCCACATACGTTTGGTTCGATGCTCTATTGAACTATTTGACGGTGATTGGATTCGGCGATGATTGGGAGAAATTCCATAAGTATTGGCCTGCTGAAGTTCATTTCATCGGCAAGGATATTACTCGATTCCACTGTGCTTTGTTTCCAGCAATGTGTATGGCGTACAACGAAGGCTGCGACAAGTTGGGTGAGCCTCAGTATAAGCTGGAAGGTTATCCGCAGCGTGTTTTTGCGCATGGCTTCGTCAATCAGAAGAAAGGCAATCAGGTTATCAAGGTTTCCAAGAGTGGAGAATCTATTCGTCCAATGGAACTGATCGAACAGTTCGGTTCTGATGCGTATAGATATTATTTCCTGTCGAAGTTCAACTACGATACGGATGGCGATTACAGTTTGGAACATTTCAAAGACGTGTATAATTCTGATCTCGCCAACTCCTTGGGTAACCTTGTGAGTCGTACCGTGGGTATGAGCTTGCAGTATTTCGACGGAAAGATTCCAGCTATTGCCGCTGAAGGACAATTGTGGTTCAACGAGCAGGTTGCGACCGAGTACGAACAGTTCATTGTTGAATGCTGTTCATTCCGTCATGCCATTGAAATGACATGGAAGATCATCTTTGAAGCCAACAAGCTGATCGCAGACTCAAAGCCTTGGGAGTTGATTAAGTTGCCGGGTAACACCTGTGGTCAGGTATTGGGGCAGCTTGCTGGTGGCTTGAGGATCATCAGTCTATTGATCCGACCTTTCACTCCAACGGTAGCCGAGAAGATTTACACGACATTCCAATGGGCTGAAGGTTGGAATGAAGTTGATTGGGAGTTCGCAAAGAAGTTGGCAGCAAACAATTTCCTGGGACTCGAAAATGGTATTGTCTTCAACAGAAATGTTTTGGATGATGCTGGTAAGTTTCCAGTGCTTTTTCCGAGAGTGAATTAAAGCGATGAGATGGATGTTTTTTCTTGGAGCGGCCATTGGGTTTTGGGCGGGCTATGTGTTCGCTCGAACGTCGTGGCATCAACGATGGTATGCTCAATGGTATGAGGGCTTTTTGTATGGAGCCATCATAGCGATTGTGGTAGCAGCAGGATATTTTTTTATTGTAAAGAAATCAAATTAACTTGTCGGGTTGAGAAATGTGCCTTCCATTGGCACGTATAATGCAACATGAGAATCGCATCTGAATTCCACGATTACTATGATGTTGGCATGGCTGAAGGTCAGGATCAATCCTTGATCTATCAGCGATACCCTATCGTAGAAGAATGGGAGAATAACTATCCGTTCGTTTCAATGTATTCTGGTTACAGCCTGAATATACGATCTCTTTACGTTCGGTCTTATACCATTGGTTTCTGCGGCAAAATGTATAAGCTGTTGGAACTCAATACTTTGGAGAATGCTGCTCGTCTCGACAAAGAAGGTCGATTCACTCGTAATTGGGCATATAACTTGCGAGACGTTGACGCCTATATTCGTCACCATTATCCAAAGCAATTTTCTGATTACTTAGAGAAGAATTGGAGACGAGGCAACGGTTGGTCTGGTGGACAACGGCAAAGTGCATTCGATTCATTCTTCAATGGTCGTCCTCGCAACCAATGGGATCGTAATCCAACTCAAGATGATAGGAGTGAAGAGTGGCGGCGAAGTTGGTTTGAGAAGCATCGCAGTCCGGTGTTTGTGGCTGAATATTCTACTGGTAGAATTACTTACAATGCCCAACTGAAGCCATTCGAGTTTTATCGAGTGTTTGACCCGTATCAGGCTTATCAGGAAGTCGCTATGTGGCTTTCTAACCAAGCCGTGCCGATCAAACCCATCCCGGAAATGTCGGATGAAATCAAGGCTGAGAGCAAAGGTTTCAATAAGTTTAGTTTTCGCAAAGACCCAAGCAGTAAAAAGCGAAAACCCAGGGGGCTGCACGGTGAGTCTGATCGGTAAGGCGCAAGTCGCTCCGATTAAATTGAGGGTTCGATTCCCTCCAACTCCATTATGAATACTGAAAAACCAGCCGAAGGCATCCGTGGATTCTTCCTTTACAGCCCGTCCTTAGATCGAAATTTCTTCCGTGTGTATGGAGAAGTCGATCCGGCAACGGGCCGCAAGTCGTTTACCGATTATACAGTATGCGCTGAAGATATAGAAGTTACGTTAGAGGCAAGCGGTTTGTCCCTATATGAAGGCGATAAAAACCGTTTAGATTGGTCTAGTCGTGTTTTAGGGAAAGATGACAAAGACCATTTGGATGTAACGATTTCATGAAAAAATGTTGGAGAATTTGGTGCAAGACAATGGGCAGTCGCATTAGCGACGATGATTTTGAAGCTGATGTGGCGTCAATCATCAGAACATTCTTTTGGATATTGAATGTCGTCACTTGTGGTTTCATTATCGCCAATTGCATTCGTCACTGGTAATTTGATTTTGTTTACTCTTTTATTGTGTCCCTAAGATACAATAAAATGAGGAACAAAATCATGGACAAAGAATACGCACGAGCCGTTTCCAATTTCGAGCAAGCAGGCGCACACCTGGGCAACTTCGCCACACTACTATTCACGTACCACAAAGCGTTATGTGATTCCGGCTTCCAGAGAGACGAGGCATTGGAATTAGTACGGGAACTCCAAACTACCTTATTTGCACAGGCTTTCAATTTTGGACCACAGAGCCAACAAGATGACGACGACTAATTGGAATGGATTGGAGGACAAAATGAGCGATTGTGATATAGCTCAATTCAAAAGAATAAGCATTCCATTGGTGAGGAGAATATATCCTCAGCTTATTGCCAACAACATTGTCAGTGTTCAGCCTCTCGCTGGTCCGTCAATTTTGCCACACTACATTCGTCACCAGTATTCTCAGAACAAAGAGTCTCCCATCAACAACGATGAATGGATCATCAAGTCAAAGAAGAAAAAGATTTGGCGAGACATCGACGATGTTTGGGAGTCTTCCCAGCAAAATTGAGAATAGGTCGAACCTTTTGGGATTTACACTCTCTAGGAATTTAGGAGAAATATCATGGCAGTAAAACAAGTTATCGTCTGGCGACACGATTTGGGTTGCCGACTCGGAAAGAAAATGGCCCAAGCAGGACACGCTGCTCTGGCCGACCTGTCGAATACCATTCGTGACAATGTTGATGCTGAAGGTAATGTATCCTTCAAGTTGACACCTGCTCAGTTTGAGTGGTATTTGACGAATTTTCGCAAGATCGTGCTTCGGGTGGATAGTGAGGCCGATTTGTTGCTTCTGTATCAGCGGGCGCAAGAATTAGGCTTGCCCGTAGAACTCATTATTGACAGCGGTTTGACCGAGTGGGATCAGCCTACCAAGACCTGTCTTGCCATCGGTCCAGAGCAAGAATCCAAGATTGATGAACTGACTGGCGAAAATGGTCCTTTAGGGCGATTGAAGTTAATGTGACTTTACTGAATGGTTGGTTTTGTGGTATATAATGCAACCATGATTACAATATTAGTCTTTTCTCTGCTCTCCATCGGATTGGCGTATTATTGCTTGCACCTACGGTCTTCAAGGAATGCTTTACAGCAAAAACTTTCCGTGGTAGAATTAACCGTGGTCGATCAACAAGACGCTTTGCGTGAGTTTGGAGAGCGTTTGAACAAAGTAGAAGCCGCTCAAGTAGAAGAACTGTCGCAAGATCAGATCGACTACAGAGATCAGCTTCAAGCTCAATACGCCGTTATATTCAAGCAGATCGAAGACAACATGAAAAGTAATCTGAAGTCGGCTCGTGCCGAAACTTCAGACTTGGTGAAGAAGAGTCGTGTTGAATTCGACAAGAAATTGAAAGATGAGTTCGACAAAGCCTGTGAACAAATCAAGTTCAATGAAGTCGAATACAAGAGGACCATCACCAAAAAACGGAAAGAATTCAGTCGCAAAAATGCAAAGAACGCCAAACCTCAGAGGGTGTGGCGATACATAGATGAAGAGTAACTCTTAACTTGAACGCAGAGGAAAAAATGGGTCTTTAGATACACGAAAGGAACCATCAACCGGAGGTCAGTATGTCATTAGCACAGAGAAAAGTCTTAGTTTTGAACAAGTCGTGGACTGCCATTGGCGTCGTTACGTTGGAGAAGGCACTCAAAAAAGTCGCTGGAACCTACAAAGACGGCACGCCGAAGGCACGCATCATCGACGCACTTCACGACTTTGCTATGCTGACCTGGGATGATTGGGCCAAACTCCGTCCAGATGAAAACGAGCCAGCAATGCGTTCTGTGAACGCATTGTTCCGTATTCCTGAAGTTATCCAATACACTCGGTACGACAAGCTGCCGACGCAGAAGGTCCACTACAACCGTAGAACCATCTATCGTCGTGACGGCAACCTCTGTCAGTATTGTGGAAAGCAAAAGCCGGGCAGCGAATTGTCGTTGGACCACGTTGTCCCACGATGCCAAGGTGGTTTGACCACTTGGGAAAATATCGTTGTGGCTTGCACCGACTGCAATGCAAAGAAGGCAGGTCGTACTCCGAAGGAAGCTAACATGAAGTTGCTCTCTGTGCCTAAGAGGCCAAAGCACAACTTCTTTCCTGGTGATATTCGGGTTAAGTCCTGGGAGTCATTTCTCGGTGAAGCGTACTGGCTCACAGAGCTACAACACGACGGCGACTAGATGCCTGTGGATTAAACAAAAGCCTTTGGCGTGTGGCGACATGCGACAAAGGCTTTTTTTGTCGGAGTCACAAATGTTCAATGTTGAGTACATGACGAACAATTACCGGACATTAGAAGCACTACGACATGAGTTTGGCATCAAGCATGGTTTTTGTTACAAGCGGGCGCAACATTACAAAGACTGCATTGTCATCCATTGGAAGCATCGAAAAAAGCGATCCGACAAGAGCTTTATTGACTATGAACGCATCAGCGACTACGTTGCTGTGGCTCATGCGGTGTGTGACAAATACGAACTGCGGGACGATAGGCATCCCTTGTTAGATCCCGATTTGATGTTGGCTAAGATCGGCATCTATTGTTTTATTTCCTGGCATCGTACTTGGGCAATTCCCAATGTCAACAAAGACGTGCAAGATTTCGTCTTGAGTAAACTGCCCGATTGGGCTGAGGTAAGACACAAATGATTCGTCCAATCCCACTCGCTCATGGCGTCGGGTTTTTCTCAATGGATCGTTTGCCGCAATATGCTGGCAAGTATCGTGAGGAAAATGTGGGTCGCTATTGGAACTACTATGTCACGCCAGAGTGCCAAGAGTGGCCAGAGGCGGTGACGTACAAAGGTCCGTATGTGATTGACGGGTTTTCCCCCAATCTCAATAAGAGCCTGCACGTCGGGCATCTACGTCAATTGGCTTTGGCAAAGTCTTTGGAGAGCATTATGAACCATGCTCAACAAAATCCTCACGCCAAGTTTGTATCCCTATTGGGCGCATCTCAGGGAGTTTTTCAATACGCTACTGAGCAACTGAATGGTTGGTTCGACTTCTTGAACTTCCATCCTGAATTGCACTATGACGTATTGATGCCACGAGATCAGGAGATCGTTCCTCGTTACAAAACCAAGGTGCCAGTCTCTATCTCAACTGACTTTAACGGTAAGCCTTTTGAACATGAGGAAGAGTGTGAAGTGTGGGCCGGTCCCAAAGGGCCTGTGATCGTCGTTCGTTGGGATGGTCGTCCTTTGTATGCCTTTCAGGACATTGCCTTCTCGAAGGTGGTGGGTCCAACTCACTACATCACTGGCACGGAGCAGCAGGAGCATTTTGCCAACCTGGGGCTTGGCGATAAACATCTGCCTATGGGTCTTGTATTGGGTGCTGACGGCAAGAAGATGAAGTCTCGTACTGGCGATAGTGTCACAGCTAAAGAAGTATTGGATCAGATTGTTTCTCAGCTTGATCCAACAGATGAACCGAACAAGCTGGCGTGGAATGTATTGGCGTGGAATTTTCTTCACGTCGCTCGTTCCAAGTCGGTGAAGTATACCCCGGAAGAATGGACAAAGTCGGATGCTCCGGGCATGTATATTTCGTATACTTATGCTCGCATTCAATCGGCTTTGGCTGGAGAGTCTTTTGAAGAAGGCGATCTGACACAATCAGATGCAGATTTGTTGGGCTTGGCTCGTCAGCACGCCTACGCCTTGCAGCGTAGCATTGATTCTCTCGATCCGGCAATGTTGGCAAATTACGCTTACGATCTGGCATCCAAGCTGGGTACGGCATATCATGGGGAAAAGATCAAGGGTGGACGCCCAGGCTTTAAGAACGCCTTGATGCAAGCGGTGTGGCATCTTCGTTTGTGTATGCACCAACTTGGCATGTTTCCTTTGGAGAAGATTTAATGGATGCTGAACAACGTGAATCCGATCAGCGAGCTATTGCCACTGAAAGGAAAATGACTGACTCTGATTTTCTTCAGACTATGGCTCGCATGGATTTGTTGATCGACCATGAACCCGACACTACTTGCGGCATGTGCCATCACCAATTCGTGATGGCACAGGTCGCTCGTGATATGATCGCTGCGGGTGAGACGGACGACGTTATCAAGAAGTGGTCCGAAGTAGCTGAAAGTCGTTGGCGGTCGTCCAAATTTGTCCAGCTTTGGAATGAAGCTGTTGCCGATAACAAAGACCCTAATACAGTCTTTGAGGAACGTGGTTGGGAGCCTTAAAATGTCAATCGAAGAAGGTCCGTGGACTCCAAAGCCTCTGATCATGACCATTGAGTCATTGGTTGCCTATGGCTTCAAAGAATGGCCTGTCAATCAACATGATAAACATGATCGCAATTGGCAGTTTTGCAAAAGAGACGAGCGGGGAAAGAAGCTCTTTGTGACGATTCAATTATGGGCATTTAGCAAATACAGTAATGCTGATCGAAAGGTTGAAGATTCTTTCGCCGCCGATTCTAGCTTTGACATGAATGGACCCAAAACATTCAATGTCAACACAAACGTTAATTACATGACGCCTGCTCAAGTTGTCGAATGGTTTGAGCGTATGCACACCATAATGGGGTGTACATATTATGAACTATATGCTGATGAGCAATATAATGAAGATGGCGAAAAAACTTCATTCAATTGTGATGAATGTGGAATATATTTGCCCCCTGAAGATGCAGTTGCTCCATTTCTTTGTCCTAGTTGCAAGTACCAGAAGGACACTGGCTTTAAGCAAGTGACTCGTCGCTTTCGTCCTAAACGTCGATAAATCGTTCGTAGCCTTCTTGTCGATGTATTAGTGTTTGCTTGTGGACTATTTCGATTTCATCTTTTACAAGATCGCTTTTGATGAAAATCAGATCATGGCCAACATATTCCACCAAAGTATATCCTTTGTGTTTTCCTAGTTTTCTCATTGCTTCAAACGAAGCACCATATGCTACATCTCCTGTCCATCTGTGTTCAGAGTCGTATTTCAGAGCTACGCATTCTGTGGTGAAATTAGCGTTGAATTCAATGATTACCATTCTTGGATTGTGATTTAACGCTTTCCATACCGATAGATAAAAGATCAAATTCGGGTGGTATTTTATATTTTGAAAATATATCGTTTATGTTTTCTTGGTTGATCGCTTCTTGATGCACGTCATTTGAAGCGACCAAATCAAATTGGATTAACGACCATCCTAATGACTCAAACATTCGTATATTTGAATATTCCCAGCCATCGGCAGCACCAAACTCAACAGCTATTTTGTTTGTAGTGCCGATTTTATCGAACCATTTTTGGGATAATAAATCTAGGTTTGATCTCGAATAACTTTTCATTTTCCGCCCTTTACAAAAACTTTTTTTCATGCTATGATAGATAAGTTCAGCAAACCTTTTTTTGGAGAAACTACTGTGAGTAAGAGCAAGACTAAGCACAAAATGTACGCAACTGGCAGCACTGGCAGCACTGGCAGCACTGGCAGCACTGGCAGCACTGGCAGCACTGGCAGCACTGGCAACAACTCGGCGTCGGGCTGTCTTTAGCAATCCAACCACTCTCCTCCTCGAACTTCATGGCGGGGAAGGCGGCGAAGATTCTAAGTTATTCGTTGCCGATTTACTTGAAACCTATCTCAAATATGCTTCCATCAACGGCCTTAAATACGAAGTATTGACCCAAGAGCATGGCCACGCCATTGCCAAAGTCATGGGCAAGGGCGTTTGGAAAGCATTTCAAAACGAGCCGGGTAAGCACGTCGTGCAACGTGTACCTCCCACTGAGCGAAGTGGTCGTCGGCAAACATCCATCATTACGGTTGCTGTGATGCCGTTGCCTCCTGAGAACACTCAGGAGCCGCTTGATGAAAAAGACCTGAATATTATCTGCCAGACGGGCAAGCAAGGCGCAGGTGGACAAAACGTCAACAAGGTGGCGTCTGCTGTTCGCATGAAGCATAAGCCAACTGGAATGATGGTCTTCATTAACGGACGAGATCAAAAGCAAAATCTTGATGAGGCTTTGCGAATTCTGACCTTCAAAGTCAATGAGCAAAAACGACTCAAGGTCGAGGGTGATTACAATCAGTCTCGGAGAACTCAAATGTTGAGTGGTGGAGACAGAATTGGCGGTAGAGGCGATAAAGTTCGCACCTACAACTTCATTCAGTCTCGTGTGGTCGATCACAGGCTTGGTCGCAAGACCTCGAACGTCAAAGAATTCATGAAAGGCAATTTTGCCCTTCTGTTTGATGGGGATACCGCAGGTCAGGGCGAAGAGTAATTTGTAAAATTTCGTGGTAGCTTAATTTTAGCTTAATTGAGCCGATCTAATGAGCCGATCTACGGATAGATCGGCTCATTTTGTTCCTATATAACACATGCTTAATTTCAAATCCTGGTTGGAAGGTTCTTTAAGGGACATTATTCAGCCCATTCAGCAATCTCCAAAACATCACGCAGAGGGTGATGTTTTTGTCCATACTCGCATGGTGCGTCAACAGCTTCAATCTGCTATTGCTTATTTTCAGCAATTGGCTGTGGACAAAGATTCAGTTTTTGGAAACTTAGACAGACAACTATCACCAGCAGATGTAAATCTATTGAGAATTGGAGCATGGCTACACGATATTGGCAAAGCATCGGCGACGACAGATGATTCTGGTAAAATCCAAGCAATTGGACATGAACAGCCTGCTCATTTTGAGCCTATGATGAAAAAACTAGGCTCACCTTGGCAGCAGATGTATGAAAAGGCATCTGCTGAAGACAAAGAAGACTTGTGGTTCATAATCCAGCAACACATGAGCCTTCAGCCGCATTTTCCACGCAAATTTTTGCGTCAACTCCTGGATGCTACTGGTAAATTCAAAAATGATCGTCGAGTCAAATTATTGTTGATTTTAATCATGATGGACCAATCTGGCAGAATTAGTCTGGGAGGACTCAATGGCGATGCGGCCCTTCCTGAAATAGCTGGCAGGATGCGACAATCTGCGATGGACTTTCAATCTACAATCAAACCACAGAAAGAAAAGTCATCTGATGATCCAACCACATTTGCCAATGATTTGATGACGAAGGGATTGGACCAAGGAACAATACGCAAGGCGTATTTTGGCAAGTTTGGACAAAACATGCAGTAACACACTCCTTTGATTTTACCAGCTTCAAAGGAGCATATTATGTGGTTAGAATTAGGCAAAGAACGACCGGGCGGTGTCCCTCAGAACAATCCACGAATTTGGGTCAACACAGACCATATTGTTCGTGTAGAATTTACCCAAGAAGGTCCAATGTTGACCGCTACGGTTATTTCAACGAAACCGGGTGGTTCAGATCGCACGATCTTCAAGGGCGACGATGCAGAGCGATTGAGACTGGCATTAAATGTTGAGTGCAATTGGAAGCCATTGCTCGACTATGAAATTCCAGCAGCCCCAGAATCAGTGCCGGTGGTTGTAGAAAAGAAGCCGAACAAAAAGACCAAGTAAGGGAATCGGACATGAACTGGTTGAGTACAATTCTGGCCTTGGGCGGTATTTTTTTCGGGGTTTGGGCCGTCTTCAAATACCTGATCTTGGTCGAGATCAGGTTGGACGCCAACACCTACAAGACTCTCTACGAGGTCTGCAAAGACGAAAAGAAGTTCCTCCTCCGTGAAGAGTTCGTCAGCGAGTCCAAGCCGCCAATCTTATTCGTAGCGATATGCGTATTCAAAGGCGTCCCGTTGTTCTACATCAAACACGAGGAGCGACTGCTGACGGCAGGCTGGTCGGGCAAGGATACCGTGACCACCGTGGTCTGCTTCCGGTGGTCGGCGGGCCGTCTGAAGGGGTACTTGCGGACCAAGCTGAAGGAACTCCAACTCGACAAGTTGGGCATCCCGGTCGAACTCATCACCCCCAACTTCACCGACCGAATCGGCGTGTTGAAACGGATCACTCCACAACCCTACCTCGCTTCAGACGTGTGGCAAGACATCGACGTGGAAGTGGCGCAAGTGTTCGAGGGAAAGCGGGACAAGATGAGCGCCCTGCTTTATGGGCCTCCCGGCAACGGCAAGACTTCGTTTATCAAATATCTGGCGACTAAATATCGTAAGCCGATCAAGGTCATTACCTTCGACCCGCAGTTCACAAACCACGACCTGATGTCGATTTTCTCTCAGATCACGCCGAACTGTATCGTTTTGTTCGAGGATTTCGACAACTACTTCAATGGACGGGAGTGCATCCTGGGTACGGGCAACACGGGGATTCGATTCACCTTCGACATCATCCTCAACGGCCTCGACGGAGTTTATACGACCTACGAAAACGTCGTCTTCATCATGACAGTCAACGACATCGAGAAGGTCGATCCGGCCTTGAAAAATCGCCCCAGCCGGTTCAAGTACGTTCGCAAGTTCGACAACCCCGACGAAGGACTTCGAGGCCAGATTCTCGGCGATTGGGCCGAGGCCACCAACGGGTTGAACTTGGATCAACTATTGCGACTGCGTGAATTCAAGGAGAATGACTTTGATCTCCCCGCCGCACTGAAGAAGCTGGAGAAGTCGATCAAGCACGAGGACATCGAAAAGGTGGCGTATCGCCGGTACGAGGAGCGGCTGCTTACCGAGACTGAAGGCAGTCACGAGGACGACTGGAACTACGCCAAGAACCGACTTAAATAAGGACGAACTATGAGCAACGTAATCAAAGAGCTATACGACAAGGGGCTGACCAACCTGGGAGGACACCGTTGGATGCCGGATAATCTCCATTATGTGACCATGATGGGATCAGTCGCCTATGGAGTATCGAGCGACACGTCAGATGTAGACGTTTACTCGTTTTGTATTCCTAACAAGGAAGACTTATTTCCACATCTTCGTGGTGAGGTCGTAGGTTTTGGCGATGCAAAACATGCCAACAACCGATTTACCAATTATCAAGAACACCACATTAAAGACGTTGGTGCCGAGAAAGAATACGATCTCAACATCTACAACATTGTTGACTTCTTTCAATTGGTAATGGAAAACAATCCCAATATGATTGACTCTCTGTTTACTCCTCAGTGGTGTGTATTGCACAGCACTAGAGTTGGTCAGATGGTCCGTGAAAAGAGGAAGATTTTTCTTCATCTAGGAAGCTGGCACACTTTTAAGGGATACGCATATAATCAACTGAAGAAGTGTGGCTCTAAGAATAGAACCGGGAAACGTAAGCAAGTGGTAGACGAGATGGGCTTCGACCCTAAGTTTGCTTACCATATTGTGAGAAACCTGGGAGAAATCGAACAGATTCTCACTGAGGGCGATCTGGACCTTCAGCGAAACAGAGAGCAATTGAAAGCTATTCGCCGTGGGGATTGGTCGCTTGAACAAATCGAAGAATATTTTGAGAGGAAAGAAATTGAGTTAGAAACTCTGTATAATGAAAATAAAGCCGGTCTACCTTGGGGGCCTAAACATGATGGTCTGCAAGAGAAGGTTAAGCAACTTCTCTTTCAGTGCCTCGAAGAACACTACGGGTCGCTTGACAAATGTATTGTCAATCCAGACGCCGCAGTGATGGCTCTCCGGGAGGTTGGCGATGTTCTCGCAAAGTACAGAAGCCTTCTATGAAATTTTCTCCTACCGAAGTTGAAGATTGCACGGTCGTCATGATAGATCGTTATCATGACGACCGTGGGTTTTTTCAAGAACTCTACGAACAAGACAAATACACGCACGGAATTAGTTTATTGAATTGGCAACAGACCAATTGGTCTGTCAGCAACAAGAATGTACTTCGTGGCATTCATGTTGCTCAATATGCTAAGTTAGTCACATGCGTCTCAGGCAAAATATGGGACTTGGTTGTTGATCTCCGATCAGGGTCGCCGACATTTTTGAAATATGTTGGTGTAGAATTGACCCCTGATGAACCCAAGCAGGTATATGTACCGCCAGGGTGTGGTCACGGATTTGTTGCTCTCGAAGACAACACTTCGGTTGTTTACATGCAAACTGGTCGATTTGCTAAAGAAGGCGAATTGACCGTCATGTACAATGAGCCTAATCTCAAAATACAGTGGCCGGGTGAAGGTCACATTATTTCAAACAGAGATAAAGAAGCGCAGCCACTATGGTCGTTTCAGTTGTGCGTAGATGCTGAAATGAATTATGCTCAGAACGATCATTTGCAAGCCTGCCTCCGGAAGAACAACAAGATTGGTACGAAAAATATCCTAGACTAGAATAAAGTCAACAAATTGTATTTCTAACACATCTCTTGGAAACGCTGTACCAGCAGCAAGAGCTTTATTTTCGCTTACCTTCCATTGTTCCTTAATGCGTCTTAGAACAGCAGGCTCGTGAGTGAAGAAAAGTTCCACAGGATGTTTGACTATTTCTTCTTCTGATATTGTCAGTCCTGCTTCCTCGATTAGTTTTCTATATTCCTTCATGGGATCGAGAATTTTATTGGCATTGGTTTCTTTTAGTCCCATGCCGAACAGTTCATCTGTGCTAAACACCAGATGGAGGTAGGCTCTGTTCAATTGCTTGTAAAGGTGTGTTCCGTGGCGACTTGTCCAGGGATGGCACCTTAGATAAATTCGACCATTTGGAGCTTTGACTTCATTTGCTTTGACGAGAATATTCCCGTCTGCATGGTCGATTGCATCATTTATAAGCACAACGTCATATGGGCCATTTTTTTTGATTTCTTCAAAGTCACTACTAAATTTTAGATTGACAGTATCTTCAAAGTGACTCCAATTCTGCTCTTTATTGGGGTCGTATCCCATAGCGAGTTTCACGCCGACTAAATTGGCGGCAACATAGGGAACATGCCCTTCTCCACATCCGAAGTCCAATAGTTTCTTGTCGATCAGATCGGTACGGATGAAATCATTCACAATACCAGCAGCACGAGACAATTTGTGATCTTCATCATCGCCACAGATGAGGTCTTCAGGAACCGCCAGAGGCCATTTCTCTGACTTGGCGAGTAATCTGAGGGTTGTGATCTCGGTGAGCCTATCACGCTCATTTAGGGGCATTGGGGGCGTCTTGAGTTCTTCTTCCAGGAGCGACCGCATGAAGCCTGTCATGTGTTCAAGCGCCCGAAGGTATTCTTTGATTGTTTTCTGGTCCATGTTTTCTTTCTCTTTAAGACTCTATTAGTTGAGTGACCTTTGCAAAAATTGGAGCGTGAATGAAAGATTTTGAGCGTACATTGTTAATTGGGGTTGTATTTGATCTATCCACGTTGCATAACAACGGCACCCGTAACTTGGATATTGTAAAGGATATTATTTTGAAGAATATCTTGGATGTAAAACCGTCATCTAAAATATACGTTTTTCATCCTAAATGGCCAACTATTCCAAGAGATCAGGGAGAAAGTACATATTATGTAATCTCTTATCAAGAGCCTCCTGGCTTCTACATTGATTCTGCACTCAAAAGTGCCGTGACTTTAATTGGTGAGTGTGCTGAGGATTGCGATAAGTATATCTTTTTGATTACTGATCGTTTTCAATCTCCACGCAACTATCAATATCGCAAAGGTTTTTTGGTAAACAATATTCGAGGCTATAGTACCAAAATGTGCGTCTTTGGTGTCGGAGATGGTTACGACAATATGAATCTTAAATCATTGGCAGAAGAATACGAGGCACATTTTTCACACTCATCAGACGCCGCCTTGTTGTCTGAAAACTTCACAGAAATGCTGGCAGGACACTAATGGAAAACCCAAATATATTTGTAAATCGTAAAATAGAAAACGATCCATTTTATATGGCTCCAGTAGAAATCATTATTCCATTTCATGGCGAACAAGCTCGTGTTGCCAAATTGATGGAAAGTATATTTGCTACAGTGCATACCAATAGGTATTTGATTTCTTTGGTTGACGATGGTTCTTTGAACAAGACGTTCATCAAAGACATTGACAAGAAGAAGATGCCCGGTGTGCGGTGTTTTCGCACGGATGAAAACAAAGGTTTTGGTGCCGCCGTTAATCTGGCTCTGAAGACACCCTGGAGCCAGAAGATTACATGGATCGCCATTATGCAATCCGATGTTTTTGCTGAAGAAAACAATTGGCTCTCCAATATGGGAGAAACAATGAATCTTCTCAAGGGGCAAGGCGTGAAGATGGTATCGCCTATGACCAATAATCCAATGGTTGAATCTTCTATTTTGACTGGTCAAAAGAGTGACCGCAGACCTGACGCTGTGTTAACAGAAGGTTTTTTGCCGATGTATTGTGTATTGGCTCACAGAGAATTGTTCAATAGGGTTGGACCATTGAAGGAATGCCCATATGCTGGAACAGAGGCCCAGGAGTTTGCCGTTCGGATGCGATTGTTGGGTTACAAACAGGCAGTCTGTGGCTCCAGTTGGGTAAATCACTCTGGCGGCGCTACTCTTGCCAACTTCGCCGAGAATACTAAGGTTCAAGGAATATTGCGAAAGGTAAAAGAAGAGTTCGATCCTGGTCCTAAGAAAGAGGTCCAGGTTGGATAGATAATGGTGAAGTGATTAACTCTTCAACCTATTATGGAGGATATTTTCATGAGATGCAAAAAGCCAGATGGCACATACACGACAACCCGTTGGTTGTACTTCTACCCTCAGTGCGGTAGAATTCTACAGGCCCTTGGTGTCTGCTCTGCTAAGGCAGGCGCATATGTTCCAGCTATTACGGTTTGCACCCAGCGTTTGTACTAACGCTTGATTGTTGACCAAGTTTATTACAGAAGTCGCCCGATTGAAAAGTCGGGCGACTTTTTTATTTGCCTTGCCATTCTTTAGTGCGGTCAATCAATTCTTTTGCAATTGCTTGATAGCAAGGACGATCAATGGTTCCTGCTGAGGGGCTATCGAATTCCATCACGAAGATTTGGTGAATGACTTCAGTGATTTCTTTTAAGGACGGTGTGCCACGAATAGCCAGTTCCCGCAGGATCATTCTGGCTTCAATGTCGTATTCATCTTTTGGTACAACACACGGCACCAAATCAATTGGATCGTGTTCGTATAGAAGCCGAGTGAGCCAGTCTAGTGAGCCACCAAACCGTCTCAGGTCATCTCGATGTTCGAGACCATGGAGATGGACCATCTCCATGCGTTGTTCTTGCGTGACACCATTGCCTTTGCTGGCTTGAAAAATAAATCGCAGTTCCGCCATGTATTTTTGGGCGGCATCATTCCATTCGGTGTGTTTCATATTACCCTTGTTTTGTTATGTGAGTGGCGTAGCCGAATATGTTGTCGATGTAAGAGTGATACCCAGGAGGGGATAAGTACGCCATCTTGCCGCCGTGCTTTTCAACCAACTGAAGTATTCTTCCTGGCGAGCGAAATACAGCGCCCCATGTTTGGGCTTTGAGATCATCTTGCTGGTATAGGTCTATTGCCCAATGACCGTCTGGATGAATAGGAATAAGCCTATCATCTAAATGAGAAAATTGGAGTGCATAAATCCCACCAGCCTTCAGGCTCTTGATGATTTTTGCAAGTTGACTTTCAAAGTCTTCGTGGCTCATATGGATACAAACATTGTTTGAAAACACATAGTCGAACTTATTCTCTGGCAGTTCATCTTCTGGCAGAAATTGGCCGAGCGTATATGGCTTGACATTTTCGAGAGCGATTGGCGAAATATCAAGGGCGTATACATTGCCGCCTTTTTGTTGGTAGAACTTGGCTGGGTTGCATGTTCCAACGCCGATGGCAAGTATGGTTTTAGCAACAAGAGAAGCTGGGTCAATTCTCAAAACGCCCAATTCAGTAGGCCCGTCACTATTCGTTAGACTAATGCAATCTTGACGGGTATGAACGTCATTCCAGAAGTTTTTTATTTCGCTCATTCTGTATTTACTTTATCCCCGCCGAATTTTGCTGCTGGACATATCGACCGGAGGTAAAACATTCGGTGGAATGATTTGGGACATATTCAGGAAGCGAGGGTCAATCCCGTCTAATCCCTCTTCGTGAGAAGCCTTCCCTTCCATTATACGGTGGAAGACAAAAAACTTTGAGTTTTGACGAATAAGTGTTGCCAAAACTTCGTCAATTTTCCCATATTTCGGGTCACTGATCCGTTTGAATGTATCCCATCCAACCACGAAGGTTGCTCCAGGAAAGTATTCAGCCTTCTGCATAAAGGTTGCCAAAGACGTGAAGTGAACGTCTCCACACCAAGAATTAGCCTTCTGAACATCCAAATGAGCGATTCGCTCTCGAAGGTTGGTGTAGTTGAAAGCTGGCTTGTCAACATTATGGACACAAACTTCCAGATCGACTGGCTTACCTGTAATCTCGAAGACTTTGGCGGCGATATTGGCGTGTGCCGGATGGAGCGGGTGGAACGATCCAGCGAAGATAACTCGATTTGCTGGTTGATCCATGCCTACCGCTATGCCAAGCGTGAGAGACTTGAGTTGTCCTGTCAGTAACTTGAACATTTCAGGTGTTCCGGGAGTCATGACTTCCGTGACGTAGGAATCCTCGAATATGCTCCATAGACATCTGATCCCACGAGAAGAGGACACAGCTTTACCGCCAAAGGGGAGATCATCACGAAGGCCAGAAGCAAAAGCCAGAACTCCAATAAGAACACGAGCGACCAATGTTTCTTCTTCGACCCGGTTGTGTCCACGTCCTGTCAGGTCGATTTCGTATGTTCTTGTGAAATCGTGTGTCTGGACAGAAATATAAGCATGATGCTCTCGACCGGCTCGTTCGTTGTCTTTGGCAAGAGAGCAAGATGCGCCAATTCCGACAAGGGTTTCAGCGTGTTCGAGTCCTGCATATCGAATGGCCTTCTGATATGCAGCCATCGCCAGATCACGGGCTGCTCCGGGAGAACAGTATTTGTCGGGAGTTCCCTTTACGAAGTAATCAAACGACTTCTGGTCGTAAGGCACGATGGCTTCTAACACGGTGTCGGAACCTTGCCCATATCGGAGGAGTTCTCCGATCACTTCTGCGCCGCCCCCGGTAAGGGCAAGCACGGCTTTGTGGGGAGTCCCATGAATCATCAGGACCAGATCCCGTTCATACAACGACATTTTCATTCTCCTGTAGAAACTTGGTTTTCTTGATTCTACCACGCTATTTGTTGGGTGTAAAACGTAAAACGTAGAACTGGTCTTGTGGCTTTTTGCGTGTTTCGGTAGAATCCGGCGAGTTTCAGAAATGTGCCAAAGCTGGCACCCATCACGTCCAAAAAGGAGTTAGCCGATGTTGGTTCTAAGTCGGAAAAAAAACGAGTCGATTGTCATTGGGGAAAATATCCGAATCGTCGTCGTCGAAGTTCGTGGCGACAAAGTACGATTGGGCATTGAAGCGCCTACCGATATTCCTGTTCACCGACAGGAGGTATATGACGCTATCAAGGAGGAAGACAACCCTGATGGGAAACCCTAGAATATGCCCTCATTGTCATTTGGATATTCCCACGGATCGAGATTTTTCTTTTGATGAAAAGTTGAATCTTATTTGTGGGAATTGTGGCAATATAGCTTTTCCAACAACTTCGGAAGCAGAACTCGCCTTCTCGCAGCCGGGACCGAGACAGTCGGTGTCTAAACACGACCAGATCAAACACAAATCTGGTCTCCAACACGAAGATATTCCAGAAGGATAAATCATATGGAGAACAAACCTACAAACCTGATTGCTGAATTGGAGCGTATTTTCGACGTTCTAAATCAAGCGTTATTTGGTGGTAAACTGGAGCCAGTGAATTTCGCCCTTCAGCCAAAAAAGAAGGTTTCTCTACGATGGATGCCAGATATTGAAGGCATGGTCGTCGGAGCAGACTTCTCCAAGTTAGAATATGGTGAAATTCTTGCGGCAATGCTACATGAAATGATCCATGTCGCAAATCAGCAGAAGGGCTTGCCTGACGTTACCACGAATCAATATCACAACAAGAATTTCCTTCAGGCAGCACTTGAAGTGGGACTTGTGGTAATCAAGCATAAAACTCAAGGCTGGGCAATTACTTCGACCGTATATCCGAGAAATGTGGTCGAACGGGTTTTCATCAAGCGTCCCAATAAAGACGCTGTTCGGCGAAGAAACGACGCCTTTGACTCCATTACGATGGACAAGGCGATTTTAAAAGCAGGACGTGCCGATATACGGGAGCGAATTAAAAGCCAAAAGCCGACAAAGACATATTTCCTCAAATATCAGTGCAATTGTCAGCCCCCTCACAACAGTATCCGATCAGGCCGACGACCAGATGGCCCCAACGCCTTGAATATTCAATGCTTAAACTGTCGGTCGCAGTTTGAGTGTGTCACCGAACTGGACGAATGACAAGGAGTCAAATGGAGAAGAAGTCTCTTGCAAGCCAACTTCAAGGTGTGTTGAAGGAATGCCCTCATGTCAGAGGGTATCAATTGTCGGTGTTGGAACTTTCCGAGTCAGTCGTGATTGGAGGAACCGTCAAATGCTACTACCACAAGCAGATGGCACAAGAGTCCATTCGCATTTATCTCAAGACGCAGCCAGGACTTACGGTGACGATGACGTTGACAAACAACATTGTGGTCAGATCATCACCGGCTAGGACCGAAACCGAATAAAGTTTCGGCCTGATTTTACACAAAACGGTTTGCGTGGTAGAATCCACTCAAACCGTTTTGTCGTCTTTTCTGATGGGGAGAATGCTCGTGGCCGTTAAGATCATTTATCCTCCCCGGCCCAAAAGCAAGATGCTCCCAAAAGATTTGAGGTATTACGAAAGCACGGGAAAGTGGCTCGCTCAACGAAAGTTTCGTGGAAGCCGAGCCGTCATCAATATTTCCCCGGCTGGGGAAATTACGCTTGGCAACCGTCACGGGACTTCTTTTGCCCGTTTTTCTCTTGATCGCAAATATCGAGAAGAAATTCTGTCTGGACTACGCTTCCAGAAAGGCGTCGAATATTGGTTGGATGGCGAACTCATGAACAAGGACGAGAACGCCACCAATGAGATCATCCTCTTCGACGTACTCCATGTTGGTAAATATTTATTCGGTTCTCCCAATCAAGTTGAGCGACTGAAAATGCTCAATGATATTTGTGGCAGTCCGAAGGAATATTGTCCGAGTGGCATTGCTCTACAGGTTACTCCCCGCATTTGGATGGCCGAGACGTTTGCTTCGGATTTTACCAAACGCTTTGAAGAGGCGTTGCCTGTCGTTCAACTTGAAGGTTTGGTTCTTCGCAAGAAAACTTCATCGTTGGATCATTTCGGTCATTCCGAATATGAAACAAACAACATTATCCGGTGTCGGAAACCATTCGCATCTGAAACGCCAAAGGCCCAGCGTTCGGGCGGATATGAATTCTAGTCTTGACACCAGGGGGACAATATGTAGACTCTCGCACGACTGTTCGACTCAACCTATACCCTATACCCTATACCCTATACCCAACCAGGAGTTACTGATGAGCAAGATTGAATCCTTCCCGATGAATCGCATCCCGGAAGGCTGCAAGCATCTTTATGGTGCTTTGTTCGCCGTTCCGTTCGCTTCGTTGCGGACCCCCGATGTAGACGACGATGAGTCGAACACGGAATATCGGTTTAAGAATCCCAGGCTTCACACCGAGAAGGGACAAAGGGAGTTGCTGGACAAGCGACTCTCTGCTGAACTGCGGGAGAGCATCAAGAGCCGCACTTTGCTGAACCCGTTGGTGTGTCGATGGGTCCAAGATGGGGAACAATACTTTCCACAACTGGTTGGCGGTGATCGTCGGCATCGTGCCTTGGACTTCCTCATTCGCAAGAAAGAGATCGTCACCGACCCCAGCAGCTTGCAATTGAACGACAAGGGCGAGTGGATTTACATTCAATGCCCTGCCGATCAAGCCTACGCAACGATTCCGTGTCAGGTGTTCGCAGTCAACAACGACCTGGATGCCTTGGCTTTGGCTTGGGCTGAAAACAAAGGTCGCATCAACCTGACTGAAGGACACGAGATTGCCGAAGTCATCAAGTTGAGGAAGGTTGGGGCTTCTGACGAGAAGATTCTCGAAATCCTTCAACGTGATGAGAAGTGGCTCGCCGAGTCTGATTCGCTGATCGGTAATCTTGATGCCGATACGCTTGCTGACTTATTGGAAAATCGGCTCGACCGAGAATCTGCTTGTGAACTATGCAACATCGAAGACGAGCAGATGCGCAGCAAAGTTCGCATTGCCGCCAACGAAGCGTCTAAGGAAGCCTGCAATCGTAAGATTAAGCGGCTCCAACGTCAGGTTGAATCGGCGCTTGATCGGAAGGAAATCGCCGAAGGCTCTGTCGCAGATGCCGAATACCACAACGACGATGATGGCATCGAAGACGCTAAAACCGAATTGGCTGACGCCGAGAAGAAGGTCGCTCGTTCTGTCAAAGAACGTGATGAAACCACTCCAGTCACGACCATCAAGGACGTGAAGAAGGCTGAAATCGAATCGGGTGCCAAGCCTCCGAAAGAGCCTCGAAATGAGGATGATCGACCCCTCCGAATTCTTTCCTCGAAGAAGATTCAGGATGGTGTCGATTATTTGGATGGCGTCATCGCCAACGGCGGCAAGTGCCTTGAAGGTACTTATATCGGTGGTCCTGGTCTTGCAAATGCTCTGGCGCTGTGTAGGAAGTTGTTCAACAACAACATCTTGGCAAACGAGCCGGACTTCGGGGCGACGATCAAGCGTCACTTGGAATCTATCCGAAAGCTGAAAGAGGGTTCTCAACCTCAGCGGGTTGAGACTGAAGAAGGCCAATAATCTTCCCTAAGCAACGGGGAAGTGGTGGAGGGCGGCATAAGTTGCCCCTAACCTCGCCAAGAGAAATCTTGGCGAGGTTTTTATTTTGACAGGCATAAATAAAACAATGATACAAGCCTGTCCAAATTGCGGTCATACTCTTCAGCGTGAATTGAAGGATGGCCTTACACATTGTTCTCATTGCAATCAAGTTTTTGATTCAAGCGATTTGAATCGTCTTTTATCAGCGGCTTGGCAAATACGCAGGGAACATTTGTCATTAGAGCAAGTTAAGTGGCAACTCAAATTGGGAGATGATTATTCCATTTTGATATACACTTTTGTTAGTGAATACGGCTATGCTCACGATGAACTCATCAAATTGTTGAGAAAACTCGGCGTAGCAAATAAAGCCTATATCGACTTCTCAGCCTAGATCGAGCATTGCAGCTTTGGTATCCTCTTATATCTGGAGGATAAACATGAAACTGCAAATTTTAGTTGGCATGATCGCATCTGGCAAATCCACATATTGTCGATCTGCTGCTCAACAAGGCGTTATTTGCATGAATGACGACGCCATTGTCAATATGCTTCATGCCGATGACTACACTCTCTACAACACTAACCTAAAGGTGTTGTATAAATCAATCGAAAATCATGTTATTGGAACTGCCCTTGCGATGGGTCGTTCTGTCATTGTTGACCGGGGACTAAACGTGAGTCTCGCCGGTCGTCGTCGTTGGATTGCCCTGGCCCGTAGTTTTGATGTTTCAATCACAGCCGTTGTTTTCAAAAACGATGGACCCGAAGAACATGCTAGACGCCGCACCAATTCTGATGGCCGAGGTCATCCTTATGAATATTGGCTCAGGGTTGCAGAGTTTCATAATTCTTTGTATATTCCACCTATTGTAGAAGAAGGGTTTGATGCCGTCTACGATATTGGGTTCGCTGAAATACAGCAAGGCAAAGTCTTTCTTTAAGGGGACTGGTAATGGATTGTAGGCTCATTGATGGCAATGCCATTGCCGCCGATATTCGTAGAGAATTGCGGCAACGGGTGACTGAATACAAAACCTCTACAGGCATCACCCCAACTCTGGTTGCTTTGATGGTGGGAAGCAATCCAGCCAGTCAGATTTATGTTAAAAAGAAAATAGCCGCTTGTGATGAAGTTGGCATATTGGCTTATCGAGTCGAAGCAGATGAAGATGAAGACGATCTGCTGAAACAGATTCGTCGCTTGAATAATGACGATTCGGTGCATGGGTATATCATGCAATTGCCTTTACCACCGGGTTGGAAGCCAGATAGATATTTTTCTGAGTTCAATCCCTACAAAGACGTAGATGTATTCCACCCGGAAAATGTTGGTCTTTTGGTCCAAGGCAGACCAAGATTTCGTCCATGTACGCCACATGGAATTCAGGTGATGTTGCATCGTAGTGGCATTAAAGTTGCCGGGAAAAAAGTCGCAGTCATCAATCGCAGCAACGTGGTGGGCAAACCCTTGTCTTCGATGCTCATTCAAGAATGTGACGATTACGCCAATGCCACGGTGACGGTCTGTCATGATCGAACACCGCCCGATCTTCTCAAAAGTGTGACGCAGACTGCCGACATTGTGATTGTTGCTGTGGGTAAACCTGGATTTTTAACAGCGGATATGGTTCGTCCTGGCTCAACAGTGATTGATGTTGGTATAACGAGGATCGGCAATAGGGTAGTTGGAGACGTGGATTTTGAAAATGTCAGTAAAATTGCCGGTGCAATATCGCCGGTTCCTGGTGGTTGCGGGCCGATGACGGTTGCCATGCTTTTGGAAAATACTTTGGCTGCTGCCCAACTTCAAAGCCAGAGGCTTTACAACCACAACTATTCTGTGGTATAATCCTTCACCAGAAAAGGAGCTTTACTTTGAACGATTTGCGTATTTTCGGCCTTGGGTCAAGTGTTGAATACACGGATCAGGTGTGCAAAGCGTTGTCGCTGAAGCGATCTGACCACAAAGAAACTTGGCAAGACGACGATGAGCCGTATGTTCTCTCACAAGAGAACGTCCGAGGCTGTGACGTATTCATCGTGCAGAGTTTGTATTCTTGCCAAAAGGAACGTCTGGCAGATAAGTTCCTGAAGCTCCTGTTGTTCGCTCGTTCTCTTCGTGACGCATCGGCACGACGCATCACGTTGGTATTGCCGTATCTTGCTTTCCAAAGGCAAGATCGAAAAACTGAGTCCAGAGCGCCAGTGTATACCAAATACATTCCTGAAATTATCGAAGGACTACTTCGTCCCGACGACCGAATTTTGACTATCGACGCCCACAATCTGAGCGCCTATCAATCAGGCTTTCGCCTGATGCTCGATCACTTGGAAGCCAAGCCGGTCGTCTGCGACTGGTTCAGTAATTCTGCCAGTCGATTGTGGCCTGAACTCAATTTGGACAATTTGTGTTTTGCATCACCCGACGAAGGTGGCGTGAAGCGGGTTGGGTTTTATCGAAAACGTGTTCAATCTCAAATGAAGATCGAGATCAGCACGGCATCGATTTACAAAACCCATGAAGGAAAAGAAATTGAGGCTCATGGTGTGATGGGTCACGTCGAGGGTAAAGACGTGTTTTTGATTGACGATATGATCTCGTCTGGAACCACTTTGGTAAAAGCAACCGACGCCATTGAGAAGGAAGGCGGGAAGGTTCGAGCCGCCATTGCTACTCACGGTTTGTTCGTCGGTAATGCCAATGAGCGTATAGGGTTACTGCAAGAACGTGGCATCAAAGTTATCGTCACCGATACAGTTCACACCAATAAATTAGACCCGAAATTGCAGAAGAAATTGGTGGTTATTCGGACAGCGCCATTGCTTGGTGAAGCTATTCGGTGTATCCACAATGAAGAATCTGTCAGTAAGTTGCTTTCCTGAAAATATGGTTGTCAAGACCATTTCCCCAAGTATAATCCACGGAGGTTCCAGTGGCTCTCAAGAGTTGTCCTGTCTGTCAGAAACAAGTCGGACCCAGGACAAAAAAATGTGATTGTGGTCATGAATTTGCAACAACCATAGCAGCGGTTCCGGCCAGTGGTCAGTCAATGGTGCTTGATCCTTTGGACAAGCGCATTGCTGCATCTGTGGATTCCGTCCGTGACATTATTTCGAGAGTTGAAAATCGCCCTGCCTCAGCGGGTCCAGTTTCAACCCCTGTCATCTGTGATATTGATGATGTAGATCAATCGCCTCGACGCACGACTATTATACGTCCTCAAACTCAAAGATTTTTTGGTGGTGGTGAAAGAGTCTCCACCCCAGCGGGTGAATGTCCTGTTAAACCTAAAGGCTACAAAGACAAATGGCCTGATGGACCAGCCTCAGATGAGGTTGTTCAGGATTGGGCTGTGGACGTATACAATCATGGACAAGGTAGATACGCCATTGATGCGGTCATCTACTTCGCTCGTTATTTTTGGGACATTAACGGACAAGAATATCCTCGGATTCGTGATCGGATCGTGAAAACCTTGCAGCCTTCACGTCCATCCGATCACGAATCCGAGAATGATATTACTTAGGCGCTCTCAGCGGACAACTGTTCGATGGGAGATCGAATAGTTTCTACTTCAATACCTTCAGTTGTCAGTTCAGATCGCAATACTGTGATTTTCTTATCAGCTTCGATGCCGATGCGGACCTTATTGCGGTTATCAATACGGACGACAGTAATCCTAATGTCTTCCATATTTGGACCCTTGAGAATGATTGTCTCATCTATCTTACGACTTAGTACGAGCATGGTTATTCCTTTCTTAGCTAGTAGCTTGTTTGCTTGCGTGCTTTGCGATTACGCTTATCCGTTATTAAGTGAGTGCATACACAGATTTTCTGCGAAAGACGGAAAAATTTTTAGGCTCGCATCTTTACACTCAGAATATTTGACGTAATATCTGTGTAGAGAGATGCGTTTTCGGTAATTACGATAGTCAGCGTGATGCACAGTCCCAGCACACGCCACCTACAAGAACCTGGGACTGTTTGTGGAGAAATCCGATGGCACAAGTGACGAAGTACGACGATCAATTGGAAAGCAAGCTGAAAGAGGCCGAATTGCTCCAGGAGCAAATCGGCCTGTTGCAGCGAGTTCGAGAAATCGAACTGGAAATTACTGGTAGTATCACAGCACCAGTTGCAGTAGTTGCTGTGAAAGCCACCGTGAAGGTTGCTCAGGCGGTTGCTCAGACAGCACCAGTCAATGGTGAAGTTAAGCGTCGTGGTCGTCCCAAGGGATCGACCAATGCACCCAAGGTGGCTGCAACGGGTGTTGTAACCGACGATGGTAAGTCGGTTGATCTTCCGTCTCTGTTGGAGACGATTGCTCAACAGGTCAATCGTCCACTTCTGTTGACAGATTTTGTCACGCTGGCTCGTGAGGCTGGTTACACGACGAAGGCCAAGGACTTCAGCAATATGGTCTACCAATCCGTGCTGAAGCTGGTCAAGAAGGGCAAGTTCAAGAAGAACGAAGAGACTCGTGCTTACGAGTATGTCGGCAAAGCTGCCTAACCGACAACAACAGGGGTCCGTGTTTGTTTGCGGACCTTTGATTTTGTGTTCCGACTTTACAACCCTACTAAAACAGGGTAACATCCTCAAGGAGAAATTCGATGGCTACGACTGAACAACCACGGGTCAACAAGACCGCATTCGTTCGCAATGTCCTGAAGGAGATTGGTGCAATCACTGCCAATCCACCGGAAGGATGGCGACAGAAGGTCGAGGAGGTGCTGGCAAAATCAAATTTGCAAATGCACCAAGTCACCATCTACCAGATTCGCCAGAAGGCGATCAAGGAAAAGGAAAAGGAAGCGGAAGCGGAAGGGACGCCAGCAAAGGCTCAGGGAAAGCCCAAGGGTCGCCCAAAGGCTCAGGCTGCTCAGGCTGCTCAGGCTCCCAAATACCCTGCCGCTCCCGCCAAGGTCAATGGCAATGCCGCCCTGACCGTCGCCGATCTGCAAGCAGTGCAGGAATTCGCCAAGAAGTTTGGTGGATTGGATGGTTTGAACGATGCCGTCAGTGCAATCAAGTCTTTCAAAAGCTAATTGCATCCAATTGGCACGACATGGGAAAGCATTAAACGGGCATCCGAGACTTCTATCGGATGCTTGTTTGGTTTTTATTGAGAGAAAATATGGAATCGCCATTTTTGTTACACACTCTATTTCAGCCGAAGAATATGGATTCTCTTGCTGCTGATTTAGGATCAGATGATCCTGTGTATAAAAAACACAAGTTAATGGAATCTGAATTCAGCGATCTTGTTGATGTGATGAGGCAAAATAAGTGGTTGCCATTGCCATCCATCAATGCCTTGATGACGCTATTGTGGCGTGTTGTAGGCAACCACATTGCGCCGGTCGCCATAAATCCTAACGTGCCAACGCTCAGTTTTTGGTGCGAATTTCGCAGTGTCGATCCAATCGCTAGTCTTGCAGTAATCATGATTCCTGATAACTGGCATGATATGTTAGTCGAAGATGCCCATATGCAAATGGGTGCTATGGTTTTTGCTGCCTCTCAAGCCAAAGACTATTGGAACCATAAGTTCTCGCCACCAAATGCAAAAAAAGAAATTCATGATCGAGCGTGGTCTTCTGAAGCCGAGTTGCTTCACTATTTTGCTCATACTGCTCCTGACTTCAAGCCAAACGATTATCAAAATAAGATTATGGATAAATACCCAAAAGGTATTGCATCCATAGAGGCTCATTATGTGGGTCGTGAATACGATGGTGTGTTCCCACCGTTTCCACCGTTTCCAGTTGATGTCAACTCATTCAGATAGGTAGCCGTTCACCGTCCAGAACCGATTTCATGGATTGACGAAATCGTCTCGGATAAGCTGGGACAAAAGAAAGGTAAAAATATCAATGCGGGGCCGTAGCTCAATCGGTTAGAGCAGCGAACTCATAATTCGTTGGTTCTCGGTTCAAGTCCGAGCGGCCCCATTTTGTAGCCACGTTACATGAACCACTTGTGTTGACTTAAACGAAAACACCTGGGATCGCTCCCAAGTGTTTTCGTTTATATCCCTTTGGTGGACTCCATTAAAGCTCGTTTATATCCCTTTGGTGGACTCCATTAAAGCTCGCACATTATCTTTGCAAAAACCAAATTCTTGTCTTTCAATGAACTCATAAATAACGCCAGTCAATTCTGAAGGCTTGGTGAACACTTGAGTTAAGCCGGGACACTTCATTGGCTCGGTGGATGTGAATTCAGCATATCCAGCCGTTTGCCATTGCTTCATTGTTTTCTCGACGCTTTCGACTTGATAGGCAATGTGGTGAATGCCTCCAATGCCATTGCGAGCCGCAACCCAATTTGCGACAATGGACCCAGGAGTACCGTCGCTGACAAAGATTTCAGGTGCCATATGGTATTCCAGAGATCTATGCCAAGCAGGAACAGAATGACCATTCTGTTCAATGTTTGGAACTCCTTCTAAAATCCACGGTAAACTAGCCACTTTCTTTTCGGGCGGCTCCAGTGCAATGCACTGCGCTGTTTGTCCATCTCCGAAGTCGATGGCAAACTCCTGTTGGACGTGATAGCCCAAGGCGTTGATAAAGAAATTCGCTGTTTTCCAGCGGTCGTTCACACGATATGCAATGTGGTCTAAACGCATAATGATGTTCTCCTTACTCATATAAGAGTAAGCAGATTTCTCATTGCCGCCGTCAATCTGCGGCAGGGAAGGAGATTTACGCTCTGCACCTTGGCCTTGTGCATCATTTTGAGAATCAAACAATCAAGAATTTGGATGATTCTCATGCCTGTTGTGCCAGTTTTGCAGGCAATCACGCTCTACTTAAAACTCGCTGGGAAGATAAGATTGCCGTAAGTCGTTAAAATCAAAAGACTTACAGGGAAAACTCTTGTGGTAAGTTCGATTTACACGCAGTAAAAACTGCGGTATAATGAACTTAGGAAATTACAACGCTCAACATTTGACTTCAGATCAACGGGATGGCTATATGGCAAAAAGGACGACGAATAGTCCAGTATGTGACTACTGTGGAAAATCGAGCAAAGAGGCAGGGCTTTTGGTTGAAAGCCCCGTTGTTGATCGAGAGCAAAATGGTCGTCCGGCTGGCTCACGAGTGTTTATCTGCTCTGCATGTGTGGAGCTATGTCAAACGATGGTGAAGCAGAAGAATCAAAAGAAGAAGACTTCGGCATCCTTGCCGAAGGATGTTCCTACACCACGAGAGATTGTGGGTTATTTGGACCAGTACATTATTGGCCAAGATCAAGCCAAGAGAACATTGGCTGTCGCTGTCTCGAATCACTACAAGCGATTACGAGATGATGTTTCTCGCTTGGAAGAATTTGATCTTAACGATGAACTGGCTGATACCACCATCGAAAAGAGCAACATCCTTCTTATCGGGCCAACTGGATCGGGCAAGACATTGCTTGCTAAGACTTTGGCAAAGATTCTCCAGGTTCCGTTTGCCATTGGAGACGCAACTACGTTGACCGAGGCTGGCTATGTTGGCGAAGACGTGGAGAATTTGGTTCTGAAACTGCTCAGAGAAGCAGAGTTCGACGTTGAAGTGGCGCAAACTGGCATCATTTACCTTGACGAAGTGGACAAAATCGGAAAGACGAGCCAGAATGTAAGCATCACCCGTGATGTGTCTGGCGAAGGTGTGCAGCAGGCGTTGCTGAAGATGCTTGAGGGAACCACCTGTAATGTCCCACCGACTGGTGGGCGAAAACATCCAGAGCAGCAATACATTCCCGTGGACACCACCAATATCTTGTTTATTGTCGGAGGAACCTTTGTTGGTCTTGAAGATATCATCAACAAGCGAATTGGTCGCAAGTCAATTGGATTCGGAGCCGGTGCCGGTGCCGGTCGCACTGAGGCACAGGAAGCTGAAACAGAATGGATTCTTGAGCATGTAACGGAAGACGATTTGGTTCACTTTGGGCTGATTCCTGAATTGATTGGTCGTTTGCCGGTCATCACTCCACTCAAGGGGCTTGATGAGGACGCATTGGTTCAAGTTTTGACTGAACCAAAGGACGCCTTGGTCAAGCAATACAAGAAGCTGTTCCGATATGACAAGGTTGGTCTGGAGTTTACGCCTGAAGCACTCAAGGAAATTGCCAAGGCTGCTGCAAAGAAGGGAACTGGCGCTCGTGGACTTCGCAGTGTTATCGAAGGTTTCATGATGGGTGTGATGTTTGATTTGCCAGAACACAGTGGCAAAGTCGTCACGATCACCGATAAGATCGTTCGTGGCGAGGAAACTGTAGTGTTCCCGACCAGTAATAAGGCGGCGTAACACTCATTTAAGTTAGGGAATGAATTGCTCATTCCCTAACCATTGCGGAGAAAAGAATGACAGGTCCATATCTTCGATTGATCGGTGACGTTCACGGCAAAATGGAAGAGTATATTCCACTTGCAGAGCAAGCCGAATATACTATCCAGCTTGGTGATTTGGGATTTTCGTACAATGCCTTGTCGAAATTTCTGAACCCGGATAAGCATCGGGTATTAGGTGGAAATCATGACAACTATGAAGTGTTAGATGGTCGCTTTCACAAGCAACCGCCGCACTTCTTGGGCGATTATGGAGTTCACAACATTCCTGGTATTGGGGAATTCTTTTTCGTTCGAGGCGGAAATAGCATTGATAAGGCGGGACGCACTGAGGGGTTTGATTGGTTCCCTGGAGAGCAACTTTCCTATGTCGATGCTGCAAAGGCGTTAGAAGAATACACAAAAGTCAGGCCAGCCCTGATGTTGTCCCATGAATGCCCAACCAGCATCATTGATATGCTTGCTGGTTTCAAAACATGGGACGGTGAACTAATTCGTCCCAGCATGACTGCCAATGTCCTCGAACAAATGTTTGAGGAACACAAGCCGTTGTTGTGGGTGTTTGGTCATCACCATAAACATTTTAACATGGTTGTTGAAGGCACACGATTCATTTGTTTGCCTGAATTAGCTTGTCTCGATTTTGACCGTAAAGAGGCCGAATGAGTTACGTTGTAGCAACATATATGAATATTGATGCCTGGAATAAAACAGGCGTCAATTGGCTGCGAAAAGCAAAGTCCGCAGGATTGACGGGCTTTATTGTCGGTGATGGCTTGCCACCCGAAGCCGACATAAAAGCAAAAGAATTAGCCTTTAAGGTGGTCCCCATTATTGTCAAGTTCGGCGACGAACGTGACAAGTATAGGACGGTTGCCGAAGAGATAAAGAAAGGGCAGCGGTGCCTTTTCGTGAATCATAACATTACCCCAAAGGGAGGTTTGTCAGAGGCAAGAGAAATTACATGCAATCGAGACGAGTCGCTTGATTTACTCGAAGTGGTGTCCCTCATTAGAAATCTACAAGATCGAGCTAAAGCGGTCGAGTTGATTCGGGATAAAATCATTAGCGTGCATCAAGGCTTGCTCTCCACAAAAAGCGTTTTGGGAACGTGGGATTTCTGGAATAGTCTTAGCGCATTCTATGATTACCTGCAAGAAATAAATTACCTTGATCGCAGGGCTTCATATAACGAGTTGGCATTTAACCTTTATGTGGCACTGGCAGAGTCGATCTCCCTAGAGGTTTGCAATGATTAAAGCACCACGGAATATTCCGTATTTTTATAACCGTGCATCTGCGATTCAATTGAATCGTCTGCGAAAGACGTTCCAGCACTTTGGTGTAATTAGACATCAAACCTTGGTTGGCGAAAGTCTTCTTAGGCTTGGTCAACACATCAAAGAAAGCACGATTTGTCAATTGCCCACTGATGCTCCTGGCAAGGCTTTATTCCGAATGTATAAATATTACGATTCTTTGGAATTCCAAGAATAGAGCCTTCTCACTCTAACCCATGTTTGACCGCCCGGCGAAATACTTTCGTCAGGGCGGTTTTCTTTTGTATTTCTGTATTATCCTCGCTACTTTAATTTATACTTCAACCTACAAATCAAGTGAGGAAAAAACATGGGTAAACATTTAGTGTTTGTATATGGAACTTTGAAGCGAGGCTTCAGCCGTGGCAACGCATTGCGTGAGCAGCGTTATATTGGCATTGCTAGAACAGAGCCAAAATACGGCATGTATGGATATGGAGGCTTTCCAGCCCTCGTAGATGAAACATTGGCCGAGGCATCTGGACTCGATGCCAGCAAACGCATATTCGGCGAATTATACGAAGTAGATGATGCGTGTGTAATGGAACTCGATAAAATCGAAGGCACGGATCGTGGCTTATTTGAACGTCGTGATGTCGCCTTGAGTGAGATCACAATGACCTCTTTGCCCACCGACGACGCAGTTTGGGGCGGTTTAACTCGCAAGGTAGCACAAGGCTACTTTTTCAAGAAGAAGTTGACCGGGGCTGGTGATTGTGGACCTCTCTGGGTTCAGAAGTAAACTTTGATTTACAGCAGAAAAAAAATGTGGTAGAATCCCTCCATGATGAATACAGAGGCGGTTCTACAAGGGTTGTTGAAACATGCCCGCTCTGAAATCCTGAAAGAATTCAGAGCGGATTCATGTATCGCATCTACTGCGGTTGGGCTTGATATTCTCACCCATTTCGGCATTCTTGCCGAACCCCTCCCCGTTCGCACGTTAATCTTCAATGAACCCTTTGTGACTCGTATCGAAAACGAAGGTTGGCCGACTGGACAGCAAGTCCAAAATTGGTCGGAACAAGATGGGTCTTATAGCGTTGGTATTGGTATTGGGCCACAACAGCCCAATAAATGGGCGGGTCACTTGGTTATATTGATCGAGAAGCGATTACTTCTTGATTTGTCAATTGACCAAGCAACTCGTCCTCAGTACAACATGCTATTGGACCCATTGTGTATTGAAGTAGACGAACAGTTTCTATCTGGTTCACCCAAAGTCTTCAAGGTCAACCAATGCGTAGTTCGTGTTGACGCCTTGAAGGGGAATGATGGATATGCTTCATCGCCAGATTGGATGTTTCTAGGACGTAGAAAGAAGATAGTCGCCAACACCTTACGACTCATTCAGGGAGATTTGTGATGGACCCGATTTATGTTTGGTCAATCTTGGGAACGACCATTATTGTTCTAGCCGCATCTTGCGCCTACCTTGGCCGTTTGTCGCTATCTCAGCGACATAAGCTAAAAGAGTTCACGACTGCTCGCAGGCACTCGATAATGGAAGACCTGGAGCTTGCCACTGGCGAACAATTGCTTGGTGAATTGAGAAAGCGTCCTGGCTCGCCATACTTGATGTTGTCCCCAATTCAGGACGCAGATTCGTCTGGACTCATTATTGAAATTCACAATATACCGCCAATTCCATGCCTTCAGATGCTGCACATGGCGACCAGCTTGACGTTTCATGAACTCAAGAAACGTGGCGTTGAAATTCCCGATTTCCCAGGCGGTGGTCCTGACCAAGATGACCAAGATGACCAAGATGGTGAAGAGTGGAAGCAACAGGATTGATTAAGGATTGATTAAGGATTTTTCAGGAAAGAGTCAGTGATGGATGGCATAGAACAAAAAGTCAAACAAGTAATTGCTGAATGTCTATGTTTTGAGTTGGAAGAGATCGCCGATAATTCAATCTGCCTGAATAATCTTCAGGCAGATTCACTCGACTTTATCAATCTCGAATATCAACTCGATAAAGCGTTCGATGGCAAGTTCAGTTCAGAAATGAACGTCGGAGTAAAAACAACGATCCAAGACGTGATTGATTTTGTGACGAAGGAAATCGGGTCGGTAGCTTAGATCCTAATCATTGTTGTTACTTTACGGTTGCAATTCCCGATGGATATTCTTCAATCGGAGATGATCCTAATCATTGTTGTTACTTTACCGATGGCTTCAAATGTGTTTTCAGCATTGAAGAACAGCCTTTTGGCTGGAGTAGACACCTTTCAATATCGGTGGCAGCAATCGACAAGATGCCACATATTGAGGCAGTCAAATTACTTATGCTAGAATTCGGCATCGACAAACCATTAGAAGAATGCCAAATCTATATCGAGGAAGGATTTCCGAAGTCGGTCAATATTATTTCTCCAATATAGTTGAATAGTCTGGATCGAGCTTTACAGCCCGGATATAATTTGCCCTATCAACCCCGATAGGAGGTATATCTGATGGCCCAGACTAATGAGACGCAACAGCGAGCGGAGAAGTTGTTGGACACAAAGCTGCGAATATTTTCTCATCCAATGTTTGATGAACTCAAACAAAAGAAGAATATCATCGCAGATATACCCGGTGCCGAGAAGTTTCAAATAGACGGAAATAAGGTCCAGAAGTTGCGAACCAGTAAAATCGCTCCTGAAATGCGACCTTGTTACGAGGCTCCGTTGTTGAATTTTGAGCAGGAACAACACTTGTTCCGCAAAATGAATTACTTCAAGTATCGGGCGAAGAAATTGATGGAAGGGATGAACCCAAAACGGGTTACTGAAAAAAGAGTCAAGAACATTGAGGAACATTTGGCTATTGCTGCTGCGATTCGCAATCAAATTGCTGAGTCAAATTTTCGGCTGGCAACGCAAATCCTCAAGGGGCAGATTACTTTTTATCGGGAACACAGCTTGACAGATGCGTTGCTCAGTGATGGGTATTTTGATGTGTTAAAGGCCGTTGATTATTTCGATTGGACGAAGGGTTATCGGTTCAGCACATACGCAACCTGGGTCGTAAAGAAGAACTTTTTCCGAGACTCCAAGCAGAAGATCACATATGCCGAAAGGTTCACCTATTTGGATGAATCTCGTGCTGAAATGCTCAACTCAAGGGGTGAAGGATATGAAGAAGAAAAACAATATACTGACCGACAGGTGTTGGTCAAGAAGTTGTTGAAATTGTTGTCTGAAGGGGATGACAGCACAGATCGTAGCCGACAGGTGCGTGTGCTTGAGCATTACTTTGGCGTCAACGGCAATGATCGACAAACTCTTGAACAGATCAGTGAAGAGATCGGCGTCACAAAAGAACGGGTGCGACAACTCAAAGAAAAAGGTTTGCTTTGGATTAAGCAAAAAGTCGAAGAGTTGGGCATTCGATACGAAGAAACGGAATAATTGTTTTTTGGCATTAAAGCAATTTGTGACGGCGCAGCACATAAGTTGAGTGGTGCTGTTGATATGCTAATTGCTTTTCTGGACTCCATCAAGGTTACGTCCGATGAAACCTGATCCTCGGTACACGTTGAATCCGTTCAATCATGAGCCAAGAATTCAACTTATTGATGGCGACGGTAGCCTGATTCAAATGATTAGCCAGATTGAGGCTTTTCATTTGTTGCGGCATGGCTTTTGTGAATTATTGATGATTAAACCTCCCACCTTGCAGTTCCAGTTGGATCGCAAGCATTGGGATGTTCGCTTTATGCGATTGAAACCACCCCGTTGGTTTCGAGATAGTGGTCAATATCTTGAGGCTCGAAAGAGCGTCATGTATGGCAACTTTCACATTCAGTCGCCTGACGGCAATGATATGTTCCATTGTAATTCACAAAAGGCATTGTGGTATTTGAATCGAGACATTGCCGATATTGTGTGCAGCAATCCCCCTACGTTGAAATTGAAGTTTGTTCCTGGAGGCTTAGGTCACGTTGGCGACACCTATTATCTTACTGAGAAATTGAATAGGTGTGTGGTTTGTGCCAGTGAGCGAAACTTAAATCGCCATCATGTTATGCCTCGTGTGTTCCGGCGTCACTTGCCAGAATCCATTAAGGACCACAATTATCATGATGTATTGCTCATGTGCATTGATTGTCACGAACAATACGAACAAGAGGCGGATAAATTCAAGCAGGAAATCTGTAGGGAATTAGATTTCGACATCAACAATGGCGCTGGTCAAATCTATTTGCCTGAGATTGGCAATGCTGTGAAAGCCGCTCGTGCGTTGTTCCACTACGAAAATGTAATTCCAGAGCCTCGTAAATCTCTATTGCTCAATACGCTCAGAGAGTATTTGAAAAAAGAAGAAGTAACTCGCCAAGACTTGGAAGAAGTGTCCTCGCATTTTTCTTGGCATCGACCTGATGGCTACCAGAACTACGGAGAGTTCGTAATTAGCAAGATTGGCGACATTCAAGAATTCACAGAGCGATGGCGGCAACACTTTATTGACGTGATGAAGCCGAAATACTTGCCAGCGTATTGGGATGTGCAAAAGCCTTTGATTCGTGATCGTGTGAGAAATAAAATACAGGTCGAACCAAAATGACTTTTTGCTCTCTAGGTTGTCATCATGAACAATTTACGAAAATACCCTCGAACGTATCATTTTCCGTGGAGTCCTGGCACGACTTCCGATGATCGCATATTGCCCAATGTGAAACATTTTGAGGGCATGGAAGTTGTGGTGACTGAGAAGCTGGACGGTGAAAATACGTCTATGTATCTCGATCATATTCATGCCCGATCTTTGGACTCAAAGCATCACCCTTCTCGAACCTGGGCCAAGGTATTGCACGGTCAGATTCGTCACGAAATTCCTCTTGGTTGGAGAATTTGTGGTGAAAATGTCTATGCCTTGCATTCCATTTCATACAACAGCTTAGAAGCCTATTTCTACGTTTTCGGAATTTACGACGACAACAATCAATGTTTGTCGTGGGACGAAACCGTAGTTTACGCCACAATGTTTGGACTGCGAACAGTGCCAGTTCTTTATCGTGGACCGTGGAACGAGTCGAAGGTCAAAGCCTGTTGGACAGGCATTTCGACTGCATCCCCAGGCGATCAACAAGAAGGATATGTCCTGCGAGTAGCGCAGGCTTTCCCGTATGATGCTCAAGATGACGGGTTGTTTTCTCAATACACTGCCAAATATGTCCGGGAGAACCACGTTCAAACGGATCAGCATTGGCTTGAAAAACCTGTAGTCCCTAACTTGCTAAGGAAATAACATGGGAGTTGCTGCGATTCATTACGTCCTGGGAATTAACGAACTGAACACAGATGGTTTTTTCTAGCTGATATTTGACTTATCGTGGTTTCTGCCTAAAGTAATGTTTATTTGTAGGCGAACTTCTTTATTTTCAAAGCTCCAACATTCGCCAGTGTTATCTATAAATACAACCCAAACTAAGTTGTGTTCTTGGGAGTAGTCAATGACAAGATGGGCGTACCCCTTGCCTTTAGGAGTTTCTAGTGGTATTGGGGGATTTAGCTGTATAATCATATTGTATTTAGTATCAACTTTAGCCGAAATCTGACGACTTGGGGGGAATTGAGAGCAGCCGCAAAGTCGATGAAGCCCTGGGAACCAAGTTTGTCTGGATGCCAGAATAATTATTTTCACACATTGGCATTAGGTCGAACCAAAAGCCAACTTCCCTCTCTAGGTTTTTATGCACTACGTCATACTTATTCCTAAAACATATAAGGATAGACCTTACGTTTACGGGCCATTTGAACACAGCTACTTTGAATTGGGTGGTTGGATTGGCGACCAAGGACTGGCCATGCAGTATATGGCTCTTGGGAAAATTCTTGGTTTGTGGCAAGTTATGCACCCCGGAATGATCCTGAACGTGAATGATCCGGCTCAAAAGCAATTGGCCGATCAAATGGCAGGAGCGGGAATGGTATCAATCTTGGGCAACAAGAAACCTTAACTTTACAACCATACTTTTTTGTGGTAAAATATCACATCAAAAGCCGGATATTCGATATATTCGGCTAAAGTTTGATTGTGGTCTGCCGATATAACTAACAACTACAAACCACTTTCGCCGAACTGGAAAACACTCATGTCAAAGAAACTTGGAAAATCCAGCTATCCTGCTGGTCACGGAGCAAGCGATTTTCAATGTTTTGGTCCCCCTGCTCTGGAAGATGGCAATTTTGACACCTGCAAGATCGCCGATATGGGATCATTCTCACAGGAAGAAAAGGACTCGAATAAGTATTACCACGCAGCCGTGGTGAAGTCCAAAATCTCCAACGCATTCTACACATATTTCGAGTGGGGCCGTGTCGGCGCATCGTCGCCACAGTTCCAGATGATTGAATGTGCCAACGAAGCTGAATCGCAGCGTGAATTCGCCGCTCAGTGCCACGATAAAAACGACAAGCGTGGCGTGTGGTCTACTGTCGCTGGTCTTCGTACTCTGACAGCTAAACCCGGCAAGGACGTATATTTGGTTCGTCAATTGACAACTCGCAGCACTGGTCTGCCTGACGCCAAGACAATCAAATATATTGATCCTAATACTCCGAAAAAGCCTGATCCCAAGGCGGTATCTGGTTCGGTCGTCAAGAAGTCTTCAAAGAAAGCCGATGCGCATACGAGTCGTTTATTGTCCGATTTGATCGGCGGCACGATTAAGTACACCCGTTCGGCGATGGCTGATGATAGCCTACCTACTCAGACGGCTATTGACCAAGCCCGCACCATTATCACTGAGGCGCAGAAGCGTGTTGGTGCTGTGGGTGATGATTTGGACGATCAAATTGCAGATAAAGAGCTTCGGGTATATTCGTCCGAATTGTATCGGCGTATTCCGAAGGTCAAAGCTGTCGGCACACCTGATAGTGTGTGGATTCTGAGTGGCAACAACATCCTGTCTTGGCAACAGGACTTAGACGCCTTTGAGTCTGCTCTGACGGGACAGGCCCAGGTCGAAAACGATAGTGATTCCGATCCGTTCCACGGTCTGCCGCTTCACATGGAGTGGATTGACCCCAAGACTGATCTTGGTAAATTCCTCACCTTTTGGTGGCCAAAGGCGACGGCAAATCGTCACGGCCATATTGGGTCGATGAAAATTAAGAATCTGTGGAAGGTGGATCGTCACGGTGACGACGAAAAGTTCACCAAGACACAGGATAAGATTTATTCTGAAATTGCCGGGGCCAAACTTAGTGAGTCCCCATTGTTTCAGCCCAGCGAACGGCACGATGTTGATCCAAAGCGTCGTGAAGTATTCAGTGGTTCCAATACTGCTCTATTGTTTCACGGAACTCGTTCAGTTAACGTGAAGGGCATCTTGGAGACAAATTTCCGTCTGCCAAAACAATTGGTCGGAGTGCCAATTGCCGGTGCTATGTTTGGCCCGTTGCACTATGAAGCTGATGATTGGAAAAAATCAGCCGGATATACGTCGCTTCGGGGTTCAATCTGGTCTGGCGGTAGCGGTAGCGTTGCTGGGCGGTCTGCCTTTATGTTTGCTAACGATGTTGTTTTGGGAGAACCATATGTTGCTCCTGGACCTCATGGTTATCAGAATGCACCGAAAGGAACTCATTGCATTTTTGGTATGGGCAAAAACCACGGCAAGAATCGTAATAGTGGAGTTGAAAACAACGAGTGGGTTGTTCCTGATATTTCGCAAGTTCGCATCAGATACTTGGCAGAATTTGATTCTTGAAATACTATAATACTCTAGTCGTCTTTCATTGTGTGACGATGATTGGAGTATTTATATTATGCCAAGAGGAAGACCGCCAACTCACCAAAAACTATTGGACCGAGAGTTTTTGTGCGAAAAGTATCTGACTGAAAAGTGGTCCACAGTAAAGATAGCGAAACTTGTTGGCTGCGACCCAAAAGCAGTTAATTACAAGTTGAGAAAATATGGAATTGTCCCTCGAAATTTCAGCGAATCGCACCGGATTGACAAATGGTCATTCACTGGAGACAAAAGTGTTCTTTACGGGTCATTGCTTGGTGATGGCTCGTTATTGCGGCGGAATAAACAAACTGGCCAAGGTCAAGCCAGTTTTAGCAAAAAGAATGTGGGTTACGATCATGTTTGTTTTGTTGGATGGAAATTGCTTATGAGTGATCCAACGGAGAGAATAACCGAATATCACCCAGAAAAAGGTAGGACACAATTTAAGTTTACAACAAGAAATTGTGTCGAGTTTTTGGACGAATACCAAAGGTGGTATCCATCAGGGGATAAAGTCGTTCCTCATGATTTAATCCTCGACCAAAAAATTCTCCTTCATTGGTTTTTGGATGATGGTCATTGCTGTTGGAAAAATGAAAAGAAGACACGAACTCACATTGGGTTTTCAACAGAATCTTTTTCAAAAGAGAATTGTGAATATCTGTGTGCAGAATTCGGTCGCCTGGGGTGTGCGGCGCATCTTGGAAAAAGTCATGCTGGTCATGGGCATGTTATTGCGTTACGGGCGAAATCGCATCGAGATTTTTTCGATTTGATTGGCCCGTGTCCTGCGGAGATTCCCAGTATGATATATAAATGGAAAATTCCTTGTGAGGAAACGAAGTGATGATGTGGCAACTGGATATTGGTATTTTCTAATGAGCAATTCGAGTTTAGTCCCGGTCGTTTAGACGGTCGGGTTGACGACTGAATTCGAGACGTAAGAGAATAGCCCCGGCTGCTAGAGTTCATAGCGGGATACTCCCGTGGTCGGGTCGATCTCTTATAAAGATTGGGATAGGGTTCGATTCCCGTAGACAAAATGCCTGATTATGGCCACCGAAACAGCCGGGGTTTTTACGAATTAGGTCGAACCAAAATCAACTGTTGCTCTCTTGGTGATTGCGACAGTTGATTGATGCAAACCAAACCAAACCAAACCAAACCCAAAGGAATTTCCAAAATGAACAATGCAAGTCTTGTCCCGGTTATCGAAACAGTCGTGGACGAAAAGGTTCAAGCCGGTGAATTGTTCACCGCCCATGATGTGACTATTGAGGTCCGCAGTCGAGGTCATCGAACTGGTCATGGTGAAGTCCGTGATGCCGTTCATGACTATTATGGTCGAGGCGGTTTGGGTGTTGCCTATACTCGCACCAATATCTCGGTGCTGGGCGGCAACCCATATTTGTACCATCGTGGTGCAGATGACGTTTCGACTTACCATAATGTTCGTGGTGGCGGAAACAACCCAACGCCGGTCGTCACTCACTATGTTGCTGGAGGGCAAAAGAATTCAACGATTCAAGTTCCTCCGGTTGGTCAGAGTGGCGATGATGACGATGGCGATGGCGCTGCTGCCGGACAAACTGTGACCATTCCTTCGATTCTTTTGGGCAGTCTTTTGGACAGTCTGTCTTCAGTGCCTCAGAATTCCGTAGCTGGCATTGCAATTTCAGGCACAAACGGTCATGCTCGCAATAGTTCGACACGCACCAGCAATAAACCGGGCAATACCAAGGCTCGCACTGTTGATGGTCGTGGGACGCTGAGTATCCCTGCTCCGATTATTCGGCAGCTTGGATTTAAGCCTCGCCAAAAAGTATACGCAGTGGCGGCGACTAATGGCGTGGATATTGTTGCCACGCAGCCTCCGGCATCTGCCGTATATTCAACCTTCACGGTTGACGATCACGAACAAGTTCGTCTGACACAGGCGTTGTTGCAGCGTGCCGGTATTGCTGGCACGCAATATGATGTCGAACAATTGACCAATAAGGTGGTAGTCAAACTTTCCAAGTAGACTTTACACCATTGAAAATCAGTGGTATAATCTTGCCACTGAAGTTTAGTAAACCCGAACCGAAACTTTTCAACCGACTAAAACCTGACTCTGATAAAAAGGGATTATCCATGAGCGATGAAGTCATCACGCTGTCGAGAGACGAATTTGAGGAAATCAAGGGGCAATTGGTGTTCCTTGACGCCGAACTTTCTCGGCTGCTTGCTCAACCTTTGGTTTATGCCACGGTTGTCAAGGCCGACAACAAGTTCAATCTGGAAGTCTTCGAGCAGGGCGACCGAATGCTCGTTATTGACAAGGAACTTCGCAAGCAGAAGAAGTTCTACGGCAAGATTGCATCTGCCGGTGTCGATGAAGACGGCTGGGTGATTTTGGAATATCCTCATGGTGGTCGTGATCGACTGAACATCGGACTCAAGACGGAACTACCCCAGGTAAAGTTGTTGGGTAAAGATGACGGCATGAACATCGTCATCACCTTCGACGGAAAGCTGTTTGAAGTTCACGGTCTGCCGGGCGTCTTCTTCAAGCCTTCCGAAAACGTGAAGGTCGATATGGAGACGAAGCAGATTCACTCCAGTACGGGCGTCAGCAGCGCCGGTGACGTGGTTTACATCAAGTCCATTGTGGACGAAAACCACGTTGAAGTTGAGAGCAACGGCAACAACCGTGTGGTGATCTTCGGCCTCGATCAGAAGATCGAACCGAGTGATCGTGTAATGTTGGATAATTCCAACACGGTTGTTCTTCGAGTGTTGGAGCGTGACGGAAAGGATCGCTTCAACTTGACGGAAACTTCCGATACGAAGTGGGAAGACATTGCCGGGTTGGAAGACGCCAAGGAACAACTGATCGAAGCGTTGGAAACTCCGTATCAGCACCCGGAAATTTACAAGTTCTACAATATGACTCCTCCCAAGGGTGTCCTGTTGTATGGACCACAAGGTTGTGGGAAGACGCTGACTGCCAAGGCAGCGGCAGCTTCTCTGGCTCGTACACACGGGTCGGAAAACTTCCAGTCGGGATTCATTTACGTCAAGGGGCCGGAACTACTGTCTAAGTGGGTTGGTCAGACCGAACAAGAAATTCGTGGTCTGTTCACCCGTGGTCGGGAACACTTCCAAAAGCATGGCTATCCTGCCTTGCTGTTCATTGACGAAGCTGATGCCCTTCTGCCGATGAGAGGGACTGGCAAGAGCAGCGACGTGGAAAACACCATCGTCCCTCAGTTCTTGTCGGAAATGGATGGATTGGAAACGTCAGGCGTGATGGTTTTGTTGGCTACAAACCAACCGAAGCGTTTGGACCCCGCTATTGTTCGTGAAGGTCGTATTGACCGTCACGTCAAGATCAGCCGACCAACCGCAAAGAATGCTATTGAATACTTCCGAATTCACATGAGGGGTATGCCACTGGCGAAGGGCGTGGAGCCGGATGAAGTAGCGACACTTGCTGCTGCTGAACTCTTCCATGCTCAACGAGCATTGTACCGTGTGACTCATCGACAGACGGCGGAAATTTTCCGTCTGGCTGATGCTGTGACGGGGGCGATGATTGCCGGAGTCGTGGCACAAGCCAAGTCCATCGCTATGAAGCGGGATTTGGCAAAGGGCGGCAAGCCGAAGGGCGTGTTGCCAGATGACTTCGCTGTTTCGGTGAACAATCACCATATTCAGCACGCTGATCTGAACGCTACGTTCGATCTGGAAGATTTCTGTGATCGCCTTGGCTTCGACCGCAAGGCAGTCAATGTTGAAAAGTTGGCTGTTGCCAAGTAATTGGTGCAGTAAAAACTTAAAGGTTACACTGCTGCCCGGTCATCGTGGGGATGACCGGGCAGTTTGTGTTTACAGAACACGTCAAATGGGGTAGAATCATCCATCATGTTTACTCTAATGGAAGCATACGAAGCACTGAATGGTCACGACGAATTTGCCGTAAAGGTTTACGACGGCAAAGTTTCGTTTGATTACATCGTTATTTTTCCGGGGTCTTTTGATGCCACCGAGGACGAAATTCGGCATCGTGCTTATCTCCTGTGGGAGCAAGCTGGTGGTCCGGTTATAGACGCTGCACAATTCTGGCTACAAGCAGAACGAGATATTAAGCATTTTGCTCACCTTCGTCGTAATTTTCGTGGCGTTACTTTTGACGTAGCAACCGGCGAAATGATTTCGTTGCCACTCCATAAGTTTTTTAACGTCAACCAAATTCCAGAAACTCAATATGATGTTATCAAGCATCATGATGCTGTTATCTATGAGAAGATGGATGGGACGATGATTCACTTCTTCCTGCATAACGGGAAGTTGGAGGCTGCAACCTGTCGTTCGACGCATCACCCATTGGCACATGAAGCCTTGGCCTTGGCTAAGAAGAATGGCATTGATGGAATGATTGTCGATACCATCAAGAATGGTTGGACGCCAATCTTTGAATTTGTTGCTCCGCATAATCAAGTTGTGGTGCAATATGCTGAACTACGTTTGGTGCATCTGGTATCTCGTGAACGCAAATCAGGGAAATATCATTACGATAATTCTTTTCCTGATAAGGCACGGCGTTTTGAATTTAAGTTTGGTCAGGTTTTCAATAACCTAGATCATACTGAGTTCGAGGGATATGTTTGTCATTTGCCAAATATGGTTGTCAAAGCAAAGACTCCCTGGTACATGGAACGTCACCGGGCTGTAGACGCTTTGATGCGCCCGGCATACAAACTGTACAGAATCGTATTCGATGGTCTGATGGACGACTTGATCGCCATTGCCACCGAGCCTTACAAGCCAGCACTTCGTAAGGTTTACGAAGAGGCGCAACGTGATCTTCTTAATGAGAAGCGGCGAGTCGAGGCAGAATTTGCCGAGGTTGAGGAACTTTCTGAAAAATCTTTGACTCTAACGGACGAACCAAATCCGTTGACCGATTTGGAGAAAGAAGTCAATCTCCTGAAGGATCAAGACAAGCGTTTGGGCGCAATCAAGCGGGTTCGTGAATTCACTGGACTTGGCTTGAACGAGTCGAAGGCTTATGTTGAGCGTGGTGTGTGGCCACACGGTTTCATTCGTCGTGATGAACAAGAATTTGAGGCACGTCGGCTGATTCGCAACAAGGGTGGCTTTGCTGATCTTGTTCGAGAAAAGTATCTGGACGACTTCAATCTCATCATGGCCTTGTATCAAGGGCGTGATCCTAGCGATGGGATCAAAGAACGGCTGATGGAGGTTTATCGTGCCAAATACCCCCAAAAACTCTACGCCAAACTTGAGGATAAGAATGAAGATGGGTAACATGGAAGGCACTCATAAGGAGCGATATGCCAAAGTTTAAGGTGATGAGCGGCGAGTTTGAGGTCGTGGTCAACGAGAAGACGCTCCGATCGGCTGGCGACTTGGCGGTTCAGCTTCACAACAAGAGCAATCATCCCAGCAAGCTGGGAGAGTTGACCTTGGTGGAAAAGCTGAACCGCCAGAGCCAACCCACCGGGGATCATATCTTTATTTCCACTCAAATTTTGCTGGATGAAAATACTGCGGGTTTAGGTGGAGATACAGGTCAATACTCTCGAATTGAGGAAGAAGAATGATTCAGATCAATGGCGTGTCAAAAGTAACTGATTTCAAGTGGCTCAATCTGTATGACGTGGATTTTACCACGAGAGACGGAAAGCAAGGACACTGGACATTTGCTAGTCGCAAGACGCCACAACCAGCAGGATCACCACTCGTCGCCGACGCTGTTGTGATTATTCCACTGCTCAAAGACGGTCGCAAACGGAAGCTGGTCAGCATTAAGGAATTTCGTATTCCCCTGGGCGACTACGAATATGGTTTTCCGGCTGGTCTATATGACCACAAGGAAACAGCCGAGGCCGTTGCCAAGCGTGAGTTGAAAGAGGAAACGGGACTCAAGCTGACGAAGGTTCTTTATGTCAGCCCTGCTTGTGTTTCTTCGGCTGGTCTTTCTGATGAATCTGTGGTGTATGTCGTTTGTGAATGCACTGGAGAGGTCAGCAATGCTGGCAATGAGGGTTCAGAAGATATTGCAGTTCAACTTCTCGATATTGATGGTGTTCGAGCGCTCCGTCAATCTCCCAACAAGATTTCTGCCAAAGCCATTACTTTCCTGTTGATGTTCGACGCCATGAATAAGATCGCTTGGCCAAAACATCTTCGTCAGGAACAGCCAAAAAAGGCGAAGAAAGAAACTCTACAAACGGCTGATCCTGTGGTATGATATAACCACGAAAGGTGGTGATATCATGTCTTGTTTAACTGATGACAAAAACACATTGGGACTGGTTCGAGTCGAAACCGACAAGGTTATTCTCGCTTGCAACAAGATGCTGAAAAGCATTTACGATTATCGTTCAGATGCTCGTCGAGAGTATTGCCGACAATGGTTGACCGCTGCCACCAAAAGGTGGCAGCGGTTTTGGCGTTTTTTTGGGTTTCGCAAACCCGTGTTGAGAGATGCTTTGGAAAACTTTTATGGCGGGCAATTTCCTACATCTTTTGATGTGAGTATAAAATTCGGTCTTCAAGAGCGAAATTGCAAAGATTTGCTTCGAGCCGCCAAAGCAACAAACAACTCAACAATGTGGATTTCTACCGAAGGTGTAAGAACCTGTAGGCTGTAATATGAATCAAATTGATGAACTAGAGACTGCTGTGCATCATGCAATTCAATCTGATTCTAATGCGATAGAATCTAGCTATAAACCTATTAAAGTTGGTGATATTGTTCGCATTGAATCTCGCAAACAAAATGGATCGCTGACGGCAACTGGTTATTGGCGTGTATTGGATTTATATCCACAATATTTTTCTCAAAAACGCCTAGACGAAATTGCTGCCGATGTTGAATACTTTCGCTCAAGTGATAGACCAAGAGACAAAAAGTGGGCAGAAATTTTAATCACATGCTATGGAGATAAGGTGGTTGGCGATAAAGACTCGCCACACTTATGGTGTGAAAAAGTAATGTCTGAGAACTATGTTGTGATTCAACGAAAAATACGTCAGCAATTTGAATCTACAGATTGCACTAAAGTCACACGCATGTTTGTTTCTGAGCTTTATCAAGATACGATAGCCAAATTGGAATTTTTGTTGCCAGATAGCGAGTAAACCATGTTGGATAAACTGCATGAGGCATTGGAGCTATTGCCCTCGATACTCACCAATCGAGAAGCCTGGGACAGCCTTATTGTAAACCGTAGGAAGCCGTACACCTACAGAGTGTTCACAACTCTGCCAAACGGTCTTCGGCTTTGTCTTCACAAATTCGATCCGTGTCATACACACGAAGCATTTGCTCATCCTCATCCGTGGCCTGGGTCATTTGCAATACTTCAGGGCAAATACAAGATGAGTGTTGGGTATTCCTGCAACGGGCGTGAAGATTCCACGCCTGCTGAAGTGGCAACATTTATTCTTGGCAAGCATTCTTGTTATGAGATCATCAATCCGTTGACATGGCACGCTGTCATTCCACTGGAGCCAACCTACACGGTGATGGTCAATGGTTCGCCGTGGGATACCGAGACGTTTGCCCACAAGGACGTAAGGACGACCAAGGGAAAAGACTTGGATAAAATGCCTGAGCCGGAGTTGTTTGAACATTTGGGCATTTTCAAACGGCTTGTGGCTGATTGGCTTGATTCGCAATGTCTGAACACAAGAATCAGTTGAGGACAACATGAGTCTGCCAGTTCTCAACGACACAATTGAATGTGATTGCACCAAATGTATTTCGGCTTGCAAAAAGAAGCCGGGTTGGTTCTTGCAAGAAGAAATTAAGCCTGCTGCTGAATTGCTTGGTTTGACCGAACAGGAATTATTTAATCAATACCTGTCGGTTGATTATTATTATGTCGATCCGAGTTCATTGCTGTTTGTATTGTCCCCAGCAACCCTAAATACCACGCCAGGAAAAGAGTTCCCATTGGACCCTAGTGGGCAATGTGTCTTCCTTACTGAAGAGGGTAAGTGTTTAATTCATGCTGCCAAGCCGTATGAATGCAAATCATACGATCACAGAAAGAAAGACGAAGATCGAGACGAAGCATCTGGTCAACATCTAGCCGTTGCTGAGTCTTGGGTTCCTCATAAAGACTATATTGCCAATCTATTGAGTCGAGAGCCAGAAGTGGCAACACCGAACCCATTGGAGATGTTGCAATTCTCTTTGACACTCTTTGGCACATTGTTGGGCAAAATATGAAACTTTCAGAGACTAAGTTTCGAGTAATGTTCAATGAGCATTTGCTCAATTTACTCGAACTTAAAAAAGAACAAATTGCTTGGATCGCTCGTGAAGCGGCCAATATGATGACCACGGACAAGTGGGAGTCCAATGTCGAAGCCCAATTGATGGACGAAGAGTTGGATTGTTGGAAGCATGATATAGTCACACGAGACGGTGGCACCATTCTTCTTGAAGGCGTGCCATATCCGAAAGGCTTTTTGGTATTGTGGACGCCAGATCATTTTCAGACGTTACCACAACCAGGAAATCCTGAAACAAAATACATGGATTTTCCAGATGACTTTGTTGATTTGCTTGACAAGGATCGAAAAGAGCTAGGCGTGTTCAGACTAGGCGAAGGCGTTGATTATGGTCGAAAATAAACCCTGCAAGCCTGATCACAATGGCGAGTGTCTAGTGTGTGATTGCTGGTTGACAGAATGCGCACTAGACAGATTGCGAGTGGGCGACTTCAAGTATGAAACCTTGGACGAACTCTTGGCAATGTTCAAGGATCACTTAACAGAAGACGAAGTTCGCAATTTGCGAAATACGGGACAAACAAATGAGCAAGATCACACTGCATGATAAAGTTCGGGGTAATTTCTTGGGTGTCGCTATTGGCGATGCTTTAGGCAAGCCCGTCGAAATGTGCAAGCCTGCATATATCGCCGATAAATATGGTCGAATCACAGATTACTTGGACTGCTCCAGTCACAAGTATTTTGAGAACGACCACAAAGGCACTACAACCGATGACTGGCAGCTTACCAAGGCCGTCGCTCGTGCCATGATTACGACTGGCAAGTTCGATCTGGACGAAATTGCCGTTGAGCATGGCAAGGAATTCGCCATTAGCGTTCGTGGTTGGGGCGGATCGACGAGAGAGGCCGTGGCTCGTATTGTTGAAGGAATTCACTGGAAGGAAGCTGGCAAGACCACCGAGAAGAATCGTGGCCTGGGCAATGGCGTTTCCATGAAGGCATCACCAGCAGGGCTTTATATGGCTCTGACAAATCCCAATTGTGATAATCCTCCTTGGGATGAGCATGTTAAAAATATCGTTGATATGGCGATCATGACGCACTACACCAGTATTGCTGTGACCAGTGGGTTGGCTCACGCATTTGCCACGTTGAAATGTTTTTGCTCCACTCCTGAAACCTTTGATCCTAAAGCCTTTGTGAATATCATTATTGGCGCTTCTCAGTTGGGACGACAGCATTGTCCTGGCACTCTCAATGACGATATGCAGAATCGTTTTGAGCGTTTGAAGAAGCCATATTCTCCTCAGAGTATTATAGACCCTGAAGAGTTTGGTGGCGGCTCTTGCTATGTTTATGACAGTTTGCCGTTTACATACGCATGGTTCCTTCGTGATCCTCAAAGCATTGAGAGTCTATACGACTGTGTAAGCGCCGGTGGCGATGCCGATAGCAACGGGTCGATGCTTGCCGGGCTGTTGGGTGCATTGCACGGAGCCAGTATTTTTCCTCAGCATTTGGTCGATGGATTGAAGAACAAAGACGAAGTTCTGGAAATCGCCGACCAGTTCTATGCCAAATTCACCAAATAGGTCGAACCAAATGCCAAGATTGCTCTCTATGCCAAATTCACCAAATAGGTCGAACCAAATGCCAAGATTGCTCTCTTAGCATTTGTAACGAGTTGGACTTTACAACCCGACAAAGACGTGGTAGAATCAATCATTCATCGGGAAATGAGATTGTTGGCCCGGCCTCGCAATGAGCGGTAAGGTCCGGTAAATTTGTCAACTGTTTCGTTCCCACTGCTGGAGTTGTGAATAAAATGGCTGTTTCCAAATCGACGACTGGACGAAACAAGAATGCTGGTGCTGCTGCTAGGGTGTTGGGCGCACTGGCCGCTCTCGCACCGACCACGGCAAAGCCCAAGGCTGGCAAACCCACGAAATGGGAAATGGAACTTACTCCCGAAGCCCGTGCCGACGCCGAGCGTTGGGTCAACGGTAAGACGGTGTTGGAACCCGTTGAGAAGCGTGTTGAAAACGCCAAGAATGACTTCATCGAGTATGCTCTCGACGTGATGGCCGACAAGCTGTTCACGAACAAGACCAAGGCGAGCAACCCGCTCGTGATCTTGAAGAAGGAAGATGGGAAGACTGTCGATCATCAGTTCCAAGTGACGATGACCGACAAGTTCAAGTATCGGTTCCCGGACGTGGCAGAAGGCACCGACCCTCGTGACCACTTCGTCGAAGTTTTTCAGAATGTCGGCCTGCATCCGAACGATGCTGAGAATCTGGTTGATACCGAACTGGACTTCAACCCGATCACTGGCTTCCGCACGTTGACAGAATTGTTGGAAGGGCGATACGGCGAAGGTCGTGAGTGGATTGACTCGTCTGCCGAAGACAAGACCGCAGGTGGCAAATTCGCTGCTCTGCTCATGTGGGACGGCACTGGCGATGCCCCGGAAGCCCTTTCTCTCGAAGAGAAGATGCTGGTTATTCAGAGAAGCCCTGGCTTGACGGTCAAGGCAGGGTTCTACGACCGAGTGGCAACCTATTGCCAGAACAAGGACCAACTGCTGGGTGTATTCAAGGTGATTCAGCCGATCATCTACCCGGCTTATGCAAAGTTTGCCCTGAACGACACGGAGACGGACAAGACTCGTCGCAAGATCGAAGCTGCCGCCGACATTCTCGGAACGGTTACGTCCGACAGCGACGAATAACGATGTTCGTGTTTTGAGTGAACTGAGTTTAGGCCCCCGGTCAAGTGAAATTGACCGGGGTTTTTTATTTATTGCACAAGACATAAATAGGAGAACAATTCAAGTTTATAATTACTGTAGGGGGGCAGACGCCTATGACGGTTAAGAAATGTGCCTTCCATTGGCGCACAGTGCCAATTAAAACCCTATTGGAGATAATTATGGGCTTATTCAAAAGTCGTAACATATTGCGAATCTCGCCAACAGATCGGCGAGACAACTACATCTGTAACAAAATTGCGCCGGGCGAAAACGTCAACATCGAACTTGAAGACGGACCTTATGGTGAACAATTGGTCATTACAGCCAATAAAAGCCAGGGTCGCAAGGTTCGAGTCTTAACGGAAAGTGGAGTGGTAAATTCTGATGAGTATTTAGTTTTGGTTGATGCCAGCAAAAATCATGTGGCGGTTACGTTGCCGCCAACTCATGATTACCTGGGTCAACTACACATTGTCTGCGTAGACCCTAGCAATGGTATTGAGCTAATTCCAAATGGCTCAACATCTAACGTCATTTTTGATTTAAGCAATGTGACGTTCAATGCTAAGGGAGACGCATTAACCCTAGTCAGTGACCGAGGTAAGTCGCTACCACCTGTGGACCCCGATGAAGACCTCTCTGATGTAGCATTGGCTGCATTGAGTGTTGAATTCATCGAGACGATTACGCCGGGAACATGGTATGTGGTTGGGCGATATGCCGCTTTGTGGTATGCTTAAAAATGAAGTGGTATCCGAAGATGTTCGGGACGTACAGTGAAGATACGCCTTGGGGCGACCATTGTATTGCTTTCAACAAACTCGATGGTTCCAATCTCCGATTCGAGTGGAATCGGAAACAAGGTTGGTATAAGTTCGGTACTCGAAACCGAATGTTCGACCGTAGCGACAAAGAATATGGTCATGCTATTGACATATTCTTAAACAAATACGGCGAGGGTTTGTCCAAGGTAATGCAGGACAAATTTGCCAAGGTCGAATCAGCTATTGCTTATGCTGAATACCTGGGTCCAGTTAGCTTTGGCGGTCTACATGACGCTCTCTATATGCACCAAATTGGGCATCTGGCAGAAGTTGTCTCGAACGATCCTAAAGACGTTGTGTTGTTCGATTTCAATCCTCACAAACGAGGGTTTCTATCACCTGTTGAATTCGTTAAACACTTCTCTCATTTGCATATCCCCGCAATCATATACGAAGGCAGATTCACGAAAGAATTTGTGGAAGACATTCGAGCGGGTCAATATCCAGTATACGAAGGCATTGTCGCCAAGGGCGGCGAAGGCCATAAACTCTGGATGAGAAAAGTCAAAACAAATGCTTATCTGACTGAAATTCGACGTGTGTTCAGCACTGGCTGGCAAGACCATTGGGAATGATCGGCTTTACAGCACAATTTATTTGTGGTATATTGTGATTGAGGTTTTTACGAAGGAGATTTGACATGATTGAAGCAGGGCAACAGTACGTGTTGCGGAACGGGATGATTACTTCGCCCCGAACTCCCTTTTGCCATTCTCACCTATGGGCTGGGTGATATGTTCACTGGACTGTTTGCCCTAAAGTGCAACTATGTAAAGTGGCAAGGCTCTTTGGGCAAAGTCCAGTTGTATATCCGTCATAATTTGACAGATGAACGATTGAAGCAATTTTTGCTATCCAACTCCGACTACAACATTCAACAGAAGGTGTCAACCTTATCATGATTGAAACAGCACTCAGTCAGGCAATAGCTGCGGCAGTGGACTATAAAGCCAAGGCGCAGGTCGTATGGGACCACTATCTTAGTCGTCAATTGCCACCGGCCACGATTGATCCTGTTGTTGGTACTCTCGAACCGGACTGGATTCATGGTGGATATGAATTCGTTCATAAGTTTGTTTCTAAAAAGTTGGACGCCTACGGACTTGAATTGGTCGCTCAAATTATCGCCAGTCATTCTCTCAAAGATGGACAAACTGTACCGGCGTTCCCAGGTCAGCCAAAAAGTCCGATGCGGATTATCCATGATGGTTGGAAAGCTGGTACGCCGACTTGGATATTCATGGGTCGTGCGTTGACCCCGAAGAGTGTCGTTCATTTAGGTGGTGGTTGGGTCGCAGTGCAGCGAACTATTCCTGACGACTTCTATAAGGACATGGACCAGCAAGCCGCTCCTGCAACGTTGTGGATGGCGTATAAGAGGGATAGGCAAATGGGCGTTACAGCTTTGACTTCCAATGTCATAGGCCCGGCAATATCATTTAATCAACTTTGGGAAGCCGTGGTTGCCGAACACGGTCCTTTGTATAAGACCGGAGCCAACGAAGAATACGCCTAGCCGAACCCAGATGGTTTCGGTGCGTCTTTGTCATTATGGTTCATGAGGTTATTTATTCAGATAATTTACAAAGTCATTGATGCGTGGTAGAATCAGGACATGATTCAGCATTTGCGACTTTCCGGTGATCTCAAATTTGGACAGTACAAGGGAATATCTTGTGCTGTCCACCTTCAAGTTGACATTCACGAAGACGATGAGTGGGCCGAGCCGGACCCCAACTACAATCCAGCCAACTACATCGATGGCGTTCGTGTCACTGGCGAGTTTTATTTTGACACTTCACCACTTGGTTGGAACGATAAGCATCCGGTTGAACCCAACGCCATTGGTGAATTGTTTGTTCGTGATGGCGAGGAAAGTTCCAAGTTGAATATCCTTGTCACAGAGAAGTCTGGTGAGTCTGATCTTATTCCAAAGAAACTGAAACGCTATTTTTGGCAGTTCTTCGTTGTCGGTAAGCCCTCTTGGGATAAACTCAAGATATTTCCAGAGAACTACCGAGGCGCAAACATGAACCGTCTATATGCTTGCACCGACTTTCGAGGTTATTGGCCGGTTGGAGTCGCTTCTGTTATTGTTGCCACCGATAAACGTGAGGCTAGACGATTGCTCAATCAGAAACTCGAAGAGGCAGGCATCCCAATTGAAAGTGGCGTCGATTTCAATTTGACTGAAATCAATCTTCAAGATAAAGGCGCTGTTATCCTCAATAATGGCGACTGGAAATAGCATGGACCCAAAGGTGCGACCGGCATTTTACGTCATTGTTTTCTTTCTGCCAAGCACAATAATACATGGACCACAATAATACACCCGTTCTTTAATCTAAGGAATTCCCAATGAGTAGAGCGGCGAACTCTAAATTTGCTGGTTGTGGGTTCGATTCCCATCGGGAACGCTTTAGCTCCGTTGGTATAGAGGTTGTGCCGGGAACTCTAAATTCCCAGAGGCAGGTTCAAGTCCTGTACGGAGCATTTTTTCAAGGTGATGACATGCAAGTAAATGTAAACGGCAAATCGTTCAATGTTCGTGATGGTGCCAATATCAGCATTACCAATAACGTCTTGTACGTTGATGGTCAAGAATATGTTGGCGATGGCTACGATTCCAAAGAATTCAAAATCGAGATAACTGGTGGCGTTGCCAATGTCAAAGTCGAGCGTGGAAGCGTAGTTGTTCACGGTGACGCAGGACCAGTCAATGCTGGTGGTAATGTCACCTGTGGCAACATATTTGGTGGGATTGATGCTGGTGGTAATGTCACCTGTGGCAATGTTGCTAATACAATTGATGCTGGTGGCAATATTACCTGTGGCTCGGTCGGTGGCAATGTTGTCGCCGGTGGCAATGTTCATCACCAGTAGGAGATTTTCAAATGAGAAACGGAAACGGGTTCACGCTGATCGAGTTGTTGGTTGTGCTTTGCATAATCGCAGTCCTTGTTTCTCTTGTCATTGGTGCAGTCGGCGGTATCACCGGCAGAACCTTTGAAGCCGAGGTTACTGACAAGTGGACCGATCTTGATCTTGATGACAACAGGATTTACCGAATTCGGACTGTCTCGCCCCAAGGCGATATTGACACTTGGAATTCATATTGGTGTCACGACGACATTCATCAAGGCGTATCGTATCAATTCCAGGCTACTGGCAGTGTGATTCGCAAATCCAACAGACTGGCTTTGCAGCCAGTGAAAATTCAAAATTAAGGGTTCACAATGGTTCCAGTTGATGGAGTGGACGGCACGCCTGACCTAAAGATCGACGCTCTTTATGCCTATCTTGCTCAAGGCAAAGAGGGCGAAGGCGTTATGGGAATGTCTGTTCCCATCAATGGTCAAATGATGATGCTGCCTATGGTTGGAGCAGACATTGATCGGATTAAATCCCTTCTGCCCCTCGCTACGCAAATTGCTCAGGCAAGCGGAATCACATTTAGAATCTATCGTTTCGACAACAAGGTGGATATCACCGAGGAAATCGAACTCTAAAATGGTTTACAAAAACCTAGTTTCGTGGTAGATTACATAGGGAGTACACCATGTACAAGCATAAGCTGTTGATTGCCAATCCGATGATTAACGACCCTGTATTTGCAGGGAGCGTTGTGTTTATTTTTGAACACACCAAAAAGGGCGCACAAGGCGTCATTCTCAACTCCAGAGAAGTTGGGAAAGTTGGTTTTGGGCATATGAAAGATGTGTTCAATGCGCCACCCGGCAACTTCAATGAAGCCAAAGACATGATCCTCAATGGCAAGTTGCAATCTGTCCCGCTCTATTTAGGTGGACCGTGCCAGACGCCGGGCGTATTTTTCCTTCATGGATATGAGGAACTTCTCAACATTCACGAAGGACAAGAACAGGGGTCGGAATACGACCTGGGAATTCCAGCCAGCTTTAATCTTTACGATGAAGATGAACAGCCCGCCTACAAAGATGATATTCCCAGCCCATTCGCCAAGTTGACCGTAACCGAAGGGTTGTATTTTGGCTCGCCATACACCTTCGGTCACTTGGTTGAAAACGGCAAATTGGACGAAGACAAGTTCAGGTTTTTTACTGGATTATCCGCATGGAGTGCAGGCCAGTTGGAATATGAAATCCAAAGTGGAGCTTGGACTGTTGCTGAATCGACTCCTGAATTGTTCTTCAATGTCGAAGAGTTGAATAAACTTGCACAATCAGTCGGCAGTAAACGGCATGAGCCTGAACCTGCGTCAAACCCAAAACCAAAACATCCTTGGCTTCCCGAAACGAAACAAGGGTTCGACCCGTCTTGGAACTAAAACATGGCCAACCATAGCGAGATCGTAGAAAAATTCAGTACACGTCAACCAAACAAGCGGCATCAAGGCCAAGTTGTTTGGCGTGGCAGTCGTGTGTATTGCTCAGCCGATCTGATCTTCAGCTATGGTAGTCATTTCCCAATGGCGAAGCATCTTGGAGAACGAGACAACAAACCGTTCTTCATTAGAAATGATGATAAGTACAGCAGTTCAACTAGCGCTCATCAAAGCAAAGTGAGACAACATTGTCCCGGCCCTGATGTGTCACGACGTAAGCTGTCAAAGCACATTCATTTTGAAGACCTGGAAATGGTGCATATTCACTTATGGCGTCCTGGTTTGTTCAAGCATATGTGGCAGGATACTCAGACTGGTTTGTTCTACGATGATGCTGATTATCGTAGACTTGAGCCAAATGATCCCGATCCTACTGATCCGTTTAAGTCGCTCGATCAAGAGGCTGACGTGAGTGATTTCAGCAGGGCATTCAGAGTAGTGAACCTTCAGCGTCGAGTGTATGTTTTTGTCAAGCCATGTAAACTGTCACGTTTTGGCTCGTTCAAAGCGTATAAGAGGAGCAACGAGCGATTTCAGCAGGGCATTTATTCTGTGGAGCAGATACTTGTTTTGAAGATCAAGGACAAGTATCTTTTGTCCACAAACGGCAATATAGTTGAGCTTGTTGGAGAGCCAAAAACAATTGCTCAATCGATGAAGATGAAACATAAAGTAGTAGTAGTAACCTAACTGGAGAAATAAATGCAATCAGTAACGTCTCAGACATTCGATCAAGAAGTCACACAGTCCGCAGTGCCAGTCATTGTGGACTTTTGGGCTACATGGTGCGGTCCTTGCCGTACTTTGAAGCCTGTGTTGGAATCCATGAACGGTGAAGCCAATGGTCAATTCAAGGTCGTCACCGTTGACGTTGACGCTGAGGCTGATCTTGCGTCGAAATATGGAATCAGCCATATCCCAACCCTCTTGATTTTCAAGAATGGCGAAGTATCCGAACGCATTGTTGGCATGAAGTCTAAGAAAGATTTACTGGAAGCGGTGGCACGATGAACTGGCACGGGCAAATACTAACGACTTATCTGGACCTGTTGCGAGAAGTCGCTAGGGTTGGCTCGCCAGAAGAGGCGCATGAGTTTCTATCTGCATACCGGCAGGTAAACCCTCATGCTGATTCAAACATCGGTTGGATGATTGGCGACGTGGATCGGGACGTGGGCAGACGAATCATTGAATGGTTCGGCTGTTCACATCCTGTATTTGGCACGACGTTCCCGACAGTCGAGGAGGCTCTACGGAAGGGCATGGAAATGGGAGAAGCAATGAAAAATGGCGGCATTGACGCCGTTCATAGGATTCTTCCACGATACAACCCTAACCCTTGGTTTCTCGGCGCACTCGATGACCAGGAGTGATCGTGTATTTTTCGTACTCATTATTTCGTCACAATCCAACGACCGATCAATGGATTGAACTTGCGGAAGTTGAATCATTGCAAGAAATGATTCGACTTATCGAAAGTTACTTTGACATTATTGAGCCTGTATCGGCGAATTGGTTGCCGAGAGACTATGAAACTGCATTCAAAGATGAAAACGGGCATGTTTATGCCATTTATCGGATGGATGAGCGATATAGTCGGCATGGTTATGATGATTACGAATCGGAATGTCAGTACAATGACTACTACGACGACATTGACAGGCAAACCGATAGTTATTACGCTCAACAACGACGAGGAGTGGAGAAGTGGGAATATGTTTTCAACAATCCAGAATTGTTGATGAAGAGATATTTCCCACAACCGGAGTTGAGCATTGCGAGCCGCCAAAATGAATGGTATGTTGGTGCGTTGCATGATTGAATTTGACGTTAAAAACGATCAGTTGTACGCTTGCTACAACGATGGTTCTTTTCCTGCATTCTTTGCACACGTTTCTTTGCCTATTGTTCTAACGGCGTTTCCAGATTCAAATAACGAATGGTTCATCGGGGCATTGAGGGATAATCATGAAGATTCGACATCATCAGGACAGACAACAGGATGGTCTAGTAGTCCTAGAATCAGAGCCACAACTCCGTAGCATCTTCGTGTATAGCCAGACCCGCAACAATATACGGGTTCCATTGCCGTACATTCTTTTCACAATTCGATATGTAAAACTATCTTCAGGGAAGTTTACATATCCTGGCATTTATGGATCAGGACTCCACGTCTATGGAAACTTAAAGCCGTTGTCTGATTTTTCAGACAAAGTGGTTTATCTTCCAACTGATTATGCCAACTATAAGGGCTTGGTTTGCACCGATCACGGATCAGACAACAAAAAGTTTGACTCGGTGCCACAATTGGTCAACTATGTGGTGACACATTGGTGGAGTCATATGCACTATATTGACTATCAACCATTCGGAGCCACGGCTTGGCATGAAGCAAAATTAACCGATATTCCAAATGGCAAGTGGGAAAAAGCGGGAAATTTTCGTCAAGCTCTTTTGTTGGGTAAGTGTTACGGAGTATCTGAGCAGCGATTCATTCCCGATGAAGCCAAAGTTTTGGACCTGCAATGGCCCGCTACGCTTGAAATCAAGCCGTTTGAAGGCGTGGAACATTCCGTTAACTACCTGAGTTCGTGGCCTGTCCCAATCGGGTGTCAGTGTGGAGATTGTCGTGCTGCCAGAGGCGAATAAAATTTCGCAACCAGCTTTACAAAGCCGAAAACCGATGGTAGAATGATTGCAGTAAAGAATAGATAACTCGAATTAACCCTCAAATTTTGGAGATTGACCATGACTCTTTAGGTATCAGCCCCGACCCGTAAAAGCCACGTTTACATTTTTGTACGTCGTGACCTACCGCCTGCACAGATTGTTGTGCAGGCTTCGCACGCTGCTTTTGAAGCAGCCTCTCTTCATACCCCTGAACTCGACCACCCGCACATCGTCTTACTTGGTTTTCGTGACCAAAGAGAACTTGAGCGTGCGCTTCGGAGAGTTCAATCTTCGGGGTTTCAGGTCTGCCCATTTTTCGAGGCCGACCGTGGTGACGAACTTACTGCTTTCGCCACCCAGCCCATTTCTAAATCTCAGCGTTCGTTTTTTCGCAGATATAACTGCTTGAGCGACGATTTGCTGTTCTCTGGATTCACAAAGGGCAAATCAAAAAATATATCCTCAGCCGAAGGTCCGTCCATTGTGGACGCTGATCCCGGAGAGGGTGCGAAACAATTACAGGAAGCATATACATGACAGAACCATATAGGCATATTCACGTCTCTACATTTGAGGCATTCTTCAAGAGTGAAGACTGGCGAAGGAATTGGATCGCCACCAATCGTCCAGAGAAAGAATTAGAGGTTCATGATAAACGAATGTCCGTGACGAAAAGAGAAAGAAATTCAGGGAACGATTTCCGTTCACGGCAATTCTCCAAGGGGCATATCCAGAACACGATTTTGTGAGTCGTTGGTGTTGGCAGTCGTTGGTGTTGGCAGAACATTGGTCCGATGCAATGTGAAGAGTGCCATGAATCGTCATCGGAATATCCCGGTTGTCCACTGGTACTAGCAACCGAGTATATCCAAACAGGCTGGTATTTAACCAATACTGGCAAGCGGGTGTATTGGTCCAATAAGGCTTACATCGAAGAGAAGGTGCCAAAACACAGCCACGAGGGAACGTGGATTGCTTTCTGGTTAGGGAAGACCGGATACGACTATGGTTTAAGTGAGTATTACTTTCAGAATGAATCAGATCGGGATAGGTTTCTCGCCGCAACCCCGATCTTTACCCTTGGCGAGAAGTACGAAAAGGAAAATGATATGACGACAATGACCGCAGAAAAGGCCGTTCACCAAAGCAAATGGGGACACCACCCCATCAGCCGTGAGGCGAGCCAGAAGCTCCGTTTCATCAATGGAGTTTATGCAAAGGCCCAGCACTTGGCTGGTGCTTGGGAGCGTTGGGAACGTAAATTGCCTGAGAACCGTGTGGTGAGAAGGGCAGTGAAGGACGACAAAGGAATGAAGATCGGCACAGAGATCGTCAAGGATGCCGCTGGCAATCCTGTGGCGTGGCTTGAACCGGGAATCTGCCCTTTGTTCCACGAGAAGGTTCCTGGCCACATTAAGTATGGTAGCTATGTCCGTGGCGTTGCCAAGGATAATGGCTTCGGCGACAAGATTCTCTTTGCCTCTCGTCAGGCACGGACTCCTCAGCCGACCCCGGAAGAAGTTCTGTCCTTCCCCTTCACTGAGGAAGAGATTGACCGTCTTTATGAGACGGTCAAGGCTTGGGAATAGTTGAATTTGGCGCTGGACGCCAATACCGAATTGCAGATTAACTTTCACAGGTTTATCGGCAAGATTGGAAGTCAAACAGTCAGATATATCTGATTGTAAAGCCCACTGGTCGATATAACCAGTGGGCTTTTTTGTTTATCTGACTTGATCGACCCCGATATTTTGGAGATATTGCCTATATCCAGCCCATATCGGAGGTTTATCATGAATTTGTTTCTTCCAGTTGTGAAACCAGAAATCGGCGGCTCTCTTGAAAGGGAGATGACCGAAAAAGCAAATGATCTTAAATACATCAAAGAACAATTGCGTCGTCTTGATACAGAAAATCCCACGGTTGCATATTTCATTCGTAATTTTGCGAAGACCACCAAAGACAAAATGGGCGCAGCATATTGTGGACTGATTGTATATCGGTTGTTGGAGAGCCAAGCAGAAGCCAATCTAATGCTTCATGAAGAACTTGAAGCTGAACAATCGGTAATGAAACAGTAGATAGGTTATGTGAAACTTAATGACCATCAAGGAGCCAAATGGAAGCAGACGAGCGTACATTCGGAGAAAGAGTAAGCGATACTGTCGCTAAATTTGGTGGCTCTTGGTGGTTCATTATCACAGGAGCCGTAGTGATCGCACTTTGGGTGACGATCAATATAGTTCCATTTTTAGGTTGGATTAGATGGGACAATTATCCATTTATCCTTCTGAACCTTTTCCTTTCGCTAATCGCTGCGTTTCAAGCACCATTTATTTTGATGGCGCAACGCCGGTGCGAAATAAAACAAGATATGATATACCGGAGTCTATTCCGGGAAATCAAAGAACTTGTGGAGGCTGATTTGAGCCTGGAACACGAGATCATCGAAAAAAACATAAGCCTTGAGGCTGAATTGCAGACTGTCCGTAGAGAACTCCGGTCGGTCAAAAGGATGCTTCGTAGACTGATAAAGGAGAAGGGGGTCTAGGGTTACTGCAACGATTGTAATTTTTCATTGCGGTAGGTCTATATAAGGCATGAGAAAAAAATATACGACACAATACATTGCTGATTTTTTTGCAAAAGAAGGCTACACCTTAACAACAAGTGATGAATTCGTAAATAGTCATCAATATTTTGAATACATCTGCCCTGCGGGTCATTCTGGTAAAGTGCAATGGCACCATTTCAAAAACGGTGGAAGATGCGCCAAGTGTAAAGGGAACGCCAAAATAACCCAACAAGAAGCTGAAAAATATTTCAGCGACAACGGTTGTGAGCTTGTCGATATTTATGTTTCAAGCCAACTTCCTTTACAGTACAAGTGTTCTTGTGGTAGAATATCGCAGATACGCTGGTATGACTTCAAAGCAGGAAAAAGATGCAATGGTTGCAGACCAGAAAGACAATCTGGTCCAGCACATCCACGCTGGAACAGGGAGAAAGTTGAAATTACCAAAAAATTAGCCAACGCTTCTCACACGGCTTTGAAGACGACTTTCAAATATCTTGGAGTGAAAAAAGAAGCAAGAACTTATTTGCTTCTAGGCTACAATGGAGAACAACTAAGAAGTTGGATCGAGCAACATCCTAATTGGAAAAATGTGAAAGATGGAAGTTGGTCTTTGGATCACGTTTTTCCAATTAAAGCCTTTGTGGATTATGGCATTGTTGATGTTCGCTTAATCAATTCACTAGATAATTTACAACCATTGATTTTGAAGGAAAATCAATCAAAAAGTAAAGCCTACTCAAAGGAGGATTTTATGAAATGGCTTAAAGGCAAGGGCTATGCGTTTTAGGGCGACTGCGACGATTGTGTGGGACACACAATTGCCGCATAACGAAGCCCAGGAGCTTGCGAATAAGCACCTGGGAGAATTTCCTAACCAGGATGGACTCAACGACTTACGACTTGTAGTTCGCTTAGACAAACTCAAGGAGAAGGTCGAGAAGGTCAAACTTGGGGAATTCAAAATCGAAGAAGTTATCCCTTTCATCACCAAAGAAGACGGAAAGCGAGAATACGAGTACGAGGGAGTCAAGCACGCAGTCAGGATGAATTCTCACAGGTATTTCATATTCCGTGAGTGCATGACCTGTGTGGCGTGTGGATTGCCTGGGACTCGGATGTTTTTGGAATGTCATCCAGCGGATAAAAGCCCTCATTTTAACCTATACGGTGAAGAAGATGGCAAGCTGATATTGATGACCAAGGACCATATTCACGCTAAGGCATTTGGCGGCGAAGATAGACACTCCAATTATCAGACCATGTGCCTAGTTTGCAATAACCTGAAAGGGCATTCTAATTTGACTTTGGAAGGCGTTCGTGAACTGCGAATTGTCTATAATGAGAATAAGACCAAAGCCACCAAAAAGAAATTGCATTTGCTCATAGAAGAAACACGGTTGAGGCTGGAACAGCCCTGGCCTAGCATGAAATTGTCCGAGACTCAGCGAAGGAAGCGGTTGGCGAAGATAAAGGCTACTGCCGATGCAGTAATGACTGCTTGCGACATTAACCTATATTCTGGTCAAGACATAGAGATATATGGCAGGTCCGTTTATGACGCAATTGACAATGAGCATAAGCACGTTGGCTGCATCAAAAAGGGAACTTGCCTGGAACCTCTGGTGGCGACTAAAGAAAAGGTTATGTGCAAGTTATTCAATCAGGATGTAGTGGTTTTACACCACAGTCTCGTTAAAGCAAACAAAGGAATAGGCTATGTCTATCTCGATTAGAGGGGTCAGCGATCATTTGTTACTCAATGAACTGATAGTAATGCAGGACGATCTTCGTCATTGGGACACCATAAAAGAAATGGTCGCCTTTGTAAAAGGAGGCGGTTTCTGGACACAGGAATATCTGGAAAAATATTCCAAGAAAAAGAAACTACCCAGGACTTCCCCTTTAATTGCCATTACTCAATTTGAGGATGGGCTAAGGTTTCTCCATGATGGACACCATCGGTGTGTGGCAACTTGGCTTGGTGGTCGGGAGTTTTTGATCCCCGACGAATATCAGGTTAGTTCCTGGGTTTATGACGATTACCTGGAAATTGCACCACAAAACAATTGGTATACTCCATTTAATCCCAAAACTCACGTCCGCACCGCCGACTTTGGAAGATTCAAAGTCGAGGCCAAAGAACGCTTCCAGCAGGATCAAAAAGAAGCCGTCGATTGGCTCTACGATCATCTTGATGATTTTCGTACAGTTCGCACTATTAAGAGTGTGCCGGAACTGGCTGCTATTATCAACAAACAAAAACGATTGGTGCCACGCTAAATAAGAGTGCAAGACTACTAAAGGAGGAGTATGGCACTCGAACAGTGGGAAGTTGACCTTCGCCGACAATTGGAAGGCAAAATAAACAACACCAAGCCGAAAGACCAAACTTGGGAAGATAAACTGGTGGAAGATATTCAAACTACTCTGCCTCGCAGGGCAGAAAAGCCTAAAGATAACAACACAATTCTTATGATAGTGCTGTTGATTATTTTGGGTGGCGTTATGCTCTTTGCTTATGACTCTAAAAGTGGCGGCAAGGTTCAATCTAGCGAAGAAGCTGGCAGCGTTCAACCGACACCTTCAGTGAGCGGTCCAAATAACTATGATGCTGAGATTGCATCTTTGCATACTGATATTCAGAGAGTAGACGCTGACAATAAAGCCAAATTGGATAAATTGACGACCAAAGTTCAATGGAACAATGATCGTCTTACCCTAATGGGCATGTTGTTGAATGAAAACTTTATGATCGTTCGCAACAACTACAATAAGGGTCATTTGGTATTCTTTAACCGTGACTGGACCCTCGATCAAATGCCGCACTATTTGGAACTATCGGACGACGACAAGGAATACTTGAAGAAGTTCGTAAAGCCAAGCGGTCAGTAAGACTTATAGCTTTTGCTAGCGCTGAAGCTCTTGACACTCAACATATCTTTCACAGCAGAGGCGATATACACTGCTGTGAGTGTTGCCATGTCTTTGCAATTTCTCAAGTCATGCACAATCTCTATTTGCATAGAATGCACATCAGGATCAGGATACCATTTTCTGAATAACTGATTCATATTTGATCTAGCCCAACCACTCATCGGCCCGCCTTTTTTGCCTTCAAAGGCATTGATGCCAGCTTCATGCAATAAATGGCAAAGTAAATCTTTGTGCCATGTTTCGCATGTGTGACTATTCGGCGACCCTGCGCCATATCCAATCACCACATCCAGGTCGTCATCGCCAGCAATCTTGCGGTGTTTGTTTCCCATTCCATGAATATGGTAAACGTAAACCGATTCATAGTTTTGCAGGATTCTGTTCTTATATCGCAAAATTGGCTCTAAGAATTCTTCCTTGACCACATCTTCATGGCAGTGACGCACATCGTTGCAGTCGGCTTTGTCAAGCATGTAATCAACCGCATCGGCTCGCTCCCAGCCTCGATTGATGACTGCATAAGCATTGATACTTCTCGCAATATGCTCTGCTACGATTGATGTATTTTCATCATTGCCATCAAAACCGTGAGGAGCCACTATGATAATGGGCAACTTTCCCGAAATGATAGATACTCTCTCGCTCATTTTTCCTCCAAGGTAAGTGATAGAATTTCATCTGTTTCCTTATTGTTTGATAGTATTGTAATCTTTATCAAGCAGGATGGCATATTTTAACCAATCTGGTGGTAATAAAACATAGCCTTCAGGAGATATTGATCCAGGATTTTCATCTTCTGGCAAGAGGCCAGATTGTTTTGCTATAGAGCCGATTACGAGTCGAGCTTTTTGATCTCGAACTAAGTATTCGTTGCTTCCTGGGATGGGTGCGATAAACTTGGCTTCATAGCCAACAAGTTTGTTCCAATCAAATCCACCTTTTGGATAGAACTCGGTTCAAAGGTCGATCATACCAATCTGTTGTCCAGGAAGGCATGGCAATTCAAGACCAGCCGCAATAAGCGCAGGACAGGGTATTGTCATGTTGTCACTTACTGAGAAGTGGGGTATCTCATCTAATCGTAACCAATTTTTGAACTTCATATGGTTATTTAGGGTTTTTGAGTTGAAATGTCTAAATAATAGTCCAACCCTAACAAGAGAAAGGTGGTTAATGCAGAAAGGTTTAGTTAATAGTTCGATCCGTATAGATTTGTCCGACAAAGCACCGGATGAGATAGCTGAATATCTGCAAGCCCTTCTTGCCATTCGATATTCCCTGCACAAAAAGGGACTCAAGTTGAAAATTGAACGTCGTCGTCCAGCCAAGGTAAAAATTACTCAGGCATAGGTCGAACCAAACGCCTTTTTCACTCTCTAGGTTCGTGAACACCACTTTTCACAACTTTTCACAACTCATCGAGAGAGGCCCGCCATGTCTACTGATCGTGATCGCTCTGTCCCGGAAGGCGGTATTAAGGTCGGTCAAGGTGCCGTTTTTGGCATCGGCAGTGATCGTTACCCATATACCGTGGTTGAAATTTCCAGTCCAACTCGTGTTGTGGTTCAGGCCGATAATTATCGGCGCACGGACCAGAATGGGATTTCGGAGGCTCAGACATACGAATACACCCCCAATTCTTCAGCCTGTCGTATTGTCGTGACTCGTCGTAAAGACGGGGCGTGGCGAAAGAAAGGCGACACCAAGGGCGGTGGAAGATTCTCATTCCACGGACGCCATGCTTATCAAGACCCCAGCTTCTAGCGAATATTTTGGGAAACAAGAGAGGTAGGTCGAACCAAATTCGACTGTGCCTCTCTTGTCTTTTGTAAACACAATACGCCAAAGAAAGCAATATCATGTCGAATGTCACGAAGCAATTCGTCCTTGCGGGTCGCTCAATCTTCACTATTGAAATTGCTGAAGACTATCGGGCCAAGCACGATCTCAAACCTCATTACACGTTCCGAGTGGACCATAAGGCCCCTGAAGGCAAATGGAAGGAAACGTGGTTTGTTAAATACCTTACCGGGTCTGACAATACTCGTGACTATTCTTACGTTGGCACTCTTAATGCCGAGAATGGGCAGGTCCGCACCACCGCTAAGAGCAATCTGAATGACAATAGTATTGTCTTCAAGCTACTCACTCATACTCTTGCCCTAATTTGGGGCAATGATGTGACGCCGATGACCGACAAGGGATTCGGACTTCACCATGAAGGTCGCTGTGGCAAGTGTGGTAAATTGCTTACCACTCCATCATCAATTGCTATCGGCGTCGGACCAGAATGCTTAATTAGGCTCAACAGGTGAGACCAATTCCTAATTTTGAACATTAGGAATTGGTCCATGTTGCATATCATTGTCACAAGACAAATAAACTGCGTAGTCTTCTTTGTTCAGCTTGCAACTTAGGATTGGGAAAATTTCAAGACGATCCAAATTTGTTGAAAGTTGCTCTTGCTTATCTGGAAAAACATAAAACTGACTGAAAAAGAAAAATGAGCAATTTGTATTTTGACACCTATACGAATTGGAATTCGGAAAAGGCAAACGAGGCTGTTCGGGATGAATATTTACGTCTTTCACGGGGATCGGAACAATGACCGAAGATGATTATTACAACTTCAACAGTCCTTATTTTAGGTCTTTCAAGCCTGCTGTGATTCGCAACGAAGACTCAATACTTGACACCTGGAATTCGGAAAAGGCAAACAAGGAACGAGATATATTCGGCGAAAAAGAAAAAGGGTTATTCTACAACTACTCCGACCGTCTTGAACAATGGGACTATGAAAAGACTCGGAGAGCCAACGAATATGCTCGGTTGGTTGCAGAGCCAAAAACCGCCAGATACTTTACAGCCATGTTGTCGTATTTCCACAATGGCAGCAAAGTCATTCTTCGACATATCATTGCTGGTTGTAATCGGTCCAACGGTTTTCCATATTTGGTTTATGGTTACAAATATGAAGAAGATGCTGTTGAAGACCTCAAGAGACTGGCTGAATACGATGAACTGATTAAGGTTCGTTCTCAAGTGGTCGAACAAGCTGTCGAAGATTTTGCCGCTAAATTTGACGAGACAATATCAGCGGTTTTGGAAAATATCAATTAGGTCGAACCAAATTCACATTCTGCTCTCTTGGTTTTTGTAACGAACAAACACAACACCCTTTTGGAGAATGGTCATGTCGCAGCGAGTTGTTAATTATACGGCTGGTGAAAAGGTTGAAGAATTGGTTGCTCTTGGCGACATTACTGTCAGCCACAATCCTCGTGCTTCGCTTCGAGGCGTCCTCGATCTTTTCCATAGTGACGGCAGTTCGAGCCAATCACCGGAAACCCGGCAGGCATTCGTATCGTATATGCTGGAGGAACACCCGGAGATTGATGGGCTTCGCAAGTCCATCGAACAGCACGGTTTGCTTCAGTCGCCAGTGGTGCGAGCCTTTCGTGCCAAGCAGGGCGATGAATATGTCCAGCGATATGGTATTGTGCTGGGCGAAGGTCGTATTTTGGCTCATGCTCTGATCGAAGCCACGACCGGCGTTGCTCAGAAAATTCGTGTTCGCATCGAATCTCGGTTGGGTGTGGACGCTGCTTTTGAGCAGGGTTTGGCTGAAAACCTTGACCGAAACGACATGAACCCTGTCGATCTGGCGACGGCATTCCATGAGATGTTGACGATTCGTATCAATCCGGCTACAAAGTCCCCTGAAGTCAATGGGGAAGCCAACCCGCTGTATTCTTCCGACAGTCCGAAGGGTCGTCCGTATACGCTTCGAGAATTGGCCGAACGTGTCAATAAGACATATTGGTGGGTTCGAGATCACGAAGCGATTTCGTACCTTCCCGATAACTTGCAGTCGCAGTGTATCAAGTCCTGGCAGTCGGGTAAGCGAAATGTTACTCGGTTCTGCAAGCTGGGTCTTCGATACAAGGCTCAAGTGACTGGACAACCGGAAGAAACCGGGCTTGACAGCCAGACTGAAACAACCGATACTGTCGCAAATGATGGAACTTCGACGGAACTTGTCGGAACTTCGACGGAAACTGCCCAAGTTACGCAGCTTAACGTGGAAGCACCAATTTCCCTTGAACCTGCACAGCGACGGCGTGTCCTCAGTCTGAAGTCGGTGGTGGGATTGTTCGATGGAACGGCACTGGAAAACAGGGAGCGGCTGCTGACGCTGGCTGAAGTCATGGGAATCACTCTTGAAGAGGCTTTGACTGAACGAGATTTACGTCTTGCTCACCAAGCCGACACCCAGGCTCGCAAGCAACAGAAGAAAGTTGTAACTGTTTGAAATAAATCAAGGTTTGGTCGAACCAAAAGCCGACCAAACTCTCTTGGTTTTTGTAGGAACGAACTTAATCAGGATGAACCCCAACACAACGTCGAAGGAGAAGATCGTGGACTTTCAAGAAATTCCTTACTTCAAACTGTCAGGCAACCAGAAACAAAAAACCCTCGAAATTCTCGGTCGTGGCAATGTCCTCTTGAAGAAGTGGGCTGCGTTCTTCCCGCCCAAGAAGTACCGACAGTTCCGCAACTCCGTGATGGATGGCAGCACGAATCCTCAGCACGAAGGCAAGACTGGAATTCCTTCCGACAAGTTGAAGGAATTCCACGCTGACCTACCTTTCATGACGGCAATTCGTCATGGCAAATATGACGATCTCGATGGTCGCTCGGTTGAGCAGACGGTACTTGAAGGCTTCAGCGCTCTTGCCAAGGGACATGCTCGCAAGTGGTCGTTGGAAGGTGATCCGGTTGGATTGACCAAGCAGGACTTCTTACAGGAAGCCTACATGCAGGTCATCGAAGCCATGTATTCATGGTTGCCAGAATTCAATGTCGAAATCTCGACATACATCTGGTGGGCATTGAAGAACCGGATGAGCAATGTCGTCAACCAACAGGGTCAGATGCTTTGTCCACTCACCAACTCCGATCTGGAACTGATGACTCGGTTTGAGCAGAAGAAGCGTGGAATGCCACAATACTTCACGTTCGATCAGATCATTGCTGAGTTGGGACTCTCTAATGAGGAAGGCAAGCATTTGAACACACTGTTGACTCGTGTGTTCGCTGAGAATCAGTTGGGCGGTCAACAGGATGGACACGACGATATGAGTGCTTCCGGCAATGACTACACCGGGCATCGTGTTGGCGTGGATCGGGAGTCGGAAACCGAAACTGTGTTGCAAGAGCAGCATGTCATTGACACCTTGAACCGGGCTGGTTTGAACACGTTGGAGCGACAAGTGATTGAAGCGGCAATGGAGCCGTACCACGGATGGCAGACGGAATTTGCCAAGACCCATACCAACCCAGCAACGGGCAAGCCATATTCTCGCATGAGAATCACACAGGTTCTCGAAATGGCACGAGAAAAGGTTGCCAAGACTTTGGAGCTACAAAAAGCGGCCTAAGCAATGACGGTCAACAGAAAAGCCGGGGTTTTATCCCCGGCTTTTTTTAGGTCGAACCAAAAGAGTATTTGACTCTCTAGGATTTTACTATGAACTACAAAATCATCACCGATGAACAAAAGCTGGATGAATTCATCAGCTTTCTGCCAGACATTGAAGACACGGAGGTTTATTATCTCTGTTTGTTCGGTCGGCACAAATATGCTGCCGAGTTTCCCAACACCAAGGACAGTGGGCAATTGGCTCGTATTGCTTCTCGTAAGGGCGACCTCAAAGAGAAGATTCGTCGGCTAGAAACCCCTGTGGGTTCTTACTCACGAGACGGTGCAGTGGCTCCCCAAGAGGCATTGGCTGTTTATATTGGGTTGAATCCTCGGTCATTGGCGAAGGCGAATAAGAAGCTGCTCATTGAGTTGGCGACTCGTATTTCCGAAGGCGATCTGAATTTCAATCCGATTTCAGCCGCCACCACCGAGATTCATCGAGCAACTTCTCGTAAGTTCTTTGTGGACTTCGACTACGATCACGTTGATCCTGTTGAGCAACTTCCCAAAATCAAGGAAATTCTGCCTGATGGTGCCTATAAGGTGCTGAAGACACGGGGCGGTTTTCATTTGATTGTCGAATTGGCCAAGATGAATACGCCAAAACGCAAGGATTGGCACAAACAATTGGCTTCTTTACCAAATTGTGATGTTCGTGGGACCAATAATCTGACGCCGGTTCCTGGTTGTACTCAGGGAGGTTTTACACCCTATTTTCTATAGGGTCGAACCAAAAGGGAACTTCACTCTCTTGGCATATATACCAGCATGATGACATTCAAGGAATTTTTAATGGCCGACACTGTGAACCTTCGGGAAGTTTCCCTGTTTGACTCGACTTTTCTGTTCAATGAAATGGCTGTTCTGAATCAGAACTCCATCACCAAGACTCAGACAGCGATGCAATTCATTCACAACAACAATATTCCCGGTGTCATCATTGGTGGTATTGCAGTGTCCAATTACACCCACGACAGGCCGCTCACCCCGGACGTGGATTTTTTGACTCCCAATATCGCCGGGTTGAAAACCCTGCTGCAACAGCAGAATATCGCTTTCCAGCCATTGGCTTCCAGTGGTGAGTTTGGTGGTATTTACGTTCCATCGCTTGATGCTGACTTTTTGGACGTGTCCGAGGGCAATGTCGGACTGAACCGATATATCATCCAGACTGCTACAACTGCCAAGATCGGGGGCGTGTCCTTTCCAATTATTGACGCAGCGGTATTGACGATCATGAAGTTCATTATCGGTCGTGATAAAGATCAAACTGATGCCTTCAAATTGCTTCCGACCATCCCCAAGGCCACGCTCAAGCTCCACTTGAAAGCGTTGGGTCGATACCTGCCAGAAGACATGGATGCACAAACGATCTGGAGCTACGCCAAGGCAATGTCTCCGGGCTAATTTTACAGTTCTCTTATATTGTGGTAGAATCCGGTATGTCGCACGTTTGTGGTGTGTTGTGACACCTTCAACATCACAACCGGCAAAGTTGTCGGTGCTTAATTTGTGTTCACTGTTCACCGCCTGTCCTCGACGAAAGAAACTGAAATGCGTGGCTACGGATTACCTCGGAGACTTAATATTGAATGTCCTAGCGTTTGGGACATCAAGAACTTTGGTTTGAACACTTCTGCCGGTGGAGACCTGTTCAAAAATAAGAATTCAAAAGCAGCAAGCCGACGCATATGGAAGAGGCTTGCTCGACGTGCTGGCAAAGCTGCTTGCAACTGCGACTAGACTTTGTGTTCACTGTTCACTGTTCACCACTTGTCCTCAACGTGTCAACCCAATCTTTCACTCTCTTTTGAAAAAGACAAATGCAGTCTATTCACATTAGCGACTTCGTGCGCCGTCAAACCCCCCAAAGCGGGTTCTCTCACTGGACTCTCAGTGATGAAGAGTTGCTGGCTCGCATTCAGAAGAATTTGGATAAAGCCAAGCCCGGTTATCGTGAAGGCGTCATCCTCGTCCCGGTTGAGCCTGATGGCTTCTTCAGCAGCACCGTATTGCTCCGTGAAGGCGACGTATTCGTTGGCGAGTATGTCGCTCGCAAGGCTGGCGAAGAACCTCGCAAGTCCACCTACGTTGTTTCTAACAAGCTAGGTGAGCCGGTGGAGAAGATCGAGGCTGTGAGTGTCGATATTGTCTTGTATGCTCACAACGTATTGGCTGAGAACGACGAGAACGACACTGACGCCGAATATGAAATCATCAGCGTCAACGCCAATGCTTCTGAGGAAGAGGCTCCGATTCCAACTGGCGCTCTAATTGCCAATCATCTGCAATTGAGTGGCGGGACTGCCACGCACCTAAACAATGATGAGTTTGTAGAGCTTTTAAGAAAGAGTGTTTCTTATTGGAAAGACAAATCATTAGTCTGTCCTGAACATTTGCGCAACTTGCGCAACTAACTGGGATGGCAACTTCTTGAGGAAAAGGGTTACGATGCAATCTGACGACAGAATCAAGCGAATCAATGGTTTCATGAAAGAATCCGTTGATCGTTCATATCAAAAAATTGAAAATCTGGGAACCCCGATTCGTGATGAACGTGGACGCCTTCTTCCTCAGCCGCAGAGTGACCGAGAGAAAGTAATTTTTCTTTCGGGTCAAATCAGCATGGCTTTGTTTGTTCAAGGAGCAACGTCGTGAACTTCAAACTGCGAGCGGCGTGTAAAATAGCTTATGAATCATTGTCTAATCCCGACGTAGCCAAGCGGGATTACGATGCAGCACAAGCGGTCTTGTCTCAGCACGCAGCAGACATTTGGCGTTACATCTGTAAACAGTCAAAGCGAACACTTGGATGGGATTTGGCATCGGTTATTGGGCCAGAAGTGGTCAAGATACAAGGTGACTACAGCGAATTTGTCACTGAGATTGGAGAATTCGAGACACGGGATAATCCTCACTACAAATATACTGAGGGATTTCCAACAGAGTTGTTGTTATCTGATGATTGGCAGTCCATTGTTGACAAGCATATTGTCGATGCTGTAGAAAATTACGCTGTGGAGAATCGAGAGAAGATAGAAGAAAAAAACAAAATCAAAAAGGCAAGCAAAGTCAGGCAGAAAGTAACCCGTCAGCGAACCGAAGAATTGCAAAGGTCGGTCTTGGAAAAGACCAAAGATGTTCTCACTGAAGAAGAGTACGAATTTCTTGTGAAAAACCTGTTTTCAAGGTAGAACAATGATTAAGCCAATCACTCCACGAGAGGTCATCGGCAAAAAGACAGAATTGATCCCTGATGCAGTTCTGCTGGCATTCAATGAAACAATTGCTCGCACCTATCACAACGGAGTTGCGACCTTTACTCAGGACGAAATTATTCTTCTGATTATCCAAAAGTTTGAGCAAGAAGTCAATAAGGGATTGGGTGCTGAAGACTGGATTAAACAGTCTCGACAACAGGTTTTTGATAATCATTGGTTGGACGTTGAAGGCATTTATCGCAAAGCAGGCTGGATTGTCGAATATGACAAACCGGCATACAACGAGTCATATCCAGCCACTTTTACTTTTCGGGGCAAGCTATGACTGATTTCAGAACCATCCCAACTCGCATTATTGTCAATGGCGAAGAGAAAACCATTGACGCTGCTCCAAGGTTCACCTGCATTGTGCATCAGCAGGGCATTAGGGTCAATCTTCCTGATTTCGTGGAGATCAATAGTCGCAACACTATTGACTGCATGGAGAAGATGAGCCAACGAGCCTGGGTGCATATTAGCGAAGGGAAATTGTTCCAGATTCTTTTCCGGGAATTCTTCCCTGAAGAAGATGGCAACGTGCCGATCCCAGGAACTATTGAACAACTAAATGCAGGAGACTTGGGAGTTGTTCATGCTGCTGGGATGATTGTGCTGGCTTGTGAGGCGATATTTGAAGGCAAGACTAGAATCTTCTTTCGTAACCCGGAAAATAACCTTCATCCAAAGGCTGAACGTCGCATTCACGGCATGTTCATGAAAATGAGAGACTTGTTGGCTCCTGATGAAGAAGGTGGAGTGGCAACCGCCGTCGCACCAGAGCCAGAGCCTACAGAGGAATAGAAGCCTAAGCAGCCTCGCAAGCCTCGTAAAAAGAAGGATACATAGTGTTGTGGCAAATCAACAAGAAATCCGCAACGATCTTTCTAATCGGGTGCTAGAAGCACTCAAGGCAGGCTCACCCCCTTGGCGGTCGAAGTACAACCGTGGTTTTCCTACGAACCCTCAAACGGGTCGCAAGTTCACAGGCATCAATCCGCTTGTGTTGGACGCCGTTGCTGATCGACACCAGTACCGCAGTAAGTATTGGGCTACTTACCACCAATGGCATATACTAGGCATTCAAGTCCCTAAGCGACCAGCACATATTAGGGCTGGAGATTTCGGCATTCATATTGTCAACTGGCAATCGTTCATCAAAACGGTTGATAGAGGCGACATTCTCCGAATGGACCGATTCCACTTGTTGCAAACACATTTGGTGTTTAATGCCGAACAGTGTTTTGGAAAGACCTGTGGAAAATATCTAATCCTAACTGAAAACAAACAAGAACCGGACTATACACAAGGCGAAGTCATTGTTGAGGCCACACGAGCAAACATCCGTGAACACGGCTCGGTTAAAATCCCTCGATATGATCGACCATCGGATCGCATTCTATTGCCGTCTCGAAAAAACTTCATCAATGATGCCCAATATTGGGCCACTAAATTTCATGAAGTTTTTCATTGGGCAGAGGGTCGAATTGGATGGGTTGGCTCTGTCGATCAGGGCGAATTGATCGCAGAAATTGCCACTGGCTATCTGGAGTCGGAACTCAATCTGCCACACGACATGGACACGGCCAACCATGACAAGTGGATGGCGACGTGGATCGAAAACATTGAGAAGAATCCCAAATATCTCTTCGAGGCCGCAGCCCAAGCTGCTCGTGCCGTGGATTATGTCCTTGGCTTCACGAAAGTTCAGGAAAGAGAAGATGCAGAATGATTGGTTTTACAACAGAGTTTTTCTGTGGTAGAATTCACAGCAAATAGCAACTTGCATCTTAGGAGTATCTATGACCACCAGAAATTTTGCGCCGATTTCGATTGAAGACCTTATTGTCAAGATCAAGGGACAGTTTTCATTTCCGTGGATTGACACACACGCCTTGCTACAACATTTAGGGTCTGACATTAAGGTTACTTTTGACCTTGAAAATGTCAGTGATTCACCCAAGGACTTCGGACCTAAAACCCTAATGGGCTTTCACACTGAAGCCAATGGTCTGACCTATTGCGGCATGTGTGCCGGTGGCGATTGGGAACATCCTGTATTCTTTTGTGTTTATTGGGATGGCAAGAAACTCCGTGGCTATGTTCCCACGGAAGGCAATCCTTGGAACACCACAACCAATACAGCGTATGGGAATGATGAAAAAGCCGATCTCAAGAACGCTCGTAAGCGATGGCCGGATAAATTTGGTGCTGACACGGAAGAAGTTGGCTCTGGTAAATTTGTACCAGATGTTATTGCTCTGGTGAACCGATTCAGGTCCATAGCGATTGACTTCGATCCAGAACTGATTCGTAAAGACATTATTGAGCGACTTCTTCCCCAAGGTCAAAAGCCTCCAGGCAAGGTTAAAACCAGGAAGCCAGATAAGCTCCCGACGACTGACAAGCTCCCGCCGACGACTGAGTGGACCCATGCAGCAGAAGAGTGCATGAACGCATTGCTTGATGCTCACGAAAAGATGGATAAAGATGGATTGGGACGGGCATTGCAGGGAATGAGGATTCTTTTGGGCAGGACGCCTGGGACAAAAACGAACTAAACTCAAACCAAACAAGGTGTTTTGGGCAGGACGCCTGGGACAAAAACGAACTAAACTCAAACCAAATAAGGTGTTTCGATGAATGACATGCAGACCTGGGTTGATCTTGCCAAGAGCCAAAAGGCTTGGGCAGTAGATTGTACTAATCGTGGTGATATTTCGCCAATGGTTATTGTTGAACGTGACGGTGAAGTCCTGGCTATTGTAATCTCCCCGGAGATTGATAAGCGTTACGGGCTTCAAGCTGCTGCTATGTGTCAAGCTGGCTTTGATCCTGATGCTTTGACAATGGTGGTCGATGCTCACATTCATCAGGGCACGACGAAGGAAGGTCAAACGGTTGAAGAATCCGTTGATGAATATCACAAGAAGTTCCCCAAGGGGATGCAACACGCTTGTGACAACGAAGGTGCTTGTGCTGTCGGTGAAATCTCTGATTGTCTGATTTGTCATCGAATCACTCGTGATGGCAAAATTACGTTGGTGACTTTACCCTATTCTTATCACGGCAAGGACGGCGGCGTGCCGTTCCAGTGGCTTGATACGGATGAACGATATAAGGACATGGGAAATATGTCCGACAATGATGAAGGTGTTCGTCTGGAAGGTTTCATTCCTGACAGCCTTCGGGAGATCATGAAGGTTCCTTCTATTCTTGAGCATATTCCTCAATTGAAGGAAATGTCCGAGGCTAATGATTTCAATCCTGAACGTGTTCGCTATCACACGGCACGGGCGATCATGGCGATGATGACCGCCAATAAATTCATTGTGGCTGATTTTGTTTCAGGCAAACACCCGGAATGGACTGGTGCAAAGCAGACCGGCAATGAAATGATCTCGAAGATGATTGAAAGTGGTTTCTTTCCAAAAGAAGCATACGAGCCAATTAAAGAGATTATTGACAACTATATCGGCACACGAGCATTTGCCGAAAAGTTGACCGCATTGCTCACTGCCAATTCGTATTGGTTGCCCGCCGAGATTCGTGAGGGTATTCCTAAGTTCGCCTCAGAACTCGAAAGTATTTGTATGTCTCCGGTTGTTCCGAAGGAATTCAGGGACGATGACGATGATGACGATGACGATGATGATGAAGCCGATGAAGAGATCGAGCCGAAGCGGGTTCGAGTGTGGAATGGCGATCAGAGCGAGTCTTTAGGTGAAGGTAACTATGTTGGCAACGTGGCAATCTATGCCATCGAAATGCCAGATGGTTCACTTCGATCTAATACGAACGCTGAGATTGAGCCTGAAGACGTGCCTGAAGGTGGAATCGTTCGTAAGATGGGCAACAATCCCAAGATCGTGCTGGACAACGGACAAACGGTTTATGGGTGCCAAGTTTGGTGGGAGCCGGTATGAATCTGATTCTGCTAATCATTGCCTCAATCTGCATTGGCAATGGGGTCAATGCACTTACGGGTTGGGGCATTTTTATTCTTGGTGTCATCTTCCTGGGTGGCATCAAGATTGAATTCAGAGATTGAATATGGAAATAGAAATCAAAGTCAGAAAAAACTGGGATGAAACCGAGCTTGCCAAACGTATTGCTCGAATTGTTTCATACAGCGATGCTTTTTGTCAGAAGAAGGAAAGTGGCTACAAGTGGTCGCTGAATTACCAAGGCAATGATTGGTGGATGAGTGGCATTGAAGAGGTCGAAGGTCGCCTTGGCTTCGACAGCCATAGACACGCCATCGTTAAAGTTTCATACCGTTATGGTCACGGTCATGAAAAGATGATGGAAGCACTCAAGGTCTTTTTGCAATGGGAGGTTGGGGTTCATGAAGATTGAATACATCGTGATGGAAGGTGATCCTCGCAATGGCAAACAACGAGCATTTGATTTTTTGCCTATCGACAATGCCTTCACCACTGAGGAAGCAGCAGAAGCGGCTATCACTCACTATTTCGCCGACTTTGTCACGGGTCTAGGTCCGGTTTTGTTTGTCTTGAAGGTGTTTAACGGAAAAAACAACTAAAGTTCGGTAACTTTCAGCCGATATAACTTTCAACCACTCACTAACAAGAACACTTTCATGGCTAACGATCACGATCAACAAAAACAACTGCTTATTCCCGAAACCATCAAGGTTGGGTATCAAAAACGAGACGACACATACACTGGCAAATTGGCCTATGTGATCTACACCGATCATAAGGGCGTTTTGAGAAAAGCAACGTCCTGGGAAAGCTGGCGTGACAAGAAGATCACAGCCAGTGATTACAACAATGAACCAACTGATGGTTTTGTTCTCAATCGTGGCGTTGGTGGCGCTCGTCGGTCATACGGCTGGAATGCTCGCAATGAGTATATTCGTGTCTACGATCCTCGTGGATTCGAGTTTGAGATTTCCATCGCCAACCTTCTATTCATTCTCCGGGAAGGTGCCTGTAGTCCCGGCAAGGGTCTTGAAGGACAGTTTGTCTACGCTTGGGATGGCACGGAGCTAGTATTGCTCCCGGTTGCTTCGCAGGATTACCAAAACTGCAAGCAATTCACTGATCTGCAAAGTCAAGGCGTACATGCAAAAGACCTTGTTGATGGAGCCAGCTACACCACCAAGAAGCAGGATGTTCTCACTTACCTTGGTAAGTTCGATTATTATTTCGTACTGGAAATGCAGCATCGTTCTGAATGGAATATTGGCAATCTCTCATACACTCTTCAGCCAAGGACCAAAGCTGATACCAAGGGTCAGATTAAGCTGTATGTCTTTTGGAATGGTAAGGACTTTGTTTACTTAAAGGAACTCAAGTCACTGGCCGTTCGCAATGGCGATGCCATTGCCGATGACTATGCTAAGTTGGTTGACAAGTACAATAAGTCGGCCCACGGGTCCAAGGTCGTCAAATTGTTCCTGAAGGATGTTGCCGAGTCTAAAAAGGACAAAGAGGGATATTATTATCAAGATGATCCTTGGTACATTGAGTCAGAAGACGGTTCTTTCATTGAGTGTCGCACCAACTATGAAAGAAAGTGGAACGCCGCTACTGGCAAATACAATGACCACAAGATTTCTGGAGTATCGGCAGTTCATCGTTACTTCATCAATGACGATGGGGTGTTCACTCAAGAGCCTTGCTCTATTGATTTACGCCCTGATGCAGTCAAAAAATCTACAACCCCTACACTCGCTCGTCTCTTTGTCGAGACGGAAAATGGTGGCAAGGTCCGTGTGGACAAGCTCGCTAACAGATACTACAAAAACGCTTTAACAAAGGACATTTAATCAAATGGCAGCTACAGACAAAAAGACTCTTGAATTGATTGGGCAGGTCAAGGCAAAGAAGGCAGCAATCGCCAAGGCTGAAAAACCCAGCTACAAAACCAATATGTCATTCTCGTATATCGAGGGAAACAAAAGTTCTGCCAGCAACTTGAATGTCGAATCGGACTTGAAAAGACTGATCTGCATTGCAGCTTTTCTCACCGAACGCAGTGCATCCTACACGTTGGTTGCCACCAAGGTTTTGGGGGTGGATAAGCCGCCTGAATTCACCTGGGACGGCTACACGGTTGATGATTGGATCGGCGACTTGAAGATGAGGATTACGAAAATCCAAATCGTCGCCGAAAAGAAGAAGCTGGAATCGTTGGAAGAACGGCTCAACAAGATTATCAGCCCTGAAAAGCGTGCTGAACTCGAACTTGAGGCTATTGCCAACGAGTTGGGATAATTTTCCTAATTATCACGCTAAATAATGGTATGAGATTCAGTTTCCGCAAATGGCTTGAAGCCGAAGATAACAACCCACAAATCCAGTGGCGCAGTGATATTCCGACCTACCATCAAGGTTTGGTCCGGGCAGATCAGAAGCGTCCTGGATTTGTGCATGTTTATGATCCGAGTCATTATGGTGCCGGAAACAGAAAAGTCTTCCATGACGAACATGGCGAAGTCGGATATTCTCTATTGCCCCAGGATTCTCCTTTACAAAACCATGTCAATCCAGGTAAAATAGAAATAGCTGGGGTTTACAACCACGGTGGAGATCGTACAAAAGGCTGGGGCGTTCATGCCATTAAACACGCTGTTCGACAGGGTGGCAATTACTTGGAAGCCTTTGAAGGGAACGATAGATTCTCTCTTCCTTTATATTATCATTCCCACTTAGGAGTCGAACCAGTTGGATATTTGCCTTGGGATAATCAATATGCCCCAAAGCGGTGGAATGCAGAAAGAGATAACGAGCCTGGAATTGTCCAGATGCAAATCCCACCAGAGGCAATGGCAGATTTAGATGCTTGGTTGAGCGTTAGACATGACAACGATCAAGCTGTTTTTATGGCCAAGTTGAAAAGACTGAAACAACAAGCGGGTGTTCAGATGGAAGAAAACAAAAAACATAGCGGCGGTCACGATGCCAAGAAGCACAAGGATCATTGCGTATCTCCAGAAGAATATAATCGTTTGGTTGCCGGGGTTGACGACTTCTATTTTGGATCAGGAGATGATGATCCTGTTCCTTCTCCCGATGACAAAATTGGTCGCTTCATTCACATGAAGGCTCACGAGTGGAATGTCAGCATCACTGAAGCGGCTGAACGCTCGATGGCACGTCTTTATGGGCAAATCAACAATAACGACAAGACAGTGATTATTGTCACGGCGTTTCGTCATGAAAATGACCTGAAGACCAATCGTCAATTGAATGTATCCCTGGGTTCTGACCTTCGTAAGTTGGGATGGGGATATACACCTGTTATGGGTGGCTTTGTCGAGAAAGGTGAGGGCGGCAAAGACGTTCACGTTCAAGAAGAATCGTTGTTCGTCAATGCAACTGGTGATTCGCACCAAGTTGTTAGAACTGTTCACGAGTTGCTGAAGAAATATCAGCAGCAAGCCGCATTGGTCAAGTTGCCAGACGATCCAATTGCTGTATTGTTGTGGGATGATGGTCACACCACACCAGCCGGTCAATGGCACGCCGATCCTCAGCAGATGGCTCAATACTACACGCAAATGAGAAGCGGACCTCCGGGTCGTCAATTCAAGTTCGAGGCAGCAGGCGACGATTCGGTGATGACTCGCATGGCGGTCGAGAACTTCTTCAAAACTCGCTAGTATGCTTTACAATGAGTGGATTTTACGGTAAAATCCACTCATGAAAGGCTACATCCTCCCCAACGAAAATGTCGATTACCTGGACCATCTGTTGCTCGCCAACGGACTTCTTCAGGTTCTTCCGGCACCTGTTCTTGCAGTCATTCCTCAACTCCATCTGAGTATTTGGGGAAATAAGCGAGGCGTATATTGTTTTCCCACCACTGAACTAATTGAGTGGTTGCGAGATCAAGTTGCCGGTCGCAGTGCCATCGAAATATGTTCTGGCACAGGTGTTATTGGTCGGGCTTTGGGAATTCCCAGCACTGACTCGTATATCCAAACCACGCCGGAAATGATTGCCTATTACGCTCTGTACAATCAGAAACCCATCTTTCCGCCTCAAGACGTGCATAAGTTCGAGGCCATTGAAGCTGTCGATCACTTCAAGCCAGCCATTGTTCTTGGTTCTTACATCACGCAGAAATATCTGCCGGGTGATGAAGATGCCCAACCAAAGATTGGTTCTTCTTTTTATGGCGTTGACGAATTAGCTCTATTGCCCAAGGTTGAGACTTATATTGCCATTGGCAATAAGACTTCGCACGGCGATAAGCGCATTCGTAAATTCCCTCACACAACCCATCAGTTTCCTTGGTTGTTTACCCGTTCGGTAAAGCCAGAGGAAAATGAAATCTCAGTTTGGAGCCGCAATGATTGAAGCCTTGAATTATGAACAACTTGAATGTCTGAATAGCTGGCCTGCGGTGTGTGGGCATCAGCCAGCTTGCTCAGGCTCTTGAAGAAATCTGGAGAAATCTGGAGGAATCCAGAGTTCCATGATGAACGAATGCAACTGTTGATGTTGGGTGTATTTTTAGGGAATTGGTTGATCGTTCCATATTTCACCCGCACTAGGGATCGCAGGTTGAATCTGCTCGGTCCTAGCCGTGAAGATCACACTAAGGGATTTTTCATTGGTTTGATTGCTGCATTTCTTGTTTTTGTTTTCTATTGGCTTTTTGGTTGGGAAAGTTATGAAGCCATATTCATTGATGACACCAGAAGAACAACGAGCGGTTTGGTTACGATCCCGATATTCCGGTAGATATTTGGGAATTGCAAACGTCGTTCACAAAAACACCAATTCAAAGTTTGATTTTTATTGGAAGCAGGGCAACAGAGTTGTAATTTGTTACTTAGGCTGTAATGGCACTTGCTTGTCTGGAGGATACGATCCAGAAACTAAAACCCTCATAGGGTTGCCACAAGAATTTGCCGCACCCTTTTTTGAATTGCTTGAAAAATGAGAAATGTAGCCTTATTCGATCTCGATGGTTCCCTTGCTGATTATGTCGGAGCATTGGTTCGTGACATGAATTTATTGGCAAGTCCAGAAGACGAGCCAATCACCGCCGATAACTTGTATTCGCTCGAAAAACAAGATCATATTCGCAATCGAATGAGGCTCATTAAGCTGCAACCAAATTGGTGGCTCGATTTACGTCCTATCGAAATAGGTGTATGTGCCCTTGCCTGGGCAAAAGACATTGGATACGACATTCACGTTCTGACAAAAGGGCCTAAAAAGGCGTCTCTTGCTTGGAAGGAAAAACTCGAATGGTCCCAGCGACATCTTGGGATATATTGTGGCGACATTGATGTGCATATCACCAGCGACAAGGGACTTGTTTATGGCAAATTGTTATATGACGATTATCCAGAATACATGGACGCATGGCTCAAACATCGTCCTCGTGGATTAGGCATTATGCCTGTCACTTCATATAACAAGGATTACACTCATCCCAATGTGGTCAAGTGGGATGGCACAAACCTCGAAGAATTAACCACTGCGTTGAAACTAGCCTTTAATCGTCAGTCAGGAGAAGAATTGTGCTTTCCCGCAAAAAACTGAAAGTAGAACAGCCTCTTAGTCCGTTCGCCAGCACTGAAAATCACAGCAGCAACGAACCGCTGTTAATTGATCCAGATGCCAGAGTGTCTTCTTTGGAATCGCTCAAAAGTGCTATTGGGGCTTTGAGTTTTTTACATGAATTGATTACAAAGGGAACGGCGACTATTGGCATTCGACACAATACGCTTGGTATTTGTCGAGCGAAATTGGGACAACTTGATAAGTTTTTGGGAGCCAAGGACGATCTCAAGCAAGAAGAGGAATTGAAAAAGAATCTTCTTCGTCAAGCCAATCTGGAAAATCATCGACTTCGTGAAGAAATGGGCAAGGGAGTCACCATTGAATCTATTGGCAGCAAGCTGCATCAGCTTGACCGCTCCATCTACAACTGGTGGCAAAACCTGGGATTTACTTACAGTTCGGCCAAGTTGCAGCCACATTCTCATGGAGCAACATTTCATGTGGAGTTCTCTGTCGGCGTAGAGCGACACGTTAGCAGTCATTCAGAAAAGCCTGTGACCGATAGGGCCAGGATGAATGCAAAACGAGAGGCACTAGGCGCTGAACTGGAAATCGTTTACAAAAGCGATGATCCATATGTGGTGGACAATCCCAATAATCGGGCGTGGCTCACCAATAAATTCAAAGAAAGATTTCCTACCTGCCGCATTTGGAAGTGGGAGTCAATTTCTGCTCGTGGACTTGATGATGTATTCCAGATTCGTCATGTAGAAGTGAATATCGACATGACGGATGTTGGCGATGAACCTGAAAAGAATGAAAAATACGACGGATTCTAATTTCGACCCCGAACCTGCACCGCATTTCAAGAGTCCTATCGGTAGATGGGAACTCTTTTTCTTTCAATGAGGACAACGTGGCAAAAATGCAAAAAGTCCATTGTAATTCTCGCATTGGAAAATGGACGGTGCTTCGTGAAGATGGAGCCGTGATGTGTCATGGGTCCAAACAAAATATTGAAGATTTTTTGGATTGGAAGCAGAACGCCGACGCCGAGACGGAACGAAAGCGAAAAGCAAGAATTCACAGAAGAATGTGCGAACTCTTGAATTGGCTTTACAACAATAAAAAAGGACGGTAAAATCTCTCAAGGCAAAAATACTTTAACCTTGGGAGACGAAGCCGTGCCGAAAAGTCAAAGTGATTACATTCGTGAAGAGTTGGAGCGGGATTTTAATGCACCCGCTGCCGCAATTGTGGCCCGAATCTTAAAGAAGGGGCTGCGATGCAACGTACAGAATGTGTACCTGGGACAGCATATTATCAACATTTTGACTTCTCACCCTGAAGGTCTTTCTGACCGTGACTTGACTGGTAGAATCCTACTGATTCAAGGGGATTCCATCAAGAAGGCTGGTTATACCAGTCGTGCTACCGATTTCTTGACGGTGGTTTGTGAGAAGTTGCATGACATGGTAGAGAAGGGTCATATCGCCAAGAATGGCTTGCAATACAAGCTGCACGGCCTTAATGCCGAACTATACACACGCACAGCATTGGAACTGGCTCTACAGCAAGTTGCCGAGGTTGTTGCCGAGGCGTCTGATCTCGACGTGCTTCGAGAGGCCGTCACTGATTTCGCCAGGGCCAAGGGCATTGCCGACCCGGAATTGTTCCCCGATACGTTGATTCGTCAGCGTCGAGAGTTCATTCAGGCGCAAACCCAATACTTCACTCTGTTTGAGTCGGGTTCAAATGGAAGCAAGTGACTTTTTACAATCCTGGTCCTTGACTCGGTAATCCTTGACTCGGTAAGTCGTCTTTAGCGGCGGGGTAGTTCACATAGATGATGCTGCGTTTGGTCGCCCTCTTAAATATATCGAATATGAAAGACCTGTCGTTGATTGGTCTAAAGTTGTTGAAACGTTAAACATTAAAGATAGAGAGCAATTTATGGTAGAAATAGATTTTCGCAAAACAGGTGTTGATGTAGCAAAAAATATTATTGGAATGAAAATCGAAGATGCAGAACAATATGCTGAACAAAACGGTTTTGTTTTGTATTCAATTCTTGCAACATGTCGATTTAAATCAAACAGAATTCAATATGATTTATAGAATGGGTTGATCACATCAGCCATTCATGGATAGGAGAGAACATGGCCTTAACACAAAATCAAGTTAACGTCTGACAAAAATATTGTCGATATAGAAGTAGATGAATTTTTAGACGACATGAATAAGACTGGTCAAGATCCAATTAGTCAAGGAGTTCCATTGGGGGACAATTGCAATGGTTATATTAAACTGACCACAAAAGCACAGGGATATGATTTAGACAAATCGTAAGGAGATATTATGAGTATGGATTTTTTATTCCCGATAAATTGTCGAAAGGTCGAACCAGGAGAACACTTCACTCTCTAGGTAGGTGGCAAAGATGAGCAACCGAACCGGAGAAAGTGATATGTTCCCTAACAAATTTGCGGGTACTTGCAACAATCCTACTTGCAAATGCAAGGTAGAAGCCCATTCTGGTTTCACTCAGAAAATCAACGGTCGTTGGGCCGTTTGGTGCAAGCAGTGCGTTCCAGTTCGCATTGAAGCTGCGCCCGTTGTCCGTCGTATTCTTACGACTGATGGAAAAATCATTATTCCATATGAGCCACAGAATCTCGATCTGTTACGTTCGATTCCTGGCGCTCGTTGGGAAAAAGACAACCAGTGGTGGAGTGTCAGCCTTGAAATGGCCGACCGTCGCCGTCTTTTGGAAGTCGCCGAGAAAATTGGACTGGAAGTTCCTCCGTCACTTCGTGTCATCGAAGTGACCGAAGAGGCTCAAAATGCCACCAATGCCGGTCTATACCCATTCCAAGTGGAGGGCGTCAACTTCCTTGCCCACAAGGACAAAGCGTTGCTAGGCGACGAAATGGGCCTTGGCAAGACCGTTCAATCGCTCATGGGCATTCCTACTCGTGGTGCCGCTCTCGTCATCTGCCGTGCCGGTTTGAAATATAACTGGTTGGATGAAGTCAACAAGTGGCGTCCTGACTTAAAGCCTGTTGTTCTTAATGGTCGCAAGAGCTTCCGTTGGCCTTCTTCTGGCGAGGTCGTCATCATCAATAACGATATTCTACCAGCAGAGTTCAATACACCTAAGAAGAACAAAGGCGAACAAATGCAAGCCTATTGGGATCGTCTCAAGACGTTCCGCAATGGGTTGAAAGAACGTCATCCTCAAGCTGTCAGTGTCAACCTTATTGTAGATGAGGCCCATGACTACAAGAACCGTGATGCGGCTCGTAGTCGTAAGGTGAAGGAGTTCGCAAAACTCGCTCGTAAGTTGACCGGCTTGACTGGTTCACCTTTGACCAATCGTCCCGAAGATTTGTTTGGCGTATTGGATGTATTGGGTTTGGCAAAAGAAGTGTTCGGAACATGGGAACGATTCCAACTATTGTTCAATGCCTACTCAGATCGGGTCTGGACGGGCAGGGGATACATCAACAAGATTGTATGGGGTAAGCCTCAGCCTATTGTTCCTGAACTTCTACGTCGTTCTATGCTTCGTCGTCGTCGTGCCGATGTATTGCCGGACCTTCCTGCTAAGACCTACACTAATCTGTTGGTCGGGCCGGTCGATCCTACACTTCAGAAGGCATTGGACGAATTGTGGGAAGAATGGGGAACCGCTGTTCAAATTGAAGGTGAACTTCCTCCGTTCGAGAAATTCAGTGAAATTCGTGAAAAGCTGGCCCGCAGCCGGGTCGATGCTATGATCGAATACGTCGAAAACGCTGAGGAACAAGAGGTTCCATTGGTAGTGTTCAGCGCTCACTTGGCTCCGCTCGATGCTCTATTGGGCCGACCGGGTTGGGCAGTGATTACGGGTGTTACTTCGCCGATTAAACGTCAAGAAATTGTTCGTGCTTTCCAAGCCGGACAATTGAAGGGCGTGGGTGTGAGCATTAAGGCTGGTGGTGTTGGGATTAACCTGACTCACGCATGGAAGGCATTGTTTGTTGATTTGGACTGGACTCCTGCCGCTAATTGGCAGGCAGAAGATCGGATTGCTCGTATTGGGCAATTGTCCAACAAAGTCGAAATCATTCGTATGGTGAGCGACCATCCTCTTGACTTGCATATTCAGAACATGCTGGTTGATAAAATCGACACGATCATCAAGGCGATTGATTCGTCTGTTCATGGTGAGAAAGTTGAAGTTAAACCCGGAGTGCAGGGCGAGACAGAAGAAGAGTTCCAGGCTCGCATCAACAAGCTGTTGGAACGTGCTGAAATTGACATTAAGGAACGTAAGGCACGAGCCGAGAGTGATCGCAAATTGGCTGCTAAAGGCAAGGTCAGTGTCATTCATGGTCGAGAAAAGGCTCGACTGACCAAACCAGTATTGTCTCTTACTGCTGAAAGAACCGAAGCCGTTCGTGATTCTTTTAAATACATGCTTTCCATTTGTGATGGGGCGCATACTTGGGATAACCTCGGATTCAACAAGCCTGACGCATCAGTGGCACATTGGCTGCTGTCGGCTGGTCTGGAAACAGATCAGGAGGTTGAAGCAGCATATTACATGCTGACTCGATACCATCGACAGCTTGCTCCGAAGTATCCGGTGCTATTCAAATAGCCGAAACAATAGGGGATGTAAAAATCCCCTATTGTCGTTTTATAGGTCGAACCAAATACAGTTTTCACTCTCTTGGTTTTTAGGGAAAGAACCTTCAACCAAAAGAAAGCAAAGACATGAGCCATCAACAACTTCAAGTTCAGCCCACACGATTTATCAATGCTGAACCTGGCATTTTACCCTCCTTAGAAGGCCCTGTGCCGATTGTGTTATTGTCCTTCGGAGCCGAGGAAGGCCCCATTGAAGATCGAGCCATTGGCATCATAGAGGCTCGACAAATGGTTATGGACATTCTGGAATCGTTGGCTACGATGGGTGATCCGCTTGCTCAGGCCATCGGCAGTCAGTTTTTCTCACATCAAGAATCTTCCGACGATGGAAGCGAGTATGACGATGAATGTTCCGATTGTGAGTAAAAGCATAGTCCGCATGAACGCCGAGAAAGACCCGAACTATTGCCCGTATTGTATGCGGTGTACTGGTTTGGTTCGTATGGAAAAAATAGATGCCTTTCTTTGGGGTTGTAATTGTGGGGCAATTGGCGACGAACGGGATGACGTTGAATGTCCTTCTTGCAAAGGGACGAAGATCAATGCTGGGGCATCTTGTCTTTGTTGTGAGGGAGCGGGAACAATAACCCAATTCAAAGCCGACTCGTTGACTGGAATACGACGAGACTTGAAGCGACGAACGTTCAAGAGAGGCTGGAAGGGCTGGCGACTGAATGGTTAATGAAAAAAACGCAAAAGCCACCAAGATTATGCTCGAACGTATTGTCGAACGCAGTGGGGAGGACCGAGCCAGTGTCTTTTTGGATATTATCATTGACACGATATTCCACAAAGGCGATATAAACATCTGGAGCCAACAACAAGCAATTAACCATATTGCTGAGACATACGGCTTGATATCCCCAGCGTTGACCTATAGAGCAACAGAAGAAGTCCCATTTTGATTTACACCACATTATTTGTGTGGTAGAATCTCTTTGGACGACCGGACAGTGAGGGAATTTGATGAATGGCAACGGACCAAATAGTGAGTTGGCGTATTGGATTGCTGTGCGTGGCATTGCGAAGAAAGCAATGTACGCATTTGGGACCGGCCCGCTATACGACTTCGTTAATGGAACCGTAACTAGAAGCCCCGAATATGGTGAAAAGGTTCGAGTTTATGTGCGAGAACAAGTCGAATACTCAAGTTGGATCGTTTCCAAACAGCGTACGACTTATGTTCTGAGGTATACACGGCACAATTCCAACAGTGCTGTGCAGTCCATGCAGGAAGATGTTCGTCAAGAATCCGATGATTTGTTAAAAGCTAATGTTCCTACTTATTATCGACTCCGTTTCGTTTTGGACCCTACTTTGACCCGAATCAGTGGGGTGAGATTTGTAGTGGCACCTGATTTTGATGACAGTGACAGCGAAGACTATGAATCGCCGATGCGATGGAACCATCCTGATGAAATCGGCGATGCGATGGTCAAATTAGAAGCACAATACAAACAAGCCAAGTTGCCCTTGCCCACAATTGAATTTGTGGCTTTCAATAAAGAACACCAGGAGATACCGAAATGAAAAATCAAATTGATCCGAGTTGGATTTCCTGGGCCGAGCGTCGAGCCAGTCTTCTCAAGGATGGTGGATACATTATCTTTCCGTCTGACGGAGCGCTTTTTCAACTCAACAAAACCAGTAAGACTCTCAATCTGGTTTGCTGTGTTCCATCGTGGCTAGGATCTGAAGTCGAAACTACAAACCGACAGGTCTTCGCCAAGATCAATTATCGGTATCAGAAGCCAGATGAAGTGCCTACCACTCCTGATGCCATTATCGACAAGATATTCTCCAACTTGCAAAAGTATGCGTCGGATATTCCAACGCTGTTACATGGTATTGGTGTTATCTTTGGATTGAAGCGTGAAAACCAGTCCGATGACGAGAAGTTGCTGGACTTGATTGCCAAGAAGGGCAAGAAATTACCTATCAATCCTGTGACAATTCGAGGCGTAGGAAACTTCACTGCTGGTCGTTTATGGATTGGAGTTGATTCTGTGCCGGACACAGCGCATCGCTTCAACCCCGCAGTTCAACGTGGACCACGATGGGAGAAGCCGATCACAATCATTTTGTGGCGTGAAGGACAGGGGCTTAATGTCGATGACCCCAATCGCCCAGCCATGATTGTGGACGAGCCAGACTTCATTCAATTTGTGAATTCATTGAAGGATTCACTGTCCGCACACGTCAAGTTGTGGGGACAAGCTGATCGAGTGAATGAGCATCAAAAAATGTTCGCTTTATTCGACAAGCATGAAGAAGATTCTCGTCTTGAAGTTAAGTTGTATAAAACCAACGACGACTATACCGAGAACACCTTGGTTGGCGAGGCTGAACTTAACTCCAATAAATTCTTTGAGGGTTTGGGGCATCTATTCTCTAATGGAGAATTATTGTGATTGCAGTCACACATTTTCAAATATTTCTGTTTGTTGCTTTGGCAATCTTTCTGATTTTGTCTTATCTCATTTACATGCTAATTAAATGGGATGAACAACCATTGCCTTCCACATTGAAAAATGAAGAAGGCGATTTGCCATTCTCCACTTTGAAAAAAGTAAAAGTTGTTGATTTTTTGGTAGATCCTGATTTTAAGTTGTTGTGCATCTTTGTGTCTTCTGACGCAATTAAATACGATCACTTTGTTTTAGGAAGTGTAACATTTACCGAAACCAGTCAAAATGACAGCCATATAAAGCTCATTCGCTCAGGAACCGGCTTCAGGGTTTACAATCATCCGACCGTCAAAGAGGGGCAGTGGTTGCCATGTCGATAAGAAAGTTCCAAGTTCGAGATTTGGTGATCACCACGGATGTATTTGGCGCACGCACCTTCGTTTTGGTTTCCATCACCGAAACCGGCTATCGTGCTGTTGCCATGAAAGACAAAAAAAGGTATAACCTAACCGACGAGCAAATCGCTTGTAGGGTTGGGGTTATATCAGAAGATAGTCCTTTGCTTGTTGATGAATATGATGCCGAAAAAGGGAAAGATCACTGTCTCCAGCAGGCTCGTGAGTTTCCAGCCGAGGCAGCAAAATGGCGGGCCTTGGCGAACCTCAAACCCGACAACACGCTCCGTCTTGTTCATCGACGCAAAATTTTTCAAGACGCCGTGTTCATCGCAGTAAATTGCAAAAAGCCTCTGTATCCGATTCGAGCCAAGATCAAAGGTCTTGCTCACGACTTTAGGCTTGACGCCATGATCCTTGAAGATTGGTTTACAACCAATCAGAATCAGGGTATAATCGACTGACAAAAGGAAAGGGATCACCCATGATTGAATTTGAGGACGGCTCAACGCTCGCCACCGAAGACTGGTTTCGTATCATGTCCGTCATTAAGCAACGGGCAAAAGAAGGCAAGGTAAAACCCGAAGCGATCAAACAAGGTGGCGTTACCGTGAAGGTTAAGGGTTACGATCCTGTTGCAACTGGCGGCAAGGTTGTGGGTCCAGCGTATGCCAACTACATTGAAGCGACACACAACGGATGGAAACTCCGAGTGTGGCGAAAAGAGGAAGAGGGCGTATACGGCTGCAATTACTACCAGGGCGAAGACGTTCGCTACTTGGAAGTGCCATTTGGTGACGTTAGAGACGAGAACGGCGTATTCAAATATGCCTCCTCAATTATCGACGATATGTGATATGAGCAAAAAATTCGATATGACAATCCGAGGTTGACAATTCGGGACTGAGGCTGGTAGCAATGTCTAAGGTAGCAATGTCTAAGGTATATCACGACAAGCGATTTCCAGTTATTGAATCGCAGGAACGTAATTTCCCTGATGATTTCATGGAAATTGCTGAGTGTGACACCGAAGACCTTGGTGAGATATTTCAACTTACCAATCATAATGACAAAGCATGGTGGTTGAACGAGGGCGTGCGAAAAGTCGGTGACGCTCAATTTCGATCTACTTCGGTTGGTGATGTTGTGGTGCTGTCTGAAGGCACTGCGTATGTTTGTCGCACGTTGGGCTGGTCTGTTATTGGCAAAGTCAATGATGGTCCATTGCCGCTTGTATTCACAACCGGGATGGGAATATTCGATGAAGGACAATAATCACAATCACTCTAAGCCATTGCCTAAATGGACCGAGAAGTTGTTCTTCTTGATTCGCAAGCATTGGCAGTACCATGCTCCCTGTGTGCATATCAACATTCAGACGTTTTTCGACCACGAGAATAAGGTGTGGCAGGTCAAGGCTGCTCCTGTCTATCAAGAGGTCTATGGCGGCGACGATGATGGCAAGAAGGTATGGGCCGGATTCGTTTTTGACATTGGTGACTTCAGCCGAGAAACTGGTGTGTGGGTAGAAGAATTCGCAATTTCTTCGTATTGTCAGGAATGCACAGAACATCCGAAATTGATGGCACGAGGAAAGTTTCAGGGACATCAGTTCTTCTTGCATATTTTCCTGGAACCAGTTGCCGAGACTGAGCCTGTTGAAGTGATTGATACTATTCAACAGCAGATTCGGGATATGCCTGAAACGGATGGAGAATGAATGATGACAGTACAAAATAACGACAATAAATCAATCGACCAACAATTGCATGATGCGTGCTTGATGACGTTCGGCGGGGTTGGTGCGTGTTCGCCGGAAATTTATCAGGCTGCACTTGAGCGAATTGCTTTTGAAACCGGGCGTGTTTTTGACGATCAATTTCGTGAAGATGTGCGAAATATCTTGAAAGACATTCCTTGTCCACTTGATTGAGCAAACAATGCAAGAATCTGATTTAGCAGAAATGTTCGACGAAATGACGACCGATGAATCGGAAGCGTTGTTGCGTGATCGCCTTTGGACGCCAAAGCCTGATTATGTTAAACATTTCTCGCAAACCCTATACACCGACGCCGAATTGGTAGATGCCTTCATCGCCACTACGGATAGGTGGTACATAGACAACGCCAATGCTTTGTGTGGTTGGCAAGATGAGATTCGTATTGAATTGATTCGTTGTCTCAAAGAAAACTATGAAGCCAATTCGGTTCACCAGTTGATTTATGCTGAAATGAAATTCAGCAAAGAATGGACAGGACCAGAAGGCATGTTCCTAGAATACCACCCTGAAAGGATAGCAAGCTGATGTTGTTGTACGCAAGATTGAAAGAGCGATTGACGCAGGCAATGAAAGCCAGCGACACCAATGCCAAGAATGCCGTGCGAGCATTATTGTCGAGGCTACAAACTTCTGGTCAAGAAACCGACGAGGCTGTTATCTCTTCCGTCAAGATGCTCATCAAGCAAAACGAGGAAGAGATCGAGACTCGAAATGGTCGAGTGGCGATGCCAGACGGCAGCATCAAAGAAGTCGCCGTCTCTGGTCAGGAGAATGAGATTGCTCGTATCATTGCCCAAACTTTGGTCTTCAAGGAGTTTCTGCCGGACTTCCTGAGCGTCGAAAGGATCAAAGAAATTCTGACAATGCCTTTGCATCAGACGCAGATCAATGCAGCTAAGAATTCTGGTGCTGCAACTGGTGTAGCTATGAAGATTTTGAAGCCGCATGGCGCTGTTGAAGGCGGCACGGTCAAAGATGTTGTTACTGCCATCTACGGACAATAACATGAAATATCTTCCCGCTGTTGCAACGATTAAGAAATGTGCCTTCCATTAAGAAATGTGCCTTCCATTGGCACATCCCATGAGCGATACCCATGAGCGATACCCCTGAAAACGTCAAAGAAGTAGCCCTGTATGCTTGGGTTGGTGAGGATGAATTGGGTTCTGGCGTTGTCGGACTCAAACAGGCTTGGACACGGGCGGGAGCCGTACCATTGGTTGCTGTGGACCACGCCAAAATGCTGAACGAAGTTATTCAGCAACAGTTGTAAGCACAAACGAACCAGTATGGTAAAACCATACGTCTTTGCAAATTCACATTTGTTGAAGAAATCCTTGCACTCGAACCTGAGAGTGTTGCACCCGAACCGGAGAAGAATTGATGTTTGGAGCATTAGGCAGCATACGGAAGGAAAATGTCCCACACGGAACCAAAGTGGATACATTGCGCACTCCGGGCATTGCCGAGCGTAGCAACGACGCTTTTGTTCTTCAGGGAAAAGATACCAGCAAGCTACATTTGATTGTTGATATGTCCCGCATTGGCGCTGGACTATTCAACGTCAAGATGGAATACACCTACTTCGCTCCGAGGTCGGGTAAAAACTACTTATTTGAATTGGTGTTGATGAAGTGGCCTGATGTACAAACTTTCTTGTGGGCTATCGCTTCATTCCCCATAGAATATCGACCTCAAGCTGAGGCTTTCGCAAAAGAGTGTGGGCTTCGTTTGGCAGATGGCGTTCCCACCATCTTTGATGGCAGTGGCGCACATCAGTTTCCATTGGAAGGCCCTACGGTCTATACTATGGAGAACATTAGTGGGCATCAAGTGTATGGAAACAGTGGTGAGAAGTTGAAGTTGAAGTTGAAGAAGGAAGAACATGCCGCAATTGATGCCATCATTGGTGCCGACCGAGCCAAACTTCATGCTGAAATGAGGGGGCAAGGTTATACTGATGAGCAGATCAAGCGAATCCTGAGTCATTGGGAGTCAGGAAATGAAGCATATGAGGAGGCTCCCGCCGCAGCCGGGGATGGGCAGCATCGTCACAAGAGTCTGAAATAAGGAACACAGCTATGTCCGTCGAGAAGTTTGCCAAAGCCTTTGGTGTTTATCATTGGGACACGTTCGATAATGAAACGATCCTGATTGGTGAATCCGATACGCTCGACGAGGCACGTCAATTCGTCCAAGAGAAATACAAGGGGCGACTCGGCTCTGATGGAGCAGATCGAGTCGATATTGTGGATCAACAGGGCGATATTGTGGATCACTTCTCAACACGCTGAAGGCGGTGTTACATGGTTGACGTTCGGGGATATTTTGCATCCAAAGAAAGAGCAACTAAGTTGCCGCAAGTTCAAGTGAACAAAGACGAATTTGTTCGCCGTCTTATAGAACGAGGCGAGGTTCCAGAGAAGGCTGAACAAATTGCTATGGTTGCCGAGACGTTAGGGAGCCATATCGAAATCAACAACGAAATGGTTGGAATCATCAATGTCTGAAAAGACTGAGTTTGAAAAAATTGGCGTTCATACTATTCGCCCATTCAAGTCGAATGGGCGATGGGTGTTTAAGCACAACAATCAAACATACGATATGGCACCAGCCGGGATTATGGATTCCGTATTGAGTCCATTGGTCATTGGTGCCGACCGACTTATCGCCCTGGGTTGTCAGATGAAAGGCATCCCAAATCCTGAAGCTGGTTTTAACTTGCTGTTTTCGGAAGAATATTTTCCAAATGCAGATGTTAAATTCAACTTCGTGGAAGTCAAGCACAGTGGTTGGATTTATGCTGTCGAGGAATTGAACCTCAAGGGCTTGATGCCCGGCCAATCGGCTTGGATTTGTCCATACATGACGTTCTATTACTCTCAGCCGCCCAAGATTTTGTACTTGAAAGTGGAGTCCTGTGATGGAATTCCTGAGTGATGGTCAGCATCGGCATGGTGGCGAAAAGATGAATTGTTTCTTCTGCACCACGCAGAAGAACAACTGTCAGTTGTTTCGATTGGGAGAAAATCCTTCTCATCCTCCCGAGTATGCAGCACTATATAACCACAGATTTGTCATCTGTCCTGAATGTCATGCAAGAGGATCGGAATTTCTTGCACAGCATTTATTGCACTGGATAAAGGTACAAGAATTCTTGACCGATCACGGTGTTGGACTCCCGGAAATTGAACGACATAAGAAAACCGGGAAGCTGCCTATGTTCAACAAGAGGAAAAAAAGATGAAGTGTTTCGTTCACGTTGGGTTCGATCCTAAGCCTCACGAGGCTGACGACCCCGCTGAAGCAATAAGTTTAGCTGAAAGATATTTGCTTGCAGAAAGCAGGCGAGAGCCTGAAGAGGAACATCTACCTGTCAAATGGAGACGGGATGATTTATATCCAGATAACTTCCTGGATTACACGAAAGACGAATTGGTTTCTCATTTGAGTCAGAAGGGTGAGGTAGTGTTGCAACTCGCCGAGTTTGACTTGGACGGCTTGCCAATTATGGGCGAAATCGTTAACATCTTTACTGCTTCTGAAGAAGAAAAGAACACTCAAGAAGCAGAAGAGGCGTTGGACGTAGTTTCTCCTGAAGGATCAATCAGATTCAAAAAAGCTGTGGCTTTTGGCCTTGCTCGACCAAAAAATACGCCGACTCTTTTGCCTGGCAGGAAAATAAAAAGGAACCCTGCGAAAAAGCGAACCATGAAGCCTGACGGAACTGACGGAAAAAAATCAAGCGACGACTAGGTGAGTAATGACTCAAGTGCTGCCTCTTGTCGCTAGACTTGAGGGAAAGCACAGTAATCCATCCACACAAGGAAAACGTCATGGCTAGTGAAGACTATGAAATCTTCAAAGTCTTGAAGCAAGAACGAATTCGAGAAGGTGCTGACAGACGAGCATCAAATACTGATGACTTTGGTGCTGCCAGTCAATTGGCTGTCCAAGCTGGAATGACCCTCGTGCGACACTCAGAGGTTCATTATCAATTGCGAGGCCAAACTGGTTGGATGCTCAATATTTATCCAGGCAATCAAAGGCTATATCACGACCGCAACCGGCCCAAGCCGCCATTCTTGAAGGTCAAGCCTGACTGGATGCTCACTGATGTTGTTCATGCCGCTATTGCAGCATCGAATAATACAGATTCTTTTGCCGAAGAAATCGAAAAGAAAGTTGTGACCGACGAACAAATCCAAGTTCGTGCGTATTATTTGTGGCAAGCTGTTGGTTGTCCTTGCGGTGACGGCAGTGAATTCTGGTTTCAAGCACAGAAAGATATGCGAGGCCAATTATGGACATAATGTGTTTATCTTTGGACACGGATATGTCTGATGATGAAATCAAAGAATCCATACAGAATATGATCCCAATATGCACCATAAAATCGCAAGGTTTCTGTTTGAGCATCAATGGATACGATGAAGATCATCGTGAGTTGTGGCAAATTCCAGAAGCTCTTGGATTCATGAGGCGGCTCTGTGATTTTGGTTTCTTGTCCGTACTCGAAACTTCGACTACTTGCCCTGATTTAATCAACAAGCAATACAAAGTGGACAATTTGCCCGGCTTTGGCGCACTTGAAGTTTGGATGTGTGCCACAAATAGATTGGAAAAAGGCAAAAACGATATTGATCGAGAGACGATGAATAAATTTCATGAAGCCCTTGGCGTTTCCAATCGACGAGCCGAGGAAATAATGAAAGAACCACCGTATCAAACCGGGATACAAAAATTTGCAAGCCGAACGCAAGTACCAGACGCCCCAATTAAACACCACGGCTACAATAAGGATCGTGGGAAACCCAGGTGATATATGCAATACCGGACAAGGAATCGACAAGATTGTCATGGTAATGGTGGATCAAAATGGAAATTCAACACCCCAGAAAAACTGCTGTCCGAGTCGAAAGCAATTAGCATCACAGGCTGTTTATCCCCATTCAGGGATGGACAGCCATGTTGCATTCAGATGCCCGGCAACCCACATTTTTGGGTTGCAGTTTTTACGACAAAAGATAAACTAGAAGAATCGTGTGCCGACCTTGGCATCACTGATTACACCATCAAACAAGTGACAGATGGAAGAGATTTCATTGAGTCGATTGTTGAAGGCGGCGTAAGGATCATGCTTGATCCTTACGCCGTTAGGAGCGAAAATAAAACTCGTTGGACGGAAATCATACTGGAGCGACCATGAACGAAGCATTCAATTACACCGTGGTCATTCGTGGCCTTGACGGAATCCCTCTCAGGACTACTGCCAAGGGAGCAAAGGCCCTGATGCAATCTTTCCATGAAGAACCCAACATGGAACAACTGCTGCTTGAGGCAGTAGACAGTGGTACGCCATTCAAGAATAAACTTGTTAGCGTTACCGCTCTATTTCCACGTCCAAAAATCAAACAAGCCGTTGTTGTGATGGCTATGGCTGCGTCAGCGTCAGCGTCAGTCGCTCCTAAGAAGGCTGTTCCTAAAACCACCAAAAAGAGGAGTTAAATATGGCAAAAATTACTGTGACATTTGAAGACATTGAAGAAGGCGTAGCTGTAAAGGTTGAATCAGAACCAGCTTTTCCTGGTCCTGCGGCCAGTCAGGAGGAACAAGATGCCCTCACTGATGCCCAACAAATGGGCTTGCGTATGACTAAAATGCTGACTGAAGTAGTGGCGTCCCAACAAGGACTTGAACACGATCACGATCATGACCACGATGAACATTGTCCCCACCATCATCATGCCAGCGAGGTTCCGAGCGACGGGACGCCTGCGGTACAGTCCAACGAATAATGGCAAAATTATTCGTCGTGATGGCGGCACCACTAAATGGTGGTTGGTAATTGATTGTGATCCCAATATTGGTAGGTATTATCGTGAACTATATCGACTGGATAATTACAGCGTGCGGACTATTCAACGTCCCACCTGGGATGCTCATATTTCGGTAATTGCAAACGAAATACCGCCCGATCAAACGAATTGGCGAAAATACGAGGGGCGGCGAATTGAATACGAATATATTCATCAGTCGCAAAGCAATGGAACATACGTTTGGTTGCCTGTTTGGTGCAATGAAGCCCTCGATATGAGGGAAGAATTGGGATTAGCCAGAAACCCGTATCATCCCTTACACTTGACCGTGGGGAACTGCAAAGAGACGACTTGAAAAAGGAAGGGGGCAAGCCTTAGCTCTGTGGTTCGTAAATCTGCGAATCGGCTTTACAAGAAGACCAAAACCAAGGTATAATCCCAGGTCGAGTTGCTGCAAGGCGATGTTCCAGTTGCCCCCAAAGATCAACTTCGTCAAAGCCGCCCCAAAAGCCTAAAAGAAGGGTAAGAAAAATGGAACCAAAATTTGATCGTGTCGGAATTCGTGATTTCAAAGTAACCAATATTGAGTCACATAAAATTACCGATCTGAACAAGACATTTTGCCCCTCTTGTAGTGCTGGTCCGATGGATGGCGTTTCCGGGGCGAATGTTGAGGATGTAAATCCTTACGCTCCTGATGCTCCTACGAAACATTCCGCTGAATCTCGTCGAGTTTTCCCCCAAGATGGGTCGCCGACCATATGTGTCTATTGTGCTGAACTCTTGGTCTTCAAAAAAGTGGATAAGTTATTCACTTTAGCATACCCGACAGAATCACAATTGACATTGTTCAAATCAGATGCCCAGGCTTGGCGATTGATTTCTAAAATTCAAGAGGGTCTGAAATCAGACGCTCAGGAAGGGAGACTAAGAGGAGACAAAAGATATGCAAAATCAAAGCCCAAACGATTCTGATCCAATGCCGCTGCCAATGCCGAGGCTTTTTTCCACAAGCACGATCATCACAACTTTGTTTTTGGCAGTATTGGCAACGTGGTGTTTTTCTCGATCCAATTGGATTGGCGGAAGCATTGATGTGTTGTTGATAGTTTTGAACATCACAATGTCTCTGATTCACTACAGAGCGATGACTAGGCTTGTGCGACGACAGCATGACTTACTTGCCATTCAGAAATTCCTCACGACACCCGTGTTTGTCGAAGATGGAAATTCTATGATCCTTACTTTCACCACGCTTTCTGATCGGCTCATGGATGAAATGAAAAAGATTGCTGAGGAAGCCAGCCAACCAACAACAAAAGCGAATAAAAAGTGAACGCAGATGAATTGAACGCTCTCTATCAAGAAAGCTGTGATCTGATCCTTCCTTACATTCGACTTGAAGAGTCGAATGCGGCAAAACCACGTCCTGACCCACGTCCTGACCCACGTCCTGACCCTACAAAGGCACTAGAATCACTTAAAAAGGGACTAGAGGGGCTTGAGACGGTCTTAGAGGGCAATGCCTCAAACTGGCCTGCTCGATGGATGCTGGGCAAAGCCAAACAAGCTCTGGGACTTCACGAAGAAGCCTATACAGCATTCCTTACGGCCCATCGCAATGTATTAACGAATCAAAACGTCATGCGTGAATTGGCGTTGGAATGTCTCCAAACCAAACGCTTCAAGCAAGCTGTTCATTATTGTCATGTGGCAATGGAATTTGACCCTGACGATTATTCTCTATGGCCCAATATGGCCGTTGCTCAATTGTTTAACGGCAGCATTGATGAGGCTGAGACTTGGGCCAACAGGTCGCTCGTGAAGATTCCAGGAGATGAACCTGCGTTGAATGTTTTGAAGATCGTTGCTGAAATCAGGGAAGGTAAGCGTGGCGTCCCTACTGATTTCACACTTATGGAGAACGGAGACTGAAGCATAGACTTTCTTAAACGATTTGCTTGGATATTGTTCAAAGATTTGTTGCTGCCTGCGGCACTTGGCACACTTATTTGGCTGTGGATGTTATTCCTACTGCGAAGTCCCTCTCAGTCGTTCTACTACGCTTTACGCATTGACGGGAAACTTACTCTTTCCGAATTACCAAATTGTATATTTGGTGCGCTGATTGGTTGGAATATAACTGAGGTCGTTAAAATCTGGAGAAACAGACGTGAGCGAAAATTGGAAACTCCACGATCTAGTAGTGGTGAAGCAACAACCCAAGATGCAGCCTTTCGTGCAGATCGAGGGATTGATAGCAGTAATCACGGAGATTGATGGCGACTACGCCACGATCTGTGAATTGCAACTCTCAGGTAGAGCCGAAGGCGGCAGTGGAGCAGTTGAACTTGCTTGTCTGGAGAAGCCCACTAAGGTCAGTGGTCCAATGCGAGCAGCTTATGCTGTCTACAAACAAGATGTCATTAAATATTACACCACGACAGGGGAACCCGAAGATACTGAAGAAGCAAAGAAACGACGAAGACGGGCGCTGAAAATAATTGCTGAAAAATACAGCATTGAACCCAAGTCGCTGCATAAAATACTCAAAGACCTAGATGCAGCAGAAGTGATTCAATACTATTGGAAGAGAACAAATCACGCACCAAGTTGCTCATGATTCATGTTTTCATAGTCTTGGCTTTGATTTGTTTTGTTTGGGTAATAGTTTTCACGATCATTTTTAACGAGCGTTCCAAACGATCTCAAAAAGAAATTGACGATTACAACTTGAAAATTAAAAATGAAAAACATATTCGATCAAGTCTGGAGGAATGATCTCGTCGGCCAAGGGTATTATTTCTTGGACGTTGGGATTGTAGACTCGAAGACTCTTCGACAACGCATGTTTGAAGTCAAAGAAAAATTGAGCGACTTCATGCCGTTTGGTTTCCGGTCAATGGCTCGATTCGATCAGCAAGAAACCACACGATACCACCAAGATGGTGGTCCTGATCTCAATATTCTGATGCTTGGATATGAAGCATCCAAGGTCAAGAGTAGACTCTTCATTGCGGATCATGTGTGCGCCGCCAATGACATTAGAGAGATTCCACCAATTAAGGTGACGCCGCAATACATCATCACCGAAGCTCTGTTTGGCTGGGATGAATTACTGGACTTCTATACCAGCGAATTACCTCAGCCTCAAGAGGGACATTCATATATCCTTCTTGTCAATAACTCCAAAGAACTAGGAGTATTACATAAGGCTATTGTCGAGAAAAATCCAGATGAGCGAAGGATCATTAACTCCATCATGCTGCTAGTGGGCGAAGATGAAGTCAGCAATGAACAACAGCAAGACTTCCTCACTACCGACAAGATCAGCGAGCAATACCATGCTGGGAAACAGGTCCGATGATATTTTTAATGTGTTGTTTGTGTTGTACTCTTTATGTTTTCATTGATCTTTTTTTGCCCTTTTTTCTTGCGAGGAACTTGAATCGGAAGAAGCGAGCAATACCATGCTGGGAAACAGGCATAGAGGTTTTCGGGTCATTCGAGAAGACTCAGTATTGATCGCAAGCAACTCAATATCATCCATTGATGTTGAGTCTGCTCTCCGCAGAGTGTTGAAGTGCATAAATGGCAAATGCTCCCAACGACGTGTTGAGCATCCAGATCAGCACTCAATTCAGTCCACCATTAAAGAGAATGTGGGGCTTTGTTCCTTTTATGGGGCATTGCCAACCATCAAAGGGCAGACATCACGGCTCGCCATTGCGTGGTGGACCGATGATAATGCAATCAAGCATCTCAGAGTTTTTGGCGACCGCATTCATTGCACTGAGCAGCATGTTGAAGTGCCTCGTTTGTATTCTCTTGGAGGCGATTCCTACCATGTCATCTACCCTACTAATTATCCTAATCATTGTTTGCATTGTCAGCGTCAAATCAAAAAGGGAGAGGGAACGTGGCATAAAAATGAGAAGGAAATTGACATGATGGAGATCGAACCAATAATTGCTTATTTCTTGTGCCTTACTTGCCAATACGAAAAAGACACAGGATTCAAGCCCGGATTTAACAGACTGTTAAATAAAACTATCTCCAAATCTTAAACCACAGTTGGTTGGACTTTGAAACTCGTTGTATCCTGAATTGTTCAGCCCTACATGCTCGATTAAGCTGGGTGCGGCATAATAGCAATCTAATCCCTGATGCAAGAAGAACTCTCCTAATACGGCATCAATGGCAAACCATTCAGTGTCGAGTTTGGGTGCGGTTGAAAATAATTCGACCGACTTGCGCTGCATGAGTATGCACTGACACCCCCAAGTGTTCCAGCCTCGATTGATCCTTGCCCAGCCGTGATGTCTTCTAAGCCACGGCCATGTTTCGACATAGGCGTTGGGAGTATAAGCAGATATAAATCCTATCTGCTTTCTAATAGACGTGCATAATCCCACAATATGTTTCTTGGCATCTGGCGAACATAAGATGTCATCTTCTACAAACATATACCACGGCTCCTTGCTTGTTTTCAGCACCCGTTCCATGTTGATCTTCCATTGTTGGCAATTGCCAATTTGTGTCTTATTGTGAAATATTTCAACATTGTCATGTCTCCCTATGATCGCTCCGGGATCAGCGGATATATTGATTTTTTGATCAAAACCACTCGTCCTTAATGACGAAATGGTATTGTCAATAGTCGGCACAGGCCGAGTTCCGGTGATTACAGTGATCGCTATCATTTGAGTTCCTCCTGGATATATAAGAGTAGGCTATTGCCTGAAGACAAGGAGGTTTATGCGTCACTGGATTTTAGCTTTGTTTGTATTTTATATTGCAGGTTGCCTGCCTACGGGACAATCGCAATATGACCCGGTTGATTGGAATTCTCAGGCACAGCCGAACCCGGAAACACATGAAGTACCGGCTACACTACAAGCCCTATTGAAACTGCACAATGAGCAACGTGAACTTAAAGGGCGTCCCGGTTTTCAACTTGATCCATATCTTTGCCAATATGCTCAAAATCACTCAGATTGGATGGCGAAGAAGAATAACCTAAAGCACTCAGACATTGGTGCGTTAATGGGCAAGTATTCAACAGCAGGCGAGAATATCGCCTGGAATCAAAAAACAGAATCCGAAGTGGTAGATGCGTGGATGCACTCGTCGGGCCACAGAGCGAATATTATGAACCGAGCATACACCAAAGTTGGCTTTGGTGTATCGTACAACAGTAAAGGTGAGCCATATTGGTGTACATGCTTTGGTGGCTAATGCGGGGACAGTGATGAAAATCGCTGGCTTTTTTATTTGGTTATTCTGAATGCAACTTGATATTTGCCATGACAGAGAGTTTGAGCTAAACGATTCTGTTCATTTAGGAATTCATTAAATGCTTTGAATTCATGCTGTTCATAGTCCATGACGTTAATCATTTCATCAAACAAAATTATCGTGCCAGGAATAATTCGGTCCTTCAATGCAGTCAAAACATATTTGGCAGAAGAATACACATCACAATCAATGTGTATAAAAGAAGCAAAGCCGGGATGATTCAGCAAGAAATCGGGAAGAACTTCATTAAACCAACCAGGGACAATAACGATTCCCTTGTCCTGAAAATCAGGCGAATATCCACCAATATTGAAGCTGCCCTCTCCAAGTGTTCCCCACGCTTCTGGCAATCCCTTAAAAGAATCGAACCCATAAATTGGACTAGAAATAATGCCGCATTTTCTCATGGCACCAATCAGTCGTCGAATGCTATTTCCCTGCCAAACTCCAAATTCCATAAATAAGCCGCCACGAACAACTGCGGGCAACAACCTTTGAGCCATTTCATCTACAAGCCCAACATGATCGCCAGCTATTCTTGGACTGGCTTCAATATTTTCTAATGTTATATTCATGGTGTATATACCTTATGCAATTATTGAACTTCAAACAGTGGATATGCGAATCTGCCGACTTTCCAGAGTCAACCGATCTCGCATCGTTTATTGAACACGCAATTACCGTTTGCATCAGAACTCATCAGGAAATGTTCGCACAGGCACACAGCCAAAAGCAAAAAGACCTTATGAATGAAATAATTGCCCTCTCTGAGTTGCTTCAACATATTCAAAAGAGTATGGAGGAGCAAATCCCTTTTGAGCCTATCAATACAGATAAATTTCAAGGGCGACCGGCAATATCGTTAACAAAAAACCAGTTGCAGCACAAATACCCCAAGTTGCCATCTGTTCTTCAGGTTCTTCGTACCATTGGTGGCAATCCAGCTATCGACAAACCTACATCTCAAGCTCTTTCCGATAGAATCGAATCTCTTTTTCGGGCGTGGAAATCTGCTTTACAGCAAACCTGAAATACGGTAGAATCTAGTTCAAGGAACCGATCACATGGGGTGGAAATGGTGGACCAAAACATATTTTTCGGTGTTTTTTAGCCGAAGGAAGTGGCCCGAGAACATGTGGTTTTCTCCGTTTTTTGCATTCCTTGAAGTATTGATGGTCATTGGTTGTTTCGACAGCAAAAGTCGATTCCATCAAAGTCCAATTTTATATGTCGCAATGTTTTCCCTTGCTGTTGCATTTACGACATTGGGAATGATCCAAGCGTCTTACACCCACAGAATGCAAAACCGTTTTCATGCGGATCTGAGACGCCGTGGTGCGGCCTACATTGAGGCCGAACGTAAAGAGCGAATAAATCAGTTGCCTAAACAGGAAGAACCAACGGTCAGTCCTTGGTTTTTAGGTTGCTGGGAAAACATTTGAACAAGGGTGAATAATGCCAGCGGAATCCAGTAATACCAAAGGATATGGACTCGTTTTGGTCCCACAACCGCCACTCGTTAGAACCATTTTCTTTGCCGAAGGTGGCAAGCGACAATTAGCGTTTCCGTATACGATGTTCGGGCTGTTTTATTTCAGAACTCCCGATTACAAATATCACCTGAAGCGTTTGCATGTCATTTTCGGACAGAAACCCTTCACTGGCACCGACCTGACTGAAGAGTTCTTCGGGTTGCCGCTTCGTAATCACGACGGCGCATTTGCCACCTGCTTTTACCAATGGGACACAGAGCAGACTGCCGAGAAGTTTGCCGAAAAGATCATCGGTCAATACTGGATGAGTCCCTACGCCGAATACAACGATTGGGCGTCATGGTGGACTACTCGGTACGCTGCTCTCAACCCGGATTTCCTCAAGCGGTGGCAGGAAGCTACCGACAAGAAGGATTACGCCTTCATCATGAACGAGCCGCTGCTAAAAGCAGACCATCACGTCAACCTTGGTAAATTGCTCGAAGCCAACAAGAGCCACTATGCAGAAGGTGGCATTGAAGTTGTTACGCTCTTTCCCAAACTGGATTTAATCAAGAAAATTGAAGAGGCTGCATAAAAAACTTTTTTTCTATGGAGAACGTGTAATGGAACTTAAAACCATCGCAGTCATTTCCAGACATCTTGAAACGTATTGAATCCATAGACGGATTCGGTGTTGTTCAGATACAGTATCAAACACTTGTCGTTTTCACGACAAGATATGCAATTTCCAAATCCCGAAATGCAAAGAACATTTCTGGAGGCGTTCTTTGGTGGCAACAAGGATATTCTTGATCTGCCAACCACATTGTCATATGTTGTTCAATTTGCCAAATTTGTGATTTTCGATGTCCAAAATAACTGAATTCAAATTTACTGGAAGAACACCAACATCTGGAAGAACACCATCATCAAAGATGGAGAAAGGGAGGGAAAATATGCACGATCTGAGTCATGAATACGATGACGAATGCGAATGCTGTCAGCCAGGGTTGATAGACTTGAAGACTGGCAAGCAGATGGAGAAAGACCATCCGGTTATGATCGCCGTGCTTAAAGCATGGAAAGAAAGAACAACTTTCGCAGAACGTCGAGCCACCAGCCGAGTGTGGATGGGACAATCAACTAATCCAACTGAAATCAGAATCATGGAGAAGGTTGGCGGCATGATTCAAGAGGTCATCAAAGAGATCGAAGAATGAAACCTCAAAAATTCACTCGAACCATTGATGACGACAACGCCCCTGAACGACTTCGGGGATTGGTTATGCTTGCGGTATTGACTGAAACACGATTGGAGTTTCAAGTTGATTTACCCAATGAACTCACCAATCAAGAAATTGCCTATCTCAGGTGGTTCACTGGTGAAATAGTGGACGAGATGAAGACTAAGTTGCCGCCTGATACATTTGGAGAAGCCAGATATGGAAACAAAATTCATAGAAGTGACGAACAACAACCAGAATTGGGGTAAGTTTTTGTTATTTCGTTTTGACAACGAATGGCAATATGAATCTGCACTCAGTGGTCGTTCATTACTCAATGAAGTTGGTTGGACCGAAGACAACATCTTCTTATTGGACCTACAAACTGGTGAGGGCGCTCGATTTAGACCGGGTGGACTCGCCAGTACCGATTTGGATAAACACAAAATATGGTGCTGTCCAATGTACGAGCCGTTCCTAAACTGGCTCTACAAACAAGACCTAACAGATTTCAGCAAATTGCCTGATTCACTTAATTTGCCTGACGCCGAGTTTCAATACAGAGGATACAGAAGGGAAGGTAAATGAATCAGCCTAATCTACACCATGAAGGCCCGCTCACTGTTGAACTCGTCAGTGGACTCATGAATAAAGCCAAATTAGCAATGGACGAAATCATTGCTTTTGAACCTCCTGACGAAGATATTGAATGGGTTATTTGCAAAGGCAATTGGGCCAAGCAACTGCAATATGCAGGCATTCGTTGTGCTGCCATCCTCACAAAGCTGGAGATGAATATCGAACATCGTCTTAAAGAGGACCATAAGTGCATTGATATTACTTTGTGTATTCTTCGAGACTACGAGGCAGCTAAGGCAAAGAACTGGACGTTGGCTGAATAACTGGACTACGCTGACGAAATGGAAGATCATGATCCTTCCTATGAGGATGGTCGGCATTTTGAGGAAATCAAGTAGATTTTACAGTTCTTGCAATGCGTGGTATAATCAGAAATCATGAGTAAAATTCGACTCGATATTGGACGCCCAACACCTATGCCCGGTCGCTATCGCCCTGATTATTGGGTGGTGCGACAAGAGGGCAATCTCATTGTTCGCTACAATAACGAGCTTAATCGTTTTGGATGGCCTCGGCTGAAGACCATAGCCGAGAAAGCCCTCAAGGAATGCGACCTATGGGACTCACATGGTACGCATCGAGCCGAAATTGGCAATTTGGACGGTGTTCTCTATATCGCCTTCCCCATCAAAGACCCTGCTGGTAATGTCAATGTCTGTATTGAAACACAGGTTGGATTTGAAACAGGATTGGGGGTCAAACTGTCTGACCTTGCGGAATACGACTTAATCAGTGACGGACAACACAAACATGGCATCAACTAAAGTCGATAACTTTTGCCCGATATGCAAAAAAGAAATACAGCCAGGATTGACGATCTATATCACCAAGGTCAACTTGACCGATAATGGTCGCACTGGTTCTGGTGATGGCGGCATACCTTTTGGAGGCATATATAAGCCAACGCCAGAAGGAAAACTCCGCATCAAATATCTTGGCAATTCCACACCACGAGTATGCGTTCATCAGGAATGCTATGAATCAAAAATAGAATCCATCCTCTTTGGAAAAAAGAAGAAATGAGACACACAGAACTATTATCGCCTGAAGCCCAAGAAGAATTCGGCAATGCACTGGAAAGTGTGTTCAACGGAATTCTCAAAAGATCACACGAAGAACGAGAACAGACTGAGCCTTGGAAGAATCTTTTCACAGCTTCCGAACAAGGGCTGCGTGGCATCCTCAGCGAAGCCAATAGTCAGATGGTGCGTGTGACTATTGACACTACTGATATTATCCAAAAGAAGTTCGGCATTCGGTGTTCTAACAAGTTGCATGGGTTGATTAAAGCCCTGCCATTTGTCATGAACAAATTGGGCGATGCCATTCACGACGAACAAGGCTTGTCATGTTGTAGCGATAAAGCACGACAAGTTTACTACGATGAGGTCTTGGCTGAGATCAAACATCTGTTGAAAGAACAGAGAAAAAACAAGGAAATTCAACCATGAAGTACATCGAAGGCGATCTCTTTGACCATGTCCCTACTGAAGACGATGAAGTAGTCATCATAGCCCATGTTTGCAATGACATTGGCGCATGGGGTGCTGGTTTCGTCGTGCCTTTGGGTCGCAAATATCCTTCGGCCAGACAGTCATTCATTGATATGACTGAGAGGAACCTTGGCGAAGTGATGTTCGTTCCTCAAGCTGACAAGATCGTTGTCGCCAATATGATCGGGCAGGAAGGCACCGGCCCTAAATTCGAGGGCGACAAAATGATTCCTCCTATTCGATATGAGGCATTGAAGAAGTGCCTACATCACGTTCACGCTATGGCAAAAGGGTTTCAGCAGCAAGGTAAGAAGGTCCGCATCGCTTGTCCCATGTTCGGTGCTGGTCTTGCTGGTGGTGATTGGGACACGATTTCCCAAATGATATTTTTGATCTGGTCTGAACAAGGGATTGAGACTAACATCTATTATCTCCCTCAATTCCTTCCACCGGGGTTCACACCCCCAGGAGCAGATGATGGCAAGCAAGAAGTCGCCACTTGAGTTGTCGCCCGAAGAAATGTCTACATATGTCGGCACGGTAAAAGATGCTGTTCAATTATTTTTGAATGAATCAGGCGTCGGGAGTAAATTCTCCGACCTTGTGGCATTCATGAACACACGATTTCGCACTGCTGATGAGCAAATGTTCAAAGAATGGACCGAGAAGGAATTCCCAGGTCAGTTCACTTACACTCACACTCACACAGCAACTTACGATGGTGGCGAAGATGTGGTGGATTAAACCTTCTGACCTTGGAGAGAAGACCAAAACTGGATATTCAAGAACAAAGTTTGCCACGTCTGTAGTTTCCATAATGGAGTCCACGGATGAATGATATGAATGATATTGAAGATGTACTAAGGAATGCCAAAGTGGTATTTGGTCTTGAGAAGCAAGGCCATATCCCAACCATTAGCAGGCTACTCGCCGAAGGAAAAAAGTGGGATGAGATTGGAGAGGTAATTGGCTGGTGTTCAATTACAGCACGAGAACACTATGAGCAATACCTTCACCGATCAGATGCCATTCAAACAATCTGGTTTGAAAATGAAGTCTGTCCTCTACTCGCAAGAGCAGTTGAAATGTTGAGGAAATTCGGCAATAAGCCAGAGACTCCAGTTTGGGATCGCAATGATATTTCCAGCTTCATTTATCATGCCGAGAAACACCTGTTGTCATCACCAAAAAACATTCATCCTATTTTGAAGTCTCCAGAAGATGTCTAATACAAAAGAGCAAAGATTGGCATTCGCCGTCAGTTGTCTTAAATTGGCTCGAAAAGAGATCAAGGATCATGGACGTGAGTTCATGAAGCCAGACGAAGATGTTTTTGACTCTGCCCTCCAATACGGTGGCTCCATCAGTCCAAAATTGACGAAGGCCGAAGTCATTGACGCTGACCAACTGAACCATCAACGTCGGGATTGAATCCTCTCATGGACCACTCTACGACGGGATTGAAAAAGATTACTTTAATCCACTGGAGTTGCTATGAGTAATTTAATGTACAAAGGGATTGAATGCGTCTTCAGCGAGAAAGCCGAGGCAATACTTTCATCTGATGATCTCAAGATTTTTTTGCTAGATTCATTTTTTACCTACGAACCCATTGATTCAATAAGATGGGTTAACGTCAAAGAAGCAACAGATGACGAGCAATTGCCAATGTATCGCATTAGCAATAATGCCAATCAATCATTGTTATTGTGGCCCACACTAAATGGCAGTGATCTCTTGCTCGCCGTTGACTCTGTTGAGGACAGACCAGATTTGGGGTGGATTAAAAACAAAAATTGACTATAATTGCAGTGGTGTTTTAACCCCTTTTAGGAGAAGAAAATGCAAGAAGAAGTAAAGCCTAATACCACCAAAGAAATGAAATCAAATCTCGGTGGCTCTCCCAACGTCGTATTTAGTTTCGACACCACTGGAAGTATGAACCCCTGTATTCAACAGGTGCGACAAAAACTGCGTGATCTCATCGAAATGATGACTGCCGATATTCCCGGCCTCAAGATTGGTCTAATCGCCCACGGCGATTATTGTGATGGCGACAATGCCATTGCATTCCTCGATCTAACTGATGATCTCGAAAAGATCATGACCTTCATTAACACTACACCCAATACTAGCGGTGGCGATCCTCCTGAATGCTACGAATACGCTCTCCAGACGGCAAGGAAAATGTCTTGGCCCAAGGAAGGTGGCAGCGTAGTGCTTATTGGTGACGATGAACCGCACGAAGTAAATCCCAATAATATCAATTGGCGGGATGAACTGCGTCAGATGCTTGAACTCAATGTCAAAGTATTTCCGATGCAGTGTCTATTCAGTAACCTTCGTGTCAATGCCAATGAGTTTTGGGAAGAAGTTTCTCAAATCAGCGGAACGCCACTGTTAATGCTTGAATCCTTTGGCGATAGCGCCAATACGCTTGAAGCTGTATCATATGCTGCATCTGGTGGCGCTGCATATGATACCTACAAAGGCAAATTCGCATCAGAAGTTTCAAGTGGCATGAGAAGTTGCGCAACTAGCAATCTTGTGGACAATCAGTCCAAGCTGGAAACGTATGCCAATAGTCCGAAAGGGTAAAGGTCGTGAAAGAACAGGTTGAAGAAACGCTCAGAGAGGAAAATCCGAACGCATTGTTCCTTGATGGTTTCGATGAAGCCATTATCGGGATTGCCAGACGAGCAAACCTCGCCGTCGTCGCCTACAGTGAATTGACCTGCATTGATATTCTCATGCAGTAACAAAAAATGACCGAAGACGAAGCCTGGGATTACTTTGGACACAATATCCAAGGGGCCTGGGTGGGCGAACACACGCCAGTTCTCATCAGCTAACCCAACTTCACTTTAAGCCGAAAAGCCACTCACGAGTGGCTTTTTATTTACAGTCATTTATTTTCATGGTAAAATCCCAATTGATCGAACCAAAATGACAATTGGCTCTCTAGGCGGGTGTGAAAGAAATGCAATCACCACCACAATCAGGCGAAATATGGGTGAATATCCATACTAGCAAAAAGGCGACCATTCAGTCAATTGAGGAAGCGAGAGGCGGGTTGGTTGTCGTATATGACCAACCTGAATGGAAAAAACAGCGATGCGACATCGTGACATTCAATGTCCATTGGAAACGATTCAAATCAGCCAGTAAATGGTTTTTGGGAGCATTGCAATGATAACGATTGTTTTAGATGCCCATCGAATCCCTGATGGAACTGAAGTTCGCAAGCTGACAGGTCAGAAAGTCTATGTCTTACAGAGACAACTCAAGATTTACATGCCCGGCGAAAGAAAAGATGTCAATTTCGACGGATTCGTGTTTCTCACGTCGGATCGTTCAATCAATGGCTACCCGGACACAAACAAATTTGCCATAGACCTGCCTGACGAAGACGCTGTTGAATTTGTGGAAAAACTCCTGACGCCCATTCCGTATTGAAAGACGCACAATGAAACGCAGCAAACCATTCATCGACGATCATGCAGAAGAACCACCTGAAGTGGATTTGGCACAACTTCGTCAACTTACCGAGCAAGCCATTCAACGTGGCAAGTGGAAAGAAGAAAAACGACTGGTTGACATTAAGGTCGAAGACGAACGAAAGGTCAAGCGTGACCAGTTGTTCGCTGCCGCCGTATTGTCTGATTTTCCTGATAAGTGTGAGAAGGAAGCGGGACGAGGCCGATCTCACGCCATCATCATGGGGCTGAAATACAGTCGAGATTATGTCTACCAAGGCAATAATTTCAACTCTATTCATGTTGAGTTGCTTACAGGCCCCGGAGCAATCGTTTGGAACTACCTGCAAGAAGCTGGACTCAAACCTTCGATTGAGTATTGGCATGACGGCATGGGCATGGAAAGCGGCTTCAACATTCTCGTTCACTGGTAAGGACCATCGTATGTGCATGACTCAACGTGTTGTTTCTGAGAAGCCAGTCTCATTGGTGCCGCAGGATGCTTTCAAAGTATTCTCCCGCACCAAAGATGGGCAGCTTCAGTCTGTCTTCGTGCCGACCTTCAAAGTGGGATTGATATATCCACCGAATGAGCGAATTCGAGTGGACACTGAGGATGCCACGTTCTTCGCTTTTGAGAACTTCAAAAATGCAATATCCATTGCACGGCAGGGACGCAAGCGATGGAATATGGTCAATGGTGATTTGATCGTATTGCCTGTCACAATGAACGAAATTGTCGCAACAGGCAAATACTTCGTCCGCAGCGAAGACGTTCAGTGCTTGGATGGGTTTTACCCGGCTTTAGAGTCCAAGGAAATCATCGTCCACGACACTGAAGAAAACCGCAACGCTTTCTACGACGCTGTATTGTCTCAGTGGTTGGGATTACAAAAATACAGCATGTCCAAGATCGAGAAGGAAGCATTTGCCGCTCGCATACCGCATTTGGCTAAGGCCGCATTTGGCTAAGGCCACAAAGTAATGGACAAAATACAAAAGCTGAAAGAACTCTTGGCCGACATTCGCATTAAACACGGCGTTGATTATGCCATTTTGCACAAATATGGCAAAACCCGTGTGATGTGCGACAAGATTTGGGAGCAATCAATAAAGGAACAGGCGGCAATTGTCGATTTGGAGATTTTTGATTGGCATTTCTACAACTAGGTCGAACCATTCAGGATATTTCCTCTCTAGGTGTTTGTGGCGAACATCCTCAAACATGGAGACAAAATAATGTGTAACACCAGAGGCATTTGTGATGAATGTGGCATCGAATGCGATTCTGTCACAGAAGACCAAGGCATCGGCCCTTATGAGTATTGGGGCAGTCGTGGTGTTCACCACGATTATGTTAAAGTTTCTCCATGTTGCGGCGCTGAAGTTGTAGAAGGTGGCAATACACTGGTTCGCATCAGCGACCATACTGCCCGACGTGACCACAAAAGCGGCGGCATCAGAAAGGGCGACCACTATCGACTCGTTGTGACTCGTTGCTGGCGTCATCATGGTCCGCACTGGATTAGCACTCGCAAGATCAAGAAGGACGCTCCACCCGTTCAATTCTTTGGCAAGTTCAAGTTCCTGAAAGGCGTCTCCAATGAGGAATAGGTCGAACCAAAACATAAATTTGATCTCTAGGTCTTTGTAAGAGCAAATGACAAAAAGCACAACGAGGGTTGAATAATGGGCATGTTTTCATGGCTTTGTAAAGGTTGCGGACACGAACTAAAAGATGGAGAACACGTTCGCCTCAATAGTTCTGTTGGCACCTATGACGGATATGGTCGTGCTGGTGGGTTTGAATACAGTGGCAGTTACGAAAATCCCACTGCTTGGCATGTCCGTTGTTACAAAAATGCAACTACAGAGCAAAAGCGAAATGACGACTCAAGCAGAAACGCCCCAAACCAAGGGTTTGGCATCGCTGCTCTCGAAAACAAAAAAGAATACAATCCAGAAGCAAAGACGACCTTCTCTCCTGTTCTATTGGTAGATCACTACGACGGTAAGGCAGAGAAAACCACCAGACAAGAATGGTACGTCGTCGATGGCGTCTTGGTCAACCAGAGTCACTACGAATCGTTGTGTGAAGTTGCCAATGGTGAGGGCGGCATAACTGAATCTATGTTCAACGAACGACCTGATGACTGGTACAATTCAACCACCAGAGAAGAACAAATCGCTTTTTACGAGCTAATCGAGCAAACAGTCGAAGCCCATATTGGCATGAAGCGACCTCGCACTGATGCCACCATATTCGACAGCTTTGAGGAAGCAAAGAGAGTCGTCGAATCATTGATTCCATCATTACCCAACCCTGATTGGGGATATGAACTGGCGATCTATGGGATACAAGAAAAAATTCAGGGATTGTATTACAAATACAACAAAATCCCAGGATTTGACATGGTGGATATTCCCGGTCAGTTTTATCCGCATGGAAAACCCAAGGTTGACTTCGTTTTCAACGGTCAATTTGAAGAAGAAATAGCATTCATTCATGGTCGTCCAGCCGCCGCAGGCGTCAAGTCATATTGAATTGGACAGAACCCGAACCAACAAAGGAACCTGAACATGGGATGCCGATGTGATTACATGGAACCCAATGCACGAGAAGTCGAAAGCAAACGGGTTTGTCAATTACTCAAATATCTCTTTGCAGCCGCCGAAATTACGGTTTCTGCTTTTGTGTCTGAAAGAATCGAAAACGGGGCAAAGGAATACTACGGCAATACCACCAGTCTGGATGCCGACACAGAATTGCTCTGCCAGTTGCTTCGGACGCTTCCAGATGACAAGGTGGCGACTGTTGTTTATGATGGTCGTAATCCTGAAGCTCGCAAGCTGGCTGATTGGTGGGATCATCACCAAACCGCTGACGCCAAACGTGAGGTCGAGGAAGAACATCGTCGCAACAATGAATTTCTTCGGGCGCAAGCCCTCAGTAAATTGACTCCCACCGAAATCGAAGCCTTGAGAATTAAATGAGCGACAAGATAATCATCCCTTGTGATTTCCGTCATCCTCATGGAACTTATTGTTCTGATGAAGATTTATGTGAAAAAGGACAAGTATTGATTTACGGAGAAATGGGCGGCAGACCTCCAGAAACAATCACTTGTCCTAAATGTAATGGTCTTGGAAAGATTGAAGTCGCCAGATCGGAAATTGAAAGTCAGATTTCTGATCTGATTGATGAACGAGATGTAATCAACAGTGAAATCAAACGATTCAGAAGGCATCTGAAAGAATGAGACTCGTCATTGATATAAATGGGATTTTGTGGCAAATTGACAAGTGGGGACACTATGTTGTTTATCATGATTCTGCTCCCGCTGAAGCTGTCGTAATCAAAGCGGATTTCGACGGCTTTACCGCCTCGTCAGCAGAATATGCAACTGCTTTTGGAATAAGGAACTATAACATGCGTGTGTCAACACAATCAACAACATATGAACTCACCGTCACTGAACTCACCAGCCTAATGGCAAAAGAATTGAATGTTGGTGAAGATCGAATCACCCTTCGATTCAAGACCCGTGAAGTCGGCGACGACCGATTTGGACCAACCAGCCAAGAAACATATGCTGTAGAAGTTATTGTTTCTGGGCCTCCAACCCAAGGATGAACAGCCTGACTCCACCATGCCCGATATGTGAACAATGCGTAGATGGCGGAATGACGCTAGTTCGTCATCTCTACGAGAAGCACTTCTACACCCATGAAGAAGCAAACAGCATAGTGGATGACCTATATGCTACCCTCGTTGACAAAAGGAGAATAGGCGTGCCACCTGCCGCACCAAGAGAATTCACAGTGTTGTACGAAAACCTAACTGGCAATCAGTGCGAAGAACTGAAGGCACGAGTTAGAGACAAAGAGAAGGAACACACCTGGGGAACCTATGGTCCTAACCGGGATGAAGACCTTCAGAAATACACCATTGATAAACTCTCCACTCAACATCTGGAGAATATCCTCATCACCCAGCCACAAATTCCCAATGAACTGGCGGCTGCAATTCTCATGCTACTCAAGAAACGATATGGTGTTTTATGAAAGTATATGGCATTTTTCCAACTTCTGTTGATGAGATTCCTGACGAGGAATTTTTCGCCATCCTATATCCAGAAAGCACGACAATTCCGGGCGATGAGCGATCCAGAACTAATCCTGGTCATGGCTATCCCGAACACACTGTCAGAAATTGGAGTATAGAAGTTCATGCCACAAGAGAAAAGTGGGAAGCTGAGATCGTTAGGTTGGAAACAAATAAAACAAAATACAAAGCGATTCGTGCCATTCCTGCCAAAATAACCACAACCTTAACAGTGAATGTGAAATGAAATGAACATACTTGAGAAAAGTTTAGCATCAGTTCAAGCCGAGTTTGAACCAATATTTTGGTGTCACACAGATGCAGAAACTATTCTCAAGTTTGCTGAGGAAAGCGCCTGCGGTCGTCTGAATTTTGAATATGAAATCGAAAACATCAGAGAATTTATATCGAACCAAGCTGCGCTCGCAGCAGTGGTGGCAATAATGCGTATTGACTTTGAAAACAATGTTGAGCAGGCCATTTCGGAATCGCTTGAGTATAGAATTCCTGACCATAGGCAGATCAATGTCAAAATAACAAGAGACGAGGCTTTGTCTTACGTTGGAAATACCCAAATACAAATCCAAAACATGACCAATGGCGCAGGAACTATTGTTGATGTTTTCACAATGCGCCAAACCTTGGATCAAATCTCCGGGCCTGAATATCTTGATGTAAAGCCATTTGTCGCAAGACGTGTCACTACATCGTTTGATGTAAGAGAAATCCAATGAGAAAGAACGCATCAGGATTTGCCGCCCTATTGGTCATTTGGGGATGCTGCACGGTCGGCGCACACACGAAATGGCAACTAGGACTTGCTGCATTTTTTATTGCAGCCGGTGTCATGTTATATGCGAGAGAAAAATGAAAAAGAAACGCAAAGAGTTCAAGCGTGGCACCGTCGTCGTGTTTGAACCCAAGAACTTCAACCCGGAGTATTGGGACAATCTCTCCGAGGAAGATCGGCTCGAATACTACAGCGCACTTGGTTATGGTAGTCCTAAACCCAAGTTCTTTGTCTATTTGACTAAGATCAGAAATGCTCCCGGACATTGCGTTCTTGTGTCGCTCGACGACCAAACTATTGAAACTATGAGACACGATAACGACTTCCGAGAAGTCGCAGAAGAGGAATTCTAAAATGCACGATTTTTGGCAATTCCACGGTTGGCTTTTCATCTTGACAATGTTCTTCTTTCCAAGACTGACAATGCTATTCGCCACCACCGTTGGCGGTGGATTCTTGTATTGGGTGGGCTGGTTGATAGTACCACGTTTTACCGTGGCCATCCTTGCCACCATTCTGTTCTACGAACACAATGTCACTCTGCTGATATTCACATGGTTGTGGGCATTGGGCGGTGAAACCGGAGAAAAGACCGTCATTAGCGGTTCAACAGGCAGCACCAAAACGCAAGACTCCCAGACTCCGAGTCACAAGAGTCGGTCATGATCGTTTTACAGCGACCTAAAATCAGGGTATAATCACTTACTATGAGCAATAATCAGGTCGTATGTCAGAACCGCAAAGCCCGATTCGAGCATGAAGTCCTCGATACGCTTGAAGCGGGCATTGTCCTTAAAGGAACCGAGATTAAATCGGTCAGGCAGCACCACGTCTCCCTTGATGGTGCATTCGCCATTGTCACCAATGGTGAAGTGACTTTGGTAAATTGCAACATCGAACCTTACAAGCAGGGCAATGTTCACAATCACGAACCCAAGCGACAACGCCGCTTGCTTCTGAATAAATCTGAGATCGCCAAGTTCGCCGAACAAGCCAAGATCAAAGGCTTCACCCTCGTCCCACTCTCAATGTATATAAAGAACGGCAAGGCCAAAGTTGAACTGGCGGTCTGCCGTGGCAAACAACTTCACGACAAGCGACAGGCCATCAAGGACCGTGATGTTGCACGAGATTCGAGGCAGCAAGATTGCTATTGAACGATGAACGATGAACGATGAACGAAGAAAGAAGAAAGAAGAAAGAAAAAGAAATGACATTCATATTCTCACCAGCCCCTCAAGCCGACTTGATTGTTGCTGAGTTGCCATTTGAAGACACGCTATCTCAGATCACCAACGAAGACAATTACATTGACATTACACTCATTGGGAAACCATATCGAGTAAATGTCGGCGCTTCCCGACTGAGAATCATCAAGAAAAGTCCTGTTTGTGCGTGTTGTGGCAACTGGATGCTCCCTAGATCTGGACGCTCAGGCAACCAAAGAGTCAGGGGAACTCCGCTATCACATCAACTTCTACGCCGCCACAGGCGTTAAAGGACAGGATCATCAACATATGATCCTGTTCACCAGGGACCATATCGTTCCTAAATTCAAAGGTGGTGATGAAACAGAAGAGAATTCACAAACTCTCTGCTTCAATTGCAATACACTCAAAGACTCGACCGAATTAGACCTGGAACACATGAGGAGGGCACTATTCCCGGCCTATCGTGCATACCAGTCGTCCAAAGCACTCAACCTCGCCAAAGATCGTCTGCACTTGCCCTACGTTCGATTGGAGAAGGCTCGCCGTGCCGTCGAAAACATCACCCAAGCCCTCGCCATAGTCACCGACCACCGGGCTGAAGGAATGAAGGACAGACGAGATAAGAGTGCAGAAAGAGTCGATGAATTGCTCTCTTATATCACAGATGTTGAACTTCAGTCTCAGTTGACTGGAGTTGTCCCTGAAAAGGCTCAGTTGACTGGAGTTGTCCCTGAAAAGGCGAATGAATGAAAACATTAAGTATTGTTCTTTTGTTGTTTCTGGTTGGTTGTGCCAATAATTTGGATCGCAACGACCCATCTGTTGTTGCGACCAACAAGGCAAATCTTTCTAGCGGTGGAGAAACAGTTGGAACTTTACCTGATGGACGTAAGGTCATCAGGTATTCCATTCACACGGGAACTACATAGAAAGAACAAGAAAATGCTATTTATTTTTCTTGATGTCGATGGAGTGTTGAATACCGTAAAATCTTCAAGGATTTTTGGGCGTCAATACATTGATGATTCCCTGGTTCGCATTGTGGTTTCTATCATAAAAGCCACAGCCGCAAAAATCATTCTTTCTTCTAATTGGAGATTGAATCCATCCGATGTAAATTTAGTCAAAACTGCATTGTCTCGACACGGACTGGATATTTTTGATTTCACTCCTGTTCTTGAGCCAACTGGTGACGACGAATTTGTTTTTCGGAGCAAAGAGATTCAATCATGGATAGATGCCAATGATTCGATTCATAGGTTTGCTATTATTGACGATGATCCCAGAGCAAATATTGATGGGTCTTTCTTTCAAACAGATGAGAGAATTGGATTGACCGGGGAGACGGCTTCATTAGTGATTGCTCACTTAAAAAGCATTTGAGTGGTGTAAATAATCACATGCAAACTTTTTCTGAATGGCTCCTATCCGAAAATAATCTCAACTCCCTTAGTCCCCAAAAGGAAATTGGCAAAGGTGGTTTTGCTACGGTGTACGCCACACAAAATCCAAATATCGTGATGCGTGTGGAGAGAAAGGTAGATCACAATTCATGTGAAAAATTCATGAATAGACCCGAAGTTCAGGCGACAGGTGGAGTTGTAAAAATTCTAGGAACAAACAATCAAATTACCTACAAGGAAAGAGTTGACACCAATTGGTCCCAATATTTGGCGAATAAATACAAAAAGATTTTGGAGGGTATGTATGACATACCAAAATTGCTTCAAATGATGCCTTATGGGATAGAAACCGCACAGAAGCACGGAGAAACCGCCGCTTTTTTACAGTTGGCATTAGAGGCGTTCCGTCAAAAAAATGCAATAATTGGTTTTTTACAGACCTTTCGTGAAGCCGAAGGTTTAATCAAAGCAATCAACATGGGATTGCCCTTTGATGATCTGCACTCAGATAATTTAGGGATAAACAATCAAGGAAAACTTGTTGTCATTGATTGTTAAAGAACAAAAATGCGGTCAATTCATGATAGTTGGGAAGTCACCCAGGATAAGCCCAGCCCCTACGAACCTGTCAAATTCGTGCAGGAAAACCTGATTCCACTGCGGACACCCAAAGAATTCGTCAAATACATCAACAAATACCAACCTCAAGCCGTTCATCGCTACGACGAAAATTACAAAATGCCCGGCAGATATACCTCTGCTGAGGTAATCAATGGTGTGGTTTGGGTAATTTTTACACCAGAAAAACTTGGCGATAAGTATTGGGTGAGTCTTGCCTAAATAGAGCATGTTGAAATTCAAGACATGGCTAGAAACAGAAATAAATGATCCCGCCCAAGCACAGAAAGGCGTCGGATACTATCTGCGACTAGCTGGACTGCAACAAGGTATTGCCAAGCACCCAGATGCCTACAAGATACTTGAACAGGCTTACAAACAATTACAAGCCCAAGGCAATCCAGAAGCCCATAACGCCTATATCAAGCTGCACGGCTACCTCGACAGACAACAGGGCGGCAGACACTTCAACAACTTCTTTACGGACGTTACACAAGGCAAGGAAGCATACGTCCCGCACTCTGAATTTCAGCCAGTTCTGGATATGTCCCAGCAACAAGATTGGATGAAAGCACGAGAACAATATCACGGCAACTTCGATAAGCACATCAAGACCAGCATCCCGACGTTCGGAGAACTACAGGACAAGAAAGGTCATGCTTTATCGACTGCCTTCAAAGACCAAGAACTTGATATGCTCGACATTGGTGGCTCCGAAGGATCGTTCGCCAGAACCATCAGCCATATGAGCAATGGTCAAATAAAGACTGAAGTGCTTGATCCTAATGATGCCATGCACGATTTCTATCACAGTAAAGGTCAAACCCCAGGCAGCACATACAACAAAGCTGCATTTATGAAGGGCTGGATCAATGATGACGGCTCCAAAACGCCAGAACTCAATAGCCAAACAACTGATAAGCGATATGATGTCATTCATGAGTCGATGGCATTTCAGTTCATGAGTAGCCAACGTGATGCTCAAGTCGCCGAAGTCAAAGCCCTACTCAAACCAACTGGTATGTTCTTGACTGAACAAAAGTTGAAAAACAACAATTGGGATGCCAACGAGAAGTTCAAAGATGAGAATCATAAGAACCTCTATTACAGCAGTGAAGCATTGAAGCAAAAAGAAAAAGTCGTTGCGTTCGCCGCTGAAAAGAAGCCACAATTTGCCCAAAATCAAGACGAAGAAGAAGCGGTCGGAATGGTGAATAACATGGTTCACCATGATGAATATGAACAAACGCTTGCCAAACACTTCCAAATCGTGTATCAATATTGGGATAGCGGAAACTTCAAGGGCTACGCAGCCAGCAATCAGCCCGACATGGTGACGAAGTTCCTGCACGCTCTTGGAAACGTCAGTAGTAAATTCTCAAACGTCCCACTGCCTCGAAGAATAACGGTTGGAGAAACCACAATGCCATCCTTCAGAGAATGGAAGAAACAACACAGTGTCGAAGATGTGTCCAGCGGAATCCTTCCACACCGAGACAAATTGGAGAAAATGACGGCCCACGAGATCAAAAAGCTGTACGGCGATAAACTTGTCCATGCTGCCCGCAAACTCGATATGGACCTCACCGACGAGGATGTTGACGAAATCATCGACAAGGCGTCTGGCGTCGAAGAGATCGAGCCGCACGACAGCCACTACAATCTGCACACCTAACGGCTATCCTGATAGCCATTAAGCCCAAAAACGCCCATAACAGGTAGAATCACTCAACAAGAAAAGGCTACCATGTCTGAAAGAATGACCCGTCAAGAAGTTGTCGCACTGATGCAGTCCAGTCGAGATGAGAAAGAATGGAACGACAACTGTGATGCCGTCAAGAAACAGGGCGGCTATCCAGGCTTCTGGTTTGAAGCCATCATGCTTTCGGGACTTGCAGACAAGGTTCGCAAAAGCTGGATGTCAACCGCCGTCCGTGGCAATCTCACTGAATTGATGCCAGAAGTCCAAGGCAGCATCAAAGTCATGGAATTGCTCCCGCCCGACGAACAAGAAATTGCCGAAATCCGTAAACAACAAGCAGAACGAGCCAACAATGGATAAGGGAATGGACATTTCGCCCCGTCAACCTTGGACCCATGAGCAAATCCAAGAATTGCTCCCCAAGCTAAAAGCGAAAATCGCCGAACAAGAAGTTGAAGACCCGAACATTCGCCCACTGCCACCTATGACAGTAGAGGAATGTAAGGAATACTTCTTCCGACTGACCAACGCTGCCGAAACCAGACCTTTGACCGGCGACGAATGTTGTATATGGGGACAACTATTGTCTGTCTTTCAACAAGCGGTCAGAGCCGAAACCCTTGGCAAAAAAGGTCGATACTTCTGTCTTAGCGAAGCAGATATTAACCGGATGATGGACAAGGATGAATAGTCATGACCCTGAAAGAACGCTGGGCTTTATGCGACCGTATATCCATCATCTTGGGCGCTCGAAAGGACCGTGTTTATTCTGCGCTGTCCACCTTTCAAAATGAAAATTTGGTGGAACCTGTTCTGAACAACAATCCTCAAGCAATGCAGACTGCGAAAGAAATTCTTGAAAAGTATTCTGTAGTAGATTCTGCTAAAACCATTTCCACGGTTATACAAACAACTACTGTTGTTGTGGAACGACCGCCACAAAACGAATTTGAAGCCAGAGTCAATGACCATAAAATTATGCTTTGGGCCATCAGAACGATAGGTGATCCAATCCGAGCTTCAGAAGCATTCGAGGGCGTCATAAAAGCGCTGAACCCACAATGATCTGGACCAAAATTCAATTTCGTCGTGTCATCAATGATGCCAATGTATCTAGTTGGATAAATTGGGTAGAGGTCGGCACCTTCGCTTCAGAAGAAGATGCAATGAAGGCTTTGACTCAAAAATTCGAGTGTAAATTTTTTGATGTTTCATTCGACCAAATTGGAGTTTACCAATCGGTCAATCCAATTGATCGAAATTTTCAATTTCGCTTTTGTCCCGCTCCTGAAAAAATTCAAAGTGAAATCGCCTGGAAAGTTGAACCAAGTCCTTGGAAAGTAGGACTCAATGAAGCGTAAAGTCTATTGCCCGTGGTCAGGCTGCGGCAGACCCAATGGCGCTGCTCCACCCTGCCCTGTCAAATGTAAAAACTGCGGACACGGCACATACGAGAAGCCATACACACTAACAAACTTCGACAAGGTTTGCCCCCTATGCAAACACTGTCTGTCGTGTGGACGAATCAGCAAGAAAGAACATGACAAAACCAGCCAAAATTAAGCCCTTTGTCGAGGGACTGAATATCTCCGCACTGCTGTCTCCTGAAACGGAAGAAAAGACAGAAGCAAAGAAGAAAGTACGTCCAGAATGGCAATATGACTTTGAAAACGAAATCCTTGATGCCCAAGAAGGCTGGATTTACTCGAAAAGAAAAAACAATAGAAAAGGAAATAAACTCCGCAAGTTCTACGAACGCCTGTATGGCGGTCGGGGTCGAGACGAAGGCATCACGTTCTGGAAACCAAAGATCAACGATTTGGCGTATTGTGAGGCCAAGCGATGGATGGCAGTTCAACACCATCACAAACAACATACCAAGATCATAGGTGCGTTCAAAGAAGTAACCGATAATGCACCATTCTGCTGCATTCGCAATACAGAAGAAGCTCCAGGTTTTGCTTGGATTGTTTTTCACAAGTCTGATAGACATGATCCCGGAGTCTCATGGGAATGGTGGGAACTCAGCTACGAAAAGAAAAACAAGCAACTAGAACGTCCCGATTGTAAACTCCGACAGGACATTGGTGACGCATGGTTCGCCTACGAAGAACGCTCTCAACAACTTCGAGAACGAGCAGCACACTTCCAAAAGCTGTTCATGTTGGCACTCGAAAAGCGTTACCAAGACGAATTCTATCGGACTAACCGATATGGAAGTGTCAAAAGAAAACTCATCATCAATGGCCGGGAATATCTTATCGGCGCAGTTGATGGACGAACATTTGGCGTCATTGTCTACCCTGAAGAAACAACTGTCGAAATCGTTGAACCTGGACCAATTCCGAAGAAAGCCAAAGAATGATCGCAAACTTTCTCAAAAAGGCCGATGGCTACCTGAAGTTCATTGTAATCTTAGGTACATTTATTTATTTGCTAGAGCTAACAACTGGAGCCAAAAATACAGTGGTTTCAAATCCTTTCTTTTTGTATGCAGAAAGGGTAATAGCAGTCATTTTCACCATCGAATATATCCTTCGTTGGCTTGACGATGCACATGACGGCTATAATTGGCACTATCCGCACTCACCATTGGGTATTGTTGATTTGATTTCCATATTGCCCTTCTGGTGTGGATTCTTTGTGCCAGTAAATTGGTTGCATTTCATTAGAACATTTCGAGTCTTCAGGCTTTTGAAATTCTTCCGATATTCTCGCAGCTTACAACTTGTGGCACTTGGCTTCTATCGAGCAACACCAGCATTGAAACCATTGGTGTTCTCCCAATTCATTATTGGACTGTTCTGTACAGTAGCGATATTTGAAGTCGAATCAGAGGCACAACCCGATAAATTCAGCACTCTGTTCGATGCTGCATACTTCACGATGGTTACTGTCGCAACCGTTGGATACGGCGATTTAAGCCCCATCACGCCATCGGGGCGAATCATCGCCATGTTCACCTTCGTGACCGCACTGGCAGTGTTTGCAGGCATCCTGGGCGTCCTGGGATCGAGCTTCTTCAAAGTCATGGAAGAAGAGATCGACCCCAATATTGACCCTCTTAATGAATTTCACAAAGAAAAACAACGACAACTCGTTCGTTGGAAATAATCAATGAAAATTCACGAAAGATATTGGTCGTACTCTGAACAGGTTGCACTGCCAGAAATCACAAAGAATCGCAGATTCCTTTGGTGGACGTGGACTGAAACGTATCGCTTCACAAAAGACAAATACAACTCCAAAGCCGCCCTCTTGGAAGAGGTCAACAAATTTATCGAAGAAAATGATATTGTTGACATCATTTCATTCAAAAATACTGCCAGGATGATAACAATTCTTGATTATGACTATGAATACGAAGAACGACGTGGCGGCATTGAACTTGTTTATAAAAAGTAACAACGTCCTTTGGGAAATTCGTAGAACCTTAGTCTAAATAAAGGCATGAGGTTCTACGAATTCCACCAAATTGTCAAATCAGCAAACCCGCCAGCACTCAAGCTGCAATGGGAATACAATGCTGATACGTTCCAATCCTGGTTTATGTCGGAAGTTACTAAAGAAATTGCCAAAGATTTGGAATCCTGGAAAGATGAAAATCCAAACGAACTCCCGTTCCAAGGACTCTTTCCCGCTGAAAATGATGAACCAATCACCCGAAGAGTCATTCCCTTCACCGCCGATCCAGTCGCAGTAAGTATTTTGGATAAAATCCAACATGCTGGACTCAATATCGACTTCAAAACCGGCACTGTAACCAATGGGCAACGTGCTACTCGATTGGGTAAATTAGTTCTAAACAAGAACTCGCCATTCTCAACAGAAGAAAAGACTTGGTGGAACCATAGCGGTGAACCAATCCCAGAACTTCAAAGAACTCAAAGCACTCACCAATATGCAATAGTTGTATCACGCAATCCTATTGATATTGCCCGCATGTCTGACCATGATGGTTGGACTTCATGTCATGCACCAAGTCGTGAATACTTTCAATGTGCTATATCTGACGCTAAAGGCGGCGGGGCAATAGCATATGTCGCTAAAAAGGCTGATTTAGCTGGTATCGACTTGCAAGAACCAGAAATATTCTCAGATAAACGACGTGGAGTTAGTGGAGTAAACCCCATCTCCAGAGTGAGATTGCGTAAATTCGTCCACAAAGAAGATGGATATGATCTCGCAGTCCCAGAAGATCGTACTTATGGTAAAGAATTCCCCGGTCTAACCGATAGCGTTAGAGATTGGGCGTTGCAGTCCCAACAAGTTGTCCTCAAAGGACAACGACCTAGCATGGATGAATTCAAACTCATGGGTGGAAGCTATCAAGATACTCAAGGAAGTGATTTATTCAATTACTTCTTCAATGATGATCTCGATTCCGGTGATGCCGAATATGGCGGTGACGGCGATGGACAAGGCATGTTTGCCCAATACGAGGAAGAAGTCGAAATAATTGAAAAAGAATTCAGAAATTCATTCACCATCTGCTCGTTCTATGCCTCTGTAGAAGAATCCGAGGGTGCGCCCTATGTCTCCTACAGCGGCACTGTATACATCAAAATCCCCGAAGAATTGCTTTTGCCATTGCCAAAAGAAACAGATGTATGGGGTCCAAAGTCCAAAGGATGGCAGATCAGAAAAGAATTGGAAAAATGGGCCAAAGATAACGAAATCTATAACGTCAATGAAGTTGAATACGACGATGAAGGTCTGCGTATCGAAATTCATGATGATAGCGGCACGAACCCAGATGATTTCAGAAGTTTCTGTGAAAATACACTCAAAGATATTGATGAAAAGAAAGATGAACTTCAAGCCAGCCTATATCACAAGTTGGTAGAAATGGGATTGGCCACAGCAAATAAAGTCTCTCAGATCAACAATGATCTGGACAATGAGAACGCACATGCCTTCCAACACTTTGAATGGCAAGGTAAAAGCCCTGAAGTCTCAATATCCCTCAAAGAGCCAATGAGCCTGCCAGCACCACCACAAACTAACGCTGGCTTCCAACATGAATATTGGCAAGATCAATTCAAACAGTCCGTCATGCAACAAATCAATGCTTGGGCCGATAGAGTTGTCACCATCCAGAAACAACAACCATCACTCTTTCCAGATATGGAGCAGGATCATAAGCGACCATTTGAACTCCATATTAAACCTGAGATCGAACTCAAACCGAAAGACTCATGGAAAAAGGGAGAACCCGGTCAACCATTGTTCATGTTTATGAAACTGAACTTCGAGACGTTCTCAAATGACGAGCATGTCGAAGATGCAATCAACTTTGCCAAGTTCCTGGATAAGAACTTCCCCAAATTTGAGAGCATGATCTATCAGATATACATGAAATGGATCAACAATTGGGGCAAACCACAGCCCTCAGCACAACCAGCCCCAATGCAACACGCCCCAAATCCGGCTCCGACACAACCAGAACAACCTCCGACAACCAATCCTGCACAACCAATTAGCGATTTGCCAAATGCAGCTAAAGGGGAGGAGAGAGTCACGTCCCGCACACACGGATGAAATCGTTGATTTAACAAGTTTTACTCCAAATATACAACAGTCTGTTCAAGAGACAAAACCTCAGACAAAATCTCAGACAAAGGAACTTCATCATGAAAACATTTAAACAATTTTTGCAAGAGATGCCAATGAGCTTAAATTTTGCTGGCAATAATTGGAATGATTTAGAACAAAATGCGAAAGCGGGACAAGCAACAGGTCGTTTCGACGCTTCTTCTACAAGAATGTTACATTCTGATAAAGCTAAAGCAAAAATCATAAGAAGATTTGAAGATGTTCCTTATAATTTTAATGTTTATTTTGTCAATAGTAAGCGAGGTTGTACAAGTGCTAAAATTGATAAATCACAAATGGAATTGTATTATCCGCAAATGGGCATAACTCCAAATGAAGCTCCGATCATTGATGGAAAAATAAATGTGTTTATTTGTAGTTGGGAAAACGATCCTCCAACAGCCTGGATGATTGCTCATAGATTTGGTCATGCTAATAACGAATTAACTCAATCCTTATACAAAATAATGCACCAATATGGAAAAAACATACAAGGAATTAGAAGTGGATATCCAGAGTTTGACATAGTGTCACGATATGGAACTATGAAATCTGCAACAACTGGAAAACTAGGTGCCAATGACGAACCTCTTTACGAAATTATCGCACAATTTATTATGACTGGAAAAGTTACATTTAAAACCTCTCCAAATTCAACAATAGACTCACAAATAAAAAATATTGAATCTATTTGTAATATTACAATTGAAAACGTTATGAAAGATGCACGCCAATATGTTTATTTTTTATTCTAAGGAAATAAGTGGCTATAAGAAGATCTAAGACAGAACCAACACCAGTCAAGTTGGAAGAAACGTTTGGAGAGCTTACCGTCCACCAACGACTTGAAATATCTTGTCGTATCCACTTGACTCTCGCCAAGACAGCCAGTAAACTCAACCGAGATTCACCAAACCCCGTTTCTATGAAAGGAACAACCAGTGAAGAATCTACTCGTTTTGGGCATCTTCGCCATCGCAGCAATCGCTTTCTCCGCATCTAGCGCAGAGGCACGTTGTTGCAAAGTTCGCTGTTGCAAGCCTGCGGTTGCTTGCTGTGTCGTCGCTCCTGTTGTAGTCTGTCAGCCTGCCCCCGCCTGTGAGTCGAACTGCTGCCACCGTCCAGTCAGGAACTTGATTCACCGAGTCAAGAACCGCCGTTGCTGTGTTGTCGCAACTTGTTGCAACACCACAGGACCACCAGTGGTTGCACCAGCAGAACCCAAGACCGTTGTTATGCCAGCACCGGCATCCAACTAATCTTGAATTGAAGATGGTTGAAAAGCCAGCAAGGTAATACTTGCTGGCTTTTTTCGTATTGACAAGTAAACCTTTTTCACATAACTTGAGACTTGTGCAATACCTCAAACCGAGTAAAGCCGGATGACCGAAGAAAATTTAACTGAGCCGCCACAATAGGCAATATCTCTGCGTCTAATATCACAAAACGCACAAACACAAAACAACAAATTTCACTACTTTACGCCCCGATTCACAAGATTGGATACCACCACAGATACACGCTCACTTGTTGCATCAGGCTCAAAATGCACCGATGTCCCATAATGGTTCCCGCCACCTACCATATAGACAATCTTGACATATGTGCTGTTCGACTTGACCTCAATAACCGGCAATGATCCTACCTTGGCACCTAACTTCCTGCCCGGACCCTCACCCGTTACAAAATCCTTCCCAATTGCCGATGACCATCCAGGTGATGAATCAGCCTGCAACAATGAACGATACGCCGGAATCGTGTCAGCACCACCAGTAACCATTAACTCAAGTAATGCCGCAAACTTTCGTGGCTTGTTCGTGTAAGAACCCTCTGCCGCTGACTTCATGTTGTCCAATAAATAAGCACGCTTATCTGCCGCTTCATATAAAGGATTAGTCAACATGTCCCTCATGTTCTTCAATACCTTGCGACTCGCACCCAATGCACTTAATGCCCTCACAGAACTCAAATGACGAACCTGTACCTGAGTCTCAGTCACCGCCTTCAAACTAAACCCAACGTCCCCACGCATCCCAGGTAAATACTTCTCGCATCCAATACGTAAATCCGCCGTGTCTGACTTCAAACGAGCCGATTGACCGTCCGTACCTCCAGTAAACTCAATCGAATCCACCACACACTGACGAACTAATGCCATCGCCTTGCTGTGTATCAAATTCCCCATGCCAGTCTTGCCAGTCGCATGTTGCTTAATGAACTCCACAACCAATCGACCTAAATTCGACCCCACCTTGCTACTAATCACACCACCTAATCGTGCTTGCTCCGTCATCGCCCATGCTAAATCCTTCTGACCAACAACCTTTAACCTGAACGTCGTTACCAAAAAGGCAAATACCTCAACCTCAAACAATAATCCCATCTCCTTCCCAACCAACTGAGGAATCGAACGTGTCCCAGCATTCATACCCTTCGCAAATGTCGTAGTGTCCTTCGCATTCCATCCCATTCCCATTCCATTAGCCGCAACAATAGCAGCTTTCCCCTTCCAACCCTTTTCTGTAACCTCGCCCAATATAGCCCCAGAATGCACCACAGATGACGCTAATGCCATAGGAGTCTCCACATTAGCCCTGACCGGGGAAACAGCCATAGAAGGCGTCACAGGAGCTACAGACGCCATAGAACTGATGGATACAGAAACATATCCCTCAGATGGACGAATAGATGAAGAAATACGACCCATAAGCTGCTGAACCCATGCAGCAACCTCAGTCATCCCGCCCTCAGAGGCCCCAAGCCATTCCTTGAAATGGTTAAGAAATGTGCCTTCCATTGGCACCGTTGGCACCACCTTGAAACTATTCATACTTTATCTTCCCTTATTGAAAATTCGCTGCTTTGTGGCATTATGCCTCCTTTGCATTTGTGCGTGTTGATCCTGCTTAGCATAATCCTCTCTACTTCTAGGGCCACGGTCTTCGTTGCCCATATCTCTCGCAACTTGACGACGTGCTTGATCCTGTTTGTCAAAATCAGCATCCGAAACAGCATTCCTGTCAGACATCTGCTTGTCGTTGTATCCATCATTGTTGCCATTCAGATAATCATTGGGATCAGCAGTATCATTATTTGGATATAACCTACCTTTAGGAAGTGCGCCGCTAGAATCCACTTCCGGTGACTCCATCCCAGGAACAGGTTCCCCAATGTGTGAACCCCAGAACCTATCACCAGAACCATAGGTCGGCTTGTCCACCCTTGGTTGTGACACATTTTTACCCCACGCTGGTTGTGTGTCGCCATTCGTGTTCATCACATCATTTTTACCTTGATTTACTTTATTCCAAGGCTCTATATCCTTCATTAACTTATCATTAGCACGAACCTCCGCAGGAGTCATTTCACGACCATTCATGAACTTTCCAGTAGGAGTAGCTTCAGGAGTAGCTTCAGGAGTAGTATCGGTAGGAACAGGACTAGAATTGTCAGGAGTTGTTATCCCCAAATCCGACTGAAGTGATTGCAACTCAGGCTGAGGAATCACCCCAACACTTGCAATACTATCAAATGCAGACTGCATAGAATTCACACCAGCACCTACACCAGCACCTATCGCCGCTCCTAAAGCAACCATAAATGCCGCCTTGCCTATCGCTAACTTGTTCTCCGATGCAAATTTTCCAATAGATGACATTGATGACTTAATCATGTTGCCACCCTTCACCGTCTTGCCCGCTGCCTTGCCAGCCATATTCCCAATAGCACCGCCAACCTTGTCAGAGACTCCATTGTCCCACCATTGCTTGCCCTGCTTTGCCTTACTCGTTGCGTAATCCTCAGCACCGCCTATCTTCTTGCCTGCCCAATTGCCAGCCTGTGATACCCTGTCTCCAAACCAACCCTCATGTAAATCACGTTCGTTAGCATAACTCGCAAAACTTAAATTCCATGAATTCTGCATACTAGATGGTGTCCAAAGTTTAGCATTCGGATTCCTCTTCTGCTGTCCAGGTAACCAAAGATTAGATTGTTGTGCAGCTTGAGGTTGTGCAGCTTGAGGTTGTACAGCTTGAGGTTGTACAGCTTGAGGTTGTACAGCTTGAGGTTGTGCAGCTTGAGGTTGTGCAGCTTGAGGTTGTGCAGCTTGAGGTTGTGCAGCTTGAGGTTGTGCAGCTTGAGGTTGTGCAGCTTGAGGTTGTGCAGCCGCCTGCTTTCCATCCCAACCCATCTTGTTAGCTGCCTTGTCAAAGCCAGCACTAGCTGCCTTATTGAGAGGCTTCCTAACAAAATATAAAAGTGCAGCCATAGGCATCGCAGCAGGTCCACCTACCACCCCAGATGCCATCAATGCAGTTGCTAACATCGGATCAATGCCTAACTTCTGAGAAAATTGACCAGCAGCCTGACGTGACTTGTTGATAGCCTCCATAGCCTTAGTTGCATATTGAGCATACTGACCGTCGCCAGTTGTGTCATTCTTCGATTGATCGTAATTCTTCTTGAATCCCTGACTCATAGAATCAAAGAAACCCTCATCAATCAAATACTCCTCAAACGTCATCATGCGTAAATTTTCACGAACACAATTAGGCACCGTCCGAGAACCCTTGCTTTTTGTCCCAATCATCTCGTAACCCTTCCAACAAGGATTTTTACTGTTTTTCATATTGTCTCCTTAAAAATCAAATAAACTACCCTGGTTGGCAGCAATACGACGCTTACGAGCCTTTTTGCCACCCTGAGCCATACCACCATGAATCAAAAAAGGGTTCTGCCGCAATTTCAAAACAAGTAAACCATTGACTTTACAACAGATAAAATGAATGGTATAACTCAAATTCATTGATGACATGGAGAACAAGGTTTTCGTTTCAGGTAATTCTTCCTAACTGTAAAAAAGCGATATCATTGAAGCTAGGGGACAGGTTGTACGTTGACATAAGACTTAATTAAGCCGACCCGTCATCGTTCTTCGTACTCGCTCGTATATGAGAGGATGGAAGTTAATCAACTGATATGAGGCTCCCCATTTTTTTGACTTTTCTTGCCGTTTACTGATTCCTTAATTGTCAAATAATGTAGGCTGTAATGCTGATGCCCGACGCTTACGAGCCTTTTTACCACCCTGAGCCATACGCTGCTGAATGATCGAACGTATATGGTCTGGATCAACTGCACCACCAGCACCCAATGCAGGCGATAAGTAATGCAATGCAGTAGGCTGACTGCCCAAATTCTGATCCAATGACCTACCGTCCGGCCCCTTGCGAAATTTAACCGCACGAGCAGCTAATTCCCCAGGATCAGTTACCATTGATGCAGGCGTCTGAATCCCGCCACGAGAATATAAGTTGTAGAAATGCTTCAACGCATCGTCCGGGTCCATCAAAGAATGTGTCGCCGAAGCACCCATCCCCAAACGACCACCAGCCAATGGCACCATCACGCCCCCACGATCCTTTCCAATACCTAATTTCGGTATCTTAATCCCCTTCATCGAATCATACTCGCCAGCATTCTTGTCCAATGCCCCACCCTGCATGTCGTAATACCCCTTGCCATGATGAGTTACCATCACATACATGGTTTCTACGAAATCAACCCATACATCCCATAATTGCTTCGTCCCAATCCCACGAGATGATAATTTGTTCAATGTGTTCACATAGCGCTCCGCTCCACCCTTCTTGCGACCCCATGACTTCTCGTCAAAATCACCAGCCTTGTCCATGTCCGGGAATACCTTGGTGTATATGTCAATGTTGTGAGTGTCAATGCAACCAGCACGACCCCATAACAATTGAGCAATAAATCCAGCCTTGACCGGCTGAACCCCCTTAATCATCGACAAACGCTTAATCAACACCGTGTCGTCCCCACTACCAGCTATTCCATTCAATTCATGAAATAAATTGTCCTTGTTAGACCATATGTCCGCAATCGTGTCCAACTTGAACCCGCCAATCGTATGAGCCAAAGCATGATACTTGTCCCCAAAGGAATCCACAGCATGTTCAATCTCCTGCTTCGTCACACGCTCAGGAAATTGATGCTTCAATATCGCCATCAGCATGTAATAGTTGTCCCAATGCTTCGCAAATGGTACGTTCGCTGATAATGGACTAAACATCAATACCTGAGCAAAATTGGCAGGCGATACCTTGGCAAATGCCTGAATAGCTCCAATGTGTGAGGCATATCCAGATAATGGCGTCACTTCACACGATCCACCCTCGTCATCAATTAACTTGTCTACCTTGGCTTCAGGATCAGGACCAGCATCCTCGTCACCAAATAAATTGGGATCACCCTTCTTCTTGGTGAAATCCATCCCAGCTAACTGATGACGATTCACTCGCCCCTCATTTAACCAAAATGATACCTCAGTCATCAAAGATGAAAGAATGTATCCCCCAAATGCCTCGTCGTCAGACATCCACTCTCTGAAATTAGTCGTCATATAATTGATCCCCATTGAATTATTCGTTCTCGTTGCCTTCACTATTAGGCAAAATAATGGCGTGCGCTCGACCTACGCCGTCAATGCCAGCAATAAGCTCCCTGTCAAAAGCAGCCTTCATCTGCGGATAACGAAATGATGCCGCCTTCTCCCTCGCCTTCGCAAAGATGCCAGTCAATTGCTGATGAATCCCTTTCAAATTCTGAGTCGCCTTGATAATCTCAGGATCAGCAGGAAGAGATGCAGTTGCCTTGGGTTGACTGTAAACTACAGTTGGATCATTCCTGCCATCAGCAGTTGACCTCGTGCCCTTCGGAACATATGTCTGTGTCTGATTTGGGTCTAAACCCATTGCCGGTGCCGCTACAGCCTCCAGCCATGCAGTGAATGATCGTATTTTTCCCATACGCTATATAGAGAAATGACAGTTTAATTGCGGAGAAGTTATTTACTTAGTCTGTTGGAGTACCTGCTGGCCCCTGTGAGCAATGCGATGGTCACAAACTGACGCTGATACATAACGCCCTCCTGCCAGGCAGTGGTAGCAGAGGGGGTGTTGATCACGAAGCGAGGCCCAACGCTTCGGGTCCATCTTCCACTTGGTCGTATAATTGGGGGGGTGACTTCTTCTTGCATACACAGTCAGCAAAGAGGCATATTGAGCAGGCTTTTTTTTCATGCTGTATTTACGGTTGACCAACGAAAAAACCCCGGTTGATAAACCGGGGTTAGGATGGGGTGATTGTCTGTACACGTTCAGGATGGGCGGGCGGAGAAGTTATTTACTTAGTCTGTTGGAGTAGCTATGCCAATGGAAGGCACATTTCTTAACCGTCATTGGTGCCAATGGTATAACCCTCGTACGTTTGCCCGTTGCACAGGGTGAGTGTACCGTCAGACAAGTGCCAATGGAAGGCACATTTCTTTTTCCGGCCAGTCATTGTCATACATTCTTTGCACAGCTATTTCAAACATGTTTTTGTCAATTTCAATTCCAATATAACCTCTATTAAGGTTCTTTGCCGCCAAACAAGTCGTGCCTGATCCCATCGTGTTGTCCAAAATGCAATCGCCTTCATTGGAATAGGTTTTTACCAAATATTCAAGCAAAGCCAAAGGCTTTTGTGTGCTGTGAACACCTTTGTTGGAATTATCCCGTGGATAACGCAACAAATTCTTGGGATGGGAGTGAGTATAATTCTTGTATTTAACCGGCAATTCAAACGATCCAACAGAGTTGATTGTCTCACTGGCACAAGTTGGAAGTTTGTGCCTATAAGGCTTGTCGAGCGGAATCATTTGTGCATTGTATTTAGCCTTGTCGTAAAATACGCATATCTCTTCAATACATCGCAAAGGTTGATGGGCAGTATTCAAAAAACCCGTACCTTTTTCCTTCTCCCAATACCAGCAATATTTGAACATTGCAAAATTGCTCGCAATCAGCTTGGAAGTAAAAGGCTGCGAGGCAAATAACACAATTGGACATCCAGGCTTCGCTAACCGTTTGTATTCCGACCACAAACGATCCAATGGCAACTCGCAATCCCACTTGGCCTGAGTGATCCCATAGGGTAAGTCGGCCAAAATGCAGTCTATGGACGCAGCCTCAAGCCCCGCCATCATTTCAAAACAGTCGCCAAATAGAAGTTTTCCCATCCTCTATCAGAGTGTTGGTGATAAAACTCTCCGTGAAAGAGACTTTGTGACTAACATCATGTCGTAAAGTCAGTATCAGCAAGGCTTTACGCAAAACAAGCAGATCAGATGAACCAAGTCGGTTTCGATCGGGATCGGGAACTGTTAAAGAAGCTGTTGAACGAAACCAAGTCGTTTTCGTTCCCGTTGTGCATTTCACATTTAATTTCACAAACTAATTTAGTTTGCTTTACATACCAAAATTTGCGTGGTAGAATCTGTCCACATGAGTCATCGCCTAACTTTTTCAGGATTTGATTGTGGTTGTAAAAACACTGCCCAAAACTACCAAAACTACCAAAACTAACAAAACTAACAAAACTAACAAAACTACCAAAACTGGCGATAGGACTAATGCCAGAAATGCGATTGAAGTAAATCGTCAGGGGGATTCTTTCTGGAAAGATTCAATTATCCAAGGTGAGTCCCTGTATCACATACACATTGAACAACTTAACACGTTGCTGCAACTTGAGTTGCTGAAGTACAATCTGCCTCTTATTCTGGTTTTGGTGGCACGGAAAGAAATAAACAATGCCATCATTCGTCTTAATGAAGGTGGGAATCCCAAAATTATCATCTGGCAAAACCAGATTGAAACAATGGCAGAAGTCATTGCCAAGCTGGTGCAAGACCCAACCAAATCAATGGTTTTGATTGGCGCAACACAGCTTGGAAAGACAATGACTGTCATTCTCTGCTGGATTGCCGAGGCTGTACTTTATGCCACCACAGGTGTGGCTTACAAAGTATTGTTCATTCAGCCCGGTAAAAAATCCCTAAATACCCAAATGACTCGGGATTTGAAGGGATTTAATGATCTCTACGATTGGGAATTTTCAGGAGAACACGTCCCGGTAAAACCTGTTCGCTGTCATTCTGATTACCGGGTTAAAGTAGGACATTTACTGCACCTTGGCGAAGAACACGACTTGCCTGTGTTCGCACGCACCAAAGGCATTAAAAAAGCCCTCGGACAATTGAAACAAGTAATTCAGAAAGCACATGAGGCAAATGTAAGGGTTTTGCTGATTGTGGACGAATGCCATTGGGGGATGGGCAAAGAAAGCATCATGAAGTCAATCCTTGATTTCGCTAAGGATTTGACCACCAAGGCTCAAGGCGACATTATGCTCGCCATTAGTGCCACCCCATTCCAACTTTCTTATCTGCATTCTTTACACAAAGTATTCTGCCGAACCTACAAAGATTACATTGGTTACGCTTTTTGGGGTGGACGCCTGTTGGATGATCGGTGGCCGTTAATTATTCCTACAATCGTCTCGTTTAGTCATGCCAGCGTAGATCAAATCGCTGGGGAAAATTTTCACTTGGTAGATCGTCGCTATTTTTATAGCAAAAAAAACTTTGATAAGTGGACGAAGAAAGGACAATTCACAAGCCACGAACACTACCAGGAATTTTGTGAGAATGCCCTGGTCATGTTCGTGAATAACATGCTGGTCAACATCAATCCTCGTAAGGGGCGGGGATTGATGCTTAGGTTTTTCAAGAAAATCACCGAAGTCAAATCCTTCCTGATTCGTAAGAAAAACGCCTTTCACAAGAACATTAAACTGGTTCAGTGGAATGGGGAGAATTCTAGCGAGGAATTAGAAGTCCATTTGAAAAATGAAGGCGTGACCGATGAAGATTTGAAGTTGGTTATGCTCAATGGTAATGGACGCATGGGGAATAGAGTCACCGATGAGTCAGGTATTTGTTATGGCTATGATGCCGCACATTCATCCACTCTCACTGCAATCATTCAGGGAGTTGTAGGTCGCCTCACTGGTAAAAAAACCATCATCCCAATGATCTTCCTTGCCGATCAACATAAAGAATTGTTGGATCGGTACGTTGAAACCCTGGGGGCCGATGTTGGGCCGAAGCCGCATGAACATATGTCTCAGGCGAATTGTCAAGTTCGCCTGTCAGATAGCATCATCCTTTGGGGAAGCAATCCACAAGCCGATAAATTCTATAACCCCTCGACCGGGGTTAAAATGAAAGATATTGGATTGGATGAGTTGGAGTCGTTCATAACGACCTTTAGTGACTCTCGTTGGAAAAACAAGACCATCCTCAAAGGACCAAAAATGACCGACGACAGCAAGATGCTGTTTTGGAAAAAATGGAATGATGCCATTCCGTCAATCGAAAAAAGTATGAAACTCCAGCCCGGTGATCTTGTTCAATTCTCAACAAATGAACTTAATGTGAGTCCATTTGTTGATTCTGAAGGATTTTCCTACGACGGAACTGTTGGCTTCCGTAAAGCAGACGCCAAATCGGTCACAAATTCCAATCTTAAAAGTGATCGGCTTGTCAGCGGCACTAAAAAAGGATATCGCCGACTTCAACCCCAAGTACACCTGCAACCTGTTAAGACCGGCAGAGGTATTAGATGGCACTTTGTTGCTATCAAACTCCGTCTCGTTTCGGATACGACTTCGTTGACCCTAATTGAATTCTTGCCCAACAAAAAGTCCTTGGTCTATCACCCAATGGGCGATCAACCATCTTTCCTCGAAATCCATCATGAAGCCCAGGGAAAGAAATGATATGAATACCAATTGGACAGATGAGACAAATCGCAAATATAAACAAGTTTCACGGGAATTGGCAACGGAATTCTCCCACCGCTCCTCAGCCCTTTTTATGCCCGCACACTCGGCAGTGTGCGTTAAAACCGCAGAGAAAAATAAGATGGTCCATAAAAAGACCACTAAACTCTATCTCGTAGAACGTGATCCGGCAAAGGTAGATGCCTTAAAAATTATTGTCCATGACTGGAAAAAGGAAATTTATACACAGGAACTCCATACCGTTTCGCTGCCTGAAAAACTCGATTATGCTTGGATCGACCTGACTGGTACACTGAACCAAAAGATTCAGTCCTGGATTCAGTCCTCTTTGTCTCCTAACTTAAATCTGAATTCCGTCGTCTGTTTCACACAAGGGTATTGTTGGAGAAATAATCCTTGGCTAAAAAATAACCATGAATATGTGCATAATAATCATTATGAAACTTATGCCGAGTTTAGACAAAATACCTCTGTCGTGCAAGACCCGCTTCTCGCTTTTCCTGTGTTTTTGCTCTGTTCAGCACTCAGAGATTGGAATGTATTGACGCTCGAACCATATCACTATCGAGATACTATTGATATGGTCTTGTTTCGATTCAAATTGTTGTCTCGTAAAATCCCATCCCTGACCCCTCTAGGAGAAAAAGAAAACCCAAAACAAACTCTCGTGAAACACAACCATTCATGTCCCCTACATCCTACTCAAGAAACTAAAAAAATGACTCTAGTACCGTCCGCTGCCGTTGTGATCGAAGCTATCTTCACCGCCAATTCCCCAGCACATAAGGCGCACGCAACCCGTAAGCTGAATGCTTATGTCGCCCAAAAAATCAAAGAAGGTATGAAGGAAACTCAAGTCCGTGCAGCTATCGCCGCACACGTTACTCGACGAAGAAAAAAACTGCTTGAACCCGTAACCTAAACACGTTACTCGACGAAGAAAAAACTGCTTGAACCCGTAACCTAAACACGAAAAACCCAGTCATAAACTACTGGGTTTTTTATTGCTCTCACAGCTACAGCTATCTCCACAAGCTACAGCTATCTCCACAAGCTACAGCTATCTCCACAAGCTACAGCTATCTCCACAAGCTACAGCTATCTCCACAAGCTACAGCTATCTCCACAAGCTATCTCCACAAGCTACAGCAAGCGGCAACATAAGCCGCCCACCCACACCCTCGCTTGTGAATAATGCCATGTCTAACGTGTGAACTACCACCACCCTAACGTGTGAAGCCCTATAGAGCCGTTGTGTGAAGCCCTCACCACTAGCGCCCCAGGTATTAAAATACGCTATTAACCAAATAACCACGAAAAAAGGGAGGCCATTTCTTACCTCCCTTCACCCCAATTACTCAAATTTAGTCCAGCCTGAATTCGCTGGTGGACTGTAATCCCCTAATGAATCAATGATGATTGTCCATCGCCGCATACCAAATCAAACCATCCATTCTGGCTTGTTCATCATATCTGTATCTGGATTGTTCAGCATATCTTCCCAACGCTCCAACAACCGCTCTCCACTCTCCTTCTCATTTTTGCACTTCTGAAGCTCACCCACCAATTCAACATATTTAACCAATAAGGCATTCGCAGTATCCAAATCTAACTCTGGATCAGTTAATTGATGATTGTACCATCCCCACCGCTCCTCTAAATAACTCAACCGCCTTCTACATCTTTCTACATTATCAGCCAAACTGATTGTTTTCGATTTCACCATGCTCTCTAAGTCCGGCAACTCCTCCTGACTCTGATCTTCACGCCCCGTTAATATCCCACGCAATACTCCAAATCCCAATGTGTCGGGAATATTACACTCGCTACGCAATCGACGCTCGGTTCGACCCATCAACCCCTCAACCCCTCATTTCTCATTTGTTTTTCAATCCGGGTGAATCTTTCAAATGCAAATTGATTCTCCGAAATATCAGATTTAGGGAATCTCTGGAAATATTCAATATGTTCCTTTAATTCACTCATCGAATATACAACTGAATATAACTGACCACCAGTTGTCCGCTCGAACGCACACGCACCCGGACCAATCTCATGTATTCGCAACTCACCGCCAACCTCTAACTTCATACCCTGTATTAGGTAGGCATTCACCTTTGATAAGAAGTAAACTCCAGGTCGAGATGAATCTGAAATCTTAAAACCAATCAAACCCGAGATGTCAACCACTGATGCAACAAATGTCCGGCATTCCATCCCAAACCCCCTCAATCTGACCAAGTATTAACACCCAATCCACATCCTACCAAATCTAGGCAATTTTTCCAGACTAATCCCACACTCCGGTCACAAAAGCTCCAAAAACACCCTTTTTCCGTGTCGGACGTAAACCAAATGTGTGAAGGCACTTAGGACACGTTGATGGGTTTTGCTTGGAAACGAGCAGGACAAGGGCCTAGTCAGCCTTTCATTGCGTCCTTTATTTTCCTGTTATTCCTCCAGGAAAAGGTTCCAGAGGCGTATTTGATGAATATTGGAAAGAATATCTTTTTGTTTGTGAAGGGTATATTGAAAAACAAAAAGAAATGTGTGAAGGGAAAAGAATTCAGGGGATCAAGAATATCTCAGGACGCAATAAAAAACAATAAACAAAAACAATAAGGACACAAGTCAACAATGGTCAACAATGGTCAACAATATTTAGTTCAAATTGAGTTCATTGTTGAACGCTGCCTTATCCTACCTTTTGTTTTTGTTAATTGTCTTTAATTGTCTTTGATTGTCTTTGATTGTCTTTTGATCTGGATCGCAGTCTTTAGTTGACTATTGTTGTTTTTCGTTGACTTTTGGGTTCGTAGTGTAATTGTACCGTACTGGATAGCCTTGTAAGGATGGGCGTGCCGAAGGGAGGCAGTCAGGGGAATCGACTGCTTCTCTTTTTTCGTAGATTCAGTGTCAGTGTACCCTGTGGGTCGTGCCTTTGCGAAAAGGGTCGTGCCTTTGCGAAAAGGGTCGTGCCTTTGCGAAAAGGTCGAACCAAATGAGAGTTTTGCTCTCTAGGAAGATTCAGGAAGATTCAGGAATTGAGGGGGATGC